>Ga0302314_10000126_pt1 | contig 127796 bp, 116 predicted proteins | sample III_Palsa_N2_3_FD_200533 | JGI IMG/M metagenome (GOLD analysis project Ga0302314, IMG submission 200533) | Peat permafrost microbial communities from Stordalen Mire near Abisko, Sweden - III_Palsa_N2_3 | ecosystem: Environmental > Terrestrial > Soil > Palsa > Peat permafrost | place: Sweden... | reverse complement strand
ACGAAATTCCTTGAGGCCGTCTTCGCCGAAATCCTACAGGAACGCGCAGTCTCAAGCCGAAGTCACCGGCGTCCACGCGGCGTCAAACGGAAGATGAGCCGCTATAACCTCAGGCGAAAAGGGGGCCCACATCAAGGCCACTCGACATCGCAACCACCATTCGCATCGCTTAAATCAACAGTATTTGGGTTAATCCCGCGGATCGAGCGCGTCGCGCAGCCCGTCGCCCAGCATGTTGAAGGCCAGCACGACGATGAAGATGGCGGCCCCCGGCGACAGCGCCATCCAGGGCGCCTGGTTGAGGAACCCCTTGGCGACATTCAGCATGCTGCCCCAACTCGGCTGCGGCGGCTGCTGGCCCAATCCTAAGAAACTCAGGCTGGCCTCGGCGATGATCGCGGCCGCGATGGTCAGCGTCGCCTGCACCAGGATCGGCGGCAGCACGTTCGGCAGGATGTGGCGCACGGCGATGCGCAGCGGCGGATTGCCCAGCGCACGCGCCGCCTCGACGTAATCCTCGACCTTGGCCGCGATCACTTGGCCGCGCGTCAGGCGGACGAACACCGGCGTGGCCGAGATGCCGATCGCCATCATGGCGTTGGTCAGGCTGGGGCCCAGGAACGTCGCCAGCGCGATCGCCAGGATCAGGAACGGGATCGCCAGCATGGCATCGGTCAGGCGCATCAGGATCGCCTCGGTCCAGCCGCCGGCATAGCCCGCGGCCAGGCCCATCGGCACGCCCAGCGCCAGCGCCAGCCCGACCGAGACGCAGCCGGCCGACAGCGAGGCGCGCGCGCCCCAGATGATGCGGGACAGCATGTCGCGGCCCAGCTCGTCGGTGCCGAGCCAATGGGCCGCCGACGGCGCCTTGCGCACGGTCGCCCAATTGCCGGCGATCGGGTCATAGGGCGCCAGCAGCGGGGCGAAGATGGCGAGCAGCAGAAATACGGCGACGATCACGCCGCCGACGATCGTCGTCTTGCGCCGGCCCAGGCGCCAGAAGAAGCGCTTCAGCTCGCGAATGCGCGGGTCGCTCCGGGCGCGGATCGGCAAGATCGTGTCGGTCATGCCCGCAGCCTCGGATTGATCGCGGCATAGAGCAGATCGGCCGCCAGATTGAGCAGGATGTAGAAGCTGGCGGTGCACAGCACGACGCCCTGCACGACCGCGTAGTCGCGGTTGAACACGGCATCGACCACCAGCTTGCCGAAGCCGGGGATGGTGAAGACCTGTTCGGTCAGCACGGCACCGGACAGCAGCTGGCCGAATTCGAGCGCGCCCAGCGTGATGACCGGGCCCAGTGCGTTGCGCAGGCCGTGTTTCAGAATGACGGTCCGCTCGCTCAGGCCCTTGGCGCGGGCGGTGCGGACATAGTCCGAGCGCATGACCTGCAGCATGGCGCTGCGGGTATGGCGCATGATGACCGCGGCGATGGCGTTGCCCAGCACGAAGGCCGGCATGATCAGGGTCGCGAGATTGCCCCACAGGCTTTCGAACGGACTGACGTAGCCCGAAGCCGGCAGCCAGCCCAGATGGACCGAGAACAAGAGGATCATCAGGATACCGAGCCAGAAATTCGGCGTCGACAGGCCCCAGAGCGCCACCGCATTCGCCGCCACGTCCCAGGCGGTGCCGCGCTTGACCGCGGCGACGATGCCGGCCGGGATGCCGATCGCCAGCGCGATGATCATGGCGAGCACGGTCAGCTCGCCGGTCACCGGCAGTTTCTCCAGCACCAGCTCGGCCACCGGCCGCTGGATGCGGATCGATTCGCCCAGGTCGCCGTGCAGCACGCCGCCGATCCAATAGGCGTAGCGCACCGGCAGCGGCTGGTCCAGATGGTAGCGCGCCCGCAGATATTGGATGACCTGCGGATCGCGCTCCTCGCCGGCCAGCGCCAGGGCCGGGTCGCCCGGCAGCAGTTGCTGAAGCGCGAAGATCATCATCGACACGAAGATCAGTGTCGGGATGAGAATGCCCAGACGATGCAGAATGAAGCGGCGCATCCTAGCCCTTGGTCACGTCGTTGAAGCGGATGATGCCGTCCGGATAGGGCGTGAAGCCCTTGATGGTCTTCGACATCGCCCACAGCCATTGCTGATGGAACAGATAGATGATCGGCAGTTCCTTGTCGGTGATCTCGGTCACCTTGTCGTAGGCCGCCTTGCGCGCCGCGAAGTCGGACGCGGTCCGGCCGGTCTGCAGCGCGGTATCGACCTCTTTGTTGCAGTATTTGCCGTCGTTCAGCGCGCCGCCGCAGCTGACGAAGCTATAGATATTGCCGTCCGGATCGGTCCGGCCGCTCCAGGCCAGCACCAGCGCCTCGAGCTCGCCCTTCGACGAGGCGGCGAGGCCGCTGGCGAACTCCATCGCCTGCAGCTTCACGTCGAACCCGGCTTCGGCCGCCATGGATTGGATGACCTGGCCGACCTGCATCAGCGTCGGCGTGTTGGGCACGGTCAGATTGACCGTCGGGTGTGGCTGGCCGGCCGCGGCCAGCAAGGCCTTGGCCTTGGCGATGTCGCGCGCCGGCACGGGGCGCTTGATATGGAACGGGCTCGCCGGCCCGGTCCATTGATCGTCGGCGATGAAGAAGCCGTTATAGACGACCTGAACCAGCGCTTCGCGGTCGATCGAGAGCGAGAAGGCCTGGCGCACCCGCTCGTCGCTGCCGATCGGCGATTTCGATTGCGGGCCATTGTCGGTGTTGATGGTGATGCCCTGATAGCCCAGCTCGCCGATCGAGGCGGTGATGAGTTTCGGGTTCGACTTCACCTCGTCCAGATCGGTCGGCGCCACGCGCTCGATCAGGTCCAGATCGCCCGACTTGAGATTGGCCAGGCGCACGGCCGAATCCGGGATCGGCAGATAGGTGATGCGGTCGAGCTTGATATGGCCCTTGTCCCAATAGTCCGGGAACCGCTCCAGCACGATCCGGTCCTGGGGCACCCGCTCGACGAACTTGAATGGGCCGGCGCAGACCGGGTGGTTGCCGAAGGCGGCGGCGCCGGCCTCGGCCGCCTTGGGCGAGATGATCATGCCGGCGCGGTCGGACAGCACCGCGATCAGCGGTGCGAACGGAGCGGCGAGCGCGATCTTCACGGTCAGCGGATCGACCACCTCGATCCCGGTGACGCCGGCCAGCTCGCTCTTGCGGGTCGAGCCGGGCAGGGTCAGGTCGCGGTCGAGCGTGTATTTGACCGCGGCCGCGTCCATTTTGGTGCCGTCCTGGAACAGCACGCCGTCGCGCAGCTTGATCGTCAGGCTCTTCTGGTCGGGCGACCATTCATAGCCGGTCGCCAGGCGCGGCACGAGTTTCAGGTCCGGCGTGATGTCGAACAGCTTGTCGCACATCGACGCGAACACGACCCGGCCGACGAAGGTCCGGCTGATGGTCGGATCGAGCACATCCGGATCCTCCTGCAGGCCGACCCGCAATTGCTGCGCTTGGGCACAGTGACCGAGGGCCCCCGCGAACGCCAGGGCGATCAGGCCGGATCCGATCAATCCACGCATGTGCTTCTCCTCGTCATGGGGTGGCCATCGGCCGTTCGTCCTGGAAACGCGCCTGTAGGCGCTTCAATCGGTTGGATGCCGGCGGTTCGACCGCTGCCGCGGGCGGCGGCGGCAGTTCCGACCAGAGATGGCAGGCGGTGACGTGGTCCGCGCCGGTCAGCACCGGCGTCTCGGTCCGGCAACGCTCGACCGCGAACGGGCAGCGCGGATGGAAGCTGCAGCCGGTCGGCAGATTGATCGGGCTCGGCGGCTCGCCGGTCAGCAGCGTGCGCGCGTGCCGCGCGGTCGGATCGGGCGTCGGAATCGCCGACAGCAGGGCCCTGGTATAGGGATGGCGCGGGTTGGCGAACAGCGCCGCCGCCGACGCCAGTTCGACGATCCGGCCCAGATACAGCACGGCGACCCGGTCGGCGATGTGCCGGACGATCGCCAGATCGTGCGAGATGAACAGGTAGGCGAGCCCGCGTGCCTTGCGCAAGTCCGCCAGCAGATTGACGATCTGCGCCTGGATCGACACGTCGAGCGCCGAGACGGCCTCGTCGCACACGATGATGCGGGGCTGCACGGCCAAGGCTCGGGCGATGCCGACGCGCTGGCGCTGGCCGCCGGAGAATTCGTGCGGATAGCGGTTGGCCTGATCCGGCTGCAGTCCGACGAGCCGCATCAGGTCGGCGACGGCGCCCTCGACCGCGCGTCCGGTGGCGAGGCCATGGAGTCGCAACGGCTCCGCCAGCATGGCGCCGACGGTCATGCGCGGGTTGAGCGAGCCGTAGGGATCCTGAAAAATGATCTGCGCATCGCGCCGTAAAGCCCTGAGCTCCCTGGCCTTGAGCGAGAAGATCTGCTTGCCGTCGATCTCGACCTGGCCCGAGGTCGGCTCGATCAGGCGCAGGATCAGCCGGCCGATGGTCGATTTGCCGCTGCCGGATTCGCCGACCAGCGCCAGGGTCTCGCCGGTATGGAGCGTGAAATCGACGTCGCTGACCGCGCGGACCAGGCCGCCCGAAGTCGGAAAATGCTTGGTAAGGCCTGTCGCCTTCAGAATGGCCGCACTCATGCCGCGTCCTCCAGTGGCGCGCGCCAGCAGGCGGCCCAATGATCGGGGCCGAGCGGCGCCAGCGGCGGCGCCTCGGTCCGGCAACGCGCGATCGCGAACGGGCAGCGCGGATGGAAGCGGCAGCCGGTGGGCGCCTTATGCGGGCTGGGCACGGTGCCGGCGATGACCGCCAGGCGATCGACCGGCGTATCGAGCCGCGCCACGGCGCCCAACAAACCGATCGTATAAGGATGCTGCGGGTCGTCGAACAGGCGGGCGACCGGCGCGCGCTCGACCACGCGGCCGGCATACATGACCACGACCTCGTCGGCCAATTCGGCGATGACGCCCAGATCATGGGTGATCAGGATGATCGCGGTGCCGGTGTCGTCGCGCAGCCGGCGCAGCAGGTCGAGGATCTGCGCCTGGATCGTGACGTCGAGCGCCGTGGTCGGTTCGTCCGCGATCAGCAGTTTCGGCTGGCAGGCGAGCGCCATGGCGATCACCACGCGCTGGCGCATGCCGCCCGACAGCCGATGCGGATAGTCATGGACGCGCCGCTCCGGCCCGGGAATCCCGACCAGGCGCAGCAGCTTGACCGCCTCGGCCATGGCCGCGTCCGACTTCAGTCCGCGATGGCGGATCAGGACTTCGCCGATCTGGTCGCCGATGGTCAGCGACGGATTCAAAGCGCTCATCGGCTCCTGAAAGATCATCGACAGCTGATCGCCGCGCAGATCGCGCAATTTCTGGGCGGGCAGGTCCAGCAGGTTCTGGCCGTCGAACCAGATCTCACCGCCGGCGACCCGCGCCGGCGGGCTGGCCAGCAGGCCCATGATGGCGAGCGAGGTGACGCTTTTGCCGCAGCCGGATTCGCCGACGACGCCCAGGGTGCGGCCGGCCTCGACCGAAAACGAAATGCCGTCGACCGGACGGACGGTGCCGTGCTCGGTCGCGAACTCGATGGCGAGATCGCGCAGATCGAGCAGCGGGCGGGGATTTGATGAAGAATCAGGCACTGGCATCCGTTCGAGCGGCAATTCTTGCTGTTGCAATCATCATGGCGGAAGCGCGATGAATGTTCGAGCGGCTTCTCCGCCGCTACAGACCGGGCATCAGCAAGCTTTATGCCGAAACGCTCACGAGAAGGCGACTTTCCTTACTCGACCGACCGGCCTGGCCGTTGCATTGTTGCGAACGCACCTATCGACCCATGAGGCATGCCATGTTCACGACCCGCCCTGAGATCCGCGGCACCTTCGGTGTCGTCTCGTCGACCCATTGGCTGGCGTCGGGGGCGGGCATGTCGGTGCTGGAGCGGGGCGGCAACGCGTTCGACGCCTCGGTCGCCGCCGCCTTCGTGCTGCAAGTGGTCGAGCCGCACCTGAACGGACCGCTGGGCGAGGTGCCGATCCTGGCCTGGAATGCCAAGCGCGGTGTCGCCCAATCGATCTGCGGCCAGGGCACCGCACCCGCCGCCGCCACGATCGAGGCGTTCAAGCGCGACGGTTATGACATCATCCCGGGCAGCGGCCTGACGCCGGCGACGGTGCCGGGCTCGTTCGATGCCTGGATGACGCTGCTGCTGGAGAACGGCACCTGGCGCCTGCGCGATATCCTGGAATTCGCCATCGGCTACGCCCAGAACGGCCACCCCCTGGTGCCGCGCATCGCCGCCACGATCGGCACGGTCCAGGACCTGTTCGAAACCCATTGGCCGACCTCGGCCGCGGTCTATCTACCGGGTGGCAAGGTCCCACAGGCGGGCAAGCTGTTCCGCAATCCGGCGCTGGCGGGCTTCTACCGTCGCCTGGTCGAAGAAGCGGAGGCGGTCGGGTCCAACCGCGAGGCGCAGATCGAACGGGCCCGGCGGGTCTGGAGCCAGGGTTTCGTCGCCGACGCGATCGACAAGTTCAGCCGCAAGAGCGAATACCTCGACGGCGCCGGCAAGCGGCGGGGCGGCTTCATCACCGGCGACGACATGGCGCGCTTCCGCGCCCGGGTCGAAAAGCCGACCAGCCTCGATCATCACGGCTGGACCGTGCTGAAATCCGGGCCCTGGAGCCAGGGGCCGGTCATGCTGCAGGTGCTGGCCATGCTCGATGGCGACGATCTGGCCGGCCTCGATCCGAACGGCCCCGACTTCATCCATCTGGTGATCGAGGCGCTGAAGCTGGCGATGGCCGATCGCGAGGCCTGGTACGCGGACCCGGATTTCTTCGACGTGCCGCTGGCGGCGCTGCTGTCGCCGAACTATGCCGCCGAGCGGCGCAGGCTGATCGGCGACACAGCCTCGTTCGAGCAGCGGCCGGGCCATCCGGGCGGGCGCAAGCCGCTGATGCCGGCGAGGCCGGACTTGGCGGGTTTGGCGGCGGGGGCCCTGTTCGGCAGCGTCGGCGAGCCGACCATGGCGCGGGTGGCCGAACTGGAGACGGCATCGAACGGGACGACGCGCGGCGACACCTGCCATGTCGACGTGATCGACCGCTGGGGCAACATGGTCGCCGCCACGCCGAGCGGCGGCTGGTTCCAATCCTCGCCGGTCATTCCCGAACTGGGCGTCTGCCTCAATACGCGCGGCCAGATGTTCTGGCTCGATCCAACCGTGCCGGGCGCGCTGGCGCCGGGCAAACGGCCGCGCACCACGCTCAGCCCGTCGATGGCGCTCAAGGACGGCGTGCCGACCCTGGCGTTCGGAACGCCCGGCGGCGATCAGCAGGATCAGTGGCAGACGCTGTTCTTCCTGCGCCATGTCCACCATGGCCTCAATCTGCAGGAGGCGATCGACGCGCCGTCCTGCCATACCGAGCACATGACCAGCTCGTTCTGGCCGCGTCAGGCGCGTCCCGGCGTGCTGGCGCTGGAATCACGCTTTCCGGCCGCGACGGTCGAAGCCTTGAAGCAACGCGGGCATGAAATCGAACTGGGCGACGCCTGGTCGGAGGGACGGCTCTGTGCCTGTGGCACCGAGGCGGATGGCGATGCCACCATCCTCAAGGCCGGCGCCAATCCGCGCGGCATGCAGGGCTATGCGGTCGGGCGCTAGGACAAGTGATTAGCATAAATTAGGATCAATTTTTAATCATCTCATTGTGCCAGCTTATGTTTCGGTTGACCATCCGGGTGGCGCGTGGTCGAAATTTTAAAATATTTTCACACGATAGTGCCGGAGTTTCATGCTCTCGGAGGAATCATGTCGGTCGTGAGTTGGATGGTTGGGCATTTTCCCGAGATCCTGGTCGTTCTTTTCGTTGGCGGCGTGGTCGGCACGCTCGTCGATTATGCCTATGAATGGTTCTTCGAGGACGATAGTTGGGTGACCAACGCGATCGTCGTGGCCGGCATCACGCTGAGCATCATCCTGCCCTTGATCGCGCATCTGGTGCATCGGGCCGGGGTCGAAGACGTAGAAACGAACCGCTAGCGGATGATCAAGGATTTCTCCGATCTGACCGAGCAGGAGATTTTGGCGCTCGCCATCTCGCTCGAAGAAGAAGACGAGCGGATCTACGATAATTTCGTCGATGGGCTGAAGGACCGGTATCCGGCTTCGGCCCAGGTCTTCCGCGAGATGGCGCTGGAGGAAACCGGCCATCGCCAGCGCCTGATGGGGCTCTATCGCGAACGGTTCGGCGATCACATTCCGCTGATCCGGCGCCAGGACGTCAAAGGCTTCGTCGCGCGCAAGCCGATCTGGCTGATCCGGCCGCTGGGCCTGGACAAGGTGCGCGACCAGGCCGAACTGATGGAACTCGAAACCCGGCGCTTCTACACGCGCGCCGCCCAGCGTTGCACCGACGTGGCGATCCGCCAATTGCTCGACGATCTCGCCGCGGCCGAGCGCGAGCACGAGACGATGGCCGAGCAGTTGGGCGCCGAGCATGTGACGCCGGACGTGCGGGCGGGCGAAGACGCCGCCCAGCGCAAGCTGTTCATGCTGCAGGTGGTCCAGCCGGGGCTGGCGGGGCTGATGGATGGATCGGTCTCGACCCTGGCGCCGATCTTCGCCGCCGCCTTCGCGACGCAATCGAGCTGGCAGACCTTCCTGGTCGGTCTGGCCGCCTCGATCGGGGCGGGCATTTCCATGTGCTTCGCCGAATCGCTCAGCGACAACGGCAGCCTGACCGGTCGCGGCAACCCGTGGGCGCGCGGCCTGGTGTGCGGCCTGATGACCGCGCTGGGCGGTATCGGTCATACCTTGCCATTTCTGATCGGCGACTTTCATGCGGCCTTCATCGCCGCAGTCTGTGTCGTTGGGGTCGAATTGGCCGTCATCTCGTGGATTCGCCACCGCTTCATGGACACGCCGGTCTGGTCGGCGACGTTCCAGGTCGTGCTTGGCGGCGCGCTGGTCTTCGCGACCGGAATCCTGATCGGCAGCTCCTGACCGCCGCGAAAGCCGCGGCGGTCAGGTTCAGCTAATTAGCGCCAATGATCATGGCCGCCGCCGCCGACAACGACCGAGCCATAGACCGGCGGACCGTAATAAGCGGGGGCTGGGGCCGCGTAATAGCCCGGACCCGGACCATAATAGCAGCCACCCAGCGCCGCGGCGCAGATGCCGATGAAGACGATCTTGCGGATGAGAGAGTTAGTGCGGTTCATCGCGGTCTCCCTTCGAGAGTGCGAGCGACAAGTACCCAGTCGCGTGAAATAGTCAGCGATATGTAGGTAAGTGGTTATCGCGCAACTACAACGACCGGATACAAATCGTTACTCTAAACCCTGCTTTTGCCATGTTCTGTTTACCATGGCACACTTATGGAACGATCCGATCCTCCGGCAGCCAGACGATTACGATCGTGCCGCGCCCGGGTTCGCTGTCGAACGACAGGTTGCCGCCATGCAGCTGGATCAGGCGCTGTGCGATCGGCAGGCCGAGCCCGACGCCATCGGTCTTGCGCGCCATCGGATTGTTCTCGACCCGGATGAACGGCTGCAGCGCCAGCTCGATCTGCTCCAGCGTCATGCCCATCCCGGTATCGGCGATGCGCAGTTCGAGCCCGCCGGCCGCCGGGCGCGCCGTCGTGATGGCGACGCTGCCGCCGTCGCCGGTGAACTTGACCGCGTTCGAGACCAGATTGACCACGACCTGGTGCAGCTTGGTCGGGTCGACCCGGACGCTGAGGCCGCGCGGAACCGAGACCGTGAGCGCGATATGCCGCGCCGTGATCTGATCGACGACCAGGCGGCGGGCGGTCTCGACCAGATCGAGCAGCGCGATCTCGGCATCGACCAGTGTCAGGCTGGCCGATTCGGCGCGGGCGATTTCCAGGATCTGCGTCACGATCTGCAGCAGGTAGTCGCCGCTCGTCCAGATATCGTCGGCATATTCCCGGTAGCGCGGGTCGCCGAGCGGGCCGAACAGCTCGGTCCGCATGATGTCGGAAAAACCCAGGATGGCATTCAGCGGCGTGCGCAAATCGTGGCTCATATGGGCCAGGAACTCGGCACGCGCCTGGTTGGCGGCGACCGCGACGTCGAGTGCTGCGGAAATGGCGTGGGCATGCGCGCGCGCTGCGGTGACATCCTCGATGATGATGACCGAATTGGTCGGGACGCCGGAGGAATTGCGCACCGGTGCGATGACGACGGACGCGTCGAACAGGCTGCCGTCGGCCCGTCGCACGGCATGTTCTCCACGCCAGACCAGGCCGGCCACCTGGCAGCGGGCGATCTCGTCGTAGGTCGCCGCAGCCTCCGATCCGGACGTGAGGATCATCGACGGTTGTCCGATGATCGTGCCGGCGGGATGCAGGGTCAGCTGTTCCAGCGCCGGGTTGGCGTATTCGATTCGGCCGGCCGCATCCGTGATCAGTACCGCCGCCGGACTCTGCTCGACCGCGGCAGCCAGTTTGCGCAGGCGCCGCATCAGCGTGTGGTTGGCGCGCTGCTCGCTGCTGAGGAAATCCGCCATCGACTGGAAGGCGGCCTCGGTCTCGCGCACCTCGGCCAGACGGCTGTGGCTCGGCTGCAACGCGTCCCAACGGCCGTGGCGGACCGCGATCGCGTTCCGGCGCAGCCGCTCCAGCGGGCCGGCCAGTCCGCGCCAGAGCCCGAGACCGACCAGAATGCCGACGAGACCGATCGCGGCACTCAGCTCCAGGGTCTGGCGCTGGGCGTCGTAGAACCAGCCGAGATAATCCGCCTCCGGCACGGCGATCAGCAGCATCCAAGGGAGATCGGTCTGGGTAAATGGGGCGGCGATCGCGAAATAGGCCGTGCCGTCGCTGCCGAAGCGATAGACGTCGGGCAGGCTCAGCGCACCGCTGCGTTCCGTCGTATTGACCCGACCCAACGCCTTCATCAGAGCGGCGTCGCCGGTCGGCGTCAGCGGCACCAGTCCCGTGGGCGTGCCATCGGCCGATACGGCCGGACCGGCGGCCCCGGGCGATGCGACCAGGTCGCCGTCGCGGGTCGCGATCATGGCGCGGCCGTGGGAGCCGACGCGCAGCGCCGCGATATAGCGGGCGACGTCGCCGAGTTCGATATCGCCGCCGACCACACCCAGCACCTGGCCCTCGGGCGAACTGACGGTGCGGGCGAAGCTGATGCCTGGCCGTTCCGACGTGTAGAAGCTGTAGGGCGCGGTCCAGCCGTCGCCACCGACCTGCAGCGCCTTGCGATACCAGGGCCGACCGGTCGGTTCGAAATCGTCCGGCGCCGGCCTCAGGTCGCGCTCGACCGCCCAGCGCCGGTCGCGCAGCACGGTATTTTCATAGCGCTGGCCGTCGAGGATCCGCAGCGTCTTGACGCTGAACAGGTCATCCGCGCCCGGATGTTCGCGCATGACATAGACGAAACCGCCGTCGGTCGAACCGTAGTAGAGCCCGGCCAATTGCGGATCGTCCTTCAGCGCCTCGAACAGCAGTTGGGAGAGGCGGTTCTGATCGCGCGGATCGACCGCGCCATCTTCGATCTGATTGCGGGCGGCAATCACGGCGGCGCTGGCGCCCTTCAGCAAATCCTGGGCATGGGCCACGGCGTCGCCGGCGACCTGGCGCACCAGGGATTGATAGCTGTCGGACAGCGCGTCGCGTGCGCCGAAATATGTCGCAAGCACCAGCCCGCCGACCGTGGCGATCTCCAGGACCAGAATGCCGATGATCAGCAAGCGCCGAATCGACCAGAACGCTCGCCGCCCGGGCTCGGATGCCGCGGTCGCCGATACGGTACGTCCTATGCGATCGGCATCCGACAAGGCGGGCTCCCGTGCGGCAAAATTCTGCGCCGGAGGATAATGTCACGGTCGCGCGGTTTGGACAGGAGCGGAACGTAAAATTCCACGCCGGCGCGATCAGCCGGGCGCCAGGCGCGCGGCCGTGGCCGGCGACGCCTCCGGCCCCCGGAGAGCGATGCGGCCCGCCGGCAGGCTGACGGTGACGGTGGTCCCCTGGCCGGCCGTGCTGTCGAGCGCGATGGTGCCGCCCAGCAGCATGACCAGTCCGCGCGTGATCGACAGGCCCAGGCCGGTGCCCTCCAGCTTGCGCACACGGGGATCATGTGCCCGCTCGAACGGCTGGAACAGCCGGGCCTGCGCTTCCGGCGGAATGCCGATGCCGGTATCGCTGATCCGGATCAGCAGGTCGCCGCGCTCGCTGAGGCGCGCGCCGAGCTCGACCCGGCCGCCCGCCGGCGTGAACTTGATCGCGTTCGACAGCAGGTTGATCAGGATCTGGCGCATCGCCTTGGCGTCGGCCGTCAGAACCGCGTCCGGCAGCGCCGGATCGGTCGCCAGAACGATGGTCTTGGCGCGCGCCGGCAGGTCGAGCAGCGACGTTGCCTCGGCAAACGTTTCGGCCAGCAGCAGCGACTCGTCCTGCAGCTCGAACCGGCCGGCCTCGATCTTCGACATCTCCAGCAGATCGTTGATCAGTGCCAGCAGATGCTCGCCGCTGCTATTGATCGTGCGGGCGTAGGATGCGGTCGTCTCGTTCTGGCGCGGCTGCTCGGCGATCAAACGGGAAAAGCCGATGATGGCGTTCAGCGGCGTGCGCAGCTCGTGGCTGGTATTGGCCAGGAACATCGCCTTCACCCGGTTGGCGCTCTGTGCGCCATGGCGCTCGCTGACCAGCGCCACGATGGTCAGGACGTTCATGGCCAGCAGCACGACCAGCACGCCGACCAGCTGCAACGGGTTGGCGAGGCCATGGTTCTGGAACGGCCCGACGCCGGCGACCGTGCCGGCGGTCGCCGCGATCGAGACCAGGGTGACCAGCGTGTAGGCCGAACGCAGCGACATGCGCAGCGCGATCCAGGACAGCGGCACGACCAGCAGGAACGGGAAGGCCGAACGGATATAGGTGCCGCGCAGCGGCGGCGTCAGGAACAGCACCAGGCTGACGGCCGCGACCCAGGCCCAGACGGCCAAGTCGCGGCGCTGAAACCCGCGCTTCGCCGGCTCGATATGCTCGTCGCCCTCGCGCTCCAGGCCCAGCCACAGCACCAGGCAGGGCGCCAGGTACAGCGTCCCGCCGCTGTCGGTCAGCCACCAGTTGACCCAGGTGCCGTAGAAGGCATCGAACTCGAAGGGATGGCCGATCGAAATGCCGACGGCGCCGCCGGTGGCGCTGATCCCCGGGCTGAGGAAGGTGGTGCAGGCCAGGAACGCGATCACGCCGACGAACGAGGTGAACAGGCCATTGGCGGGGCGCAGCCGGCGCAGCAGCAGGGCGCCCAGCACGGGCCCCAGCGCATTGGTGGTCGAGATGATCGCGGCCTCGGCCCAGGGCGCATCGAACAGGAAGAGGTTGGTCAGGAACGAGCCGAGGAACAGGCCGGGCAGCACACGCAAGCCGCCGATCATGGCCGCGACCATGGCGAGGCCGGACGGCAGCCAGATCGGCGCCGGGAACACGCCGTAAGACGCGAAGAACTGATTGACGATCAGGCCGAGCGCAAAATAGCTGATGAGCACGATCAGATTGAGCGCGGCCCAGCGGCCGGCCCCGCCCGGCGCGAGCGCGGCGGGAATCCAGAGCCGTGGTGTTTCGGCGGCGGTCGGCACGATGGTCACGCGAAAGTTCTCCAGAGCTGCAGTGCTGCATATTTTAGGAAAATTGCTAATAAAGCGATACCTGTCCCATGTGCGAGATTGCGCGATCGCGACGCGGTCATCCGCGATTATGCTGTCCTGGCGAAGGTCCTGTGCCGGTTCGGCGTGCGGTAGGAGAGCGACCATCACAAGCCAGATGCATTTCGAGATCGCGTCGCCGCCGCCCGACATCGAACTGGGCTTCCCACGCAAGCCGCTCCGGTATCTGGCCTGCGCGCCCCCGGCCGGTGTCGGTCCGGACACCGGTGTCATCCTGTTCGTCTGCCCCTGGGGCATGGCACCGGAGGATGCCTATTGCCACGACGTACTGCTGCCGCGCTTGGCGGAGCGCTACGATTGCGTGGCGGCGGCCCCGGTCTATTTCGGCATCGGGGTGAAGCCGGGCGGCGGCGCGACGCTGGAAGCGCCGGCGGCGCTCGCCGGGACCATCCGGAAATATCTGGGCGACGCGGTTGCGGCCCTGCCGTTTCCCGAACAGCTCGCCGCCGCGGCCCAGGCCGGCATGACGGAACTGCCGAAGGAATTCGCCCTCTCGCTCAGCGCCTTTCCGGAATATCAGTCGTTCGGCTTCATGCCGGCGCTCGATTGCATCGCCGTGCTGGCCGACCTGCTCGGCCGCTTTCCCGTCCGGCGCGACCGGCTGCATTGCTTCGGCTCGTCCTATGGCGGCTATGTCGCCTGCCTGATGCTGAACAGCTTCCATGTCCTCGTGGAAAATTCCGGCTTCACCGCGGCCCAGCCGATGGAAATGGCGAACCACGAGTTCGACGCCTACCATTGGACCCGGATCGGCGGCCTGCGCGTGCCGATCCGCGAGGCCTCGCCTTGGACTTTCCGCGATCCGGCCGCGCGGGCCTTCGCCGGTCCCGCCGTGATGGCGATCCGCGATTGCAGCCTCCCGGATCATTTCGCTCCGTCGAAAAGCCTGGTGCGCTCCTATCACTCGACCGAGGACACGCTGATTCCGATCGCGGGGAAGCGGAAATTCTGGGCGGCGCTCGACGGCAAGGCGGCACTGCGCGCGACGGAGATCGTGCCCGGGATGCTCGACGGCAAGCTGTTCAAGACCATGACCCATGGCATGGACGCCTCGCTGATCGGGCTGATGGCCGACGCAATGGCTGACGTGCCGTTCGCCGGCAACGACGCGGCGACCGATTTCGAGCGCGGCACGATGCGCGAGATCGTCGCGGAAGACCGGGTGTACCGGGTGCAGTATGGGCCGGACCTGACAATCCAGGTCGAGCTCCAGCCATAAATATACGTATTGTGTCCGTCGTCCGAGGTCAAAACGACACTTGCATGCCCAATTGCGGCTCCGTCTCGATCGCCCGTGCCGACAGGCCGGCGGCGGTCCGGGCGCGGCTCGTGGCATCGACCACCGCCACTTCGGCCGACAGGCGCAGCCAGTCCCTCGGCTGATAGTTCAGTGCGGCCGTCGCCGATCGGCCATGCTCGGCCGCGAAGCCGCTCGTGCCGAACTGCTCCAGGCGTAGGGCCGCGCGCCAGACGCCCCGGGTCCAGCCGCCGAGCAAATAGGCGCTGTGGAAATCACTCGCGAACGGGCCGGCGCCGTCGGGGCTGACGCGTGTGTCGCCGGCGAGGCCCTCGACGATGAGGTAGAACGGGCCGAAACCCCTGGTATAGCCGGCCTCCCAGAAGCGGGTATGCCAGGCATAGGCCTCGCCGCGTTCGGCGCTGGGATCGGCCTCGTTGTCGTAGCGATAGAGCTGGACCCGCCCGAGCGCCGCATTCTGCCAGGACAGGCCGGCGTACCAGCCGGGCGTGTCGTCGATCTCTTTGAACTCGGACGCGTAGCGCGGTCCCGGACCGTTCGGCAGGCGGACATGGCCGAACAGACCGATCGGCTGCTGGCCGAGGACCCAACCGCGGGCGGCAAGTGCCGCGCCGGCCGGATCGTTCCAGCCATAGACGGCGCCGGTCAGGGCGAAACGATCGTCGGCACCCTGCCAGGCGACCGTGCCTTCGCTGCCGACCGTGCGCAGTTCCTGGCCGACCCAGCCGGCCAGCGCCGAGGGCGTCAGCGTCCAGGGGCTGCTCCAGCCGATATCGCGATTCTCAAGCCCGAACGGCGGAAAGAACGCGCCGAGCTTGCCCGACCAGCGCCAGGCGCCTTGGGCCTCCGGCTGCCAGTGGAGCGAGGCGTCGAGCAGATCGATCGGCGATTTCTGCTTCGGACCGTACTGGAGATCGACCAGCGCGCCCAGATTCCAAGGCAGGTCGGCGCTGGCTTCGAGCAGCCCGGTCTCGAAGGCCGGTTCGATCCGCGCCCCGGCGGCGCCGGTGCCCAGCTTGCCGTAGCCGCCGTCGGACGAACTCAGGTCGCCCGGCGTTCGGACGAGCCCGCCCTGGAGATAGCCCTGGAGATCGATGTCCTGGGCACAGGCCAGGCCGGCCACGAGCCCGACGGCGATCGGCAGCGGCGACGCCCAAGCGAATGTCCAGAGTTGCGCCATGCCACCGTACCGGTAAGATTCCTGGAATTACACGGAACGATAGCCGGGCTTGGACATCGCGTCGCTAGAAACGACGAAAGCCACCCGCGGGCGGCCGGTCCGATTTCTGGCCCTGCCGGAACGCGGCGAGGGTGAGCCGCCGGGTCGGGCAGGATGATCACGCTTGATGCCGAGGAGGCGCTACTGATGGCGCCCGGTTCGCCGCGGCGTAAGCCCGATCCAGCCGGGGTCACGCGGCCGGCTGGTGATCCCGGCAATTCGCCGTCGCCCGCAGGTGAACGTCGTGCCGCAGGCAGATGCCGTCGTCCAGGCGAACATCGGCATAGGCGGAGCTCATGCTGGTGAGCCCCGCCAGATGGCTCTCCAGGAACGAAGGCGCGTTGCGGAAGTGCCGGCAGGTCCGGCAGATGCCCGGCCGGGCCGGCTCGGCATGACGCGGCTTCATTTCCCGAGGCTCGACCAGTAGGACGCGAAGACCACCGTCGAGAGCACGAAGCCGATCACCAGATTGACCGCGACGCCGGCGGTGAAGGCGGCGAACGGCCGGAAGCCGAAGCCGGCGAGTTCGCGGAAGCGGGTGGTCAGCCCGATGCTGAGAAAGGTGAAGGTGAAGGCCCAGATCCGCAGGTTCTTGATCGGCGTGATCAGGTCGGGCGTCACGCTTGCGTTCACGGCGGCATGGCCGACGGCGATGGTCACGGCGGTGATGAAGGCCGACGCGACGATGAAGCCCAGCACGAATTTCGGAAAGCGCCGCCAGATCTCCGACAGGCTCGCCTTGTTGGTCACCGGCCCGTCGTTCCAGCGCGTGACGGCGATGAACGAAAGCACGACCGCCCAAATGCCGATCCAGGTATCGCGGCCGATCACCTTGATCAGGGTATAGGCGGCGACGGACTGGTCGGCGGCCCCGGCCGGCGCGCCCGGGACATGGGCGGCGATATCGCCATAGGTCTGGGCGGCGGCGATGCCGGCGGCATCGGCGAATTCCGACGTGCCGATCCAGGCGCCGCCGACGCCGGCCGGCAGATGCAGGGCGGCGGCCGCGAACGGCAGCACCAGCAGGGTGACGATGGCCCAGAGGATGACGATGGCGATGGCGACCGGCGCATCCTGCTTGCGCGCGCTGACCGCGCCGGAGATGGCGATGGCGGCCGACACGCCGCAGATGGCCCCGCCGGCGCCCAGCACCGCGGCGAAGCGCCGGTCCAGTCCCAACAGGCGCGCGGCCCAGAAGATCACCAGGAATGTGGCGACCGAGACGATCGATGCCTGCAGCAGCGCCACCGGGCCACCCCAGATGATCAGGGTGAAGGGCAGGGTCGCTCCCAGCAGGATGATGCCGAGCTTGACGTAGAACTCGACACGGAAACCGGCGTCCAGACGCCGCGGCAGGATCCCCAGATTGGCGATCAGAAGACCGAAGACCAGGGCGATCAGCGGCGGTTCCAGGTTGTAGGTCACGGCACTGGCCCATTGGCCGATGGTGAAGATCACGATCGAGGCGACATAGACCAGAACGAACGCCGGCAGAATGTCGCGCACGGCGAGGCCGAGTGCCCGCAGCGCCGCGCCGACCACCACCAGCCAGACGACGAACTGGGCAAGATAGCGGACCCAGTTGCCGGCGAAATGCGCCACGAGCTGGTCCGGCGTGCTCCATTTTACCGGAACGACCGCGAGCCAGGCGAGGCTCGAGCCGCTGGCGAACAGCGCAAAGGCGACGGCGACGATCCCGAGGCCGAAGATCACCGCCAGCCAGTCTTCATGCTGCCAAAAGCTGGAATTTCCGACCGTTTGTCCACTGGCGCGTGAGTCGGGGGTGGCAATGTTCCTGGCTACCATAGCGCGTCCTCATGTTCGTCGCAGACACGGATGCTGGTGCGGCCCTCGCGGTCAGCATCCGATGTCGGCCTCCTCGTTAATCCAATATAACATCATAAATGTCAATATAATGGATTGTCTCCTTTGGAGTGGCCGATCGAATTCCTGCGCAGACCCTCCTGACGAGGTCGATGCGCAGCCCGCTGTGGCACGCATGTTGCGGTGAACTCGGGACGAAGCCATGCCCGGTGGATTCCGCGAGAGCCTAGGAGCTTTGCCTTGATCGAGGCACCCGACCTGTTCCGCTGGCAAGGTGCCGGTCCAATCCACCTTGTGGTGCCGTTTCTCGGATCGGCACGATGATGTTCGGCACCGCAAAAATCGCCCTGCCGACGCCGCGGCCGTCATCCCGACGGGTCAAGTTGCTTGCCCAGGAAATAAGCAAGTCTTACGGCGGCGTGGACGCGCTGAAGCCGACCTGCCTCGAAGTGTTCGAAGGCGAATTGCTGACCGTGCTCGGGCCGTCCGGTTCGGGCAAGACGACCCTGCTTCAGTTGATCTGCGGCATCGCGGAGCCGACGAGCGGCCGGATCGTGATCGATGGCGTGGATCAGACGAACCTGCCGATCCATCGGCGCAACATTGGTGTCGTCTTCCAGAACTACGCGCTGTTTCCGCATTTGACCGTCCTGGAGAACGTCTCGTTTCCGCTGCAGATGCGCCGCTTCCCGAAGCCGGAACTGCGCAAGCGGGCGATCGCCGCGCTGGAGCTGGTCGGGCTCGGCCCTTTCGGCGAGCGCTTTCCGGCCGAGCTGTCCGGCGGCCAACAGCAGCGCGTCGCCCTCGGCCGCTGCTTCGTCTATGAGCCGGCACTCATCCTTATGGACGAACCGCTGGGCGCGCTCGACCGCAAGCTGCGCGAGAGTTTGCAGATCGAGATCAAGCGGCTGCATCGGCAGACCGGCGCCACCATCCTGTTCGTGACCCACGACCAGGAAGAGGCCTTGGCCCTGTCCGACCGGATCTGCCTGATGCGCGATGCCAATATCGAGCAGATCGGCACGCCGGAAGCGCTCTACGAGCGGCCGGCCACCCTGTTCGCGGCGAATTTCGTCGGCATCTCCAATGTGCTGGAGGGTGCGGTCGACGGCGAGGGCCGTTTCGTGACTGCCGACGGCATCCTGGCCTGCGTGGCGTCGTCCGCGGGCCGCGCCGGGCGGGGCGCGCTCATCATCCGACCGGAGCATATCGAGATCGTGCCGGCTGCCGCCGGCATGCTGACCGGAGTCGTGATCGAGCGGACTTATGCCGGGTCCGAGACGCGCCAGATCGTGACGCTGCCGTCGTCGGTCACGCTCACTGTGCGGCGGCGCGCCGACGAGGCACCGATCGCGGTCGGCGAGACCGTCGGCTTGCGTTGGGCGCCCGACCGGGCGCGGGTGCTGCCGCACTAGCGGTCCGATTCATGCGGCATGCATTTTTGTTCGTATGCAAATTAAAGAGGCAGAAGCAATGGCCGGATTCGAAGCAAAGCATTCTCGCCGCAGCCTGCTGAAGGGTGCCGGGCTCACCGCCGCCGGGCTTGTCGCCCCCACGGTCTGGACCGGCCGGGCCTTCGGTGCGGACCAGATCACCATCGCCGACGTCGGCGGTGCGCCGCAGGCGGCGATCAAGCAGGCCTTCTACGACCCGTTCGAGAAGGAGACCGGCATCAACGTCGTGAGCGTCGTCCATGAATCGGATCCGACGGCGCAGTTCAAGGTGATGGTCGATACCAGGAGCAATCTCTGGGATCTGTGCATGGTCACGCCAGCCCACGCCTATTTCCTGTCCAAGCCCAAGGACTATCTCGAGCCGCTGCTGATCGACGAGAGCGAGGCCAAGGATCTGGTGCCGGGCAGCCTGACGCCGGTCTGGCTGGGATTCTCGGTCTATTGCACGATCATGGCCTATCGCACCGACAAGCTGAAGGAAGGCCCCAAGACTTGGGCCGATTACTGGAACGTCGACAAGTTTCCCGGGCGGCGCGCCCTGTACAAGAGCCCGAATGGCCCGCTCGAGGCGGCTTTGATGGCCGACGGGGTGGCGCCCAAGGATCTCTATCCGCTCGATGTCGACCGGGCCTTCAAGAGCCTCGACAAGATCAAGAAGCACATCAATGTCTGGTGGACGAGCGGCGCGCAGAACACCCAGCTGCTGCAGAGCGGCGAGGTCGATATCACCGATACCTGGGGTGCCCGCGCCTATGCGGCGATCGACGGCGGTTCGCCGGTGCAGATGGTGTTCACCGAGGGCGTCTATTCGACCGACGGCTGGTCGATTCCGAAGGGCTGTCCCAAGGCCGATCTCGCCCGCAAGTTCGTTCGCTTCTGCATGCGGCCGGAACAGCAGGCGATCTATTCCAACATCGTGGCCAACGGGCCGACCAACACCAAGGCCTTTCAGTTCATTTCGCCCGAACGGTCGAAGATCCTGCCGACCTCGCCGGAGAACGTGAAGGGCCTCCAGATGTCGGACTCCGTCTGGTGGGCGGCCAACATCGCGCCGGTGCAGGAGCGGTTCCAGGACTGGCTGATCGCCGGCTGAACCCCGAAAACAGCGACGTCTGGGAGAAGATCTATGGCGGAACGGATGATGAGCCTCGGGCTCCTGCTGCACGCGACGGGGTCGCATCCCGCGTCCTGGCTCGATCCTTCGAGCAAGGCGGACGGCTCGACCGACATCCAGCATTACACGCGCATGGCGCAGATCGCGGAGGCGGCCAAGTTCGATCTCTTCTTCATCGCCGATACGCCGGCGGCGCGGACGAGCAACCTCCACGCCTGGAGCCGCTATCCGATGTTCATGAACGTGTTCGAGCCGGTGCCGCTGCTGTCGGCCATCGCGATGGGCACGACGCGCATCGGGCTCGGCGGCACGACCAGCACCAGTTTCACCGAGCCCTACAATCTCGCGCGGCAATTCGCGTCGCTCGATCACATCAGTGCCGGCCGGGCCGCCTGGAACGTGGTGACCTCGGCCAACGACTATGCGGCACGGAATTTCGGCCTCGACAAGCTGCCGCCGCACGACAAGCGCTATGAAAAGGCGCGCGAGTTCATCCAGGTCGTGCAGGCCCTGTGGGACACGTGGGAGGACGATGCCTTCGTGCGCGACCGCGGCACGGGCGTCTATTTCGATCCGGCGAAGCAGCACGTGGTCGATCACGACGGCCCGTTCTTCAAGGTGCATGGCGCGCTCAACATCGCCCGCACGCCGCAGGGCCAGCCGGTCATCATCCAGGCCGGCCAGTCCGAGGACGGTAAAAATTTCGCCGCCCAGACGGCGGAGATCGTGTTCGCCAGCGCCAATACGCTGGCAAAGGCGCAGGCGTTCTATACCGACCTCAAGGGCCGCGTCGCGAAGTTCGGCCGCTCGCCCGACCAGATCAAGATCCTGCCGGGCATCAGCCCGATCGTCGCCGACACGAAGGAAGAGGCGGACCGGAAATACGAATATCTCCAGAGCCTGGTGCATCCGGAGGTCGGCCGCCAATTCCTGGCCGAGGATCTGGAAGCCGATCTCTCCGGCCTGCCGCTCGACCAGCCGATCCCCGAGGACCGGATCCCGAAGAAGTCCAACCTGCACCAGGCCTATTTCGCCCATATCGTCGAAATGATCGACGAGGGGCTGACGCTCGGCGAGATCGCCAAGCGCTACAACCGCGGGCGCAACGTGGTGCGCGGCACCGCCAGCCAAGTCGTCGATTCGATGGAGGAATGGTTCCAGGGCGGCGGCGCTGACGGTTTCATGTTCTCGCCGCAGACCGTGCCGGACGGGCTGGAGCAGTTCACGCGCCTGATCGTGCCGGAACTGCAGCGGCGCGGGCTGTTCCGGACCGAGTATGCCGGCGCCACGCTGCGTGACCATATGGGCTTCGTCCGGCCGGCGAATCGGCACGTGAAGCCGGCAGCCGCGACCGACGCCGCTGCCGAATGACGGCGACGGACCTGGACACGACGACAGAGATCGCGGCCTCGGTCGGGCGTGCCGGCCGGCGGCGTCATCGCCCGCGACCGCTCTGGCTGGTCGTGCCGGGCGTGGCGTTCCTGGCGGTCTTCCTGCTCTACCCGGCGGTACAGCTGCTGTCGCTGGGATTCCAGGATGCCAATTCCGGCGAATGGTCGCTTGCGGCCTTCCGGCGCATCTTCGGCGTGAGCGTCTATCTCCGCGTGCTGTCGACCACTTTCGCGATCGCGGCGGAGACGACGGCGTTCTCCCTGCTGCTGGCCTATCCGCTCGCCTATTGGCTGAACCGGCTCTCGGGGCGCCGGCAGCGGCTGGTGACCCTGCTGGTCCTGCTGCCGTTCTGGACCGGCGCGCTTGTCAAGAACTTCGCCTGGCTCGTGCTGCTCGGCCGCACGGGGATCGCGGCCACGGTGATGGCCTGGCTGGGATTGCCGCCAACCGACCTGCTGTTCAGCCGGGCGACGGTGCTGTTCGGCATGACCCATACGATGCTGCCGCTGGCCGTGGTCACCATGCTGCCGGTCATGAGTCGCATCGACCCGCGCCTCATGCCGACGGCGGCCACGCTCGGCGCGTCGAGCGCCGAGGCGTTCTGGCGCGTCTTCTTCCATCTGTCGGTGCCAGGCGTCGCGGCGGCCGGGCTGCTCGTCTTCATCGGATCGCTCGGCTTCTTCATCACGCCGTCGCTGCTCGGCGGCCCGCAGGACACGATGCTGGGCCAAGTCGTCATCCTCCAGATCAACCAGATGCAGAATTGGCCGTTCGCCAGCGCGCTCGCCGGGCTGCTGATCGTCTCGGCACTGGTCGCGTGCTTCGCCTTCGACCAGATGTTCGGCCTGTCCGCCGTCACCGGCAGCGCCAGGCCGACCCGGCGCGGGCGTGGGTTCGCGCGCCGGGTCGGCCTGGCACTGCTCGGCGCCCTCGCCGATGGTTCCAGGATCGGGACGGAGCTGGTCGGCCGCCTGACCGGCGGCCATCGCTTCCGCTGGCTTCTGCCGCTCTACGCCTGGACGATCGTGGCCTTGCTGGTCCTGCCGATCGCGGCCCTGTTGCCGATGGCCTTCACCAGCGGCAAGTTTCTGTCGTTTCCGCCGCCAGGATTCGGCCTCGCCTGGATCCGGGATTATTTCGCCTCGCCAGTCTGGATGGCGGCGACGCTGCGGTCGTTCCTGGTCGGGCTGGTGACGGCGCTCGTCACGCTGCTCATGACGGTGCCGGCGGCGCTCGGCCTGTCGCAGACCACGAGCCGGTTCAAGACCGCCGTCTTCCTGCTGTTCCTGGCGCCGATGGTCGTGCCGTCGATCGTCGTGGCGATCGCGCTGTTCTATCTCTTCGCGCATATCTCCCTGGTGGCGACCGATCTCGGCATCGTCATCGGCCATACGGTCATGGCGATGCCGGTGGCCTTCATCATCATGATGACGGTGCTGAAGAGCTACGACTGGCAGCTCAATCTCGCCGCCGGCACGCTCGGCGCCAACCGGTTCCAGGTCTTCATGCGCGTGACGGCGCCGTTGCTCAAGGGCGCGTTGTCCGCCGCCTTCATCTTCGCCTTCCTCAATTCCTTCGAGGAGCTGACGATCGCCATGTTCGTCGGCGGCGGCCTGAAATCGACTTTGCCGAAGCAGATGTGGGACGACGTCACCCTGCAGGTCAGCCCGACGCTGGCGGCGGCAAGCGTCTTCGTCGTGCTGGTGGTCTTCGCCCTTTTTATCCTGGCCGAGTTCGTCCGCCCGCGTCCGGCCGCGCGAGCCAGGGATCAATAGCGGCCCGTTCCAGGAGACTAGAACAGTTGCCCCTCATGCCTTCCAGGGATCGATGGTTACCGTCCTAGGCAAACCGGATCTGGCGTGCTGAAGTGTTAGTACGGCCAAGCGTACATCGGCATCTTGCCGACGCTTCGCTGAACGAAGACCGACTGCGGAACTCTGAGGGGGATGGCATGAAATCAAAGCTTATCGCGGCCGCGGTCCTGGCGGTCGCGGTCGGATCCGGTGCGGCGCACGCGGACACCACGCTGGTGGTCGGCATCGCCGCCGATCCGACGGGCCTCGATCCCGAGGCGGTCGAGAACAATACCTCGGGCTTCATCATGTCGACGGTCTACGACAGCCTGGTGCGCTACAAGCCCGGCACCACGGAGGCGGCGCCCGGAATCGCCGAGAGCTGGGACACCTCGGCCGACGGCCTGACCTATGTTTTCCATCTGCGCCACGGCGCGCAGTTCAGCGACGGCACTCCGCTCGACGCGAAGGCGGTGATCTGGAACGTCGATCGCCTGCTCAACAAGGCCAGTCCCGAGTACATCTACAATACCGGTCCGGTCGAAGGGTACATCGACTTCACCTATGGCGACGTCGCGAGTTACCGCGCGATCGACGACAGCACGGTGGAATTCAAGTTCAAGCAGCCGTCGGCGGCATTCCTCAGCAGCCTCGGCATGGTGTGGAACGGGCTGGTCAGCCCGGCCGCGGCGGCGAAATGGGGCAAGGACTATCGCAATCACCCGGTCGGCAGCGGCCCGTTCGTACTGCGCGAATGGCGCCCACGGGACTCGGTCATTCTCGACGCGAACCCGGCCTATTGGGGCGGCAAGCCGAAGGTCGATCACCTGATCTTCAAGGAATTGCCGGATCCGCAGGCGGCAGTGCTGTCGCTGAAGCGGGGCGAGATCCAGATCCTGGCCGATCTCGGCACCCAGGCGGTGCCGGCGATCAAGTCGGATCCCAACGTCACGCTGCTGACCCAGCCGGGTCTCGCGGTCTCCGGCGTGGCGCTGCCGGTCGATGTGCCGCCGTTCGACGACAAGCGCGTCCGCCAGGCCCTGAACTATGCGGTCGACAAGGATGCGATCAACAAGGCGCTGTTCTCCGGCCTGGCGGTCACGATGACCTCGCCGCTGCCGGCGGCGCAATGGGGCTTTGACAAAAGCCTGGCGGGATATCCCTATGACGTCGCCAAGGCCCAGGCGCTGCTGAAGGAAGCGGGCGTGAAGCCCGGCACTGCGGTCGAACTGCTGACCTATAATTCGCCGCGCGGCTACAATCCCGCCGGTGCCAACCTGGCGATCGCGATCCAGGGTTATCTGAAGAAGGTCGGCATCGACGCGTCCGTCCATCAGCTCGAGGTCGGTGCCTATTTCTCCGCCGTCCGCTCCGGCACCTACAAGGGGCTGATGATGGAAGGCTGGACCGGCGACAATGGCGATCCCGACAATTTCATCGGCGAATTGTGGGGGGCGAAGAACATCCCGGTCGTGAACTGGTCGCGCTACAAGAACCCCGATTTCGAGAAGCTGCTGGCGCAGGCGCTCGTCGTCTCCGACCAGGCGAAGCGGGCGGAGATCTACGGCCAGGCCCAGAAGATCGTGGTGGATGACGCGCCCTGGATCTTCATCAATTCGACGCTGCAGATCAGGGCCATCCGCAAGGAAGTGAAGGGCTACGAGCTCAATCCGACGCAGATGTTCTTCGGCATGGAGAACGTCTCGCTGCAATAGCGGCCGTCGTCGCGCCCATCCTGTGGCGGGTTTCCGCTACAGGATGTCGGTGCGGATGCAGGCGCTTCGATGGCCGGGTGATACTTCGCCCAGGTCCGGCACCGTCTGGGCGCAGGCGGCGATGGCATAAGGGCAGCGCGTGCGGAAGACGCAGCCTGATGGCGGCGCCATCGGGCTCGGCAGGTCACCCTGCAGCACGATCCGGTGGCGCCTGCTGTCGGGATCCGGCTCCGGCACGGCCGATAATAGGGCTTGCGTATAGGGATGCCTGGGCGCGCGGATGATGTCGCGCGCCGGGGCGATTTCCATGATCCGGCCCAGATAGAGCACCGCGACGCGGTCGGCGATGTATTCCACCACGGCCAGGTCGTGCGAGATGAAGATCATGGCCAGGCCCAACCGGCGCTGCAGGTCGCGCAGCAGGTTGACGATCTGGGCCTGGATCGACACGTCGAGCGCCGAGACCGGCTCGTCGGCCACGATCAGCTCCGGCTTCACCGCCAGCGCCCGGGCGATGCCGATGCGCTGGCGCTGGCCGCCGGAGAACTGGTGCGGGAAGCGCTGGAGATGATCGGTGCCGAGCCCGACCAGCTCCAGCAATTCCACGACCCGGTCCCGCCGGGCCGCCTTGCCCTGGACCGAGCGATGGATCAGCAGCGCCTCGGCCACGATCTGCTCGACCGTCATGCGGGGATCGAGCGAGCCGAACGGATCCTGGAAGATCGGCTGGGCCCGCCGGCGCAGGCTATGGAGCGCCGCTTCCGGCGCATGGGTAATGTCCTGGCCGTCGAACCGGATGCGGCCGGCGGTCGGTTCGTCGAGCCGCAGCACCAGATTGCCGATCGTGCTCTTGCCGGACCCGGATTCCCCGACCAAGCCCAGGACTTCGCCTGGTTCGACCGAAAAGGACACGCCCGAAACCGCGCGCAGCGGCGGCCCGGCGCGGAACAAGGTGCCGGCTGTCGGAAAATGCCGGACCAGCCCCTCGACCTCGATCAGCGCGGTCATGCCGATTGCTCCGCGATCTCGCGCCAGCGCGCGCAGCGCACCAGATGGCCGTCGCCGCAATCCTCCAGATCGGGGACGTGGGCCAAGCATGGCTCGGGGCGGGCATGGCTGCAGCGGGGATGGAACGCGCAGCCGGCCGGCCGCGCATCGAGGCTCGGGACATTGCCGGGGATGGCCGGCAGCGGCCCGGCGTCGCGGTCCATGCCGAGGCGCGGCACGGAGCTCAGCAGGCCCTGGGTATAGGGCATGCGCGTCTCGCGGAAGATCGCCCGGGTCGGGCCGGCCTCGACCGTCTGGCCGGCATACATGACCAGGATGCGGTCGGCGATCTCGGCGGCGACGCCCAGGTTATGGGTGATGAAGATGACGCCCATCGACAGCTCCGCCTGCAGCCGCCGGATCAGGTCCAGGATCTGCGCCTGGACGGTGACGTCGAGCGCGGTCGTCGGCTCGTCCGCGATCAGCAGCGACGGGCGGCAGGCGAGCGCCATCGCGATCATCGCCCGCTGCCGGAGACCGCCCGACAGTTCGTGCGGATAGGCGTCGATGCGCCGCCGCGGATCCGGCACGCCCAGCCAATCGAGCATCTCCAGCGCGCGGGCCCGGGCGGCCCGGCGGCCGAGCGGTTCGTGCAGCCGCACCGTCTCGACGATCTGCTCGCCAATCGTATAGACCGGGTTGAGCGCGCTCATCGGCTCCTGGAAGATCATGGCGATCTCGGCGCCGCGCAGGTGCTGCAGGGTGCGGACGTCGGCGCGGGCGAGGTCGATCGTCCGCCCGTCGCGCGCCCGGAACAGGATCTCGCCGCCGGCGATCCGCCCCGGCGGCTGCGGCACCAGCCCCATGATCGCCAGGCTGGTCACCGACTTGCCCGATCCGGATTCGCCGACGATGACCAGCGTCTCGCCGCGGTCGATGGTGAAGGAGACGCCGGCCACGGCTGAGACCGTGCCGGTCTCGCCGGTGAAATCGACGCGCAGGTCGCGCACCTGCAGCAAGGGTTCGCTCATGAGGCCCGCCGCGGATCGAAATGGTCGCGGAACGCATCGCCCAACAGATTGAATCCCAGCACCACGAGAAAGATCGCCAGGCCCGGGAACGTCGCGATCCACCAGGCGGTCAGAAAATAGCTCTGGCCGTCGGCCAGCAGCGCACCCCAGTCGGGCGAGGGCGGCTGCGCGCCCAATCCCAGGAACGACAGGCCCGCGGTCTCGACCACCACGGATCCCGCTTGGAGTGTGGCCATGACCAGGATCGGCGTGATGCTGTTCGGCAGGACGTGGCGCAGCATGATCCTAAGGCGCGAGGCGCCCAGCGCACGGGCCGCCCGCACGAAGTCCGCATGGCGGATCGCCAGCACCTGGCCCCGGATCAGCCGGGCATATTGCGGGGTATAGACGATGCCGATGGCGATCATGGAATTGGTCAGGCCGGGTCCCAGCGCCGCCACGATAATGAGTGCCAGCAGCAGGTAGGGAAAGGCCAGCACGACATCGACCAGCCGCATGATCACGGCATCGGTGCGGCCTCCGAAGAAGCCCGCGACCAGCCCGGCGGCACAGCCCAGCACGAGGGCTAACCCGTCCGCGACCACCACGGCGAGCAGCGCCGTGCGGGTGCCGTAGAGCACGCGGCTGAACATGTCCCGGCCATATTGATCGGCGCCCATCCAATGCTCGGCCGAGGGCTCCGACAGGGCGCTCGACAGGTCCTGGTCATAGGGATCGTAGGGCGCCATCAGGGGCGCCGCCACGGTCAGCAGCAGGAAGACCAGGGTGATCAGCAGGCCGACCTTGGCGGAGACGCGCCGCAGTACCCGGCGCAGGTCGCCCGGCTTGCGGACGGGAACCGCCGCTTGACCTTCGGCGGTGCTCACGAGCGGCGGATCCGCGGGTCGAGCAGGCCATAGCTGAGATCGACCAGCAGGTTCACCAGCACGAACACCAGCGCGATGAACAGCGCGCCGGCCTGCACGACCGGATAGTCGCGCGACAGGATGCTGTCGACCATCAGGCGGCCGAGGCCGGGCAGGGAGAAGATCGTCTCGGTCAGCACCGCGCCGGACAGCAGCAGGCCGAGTTGCAGGCCGATCACGGTCACGATCGGGATGAGCGCGTTGCGCAGGATATGGCGCAGGATGACCCGGCGTTCGGTCATGCCCTTGGCCCGCGCCGTACGGACATGGTCGAGCGTCGCGGTCGCCAGCATCTCCGAGCGCGTGACGCGTGCGATCATGGCCAGCGGGATGGTCGCGAGCGTGACCGCCGGCAGCACCAGATGGCGCAGGCTGGCGGCGATCAGGTCGGCGCGGCCGGCGATCAGGCTGTCGATCACGGTCATGCCGGTGACGCGCGGCGCATCGAGCCCGACCGGCATCAAGCCGCCGATCGGCAGCCAGCCGAGCACCGCGCCGAACAGCAGGAGCAGCATCAGCCCAAGCCAGAAGATCGGCATGGAGACGCCGAACAGCGTCAGGGTCATCAGCGCATTGTCCAGCATGCCGCCCGCCCGGGTGCCGGCGACCACGCCGATCGGCACGCCGATCAGGGTCGCGAGCAGCAGCGCCGAGAGCGCGAGCTGCAGGGTGACGGGGAAGGCCAGCCAGACGTCGGACAGCGCGGTATGGTTGCTGCGCAGCGACGTGCCGAGGTCGCCGCGGGCCGCTTCCAGCGCGAAATCGGCATATTGCACCAGGACGGTCTGATCGAGGCCCAGCTGATGGCGCAGGCTCGCCAGCTGTTCCGCGGTCGCGCGCTCGCCCAGCAGCAGGGTCGCGACGTCGCCCGGCAGCACGTGCATCGTGAAGAACACGATGACGCTGACGCCGATCAGGACGAGCACGAGTTGGCCCAGTCGGCCGATGACGTAGCGCGTCATCGCGGCGGGGTTCGAAGCGGACGCATGGCGGCAGGGCATCCCTGAAAAAAGCTCATTCGAGCGGCGTCCCGGTACCCAGCAGCGCCTCGCCCCGATTTACGGCGAGGCTGCTGAGCTTGTAGAGCAGGAAGCCGTCGTCTCTGGCCTTCACGGTTTCAAGAACCGTGCCGAAGACGTCGCGGACCTCGCCCAGTACCTCGCCCGCGGCAACGGCGTCGCCCAGTTGCTTCGACGGATACCACAGGCCGTCGACCGTCGCGGTCGGGACCCACATGGTGACGATCCGGGGTGCCTCGGGCAGCGGCTGCCCGGACGAGGCCGCCATGCCCAGATGGTGCAGGACCCGGTCGATGCCGGCGGTCATCTCGTCGACGCTCGCCTCGTCCCAGAGGCCGTTGCCGCTGACCTCGGCAATGATGCTGGGAATGCCCAGCCGGCCGGCGGCATTGATGGTATAGCCCTCGCCGCCGGCCGAAACCGCGACGGGCAGGCCGAAGGCGATCGCCAGCGCCTTGGACGCCGCGCTGTCGCTCGGGAACAGCGAGAAGGGCAGGAGCGCCTCGCTGAGGTCGCCGCCATGCAGGTCGAGATAGGCGTCCGCCTGTGGATAGACCTTGGTGACGAGCCAGTCGGCCAGGCGCTCGCTGACGCTGCCGTCCGGCTTGCCGGGGAACATCCGGTTCAGGTTCCGGCCGTCCTCCGGCATGACGTAGATGCTGCGGCGGCGAAAGCCCGCCATGTTCAGGATCGGTAGCACCAGGATCGTGCCGGCCAGTCCGGCGGGCGACCGCTTCATCAGGCGCAGCGCCGCCTCGATCGAGCAATATTCCGAGGCATGGACCCCGGCCGTAACGAGCAGGCAAGGCCCGGGCTGCTCGCCTTCGACGATGCCGAACGGAATTTCGATGCCGTCGATCGGGCGGATCAGGCCGTGTTCGGTCCGGGCTCGTCCCGTCCGCAGAATGGGTAGTGCGTCCATGGCGATGTTTCTTCCTTGCGCTAAGCGGGCTTTCCTTCGAAGGCTCTGAGGAAGCTGCGGAGATAGCCGCCGAGCGATGGGCTGAGATAGCCGCCTTCCTGCACCAGCAGGGTCGGCTGGTGCAGCGCCGCGAGCCGGCGGCCGGCTTCCGCGAAGCCGTGGCCGGTGATCTTGAACGCCGCGACCGGGTCGTGCTCGCCCGCATCGAATCCCAGCGAGACGACGAGTGCACCCGGCTCGAACCCGCGGATCCTGGCCACCGCCGCATCGATCGCCTGCAGCCAGGGAGCGTCCGGTGTGGCCCAGGGCAGCGGCTGGTTGAAATTGGCACCCTTGCCGGCACCCTCGCCGATCTCGTCGGCATAGCCGGCGTAATAGGGCGCGGTCAGGCGGGGATCGACATGGATCGAGCAGACCAGCACGTCGGGCCGGTCCCAGAAGATGAACTGGGTGCCGTTGCAATGATGGACGTCGATATCGATGATCGCGACCTTGCCGAAGCGCTGGGTCAGCTGCTGGGCGGCGATCGCGGCATTGTTGAGATAGCAGACGCCGGTCATCAGGTCCGGATAGGCATGATGACCGGGCGGGCGGCACATGGCGTAGATCGGCGCACCTGCGGCGGCGAGCCGGTCGGCGCCATGGACCGCGGCCTGGGTGCTGGCGAAGATCGCGGGCCAGGTGTCCGCGGTGATCGGGCAGGAGGTCGAGTTGCTGTACCAGCCCAACTCGCCCAGCAGCTCGGTCGGCTTCCGGTACATGCGATGCGTCGGATGGACGTTCGGAATGACGACCGGGCCATAGTCCGGATGGGCAATCCAGCGCTGGTGCACGGTTTTGAGGAAATCGACATAGGCCGGATCATGGACCGCGGTGACCGCCTCCATCCGGTTCAGCGGCGCTTCGACGATCTCGTGCCGGTCCTGCTGGACGATGTCGAGGAAGATGTCGTAGCGCTCGGCCCGGTCCGGCTGGGCGATGAACTTGCCGGTGCGGAAGACCTGGTCCGGGTCGTGGAGCCGCTGATCCGGATGATGAACGACGAGCATCGGGCGATCCTTGTTCCTTGGGAGTGATGGTCAGTCGAGCGTCCGGCCGCGCGTCTCGGGCGTCACCAGGACGTGCGTGGCGAGCGTGATGACGGAGACGAGCATGACGTAGAGCGCGATGTAGAGCGGTCCGCCCATCTGTTGCAGCCAGGTCGCGACGACGGGTGCGGTCCCGCCGAAGATGGCGCCGCAGAGCGCGTAGGGGATGCCGATGCCCGAGGCGCGGACCCGCGTCGGGAACAGTTCGGCGAAGACCGTGCCAAGCACGGCATTGTTGAGCGAGACGATCAGGGCGCCGGCCACGGCAACGAAGGCGAAGGTGCCGAAGCCCAGCGCCGGTACGGCCAGCATCGACAGCAGCGGATAGGTGAAGACGAGGAAGCAGGCGGCGGCCCCGATCAGGAACGGCTTGCGGCCGATCCGGTCCGAGATGAAGGCGAACAGCGGCACGCCGATGCAATAGGCGACGCTGCCCAGCACCCCGCCTAGGAAGCCCGAGGCGCGATCGAGCCCGCCGACCAGATTGGCGTAGGTCGGCAGGAAGATCATCCAGAGGTAATATTGCAGCGAGTTGATCTGGACGACGAAGACGATTAAGACCTCCCGGGGAAACTGGAGGATCGACGCCAGGATCGCCCGGGTGCTCATCGCCGGCCCGGCCTTGAGCTTTTCGAAGGACGGCGTTTCGGCGATGCCGGCCCGGAGAAAGACCCCGACCAGAGACATTACGGCGCCCAGCAGGAACGGTATCCGCCAGCCCCACTGGGCGAGATCGTCGGGCGTGAGATATTTCGTCGTCAGGCTGGAGACGGCGGTGGCGGCGAGCACCGAGAGCCCGATCGAGAGCTGCTGCGGCGAGGCCGCGAACGCGCGGTTGCGGACCGAGGCGTGCTCATTGAGGAAGGTGATGGCGATCTGGTACTCGCCGCCGGCGGAGAAGCCCTGCAGCAGGCGGGCGGCGACGATGAGCAATGGCGCGGCAATGCCGATCTGGGCATAGGTCGGGCACAGCGCCATGGCGAGGCTGCCGAGCCCGGCCATGATGATCGTCGCGGACAGCATGACACGGCGGCCGTACCGGTCGGCGAGCGGCGACAGCACGATGGCGCCGATCGGCCGTCCGATGAAGCCGATGGCGAAGGCCGCGAAGCTGGCGATCAGGGACGCGGTCGGGTCGTTCGCCGGAAACATCTGGCTGGCAAAGATCCCGGCAAGGAAGCCGTAGATCGACCAGTCGTACCATTCGACGAAATGTCCGATGGCGCCGCCGACGAGAGTGCGCGCCCTGCCGCTGCCGGCGGCAGCCGGGCGAGCCGATGCCTGAAATCCAACCCCGTCGCTCATCCGCCACTCCCTAAGTTGTGAAGATCGGCAGACGAGGGATACCCGGCCAGCCTTTGACCGACCATTTCCGCCAGCAGATCGAGGTTGCGCTCGAAATAGGCCTGGTCCTTGTCGAGGAACCGTTCGAGGCTGAGGCCGCGGATGGCGACGAGCATGAACTCGAACAGCGCCAGCATGTCCGGCTCGGCCGTGCTGGCGAGGACATGGCGTCTGATCCAGGGATGCAGCACGCTCCGCATGGTTTCCAGGCGATGCTCGACGATGCGCCGATGGAACCTCTCGTCTGCCCGGGTACCGATGATGATCTCCCAGATCGCCCAATAATCCGGGTCGCCGTAGATTTCCCAGAGATGGGCGACCAGGCTCTTGACGTCGATGCGCCCGGTCGCCGTCAGGTGATCCTGCTGCTCGAGCCGCTGCAGGACGCGTTCCGAGGACCGGTCGAGCACGCCCAGCATCAGGTCTTCCTTGCTCGCGAAATGATGGTGAAGCGCGCCGGTCGTGAGGTTGGCGCCCTTCGCGATCAAGGCCGTGGACGTGCCGGAGAAGCCGTTTGTCCGCAGCAGATCTGTCGCGGCGCCAAGCAGCAGGGCGCGCGTCTCGGTCCGCCGATCGACCTGCTTGCGCCTGATGCCTTGAGCCACTCTCCGTCCGCCCGAAGAAAGTTACATATCAATTGAGATGTAACTTGCGTGACTCTGTCAAACATTGATTTTTGCAGTGCGGTACCGGCATGGCGTGCCCGTGCGCCGTTACGCGCTCTAACGCTTCGGTCGGCGCAACTGGTCCAGATAGACGATGGCGACGATCAAGCCGCCGGTGACGATCCGCTGCCAGAACGGATTGATGTTCAGCAGATTGGCGCCGTTGTTGATGGTGGTCAGCAGCATGGCACCGAGCAGCGGGCCCGGCACGCTGCCGACCGCGCCGAACAGGCTGGCGCCGCCGATGACGGAAGAGGCGATCGCCTGCAGCTCCCAGCCGTCGCCGGTCGTCGCCACGCCGATGCCGATGCGCGCCGTGGTCAGGATTCCGGCCAAGGCCGACAGGGTCGCCGACAGGATGTAGGCGAGATAGAGCACGCGGTTGACCCGAATCCCGCTTAGCCGTGCCGCCTCGCGGTTGGAGCCGACGGCGTAGAGATGGCGGCCCCAGCGCGAATGATGCAGCAGCAGATGGCAGGGGACCGCGACCGCGATCACCGCCAGGAACAGGTTGGGAATACCCAAGGTGCTGTCGCGGGCGAGAGCGCTGAACGCCGCCGGCAGCCCGGCGATGGTCTGGCCGTTCGTCATCAGCAGCCCGATGCCGCGCAATGCCGTCAACGACGCCAGCGTCATGATGAAGGGCGGCAGGCCCAGGCGCACGATGCCGAAGGCATGCACCCAGCCGACCGCGACGCCAAAGCCCAAGGTCGCCAAAATCGCGAGCGGTACCGGCACGCCCGACTTCATCAGCAGCGCCACGACCGTGCCGGCGACGCCGACCACGGCGCCGGCGGAGAGGTCGATGCCGGCGGTAATGATGACGAAGGTCTGGCCGACCGCCATGATCGCCCAGATCGAGCCCTGGCGCAGCAGGTTGGCAAAATTGCCGAGGGTGGCGAAACTGTCGGTGCCGAGCGACAGGCCGAGCCACATCAGGCCCAAGAGACCGAGCAGCGTGAGGTTCAGCAGAAAGCCGAAGCGCAGCCGCGGGCGCGGCGCAAGGGGTGGGACGTCGAGGGCGACCAGGGGCTCAGGCACCGATCGCCTCCGTTAGGATCGTCTCGACCTCGGCCGTCTTCCAGCCATGCTCAGCGACGGCCCGGCCGCCACGGAATACAATGAGGCGATCGCTCAAGTCATAGACCTCCGGCAGATAGGATGAGATGAGGATGATGCCCGCGCCGGCATCGAGCAGGTCGGCGAAGACCCGGTAGATCTCGCTCTTGGTGCCGACATCGACGCCGACGGTCGGCTCGTCGAAGATGAAGAGCCGGGCTCCGCGCGCCAGCCATTTGCCGACGACGATCTTCTGCTGATTGCCGCCTGAGAGCGTCTCGGCATGGACGCCGGGACCGGCCGCCACGATGGTGAGACGGTCCATCTGGCGGCGGGCCAACGCGCGCTCGGCGCCGCGGTCGACCCAACCGAAGCGGCTGAGACGCGCGTAGCTCGGCAGCGCCAGATTGAAGCCGACTCCCAGATTGAGGCAGAGGCCCTGGTCGCGCCGGCTCTCCGGCACCAGCGCCATGCCGAGCGCCATGGCGTCGACCTCGCGCCGGATGGCGACCGGCGCGCCTTGCCAGCGGATCTCGCCGCCGGTGCTGCGATGCCGGCCGAACAGGGTGGTGACGAATTCGCTGCGCCCGGCGCCGATCAGGCCATAGAGCCCGACGATCTCGCCGCGCCGCACCGTGAGCGAGACGTCGGCGAAGCCGGGACCGGACAGCGACCGCGTCTCCAGCAGCGTCTCGCCTCGGGGTACCACGCGTTTGTAATGCAGTTCTTCGATCGGGCGGGCGACCATGTCGCGGATCAGGTCGCGCTCGCTGGTTTCCGCCGTTCGCCGGGTCGAGACCAGCCTGCCGTCGCGCAGCACCGTAACCCGGTCCGCCAGCTCGAAGATCTCCTCCAGACGATGGCTGATATAGACGATGGTGACGCCGTCGGCATTGAGCGCGCGGATCAGCCGGAACAGCTGCTCGGTCTCCTGGCGGGTCAGGTAGCCGGTCGGCTCGTCGAAGATCAGGAAGCGGACGCCACGGTGCGCGGCGCGGGCGGTCGCGACCAGCTGCTGCTGGCCGATGGTGAGATCGCCCAGCGTCGCCTCCGCCCGGATCGCGAATCCCAGGCCGTCGAGCAGGTGCTGCCCGGCGCGCAGCATGGCGCGCTTGCGTAGGAAGCCGTGCCGCACCCGTTCGTCGCCCAGATAGAGATTGGCGGCGACGGAAAGGTGCGGGCAGGCGACGACTTCCTGATGGACCGCATTGATGCCGAGCGCCAGCGCGTCGCCGGGCCCGCGGAACGCGACCGGCCGTCCCTCCCAGCGCAGGCCGCCGGCGCTCGGCTGGTGGGCCCCGGTCAGGAGCTTGATCAGGGTCGATTTACCGGCGCCGTTCTCGCCGGCGATCGCATGGACCTCGCCCGGCGCGAACGCGAGGTCGATGCCTTTCAAGGCATAGGTGCCGGTAAAGCGCTTCTCGATCCCGACCAGCTCGAACAGCGGGCCGCCGTCCGCCACGCCCGGCGCCTCAATCCAGCTTTGGATTGAGCAGCGCTTGCGCCCGCGCCGTCTGCAGCGATGATTTGTCGATCAGCACGACGCCGGTATCGATCGATTTCTCGACCTTCCGACCTTTGGCCAGCGCATCGGCGGTCTTCACGCCCTCGTAGCCCATGCGGTAGGGATCCTGAACGACGAGACCGGCAATGACGCCGTCGCCCAGAAGCTTGACCAGTTTTTCGTCGCTGTCGAAACCGATCATGACGACCTTGGCATCCTTGTTCTCGGCCAGGGCCTCGCCGGCGCCCTGGGCCATCGGCAGGTTGCTGGCGAACACGCCCTTGAGATTTGGGTTGGCGGTGATGAGGTCGGTCATGGTGTTGAGGCCGCTCGTTGCCTGACCATCGCCGACCCGTTCGGCGACCAGCTTCAGATCCGGCCATTTTGCCTTGAGTTCGTCCTTGAAGCCCTTGCTCCGCTGGTCGAGCGAACCCACGCCCGGCAAGGCGACCAGCAAGGCCACGTCGCCCTTGGCGGCGCCGAACTTCGCCTTGATCGCTTCGCCCAGCGCGTCGGCCGCGACCTGGCCGCCCTTGGTATTGTCGGTCGAGAGAAAGGCGCTGAACGCGTCCGTGTCGGCCGGGCTGTCGATGCCGACGATCTTCACCTGCTTGGCCGCTTCCGCGATCGGCTCGGCCAACGCGGCCGCCTGGGTCGGCGCGATGACGATCGCTGCGGGCTTGCCCGAGACCGCGTTCTCCAGTGCCGAGATCTGGCCGGAGATATCGCTTTCCGCCTGGGCGCCCATCGCCGGCACGTCGATCTTCAGATCCTTGCCGGCGGCCCGCGCGCCGGCCAGCACGATCTGCCAATATTGCGAGGTCGTATCCTTGACGATGACGGGAATGGTCTCCGCCCCGGCAACGGCCGGCACGAGGATACCGAACAGCGCGGCCCATGCCGCCTTGCGGAATGCGAGCTTCATGCTTCCTCCCTGTGCACGTTCTGCGGGTATGTCCCCGCATTGTTCGCGCTTTGTCCCCGGACGGGGCCGTCATGACGATCCGTAAGCCCGCATCTTGGAAAGGCGCGGTCGACGGACGACGAAAGGAACTGCGATAGGTATGAGTTTATCGACAGATCGTCGAGGCGGCAACCCCTGGCTGCTCGGAACTGGGCGGGCTCACGTCCGCAGGATCGCCGAGCGCCCGTAGAGCAGCAGCATCAGAATGATCGTCAGACCATAGACGATCTGGCGGATCGACTCATCGATCTGCATGATCGAGAGGATCGACTGGAGCAGCGTGATGAGAATGACGCCGGCGACGGTGCCGAGATAGGTGCCGCGTCCGCCGAGGATCGAGGTGCCGCCGAGGACGACCGCCGCGATGGCCGGCAGGAGATAGGGATCGCCCATCCCCTGGTAGGCCTTGATCGAATAGCCGGCGAGCAGCACGCCGCCGAACGCGGAGAGCGCGCCCGACATCACGAAGGCGAGGACGATGACCCGCCGCGTCGGGCTGCCGGACAGATAGGCGGCGCGCTCGCTGTTGCCGATGGCATAGACCGAGCGGCCGAAGGTCGTCCGTTTGAGCAGGAAAATGGTCGCGGCACCGATCAGCACCCAGATCCAGAGCGCGTTCGGAATGTCGGCGACGATGCGTCCGGTCGCGAGCGTGCGCATCGCGGTGGTCGCCATGTCCTGCGGTGCGGCACCGCCGGTGCGCATGATCATCAGCCCCTGCGCCACGGCGTTGGTCCCGAGCGTGAAGATCATCGACGGCACGCGCAGATAGGCGACGCCGATACCGTTCACCAGGCCGAAAATCATGCCGCACAGGATGCCGATCGGGATCGCGCACCAGGAACCGACGGGCCCCCAGCCGGCGGCGGCGGTAGACATCATGGCGCCGACGGTGATGACCCAGGGCACCGACAGGTCGATCTGGCCCAGCAGCACCACAATCATCATGCCGGTCGCCGCCATGGCCAGAAACGATCCGACCTGCAGCTGCTGCAGCAGATAGTCCGCCGACAGGAAATTGGACGAATACAGGCTGCCGACCAGGAGCAGGGCGACGATGCAGGCAAACGCCGTCGCGACGGCAGGGTCGATGCGCCGCAAGACCTTCGGCAGTCGAAACGGGGCGGGCTTGGCTTGGTCCTGGCTCATGGTCTCATCCGAACAGGTCGAGGCGGTTGCGGATCCGCAGCAGGCGGACAGAGCCGATGCAAACCGAGATCAGCAGGACGATGCCGAGGAACAAAGGTTGCCACAGCGGGTCGAGATCGAAGACGAACAGAAGGTCGTTGATGGTGCGGAAGATGAGCGCGCCGAAGATCGCCCCGACCGCGCTGCCGGTGCCGCCGAACAGCGAGACGCCGCCCAGCACCACGGCGGCGATGGAATTGAGCGTATAGGTCGACGCGTTCGCCGACGATGCTTCCCCCGAATAGGTGAAGAAGGTCAGCATGAGCCCGCCCATCGCGGCGAACAGGCCCGAGAGCGTATAGGACGCGAATTTGGCGCGGCGGGTGTCCAGGCCCGACATGTAGGCCGCGACCTCCGACGAGCCGACGGCATAGACCGCCCGCCCGAGCGCCGAGCGGCGGAAGGGCAGCCAGATCGTGAGAACGACCGCCAGCAGCACGACGAGGCTGGCCGGAATGCCGCCCCAGAGCTGCCCGGTCAGCAAATCGGCGAGGTCGGAATTGACATCGCCGCCCGGATTGGGGCGCAGCGCGAGGGCGATGCCGAAATAGACCGCGCCTGAGGCGATCGTGGCTACGATCGGCTGCAGCCGGCCGAAGATGACGATGGCGCCATTGACGGCGCCGCAGGCGAGCCCCGCAAGGAGCACGCCGGCAACGCCGAGGGCGGTCATGCCGGCAGACCCGACGACGATCCAGGATGCGAGGCAATTCGTCAGTATGAACATCGCGCCGACCGACAGGTCGATGCCCGACGTCAGCACCACGAACGTCTGGGCGATCGCGAGAAACGCCAGCAGGACGCCCTTGTTCGCCGCGGTCTGTACCACGTTGGCGCTGAATCCCGCCGAATGGTTGCCGACATAGATGGCGAACATCGCGACGAAGACCAGGGCCGCGAGCAGCGTGCTCCGAAGCTCGGCAACCCGATAGCGCCAATCGCTCATGCGCCGATCGCCGGCGCATGGCCGGCCTCCCCGGTCTCGGTGGCGATATTGAGCGCGCTGCCGACGAGCACCCGCTCGGTGAGTTCGTTCCCGGCAAGCTCACGGCTGACGCGGCCGTCATAAAGCACCAGGACACGCTCGCAGCAGCCGATGAGCTCGTCGTAATCCGTCGAATAGAACAGGATCGCGACGCCCTGATCCGCGAGCCGGCGCAGCAGCTGATAGATTTCCTGCTTGGTGCCGACGTCGATGCCGCGCGTCGGGTCGTTGAGCAGGATGATGCGCGGTGCCATCATCAGCCATTTGGCGATGACGACCTTCTGCTGGTTGCCGCCAGACAGCGTGGCGACGGGAACGTCGATGCCCTCCGTCTTGATCGCCAGCAGCCGCAGCATGTCGTCGACGGCCCGTGCTTCCGCCGCCTGATCGATGAAGCCGCCGTTCGACAAGGTGCCGAGAGCCGCGAACGACAGATTGTCGCGCACGGACATCGGCAGCATCAGGCCTTCGGTCTTCCGATCTTCCGGGATGAGGGCCATGCCGATCCGGGCGGCCTTGGCGGCGCTCGGCCCGCCGATCGCGACGGGGCTGCCGTCGATGCGGATTTCGCCGGCGACGCCGCGCAGCACGCCGAACAGCGCCAGCAGAAGCTCACGCTGGCCCTGGCCGTCCAGCCCGCCGAGCCCGACGATCTCGCCAGGCCGGACGGCGAGCGAGATGTCGCTCAGGCGGTTTGTCCAGGTCAGGCCCCGCGCCTCCAGGACCGGCGGCATCGCAGCCGGGACCGGCGGCGGTTTCGGTGGAAAGACATGGCTATATTCGCGGCCGATCATCAGCTCGACGACGTCGCCGTGCGACTTGGTGCCGGCCGGATAGCTTGCGACGTTGCTGCCGTTGCGGAATATCGTGCAGTCGTCGGCCAGTTCCTCGATCTCCTGCATGCGATGCGAGATGTAGAGCAGCGCCAGGCCCTCGCCACGCAGGCGCTTCAGGACGGCGAGGATCTTGCCGACGTCGGCGGCGGTCAGCGCCGAGGTCGCTTCATCGAGGATGAGAATGCGGGGCCTGCGGGCGAGCGCCTTGGCGATCTCGACCATCTGGCGACGGGACAGGGGTAGATCCTTAACCGGTGCCAAGGGGTGCACGTCTTCGGCCCCGGCCAAAGCCAGCCATTCCTCCGCCATGCGCCGTTGCGCCTTGCGATCGATCAGACCGAAGCGGCGCGGCGGCGTGGCGATGAAGATATTGTCGGCGACCGACAGATCGGGAATGAGCGACAATTCCTGAAAGATGCAGACGATGCCGGCATCGTTGGCAGCAGCCGGGGTCGGGAAGCGCACCGTGCGGCCGTCGAATTCGAGGCTGCCTTCATCAGGCTGGACCACGCCGGACATGATCTTGATCAGCGTGGACTTGCCTGCGCCGTTTTCGCCGAGCAAGGCATGGATGCGGCCGGCATGGAGGGTCAGCGACGCCTTGTCGAGCGCTTTGACGCCGCCGTAGCGTTTGGAAATACCGGTCATGGCGAACAGAGGGACGGGAGCATCCATGGGCGAACCTCCTGGCATGCGCAGCGGGCGCGCCGGTGGAAATCCCGACGCGTCCGGCTGCGGCCGTTCCTATTGGTTGGCTTCGGACTGTCCCATGATCTCCTGGGCCGTGAAGTTGATCCCGCAGGTCGGGAAGGAGTTGCCGACGAAGAAATTGTCGGTCTGCTGCGAGAAGAAATTTTCGCCGTCCTTGAAGCCCGGATCCTCGACATGCGCGAGCGGCAGCTTCACCGACTGGGGCACGATTTCGCCTTTGAGCGCGGCGATGGCGGTCTTCACCGCGACCGCGACCTGGGCCGGGCCGGTCCCGCCGGAGGCGCATTTGAGCCCCTCGCCGGCATGGGCGGCACAGAGTTTCCGGAAGCCGTTCTCGGTCTCGGCCCCGGCCGGAACGAACGGCTGGTGGGCATCCATGAAGGCGCGGACCATGCCGGTCGAGCCGCCCTGGGCAGTCATGCCGTCGAAATGTTTATGCACGGCGATCGCGTCGGCCGTCACCTTCTGCGCCGTGCCGTCGTCCCACTTGCCGACGACCTCGACGGTTTGGAACGGCTTGCCCGAGGCCTTCAGGACCTCCTGGATGCCATTGTGCCGGTCGGTATCGACCGAGGTGCCGGCGACGCCGCGGACCTCGAGGATGGTCCCGCCGCCCGGGACGTTCTGGACCAGCCAGTGGCCCCAATATTCGCCCAGCCCCTTCTGGTCGACGTTGACGTTGATCGCCTCGTCGCTGTCGAGCGTATTGTCGAAGGCGACCAGCACCACGCCCGCGGCGTTGGCGCGCTTGATCACGGACTTGAAAGCCGTCGGGTTCTGCGCGTCGATCACCACCGCGTCATAGCCGGAATCGATGAAGTTGTTGACGGCCGCGATCTGTGCCGCGATGTCCTCGCCGGTCGAGACGACCTTGAATTCCTTGAGATCCGCCTTGACCGCCGGCTGATCGGCATAGGCCTTGGCGGTCTTGATCATCTGGATCCGCCAGGTATTGCCGATGAAGCCGTTGGCGAGAGCGATGCGATAGGGACCCTTCTTGGCCGGATAGCGGAAGAATTTCGTCTGGTCGGCCCAGGGGACGAAGCAGGCTGGTTCTTTGCTCGGCCCGGCAACGGTCTCGGGCCCGGCCGCCCGGGCGTGGCTGGCGCCAAGCAGGAGCCCGGCAAAGGCAATGGTCGCGGCGATACGGAGTTTCGGCATGTCTTCCTCCCGTGCATTCGCTTTTTTGGATCTGAAGGTGCGACCGATTCCGGTTCCTATCATCAGACCTTTCGCCAGGGTTCCTTGCTTTGAGGCCCGAGTCCATAGAAGTGTTGCCGCAGGTGGCGCGGCAAATTCCACGCGACCGGGAAATCAGGTGCTGATTTCTCTCTGCGGAAGTGGCTGTAAACATCTTCACCGGGGAGCCCGAGCTTGCGGCCTACGTCGACTGCGCCAAATGGCAGCATGCGCGGGGCCAATGCAGCAACGCCGAGCCCGGCCATGACGGCCGCAGCGACCGCTGCAACGCCGCCGACGAAAACTTCTGTCCAGGGCACGCCCGCCGCATCGAGAAGCTGCCCGGCCATTACACGCACGACCCGCAGCGTCGCCCCGGCTGAGGCGGGCCATCAGCTGATCGCCCAGTTGGAACCGGCCTTCGGGCACGGCGCGCTTGTCGGTCGGCCGCTCGTTGGCCGAGCTCTACCTGGTGCCGATCCTTGCGGACTTCACAACACTCTGTCCGGGCGTCGTCGTCGAGATCGCCGCGGAAGACGGCTTCGTCGATATCGTCGCCGCCCGCTTCGATGCCGGCGTTCGGTTGGGAACCCGACCTGGAGCTTGTCCATGTCGGCGAGGTGGAGATGATCTCGGTCGCGGCCCCGAACCATCCGCTTGCCCGGAGCCGACCGATCGCGCCTGGCGCCGCACGCCGTCATCGGCAGCTGATCCTGACGGTGCGGATGCCCTTCTCCGAGGGGCCCGATGTCGGCGTCTTCGCGGCCGAGACTTGGCGCGCCGCCGACCTTGGCGCCAAGCATGCGCTGCTGCTCGCCGGCGTCGGCTGGGGCAACATGCCGGAACCGAACATTCGGGCCGATCTCGCTGCCGGCCGGCTCGTGCGGCTCTTCATGGAATTCGTATCCCGCAGGCTCGCCGCTTACGCGCCACTTCTGGCGGGACTAAGCGAGGGACATGATCATTGCCCCGAGCGGCCGACGTGAGTGGCGAGCATCCGCCATCGCGTGGTACATGCTCTCCTGCTTTCCGGCGTTTTGCCGGGGGATGCGAAAGCCGGTAGGTCCGATGCCGAGATCGATGCGCCGAACGCCGTCTCTGAGTCGCTGTTGGCGGCATTTTATCGCCTGGTCACCGTTCGGTCGGCTGCTGCGCTTAATCTCTGTGGTCTGCCTGGTCGCGCTCGTTGCCGCCTGCGCCCAGCGGGGCGCCTACCAGGGTTCGGCATCGCATTCCTATGCGCCGACGCGCTATTACGCCCCGCCCGGACCGCCGGGAGATCCGTGGGGACCTTATATTCGCGAGGCCGCCGGGCGCTATGGGGTGCCGGAGCAATGGGTGCGGGCCGTCATGCGGCAGGAATCCGGCGGCCGGGAACAGGCCATCTCTTCTGCCGGCGCGATGGGCCTCCTGCAACTCATGCCGGCGACCTATGACGAACTGCGGACACGTTACGGTTTGGGGCAGGATCCGTTCGATCCGCACAATAATGTTCTGGCTGGCACCGCCTATATTCGAGAGCTCTCGGATCGCTACGGCGCGCCGGGATTCCTGGCGGCTTACAACGCCGGCCCCGGTCGGCTGGATCGGTATCTTGCCGGTTCGGCGGGGCTGCCGGACGAAACGGTCAACTACGTCGCGGCGATAACGCCCAACCTCGGCAACAGCGTGCCGCTGTCCGGTCCGTTGGCGGTCTATGCCTCCGCCGGCATCCAGCGGCGCGGGACGATCGCGCCGACCATCGCCAGCTTGGCGGCCGGCTGCGATCCCGATGCCGCCTATGATCCGGACCACCCATGCCGGCCGTTGGAACAGATAGCGGCCGCACCCGCGCAAGAAACCGGGGTGGGGGGATGTGACCTGGACGCGGCCTATGATCCGGCTCATCCATGTCGCCCCGTGGCACGGCAGGCCGTCTATCAGGAGGCCGCATCATCCGGCTGCGATCCCGACGCCGCATACGACTCCGGGCGCGCCTGTCCAGGCGGATCGGTCCCGCAGCCGCAACCGCGGCCGGCGCCCATTTCGACGGCCCTGGGGGCCGCCGTTTATCAAGGCGGCCCAAGCGCTGCTTCCGAGGGAGCATGGGGCATCCAGGTCGGCGCGTTCTCAAATCCGGATCTCGCTCGGGCGGTGGCCGAGAGCGCCCGGGCCGAGGCGCCGGCGCAGCTGCGTTCCGCGATGGTCTCATGGCCACCCACGTCCCTCGGTGGCTCGGTGTTATATCGCGCGCGTTTGATCCACCTGTCCGCCAGCGCGGCATCGGATGCTTGTACATATCTCAATCAGCGGCAGCTTCCCTGCATCGTGGTCCAGCCGACCGGCTCCTGAGCGCCTGGTTGTGTGTGGGGGGGCAACCAAGAGGGACGGCGGCCCGGCCGAAAGCGTCATCTTAATCTCAGGCTGGGAAGAAGGCCGGTCGAGATCCACGGGATGGCGGCACCCAGGATTCACGGCGCAGGGTCCGCGGCAGCCGCGGCACCCGGAAGGTCGCGATATCGCCGGCCGCGACCGGCCATCTTGACCGCGAGCAGGAGCGCGTTCTCCGTGGCGCCGGTGTCGGCGACGCCCTGGCCGACGATATCGAAGGCGGTGCCGTGGGCCGGCGTGGTGAACACGGTGCGCAGACCGGCGGTGATGGTGACGCCGCGGTTGAAGCCCTTGAGCTTGGTCGCGATCTGGCCCTGGTCGTGATACATCGACAGCACGCTGTCATATTCGCCGGCGAAGGCCTTCAGATAGACCGTGTCGGAGGCGAACGGCCCTTTGCAGTCGATGCCCTGGGCGGCCATCTTTTCGACCGTCGGGCGGATGATCTCGATCTCCTCCATCCCGAACAGCCCGCCCTCGCCATTGTGCGGATTGAGCGCGGCGACCGCGATGCGCGGCTTCTCGATGCCGGCGGCGCGCATGGCCCAGTCGGCCAGCCGCAGCGACTCCTCGATGCGCGCCGGCGTGATCTGGTCGATCGCCTGGCGCAGCGAGACATGGGACGTGACGCGGGTCATCCATTGCCCATCCAGCACGTTCATCTCGCTGAAATGACCGTTATGGCCGAGCAGATGGGCGAACATCTGGTGCTCGTCGCGGAATTTCCAGCCGCCGTCGTAGAGCGCCCGCTTGTTGAGCGGGGCGAAGGTGATGCCGTCGATCTCGCCGCGCTGGGCCATCTCGATGGCATAGGCCAGCGTGTCGCCGGTCAGCTTGCCCGACTGCGCCGAACCGACGCCCAGCGGGAAGGCGTCGGGATCGATGTTCCCCAGATCGATCACCGGTACGGCATCCTCGTCCCAGTCGATCCCGGCCACGCCGCTGACGCGGGTCCAAGTGAAATCGACCTTGGCGTCGCGCATGCCGCGCGCCAGCACGCGGGCGTCGCCGACCACGACCAGGCGGGCATGGTCGGCCATCTTGCCGTCGTGCAGGATCTTGGCGACCAGTTCCGGCCCGATGCCGGTGCAGTCGCCGAGCAGGAAGGCGATGCGGGGACGGGTCTCGGTCAGCTTGGTCATGCTCGCCTCCCTCACAGGACCAGCAGGGCGGTCAGCCGGCGTACGTCGTCGAGCGCGGGCAGGTCGGCGACCATGGCGACGACTTCGCGCGCCCGTTCCGGCGGCAGCTTGCCATAGGCGGCGCAGCCGTGGAATTTCTCGGCGACCTCGTCCCAGCTCATCGGGTTGGCCGGGCTGCCCTTGCCGAAATCCGCCCGGTTCTCCAGGCGGCGGCCGTCGGTCAGCAGGATCTCGACGATGCTGGTCATCTTGTGGAAGCCGGCGGCGTTGGCTTCCTCGTTCACATAGAACTCGACCTTGCGCATCATCGCCCGCACCTCGGGCGAGGCCACGACTTCGTCGGTATAGTCGGGCAGGCCGGCGCGGCGGCGCAGCGCCAGGATCGCGGCGGAGAACTGCATGCTGAACTTCGCCTGCAGCTCGTTCTGCGGATCATTGTGCAGCAGGGTCGTCGGCATATGGTGGTTGGTGCCGACGCGGATCCGCTCGATCGCCTCGGGCTTCACGTCATGCCGTTCCAGCAGCTGGAGGATCGCCGCCATCGCCGGATGGGTGAGCGAGCCCGACGGGTGTGGCTTGATCGAGATGCCCGGCTTGGCGAAGGTCCAGGGCCGGCCCAGCCGGCCGCGGATCGCCGTGTCGTCGTAGCCGCCGCAGGCGGCATGATAGAAGCCGCGCCGCGCCTCCAGGATATTGCGCGTGGCGGAAAAGCCGCGCGTCACCAGGTCCGCGGCCAACACCGCGCTCTCGGCCGAGCGGCCGGGGTGGAACGGCTTGGTCATGGTGCCGAAATTCTCGCGCAGGCCGGCCGACTGGCTGCCGGCCAGACCCAGGACCGAAGCCGTCGTATCGGGCGTCAGCCGCAGCAGGTTGGCGATGCCGGCCGCGGCGCCGAACGTGCCGCAGGTGCCGGTGGTGTGGAAGCCGTCCTGGTAATGGCGCGGCCCCGCGGCCTCCGCCACCTTGCAACAGACCTCGATGCCGACATGATAGCCGGCGGTGAGCGCGGCGCCCGACAGGCCGTCGCGCTCGGCTATCGCCAGCACGCCGGCCAGCACCGGGGCGGTCGGATGCATCAGCAGGCCATAGACCCGGTCGGTCGCCATGGCGAGCTGGGTATCGTCGAAATCGTCGGCATGGATCGCGATGCCGTTGGCGAAGGCGGCGAAGCGCGCCGGGACGCGCAACTGCGTGCCGAGCACGGTGCAGGCGGCGTGGTTGCCGCCGAGGTCGCGCAGATAGTCGGTGACGATATGCCCGGCTTCGCTCGTGGCACCGGCCAGCGCCAGACCAAGCCCGTCCAGGATCGATTTGCGGCCGAGTTCGATCACGTCGTCGGGCAGCGATTTCTCGTGGCTCGCCGCGGCGAATTCGGCGACATGCAGGGTCAGCGACGGCGTCTGGTCTTGGGTCATGAGGCGCTCCGGAACTGGGGCAGGCCGCCCGGCCGTGAGTCGGCGGGATCCTGGTGAATACGGATACGGGTGACGACGATCGGGCCGATCAGCAGGATGGCGATCGAGATCAGGAACACGTCGTTCCAGCTGTGCGTGATGTCGAGGAGCCAGCCGACGACGATCGGCGAGACGGCACCGGCGGTGGCGAAGCCGGTATTGACCGTGGCGGTCGAGGTCGAGGCATGCGACGGCAGCACGTCCATGCCCAGCATCCAGATCGACGAATCGGCAAGCTCGATGAAGAAATAGCCCAAGGCCAGCGCGATCGTGTCGATGGTCAGGTCGGCGGTCAGCAGCAGCGGCAGGATGCAGACGAGCGCGCCCAGGAACGAGACGATGATGATGTCGCGCCGCGCCCGGCGCAGGCTGCCGGTCCGCTTCAGCCACCAGTCGGTGCCGAGCCCGCCGCCGATCATGCCGACGACGCCGAACACCAGCACCAGGGTCGAGAAGGCGGCGACGCTCTTGAGGTCGAGCCCATGGACATGGGTGAAATAGGACGGGACCCAGCCGAGCAGGAACCAGGAGAACCAGCCGTAGCAGAACGACACGACCGTGACCGGCCAGACTTTGGCGATGAATTCGGGCCAGCGCATCGGCGCCGAGCGCAGCACCTCGGCCCGGTCGACCTTGGCGGTGTCGTGCCCCAGGTCCCGCAATTCCTCGCGCGTCACGTCCGGGTGCAGGCGCGGGTCGTCGCGCAGCACGAACCAGACCACGATGGTGACGACGAAGCTGATGGCGCCGAGCGCGATGAAGGCCCAGCGCCAGGAGAAATAGATCACCAGCGCCGTAACCACCGCCGGGGCGATGGCGGCGCCCAGCCGGCCGCAGCCGTGCAGCACGCCCTGGGCCGAGCCGCGCCGGTCGAGGCGGATCCAGCGGGCGATGACGGCGGACGAGATCGGATAGACCGCGGACTCGCCGATGCCGACCAGCAGCCGGGCCAGGAACAGCAGGGTCAGGCCGCCGATCAACCCGGTGCAGATCGTGCCGACCGCCCAGACCAGGCCGCAGATCGTGAGTCCGAGGCGCGAGCCGATGATGTCGCCGATCCGGCCGCCGACGATCATGAAGCCGGCATAGGCCACGGAAAACGCCGAGAAGGCGGCGCCGAGCGACAGGTAGCTCAGCCCCATTTCCTTTTGGATGACCGGGGCAGCGATCGAGATGTTCGCCCGATCGATATACATGATCGTCGCGTTGACGCAGAGCAGCGCGAAGATCTTCTGGCTGGTGGACAGGGCCTTCGACCGGTTTGACACGGGAGCTGCGTCCTTCTGCTTGCGCATGCGATCGTCGACGGGTCGGCACGGGAGAAATCGCGGGTGCTCCCGACTCCGAGGCGGGGGAGGCCCTAGGCGCCGGCGAAGAAGTTGCGCAACTCGGCATAGGCTTCGAGCGGGGCTTCTTCCTGCACGTAATGGCCCGACGGCACGGCGGCGGTGCGCACGATGTCGGTCGCGTAATGCGACCAGATCTCGGCCGCGTCATGATTGCGCCCGACGCCGCCGGTCGCGCCCCAGACGAGGGCGGTCGGGCAGGTCACCTTGCGGCCGGCCTCGAAATCCTGGGTGTCCATGTCGATGTCGACCGAGACCGTGGCGCGGTAGTCCTCGCACATGGCATAGACGGTGCGCGGGTTCTTGATGCAGCGGATATACTCGCCCAGCGCCTCGGGATCGAAGAAATGGGTGCCCTTGTCGGACTTCGACAGCTTGCGCCGGATGAAGAACTCGGCGTCGTTGCTGATCATCGTCTCCGGATAGGGCGTCGGCTGGATCATGAAGAACCAGTGCCAGGAGAACTTGCCCCAATTGAACGTGACGTTGTTGAGCAGGTGGTGCTGCGGCAGCATGTCGACGAAGGCGGCCTTCAGCACCGTGTCCGGATGGTCGAGGCACATGCGGTGCAGCACCCGGGCGCCGCGGTCGTGGCCGGCGGCGTAGAATTTGTCGAAGCCCAGCGCCTTCATCACGCCGACCTGGTCGAGCGCCATCTCCCGAAAGGAATAGGCCATGTGGTCGGCGCCGCCGTCGGGCTTGGAACTGTCGCCATAGCCGCGCAGGTCGGGCGTCACCACGGTGAATTCCTCGGCCAGCTGCGGGGCGATCTTGTGCCAGGACAGATGGGTGAAGGGATTGCCGTGCATCAGCAGCAGCGGCGGTCCCTTGCCGCCGTGGCGCAGCACGATATCGACGCCGTTGACGGAGATGGTTTCCTTGGCAAAGCCTTCGAGCATCGGCCGTTCCTCCCGCGGATTTGGTCGTTGACCCGGCCTCGATCGACGTCTCGCCGTCGGGCTCTTAGGGTCAGGCTCGGCCCGCCTCAGATTATTGTCAACGAATAATCGTCGACGATTTGCGATTTAAGGCCCAAACTGGCTGCGTTGGATTGACACGGGGTTTGATGCTAATGACATGGAAAACCGCAGGATCCAGATCGTGACCCCACGGCCCTCCGCCGCAGAAACCCTTCGCCTCCGCAAGGAAACCTCGCTGGCAGGCATCATCCGCGAGGAGATCGCCCGCATGATCGAGGCGGGCGAGCTGCTGCCCGGTGCCTGGGTGAACGAGGCGGAACTGGCGGCCCGCTTCGGCGTCAGCCGCGGGCCGGTGCGCGAGGCGTGCCGCGGGCTGGAGCAGCACGGCCTGCTGGAGGTCGTGGTCAATCGCGGCGCCTTCGTGCGGCAGATCGACCGCGACGAGGCGGCCGAGCTCTACGACATCCGGTCGGCACTGTTCGCGCTCGCCGGCCGCATCCTGGCACCGATCATCACGCGCGACGGGCTGGCGCATCTGGACGATCTGGTCACCCGCATGGGCGTTGCCGCCCAAGCGGGCGATCTCGACGCCTATTACCCGTTGAACCTGCAGTTCCACCGGGCCATGCTGGAGCTGTCCGGCAACCGGCGGCTCCTGCAGGCCTATCAGAACAGCGTGCGGGAACTGCATCTGTTCCGCCGCAACGGGCTGGTGACGCCGGAGCGGATGCTGCAGTCGAACGGCGAGCATCAGGCGATCGTCGATGCGCTCCGCAGCGGCGACGGCGATCGCGCGTTCCGCGTGATGGAGGCACATGTGCTGCAGGCCAAGAAACGCATCCTGGGCGAGGCCGAGGTGTCGGGGCGGGAAACATAAAGTGTCGAGGCATGCCATGCTGGCGCACATCGGCTCAATCAAATATGCCCACCTGACTCTGTTGGCGATGGCGGCGCTGTTATCGTCCTGCGCCGAACCGGACCGCGGCCGCTGCCTCGAAAGCCACCTGGTGAGGCACTATCATCCGACGGAAGTCTTTCTCGGCGGCTTCGCGGGCTACACGCACGAGGTCGTCCCCAGCGACGATCCGGAATGCGACCGGTGGGAATATCCAAACGGCCGACCGACCGCCTGAGCCCTCGGGACTTACAGCCCGCCCACGCTGGTTGCCGTCCTCCGAAATCACCAACGCCGATGATCCCAAGCCGTTACACCGGCGCCTCGATCAACCGCGAAACCCTTCGGCCGCAGCCACGCCGCCGCCGTCGAACATCCGGTCGCACCAGGCGCAGGCCTGTTCGGCCGCCGCATCGCTCCAGCCGCCGTAGAGCGCGTTGTCGAGGAATTTGCGCTCCAGCTCAGCATCTGGCAGCGGCGCGCGGGCGCCGCCGCGCATGTGGTCCTGGTCCAGCTCGTGGACGGTGCCGTCGCGAAGCGTCGCGCGCAGATGGCCGGTGAAATTGGCCGGATACTCGTTCGCCGGGTCGATCTCGTAGCGGATCCGGCCGGCGAGGCGCAGGACCGCCGGATCCTGGATGCGCGCCTCGGTGAATTGGCCGAACCCGGCCCGCCGGTCGAAGAACGCGACCGCCATGCAGAACGGCGTGCTGAACTTGGCGGCATAGGGCGTCGGCGGCACCCGCTTGACGCCGAGCGGCTCCCACAGCCGATGCACGGTGCCTTCGCCGACCTTGCAGACGATCGCGTCGATCCGGGCCGGATCGACCCCGCGCTCAGCCAGCGCGATGGCGCAGTCGATATAGGGCTGGGTCATGGTTCCGCAGGCATAGGGCTTGAATGCGATGTCCTGCATGATCCAGCGCGTGCCGAGGCCGTCGAGCAGCAGCGGGAATTCCGGCTTGCGGCTGGGCGCGAACGCCTTGAAGAAGCCGTGGCTGCCTTCGAGCACGGTGCGCGGGCCCAGGAACCCGCCGCGCGCCATCAAGGCCGCCCGGATCCCGGCCTGGGCCGCCCAGCCGGCATGCATGCGCTTGGTCCAGGTTCCTTCGGCCAGATATTCGATGATGCCCGACGCCATGCTGCCGGCGATGCCGATGGCATGGGTCGTCTGGCGCGCGTCCAGCCCAAGGGCGGCCGACACCGCGCCGGCGGCGGCGAGCGCGCCCAGCACCGCGGTCGGGTGGAATCCCGCGCTATGGATCGCTTTGGGCGTCACCAGGCCCAGGCGGCACATCAGTTCGGCACCGCTCGCGACGCCGATCAAAAGGCGATCGCCGCCCAGCCCTTCGCGCTCGCAGGCGGCGAGCACGGCCGGCACGACGACGGCGCCGGAATGGACCGGGCCGCCTTCGAACGTATCGTCGAAATCCTCGCCATGGGCGGCCGTGCCGTTGACCAGCGCCGCATCGAACGCGCTGAAGCCGCCGGCATGGCCCAGCGCCGTGCAGGCGCCGCCGCGGTCGGTCGCGCCCAGCGTCGCCCGGACGTAATCCTGCCGGCGGGCAGCGATGCACAGGCCGAGCACATCCAGCACCAGCCGCCGCGCCATGGCGACGGCCGCCGGCGGCAGGCCGGCCGGATCGAGGCCGGCGAGCCAGGCGCCGAGCCGTTCGGCGACGGCAGGTGAGGGGGTAGCTTCCATGATGACGCTCCTCAACTGGTCCGGGCCCGGCGCCAGCCGGCAGCGGGATCGGCGCCGGCACCCTGCGATGCGGCCCGCATGCGCTCGAAGCCGTTCTGGACATGGGCATGCATGGCGGCGGCGGCCGCTTCCGGATCGCGGGTGGCGAGCGCCGCCAGGATCAGGCGATGCTCCCGGTGCGACGTCTCGCTGCCGCCGGAAAAGCTCATCCGGCGCAACAGGTGCATGCGGTTGATCACCTGGCGGTAGATGCCGAGCAACGTGGTGCTGCCGGCCATGTCGACCAGGCGGTCGTGGAACGCAATGTTGAGCGGGAAGGTATGGTCGATGCCCTGCGCGCTGGCCGCCTCGAGCAGGTCGAGCATGGCGCTCAGCTCTTCCAGCTGTGCGGCATCGATCCGGGGGGCCAGCAGCCGGCCGGCCATCTCGTCGAGCCCAGCGCGGATCAGATAAAGCTCGGCCGCCTCCTGCGCTGACACTTCGCACACGAACATGCCGCGGTTCTTTTCGAGCCGGACCAGCGACGCTTCTTCCAGCGCGCGCAACGCCTCGCGCACCGAGGCGCGGCTGACCCGCAGCCGTTCCGCCAGTTCCAGCTCGTTGAGGCGGGTGCCGGCGGCAAGCTCGCCCTCCTTGATCATGCGCAGGACCTCTTCCTGCACGAGGCCGGGCAGGGTCTGGGAACGCAGCAGTTCGAACCGGTCGAGATTGGCCATGGGGCATCCATCAGGGGGCAAAACGCCACAAGGCTGATGCCTTCGAAATAGCAGATTGTCAAATTGTCGGCAATCGGCAATCCTTGGACACAACCAAGGAGGACCCCATGGCGCTTCATCACCAGCCGCCCGCAAGTGCCGCCCCGGCGGAGGGCGTCAGCCGCACGCTCGCGCGCTACCTGATCGCGGCCCGTCCCGAAGATCTGCCGGAGGCCGTGCGCAAGGAGGGTGTGCGTACCTTCTACAACTGGCTCGGCTGCGCCGTCGGCGGCTCGCAGCACGAGGCGGTCGAGATCGCGATTCGCACGCTGGGGCCGTTTTCCGGCCCGCCGCAGGCGACCATCCTCGGCCGGTCGGACCGGATGGACGTGCTGCATGCGTCGTTGATCAACGGCATCAGCTCCCATGTCTTCGACTTCGACGACACCCATCTGCGCACGGTGATCCACCCGGCTGGGCCGGTCGCGGCCGCCATCCTGGCGCTGGCCGAATACCGGCCGGTCAGCGGGCGCGACTTCCTCCATGCCCTGGTGCTCGGCATCGAGACGGAATGCCGGATCGGCAATGCCGTGTTCCCCGACCACTACGACGTCGGCTGGCACATCACCGGCAGCACCGGCGTGTTCGGCGCCGCGGCCGCGGTCGGCAAGCTGCTCGGGCTCGACGAGCGGCGCATGCTCTGGGCGCTCGGCCTCGCCGCGACCCAGCCGGTGGGGCTGCGCGAGATGTTCGGCACCATGACCAAAAGCTTCCATCCGGGCCGTGCCGCCCAAAATGGTTTGACCGCGGCACTGATGGCGGCGGGCGGCTATACCAGCTCGGTCCAGGGCATCGAAGCGAAGCGCGGCTGGGCCAACGTCACCAGCACCAAGCAGGATTGGGGCGCCATCACCGACGGCCTGGGCGACAGCTACGAGATCCTGCTCAATACCTATAAGCCGTTCGCCTGCGGCATCGTCATCCATCCGGCGATCGACGGCTGCATCCAGCTGCGCAACGAGCACGGGCTGACCGCGGGCGATATCGAGCGGGTCGAGCTTGGCGTGCATCCGCTGGTGCTGGAACTGACCGGCAAGAAGAATCCGCAGACCGGACTCGACGGCAAGTTCAGCGTCTATCATTCGGTCGCGGTCGCGATCATCCAGGGCCGGGCCGGCGAGCCGCAGTACAGCGACACGGCGGTGCATGATCCGGCGACGATCGCGCTGCGCGACCGGGTCACGGCCAGGGTCGATCCGGCGGTGAGCTCGGCCGCCGTCTGGATCGCGATGACCCTGAAGGATGGCCGGCGGCTGGAGAAGCAGGTCGAGCATGCGATCGGCAGCGTCGCGCGGCCGATGACCGATCGCGATCTCGACGAGAAATTCGCCGGCCTGGCCGATGGCGTGCTGCCCGAAGCCCAGGCGCGCGCGCTGGCCGAGCAATCCTGGCGGCTGGAAACCCTGCCCGACATGACCGTCATCACGAAGCTCGCTGCCGCGTCATGACGGTCTCAAACCTCTAACCGTCATTCCCGCGCAGGCGCGGGAATGACGAAACAATGAAACGCGATACCGGGGCCGGCGAACCTGCCGGTCCTGTTTTCCAAAAATAGAACGAGCGTCGCACATCGTCTGCGACGCCGATCAGCGAGGGAGGACGCCCGCATGGAGACGGCCGCATTGTCGACGCCGGAAAGCGTCGCGCGCGGGGGCGCCAGCCCGCGGCGGGTCTTTACGGCGGCCTGGCTCGGCTGGACGCTCGATGGCTTCGACAACGCGATCTACATCTATGTCATCGTCCCGGCGCTGACCGAGCTGTTGCCGGCCAGCGGCATCGTCGCCGACGGCGGCAATATTTCCCGCTTCGCCGGACTGATGTTCACGGTATTCATGCTCGGCTGGGCCTGCTCGATGTTCTGGGGCTGGTTCGCGGACCGCTTCGGCCGGGTCCCGGCCATGTGCATCACCGTACTGCTCTATTCGATCTTCACCGCGCTCTGCGGCCTGGCGCCGGGCATCCTGTCGTTCGCCGTCTTCCGCTTCCTGACCGGCTTCGGCATCGGCGGCGAATGGGCGGCAGGCGCGCCGCTGCTGCAGGAATCCGTGCCGGAGCATATGCGCGAGCGTCTGGCTGCCTGGCTGCATACCGGCACGCCGATCGGCTTTCTGCTTGCCTCCATAGCCGCTCTCATCGTGATCCCGATCGGCGGCTGGCGCGGGCTGTTCCTGATCGGCTGCCTGCCGGCGCTGCTGGCCATCTGGCTGCGCATGGGCGTGCCGGAATCGCCGCGCTGGCTGGAGCAGCGCAAGTCCGGACGGCCGCGCGAGCGGATCTCGGCGCTGTTCCAGGCCGGCCGCGCGCGAGCGACCTGGAGTGCGGCCGGCATGCTGTCCTGCATCATCTTCGGCCTGTGGTCGTCGACCTTCTGGGTCCCGACCCTGATCATCGGCTGGCAGCGCGCCGACGGCGCCTCGGTCGCGGCGGCGCAGCAGTACGGCTCGTGGGCTGGCCTCATCATGAGCTTCGGATCGCTGATCGGCTGCGGCGGCATGGCCTGGATCGTCAAATGGATCCCGCAGCGGCGCCTAGTCGCCGCGATCTTCTTCGCCGGCTCCCTGGTCTGCAACGTCGTGGCCTATCTGGTCATTGCCGACCTGCTGCGGATCTTCTGGCTGTTCATGCTGGTGCTGCCGCTGCTGGGTTTCTTCACCAACGGCGTCTTCGCGCTCTACACCGTCTGGCTGCCGGAGCTGTTTCCGACCGGACAGCGGGCGCTGGGCTCCGGCTTCGCCTTCAGCTTCGGTCGCGTCTTCGGCGCGTTCGGCCCGATCATCGTCGGTTTCGTGGCGGCGCTGGTCGGATCCTACCCGATCGCCATCACGGCGATTTCGGCGATCTATCTCATCGGCCTGCCGTTCGTGCTCATCGCGCCCGAAACCGGCGGCAAAGCGCTGGAAGGCTGAGCCGGCATGGCCCGCCCGGCCGGACGGATCTTCAAGGGCGCGCCCGGCGCGGTCTTCCTGCTGCTCTGCCTGATGTATTTCATCGAATACGTCGACCGGGTGAACCTGTCGGTCGCGGCTCCGCTGCTCAAGGCGGAACTCGGGCTCTCCAATACCGAACTCGGCGTGGCACTCGCCGCCTTTGGCTATTGCTATGCCACGTTCCAGATTGTCGGCGGCTTCGCCGGCGACCGGTTCGGGCCGCGCCTCACGCTCACCTTCTGCGGTATCCTCTGGGCCGCGGGCACGGTGCTGACCGGGCTTGCCGGCGGGCTCGGCACCCTGGTGCTGGCCCGCTGCTTCGTCGGGATGGGCGAGGCCGGGACGCTGCCGACCAGCGCGCGGGTGATCGCGAGTTGGGTGCCGGTCGCCCGGCGCGGCTTCGCCCAGGGTTTCACCCATGCGTCGGCCCGGCTGGCGGCGGCGCTGACGCCGCCGATCGTGGTCATGCTGCTGCCGCTGGTCGGCTGGCGCGGCGCCTTCATGGTGCTGGCCGCGGTCAGCCTGCTCTGGGTCGTGGCCTGGGCCGTCTATTTCCGCGACGACCCCCGTCGCCATGCAGGCGTCGTCGCGGCGGATCTCATCGACCTGCCGCCCCACGTGCCGCACCGGGTGAGCGTCGCGGGCATTCCCTGGCTGGCGCTGGTGCGGCGCATCCTGCCGGTGACGCTCGTCTTCTTCTGCCATGCCTGGACCTTGTGGCTCTACCTCAGCTGGCTGCCGAGCTTCTTTGCCGACAGCTATCATCTGGAGCTGCGCAGCACGGCGCTGTTTTCCTCCGGCGTGTTCCTCGCCGGCATGATCGGCGACATGGTCGGCGGCCTGGTCACCGACGGGATCTATCGGCGCACCGGCGACGTGGTCCGCGCCCGGCGCAACACGGTGATCCTGGGGTTCGGCGGCTCGCTGCTGTTCCTCCTGCCGGTGCTGTTCGTGCACGAGCGGACACCGGTGGCGCTGTCGCTGGCCGCCGCCCTGTTCTTCCTGGAAATGACCGAGGCGCCGATCTGGGCCGTGCCGATCGATGTGGCGCCGAACTATGTCGGCTTCGCCAGCGGCATCATGAGCACGGCCGCCGGCCTGGCGGCGACGGGCTCGCCGATCGCCTTCGGCCTGATCGCGGATCTCACCGGCAGCTACCGGCTGCCGTTCCTGTTGTCAATCGTCCTGCTCGCCTGCGGCATCGCGCTCTCGTTTCTCATGCGGCCGGACCGCAGGGTGGCCGAGGCGGAACCGCCGGCACCCATTGCCCTGGAGACTTCGTCATGAGCCTGGAATTGGAAAACCGCGTTGCCGTCGTGACCGGCGCCGCCCGCAATATCGGCCGGGCCATCGCGCTCGAACTGGCGCGGGCCGGCGCCCTTGTCGTCGTTAACGCGCTGGGCTCCGCCGAGGCGGCGGCCGAGACGGCGGCCCTGATCGAGCGGGAAGGCGGTCGCGCGATCGTGCATCTGGCCGACGTGACCTCGCCGGTGGCCGTAGCAGAGCTGATGGCGGCCGCGGTCGCGGCGTTCGGCGGGATCGACATCCTGGTCAACAACGCCGCCATCCGCCGGGAGACGCCGTTCGCCGAGCTCGACCCCGCCGCCTGGCGCGCGGTGACGTCGGTCATTCTCGACGGCGCCTATCTCTGCGCCCATGCCGCCCAGCCCTGGCTCGGCCGGTCGGATGCCGGCAGCATCGTCAATATCGGCGGTATGTCGGCCCATGGCGGCTCGGCCGGGCGCGCCCATGTGATGGCGGCCAAGAGCGGCCTCGTCGGCCTGACGCGCGCCCTGGCGATGGATCTGGCCGACCAGGGCGTTACCGCCAACATCGTGGTGCCCGGCTTGATCGACACGGTGCGCGGTGCTGCCGCCGGCGGCCAGCCGGAGCATCACACCCGGATCAGGAACCCGCTCGGTCGGCGCGGTCGTCCCGAGGAGGTCGCCTATCTGGTGCGCTTCCTGGCCGGGCCCGGCGCCCGCTACATCACCGGCCAATCGATCCACGTCAACGGCGGCGCCTTCTTGGCCTAGACGGCAAGGCGGGCATTTCTATCGCGCTTCGGCAACCATGCCGCCTCAACCCGCCGTCGCTTGCCAGCCGCCGCCCAGCGCCTTGACCAGGCCGACAGCGGCATTCACGCGCAGCGTCCGGATATCGGACTCATGTATTCGTTTCTCGTCGTCGCGAATTAAATGCAGATCGAATGGCTGATTTCCTCGCCGCGATCATTGTTTCCAACTAATCGATAGCGCTGACCGGGACTATCTGGATGGCGGGGCACGCCTGCTCGAACTGGCGCGGGACGCCCAGCGGCTTTTTGCCGGGCAAAGGCCGGAGGAGAAGCAGAGGATTCTCAAATTCGTCGTTTCGAACGCGACGTGGCAGCATGGGTTGCTTACCTCGTCACTTCGACAGCCGTTTGATTTATTGGCAGAAACAGCGATGATCGCAGCGCGATTGGCTGGCCCGGATGGCGCTATTCCGCCGGGGCATTCAGTTTGGCTGGCCTTCTTGGAAGCGTATCGAACCAAATGTGCCGCCCCGAAGCCTGAATTTCGTCTCATATTGGACGGGATGAGGCAGTTAGGGCTCGCTCCGGCATAGTCGGACGACATCGCTCGGAAGCAACCGGATTGTTTCGTGGTCGGCACTCGGGCGCCTCTGATCTCGAGTTTCTCAAGATCGGGCAACGATGGCGCCATATCCAGCGATCATGAAATCTCTGATTACTCCGGCCCAAGTTTTGGTTCAAATCCCGCCCGCGCAACCAAAATTCACAAACCACATCAATGAACAAGCACGCTCTTGAAAGAGCGCTTGCTTTTGCTCGTTCACGAGTCCGCACCTCAAGTTCCAGCTCGCGGTTCACAAGGTCCCTCGGCTTGGCCTTGGACCGGCTCGAGACAGTCCTCATCCATGCCGCGCTTCCACCGCCAGATCGGGATGCACCTCGATATAGGCGGCGATCTCGCCGGGTTGGGTGATCCAGACCGACTTCGCATGTGCTGTGATGTGATCGAGGGCACGCCGCAGCGCTCGCAGCCTGAACGGCTGTCCGGAAATGAAGGAATGGATGACGACGCTCATCACCCGGGGCTGCCGCTCGGCGGATTCCAGCATCTCGTCGAACTGGTCGATGATCATCGTCGCGAACTCGGTAGCACTCACCCTGCGACCGATGATCGACGAGCTGTCGTTGAGCTCCAGCGCGTAAGGCATGGCGAGAAGCTGCCCGTTGCGGACCGCCAGCCAGATCGGTTGATCGTCCAGCCCCAGGTCCATCACATAGCCGAAGCCCTGCTCCGCGAGGAGGTCCAGCGTTGCCGGAGTCTGGGTCAGCCAGGGGCTCGACCAACCCCGGGGGGGCTTGCCCTCTTCGGTGGCGATCCGTGCCGCGACGGCGCGCAGATAGGCGGCCTCCGTCGCCTTCTCCATGCCTGCGAGCGTGTCGGAATTCGCATGGCCGTGGGCGATGATCTCGCACTTCATGCGGCGGAAGGCGTCAGTCAGTTGCGGCGCCTGGTCGTAGATCGCGGTGTTGAGCAGGATGCTGAGCGGCAAGCCGAGCGCTTCGAACCGCCTGAGGATTTCCCAGGCGCCGACCCGATTGCCATAGTCGCGCCATGAGGTGTTTACCATGTCCGGTTGCGGCACGCCCGGGAGCAGGTCCTCGGTCATGCCTTGGCCGAACGCATATTCCTCGACACCCAGCGCGAAATAGACGGCAAGGCCGGCACCGTTCGGCCAGCGGAAATTCGGGCGCTCGACGATCGGGGAAAAGCCGTAGCGGCCGTGGGTGGGCAGGCTCATCGGACGACTCCGGCATGGCCGACCCAGCGGTTCATGCCGACATCGGTTTCCGACGCCCGGCGATACATCGCCTTATAGTGCGGCAACCACTCGGCCGCCGTTGCCTCGGCGCTCCGGAGGGCGGCCGCCTGGCGCGCATGGATCTCGCGCGCCTCGGCGCGGATGGCGGCCTCGTCGATCCGACGGATCCGTCCTTCGGCATAGACCACCTCGCCCGCGACCATGGTCAAGCGAACCGAGGAGCCGCTTTCGCAATAGACCAGCTGGCGGCCGAGATCGTTCAACGGGGTGAAGGCCAGCGTGTCGAGGTCGAGCAGGACCAGATCGGCCTGTCGTCCCACCTCGATGGCGCCGAGGGTGGCGGTCTCGCGCATCGCATGGGCGCCACCAGCGAACAGGCAGTGCAGGACCTCGGCGGCCGACGGCCAGGTCTCGTAGTCCGGATCGGCGATGTTGTGGATCAGGCCGGTCATCTTCGCGACCGACCACATGTTGACGGCATCGTCGGCGATCGCCTCGTCGCTGCCCAGGCAGATCGGGATGCCGCGATCGCGGATGCGCCGGAACGGCATGACGCCGCTGCCCAGCCGCAGATTGCTGATCGGGTTGTGGGCGATGGTGGCACCGCCGCGCGCGATCAGGTCCAGGTCGTGGTCGTCGACCCAGATCGCATGGATGATATTCATCCGATCGCTGATCAGGCCGAGGTCGTCGACATAGCGGACCAGCGACCGTCCCTCGAAATGGGCGACGCCATACACGCGCTGCAGCTTGGTCTCCAGCATATGGGCATAAAACGGCAGATCATGCCGGCGGCTCAAATCGTCGAGCGCCTCGAAATAGGGCACGGTCACGCGCTGCGGCGCCGAGCAGGAGACGGCCGCCTTGAGCCGTCCGCCATCGAAGCCGTGCCACCGCTCGATCAGGTGCCGATAGGCATCGAGCAGCGGTTCCATGCCGAAGGAGGGCGGCTTGGCCAACCGCTGACGGAGGTTCGGCGGCAGCATCCCCGCCAGGAACGGCAGCTTGTCGAGCTCCGGAATGTTCGGCTGATCGAGCGCCACGCGCGCCCGAATGCCGCAATCCGCATAGGCTTGCAGCACCGCGTCGATGATCTCCGGCGTCGGGTTGGGCACGAAAAAGGCATCATCCTGCACCGACGTCACACCGAGCTTCAGCATCTCCAGGGCCGCGAGCATGGTACGGACGTAGGCCTCGCGCGGCGTCGGCAGCAGCTCGTCGAGCGCCGGCGATTCGTACAGCATGAAGATTTCCAGCGGCAGGCTCGGCAGCGCGCCCTTCATGTGGTTCACCGGCGAATGGAAATGCGCATTGATCAGTCCGGGCATCAGCAGATGGCCGGTACCGTCGATGATTTCAGTCCGGGGGCCGTCGATCCCGGCGCCGGCATCGGGGCCGATCGCCGAAATCTGCGGGCCGTCGATCACGACGTCGACCGAGTCGGGCAGGCTGGCGCCGGCGCCGAGAGTAAAGACCTGGACGTTCCGGATCAGCGTCGTCATCGGCTGGTCCCCGGCTGGATGTCTCTCGTCGGGGGATAGCCGAACGAGCTCCGCTTGCTGGTCTTGAGGCTCAGCGTGACGAGCCCCTCGACCATCTTGACGGCGATTGTGACGCCGTCGATGACCGGTACGCCGAGGGCGGCACTCATCGGCTCGACGAAATGGGTGAGGCCGGCACATCCCAAAATGATCGCCTCGGCATGGTCCTCGTCGAGCGAGCGGCGGGCTTCGTCCAGCAGGGCGGCATAGACCGCAGCATCCGTATCCATCGCCGCCAGAGCCATTACCGGGATCTCGACGGCGCGGACCCGGCTGCAGCGCAGGCCGAGGCCGTTCTCGTTGATGACGCGGAGCGCGTGGCTGCGCGTCCGGGTCGGCAGGGTGACGACCGTGAAGGTCGAGGCGACCAGGCAGGCGCCGAACAGCGCCGCCTCGGTCATGCCGACAACGGGGCCGCGCGCGACTTCCCGGGCGGCCGCGACGCCGGTGTCGCCGAAGCAGGCGATGACATAGCCGTCGATGCCAGCCGCCTCGCCGGCCTCGACTTCCCGGATGACGCCGAGGGCGGCGAAGGCCTCGTCATAGTGGCTCTCGACCGAGGATGGACCGGAAATCGGGTTGCCGGCTTCGATCTCGGTGCCGGGGGCCGCCACCGCAGCCGCCGCCGCGCGCAGGTCGCGCGTAAAAGATGCCGTCGTATTGGGATTGATGATCTTGATCCGCATGAATCCGTTCCAATTGACCGCCCGCAATCCGCCTGAAAGGGCGCGGGACTGCGGGAAACTTCGCCCTATCAGGCGTTTTTGAAGCGAGCGACTTCCCGCTCGTAGATTTCCATGTTCTTGAAATAGCCAGGGTCCCAGAACAGCTTCTTCAGGAACTTCTGATCGAGCTTCTTGATGGCGTTCTGGACTTCGGTCAGCCGGGCCTGGGTCCGCACGACGACCTGCCAGCGCCCCGAGGCGATGATGTCCTGATAGGCCACGAACGAGAGCGACCATTGGATCGCCATGCCGTGGGTCTCGAGCGCCGAGAACAGAGCCCCCTGGCCATCGGTAACAGCGTGACCGCCGCCCGCAGATGGCGAAGGCGGTCAACGGGCCGTGCTCGCCGGCAAGCCATCGCATCTCGGTCGCGGGCGCCGACGGCCGACCGGCCAGGACGAGCCTGTCCGTCACCGGGCGTCAGCCTGATAGCCGGCGGTCGTGCCGATCGTCCACAATCGGAAATTGGTCGACCGCGGCTCGTTCATCATGCTCCTCATCCGGCTGGGTGAGAGGCATGGAGCAAGATCTGAGCCATTGGCCGACGCCCTGCGGTCCGCCGGGCCACCCGTGCGAATTGCTTATTCGAAATCCATATTGTCGACAATCTTAAACAAGATAGTTTTCAAAAATGGCTCTTTCTGTGGCAACTCCTGCCTGAGATTTCATCGCCCAGGCCGGACGGAACGCGATGGCGCCGGTCCGGGCCGCGGCAGCCCGGCGGGCTAACGACGGCTCTTGGAGAATATGCTTTTGAGGTCAGCGGGTTGGGCATCGTTCTCGAACAAGGCCAGGCGCCCTTCGATCTCCTCGAGATGGGCCTCCATCTCGGCGGCCAGGCCGGCCTCGTCGCGCTTGGCCATGAGATCGATCAGCCGTTCGTGGACGTCGCAGGAGCAGCTTTCCGCCATGGGGCGCTCGAAAATCGACGTGATCAGCGCAGACCGCAGCAGCAGTTCTTCGACGAAGGCCTGGATGGTTGAATTCCCGGCAATTTCGGCGATCATGGCATGAAACTCATGGGAGGCCTTCAACTCCGCCCGACGGCTGCGGCCTTCCTGAGCCGCCTTCTCCTTTTCGACCTGACGGCGCAGGCGATTGAGCCCGGCTTCGTCGACCGATCGAATCGCCTCACGGGTCAATGCCACCTCGATCAGGCGGCGGGCGGCGAACACTTCGCGCGCTTCCTTCACCGAAGGCTGGGCGACGAAGGCGCCGCGGTTGGGCAGTAGCGTCACGACCTTGTCGCGAGCCAACGCCTGAAGCACCGAACGGATACGAGCCCGGGTGACGCCAAAAACACCAGCCAGCTGGTCTTCGACCAGCTTGGTACCGGGGGGCAGTTGCCGTTCCGCGATCGCTTCGTGGATCGCTTCCTGGATCTCTGCTTCCGGCGACAAGCGTCTGGCGGCCTGCGGACTTTTTTTCGCCGGTTTGGCAACTGCATCTTTTACGATCTGCCGTGCAACCACATTCTCTTCCTATGTCCGAACGGTCTGGTCGTCCTTGGAGGGCCTGCCACCGTCAGATGAAGTCTTTACTCTCAGAAACCCGTGCGATGGAATTCAAAACACGCTGTCGCGGTGGCTGAGTTCGGGTTGCTCCAGGCGGAGCGCCTGTTCGGCACCGCTACATCCGACCACCAGAGCGGCGCTGGCCGCCGCCCGACGCGCGGCTTCGACGCAATCGTAGCCGATCAGCCGGCAGGCGGCATAGGCGCCGCAGAACGCATCGCCCGCCCCGGTCGGGTCGATGACCGGCACCGAAGCCACCGGAATCGTCGCGAGCGTGCCGGCGGTCGCGAGCAGGATGGGATCGGCGCCGCGTTTGAGCACGATCTCCGCCAGCCCGGCGGCATGCAGCGCCAGAACCGCGTCCGGCGCGCCCAGCGCCGCGATCAGCGGCCGGATCTCCTGCTCGCTCGGCAGCAGCGCGGTCGCCCCTGCGAGCAGCGCCGCGAGACCGGCTGCGTCATGCCGGCGGCTGTAGTGCGGCGACGGATCGACCGTGATGCGGCCGGCCCGGCCGCTGAGCGCCGCCAGACTGTCGGGATGCCGTGTGCCGACCTGAGGACAGAGATGGATCGCCGGCGCCGGCAGCCAGTCGGCCGGCACATCCTCGGACGAAGGCGAGATTTGCAACAGCAGATCGAGATAGGGCTGCAGGGACGACGACCCCTCGGCGCCGACGTCGCGCAGGCCCTGGTTGCGTGGCAGGCTGCGCCGGCTGCCGTCTTCCTCATAGATCAGCCATTCGATCAGATGGTCGGACGCGATCGGCCGAAGCGCGATATGGCCGACGCCGGCCGCGCGCAGCAGGCGTTCGATATCGAACGGATAATCGTGACCGACGCGCGCCACGATGCCGATCCGCTGGGGATCCAGCCACAGGCGCGCGCCGGCGATGCCATAGAGGCTGCTGCCGCCGATCTCGCGGGTCCAGGGACCGGCCCGCGCGGGCACCACATCGTCGATGGTCACCTGGCCGATGAAGATCAGATCGGGGCCGCCGGTCATCGTGATGTCCTATTTCAGATCGCCGATCGTCGGCCGGACGATGCCCTGGGCGATCAGCCAGGTGCCGTCCTTCCGGCGCCGGGGAATATGATCGACCTTCATCTGCTGCGCCATATGCAGCACCAGCAACTGGGCAGGCAGATGATACAGGATCGGCGAGATCCATTCATTCATCGGCACGCCCAGATCGAAGCGGGCGGCGGCTTCGGGGAAGGCGGCGTCGGGATTTTCCGTCACCACGATCGCCCGGCCGCCGGCGCCGGCGATGCCGGTCACCAGTTCCTGGGCCCGGTCCAGGCTGTTGCCCGGCGGTGCCAGCACCATGACGACGCTGCGCCGGCCCCATTCGAGCGTCAGGAAATATTCCAGATGCGCCCATTCCTCCAGATCGCAAGCGACGCCGTTGATCGGCATCTGCTCGTGGAATTTCGCTGCACAATAATCGGCGGTGCCGCCGCTCGGGCCGGCACCGATCGCCCAGATCGTATCGATATCGGCGAGCTGCCGGGCCAGGTCGATGACGCCGGGCTCGATCGCGCTGGCGACGGCCGGCACCCGCTCGATCACCGCCTCGATCGCGGCCAGCTGGGTCGCCTGCATCGTGGCGTCGATATGGCCGCGCTTGACGCCGAGCGCCAGTGCGAAGGCATAGAGCGCGTAGAGCACCGCCAGATATTCGGCCATGTTCACGAAGCAGCGGCCGTAATGGGCCGGCAGGCCGGGCAGGTCGTTGATCGGCCGATGGACGACGTGGTCGGCCTGGGCCGCCAGCGGACCGGTCAGGCTGCCGGTGATGCCCAGCGTCGCGGCACCCCTGTCTTTAGCCAGCAGGATCGCCTCACGGGCGCGCGACGAGCTGCCCGAGTTCGACACGCCGATGACCAGGTCGCGCGACGTCAGAAGCGGCGCCTCGTAGCGCGCCAGCTCCATGGCGGTCTTGGCTTCGGTCGGCAGGCCGGTCCAGCGGCGGAAGGCCGGGGTGACGCTGCGGGCCGCGAACAGGCTGTCGCCGGACCCGCCGATCAGGATGCGCTCGGCGCCGGAGATCCTCGGATCGGCAACCGCGGCGGCGACATGCTCGGTGACGACCCGGCGCAGCGCCGGCAGGTCGAGCGACTGGTCGAGCATCAGCGTGACGTCGGGGGCGTAGAAGGTATTCATCTTGGCTCCAGGTCAAACGGCGAGATGGCAGGCGGCGAAATGGCCGGGTGCAATCTCGGTGAAGGCGGGTTCGATGCTGCGGCATCGGTCGATCGCGATCGGGCATCGGGTGTGGAAGCGGCAACCGGCCGGCGGGTTGGCCGGGCTCGGCGGGTCGCCGGCGAGCGGGGTATAGACCCGCGCCCGCTCGGCGACCGGATCGGGCGACGGCACCGCCGACAGCAGCGCGCGCGTGTAGGGATGGGCCGGGCGGGCATAGAGTTCGGCGGTCGGCGCCAGCTCGACCAGCTTGCCCAGATACAGGACCGCGACCCGGTCCGCGACCCAGCGGACCACGTTCAAATCGTGCGAGATGAACAGATAGGTCAGGCCCATCCGCTGCTTCAGATCGAGGAAGAGATCGATGATCTGGCCCTGCAGCGACATGTCGAGCGCCGAGAGCGGCTCGTCGGCGACGATGAAGGCCGGGCCGCAGGCGATGGCGCGGGCGATGGCGATCCGTTGGCGCTGGCCGCCCGAGAAGGCATGGGGATGGCGCGTGGCCAGCGCCGGGTCGAGCCCGACCAGCTCAAGGCATTCGGCGACCCGCGCGTCGAGCGCGGCACCCCGGGCCAAGCCATGAACCCGTAGGGTTTCCCCGATGGCCTGGCCGACGGTCATGCGCGGGTTGAGCGAGCCGAACGGGTCCTGGAACACGATCTGAAAATGCCGGCGCAACGGGCGCAGGCGATGGCGGTCGAGCGCGGTGATGTCGGTGTCGCGGAAATGCACGGTGCCGGCGGTCGGCGCGACCAGGCGGATCATCGCCCGGCCGAGCGTGCTCTTGCCGCTGCCGCTCTCGCCGACCAGCGCCAGCGTCTCGCCGGTCGCGACATCGAGATCGACGCCGGCGAGCGCTTGCACGACCGACGCGGGCCCACGCTGAAACAACCCGCGTTTCATCCGGTAGCCGACTTCCAGTCCCTTGACCGACAGCAGATTCGTCATGATGCGTTCCAGCAGGCGACCCGACCGGCGTCGCCCTGCTGGACCAGGGCCGGTGCCTCGATCCGGCAACGGTCGGTCGCCTCGGGACAGCGCGGCGCAAAGGGGCAGCCGGGCTCGGGGTTGGCGGGATCGGGCGGGCGGGCGGGCAGCGCGCGGGATCGTCCCTGGCCGGCGCCGGGGATGCTGCCGAGCAATGCCTTGGTATAGGGGTGCCGGGGGCAGGCGAATAGGTCTTCCGTCGAGGCATCCTCGACGATGCGGCCGGCATACATGACCAGCACGCGCGTCGCGATCCGGGTCAGTAGCGCCAGGTCATGGGTCACCCAGACGATGGTCATGCCCAGGTCGGCCTGCAGCCGCTTGATCATGCCGATGATCTCGGCCTGGACCGTGACGTCGAGCGCCGTGGTCGGCTCGTCGGCGATCAGCAGCCGCGGTTGGCCGGCCAGCGCCATGGCGATCATCACCCGCTGGCGCATACCGCCCGAGAACTGATGAGGATATTGCTTCAGGCGTCCGGCCGGATCGGGCACGCCGACGGCGGCCAGCAGCTCGGCCGCGCGCCGCAGGGCCTGGGCGCGGGAGATACCGAAATGGCGGCGGGCGATCTCCGAGATCTGCCGGCCGATGGTCAGCACCGGATTGAGCGCCGCCAGCGGGTCCTGAAAGATCATCGCGATCTCGCGGCCGCGCAGCGCGCGGATGCCGGCATCGTCCAGGCTCAGGAGGTCGCGGCCGTCGAATTCGAAGCGGGTGGCGCCGACCGTGGCGCTGGCCGGCAGCAGCCGCAGGACCGACAGCATCGACAGGCTCTTGCCCGACCCGGATTCACCGACGATGCCGAGCGCCTCGCCAGGGGCGACGCCGAAGGATACGTCCGAGACGACCGGCAGGCGCTTGTCCCGGGTGCCGAAGGCGATCGACAGGTTTTCGACGGTCAGCAGCGGCGGGGTCATCGGGCTCCCCGCGGGTCCAGCAGGTCGCGCAGACTGTCGCCCAGCAGGCTGATGCCCAGCACGGTGATGCCGATCGCGATGCCGGGGAAGGTGGATATCCACCAGGCCGACTGCAGATAGTCCCGCCCGTCGTTCAGCATCGTGCCCCAGGACGGGATGGTCGGGTCGATGCCGACGCCGAGAAAGCTCAGGCCCGCCTCGGTCAGGATCGCCTGGGCCATGGAGAATCCCGCGACGACGATGACCGGCGACAGCGTGTTGGGCAGGATATGGACCAGGATCAGGCGCAGCGGCCCGACGCCGGCGGCATGCGCCGCCTCGATATAATCCTGATGCTTGATCGACAGCACCTGGCCGCGCACGATCCGGGCGTAATTGACCCAGGTGCCGAGCGCCAGGATGGCGACGATGATCAGGGTGCCGCCGCCGAACGTGGCGAGCAGGAAGATCGCCAGCAGCAGGAACGGGAACGACAGCTGCACGTCGATCAGCCAGGACGAGACCAGTTCGACCAGCCCGCCGAAATAGCCGCTCAGGCAGCCGATCAGGCTGCCGAAGGCGGCACCGACGAATACGGCGGCGAGGCCGACCGACAGCGAGACCCGGCTGCCGTAGATCAGGCGGCTCAGGATATCGCGGCCGACCGCATCCGTGCCGAGCAGATGGTAGCCGCCGCTGGCGACCGCCGACAGCGGCGGCTGCAGGCGCGCCGGCAGATCGACCGCAAACGGATCGAACGGCGCCCACAGCGGCGCGCCGAGCGCGACCAGTGCCGCAGTGAGCACGATCAGGCCGCCGATGAGCCCCTGGGGCGAGCGGGCGAGGAAACGGAGCATGCTCATCTCACCCGTGCCGCACGCGCGGGTCGATCCAGGCATACAGCATGTCGACGATCAGGTTGATCAGCACGAAGCCGGTCGCGGTCACCAGCACGCAGGCTTGCACGACCAGGAAATCGCGCTGCTCGACCGCGGTGATCGCCATACGGCCGAGGCCGGGCCAGGCGAACACGGTCTCGATGATGAAGGCGCCGCCGACCATGTCGCCCAGCTCCAGGCCGGCCTGGGTGATGAGCGGAATGAGGGCGTTGCGCACGGCATGGATGCCCAGCACCGTGCGCTCGTGCAGGCCCTTGGCGCGGGCGGTGCGGATATAGTCGGCGCCCAGCACCTCGATCATGCCGGTGCGCACCAGGCGGGTCATGCGGCCGAACGTCGGCAGGGTGAGCGTCACCGCCGGCAGGATCAGATGGGCGAGGGTGCCGGAACCCGACACCGGCAGCAGCTGCCATTTGACCGCGAACAGGATGACCAGGACCAGCCCCAGCCAGAAGCCCGGCACGACCTGGCCGATCATGGATATGCCGGTCACGATGATGTCGATCGGGCCGTTGCGGCGCAATGCTGCGAGCGTGCCGAGCGGAAAGCTCAGCAGCATCGCCAGCGCGAACGAGATCCCGGCCAGTTCCAGCGTGTTGGGTAGCCGCAGCACGATCAGCCGGCCGACGCTGACCCGCTGGCGATAGGACGTGCCGAAATCGCCTTCGAGCGCGTGGCCGACATAAAGGACATATTGCTCCAGCACCGGCCGGTCGAGGCCCAGGTCATGGCGTAGCGCCTCCTTCTGGGCATGGGTCGCGTTCTCCCTGGCGATCAGCTGCACCGGGTCACCGGTCATATGCCCGACGATGAAGGTGAAGAACGAGGTGCCGAGCAGCACCATCAAGGCTCGGGCGACACGTCCCAGGGTAAAGCGCAGCATCGGATTGGGTTCAGTTCTTCAGCTTGGCCAGATAGATCTCGACGTAATCGTCGGGACGGGGCTGGTAGACCAGACGGTTGGACAGGCCGATGAAGATCGGATCGCGCCACAGGAACATCCAGAACGCATCGTGCCAGGCGATGTCCTGGGCTTGGCCCAGCGCCACGGCGCGGCTCTTGGGGTCGGGATCGTATTTCGCCCGATCGACCAACCCGTCGTATTTGTCGTCGCAATAGCCGCTGGCGTTGTCTTCCTGCTTGCAGGTGAAGATGACCAGCTCGACCGCTGGATTGATCAGGGCGGCCCAGCCGGCATAGAAGATGCCGTCGAATGACGCGTTGCTCAGCTTCTCGCGGAAGTCGTTCCATTCGTTGGCATGGACCTTGGCCCGGATGCCGACCGCGTTCAGATAGGCCGCGACCGTCTCCGAAATCTCCTTGTCTTGGCCCCACATCGGCGAGAAGTCGATGGTCAGGTCGAAGCCATTGGCATAGCCGGCCTCGGCCAGCAGCTGCTTCGCCAGGTCGGGACGGTAGCCATAGGGCGTCAGCGCCGGATCGGCGTTGGGCGGGTTGACCACGCTGGCGAGCGGGCTGGTCGAATTGCGCATGATTGTCTTGATCATGGTCGGCACGTCGATCGCGTAATTGAGCGCCTGGCGCACGCGCGGATCCCGCAGCGCCTTGACCGACGAGTTCTGCGAAATGCCGAAATGCTGCTTGCGCAGCCCCAGGAGGTGCACGCCGCGGGATTTGCCGGTATTGGCCTGATCGATCGAATCCGGGCTCAGCGCCATGGCCATGTCGATGTCGCCGGTCGCGAGCCCGTTCACCCGCGAGCTCAGCTCCGGGACGACCTGGAAGATCACGTCCTTGATCGCCGGCGCGCCGCCGAAATACGTGGGGTTCGCGGTCAAGGTGACATGATCGCCTGGCACCCACTCGACGAACCTGTAGGGGCCGGAGCCCATCGGGTTGCTGTTGAGAAAGGCGGCGTCATGGCTCGAATAATAGGCTTTGGGCGCGACGAACGCCTCTTCCAGCCAATAGAGCATGGTGGTGCAGGGCTTCTCGGTGACCAGATCGACGGTGTAGTCGTCGTCGATCCTGGTTTCCTTGAGCGTGGTCTGCTCGACCAGTTGCTGGACCGCGTCGAACGGTGCCGTCGCCATGCGCTCGAAGCTGAACTTGACGTCGGCGGCGGTGAAGGGCGTGCCGTCCTGGAACTTCACGTCGTGGCGCAGATGGAAGCGCCAGGTATTGGCATCGACCTGTTCCCAGGACGTGGCGAGCCGGGGCAGATCGGCGCCGTCCGGGCCGCGCCGGACCAGGCTGTCGAACAGCGACCAGATCACGCTGCCGGTCGGATGGTTGCTGTCGAGCAGATGCGGATCCAGGCTCGAGACGTCGCCGACCGACGCGATGACGACCGGCTTGTCGGCCGCTCGGGCCACAGCCGGCAGCATCAGGCCGACAGCGCCGAGGGCCGCCAGGACGATATTGCGGCCGATCATGTCGCGGTGCCTGCAAGTTCGCCACGCCGCGCGAGCAATTGGCTCGCATAGAAGCGGGCGGGATCGGATTCATCCTGACTTTCGTCCGGGGTGCCGCCCAGCGCGCGGGCCAGGAAATAGGCCAGGCATTGAACGGGGATCGCGGCGGCGAGCGGCGACAGAGCCTCGCCCAGGGCCGGCAGGGTCAGGCGGGTCATCGCGGTCGGCACCGGTGCGTCCTGCGTGTCGATGGCGATGGTCCGCATGCCCATGCTGCCGAGCGCCGCCGCACTGCCGGCGGCGCAGCGCGCGACGGCGGGGTTGGCCGCGATATAGATCACCAGATCGCTGGCCGGGCAGGACCAGAATTGCCGATGGGCGAATTCCTCGATGTCGTCGGACCAGATCGGCAGGGTGACGAGCTTGATGAATTTGGCCGTGCCGTAGTCCGCCGTCGCCATGTTCGCCCCGGCCGACAGGATGCGCACGCCGGTTACGGGCCGGTCGCCCAGGGCGGCGATGGCCGCGCGGGCGAAATCTTCCGCCCGGGGCACCAGATTGGGCAGGCTGGCGACCAGCGCGGTCAAATCCGCCGTGACGCCACCGCTGAGGAACAGCAGCAGCCCCAGCACCGTCGCGGTGTATTTCGTCGTTCCGGTCAGGAAGGGTGCCAGATCGGAGACATCGAGCGAAAGCTTGGCATGGGCGATCGCGGCCAGCGCGCCGCCGGAGCCGTTGGTCAGGGCCAGAACGGTGGCGCCCTGCGCCCGGGCCGCCTCGGCCGCCTCGTTGGTCCGATCGGCCGAGCCGGACATGGAAATCGCGATGACCAGGTCGTCGGGGCCCAGCGCCGGCACGGCATAGGCCAGCATCTCGAGCGCGCTGAACGCACTGAAGGGCAGGCCGAGGCTGCCGCGCGCGTAATCCGCCACGGCCCGGGCGGCGAACCAGCCGTCGCCGCAGCCGAAGGCATAGATCCGTCCCGTGCCCTTGGGGCCGAGTTCATGAAACTGCCGGGCGAATTCCTCGCCGCGCGCCATCAAACCTGCCAGGCAAACCGCCTGGCGGCGTAGATCCGAAAGCATCGGCCGGCCTTCCGCCGATTCCTGCCTGTCCATCGGTTTGGTCTCGCTCCCATCGGTACGCATCCCGGCCCGGTCGCCCGGGCCGGGATGCCGGAACTCAGAACTGCTTTGCAATGGTCAGGCCGACGGTCAGCGGACGGACTGTGTAGGCTTCGATCACACTGTTGATCTGCGGGCGCTGGATGATCGTCTGGTCGTTGGCCAGGTTCTTCGCATAGAGCGAGATCTGGAGCGACCCGGTGTCGATGCCGACGCTCGCGTTCAACACGGCATATTGCTGATTGTTGAAATTCGGGTCGGTCCGCTGGAAGCTGCCGTGGGAGCGGCCGACCCAGTCGTAGTCCGCCCGGATGAACGCGCCCAGCTTGTCCGAGATCTGCCAGTCGTAATTGGCGTTGACGGTCGCCGTCCAGTCGGGCGTGTACAGCACCTTGTCGCCGACTGCGGCGGTCGAAGCATTGACCGTGCTGGTGATCACCGCATGCTCGCCGGTGGCGTTCAAGCCCAGGGTCAGGCCGGGGGCGACCGGCGGCTTGTAGCGGACTTCCAGCTCGGCGCCATAGGCCTCGGCATCGCCGACATTGGAATTGAACGCGCCGCCGCAGATCGGAATGGTGATGGTCTGCTGAATTTTCTGCCAGTCGATATAATAGCCGTCGGCATTGATCGACAGCGTCTTGTTCATCAGCAGCGCCTTGGTGCCGGCCTCATAGCTCCACAGCTGATCCGGGCCGTAGGTCGTCGGGGCGCCGTTGATGCCCAGGGTCTGGAAGCCCGCGAGACAGGCCGCGTTGTCGTTCGGCGTCGTGGCGCCGCCCAGGCGGAACCCCTTGGCGATCGTGGCATAGGCCGTGGTGCTGTCGGTGATGTCGTAGGTCAAAGAGAACTTGGGCGTCGGCGCATAGAACCGGGCGTTCTGGCTGTAGGGTGTGCCGGTGGTGCCGGCATTGCCGGCGTCGAAGAAGCCGCCGCCCGATTCCGTGAAGGACTCCCGGGCATAGACATAGCGGATGCCGGCACTGCCGTGTAGGCTCGGCAGGATGTCGTAGTCGACCTGGCCGAATGCGGCATATTGCCGGACGTCGTTCCGGTCCGACACGAACCAGACGACGTTGTTGTTCCAGATGTTCGGCTGTCCCGGCACGCCCAGGACCGACTGGTTGATGTCGAAGCCGTAGATGCTCTGGAAGTCCTGGCTGAAATTATCGATCGGTTCGTAATCGCGGTGAGTCCAGGACTGATTCGAATAATACAGGCCCGCGACCCAGCTGATCGGCAGGCTGTTTTCCGACTTGGGCCGCGAGGACAGGCGGAATTCCTGGGTCTCGGTATTGAACGTGTCGGTGAATTTCACCGGCGACGGGGCGTTGGCGAGGATCGTGTCGTTCTGGTGCTGGAACTGCGGATAGGCCGGGTCCAGAAAGAACTGTGCCAGCGCGGCGCTGTTGAAGAACGTGCCGTCGGCCTGCCGTGAATCCTGACGCCAGAAATAGCTGCTGATCGAGGTGAGGTCGGCGAAGCCCAGGTTCTTCTTGATAGTCAGGCTGGGGATGAACATCGTATCCCGGATCGGCTCGTCGACCAGCTTGTCCTGATTGTAGAGACCGAGGGCGGGGATGAAGTTCGGCGAGTCCGAATCCTTGATCCGCTGCGCGAAGATTGCCGGCGTGATGGTCAGATCGTCGGACGGCTGATACTTGCCGGTCAGGCGAAAGACGATGTTCCGCTCGTCGTTGACGTCGGTCTTGTTCAGATGCCCATCGAGCCCGTAGTTGCTGATCCAGCCGCTGTTGTCGCCATATTCGGCGGCGACCCGCACGGCGAAGATGCCGGGGACGATCGGCACGTTCTGCACGCCCTGCTGGTCGTAGTTGAAGCCGCCATGAGCCGTGCCGGAGATATCGCTGATCAGGCTCGTCGAGTAGTCGTCGAGATTGGGCTGGTTGGTCAGGAAGCGGATCGTGCCACCTTCGGAGCTGGCGCCGTAGAGCGTGCCTTGGGGGCCGCGCAGGACCTCGACCCGATCGATGTCCAGCAGCTTGGGCTGGACCGCGCCGTCATAGCCGTTCGCGGTGATGATCGGCACGTCGTCGATGTAGATGCCGACCGTCGAACTGCCGACCGTCGAGCTGACGCCGCGGATTTCGATATTGTCCTGGCCTGTGCCGCCATGAGACACGAAGGACACGCCCGGGACTTCCCGGCTGATGTCCTCGTAGTCGACGATATGATGGTCCGCGAGTTCGGCGCCGCCAAGAACGGAGACGCTGACCGGGACGTCCTTGAGATCCTGCGTGCGCTTCTGCGCCGTCACCGTGACCGTTTCGATTTGGCCCGACGATGGGGGGGGCGCCTGATCGCCATCGGCTGCCTGCGCGGCACTGCCCAGGAGAAGCGCGATCAAGGCCGTGGATGCACGAAGCTTCAGATCATTTCGCATTTTTGGCGATTTCGCCGCCCCCATTGTCGTCATCTCGGTAATGCTCCCCGTGGCAGAATGTCGACGGATTTTCGCACTGAGGTCCCCACCGATATTTTCTCAGGAAAACCGTGAGTTATCAGCGTCTGCAAAGGGTGTGCCGAGGCTGGAGGAGAGATAATTGCTCGATTTTGGCCGGGTCTGACGGCATTCTGCCGCAGAAAATGGCTGAGAATCGCTCCGCGTGAGCAAAAAATTGGCAACATTAAATGTAATTATTGTCGACAATATTATTTACAATATGTTCGGCAAACCTGGGGCGCCGCCCGGCGTCATGCAGCGCATGCCGGAATTTGAAAAGAGAAAGGTCTTTGGGCCGCCGCTGATAATGTCTGGCGGGAGGCGGATAAATCCACCACCACTCCGAACTGGCGCCAGGTTGGCGAAACGATCGCGGCGTCGGGAAGAGAACTCGGTGCAAGGCTTAGATAACAGTGCTGGGCGCCGGATTGGCACCATCTGTAGGAGTCGCTTGCGCGATGTAAATGACAGGAATAGGCGTCTTCGATTGGATCTTCACGTCGTTGGCCGGTGAAAGGCAGAAGCCGGCGCACATCGTGATCGACAGCGCCCATCTGAAGGCCCTCCGCACACCCAAACGCTGGCAGCCCCACCGACACAGCATGCTGAGGAAAATGACGCTGGTCAGATATCCGGCTGTGAGTCCGGTGAGTCTATAGCGAGAGCTTCGATTGTGGGTACAATGCGGCTCTGGGTTTGTTTCGACTCATGGCACAAATATTTGAGATAAAATGACATTGTGGGACGCGCGGTCGGGTGCGGCATACGGAGCCAGCGCACGCAGGCGCAAGATCTCATTGCTCGTTCCAATTCGGGCGAATCGCGCCTGCCACCGGCAGGGTCGTGCGCGTGTGGTAGTCCACGCTGCCGAGGGATAGCAGGACCAAAAACCAGCACAGGCCGCCGACGGCGAAGATCGTGGCCAGGCGCGGCGCCGTGGCGACCTTCATACAGACGAGCATGATCGTCACGGCCATGGCCACGGCGATGGCCAGGGCCACGGGCATCTCTGCCGCACCCAGCGGCAGGTAGGCGAGGCCCGCCGTCAGTGCCAACAGCATCAGCAGCCCGGCCCAGCTGAGGATCAGCGGTCTCATCCGCCCCTCCCGACCAGATAGATCAGCGGATAAAGGAACAGCCAGACGATATCAACGAAGCTCCAATAGAGCCCGACGACCTCGACCGGCGTATGAGCCTGCGCGGTGAAATCGCCCCGGCGAGCCCGGCGGGCGATGTACAGCACCAGACCGATGCCGATCGCCAGATGGACCAGATGCACCCCCGTCGCGGTGTAATAGAACAGATAGAAGATCCTGGCGCCGTCATGGTCGGCCAGCGCGAAGTTGGTGCCCGGCACCAGGCGCTCTCGGAAATCCTCGGCATACTCGAGCGCCTTCAGCGCCATGAACAGCAGGCCTAGACCGATCGTGGCGACGCAGGAATAGATCAGGCGCCGCATGTCGCCGGCCTTGGCATAGAGCAGGCCGGCGGTGAGCGTGAAGCTGCTGGTCAGCAGCACTGCCGTATTGAGCGTACCGATCAGGATGTTGGCATGGCGGACGGCGGCGATGAAGCCGTCCGGGTACCACAGCCGATAGATCATGTAAGTGAACAACAGCGCGCCGAAGAACAGGATCTCGGTCGCGAGGAACAGCCACATGCCGATCAGCGCCGTGTCGGACTGGTGGCGCAGATCCTCGTACTGCATGCCAACTTGGGTCTCAGCCATGCTGGGCGACCTCCGGCGGCGGGTATTCGTAAGCTTCCTCAGTCACGACCGGGATCTCGGCGAAATTCTCGGTTGGCGGCGGCGAGGCCGTCCGCCATTCGAGCCCGGTGGCTCGCCACGGGTTGGCCGAGGCCCGCTCGCCCCAGAACAGCGACCAGGTGAGGTAAGCCAGCGGCAGCAGATAGGCTGCGGCCAGGATAGTGCTGCCGGCGGTCGACAGGATGTTCAGGATCTGGAACTCCGGTGCATAGGAATGATAGCGCCGCGGCATGCCCAGATAGCCCAGGATGAATTGCGGGAAGAAGGTCAGGTTGAAGCCGAAGAAGATCAGGATGGCGGCGACCCGGCCCCACATCTCCGGATAGATCCGGCCGGTGATCTTGGGCCACCAGTAATGCAGCCCGCCGAAGAAGGCTGAAACCATGCCGCCGACCATGATGTAGTGGAAATGGGCGACGACGAAATAGGTCTGCGTCACATGGACATCGACCGCGAGCGACGCCAGAAACAGCCCGGTGAGCCCACCGATGGTGAACAGGCCGATGAAGCCCAGAGCATAGAGCATGGGCGCGTCGAAGCGGATTGTGCCCTTGTGCAGCGTGCCCAGCCAATTGAACACCTTGATCGCCGACGGCACGGCGACGAGGTAGCTCAGGATCGAGAACACCAGGCTGGCATAGAGCGACTGGCCGGCCACGAACATGTGGTGGCCCCAGACGAAGAAGCCGATGACCGCGATCGCGATCGAGGCCCAGGCGATGAACTTGTAGCCGAACACTTTCTTGCGGGCGAAGGTGGTCACGATCTCGGTGACGATGCCCATGCCCGGCAGGATCATGATGTAGACCGCGGGATGCGAGTAGAACCAGAACAGATGCTGGAACAGCAGCGGGTCGCCACCCAGGGCCGGGTCGAACACACCGATGCCGAACAGCCGCTCCAGACTCAACAGGATCAGCGTCATGGCCAGCACCGGCGTCGCCAGCACCAGGATCACGCTGGTGGCATAGAGCGACCAGAGGAACAAAGGCATGCGAAACCAGGTCATTCCTGGCGCGCGCAAGCGATGGATCGTCACCATGAAATTCAGGCCGGTGGCGATCGACGAGAAACCCGAGATGAAAATTCCGACCACGGCGGCCACGACATGGCCCTTGGAGTAGTTGGTCGAGAGCGGTGTATAGAGCGTCCAGCCGGTATCGACGCCGCCGACGAACAGCGCGTAGAGCGCGACTAGCCCGCCGATCATGAACAGGTACCAGCTCAACAGATTGAGCCGTGGGAACGCCAGATCGCGGGCGCCGATCATCAGCGGCACGATGAAATTGCCGAGCGTCACCGGCACGGCCGGCACCAGGAAGAACCAGACCATGATGATGCCGTGCATGGTGAACAGCCGATTGTAGGTCTCGGCCGACACCAGTGCGCCCTCCGGCGTCAGTAGGTTCAAGCGGATAAGCGCCGCCGCCGCTCCGCCCAGGAAGAAGAAGCCGGTGATAGAGACCAGATAGAGCAGTGCGATCCGCTTATGGTCGTGGGTCAGGAGCCAGGACCGGATGGTCCAGCCGTTGGTCAGGTAATTGACCGGCTCGCTCATGGTTGCTCCTTGGCCGGCGATTTCAGGTAAGCGATCAGAGCGAACAGGTCTTCTTCCCGGATCTGGCCCGCATAGGACGGCATGACCGGCGGGAAGCCCGCGACCCGTTCGGTACTGGGCTCGATGATCGCGTCATGCAGATAGCGGTCATCGGCGGTCACGGTCCGCCCGTCTTCCAAGGGCACCGGGCTGCCATAGAGCCCGTCCAGCGGCGGTGCCTTGACCGTGCTCGTGCCTGCGTGACAACCGGAGCAGCCGTATCGCTGGAACAGCGCGGCGCCGGCGGCGGCGAGCGTCTCGCTCGGCGCCTCGGCATCCAGCCATTTCTGATAGTCCGGCTGGGTCATCACATCGACCCAGCCGATCATGGCGGCATGGTCGGTGCCGCAGAATTGCGTGCAGAACAGGTGGAAATCGCCAGTCCGCGTCGCCTGGAACCAGATGGTCTCGTAGCGACCCGGCAGTACGTCGTGCTTGATCCGGAACGCCGGGATGGCGAAATCGTGGATGACGTCCTCCGACGTCATGAGCAGCTCGACCGGCGTATCGACCGGGATATGCAGCGCGTTGATCTCCCGCTGGCCCGCCGGATGCTCGATCTTCCACATCCATTGCTTGCCGACGACGTTCAGCTTCAGCGAGCCGCCGGGCGGCTGGTACAGGCGCACATAGAGATCGGCACCCCAGACGAACAAGCCCAGGAACAGCAGCAGCGAGGCGCCGGTCCAGGCGATCTCGAAGATCCAGCTCTTTTCGGCGAGTGCGCCGCGATCGATTGGGCTGCCAGCCCGATAGCGCACGACGTAGAGCGCCATCAGCCCGAACACGAGCGCCAGCACGGCAGAGCTGATCGCCATCAAGGCCCAGAACAGGTGATCGGTCTCGACGCCGGTCGAACTGGCAGCGGGTGCGAACCAGCCACTCATGGTGCCTTGCCCTCCCGCCGGAAAGCGAGCCACAGCGCGCCGCCGATGGTGCCGACCGTGAGCAAGGCTGCGAGGCGCAGCAGGTTCATGATCGCCAAGCTGTATCGGCCGGTCGCGGGATCATAGTGCCAGCAGGTCAACAGGATCGCCCGCGTCACCGCCGCGATCGTCCCGGTCCGGGCCTCCGCCAGGGCCAGTTTCACGTCCTTCGCCTGAAAGCCCACGCCCAGCAGGTAACGCGCGACACGACCGTCCGGCGTCACCACGACGACGCCAGCCGGATGGATATATTGCTTCGATGGCGCATCGAAGCGCGCCTGGTAGCCAACGGCCTGTTCCAGGGTGCCCAGCGCCGGCGCCGAGCCGGTCAGGAAATGCCAATTGGCCTCCGCGCCCGAGGTCGGGAAATCGGCCAGATGTTGCCGTTTCGCCGCCTGCGCATCGGCCGGCGTCTCGCTGGGATCGATGCTGACCGCGACCAGCCGATAGTCCGTAGCGGGCGACAACCCGCCGGCCCGCAGCGCATTCATCAGGTCGCCCAGCACGATGCCGCACAGGTTCGGGCAATGGTAGTAGACCAACGCCAGCAAGGTCGGCCGTCCTGCCGTCAGGTCGCCGATCCGGACCGGCCGTCCGGCCTCGTCCGCCAAGACCAGATCCGACGGCAGCGGCGCACCGGGTTTCTGGTCGTAGGCGATGCCGAGCACGTCACTGGGATCGGTCGCGGCCAGGGCCGGCGATGCCAGCAGGAACATCATCAGGGCGAGCAGCAGCTTCATGGCGCCGGCCATCCGGGGATGCCGTCGGCGGCGAGTTTCTTCATCGCCGCTTCGATCGGCACATGGACGAGGCCATGAGCGCGGTCGACCCAGCCGTAGCTCTCGAGCGCCTGTGTTTCCTCGGCCCGGAATGCCGCCATGTCCTTGGGCGGGCTGGTCTGCAGCTGCGGGTCGGCAATGGTGGGAACAGGCCCGGCGAGCGAGCGGTCCTTGAGCGTGTTCGGAAAGATCGCCCAGACGGCGACCAGCGCGAACACGAGCATACCGAGCGTGACGCCGCCCAGGATCGCGACCACGCGCGGCTCGATGTCCGTCGCCTCGCGGCGGGCAGGCGGCAATTTGGGCTCAGCCATGGCGCAATCCCTCCAGCCGATGGCCGAGCCAGCCGGCCGACAAGCCGGCGAGCCCCAGCATCGCCGCCGCATCGATCCAATCGAAGCCGCCACCGAGCGAAGGCAGCACCAGCCACCAAGTGCGCAGCATTTCCATGACGATCAGCAGGGCGGCAGTACCGGCGACCACCCCGCGCCGGCGCTTCGCGGCGCCGGTCAGCAGCAGCGCGAACGGCAGCAGGAAATGGCCGAAGGCCACCAGACCGGCGACGATGCCCCAGGCGCCCTGGCCGCGGCGCAGGTACCACGGGATTTCCGACGTCAGGTCGGACTGCCAGACGATCAGGAATTGCACGAAATCCAGATAGGCCCAGAACACGACCAGGCCGATCAGCAGCCGACCCAGGTCCGACCATTCCGCCGGCGTGGGCTCGGTCAACAGCGCCATCGTCAGGATCGCGATGCTCAAGGCCAGCAGACCATCGCCGGCGATGGTCAACAAGCCATAGACGCTCGAATTGAACTGCGGATCGAGCGCCATGGTCGTGTCGATCGCGGCGAAGGTGACGGTCAGCGCCAACAGGCCCAGCGCCGGCGGGGCCAGGGTGAGCAGATTGCCGCGCAGGGTCAGCAGGCCGAGGCCGCACCAGACCACCAGATAGATCGTCGCCCGCACCGCGAAGAAGGCGCCGTTCAGATAGAAGCCCTCGCCGGCGGGAGCGGCCTGCTCGATCCAGGGATAAAGCCGCGGGGCCGTCAGGATCAGCGGCAGGGCCAGCGGCACGATGACGAATATGGTGGCGGCCCCGGCGACCAGGGCCGGGCGCAGCACCTCACCCCAGCGCCCTCCGGTCAGCGCATGGATCAACAGCAGCGCCATCGAGCCCAGCGGCCAGCCGATGAACCAGGTGAGGCTTGCGAGCCAGGCGCCGGCGAAACTCGTGGGGGCCAGGATCCAACCAACGAGCGCACCGATCAGGCCCAAAGCACCCAGACCAAAGGCAACGGGGCGGATCATTCGAGCGCGTCCTGTTGGTCGGCCGGCACGTCGGCGATCGTGGCGCTGCGGCTCGCCTGCAGCGCCTTTACATAGGCGGCGATGGCCCAGCGATCCGGCGGCGCGATGCGGCCGGCAAAGCCGTACATCACGCCCTGGCCCTGGGTGACGACGTCGTAGAAATGCTGCGGCGGCGCCTGGCGCAACCGATCCAGGCCGAACGACGGCGGCCCCGGGAAACCGCGCTGCACGATCATGCCGTTGCCGGCACCGGTCATGCCGTGGCAGGCGCTGCAATAGATATCGAAGCGCTGCCGGCCGCGGTCGAGCAGGGCGGCGGTCACCGGTGGGGCCGACGCCGGCGGCTCGGTCACGGCGACAGTGCCGGCGGGCGGCGTCGCCGGGCTGCCGTCGGCTTGGGTGTAATGCTTCTCCTTCGGCTGCTCGGTCATGTCGTCGCAAGCGGTCAGGATCAAGAGGCCGATCAGCAGCGCGCGCTTCATGGCAGCCACTCCGCGATGCGGACCGGATCGAGCCCGTCCAGGATCGGGCGCAGCCGGACGGCGTCCCCGGTGCGGATGGTCAGCAGATAGCCATCGCGCGAGGCATTGGCGAAGATCGGCGCGTCCGACGCTGGCACATAGAGCGCCGGCAGACGGTTGACGATCAAGAAGCCGAAGAAGCCCGATAGGATCGCCAACAGCACGCCGATCTCGAACGCGATCGGCACGAACGCCGGCCACGAATTCAAGGGCCGGCCGCCGATATTGATCGGATAGGAAACCGTGCTGGCATAGACCTCCATACCGAAGCCGCCGGCCACACCGACGATCGCCGCTATCAGGATGACCAGCGGGATCGGCGAGGGCCGGCCCGGCAGCCTGTCTTCCAGAGCCTCGACCGCGTGTGGCGTCACCGCGTCGAGGCCCACGAACCCATCGGCCTGCAGCCGATCGACCGCCCGCAGCAGGGCGGTCTCGCTGGCGAATTCGGCGATCAGCCCGATCATGGCTGCCGCCTCCGCTTGCCGATCAACTCGCGCATTTCGAACATCGACAGCACCGGAAGCAAGCGCACGAACAGCAGGAACCCGGCGAAAAACAGCGCGATCGTGCCGGTCAGCGTCGCCCAATCCCAGAAGGTCGCGTGATAGACGCCCCAGGCCGACGGCAGGTTGGTGCGGTGCAGGCTGGTGACGACGATCTCGTACCGTTCAAGCCACATGCCGACGATGACGGCAAGGCTGATCGCCATGACCAAAGGCTGGTTCAGCCGCAGGCGGTGCGACCACAGCAGTTGCGGCGCCAGGATATTGAACAGGATCGTCGCCCAATAGACCGGGGCATAGAGGCCGAATGCGCGCTCTATGAACATGGTCACTTCGGCCGGATGTGCGCCGTAGAACACCGAGAAGGCATCCATCAGATAGGCATAGGCGACGCACAGGCTGGCGGTCAGCATCAGCTTGCCCAGCACGTCCAGATGATGCTCGGTGATATAGGGCTCGAGCCGCAGCAGCCGGCGCAGCGGGATGGCCAGGAACAGCACGCTGGCGAAGCCCGACAACACGGCGCCGAACACGAAAAACGGCGGAAACTGCGTCGAATGCCAGCCGGTCGTTTGGGCGCCGGCGAAATCCAATCCCACGATGCTGTGCACGGAGACGACGAGCGGTGCCATGATCGCCGCCATCACGCCGTAGGCGGCCCGGTGGTGCTTCCATTGGCTGGCGGTGCCGCGGAAGCCCATGGCCAGCGCGCCATAGGCAATCTGCTGGCGTCGGCTCGTCGCCCGGTCGCGCAGGCTCGCCAAGTCCGGCAGCAGGCCCAGGTACCAGAACAGCACCGACGAGACGACATAGGCGAGGATCGCAAAGAAGTCCCACAGCAGCGGGCTGCGGAACTGCGGCCAGAGGCCCATCGTATTGGGATAGGGGAACAGCCAATAGAAGAACCAGGGCCGGCCCAGGTGCAGGATCGGGAAGATGCCGGCGCAGGCGGCGGCGAACAGGGTCATGGATTCGGCGATGCGGTTGAGGGCCGTGCGCCACTCGACCCGCATCAGGAAGAAGAAGGCCGAGATGAAGGTGCCGCCGCTGGCGATGCCGATCCACCAGACGTAATTGATGATCGCCAGGCCCCAGGCCACCGGCCAGTCGATGCCCCAGATGCCGACGCCGGCATAGAACAGCCAGCCGATGGCGGCACCCAGGAGCCCGAGCCCGCCCAGCGCCACGACGAAGCAGGGCAGCCACCATTTGAGGCGACGGCCGAGTGCGATCCCGGCGATGTCGTCGGTCATGCCGGCGGCGGTCACTTCGGGGGCGATCGCCTCCATCGTCATACCGAATCCTCCGCGATCGCCGGGTTGGCATTGCGGATGCGGCCTTCGTAGGTCACGCGTGGCTTGGTGTTGATCTCGTCCAGCAGGGCATAGGCGAGCGGGCTCGCCTTTCGCTTGGCGACGGCACTCGCCCGGTCGCGGATATTGCCGAAACTAATCGCCTGGGTCGGGCAGGCGGCCTGGCAGGCGGTCACGACCTCGCCATCTCGAATGGCGCGATCTTCCTTGTCCGCATCGATCCGGGCCGCCGCGATCCGCTGGAGGCAGAAGCTGCATTTCTCCATGACGCCGCGGGCACGGACCGAGACTTCCTGGTTGCGCGACTGGATCGACCGGACCTCGTCGCGGGCAAAGGCAAAATAATTGAAGCGCCGGACCTTGTAGGGGCAGTTGTTGGAGCAGAACCGCGTGCCGACGCAGCGGTTATAGACCATGACGTTCAGCCCCTCCGCGTCGTGCATGGTGGCGCCGACCGGGCAGACCACCTCGCACGGCGCCTCTTCGCAATGCATGCACAGCATCGGCTGGAGCAGCACGCGCGGCGCCTCGGCCGGGCCTTCGTAATATCGATCGATGCGCAGCCAGTGCATCTCGCGCTCGCGCAGCACCTCGTCCTTGCCGACCACCGGCACGTTGTTCTCGGCCTGGCAGGCGGTCACGCAGGCGTTGCAGCCGATGCAGGCATTGAGGTCGATGCTCATGCCCCAGGCCGTATCGCCCGTGGGCTGAGGTGGATAGAGCGAGGCTTGCGGATCGGGCGACTGCAGGAATTTCGGGTTCGCGGCAAAGGCGACCGCCGTGCCGTGGCGCACCACGCCTTCGGGGGCGGCATCTAGGGGATTGTGGTGTTCGGTCGTGGCCAGCGCGTAGACGCCGGAGGCTTTCTCGATCGACAGGGGCCCGTCGCCGAGCGGCAGAAAATCGAACCCGGCGTTCTTGCCGACCGCGCCGATCTGGCGCCGGCCGAAGCCGCGATAGGCCGTGACGCAGTCCGGGGCCTGGCCCGGCTGTACCCATACCGGTACCGTCAGCACCTTGCCGCCGGCGCTCAGCTTGACCAGATCGCCGTTGCCGACACCCAACTGCGTGGCTAGGGCCGGGGCGATCAGCAGCGGATTGTCCCAGACCAACTTGGTCAGCGGCCGCGGCAGTTCCTGCAGCCAGGCGCTGTTGGCGAAACGCCCGTCCCACAGGTACGGGTCCGGCCGCAGCAACAGCGTGATCGGACGGTCGGTCGGCGCGGGCAGGGTCGGCCCGCCGATCTGGAGCAGCCGCCCGTCGGACGGTTTGCCGGCCGTACCGGCGATCACGCCCGATGCCAGGGACCGATGCCAGGCCGCGTCGTCCAGCTTCGACCAAGTCTCGCGCACGATCTTGTACCCATCGGGCGCGCCGTCGCCAGCGAGCAAAGCCAGGATCTCATGCGCACTATGGCCACCGAACAGCGGTAGGACTTGCGGCTGCAGGATGGTGACCGTGCCGTCATGGGCTCTCGCGTCGCTCCAGGCTTCGAGCGGATGCGCCTCGGGCAAATGCCAGGTCGCAAGCTCCGCCGTCTCGTCCGGCTCCAGCCCCAGCGAGACGCTGAACGGCACCTGCTTCAGCGCTTCGGCAAAGGCGGCAGGGGCCGTGAAGGCCGGGTTTTCTCCGAGGATCAGCAGGTCCTGCACCCGGCCGCCGGCCATGTCGGCGATCAGCGTGCGCAGGGATGCCGCCTGATCGATCGGGTTGGCCTCGACCGGCTCGATCAGATCGAACGTCTTGCCGCGGCCACCGAGCGCCTCGTTCAGGGCATGGACCAGCGCATGATATTCGGCTGGCTGGTCCGGGCCGATATGGATCAGCGCGCCACCCGCGTGGGCTTCCAGATCCGCGATGGCGGGCGCGATCCAGGCCGGCGTGTTCGGCTCTAGCGCCCCGTGACGCAGGATGGCGGCGGCGAGCGCGGTCAAGATTTCGTGGATCTCGCGCGGGCCGGCGACGATGCGATGGTCGGCCAGAATGCCGGTCAGGTCGGGTGTGCTCTCGACCGCATAGAGCCGGCTCATCGAGCCAGCGACCGGATTGCGTCGGCCGGCAAAATCGCGAGCATGGCGCAGATGGCCGGGTGCGGCACTCAGCAGGTCGCTGTCGATCGCCAGGATCACGTCGGCCCGGTCCAGATGATAGACCGCCTCGACCGGTCGGCCATAGGCTAGCATCGCGCCTTGGCGTACCACATCGCGGTTGATCGCTTGCCATTGATGCCAGCGCATCTGCGGATAGAGCTGCTGTAGCCGGGCCAATTGGGCGCCAAGCGTCGGCGAGGTCACGGTGCCGGTGAGGATATTCAGGCCCTCGCCCTTGCGGGCCGCGATGCCGGCGCGCCGCTGCTCGAATGCGGCCAGGAATGCATCCCAGCCGGCCGGCTGATTGCGTTTCGTCGCACCATGCGATCGGTCGGGATCGTAGAGGCTGAGGATGCGCGCTTGGGCGATCGGGTCGGCGGCACCCAGGCTGGCCGGGTGATCCGGATTGCCCACGACCTGCATCGGGCGTCCGTCCTGATGGCGCACGCGGATGCCGGTGGCATAGCCGTCGAGGACCGAGGCGGTGGCGTATTCGTTCTCGACCCCGGGGACAATGCCCGGTGGCGCCTTGATCCCCGGGATGATCTGGCCCTTGGGATCGCCCGGATCGCAGCCGCCGAGGCCCAGCGCCAGACCGGCGCCCATCAGTTTGAGCACCTGGCGCCGATCAGGCCCCTCGGCCAGCACGCGGGCGAGGCCGGGAAATTCCTCTGCGACCCGGGCCATAAAAGCGGCATCGCCCTCATGCTCATCAAGGCTGCGCCAGATGGGTTTACCGGGCCTCATCGGTGACAGATCGAACAGTCGGTCAGGCTGCGCGTGCCCAGGTGATATTGCGCCATCAGCGCCGCGGGCGATGGGGTCGCGGCCGTGCGATGCCAATCGGTGTCGAAGATTGCTTCCCTCGGCCGCAGGTTCGGGCCCGGATCGCGATGGCAGCTCACGCAGAACTGCATCTCGAACGTCTGAGCCTTCTGGGTCAGCGCCATTTTGCCGACCTCCCCGTGGCAGCTCTCGCAGCCGACGCCCTTGGCGATATGGATGCTGTGGTTGAAATAGACATAATCGGGCAGCGCGTTGACCCGGTTCCAGACGATCGGCTGGTGCTGCAGAAAGCTGACGCGCACCGGCTCAAGCAGCTTGGCACTGGTCCAGATCTGGGAATGGCAGGTCATGCAGGTCTCGGTCGCCGGCATGCCGGCCGTGGCCGAAACCTCGACGCTGGTATGGCAGAAACGGCAGTCGAGCCCCAGGCCCGAGACATGATGTTCATGGCTGAACGGCACCGGCTGATCCAGCACCCAGCCGACCGAGTTGGCATAGTCGGTGCGAGAGGCCAGGAACCACCAGCCCATGCCGGCCAGCAGCACGAACAGGAACCCGAATAGGGTTGCCTTGGTGATCAGATTGGCACTGGGGTCGAACCCGCCTGTCATCGACTGCCGCCCCCCGCCGCTCCCATGCTCTTGACTAACTGGTGAAACGGCTTAGGGGTTCCGACCCCGCGCGCGGGCGACATCCTTGGCCGCAACCGCCGGGGCGGCATTGCCCCAGGCGTTGCGGACATAGGTCGTGACCGCGGCAACCTGATCGTCGTCCAACAACCAGCCGAACGACGGCATCGCCGGGGCGGTCGGCGCGGCGTCGGTCGCGACGCTGCGGGTGCCCTGCAGCACGACATGGACGAGCGTGGTCGGATCGGTCGATTGCACCGAGGACGAGCCTGCCAATCCGGGCGACAGCCCCGGCACACTCGTGCCCTTCGGCCCGTGGCAGGCGGAGCATTCGTCGGCGTAGATCGCAGCACCGGCCTTGGTCACGTTAGCGGGCGGAGCGGCCAGTAACGGCTGTTCCTGGCCCGGCTGGTCCTTCAGATATGTCGCGATGGCATGCAGGTCGCCGTCGGTCATCCTGGAACTGGACAGCGCCACTTCCTCGCCCATCGGACCGGACGCGGCGGCCAGCGCGGTATGGCCGGTCTTCAGATAGGCCACGATCTCGTCGGGCGACCAGTGTCCGAGACCCCGTTGGAAGTCGTTGGTGATGTTGGGCGCGAGCCAGCCTTCTAGCTTGTCGCCCTGCAGCGCCTTGCTCGTCTCGGTGCCGCCCAGGAAATTCTTCGGCGTATGGCAGGCACCGCAATGCATCGGCCCTTCGACCAGGAAGGCGCCGCGGTTCCACTCGTCGCTCTTGCCCTCGGTCGGGCGAAACGTGCCGGGCGTAAAGAACAAGGCGTTCCAGGCCACCATGCTCAGACGGATGTCGAACGGGAACGGCAATTGGTTTGCCGTCACCTGGTGCGATACTGGCGGCACCGATTTCAGATAGGCGCGGATCGCGAGCGCATCGTCGCGGCTGAGTTTGGTCAGATAATTGTAGGGCATCGCCGGGTAGAGATGCGCGCCATGGCGCCCCGTGCCTTTAGTCAGGGCGTTGACGAACTCATCGTCGGTCCAGGCGCCGATCCCCGTGTCCCGGTCTGGCGTGACGTTGGACGCCAGCAGCGTGCCGAACGGCGTCGCGATCGGGCGGCCGCCGGCGAAGGCCTGGTCGCTATCCTTCTGCGTATGGCAGGCCGCACAGTCGCTGACGATGGTCAGGTAGCGGCCCTTCTCGATCTGGCTGAAATCCTGGGAATCCTCGGCCGCATGGGTGGCGTTGCAGCTACAGAGCGCCACCGCCGCCAGCACGAGGGCAAGGGGCCTACGCATCGATCAGCCGCCCGGGGTTCTTCAGATATTGCGTGCGGATCGCCGCCGCGGACCAATAGGCCAACGCCGCCACCGTGTTGGTCGGGTTATAGCCGGCATTCTGGGGAAAGGCGCTGGCGCCCATGACGAACAGGTTTGGCACGTCCCAGCTCTGCAGATATTTGTTGAGCGCGCTGTTCGACGGGTCCGTGCCCATGACCGCGCCGCCGCACAGGTGCGAGGTCTGGTACTTGGTGATGTCGTAGGGGCCCTTGCGCGGCTGGGGTGCTACCTGCGATGCGCCCATCGCCTTGATGATCTCGGCATATTTGTTCGTCAGGAACGCGCTCATCTTCAGCTCGTTCTCGTGCAGATCCATGGTCATGCGTAAGAGTGGACGGCCGAAGCGATCCTTCCAGGTCGGGTCGAGATCCAGGTAGTTTGTGCGATAGCTGGCACAGGAACCATGGACGCCGGTGCCGGCATAGACCGTGCTCAGGTAGTTGTCTTTCGTCGCCTGCTTCCATTTGGCGCCCCAGGCAGGCGTGCCCGGCGGCAGCTGCACCGCCGTTTCGATCGGCCGGCCGTTGGATTGGACTTGGCCCATATAGCCGCCGCCGACGAACCCCAACGGGCCATGGTCGAAATTGTCGCCGTTGAATTCATCAATGCACATGCCGATCGAGCCGGACGCGATGAACGGGTTGAAATTGAACTTGGTGTTGTCGAAGAACCCGGTCGCGGTAGAGACTGTCTGGTGCGAGAAATTGCGCCCAATCTGGCCCTGGCCGGTCTTCGGATCGTAAGGGCTGCCAATGCCCGACAGCAGCAGCAATTGGACATTGAACAGCTGGAACGCGCACAGCAGGACTAGTTCGGCCGGCTGCTCCCATTCTTCGCCGCTGCTGTCGACATAGGTGACGCCGGTCGCACGCTTGCCGTCGGGTGCGAGGTTGATGCGCGTCACCTCGCATTCCATGCGCGCCTCGAAATTGGGCTTGCGCAGCAGCACCGGCAGGATCGTCGTCTGCGGCGTCGCCTTGGAATAATTGGCGCAGCCGAACCATTCGCAGAAGCCGCAATAGGTGCAGGGTCCCATCGAGACGCCCAGCGGATTGGTATAGGCCTGTGACAGGTTGCCGGACGGCTGCGGGAACGGCTTGTAGCCGAGCTTGCGCGCCGCTTCGGCGAACAAAGTATGGCTGAACGGCTGCTTCTGCGCCGGGGTCGGATAGGGGCGCGAGCGCGGGCCCTCGAACGGATTGCCGCCGTCCTGGATCGTGCCGTTCAGATTGCCGGCCGTGCCCGATGTGCCGCACAGATATTCGAACCGGTCATAATGCGGCTCCAACTCGTCATAGCGGATGCCCCAATCCTGGATCGTCATATCCTCGGGTAGGAACTTGGCGCCATAGCGCTGGGTCAGATGCGACTTCATCTGGAAGTCGTTGGGGGCGAAGCGCCATGTCTCGGCGTTCCAATGCACGCCGGCGCCGCCAGCGCCATTGCCCAGCATGAAGGCGCCCCAGGTCCTGACCGGGAGGGCGGTCTGGTCGAGGTTGTTGCGAAATGTGAGCGACGCCTGGGCCGGTCGCAGAAACAGCTCGTGGCGTAGGCGATAGCGCAGCTCGTCGGGCGAATAGGACGGCGGGAAGTCGGAGGCGGTATCGCGCCATGGCCCGCGCTCGATCGCGACCACGTCCAGGCCCTGATCGGTCATTTCCTGCGCCAGGATCGAACCGGTCCAGCCCAACCCGATGATGACGACATCCTTCGGCGGCAGCTTGCGGCTCATAGCGACCAGCCCGGATGCAGGCCGATGCCGACCGGCGGGTGCGGATAGCGCTCGTTATGGCGATCGACCCAATCCCGGTAATCGTACCGGGCGCCGGGGAAGCCGATCATCTTCCAGGCAGCCATGTCGCGGTTGCCGCCATAAATCGGGTCGGCAAAGAAGCCCTGCTGCGTGTCCTTCAGCAGCAGATCGAAGAAGTCCGATCCCGGCTTGCCCTCAATTTTGATCGAGCCGTTCTCCAGATTGCCGACGATCTCGTCCTGCTGCGCCTCACTCAATTTCACGAAAGGCGTATCGCCATAGGTCTGGCGGCTGTGGCGATCGATCGCGGCCAGCGCCAGACGGTATTGCTGCGCCGGCGTGACCGGGCTCTGCGGTCCCTGCTGCTTCGTGCCTGGCTGAAAAGGCGCCCCCATATAGAGCCCTTCGAACCGACCATAAGGTCCCGCCAACTGCCGGTCGATGAACACGGCGCAACCGATGTCCTTGCCGCCGGGCGTCTCGGGATCGGGCGGGATCAGGCGGTCGGCCAGCGCTTCGACCATCGCGCCCTCGGCCGGGGTAAAATAAACCCAAGGGCCCGGCATCACCTGTTTCGGGGGATCGGATTTGCCGGGTTCCCACGGCAAGGCGCCGCGAATGATCGAACCCAGCGCCGAATGTGGCAGGATCACGAGTGCTACGGCGGTCGTGGCCAAGAGTTGGCGGCGGCTGATGATAGGCACGCTAACCCCCGGGACCCGTGTCGTCTGAAAGGCGAACAGGCGCCGGGGGTTCTGGTTCCGACAGACCTACAGCTTGTCGAGCGTGATCGGCAGATCCCGCGTCACACTCGACCAGAACGCGCCTATGGCCTGAGGCCATCCGCGCGGCAGTTATATGGAGAAAATCGCTATGTTCCTCCCATGAACGCGAGGCCGTCCGATTACTTCGACTTTGTCGGTCGATCGACGCCGGATCGGCGCAGACCAATGAAGACCAATATTGTGCTGGCACATCGTCGTCTGCGTGCCCGCCGACGGGTCCCCAATACAGCATCGTCAGCGGCCGAACCGCCTCCACTACGGCCAGTCGTTGGCGTGGGTCGATGCCATAGGTGTCCATCACCATCAAGATCGCATCGACTATCGAGAGCGGTACATAAATCGCGGAAACCGACGACGATCAGGCAGGGCGGATCACTTCAACTCCGCCGGTCAGTAATGAACCATCGCCACCGCCGTCGCGGGTTCTGATCCACCGGCGTCTATCCGCGGAACGATTGAGAGCTTGAACGGTTTCGTTTTCTCTCACAGGAGCGCGAGCATGCAGAAGATCGTCGTGATCACCGGCGCCGGTGCCGGGGTCGGCCGCGCTACCGCCACCGAATTCGCGCGCAATGGCTGCGATGTGGCGTTGCTGTCGCGCGATCCGGACCGGTTTGAGCGGGCGGCGATGGAACTGAGAAAATTCGGCGTCCGCGCGCTGGCAATCCCGACGGACGTGGCCGATGCGGCGGCGGTGGATGCGGCCGCGGAACGTGTCGAACGAGAGCTAGGGCCGATCGATGTCTGGGTGAACGTCGCCATGGCAACCGTGTTCGCTCCGGTTCATGACCTCACAGCCGAAGAGGTTCAACGGGCAACAGCCGTCACCTACCTCGGCCAGGTTCACGGCATGATGGCCGCGCTCAGATACATGCGACCGCGCAATCGCGGATCGATCGCCTGCGTCGGATCCGCCTTGGCTTTATCGGTCGGTGCCGCTCCAATCCGTCTATTGTGGTGCCAAATTCGCCATCCGGGGCTTCCTGGATTCGCTTCGTTCCGAGCTTTATCACGATAAAATCGACGTGACTCTGACCGAGGTCGATCTTCCCGCCGTCAATACTCCGCAATTCGACTGGGCGCGGAACAAGACCGGGCATAAGGCGCAACCTGTCCCGCCGGTCTATCAGCCCGAAGTAGCGGCGCGCGCGATTTATTTCGGGGCCCTTCACCCCCGCCGGCAAATTTGGGTCGGCATCCCCACGCTTAAGGCGATCCTTGCCAATAGGCTGTTTCCCGGTTTGCTCGACCGCTATCTCGCCAAATCGGGCTATTCCGGCCAGATGGCGCGCGCGGCGTCTGACCCAGAGGCGCCCGGCAATCTGTTCGAACCCGTCGAAGGCGATTACGGCGCCCATGGGCGCTTCGACAGCAGAGCCCGGACCGGCAGTTGGGAGATGTTCACCAGCCGCCATCGTGACGCCGCCTGGGCGGTGGCACTCATCGGGGTGGCTGCGGGCATCCACCTTCTGGTCAAGCGGCTCAAAATCTGACCGACCGCGACGCCGATCGCCGCCACAAGCGCGCAATTCTCTGAATCGTAGCTTGTCTCGGCCGTCGATCGGTCCCGACATCGCACGGAGTCCGTTTCGGTACGCGCAAGATTACCGAGCTAAAAGATAGGGTCTCGAAATCCCGCGGATTCCGGGATTGAACTTGAACAGCGCGCCGGCATGGGGCTCCAGCGCGTGTTGCCGCGGCGAGAGCTTTTCGGCGGCGCTTGTTACAAATAGCGTTTCAAGATCCGGTCCGCCGAAAGCGCACATGGTCGGCTGGCTGACCGGCAACGGGATATCCCGGTCGATTTCGCCAGTTGGCGCATAGCGCCGCAGCCGACCACCACCGTGAAGCGCACACCAGTAACCGCCCTCGACGTCGATGGCAGCACCGTCGGGCAGGCCGTCGTGCTTCGGAACATCGGAAAATATTATGGGCTGTCCCAGCCGACCGAGGCCCGGATCGAACGAATAGGCCAGGATCCGCTGGCGAAAGCTGTGGGTCAGATAGAAGGTTCTATTGTCCGCCGACCAGGCCATGCCGTTGTGGAGTTCGGCAGCATCGGGCTCGGGGCGCAGACCATGCTCGAACGTGAAGCTGTGCAACGATGATTTCTGCGGCGGCGCACCGATCACGACCGGGTCGAACATCACGCCGAGCCAAAAGCGGCCCGCCACGTCGCACCCGCCTTCGTTGAAGCGGAAGAGCGTCGGATCGAATGGCGGTGGCGCCAGGAACGTCAAACCGCCCGAGGCCAAATCGAGCTCGAAAATGCCGTTGCGCAACGCGACGACCGCTGCCGGCGGGTCGACGACAAGCGCGAACGCGCCGATATCGCTGGGCACCGGCCAAACACGTTGCCCGCCCGTCGCAGGATCAAAACGATAAAGCGCGGGCTTCTTGACGTCGATCCAATAGAGCGCCTGTTCGGCCGCCGCCCAGGTTGGTGATTCACCGATGATCGCACCGGCATCGACCACGACTTCGATTTGCATCTCGCTCTCCTGACGAGCCGCTTTGCCGTCCTGTCATCAACCCGGAACCGGGCCAAGAGGTGCCGTGTTGAGGTAACGAATTCCGGGTGGCGATCCGTCGTCTGGACCTTTGCCCGGAGTCTCGACATGGCCATGAACGTCAGCGACTACATCTGGCATCGCGTTCAGGAATGGGGGGTCAAGCGCGTTTACGGGTATCCTGGCGACGGCGTCGGCGGTCTCGACGTGGCCTTGGAGAAAACCAAGGAAGCCCTGAAGTACATCCAGGTCCGCCATGAAGAGATGGCGGCGTTCATGGCATCGGCCCATGCCAAGTTCACGGGCGAGGTCGGCCTCTGCTACGCGACCTCCGGCCCGGGTGCGATCCATCTGCTGACCGGCCTTTATGACGCCAAGATGGATCACGTGCCGGTCGTCGCCATCGTCGGCCAGACTGCCCGCACCGCCATCGGCGCGCATTATCAGCAGGAGGTCGACCTCCAGTCGCTGTTCAAAGATGTCGCCGGCGATTTCGTCGCGACCGCAATGGTGCCGAGCCAGGTGCGCCACCTGATCGACCGAGCGTTTCGGATCGCCCATACCCGCAAGACCGTGACCTGCGTCATCATCCCGAACGATCTGCAGCTGTTGCCCTACGAGGAACCGGCCATGGTCCATGGCACGACCCATACGGGTACCGGCTATGCCGGTCCGGCCGAACTGCCGAATGATGCCCTGCTGCAACAGGCCGCCGCCGTGCTGAACGCCGGCAAGAAGGTCGCCATGCTTGTCGGTGCCGGAGCGCTGGGGGCGACCGACGAACTGATCGCCGTCGCCGAGCGGCTGCAGGCCGGCTGCGCCAAGGCGCTCTTGGGTAAGGCCGCCCTGCCGGATGACCTGCCCTGGGTGACCGGATCGCTGGGCCTGCTCGGCACCGAGCCCAGTTGGGATCTGATGCAGGGCTGCGACACGTTCTTGATGATCGGATCCTGTTTCCCCTATAGCGAGTTCCTGCCGAAGCCCGGCACCGCGCGGGGCGTGCAGATCGACATCGACGGCACGCGGCTCAGCCTGCGCTACCCGATGGAGGTCAACATGGTCGGCGACAGCGCGGTGACGCTGCGCGCGCTGCTGCCACTGCTGGAACAGAAATCCGCCGATCGCTGGCGCAAGGGGATCGAGACCGGCGTCGCCGATTGGTGGAAGACGCTGGAAAAACGCGCCATGGAGCCGGCCGATCCGATCAACCCGCAGCGCGTGTTCTGGGAGCTGTCGAAGCGCCTGCCGGAGAATTGCATCATGACCGGCGACAGCGGCTCGGTCGCCAACTGGTACGCCCGCGACATCAAAATGCGACGCGGCATGATGGGGTCGCTGTCCGGCAGCCTCGCCTCGCTGGGCGCCGCCACACCCTATGCCATGGCGGCGAAGATGGCGTTTCCCGACCGGGTCGTCATCGCCTTCATCGGCGACGGCGCCATGCAGATGAACGGCATGAACGTGATGATCACCATCTCCAAATATTGGCGGGAATGGTCGAACCCGCGCCTCATCGTGATGGTGCTGAACAACCGCGATCTCAACCAGGTGACTTGGGAGGAACGCGTGCAGCTCGGCGACGGCAAGACCGAATCGACCCAGAGCATCCCGGATGTGCCCTATCACAAGTACGCCGAGCTACTGGGCCTCAAAGGTATCTTCGTCGACGATCCGGAACGGCTGGGTGCGGCCTGGGATGAGGCGCTGGCCGCCGACCGGCCGGTGATCCTCGAATGCTACACCGACCCCAACGTCCCGCCCCTGCCGCCGCACATCACGTTGAAGGACGCCAAGAACTTCATGACCATGATGGGCACGGAGCCGGAACTGGGGAGCGTGCTCAAAAACTCGGCCCGCCAGGTGCTTGCCAACGTCCTGCCCGGTGGAAAGGACTGATCCGTGGCAAGCTCTGCCACGGTCGACCGGCTCTCTGCGCGCGCCTATACCGTGCCGACCGACCAGCCCGAGGCCGATGGCACCGCCCACTGGAACTCGACCACGATCGTCATCGTCGAAGTCGAGGCGGCTGGACGCATGGGGCTGGGCTATACCTATGCTGACGCCGCGGCGGCGATGTTGATCACCGAAAAGCTGGCCGCGTTGGCTATCGGTGCCGACGCGATGGATCCACCATCGGTCTTCCGGGCGATGCAGATCGCGGTTCGAAACGTCGGGCGCGAGGGCATCGCGGCAACGGCGATCTCCGCGATCGATACCGCCTTGTGGGATCTGAAAGCTGTCTTGCTCGACCTGCCGCTCGCGAGTCTGCTCGGGCGCTATCGCGAAAGCGTGTCGATCTACGGCAGCGGTGGCTTCACCAGCTATGACGACGGCCAGCTCGCCCGTCAGTTGGCCGGATGGGTCGAGCGGGAGGGCTGTCGTTGGGTCAAGATGAAGATCGGCTCCGACCCGGCACGCGATCCGGCTCGGGTCGCGGCAGCCAAGGCGGCCATCGGCTCAGCGGGATTGTTCGTGGACGCCAACGGCGCCTTAACGCCCAAGCAAGCGCAGCAGCTGGCGATCCGATTTGCCGTTGAACAGGATGTGCGCTGGTTCGAGGAACCGGTGTCGTCGGACGACTTGAGCGGCCTCCGCCGGGTCCGGTATCATTCGCCCGGACCGATGGAGATCGCTGCCGGCGAATATGGCTATACGCTGAGCTATTTCCGCCGAATGCTCGAAGCGGGTGCCGTCGATGTGCAGCAGGCAGATGCAACGCGCTGCGGTGGCGTCACAGGCTTTCTGCAAGCAGCCGCCCTGTGCGAAGCGTTCGACATCGATCTGTCAGCCCATTGCGCGCCGGCGCTGCATCGCCATCTCGGCTGCGCCGCTCCAAGGTTTCGGCATGTCGAGTGGTTTCACGACCATGTCCGGATTGAGCGGATGTTGTTGGATGGGGCTCCTGTACCCGACGACGGCAACATATCGCCGGATCTGTCACGGCCAGGCCTGGGTTTAAGCTTCAAACATCAGGATGCCGAACGGTTTGCCGCTGGGGGCGCCTCATGAGCCGCGCGACCGCCGTCGCCACTTCGGGGCTGGCCGTTCTGGGGGCCGTGGCGCTGGTCCTCGGCGAACGATCCAACACTGCACCCCAGATTCGGTCAAATCCGATAGACCCCGGTGCGGCGGTGCGCGCCGCTCGGCGCATGAACCGCGCCGCGGGGATTATCGCTGCTTCGGTATTGGCCGATAGCGCGGTCGAACATTATCGCGGCTCGTTTCACAATAAGGCGATGGTCGCACCTCTGGTGACCTCGCTGCTGTCGTTGGCGGTCAGCATCCACGGCCATACCGACAAGCGGCCGGTCGCGCACTGGGTGCGAGACACGGTCTACGCGGCGGCGGCGTTGACGGGATTGGCCGGCACCGGATTCCATATCTTCAACGTCACCAAGAAGCCCGGTGGCTTCTCGTGGCAGAACCTGTTCTACCAGGCACCGATCGGCGCACCGGCGGCCCTGACGCTGTCCGGCGCCATGGGGTTCCTGGCCGAGCGGGTTCGCGACACGCCGCCGGGCACTTCGCCAACCATCGCCGGCCTGCCTGCCGGACCCGCGGTTGCCCTGGCGACCAGCCTGGGGTTGATGGGGACGGTCGGCGAGGCCGGGTTGCTGCATTTCCGAGGCGCCTACCACGATCCGTTCATGTACCTGCCGGTAACCGTCCCGCCGCTGGCCGCCGCCCTTATTGGCGCTGCCGCCATCGGCCAGACTCATCGTCGCCGGCCTTGGACCCGGTTCTGGCTGCGCGCGACTGCGGTGCTGGGCTTTGCCGGGTCCGGCTTCCACGCGATCGGCATCGCCCGCAACATGGGAGGCTGGCGCAACTGGACCCAGAACCTGCTGAACGGGCCACCGCTGCCGGCGCCGCCCAGCTTCACCGGGCTGGCGCTGGTCGGCCTCGCAGCGCTCGGCCTGATGGAAGATCATCCCGATGACTGAGCGCTATCCCGGCTACGATGTCTTGTCCAAACGCTGGAGCGCGTCGTGGAACGCCCAGACGCGGCGCGTCATCGATGCCCGGTTGGCGGTACCTCGCGAACCGCGTTTCTTCTCGGCCGCCGAATGGCGCACGTTGAATGCGGTGTGCGATCGGATCATGCCGCAGCCCACGGATCGGCCGGCGGTGCCGCTTGCGGCCTATGTTGATCAGAAAATGGCCGAGGACCTGCAGGACGGCTATCGCTACGCCGAACTACCGCCTCAGGGGGAGGCGTGGCAACGCGGATTGCAGGCCCTCGATGCCGAGGCGCTGGAGGCACACGGCGATCGGTTCGATACGCTCGCCCCGACCGTTCAGGATGCACTCTTGACCTTGATGCAACAGGGCTCGATGACCGGTGCCGCCTGGGCCGGCATGCCGCCCAAGCTGTTCTTCGCCCATCGGATACTGCCCGACATCACCCATGCCTATTACGCCCATCCGATTTCCTGGAACGAGATCGGATTCGGTGGTCCGGCCAGCCCGCGCGGGTACGTCCGGATGGGGTTGGATCGACGCGACCCGTGGGAGGCTGTTGAAGCCAAGCCCGGTGACGAAGCCGCGGCTCGACGAAAGAACCAGAATGTCAGGTGATCCCTTCGCCGCCCCTCGCGCCGTCGATGGCCGCGCGCCGGACGTGTTCAAGGAGGGCGGCTGGATCCCGATGCGCCAATATGGCGAGGACGAGATCGTCGATTTCGTCGTGGTCGGCACCGGCGCCGGGGGCGGACCGTTGATCCACGGCTTGGCCGAAGGCGGCTTCTCCGTCGTCGGCTTCGATGCCGGACCATATTTCCGGCCCTTGGAGGAATTCGCGTCCGACGAACAGGCGCAAAACAACCTCTATTGGACCGACGAACGTATCGTCGATGGTGCCAACCCGTTGACAATGGGTGGGAAGAACAGCGGCAAGGCCGTGGGTGGCAGCACCGTGCATTTCGCCATGGTGTCTCTGCGTTTTCGCCCTGAATGGTTCAAGTCGCGTAGCCTGCTGGGTTATGGCGCTGACTGGCCGCTCGATTGGCGCGAGATGTGGACCTATTACGGCAAGGCCGAACGGGCACTGAGCATTTCCGGTCCGGTAAGCTATCCCTGGGGTCCCAAGCGCCCGCGCTACCCTTATCGCTCCCATGAACTGAACGGCGCGGCCGAACTGCTCGCGCGCGGGGCCGAAGCCATGGGCATCGGTTGGACCGCGACACCGCTGGCCACCGTTTCGGCCCCCCACGGTCAATCACCGCCCTGCGTCTATCGCGGCTTCTGTCGGTTCGGCTGTTCGACCAACGCCAAACAGAGCCAGCTGGTGACTTTTATTCCGCGCGCGATCGCGGCCGGTGCCGAGATTCGCGATCTGGCCATGGTCGGCCAGGTCGAAATGGGGCCGGACGGTCGCGCGACCGGCGTGCACTACATTCGCGAAGGAAGATGGCGCTTCCAGCGGGCGCGCAATGTCGTCGTCGCGGGCTATGCAATCGAAACCCCGCGCCTGCTGCTGGCGTCGGCAACCGCTACGTTTCCGGACGGCCTCGCCAACGGCTCCGGTCTGGTCGGCCGGAACCTGATGACCCAGTCGAACCAGGCGGTGTTCGGTGTGATGGAGCAGGAGGTGCGCTGGAACAAAGGGCCGCCGTCGCTCGCGATCACCGAGCATTGGAACTACGACGACCGCAAGGATTTTGCCGGCGGCTATTGCTGGATGGCTCAGGGGCCCTTGCCAGTCGAGTGGGTCACTGTCCAAACCGGTGCCCGTGGTCTTTGGGGCCAAGCGCTGCGCGACGAGATGATGAAATACAACCATCAAGTCGGCCTGAAGATGGTCGGGGAGATGTTACCGGATGAACGCAACCGAGTGACGCTTGCCGACGAGACGGACCAATATGGCCTGCGGATCGCGCGCGTGACCTACAGTTGGGGCGACAACGACAAGGCGCTGATCCAGCACGCGTTGGGTCAAATGCAGACCAGCCTGGAGGCGGTCGGCGCCACTGACATCTTCCGGCAGGAGGATGATACCAACCACCTCGCCGGTACAGCCCGAATGGGCTTCGATCGTGCGAATAGTGTGGTGAATTCTGATTGTCGGAGTTGGGACATCCCGAACCTGTGGGTTTGCGACGGGTCGATTTTCCCGACAACGGGCGGGGTCAACCCGTCGCTAACCATAACGGCGATAGCCATGCGAACGGCGGATCGGATCAAAGCGTTGGCTGCCTGCGGCGAACTTTGACTACGGGTGTTTCTTCGGCAGAAGCGAACCGGAAACTGTCTGCGCTGTCATTGGACATGCGGTCACGAATGCCCGCGCCAGCGCGCCAATCCTCCAAACCGGCCATTCGGCTTTCGGCCGAGCCATCAGGCGGGCTCTTTCAAGCGAGCACCTGCAATCATCCATCAGTTTGCTGATGCAATTACGACCATGTTCGTCAAACGGTCCCAGTCCGGACAGGTTGGTCGGCGGCCGACAACTGGCCTGGTGCCCCGATCAGGCTGGGCGTGCCCGAAAAAGTCGTGTCAACCGAACGACGGCTTCCGGCGCAGTCTCATAGTGGCCCTTATGCGATTTGGCGGCTGGGAACACGACTGTTGGGTCTGCCCCTTTTTGCGGCCGAGTTCGATCGAAGGACAGGTCACGCGTAAGTCCTGACAGCATCGGCTGACGATCTCGATGTGTTGGCCACCAAATGCAGATCGATCGCTTCCGCTGTGATCAGACGCTGCCTGGTTTGCGCCTCGTTCGCCAATTTAAGCAGTATCCGCCTGACCATTCCGGTCGTCTCGTCGGCCAACCGGTTGTAGCGGTCGGCAAGTACGGCATCGAGAAATGTATTCGAGAGCCCGTCGCCGGGCGCCATGACGGTCCGAGACATGATTGGGGTCCGATCTACTCATATCTTCACAGGATAACGGCTCTTCGGTGAGACAAGGAGGATCGGAATCTACTCATGGCGGTTCTCGGATACTTTCGCCATTCGCTCGACCGCCGAGCTGGCACCTATCATCTCTTTAGGTAGATTCCGAAGGTTCCACCGGTCGACAACATCCATCAATATGAGCAGTTGCCACGGGTGTGGACTGGCGAGGAGAACGTTCGTGCTCAAGGTCTTGATCGCCGAAGACGACCTGATGATCGCTGACATGGCCGAAGAGATGCTCGTCGACCATGGGTACGAGGTATGCGGTATCGCCCGCACCGTTGCCGCGGCGGTCGCACTGGCTCGGCTTCACGAGCCCGACCTTGCCATCATCGACCTGCGGCTGGCCGACGGCGGCCTCGGCACCGAGATTGCCGCGCAACTGGGGGCCCTTACCGGGCTTGGGATCCTCTACGCCACCGGCAACATGGCGCAGATCATCCTGACCGCCACCGATGGGGATGCCTGTCTCGCCAAGCCGTACAGCGGTACGGATCTCCTGCGCAGCCTTGAAATCGTCGCCGACCTTGTCGCCACGGGCAAGGCGATGGCACCGTTCCCTCGCGGATTCCAGGTGCTTCCTTGGGCGATCAGCGCCCGCAGGGACCTTTCTCATGGATGACAGCGCCGCGAGAGTCCGCAAGCTGCTCCGACAGCAGGCGGCCATCGCCCGTTTCGGTAGCTTTTCCCTGCGCGAGCCGGATTTGCTGAAGATCCTGACCGAAGCGGCGCGCGTTTGCGCCGAAGGTCTCGACGTGAATTTCAGCAAAGTGTGCCGATACCGGGAAGCGGAGAACGATCTCCTGATCGAGGCCGGGCACGGCTGGAAGGCGGGCGTCGTCGGAAATGTCGTTTCCCGCGCCGACGAAACCTCCCCTCAGGGCCGTGCCTTCATTACCGGGGAGCCCTCGATCTGCAACGATTTGAGCAAGGACGACAGGTTCGTGCTGCCGTCCTTCTACGCCGAGCACGGCATCGTCTCGACCGTCGATGTCGTCATCAAAGGCAGCGACGATCAACCTTATGGCGTGCTGGAAATCGACGGTGACGTGCAGCGCGACCACGACCAGCATGACATCGACTTCCTCACCGCCTTTGCGAATGTCCTGGCCGAAGCCGTCGCCACCTCTCTCCGCACCAGGCTCCTGGAAACCACTATCGAGCAGATGAAAGTCCTGGTCGAAAACCAGCACAGGCTGCTGGACCAAAAGAAGGTCTTGGCCGAGGAACTCCAGCATCGCGTTCGCAACAATTTGCAGCTCGTCTATGGCATGCTGAGCAAGCAGCTGGACGACACGACGGACGAAGCCGGGAAACGGGGTATAAAGGCGATCGCGCGGCGGGTGTCCACCCTGGCGCAAGTGTACGACCATCTGCTCGGCACCGAGATGACGCGGACGACGGATTTCGGCGGCTACGTGAGATCGCTGTGCCTCAACCTCGCCGAAATTCAGGCGACGTCCGGCGGCGCCATCAAGATGAGATGCGACAGCGAGACGCTGGTCCTCGATCTCGACGTGGTGACGGCGTTGGGCATCGTGGTCGCGGAACTGGTCACCAACAGCTATGACCACGCTTTCCCTACGGGCAAGGGAGCCATCGTCGTATCGGCTCGACGCGCGGACGGTGACGCCAAGATGGCGACGATGATCATCCGCGACAACGGCACCGGGTTTGCCCCCGCAATCGGCAGCAAACGACACGGTCTCGGCCTGGTACGGCGGCTGGTCGAGCAAATTCGGGGCACGACGACGGTGGCATCGGATCGAGGCACCGTCTGGACCGTCAACTTTCCCCTGGCCCTTGCGTCTGATCCGGTCTTGGCGGTCGCTTGAGGGCCAAGCCGCCGTTGGCGCCCTTCCCAACCGGAAGGAACACCATGGCCCTCGGCGTTATCGACACCGAGGAACGGCTCGTGGCCTGGATGCGCCGCACCTGGCCCCGACCACGGCCGCCGAACACCTCTTGCACAAGCGTGCGACCCTCACTCAAGGGGCGTGTGAACTGGGTTCGATATCTTGAAAATAGCAGATCGATGACGTGACTGATGGGAGCGTCGTCCCTTTCACACAAGGCGCATGCTGGTCCTTAGATTTTTTCCTGTCGCGGAAGCAGCATGACGCCAGCCTCGTGAGCGAGCAAGAGCAGCATTTCCAGCGGCTCTTTCCGCGCGACGATCCAGCAGGCGAAGTCGGCGCCGCGCAGCCGCGTGGCGATCGCCTGGAAGTCTTGCAAGGTATAGCCGTGCTGCGGCTGTCCGATTTTCTTGCTCCTGGAGAGGAAGACTTCGTCACCTTCATTGCTGGTGCTTTGCATGCGGTGGAACCTGCGACCGATCCCCGTCGTGGCGCACGTCGCCCTGCGGAGGAGCCGGACCATCCAAAGGTCGCAAATGTGCACCGACGTCATCTTTGATGTCGTCCCGTGACCGATCATACGACGGGGGATCGCTGACCGGTCACGGGGTCGCAGCGGTCCCAGGGGTGGGAGAGGCCGCGATCTGAATGGGCGCCTTCCAAAAAAAGACTCCGGCCGCTAAGCCAAGGCTTAAAGTCTAGGGAGGAAATGCCCAACGAGGGCTGCCCCGAAGGGCCTCGGACGCCGATGGCACCGGCGAAACATATTGAGCTCGAACAATAGCCGACGCTCGATTTCTCAAACCAGCCTCGGAATCTACTCAGACCTGGTCCGCTCCATGCGGCTCGGATCGACGTCCGCCGACGGACAAGGCGTCGCGCCGCGCGATTTCCATGATCCTCAGGCCGATGTCCTCGGGCGAGAGAATGTAGTCGATCCATCCGCTTTCGATCGCGCTTTCGGGCATGTCCGGCTGGGTGGCGGTATCGAGCCGCTGCGCGATGGTGATGCCGCCGACGTCCTTGATCTGGGCGAGCGCTGCCGCGCCGTCGCCGTCGAACCCGGAGACGATGACGGCAATGAGCTTGCCGTGCCAGTGCTCGGCCAGGGAGCGCAAGCACACCGTGATCACGTCCGGCCAGCCCCACGGCTTCGAAATCGGCTTCAGGTGAAACTTCCCGCCAAGCACATGCAAGTCCCGTTTGGGTGGGATGATGAACACGTGGTTGGGCTGGACCAGCATCCCGTCCGTGATCAGGTCGACCGGCATGGCCGTGTAGTTCGGGAGGATTTCGTGCAGCAGCGTCGGCACCGCCCGCAGATGATTGACGATGACGATCGCAACGCCCATGTCGGACGGCAGATGTCGCAGCAGCCGGATGTAGGCATCGAGCCCCCCTGCCGAGCCGCCGACGCAGACGAGCGGAAAATCCGTTACGCGCTCATTGCCATCCATCGGCGGCTCCCCATACTGTGCTGTCGGACGCTACTGGCCGAGCCGCTCGGCGTTGGCGACGACGGTCTGTCGAATGGGCGCCAGCGCGGCATCGTGGGCATCCAATGCCAGCATGCCCATGCCCAGGAAACTGGATGCGGCCCGCTCGAACCAGGCGAAGGCCATCTTGGCTTGCGCTTCCGCCAGAGCCGCCGGGCTGGAACAATGCAGCAGGGAGGCCACGGCGCGGGACGCCGTCGCCATTTCGTCGGACGCCAAGCGCGCCAACTGATGGCTGGCGTGGCTCGAGTGCTCGAGCATGATCGCGCCGGCTGAGGTGAAGGCCTCGACCTTCTCGGGGATGATCTGGGCGAACTCGTCGTGGTCGGCGCGGAGCGGGTTGAGCGCGGCCGCCATGCCGAGTGCGACCCGCTTTTCGATGACTTTTCGGGAGGCCGTGGCGACAGCTTCGCCGCTATCGGCATTTCGCGTCACCGCCGCGAAGAATCCGGCAATCGAGTCCGTCTCGGAGACATGGTCGTTGATCGGCATCTGCAATCCTTTCAGGGAAGTCGGCGACGCCAGGCGCAGACTGAGACCTTCGGTCGCCTCCGAGGCCATTTCAAAGTCGCCCGCCTGCGGGCTCGTCATCCGCTGAGCAACGGCGTTCCCGATCGCGACGTGGATCAGGCTTGGCACCTCGTGCCGGACGAAGGGAATTTCCTGGATCAAGCTGGCCATGGCGCGCGGCAGTCCGCGCGGCGCGACATAGTCCAGGAGAGTGACCGCCGCAACGTTCGGATGCCATGCGTGTAACGTCGGCTCGATTTCGTTGCGGTTGATCCCCCACGGCATCCTCGGCAGGCGATAGGTCTGGGTTTTCATCAATCCCTGCACCGTCAAGGCCGAGAACCAGCGCGGGATGACGTCGAACACACCATTTCGGCGCCCGGAAATCGATCGGCGACCGAGATGAAAAACGCCTGCGCCTGTTCAGGCTCGATATACATCAGCAAACCCTGCACGACGACGAAGACGGCGGCCGATGGATCGACCGCGTCCATCCAGGCCGGGTCAAGGGCGCTCACGGAAAGATGGCGAAAGCGCTCTGTCGGCGGCAGGAAACGCTCCCGCAACTGGATGGCGTCGCGCAGATCCACCGAAAGCCAATGCATCCGGCCGTTGTCGACGCGACGGACCTGGGTTTCGAGCCCCTCGCCCAGGGACACGACGCAGCCATCGGGATGCTGGTGCAGCCATTTTCGAATCGCCCGGTCGATTCCGGCCGCCCGGACCGCCAGCAAGCCCTCGGGCTCACCGAACCGGCCGTCGAAATCATAGTCGATCGCGCCATGGATTCCGACGCAGGAGGGATCTTCGAGAACGGCGTCGTCCCGCTTCGCCTCGCATGCACGATTGTGCAGCGACCACAGCATTGTTCCGAGACGTCGGCAAGGCCGGGAGCGACGCCGCGCCGGACATCTTCACTACCGTCCAGAGAGAAAATACCCGCTCCGACGGGGGGCGAGATCGACTTTGACATGAGCGTTTCCGATGGACGGCGTTCCGCCAATAAGGCGCAACGCGCCCGGCCTCGTCACCCCATCAAGACAGGGACGCCCGGCAATGGTCTTGGGATCTTGTGCGCTCGGCTAAGTTGCCTAAAATGAATTGTAAAAACGCTATCTCCGCCCACGGAAACCATAATATCCACCGCCTCCGAGAAGGAGAAAGACCACAAGGATAATCAAGATCGTGCTCATAATTTTCTCCGAAGCAGATGCGGGGAACTTCCGTCTTGCATATGGGCCGCGGATACCTCCGCAACTAGATTCGGAAACTACTCAGACAGACGCATTTCTCTTCGTCGAACATTTCGCTGGTCGAAACGGGTGCTGGAATAATTCTTCACCCTGCGAGAGAGATAGAGCCCCGCAAAGAGGAGGGCTTGCCCGAGGCGGGTGGCTGGCCTGCACTCGACGAGCACCGCCTCGTCCTTAATGTCGTACCTCGGGTCACAGCTCTGCGGTCCGCACTGCCCGTACGAAGCCGTGCTCGATTATAGTCAGATTCTCATCAAAGGGAGCCGGATCGGATGGAGCAAGGTGACGGCCGTGAAGCAGAGGCGCCGTGGCAGATACCGGCGCGCGGTTGGGCGGATATCCTGCGCCGGGCCTGGAAGGAAACCGGCAAAAGAAATCTGTCGCTCGTCGCAGGCGGGGTGACCTACTACCTGCTGCTGGCGCTGTTCCCTGCTTTGGCCGCGCTGGTTTCGGTCTACGGCCTGGTCGCCAACCCAGCGGATATCGCGAAAAGCGCTCAGTCGCTGTCGGGCATGCTGCCGCCATCGACCGTGGCGCTGATTCGCGACGAGCTTGCCCAACTTGTCTCCGCGTCGGGCAAGAGCCTCGGCCTTGGCGCCGTCATCGGCATCGCAATCGCGCTTTGGAGCGGCGTGCGCGGGATGACCGGTATGATGTCCGCACTCAATATCGCCTATGCTCTACCGGAGCGGCGTAGCTTCATCAGATTCAACGGGACGGCCCTGCTGCTGACCGCTGTGGTCGTCGTCGGCGGATTGATCGCCCTGGTGCTCGTCGCCGGCCTGCCTGCAATGCTGAACGGAGCAGGTGCGCGTGGGCGCGGTCCGGGACGCTGGATCGGCTTGGCCATCGAATGGCCGCTTCTGATCGTGTTCGTCATGGGAATAGTGGCGTTGATCTACCGCTACGGGCCAGACCGGAGCGAACCAAAATGGAAATGGGCTTCCCTCGGCGTGATCGTGGCTACCATTCTATGGATCTTCGGTTCCATCATATTCACGGTCTATGTCTATTATTTCGGCAGCTACAACGAGACCTACGGCTCGTTGGGCCTGCCTTTGGTTCTGCTGACCTGGATGTGGCTGTCGGTATTCGTCGTGCTGTTCGGAGCCGAGATCAATGGCGAAGCGGAGCGGCAGACACAGCAGGACATAACGGTTGGCCCCACATTTCCGGCAGCACAACGGAAGGCAGAGGACGCCGACACGATTGTCCGCTGACCACCATCGGTGACGGGCTGAAGGGCCCTCTCGCCTCAAGCATGCCGGGACCACCCAAGCCGCCGATCATCGAGAGACTCAGCGGTTCTGAGGCGACGCCGGCATCGCGTTCGATGACCGCCGCATTCCGGCTTGCCTCGGCCTCGATTGTCCGGCGCTCGGCCTCGGCCACCAGCGTATCGGCCGTTGCGACGGCATCGGCCGCGCGCCCTTCGGCGGCATCGATCAACGAGAGCAGCGCCGCTTCTCGTTCCTCGATGATGTTCTGAACCCGTTCCTCTGCCACGGCCAGGGCTCTGGCGCCCAGATCCGAGATGACCTCGCGGTCCGCCGCGGTCAGGTCAAGCCGCGGCGTTTGCGGCGCGCGTTGAGACTCGAACTGGCTGACCCCGTTGTGGATCGTCGTCATCGAGCCTCGGCCGAGCCGTTCGCGCACTGATCGGCGCGTCACCGACAGTCCTTTCGCTTCCAACTCGCGGCAAGCCGATAAAACCTCGCCGAGCGTTATGAAGCCCGCTGTCAATGTAGGATCGACTGGTCCTTGACCCCCCGGCCCAATTCCGATCCGCCCAGGCGATCGAGAGGATGAGTTCGTTCCGCCACAGCCTCATCGACCCGATGAGGAGCGGGGATCGTCAGCCCTGAGCGCCAGCAAGAGCCTGGACGAAATATTCGAATAAGCGTGGAACATAGACTGGAGCAATTTGTTCCGGTTAATACTGCAGGGCGAGAGTGGTTATAAAACCCCATGCTTGCTGGCTCGGACCGCCGGGCCTCGACCCATTGCGGCAAAGGTCAACTTCTACGCGGATCGCGGACGTCTGTAGCCTCCGAGGCACCGGGCACCTCTCCGGCTGGCGGATAGGCGGGGAGCCAAGCGGGCGAGCGGGCAGGCATATCGCGGTGCGCTTGCAGCCGGTCGAGGCAGGCGCGGACGGCCGCTCCGAGTTGCGGGTCGGCGCCCGGCGAATCGGTGGGCAAGGTGTCTACGGCGATGTCGGGTGGAGTTCCGGTGTTCTCGATCACCCAGTGGCCATTGCGGTCGGAGAGAGAATCTTTCGGAATGAAGATCGCTGTCCCATCCATCAGCCTCCACGGTCCATTGATGCCCTGGACCCCGCCCCAGGTGCGCTCGCCGACGACGGGACCAAGGCCGTACTTGCGGAAATAGTAGGGGAACTGATCGCCGTCCGAGCTGGACGCGTCGTTCTCGATCACGGCCATAATCGGCGGCGGCGCGGCGGTCGGCAGGGGCGACAGCGCTCCTTCGCGATTGACGAAGACGCCCTCGCGCAGGCGGCGCAGCACGGCCAACACCGCCTGACTGGTGAAGCCGCCGCGATTCCAGCGCACGTCGAAGATCAGCCCCTGCCTGTCGAGTTGGGGATAGAACTGGCGCACAAATTCTTTGGAGCCTTCGTCGTAGAAGTCTGACAGCGCGACATAGCCCAGCCGTCCGCCGGACAGGCGCTCAACCTGTCGGCGGTTGGCCTCCACCCAGGCGAGGCGCCGAATCTTGAGGTCGTCGTCAATCGGATCGACGGTGATGGTGCGCCGGGGCCCGGAAGCTGTTACCGCGAGCGTCAGCACCAGCGGCCCCTTCAACCCGTTAAAGACGCTGAGCGGAGCAGCAGGCGCATTGAGCTCGCGCCCGTCCACGGCGAGGAGATAGTCGCCGTCTGCGACGCCCAGCCCTGGCGTGCCGAGCGGCCCACGCAGCTCGGCGCGGCTCTGGTCGCCCGGATAGATGCGCGCGATCCTGTAGCGGCCCGAGGTGGGATCGAGCACGTAGTCCGCGCCGAGAAGCGGCGTCTTCGCCAACGCTTTCGTTCCGTCGACAGGGGGCGGGTCGATGAATGTGTGCGAGCTAGCGATCTCGCCCTGCATTTGGCCGAGCAGATAAAGGAAGTCCTGCTCCGAGCCGATCAGGGGCCAGAGCCGCGCATAGGCCTCATGGACGGCGTGCCAGTCGGTCCCGTTCATCGCCGGGCTGAAGAATACGTCGCGGTCCAACCGCCAAGCGTCCTGCAACATATCGGCCCAGTCGCGGCGCGGGTCCACGGGGACGCGCACACCTGAAAGGTCCAGCGCGGCATCCATCCCTGCGCTGGGACGTGTTGAGGCGATGCGCCACCGGTCACCGCGGCGGAAGGCGACGGTCGAGCCGTCCGCCGACAGGATATGGCTGGAGAGGTCCTCGACGAGCTTGCGGTCCTTCAGCGTGCCCAGGTCGATCGCGTGCAAGGCCGACATCTGCCCTGGCAGGTCTCCGCCGATTAGCTGCGGCGGCTCGGTCCCGTAGACCAGTTCGCCGCCCCGCGCTTCTAAGGTGGTGATGGCGGCAGGCGTGATCGGCAACGCGACAGCGCGCGCCATCAACCCGTCAGGGTCGACTCGCACCGGACCGGCCGTGTCGGCCGTCTCCGACGCACCGGCGGCGCCCGGTGCCACATCCGATTGCCGTAGTGGCGCGATGTAGAGCCCGTCGGAGTTAAGCGTCGCGATCAGGCTCTCGTCGTCACGGTCGGAGACGAAGGGCAACTCGTTCCTCTGGGAGACGAAGGCAAGATACCGCCCGTCCAGACTGAACGCCGGCAACCGGTCGCTCTCCATCGGCGAACTGACGACAACGTCGCGACCGCTGGAGAGGTCGTGCATATGGATGGCACGAAGCCGTGTCGGGCGCTGGGTGCTGTAGGCCAGCCAGCGTCCGTCCGGGGAGAAGGCTGCATCGCGGATCTCTGCGTAGGGATCTCGCGCGACCAGCCGCGCTTCGCTCCCGTCGAGTGGCACGAGCCACAGCGCGTGGTTGGCGTCTGCCACAGCCAGGCAGTCGCCGTTTGGCGACCAGACGGCAGTGTAGAAATAGCCGGCACGCGAATGGGTCAGCCGCCGCTCGACGCCCCCCTCGGCCGGTCGCACCGCGACCTGCTGCTCGCCGTCGACGTCAGTAGTGTAGGCGATCGTCCGTCCGTCCGGCGACCAGGAGGGATGATCCTCGTCTACGCCTGGCGTGCGGGTCAAGTCGGTCGGGGTGCCCTGGGCCGGAACGCGCACGAGGTCGCCATGGGCGGAGACCAGCAGCGCCAAGCCGTCTGGCGAGAGACTGTAGTCGACGCCGCCGAGCGCGTCCTTGACCCGCACAAGGTCGCTCGCATCCACCTCGTGCGGCGTGGTCCCGGCTCCGTCGTCCGGCATATCGATCTTTACCTCACGGGACCGCTCTGTCGACGGGTCGAGCAAGTAGAGCTTGCCGCCCTGCTGAAAGGCGATCCCGCCCACGCCGAGTGAGGGCCAGTCGACGTCATAGTCGGTGAAGCGGGTGACCTGTCGGACCGCCCGGCGGTCGAGGTCGTAAACCCACAGATTCTCGCGGAACTTCGGCCCCCGGTCTGACAGGAAGAAGACTCTGCGCCCGATCCACATCGGTACGGTGTCTGTACCCTTCCAGTCGGTCAGCCGCACCAGACGCTTGGCGTCGAAGTTATAGGCGTAGAGGTTCTGGTGCTGGCCGCCTATGTAGCGCTTGCGAAGCTCGAAATTCCGGAAAGAGCGATTGAAGACGACGCTGTGTCCGTCAGGCGAGAACGCCATCAGGCCCGTGGAATCCAGCGGCAACGGCTTAGGCTGGCCGCCCGTGACGGGTACGGAAAAAGCGCGGTAACGGTGGCTGTTGGACGCGCCATGGCTCGATAGAAAGACGACGCGTGTGCCGTCCGGCGTCCAGCCAAGGTCGAGGTCGTCGCCGTCATTCCCCACGCCGTCGAAGGTTAGCCGCCGCGCCGCGCCGCCCGCGCTTGACACGACGTATAGATCGCGGGTGCTCCCAAACCAACGGGTGAAAGCGATCCAACGGCCATCGGGCGAGAAGCGCGGCGCGACCACATCGCCCTGATCATGGCTGATCTCCGTCGCCAACCCTCCTGCAATCGGGGCCGTCCAAAGGCCGCCACGCGCGACAAAGGCCACTTCGGTCGCGCTAGTCGTCGGGTAGCGCATGAGTACGGGCGCAGCATGGGCGACGTTTCCCATCGCTATCATCAAGCCGACGACGCCGAGCGACGCCCGGATTGATGCAAGACGGAACCGCTTGGAAATCACCTAAGACCTCAAATTTTCTCTTTTATCGATCGATAGCAGCGTCAGCCTGGGTGACGCGCCGGCTCAATCCTGCCCGTGTCGATAAACTGACGGTGCCGCACGATCTTCCCGTCTCCTACTTCCCAGATGTGGGAATAGTCGACCTCGACGTGCTTGCCCGTCACACGATTCGTTCCTTTGAACCGCCCCACGGACACGACCTTGTTGCCATCGCAGATGAATTCATGCGGCGTCAGCGTGTACGGCTCCCATTCCTGCATCGCGGGTACCAGCATGCCCTCAAGAACTTTCTGCGGGCCGCGGCCATCGATCTTATAGTCCATCATCGTAATCCACTCGATGTCATCGGACATCAGAGCGAGAGCGCCACCGGCATCGCCAGCGGTCAATTTCTCGTAGAGTTCTTTTACGATCTCAAGGGGGGAGCGCATCGCGGAAGTCCTCTCTTTATGTGCCGAGACAGCATTCGAAGGGTTCATTGCAGGGTCGGGCTTCGGTTAGTAGCTAAAGACTTTCGACACTGAGCAGGTAGGGCGGCGTCACCGGAACGTCGCAGCGGAACAGAAACTCTGCTGGCCGCCTATTACGTTGGCCTGTCGGCCAGCCGTGCTCGATCCACGTCTGATACGGGAGGAAAGTATCGCGGCCACGTCGCGCTGGCTTGCGCCGGGCATTGCCGCTGTTGATGGGGGAGACATAGGCGCGGTCGCCAAAATCGTTGAACAGCTTGGCGGCGTCGTAGGTCATCAGATACTGCGGGCGAGAACTACATGCCTTCGAGTGCCGGTCCAACCTTTCCCGGTCGGGCCAGAAAAAGACGTGCTCATTGACCAGCACGTACCAGTCGCCGGGCTCCATACCGTCATCCAGCGCCGGCGCCAGGGCGGCCGGTGGCATGGGAACTTGGTCACGGATGAGCGTTCCCTGAAGGCGCAGATGTGTAGAACGGTGACCGCGCAGGAGGGCAGCCTTCTCCTGATCGGGCAGTGCCTGGCGCGCCACTAGCTTCGCAGTGCTCATCAACCCTTGCTCAAGAATCGATTTGAGGTTCTCCCCTTCCGCGAGATGAAAGATGTGATCCGGGCTGAACTGCCGTCCCAGGCGCCGCGAAGCCAGTCGCTGGGTCTTCTCCCCGATCGCATCGCTGAGCTGCACCGCGTCGCTCATCACACCGCCGCCGCGTTCGGACGCTCTCGTCCTCATGGACGCCGCGCGCCGTCGCGCTCCGAATGCTTCGCCATGAACTCGAGAATGAGCCGTGCAATATCGTCATTCGCCTCATCCATTGCAAAATGGCCGGCGTTGAGCAGATGGATATCCGCATCCGGTAGATCTCGTCTGAACGCCTCCGCACCGGCCGCTATGAATGACGGATCGTTCGCGCCCCACGCCACGAGCGTCGGCGGCCGGTGTTCGCGCAACCAGTCCTGCCACTGCGGATACGATGCGACGTTGGTCCGGTAGTCGTAGAGCAGTTCAGCCTGGATCTCACGCTGGCCAAGCCTGGAAAGATGAGCATATTCATCGGTCCAGGTATCTGGGTTGAAGCGCTCCGGGTGTGCGGCACCGGCAATGTGCCGCTGCTTCGTCGCCTCGAACGATAGAAAGGCGTCGACGACCTCGGGGTGCGCTTTCGGGGCGGCCCAATACTCCGCGATCTTGGCCCACTTGGCACCGAGCCCATCATTGTAAGCATTGCCGTTCTGGATGATGAGCGCATGCAGCCGCTCAGGGTGAGCCAGGATGATCCGGAAACCGACCGGGGCGCCGTAGTCGTGGAGGTAAAGCGAATAGTTCTTGATATTGAGCGCCTCGAGAAGACCGTCGGTCGTCTTTGCGAGATGATCAAAAGTGTAGCTGTAGGATGTCGGCGGCGGGCTGTCGCTCTGGCCAAAGCCCGGAAAGTCCGGGGCGATCAGATGATAGCGGGTCGCCAGCAGCGGAATGAGCGTGTCGAACTCGCGGGACGACGACGGAAAGCCGTGCAGCAGGACAATGGTCGGGGCGTCTCTCGGCCCCGCTTCACGATAGAAGATACCGACCCCGTCGACCTGGATCGTGTGATAGGTCGTCGTGGCAGTCGTCGATGGTAGCGGCGCGCCTAGCGCACCATAGGGTAAGGTGGAGACTGCCGCGGCAGCCAGCAGATTACGGATGTTCACGACGGTCCTCCTTGCAAGCGGGTTGTGACGACCTCAATGCCTAACAGACGGAGATCGGCCAGGCCGGGATGGTTCTCAGGCGCGGCGAGCAGCCAACGGAAACTGCGGTCTACCCATATGGCCGTGCCGCTGTTGGGACTCTCAAAGTACCTTCGTTTCTCCGCCATCGACCCGCATCGCCATGCCCGTGACCCATTGGCTTTCGGGCGCGAACAGAAAGGCGATTGCGTTGGCGATATCCTCCGGTTGCCCGTAGCGGGCGATTCCGACCTCGTCGGCGAACCGCTCGGTCGCCGCGTCGAGTTCCAGCGCGTGAGCATCGGCATAGCCCTGAAGCATGGAGCGTCGCCGGTCCGTCATGACTGATCCCGGCAGGATCGTGTTGACCTGCACGCCGTCCTCGATGCCGCGATCCGCGAAAGCCTTTGCCAGCGCCGGATGGCGGCATTGATGGTGCCGACGGCCGCCAGCACTGCCTTGGGAGTGTAGGCCGAGGTTCCCGAGGTGATCGCGACCGATCCGCGAGAGATCTTGAGCGCCTCCCAGGCGGCAATCGTCAGGCGTCGCGCCGAATGGAACTTCAGTGCCAGGCCGTCGTGCCATTGTTCGTCGGTGAGTTCGAACAGATCGCGCTGCGGCACGGCACCCGCAATGCACGCCAGAGCATCGATGCGGCCAAACCGCTCGAGCGTGGCCTGCACGACCGCCTCACCAGCCTCTGGCTCGCGCAAATCTCGCGCGAGGATCAAGGGCTCGGCATCGGCCGCTCGTACCGCGTCAGCGGTTGCGGCCAGTGTGTCAGCGGTGCGCGCCACGATCGCCACGGCACTGAAGTCGCGGGCTAGACGGATGGCAGTGGCGCGCCCGATCCCTCGGCTCGCGCCCGTGACGATCGCGACGCGGCTCATGTCCGGCGCGCCTCAGCGACGGCCAGCGTATCGATGTACTGTCGGAAGCGCGTGATCTTGCCGCCCTTGACCGTCCAGACATGTGCATAGCGCGCGTCGGCCTTCTTGGCCGTCGCGCCATGGACGCCGGTAAAATCGCCGAGCGACACGACGGTGTCGCCTTCGGTGATGAACTCCGTCGGGACGAGGGAGAAGCTCGACCACTCCGCCATCAGCGGCTTGAACAGGCCCTCCGCCACGCGCTCGGGACCGCTGCCGTCGACCTTGTAGTGCCACATCGTGATCCACTCGATGTCGGGCGCCATCAGGCCCAACGCGCCGGGAGCGTCGCCGGAAGCGAGCTTGTCGTAGAAGCTGCGAATGATATCGGTGGGAGTGGTCATTGTCGGTCTCCTTTGGGTGTGGCTACGACCGGACGATTGCCCGGACGTAAAGAGAGGGATCCGAGCGTCGGCGACGCCCGGACGGCGGCATCAGCCGATGTGCTTGGCGAGAAACTCACGCATCGCCGCACCGATCTCGCGTGCGTGGGTCTCCAGCGCGAAGTGGCCGCTCTCGACGAAACGGACGTCGGCCGAGGGGACATCCCGCTTGAACGCCTCAGCGCCGGGCGGAATGAAGAACGGGTCGTTCTTGCCCCAGATGGCCAGGACAGGCGGCTGATGTTGACGCAGATAGGCCTGGATCGTGTCGTAGAGCGCGACGTTCGATTGGTAGTCGAGCAGGAGGTCGAGCTGGATCTCGTCGTTGCCCGGCCGCGCCAGATAGAAGTCGTCCAGATTGCGACCGTCGGGCGAGACCAGATTGGGATCGGCGACGCCATGCGTGTACTGGAACAGCGTCGTCTGCGGCGCCAGGAAGCCGCGTAGCGCGTCGCGATTGGTCTGCGTCGGCTCCGTCCAATAAGCTTGGACCGGCGCGAAGGCCTCCGAGACGCCCTCAAGATAGGTGTTGCCGTTCTGGGTGACGATGGCGCTGATCCGCTCGGGATGCTTTACCGCCAAGCGGAAGCCGACCGGGGCGCCATAGTCGAAGACGTAAACCGCAAATTTATCGAGGCCGAGCACTTCGGTGAAGCGACTGATCACGTTCGCGATGTTCTCGAAAGTGTAGGCGAACTGATCGCGCACCGGCTGCTCGGTCATGCCAAAGCCCGGCAGGTCGGGCGCCACGACATGGTAGCGGTCCGCGAGCTGCGGGATCAGGTCCCGGAACATATGGCTGGCACTCGGGAAGCCGTGAAGCAGAAGGACAGCGGGTCGACCGGGATCGCCCGCCTCGCGGTAAAATACTTTGAGGCCGTCGACATCGGTGGTCTTGAAATGAACGGACATGGCAGTTCTCCTGGGTTGAAGGCATCAGAAAGGGTTCGCCGACGCGCGCTAACGCATCATCGTTGGTGTGCTTGGGTTCGTGAGGTGATCAGGCGGCTTTGCGAGCGGCTATTCGCGGGAAGTCGATGTCGGTCTTCAGCGCTTCGTTGATAATGTTGGCGAATATGTTGATCGCGACAGTGGCGATGACCTCGACGATTTCTGCGTCTGAGTAGCCGGCTCGCTTCATCGTCTCGATGTCTGCATCGCTGACTTGACCCCGTTCGCGGGCTACCTTGGCGGCGAAGCACACAGCCACGTCTGCCTTGATGTCGTTGGACGCGCCACTCCGGTTGGCCGTTATCTCCGCATCATCGAGCATCGCGGTCTTGCGGACGCGGTGGATCTGCGCCGACAGACAATAGTCGTTACCGTTCGCCTCGGCGACAGCCAACGCAATGCGCTCGCGGGTGAGCGGGTCAACGTCGCCCCTATCGAGCGCGCTATAGAACCCGAGGAAAGCCTCCAGAGCTGCCGGACTGTTGGCGAGGATGCGATACATGTTTGGCACCGTGCCGAGCTGGCTTTTGACGGCTGCGAGCAACGCCTGCGACTCGACAGGTGCCTGCTCCATGGTCGGGACCGGAATTCGTGACATGGGCCTTTGCTCCTGGTCGGTTGAGCAGCGATCGGCTGCAGGGTCAAGAGATATTACCTTCCGCGAAGCGATAGCAGTCGTTAGTATCGGAAGTTAGACTTCCGTAATACGAGAGGTAGGATGGATCGGTTTGAGGCGATGCGCACGCTGGTTGCCGCGGTCGACGGCGGTAGCCTCTCTGCCGCGTCGCGGACATTAGCGGTGCCGCTGCCGACGGTGAGCCGCCGGGTGTCAGACCTTGAAGCGCTCTTGGGATCGCAATTGGTGGTACGCACCAGCCGCAAGCTACTGCTGACCGAATCCGGGAGTGCTTTTGTCGCATCGGCGCGCCGCGTGCTGGAGGAGTTGGCCGAGGCAGAGCGGGCGGCCTCGGGAGAGTATCGCGCGCCGCGTGGCGAGCTGCTGGTAACTGCGCCGATCGCGTTCGGTACACTTAATGTCGCGCCGATCGTTCACGAATTCCTTGCGGCCTATCCCGAAGTCTCCGTGCGGCTTGTCCTGTCCGATTGGGTGATCGATCTAATTGGATCTCGCATCGATGTCGCACTGAGGATTGGGCGCCTTCCTGACAGTGCCTTGGTTGCCCGGCGTGTCGGCGAGATCCGGTGGGTAGTATGCGCCAGTCCTGACTATCTTAGCAGGCACGGCGAGCCGGTCACGCCCGCCGATCTTTCCGATCATGACTGCATCGCGTTCGAGGAACTGCAGCGATATCGAGAATGGCCATTCGCCAGCACGAAAGGTATTCAGCAGATCGCTATCACCGCTCGCTTTGCGGTCAACACCGCCGACGGCGTGATCGGTGGCGCCACCGCTGGACTAGGGATCGCGCGAGTATTGTCATATCAAGCCGCGGCAAGCGTCCGTGACGGAAAGCTGGTCTCGATATTGTCCAATTGGGCGCCACCACCGATCCCGGTGCAACTCGTACACGCTGCGCATCAGCAGCAGCCGCTGAAGCTGCGCGCCTTCCTCGAGTTCGTCGCGCCCCGGCTCCAAGAACGACTCCGCGTCATCACGGAGCAGTTCAAACCGAACGAACTTGGCCCGACCGGATAGGAGCCGTGCCCCGTACGTTTGCCCAAGCTATGGCGGCACACGCGGTCGACGGCCGACCATCTGCCGGCGCTGATGGAGGCGTCCCTTGAGAGATGGCAAGGCAGCAGTGGCTGCCGTCCAAACGACCTTAAAACCGCCTCAAAGCCGTGCCTGAACAAGCCCAACTGCCATCATTGCCGTCCGGCGAAAGATCGAGGACACAGGCGCCGCGCCGAATATTCCTGTCCGGCAAACGGAACTCAGGGCCGTTCCGATCTCCTGATAGGCCGCGTGCTTCCGCCTCGCCCGAAGATGAGAACGGGCAATGCGACTGAATGGAGGAATTCCTGCGGACACTGCTCGTTGTCACACCGGATCGTCCGACGCGGCAGTCCTTGCATGACCCGCGGCACAAAACGCAATCGACCAGCGACCACTCGCCTTTGCGATCCGGACTGAAGATAGAACGTACCCCTCCGGGGTGGGCCGCCTTGCCGGATTATGAACAGGTAGCGAAGCTACGCTCTTAAGCTCTCCCTACGAGCGCAGCTACGAGCACAGCATGAGCCAGATGACGTTGATAACCGGGCCGGAGAGACGGCGCCGGTGGAGCGATGATGAGCAGCGGCAGATCCTGGCGGCGGCGTTTGCGCCCGATGCAAACGTGCGAGACGTGTCGCGTCGGTACGATGTCGCGACGAGCATGATCTATAAAATGGCGGAGGGCGGCATTGGCCTCTGTCGTTCGTTTGCGCAAGCGAACGGGCTGGACGTCGATTGCCTGGGTTCGGCACCACGAGCGGCGCGGCCGGATCGTCACGCGTTCGAGCGAGGGGCGGACGAGAGCGCCGCCCCTCGCCGATGCATCAGCCCTTGTTGGCCGGGGCGCCGTCCTTGTTCTGCATCATGGACGCCATCATGCGATCGCACTTGTCCATCATGCGGGCCATTTTCCGCTGCACCGCCCCATTCATCGCCATGCCGGACATCATTCCACCCTGACCGCTCGGCATCTCGTGATCCATCATGGCGTCTCCCGAGGTCGCGGGCGCCGGCGGTGTGCTCGTTTGGGCGAAGGCGGGAGCACCCGCCAGGGCCAGTCCGGCCAGCAATCCGGCCATCGCGATCACACGCTTGGTTTTGTTCATCCGATCCATTGTCGTAACTCCATCATGAGGCCCTCCTGATCCGTGGCGCGGGAGGGCGACGCGCCGGTCTCACTCGGCCGGGACGGCCCGCTCGGGAGCGGTCACAGTCGCTTCGGCCGGGTGAGGCAGCCGCCATCCCTTGACGATCGCGTAGATCGCCGGGATGACGAGCAGGGTCAGCAGGGTCGACGAGACCATGCCGCCAACCATCGGCACGGCGATGCGCCGCATGACCTCGGAGCCCGTCCCTGTGCTCCACAGGATCGGCAGCAGCCCGGCCATGATCGCCACGACGGTCATCATCTTCGGCCGCACGCGCTCCACGGCGCCGGTCATGATCGCCTGCTGCAGATCGGCCCGGGTGAGCGGGACGCCTTCGCCCTGCCGCCGTTGCCGGATCTCGGCGAGCGCATGGTCGAGATAGATCAGCATGACCACGCCGGTTTCGGCCGCGACACCGGCGAGCGCGATGAACCCGACCGCGACGGCCACGCTCATGTTGTAGCCGAGCGCCCACATCAGCCAGGCGCCGCCGACGAGGGCGAACGGCACCGAGAGCATTACGATCAGCGTCTCGGTCAGCCGCCCGAAGTTGAGGAACAGCAGGACAAAGATCACGACCAGGGTCGCCGGCACGACGATCTTGAGCTTGGCTTCGGCGCGTTGCAGATACTCGAACTGACCACTCCACTCGATGTGGTAGCCCGGCGGCATCTGGACCTGCGCTGCCACCTTCCGGGCGGCTTCCGCGACATAGCCACCGAGGTCGCGGCCTTGGAGGTCGACGTAGATATAGGCAACCGGCTGGGCGTTCTCTGTGCGGATGCTCGGCGGCCCCAGCGTCACATGGATGCGGGCGATCTGGCCGAGCGACACCATCGCGCCGCCCATGGTCGGCACCAGAACCTGGCTTGCGATGGCCTGCGGGTCATCGCGCAGGCCGCGCGGATAGCGGACGTTCACACCATACCGTTCGCGCCCTTCGACCGTGGTCGTGACCGTCTCGCCGCCGAGGGCCGTGGCGACAACCTTCTGCACATCCTCCACCGACAACCCGTAGCGGGCAGCCGCCTGCCGATCGGGTTCGATTTCCACGTAGTGGCCGCCCTCCAGACGCTCCGCGAAGGCGCTCGTGGTGCCGGGCACGTCGTGCACGACCCGCTCGACCTGCGTCGCCAACCCCTCCAGCACATGGAGATCCGGGCCGAACACCTTGACCCCGACCGGGGTGCGGATGCCGGTCGAGAGCATGTCGATGCGCGCCTTGATCGGCATGGTCCAGGCGTTGCTGACGCCGGGCAGCTGCAAGGCCGCATTCATCTTGGCGATGAGCTGGTCGACATTCTCGCCCGCGGGCCATTCGTTCTCGGGCTTGAGGTTGACGATCGTCTCGCTCATCTCGACCGGCGCCGGATCGGTCGCCGTCTCCGCGCGACCGGCCTTGCCGAACACGGACGCGACCTCCGGGAACGATTTGATAATGCGGTCCTGGGTCTGGAGCAGCTCCCCCGCTTTCGTCACCGAGAGCCCCGGCAGGGTCACCGGCATGAACAGCAACGTGCCCTCGTTCAGGCTTGGCATGAACTCGCTGCCGAGCTGCGAGACCGGCCAAAAGGTAATTCCGAGAAGAACCACCGAAGCCAGCACTGTCAGCGTCGGAACCCGCAGCACGAAGTTGATGACCGGGCGGTAAATCCAGATCAGCGCCCGGTTGATCGGGTTCCTGGCTTCCGGGACGATATGGCCCCGGATGAACAGCAGCATCAGCACGGGCACCAGCGTGATCGCCATGATGGCGCCGCCGGCCATGGCGAAGGTCTTGGTGTAGGCGAGCGGCTTGAACAGGCGACCCTCCTGGTCCTCGAGCGCAAAGACCGGCAGGAACGCGACCACGATCACCAGCAGGCTGAAGAACAGCGAGGGGCCGACCTCCTTGGCCGCCGCGATCAGGGCCGGACCGCGCGGCTCGCCGGGTTTCAGCCGTTCGACGTGCTTGTGCGCGTTCTCGATCATGACGATCGCGGCATCGACCATGGCGCCCAAGGCGATGGCGATGCCGCCCAGGCTCATGATGTTCGAGCCCAAGCCGAGCGCATGCATCCCGGCGAAAGCCAGCAGCACGCCGATCGGCAAGGTCAGGATCGCGACGAAGGCGCTGCGGAAATGCAGCAGGAACAGGACGCAGACCAAGGCGACGATCAGGCTTTCCTCGACCAGCGTGTGCTTCAACGTGTGGATGGCGCTGTCGATCAGCTGCGAGCGGTCATAGACCGGCTCGATCGACACGCCCTCGGGCAGGCCCGGCTTCAGCTCATCGAGCTTGGCCTTGATGTTGCCGATCGTGGTCAGGGCATCGGCACCGTCGCGCTTCAACGCGATGCCGCCGACGACCTCGCCAGTGCCGTTCATTTCGGCGATGCCGCGCCGCTCGTCGGGGCCGAGCTCGACGCGGGCGACATCCTTGAGCAATACGGGTGTTCCGGACCCGCTCGGGTCGGCCTTCAGCACGACATTGCCGAGATCCTGCGTGTCACGCAGGTAGCCGCGGCCGCGGATCATATATTCGGTCTCGCTCATCTCGATCGTGCGCCCGCCGACGTCGCGGTTGCTCGAGCGGATTGCATCCGAGACGCGGTCGAGCGGGATGCCGAAGGCCTGCAGCTTCTGCGGATCGACGACGACCTGGTACTGTTTCTCGAAGCCGCCGACGCTCGCGACCTCGGACACGCCCTTGGCGGTCACCAGATCATAGCGGACGATCCAGTCCTGGATGCTGCGCAGTTCGGCCAAGGTCCGCTGGGCGCCGAGCACGACATATTGGTAGACCCAGCCGACGCCGCTCGCGTCCGGCCCCAAGGCAGGCGCCACGCCCTCCGGCAGGCGCTTGGCGGCGAAGTTCAGATATTCCAGCACGCGCGAGCGCGCCCAATAGAGATCGGTGCCGTCGTCGAACACGACATAGACGAAGGACAGGCCGAAATCCGAGAACCCCCGCACGACCTTCGCATGCGGCACGGCGAGCAGTGCCGTGGTCAGCGGATATGTGACCTGATCCTCGACCACCTGGGGCGCCTGGCCGGGGTATTCCGTATAGACGATGACCTGCGTGTCGGAGAGATCCGGCAGCGCGTCGAGCGGGGTGTTGACGAGCGACCACACACCGATGCCGACCAGGATCAGCGTGACGAGCAGCACCATCATCTTGTTGCGAGCGCACAGCTCGATCAGGCGGCCGATCATTGTGTGGCTCCCTGTTCAGCAGGCTTGGCGCCGTCTGCGAAGCCTTGCAAGGCCGCGCGGAGGTTGCTTTCGGCGTCGATCAGGAAGTTGGCACCGACGACAACGCGCTCGCCCGGCTTGATGCCGTCCAGCACCTGGACCCAACCATCGCCATGGATGCCAAGCTTGACGGGGCGCGGCTCGAAGCGGCCTTCATCGCCAGCCACGAGCACGACCTGCCGGATGCCGCTGTCGAGCACGGCGGAGTTCGGCACCGACAGGACTGGCTCACCGCCAGTTGCGGCGTCGATCTCGACGTTGGCGTACATCGCGGCCCGCAGCGCGCCATCGGGATTGGGCAGTACGATCCGGACGCGCGCCGTCCGCGTCTCGGCCGACAGCGATGGGTAGACGAACTCGACCTTGCCCTCGAAGCTCCGGCCGGGGAACGCGACGAAGCTGGCGCGCGCCCGCTCGCCGGGCTGGATCGCACCGAGATCCTGTTCCTGCGCCTGGGCGATCAACCAGATCGACGACAGGTCGGCCGTCTTGTAGAGCGCCTCGCCGGCATCGACCCGCATGCCCTCCTGCACCGGCTTGTCGATGACGACGCCATCGGCAGACGCCATCACGGCAATGCGCCGGGTCGACCGGCCGGTGCGACGCAGCCGAGCGATCTCCTCCTCGGGGATGTCGAGCGCGCGCAGGCGCTGGTCGGACGCGGCACCGATGGCACCACCCATACGCGACGCGACGAGATACTCCTCCTCGGATGCGACCAGGTCGGGTGCATAGATCTCGGCCAGCACCTGGCCGCGCTTGACCGGATCACCGGTCGCAGCCACGGCCAGATGTTCGATCCAGCCCGGTACCTTGGTCGTGACCGTCGCGAGGCGCCGCTCGTCGAATTGCAGGATGCCGGTCGCCCGGATGGCGCGCGCGGAGGGCGATCGCATCTCCGCGGCTTCGGTCTTGACCCCCAGGGTCTGCAGGCGGCCGGGGGTAATCCGGACGGTACCGGGCGGATCGCCCTGCGCGCCATCGTCGGCATAGACGGGCAGGTATTCCATACCCATCGAATCCTTCTTGGGCTTGGGCGAGGTGTCCGGCAGACCCATCGGATTGCGGTAGTAAAGGACGCGATGGTCGCTGCTCGCAGCTCGCTTGGGCGGAGCCGACGGTTTGGCCGCGGCTTCAGCGGCAGGACCATCCTCGAAGACCGGCCGATAATCCCGCCCGTCCGCCGTCTTCTTCGGGGCGGACGCGTAGACGGGCTTGCCGTCCGGGTCCTGGTAATAGAGCGGCTGCAGTGCGCCGTTCTCGGCACGAGCGATACCGATTGCGGCGAGACCGATCACCGCGCAGGCCAGAAGAACGGGGCGCGTCATAGCTCATCTCCGATCAGGCGTTCGATCGCGGCGAGCGCGACCTGTTCATCGAGTTGGGTCTGGAGCCGGCGGAGATCGACGTCGTGCTCCTGATGCTCGGCGGCGATCGCCGCGGCCAGGTCGCCCTTGCCCTGGCTGTAATTGGCCAAGATCGTCTGGAACGCCGCGCGCGCCTGCGGCATAGCCTCTTGCTGCAACAACACCTCCGTCGCACGGGCGGCGCGCAGCTTGGCGACGGCCTCGCCCAGGGCCCCCTCGATCTCCAGCACGGTCGCCTCGTATCGCTGCTGGGTGGCACCGACCTGCGCCGCCGCCTCATGCTGGCCGGAAGCCTCGCGGCCCCAGGAAAGCGGGATGTTGAACCCGATGGTGGCCGCGAAGCCGACCGGCCGGTTGTTGGTCTGGATCAGCGGCCCGGCGCCAATCGTCAGGTCCGGATACCAAGCTTTGTCCGCCAGGCTGCTGCGCGTCCGGGCCGCCGCGACCGCCGCGTCGCTGGCCGACAGGGTGGGATTGGCCGCCCGGGCGCGATCAACCAAGTCCGCGAGCGACGGCTCCGCGGCCGGCATCGGCCTCGCCCGAACCGGTTCGGCCAGCGGGGCATCGCCGGGACGGCCGACAAGCGCGTTGAGACGGGCGCGGGCGGCATCTCGCTCGCCCTCCAGCCTGATCGCCTCGGTCTTGGATGTGGTCTCTTCGCTTTGCGCCTGGATGACCGACGTCTGGTCGCCGCCACCTTGCCCATAACGCGCAGAGGCCGCTGCGCGCATGCGTCGGGCCAACCCGCCGATCTCCTGGTTCACCGCAATGTCGCGGCTGGCCAGAAAATACTGCGCGTAGGCGATCTTGATCTTCTCGTCGAGCGCATCCGCCGCCGCCCGCTCCTGGCCACGCGCGGCATCGACGTCGGCGAGGGCTGCCTGCCGGCGAAGATCACGCTTGCCCCAGAGCGGAAAGGCTTGCGACAGCATGACCGTATGCGCGCTGAAGACGCCGGGGTCCTTGTAATATTGATAGCTGTCGCTGATCGTCGGATCGTCGAGCGCGTCCGCACCCTCGGCCTTGGCAGCTACAGCGGAGGTTTCCAAGGCGGCTGCGCGCAGGACCGGGCTCAATTGCCGACCGGCGGCGATCAAGCCGTCGGCGGTGGCGCCCAGCGGACCGTCGGAGGGTTGCGCGAAGGCGGGCACGCTTGCGATCAGGCCGGCCGCCAGCATCCCGCTGGCGCCGAACCGCATCCACGGGGCGCGCACGCTACTTGCTCCCCGTTCCGCCGGGTTTTTTAGTCGCGCCAGGCATTTCCGAGGTCATGGAGGTGCCCGCCGCCAGATCGGCGGTGAGGGTTCCCCGGACAGTCTCCGGCTCGCCTTGCACCTTGGCCGCCAAATGCAGCGCCCAGGTGCCGGCCATGCCGGGGGCGATCTCGAAGCCGAAGACACCATCCCTCGTCGGCAGCGCCTTCACTGGTGCGCCCATGGTCATCGTACCCATGCCCGACGTCGTCATATCGGCCGTGCTCTCGATGATCACGGCGTCGGGCATCAGCTTGCCGTCCGCGGCATGAACGAGACGGACCTGCACCACGTCTTTGCCGGCCGATGAGGTCGGCTTGCCAACCAGCTCGAAGCGATAGTCTTGAGCTGCCGCCTCGGCCCCGGAAATGCTGGCGCCGCTTACTGCCAAAAGCAGGCCGGCGGCCAACATGAATTTGCCGTAGCGAAGATTTTTTGCAGTCACGATCAGTTCCTATCCGAAGTTCCGCAGAGTCATGAAGACAGCGCCGCGACGGCCGCCTCTGAGTGAGGCCGCCGGGCGCAGGTCATTTCGCGAGAGCGACGGTCAGCGTGTGATCGATCGGTTCCGGTTCGCCGGCCACGCGCGCCGCGACCGTCACAGCCCATCGGCCCGCCATGTTCGGGTGGATCTCCGCCCGGTAGGTGCCGGGGTAGCCGTCCGGCCGGATGTAGGAGCGGGCCATCATCTCAGCCATCCCGTCGGGCGCCATGTCGACGCGCGTCAGGGTGACGTCCGTATCCGTCAAAGGCGCGCCGTCGCTGGACCGGACAAGGCGCACGAACACCAGGCTTTCGCTGTCGATCTGGTGCATCTTGCCGATGCCCCCGGCCTGCTGCGGCCGGCCGATCAACTCGATCCGATAATCGGGGGCAGATGCGGGCGCGGAGGCGGTTTGCTCGCTAGCGGCGAAGGCGCCGTTGGCGGCCGTAATCGCCACCAGCGTTACGGCCGCGGCGAGAATCCTATTCATGCGATTCGTCGGTTTCATCGGAGTCTCTCTTTGAAACGGAAGCCGCGCACGAGCGCAGGGCTCCCGAAGATTGGAAGTTCAGCGGCGCAACCGCCGGCGGGCCGAAGGGGACTGCTGTATTGAGGCGGGCGAACCTGCCTCTACAGGTGATACGCAGGACCACGGCCGTCGGTTACATCGCGAAGGCGAATGAATTCTTCGAATGTCGATGGCGGCACTGATCGGCGACGGCTGCGCCCAGCGGACTATCGGCGGGTTGCCCAAAAGCGGGCATGCGCGCGTTCGGGCGCGCCGCCGGCATCTCGCCTACGCCGAGCCGCATCCACTGGGCGCGCCGTCACTTCACCAGGGCGGCGTTGAGCGTTCCACGGACGGTCTCCGTCTCGCCTTGCACCTTGGCAGCAAGGTGCAGGGCCCAGGTGCCGGCCATGCCGGGATCGACCTCGAAGCTGTAGACGCCATCCTTGACCGGCAACGCCTTCACCGGCGCCCCCATGGTGGCCATGCCTTCCGGCCCCATGTCGGCCTTGCTCTCGAAGATCACGGCGTCGGACACCGGCTTGCCATCCGTCACATGGACGAGACGGACCTGGACGATGTCCTTGTGGTTGGAGAGCTGCGGCTTGCCGACCAGTTCGAACTTATAGTCGGTCGTGGCGGCAAAGGCTGGGATCGCGGCAATAGCGATGCCGCTGGCGAACGCGATAGCGCTCGCAATGACATGACTGCGATTCATCGGAAAAACCCCTCGTAGCCGGCCGGCGGCTTCATGCGCTCGGCCAAGCGGAACACCCTGATTGTCGATTGGGCGCACTACGTGCGCGCGTTGACTAAATCAGGCCGTTCGGGGGGGCAGGGGCTCGGGGACATGATCCAAGCTGACCAGCTTGGAGAAAGACGCCCAATAATCGATCGCGCCGTACTGCACGGCCGACTCATGGGTGATGAAGTGAGCTGGGAGCGCCGCGACGGTGACGCATCCCATCTGCTTGATGCAGTCGGGCGTCATACCTTTGCAAGGCGCCATCGGCTTTGCATCGTCACCGGACATCGCTGAGGGCATCGTCATGTCGCACGGCATGTCCGCCATGGCGGCAACCGGGCCGTACTTCGCCGCGCGTGCAAGCTCAGAGGTCGTCCCGCCGATAACGGCGACGGCGACGAGCAGGAGCAGAACGTGGCGGAAAAGTCGGAGCATGGGTTCGGATGCTATCTCTCAGGCCCCTAGCGCTCAAGGGGTGCGCCGATAGTTGTTGGGCTTCCTACCATGGCAAGGTCAAGGACCAAATGCAGTGATCGAGAACCGAACACTGGGTAATCAATTCCCTTGGAGAGGCGCCTGAAGAGCCAATGACCTGTTCTAGGAAGAGAGCGATCACCTACCCCCTATTGCGCCCGTATTTCCCACCGGTCCACAGGGCGCAGATAAGCGTAACTCGTCGTAAATAAACGCGATTTTCGATTCCGACCATTTAACGGACTCCTCTCTCCCATCCCGAATGCGCTGTTTCGCGCTCCGGCGGAGACGGCAAGTGACCCCGACCATGCTCCTCAGCGGCCATATCCTGATCGTCTTCGCCGGCGTCTGGTTCGTGACGGAATGGTGTGCCGTTGAGCTTAGCTTCCAGGTCCGCCTGGGCGCCCCCTGGTTCGTGGCGATCGGGACGCCGTTCTATTATCCCTGGCGGCTATTCGAGGTGGTACGCTTACGACGCCAATGCCCCGATGTGTTCAACCGGGGCAGCAGGATCGCGGCCTCGATCCGGCTGCTGGGCCGCGCCGTCGCCATCCTTGGCTCGCTGTGGCGCGCCCGGCTCGTCAACAACTACGGCTCTTCGCGTTGGGTGACGACGGCCGAGGTCGAGGCGACCGGCCTATTCCGTGCCGCAGGGGTGTTCCTTGGCCGACTCGACCACCAGTACCTGCGCCATGATGGCCTGGAGTATGTCATGGCCTTCGCGCCGACGCAAAGTGGTAAGGGCATCGGCCTGGTCATCCCGACCTTACTGTCCTGGACCGCCAGCGCCGTCATCCACGACATCAAGGGCGAGAACTGGCAGTTGAGCGAGCCGATCAACGCCGCCCTATTCCCATCGGAGAACAGCGGCGACGAACTGCTCATGGGGAGCCGGAAGCGCCACGACCCATAAAAGCCGATCCATCACGAGGCGGATATTCCAGACATGGCGCGGCGTCACGAGCGGCCAGCGAAACGGAACGGCGTGGATGGGGAGCCACCTGGCAATGGGGCAGGGGCGAACGAAAGTGATGCCCTGACGTTGGCGACGGTCGATACATGGCAGCCACGGACACCACGACGACTGACTGGAGAGGATGCGCAAGAAATAGTCACGAACATTATTGGCTTTTTCGAGCTTCTTCAGAAGTGGGATCTGGCCGATCGCGCCAGTCGGCGTAGGCAAAATCGAAGATTTTGAGCGGGCCGGGGGGTAGTCCGAATTGCCGAGAGCTTGACCTGGGCATCTCAATTTGAGATCATCATTATCAATGATCTCATGAGGTGTCCGATGGCGGGAAACCTGCACGTGCGCAATCTGGACGATGATCTAGTCGCTCGGCTAAAACGACGCGCTGCTCGGCATGGACGCTCAACCGAGGCCGAGCATCGGGAGATCCTGCGCCAGGCCCTTGCTGCCGAATCTGAGCCATCCTTCGATACGTTGGCAGCCGAGTTGAGAAAACTCACAGAGGCCCGGAAACAAACACCGTCGGAGGATCTGCTCCGCGAAGGTCGTGACGAGCGGTGACTAGGCTTGTCGTTGATGCCAGCATCGCTCTCAAATGGGTGGTTCAGGAGGATGGAACGAAACAGGCGCTGTTTCTTCGCCAGCGGGCCAAGTTGATCGCCCCTGATCTGCTGGTCCCGGAATGCGCGAACATCCTCTGGAAAAAGGTTCAGAGGAAAGAACTCACGCGGGACGAGGCGCTGCTTGCCGCTCGTCTGCTGCAAGGCGCTGAGATCGAACTGCTGCCGACCCGCTCCTTGCTCGAGCAGGCAGCACGTATCGCAATCGATCTGGATCATCCGGCTTACGACTGCCTATACCTCGCTTTGGCGATGGAAAACGGCTGTCGGTTTGTCACCGCTGATGAGCGCTTTATACGCAAGCTCAGTCAGGGGCCAAGAAGCCTTTATCGCGATAACGTAGTTGGATTGACTGAAGCCGCCGGTGGTTTAGGCGAGAGGGCACCGAAGAGCTGACGGTCGAGATCCACGGAGGGCGGCAAGCGATGATTCGCAAGGAAAATCCGAAGCCAACTAAAGAGATCGTGAAGGCGTTGCTGTACGCGCGGGTTTCGTCGAAGGAGCAGGAAAAGGAGGGGTTTTCCATCCCTGCTCAGCTCAAACTTCTACGCGACTATGCCGCAATCCACGGAATCACGGTAATCGAAGAATACATCGACATCGAAACGGCGAAGCAGACCGGCCGGATCAGCTTTGGCGAGATGGTGAAGCATTTTCGTAAGCATCCCGGCATCCGAACTCTATTGGTCGAGAAGACCGATCGTCTATATCGCAATCTGAAAGACTGGGTGACGTTCGACGAGCTGGATGTCGAAATCCATTTCGTGAAGGAGGGGTTTCTTCTTTCCCGCGATTCGCGTTCATCCGAAAAATTCATGCACGGCATCAAAGTATTGATGGCGAAGAATTATATCGACAATTTGTCGGAAGAGGCGCGCAAGGGGATGCAGGAGAAGGCCGAGCAGGGCATTTGGCCGACCAAGGCGCCCCTCGGATACAAGAATGTCACCGCTGCTCACGGCAAGAAGGTCATTGAACCCGACCCCGAAGTGGCGCCGATCGTCACCAAGCTATTCCACTGGTATGCGACCGGATTGTTTTCGCTCAGGGAGGTGGCGGAGAAGGCTCGCGCTCATGGGCTGATTTA
>Ga0302314_10000125_pt1 | contig 127822 bp, 110 predicted proteins | sample III_Palsa_N2_3_FD_200533 | JGI IMG/M metagenome (GOLD analysis project Ga0302314, IMG submission 200533) | Peat permafrost microbial communities from Stordalen Mire near Abisko, Sweden - III_Palsa_N2_3 | ecosystem: Environmental > Terrestrial > Soil > Palsa > Peat permafrost | place: Sweden... | reverse complement strand
GTTCCTCTTTGAGTAGAGGCTTGGTAAACAAAGCGTGGGCTTGCTTGTAACCCCATCGAGTTGCGTCAGGCCATTTTTCTCTTGGTTACTTCTCTTTGGGCCAGCAAAGAGAAGTGACTCGGGCGCCGACAGGCGACCGAAACCCTGCCACAAACTCGAAAGCCCGCCGCAGGCGAGCCAGGTCGCCGAGAACCATTAACTCTGCCCAGACCTGAAAGCAAAATGCCAAGAACCTTCCCGATAGGCAAAGCCCAACACGTGCGCTAAGTTCTGCCCCACGATTCGTGGCGTGAGGCTGGCGAAATGCAGAATGCGTTCGATGTCATCGTGGTGGGCGCCGGCCTGTCCGGACTGGTCGCCGCTACCGAACTCACCGATGCCGGCAAGCACGTGCTGGTGCTGGATCAGGAGCCGGAGCAGAGCCTGGGCGGCCAGGCTTTCTGGTCGTTTGGCGGATTGTTCTTCGTCGATTCGCCCGAGCAGCGGCGGATGGGCATTCGTGATTCGCGTGCGCTGGCGCTGACCGACTGGCTCGGTACGGCGGGCTTCGATCGCGAAGAAGATGCCTGGCCGCGACGCTGGGCCGAGGCCTATGTCGATTTCGCCGCCGGCGAAAAACGCGCCTGGCTGCACGCCATGGGCATGCGCTGGTTTCCGGTGGTCGGTTGGGCCGAGCGCGGCGGCTACGGCGCGATCGGCCACGGCAATTCGGTGCCGCGCTTCCACGTCACCTGGGGCACCGGCCCGGGCGTGATCGAACCGTTCGTGCGGCGCGCGCGCGCGGCCGAGTCGCGTGGCCTGCTGCGCTTCGCGTTCCGTCATCGCGTGGACGAACTGATCGTCGAGCAGGGCACAGTCTGCGGCGTGCGCGGTGCCGTGCTGGCAGCCGACAGCATGGCGCGCGGCAAGCCGAGTTCGCGCGAGGTCACCGACGATTTCGAGCTGCGCGCGCAAGCGGTGATCGTCGCCTCCGGCGGCATCGGCGGCAATCACGAACTGGTCCGGCGCAACTGGCCGGCGCGGCTGGGCGAGCCGCCGCAGCACATGCTCTGTGGCGTGCCCGCGCACGTGGACGGCCGCATGCTCGGCATCACCGAACAGGCCGGCGCACAGCTGATCAACGGCGACCGCATGTGGCATTACGTGGAAGGTATCGAGAACTGGAATCCGATCTGGCCGAAGCATGCGATCCGCATCCTGCCGGGGCCGTCGCCGCTGTGGTTCGACGCCATCGGCAAGCGCCTGCCGGTTCCGCTGTGGCCGGGCTTCGACACGCTGGGCACGCTCGACTATCTGCGCCGCACTGGCCACGACTACAGCTGGTTCATCCTCGACCAGGCGATCATCAAGCGCGAGTTCGCGCTGTCCGGTTCGGAACAGAATCCGGACCTGACCAACAAGAGCTGGCGCCAGGTGATCAAGCGCGCGGTCGGCAAGCTGGCGCCTGCACCGGTGGAGGCGTTCAAGCAGCACGGCAAGGATTTCATCGTGCGCGACAACTTGGCCGACTTGGTCGCCGCCATGAACCAGCTGGCCGGCAACAACCTGCTCGATCACGAACAACTGCGGCGCGAGATCGAGGCGCGCGACCTGCAGTTCGACAATCCGTTCGCCAAGGACAGCCAGACCATGGCGATCCACAACGCACGGCGCTATCGCGGCGACCGATTGACCCGCGTGGCCAAGCCACATCGCATGCTCGATCCGAGCAAGGGTCCACTGATCGCGGTGCGCCTGCACATCCTCACGCGCAAATCGCTGGGCGGCCTGCACACCGACCTGCAAAGCCGCGTGCTGGATCATGCCGGCCAACCCTTGCCGGGGCTGTATGCGGTCGGTGAGGCGGCTGGCTTCGGCGGTGGCGGCGTGCATGGCTACCGCGCGCTGGAAGGCACCTTCCTCGGCGGCTGTCTGTTCTCCGGTCGCAACGCAGGCCGCGCGGCCGCTGCCAGCGTGTGACCAATGGCGACTGAGCCCCTGCACAAAATCCTCATCTACGGCGCGGGCAACGTCGGCTGCTATCTCGGCGGCCGCCTGGCGAGTGCAACGGAATCAACGCCATCGGCCGATGCCGGCCACGCGCAGTCGATAGACGTCCGGCCGTCGGTGCGTTATCTGGTGCGCCCGCATCGCTTGGCCGATTTGCGCAAACACGGCATCACGCTGAGCGACAGCGGCGGCTACTCCCGCCAGCTGGCCGGCGCGACGCTCGACCTGCAGACCGATCCCACCGCCGCGCTGGCTGATATCGACCTGGTGCTGGTCACGGTGAAATCCGCCGCCACCGCGGAGGTCGCCGCCGAGCTGGCAAAACACCTGCCGACGAAGGCGGTGGTAATCAGCTTCCAGAACGGCCTGCACAATGCCGAACCATTGCGCGCCGCACTGCCCGGCCATGCCGTGCTGGCCGGCATGGTGCCGTTCAATATCGTGCAGCACGCACCCGACGCCTTCCATCAGGCCACCTCCGGGCATTTGATGGTCGAAGCCAGTCGCTGGAGCGGCTTGCTTATCGACCTTTTTGCCCGGGCGGGATTGCCGCTGCAGGATCATCCCGACATGCCGGCGGTGCAGCGCGCCAAGCTGCTGCTCAACCTCAATAACGCGATCAACGCGCTGTCCGATCTGCCGTTGCGCGACGAGCTGGCGCAGCGTGTCTGGCGTCGCTGCCTGGCGCTGGCGCAGCGCGAGGCGTTGCAGGTATTCGCCGTGGCACGGTTGCCGCTTGCCAAAATCACTCCGCTGCCGCCGCATTGGTTGCCGCGCGTGCTGGAGCTGCCCGATCTACCGTTCCGCCTGATCGCCTCACGCATGCTGGCGATCGATCCGCAGGCGCGCTCTTCCATGTGGGAAGACCTGCGCGCCGGCCGGCGCAGCGAGGTCGATGCGCTGCAGGGCGAAATCGTGGCGCTCGCGGCGGCGCATGGCATGGCCGCACCGGTGAATGCACGTCTGCTGGAACGGATTCGCGTCGCCGAACAGCAGCGCCAGCCGCTGGCCGGCGAAACGCTGCTCGCGGATTTGCGCGCGGTCGCCGTCGAGCGGCGAGCCTGAGGATCAGCGCGTGCGATCCTCGATGCTGCTGACCCGATCGTCGGTCAGCGTCACCGTGATGTAGTGGCCGTCGCGCCGGTAATTCCAGCGCTCGCCGCTGTGGGCATTTGCCGTGCCGCTGCGCCGCTTGCCGCTACGCGCGGACGATGATGCCTGGCGCGCATGGGATTTCGACGAAGGTTTGCCGAGCACATCGATAACCCGGCCGGCACTGTCGCCGGCACTCAGCACCTGGTTGCCGACACGCAGCGTGTCATTCGCGTGAACCGCCGCAGCGGCGACCCACAGGATCAGGACAAGATAGCGACGCATAACAACTCCTTGTTTGGATGGATTCCATGAACTCCTTGCGGCGCCGCTTCGGGCGCCCCTGATCGCGCGCGCTCAGGCGCGATCAGGCATTGTGGTCGATGATCTCCGCCACCTTGCCATCGACGATGACGACGGTGACGACACGTCCCTCGAGGCTGTACTGCCAGCGCTGGCCGAGATAGCCGCCGTGTTCGGTTTCCACCGGCTCCTTGAAGGCCGGCTTGCCGAGCAGGTCGATGGCACGTATGGCGCTGTCGCCCACGCTGAGTACCTGATTATCGACCCGCAGCGTCTCGGACGCCTGCACAGTCGAGCCGAGAAAGAGCCCGAACGCCACCAGTCCGGACTTCCAGAACAATGTGCGATGCATGACGCGACTCCTCATTCGTGTTGACCGTGCGGCTCAAAAGCCGCTGCCGGGTTCTGCCAGATAATCCGCCTCTTCCGCGGTGTTTGCACGTCCCAGCACGGCATTGCGGTGCGGGAAGCGGCCGAAGCGCACGATGATCTCGCGATGGCGCCGAGCATAATCGAGAAATTCCTCGAATTGCATACGCTCCTCGGGTGCCGAGCGGGCGCAAAGCGCGCTGAACCGATCCACCGAATACTGCTGCAACGCTGTGTTTTCAGCATGTTCCAGCGGCAGGTAGGCGAACATGCATTGCAGCGACGGCAAGGCCTGATCGAAACCACGTTGGATGCCCGACAAAGCGAGGCGCTGTGCGCTGACATCCTGCGCCCACGCACGCGTGTCACCGCGATGCAGATTGCGCGGAAACTGATCGAGCAGGAGCAGCAAGGCCAGCCAGCCCGGCGGAGTTTGCGTCCACTCGTCGAGGCTTCCTGCCGCAGCGGCCTCCGTCGCGGTCGCGAAACGCTGGCGGATCAGCTCGTCGAACCTCGCGTCAGCGGCAAACCAGTGCGCGCGACTGTTCGGAGAAAACCAGAAATCGAGAATGTCCTGCGCGGTGGCCATGGCCGACGTTCGCCATGCTCACAACGAGCAGCGCGCGGCCTTGGCCAGGCTGTGCATGTCCAGATCGATGCCGCGCAGTCGCGGCATCTGGCGGCGCAGCACCAGTTCCAATTCACCATCGCAGGCCACGATGGCCTGTTCAAACGCGACCAGAAAGGCCGCTTCGCGGCGGGCCAGCTGACGGATCCAGGCATTGTCGCCGTGGTGCGCCGCGTGCGTCGCCCACCATTGCGCGAACGAATGCGACACGCTGACGGGTGGGCTGTGCTTGCCCGAATGGGTCGACGCCTGATGCTGCGCCAGCAACTCGCTTACAACCTGATCCAAGGTGACGGCGTTTTCCTGCAGTACCGTGCGCAGGCCCGGCTCGCCAACCTGACTGGCAGCCAGCCCATACATCGACCGCAATTCAATGCTGCGGCGAATCAGCTTGCTGGCAAGCCTGGCTGGAACCCGCGACACGTTAGTCGACTCCTGCTTGGAACAAATGATCGGGAATGATCGGGAAGACGCTTGAGCATCGTGGTCCTCGGCTACTTAGCCGCGGATTAACCGAATTCCCAAGGTAGGCATCCGCTCAGCTGCGGTTTCCAAATCGGGGCTTACTGGCCTACCTGCAGCAGGTTCAACGGCAGACCGTCGCTGCCGCGCACGCCTTGCTGCAGTTCGGCCAGCCGGCGGATTGCCGGGCACAAGGCCTGAATCTGTGGGCGCAGGGCCTGCATGCGTTGTTGCAGGCGCGGCTGCAAGCCACTGGCAAGGTCGGCCGCGCGATCGCGCAGGTCCGCGGCGGCCTGCAGGTTGCCGTTCATCGCCGCGTTCAGCGCCTGCTGGCCTAGATCGCCGGCCAGCAGCGGCGTGATCTCGCCGGCGACCTGGTTGGCGTACTGCTGGATCATTGGCCCCTGCCAATCGTGCGTGCTATGGCTGGCGTTGAGACGCTGCCTGAGTTCGGACGCATGCGCAGCCAGCCGGCTATCCAGCTCCACGCGCGTCTCGGCGCTCAGTCCCATGGTGGCAGCTTCGTCGTGCATCGCGCGCATGGCCAGATCGATGCCGTGCAGCGCCACGGTCTTCACCTGCGGCTCCAACGCGCGCACTCCACGCTCGAACAAGGCCAGACGATCCTGGTCTTCCGGGCCAAGCCGCACCGGCATGCCATCGGTGCGCAGCGCGCCATCCTGCAGCTGCACCCGGGTGGGCGCTGGCGCCGCGCGATCGAACAGCAGGCTGTCCGCGCGCAGGGTGACGTCATAGCTGCTGGTGGCGCCACACGTGGTGGTCAGATCCTGCGCATGCAGCGGCAAAGCCGCGAGCATGGGCAGCAGCACAACTAACGCGCGAAACGGAGGCATGCGTTCGATTCCGGAGGAAAAGTCCGCCCAGCGATAACTGCTATCGCGCCAACCGGCGCTGAATTTGCGAATTTGCCGAAGCCGGCTCGCATACCAACGCAGATGTGGGATAGCTCAACTGCCGGCGAGCGGGCTGATCAGATGTAGCTCATCGCCGACTTGCGCGAGTTCACCGGCCGGCAGGGCATCCACGCCGAGCGGCGCGTTCCGTTTCTGGTCCAGCCACGGTACCGACTGCATGGGGCCGGGGATATAGACATCCCACTTGCCGTATCCGTTGCTGGCTGGATGCGCAACATCGTCGAGACTGAAATTAACCGGCGCACGAACTACCCAATGGTCCGCATGTGCGTATGGACCGGAAGTGGGCGTATTGAAGGTCCATTGTTTTGCAGCCTCGCGTGCGGCGTCGGCTAGTATGCGCCGCCAATGATCCATGCCTGCATCACTAAGGACCACGTTCAAGTTCACCTGCTCTGCCTCAACATCGGCCACCTGTCCTTGCGCATTGATGAGCAATGCCAAGTAAACCGTCCCCGCTACCCGATTACGTATGGCATCTATCGGATATTTCGGGAAGACGAATCGCTTCTTGTTGGAAAGTGCTTTCGGACGATCATCTTCGCCGAAATGTGCGCTACGAATGGAGATGGCATAAGCCTCGCCATCTTGCTTTTTGGCGACTACGCGCAAGTTCATTGTGGCTTTCGCAATGCTTGGCCTGCCGTCGATCAAGACCGGCTCGAACTTCCAGGATACGGAAGTTTTCTTGACCAAATCGATCACGCCGGGCGGCAGCTTGTCCGGCTGGTCGATCGCGCAATCGCTCACACTGCCATCCGTTGCGACGACGATGGAACCACTAACCAGCAGACTGGCCTCAACGCGCTTGCGCACCGCATTGGGCCCGTACGCCAGTACGGCGGACGACAAACACAGGCAAAGCAATCCGAGCAGTAACCGTCTCATCCGTATTCCCCCATAACTTGATGCGCGCTAGCTTACGCCTTGCGATTTGCGCGTGGCAGTATCCGCAGATCCAGGCGAATCACCTCGACCGGAACTGCGCGCGAACCAACGGCCGGCCGAGCCGCCAGGCCAGCCATAGCACCACCGGCACCGCGATGGCCTTGAACAACAGGGCGAGTTCGAGGCTGCGGCGGGTCACTCGGTAGTTTTCGTCGATCTGCGCCAGCAGCAGCTGCAACGAAACATTGGCTTGCGCCGATGGTGGCGGCACGACATGGGCACGTTCGAGGTCATTCATCTGGATCACCAGCAGCACGCCGCTGAAGATCAGCCAGACGGCAAGCACTAACGCGGCTACCCGTAGCGCCGGTCGCGCCCACGCCTGGCGGAGGAGGCAGCCGGCGCAGATTGCAAGCAGCGCCAGTGCCGCGAGCAGATAGGCAATGTCCCAGCCGAGCATGCCGTGCAGTGCCGAGCGGGCTTCGGCATCGGCAGGCGATGCCGCCTGCAGCTGACCTAGGACCCACTGCCCGTGATGGAGATACTGCAGGCCACCGAACGCCGAAAGCAGCAGCAGCAGCCACACCACGATGCGCCACATGGCCAGCCCGCGTGCCCGCGAAGAGCCCCCACTATCCAGGACTTTCGCGATCATTGCAGCGCCTTCAGCCTGGTCAGATCGCTCAATACCTGGGCGGCATTCCGCTCCGGAGCGACATCCAGATAGATCTCGGCGATATGGCCCTGCGGGTCGATCAGAAATGTAGTGCGCTTGGCGTAGTGGAAGTCGAAATGCGAGGCCAGCACACCGTACTCCTTGGCCACTTTGCGATCGGAGTCCGCCAGCAGCGGAAACGGTACGTGGTATTTCTCGGCAAACTTGGCATGCGATTTGACGTCGTCCAGGCTGACGCCGACCACATCGGCGCCGGCCTGACGCAGCTTGACCACATCATCGCGGAACGAGCAGACCTCGGTGGTGCAGCCCGACGTGAAATCCTTCGGATAGAAGTACAGCACCAACCAACGGCCGTGGTGATCGCCCAGCGTCTGCCAATGGCCGTTCTGGTCCTGCAGATGGAAATCCGGCGCCGGCTGACCCTCCTTGGGCATGTCCGCAAAGGCCGGGGCGGCCAACATGGCGAACAACAACGCGAGCGACGCGAGCAAGCAAGCACGACGCATGGAACTCTCCGCAATCCTGGCTTAAGGGCGAGCAGTGTACGCGCACAAAAACGAAGGGCGCCAATGGCGCCCTTCGTATGCCCACAAGTCGCGCCGAACTCAGCGCTTGCTGATGGTGAACCTGCCGGCCGACACGCCAAGGTTGACGCCGTCGCCGGTACCAGCCAGCGCCAGCGAGGTAGTGCCCTTGGTCAGCACCTGCGCGGTCGAGCTCTTGACCAGGCCGGCCTCGGCGCCCGCCTGTGCATAGTCGCCGAACACGTCATGGATGCCGTGGACCGTGCTGATCTCGCCGGTGCCATTGGTGATCTTGTACTTGCCAGCAGTGATGCCGCCACCGATCACGGCGATCTTCACGTTGGCGATCTGCCCGTTGTCGCAACGAATCGTGCCGTTACCTTCGGCGTGCTTGTAGATCAACGACCAGCCGGACAGGTTGAATTTCAGGTGGCACTTCACGCTGCCGCTGTCGGCATGCGCATTGGATACGGGTAGTACCGACATCGCGCCGGCGCAGGCCATTACCAGCGCTGCCATTCCAAAAGTACGCTTGATCATTGTCGCTACTCCCTATGCTGCTATGAATGGATTGGATGGATTCCAACGCTACGCAGATCAGTCACCATGCGTGGTCGCTGGACTCGTTCAGCATGGGCAATACGGCGTGAGGAAGTTGTGCAGAAACTTGCTTGTCGCAGGTTGCAGAACCAGGCCGATGGCACGCGTTCAGCCAGTGGCGCGGGTTTGGTCGAGTTCGCGCGGTCGTATTTACCTGCAACTCACACACCGGCGCCGACACTGGCCGCGTGTCCCACGTTCAGGAGTCGATTCCATGAATCTACGAATTTCCCTCAGCGCCGGCATCGTCGCGCTTGCGATGACAGCAAGCCTTGGCAACCCGGTACAGGCCCAGGACTATCAGAATCACCGCCATCAGGTTTGCCACAACGTTCGGATCCAGGATAAACCGAAGGACAACCATCGCATTGCCGGCACCGCGATCGGCGCCGTGGCTGGCGGCCTGCTCGGCCATCAGGTCGGCAGCGGCAAGGGCAACACGCTGGCAACCGTCGGCGGCGCCGTAGCCGGTGGCTATGTGGGCAACCGGGTGCAGGCCAACCACCAGGAGAACAATGCCAGCTACCATGTGGAGCGTCGCTGCCATTGGGTGGACGGCTAATAGATAGGCGGCTGATCGGGCCGCCGAGTCGAGGCGTACAACCGGGTGATCAAATATTCGCTAGTGGGCTATGACGGCTCCGATTCGTCGAAGCGGGCCTTCTGCTTTGCCGCCGATGTGGCCCGCTGCGGCGGTGGCCGAGTGCGCGTCGCCTCCGTGCTGCAGGTTACCCAGAGCGGTGTCGATGCCTGTTCGCTGGCGATGACCGACGACAGCGCACGGCGCAAGAATGAGCTGCTCGACGAGCTGCGTGAACTGGCACCGGATGCGGACACCCTGGTAGATATTGAGCTCACCCATGGCAGCACGGGCGATGTATTGCTCGAACAGGTGCGGCAGCACAGCATCGATCACATCGTGATTGGGCATACCGAGCGCGGCGGGCTGGCACGTTGGCTGCTCGGCTCAATATCGGACGAGGTGCTTGCGCGCTCGCATGTGCCGGTTACCGTGGTGCGTTGACTCTTCGCGACGGCATATTCGCTTTTCACCGAGCAAGAAAAAACCGACCCGCAATGGGCCGGTTTTTTTGTACTCCGGAATGCGCGACTCAGGCAGCGGCGGCTTCCTTCAAAGAGGCCATGTCGATCACGAAGCGGTACTTCACGTCGCTCTTCAGCATGCGCTCGTAGGCTTCGTTGATGTCCTGGATCCGAATCATCTCGATATCAGAAACGATGTTGTGCTTGGCGCAGAAATCCAGCATTTCCTGTGTTTCCGCGATACCACCGATCAGCGAGCCGGCGAGTGTCTTGCGACCGAAGATCAGCGAACCCGCCGCCACCACCGGCGGCTTGTCGGGCACGCCGACCAGGGTCATGGTGCCGTCCCGCTTGAGCAGCTGCAGGAACATGTTGAGGTCGTGCGGTGCCGACACCGTATCCAGGATGAAATCGAAACTGCCTGCATGCGCCTGCATCTGCTTCGCGTCATTGGAAAGTACCACTTCGTCGGCGCCCAGCCGCAGCGCGTCCGCACGCTTGGATTCTGAGGTGGTGAACTGCACCACTTTCGCGCCGAATGCGTGCGCCAGCTTCAGCGCCATGTGGCCCAGGCCGCCCAAGCCGACCACGCCGACCTTGCTGCCCTTGCCGACCTTCCAGTGCTTGAGCGGCGAGTAAGTGGTGATGCCGGCGCACAGCAGCGGCGCCACTGCGGCCAGCTCGAGATTCTTCGGAATATGCAGGGTGAACGCCTCGTCCACCACGATATGGCTGGAATAGCCGCCCTGGGTCGGCGTGCCGTCATGGCGATCCTTGCCGGCGTAAGTAAATGTGGTTCCCTTCAGGCAGAACTGCTCCAGGTCGTCCTTGCAGTTGGCGCATTCACGGCAGGAGTCGACCATGCAGCCGACGCCGGCGAGATCGCCTTCCTTGAAGCGCGTCACCGCCTTGCCGACCTGCAGTACACGGCCGACGATCTCGTGGCCGGGCACGATCGGGAAATTGCCCTTGCCCCATTCGTCGCGCACCGTATGCAAGTCGGAATGGCAGACGCCACAGAAAAGAATCTCGATCGCCACGTCATGCTCGCGCAGGTCGCGACGGTTGAAGTGGTAAGGGGCTAGCGGTGCGCTGGCCTCGTGGGCGGCATAGCTTGCAGTGGCAATCATCGGTTTCTCCGTGGGGATTCGGACGTGGATCGAACGAGCGAGGCCACGCAAGCGGCCTGGACGAACGGATATTATAAGTGGGTGACCGTTAATCCCCTGCATGCGGAAGGCCTTATGCTGCCGTCACGATTTGGTCATATGCGCCCGCCGCGGCGCGCCGACGACGACCCCAGCACAGGAAAACCGAGTGAGCTATAACGCCCTGCCTTGGACTCTGGAGAGTCTCGATTTCACCCGCATCGAGGTCGAACGGATTCGCCACAACGAAGATCTGTTCTTCCTGCTGTGCAGCTCTTCCTTCGTCGAAAGCGGCTCGGATCTGTATACGCAGAACCTGGTGGAACACTTCGCCGGCGACCAGGAATTGCAGACCTGGCTCAGCCAGCACTGGGAACACGAGGAACTCCAGCATGGCCGCGCGCTGACTGCCTACGTGCGGCACGTGTGGCCGGAGTTCGACTGGGACAGCGGTTTCCAGGCGTTCTGGCACGAGTACGGCGCGGTCTGCACTTCTGAGCAACTGGAAGCCAGCCGTGGGCTGGAGCTGGCCGCGCGCTGCGTGGTCGAAACGGGCACCGCCAGCCTGTACCGCGCGCTCAACGACATCACCGACGAGCCGGTACTCAAGCAGCTGACCAACCACATCAAGAGCGATGAAGTGCGCCACTACAAGCATTTCTACCAGTTCTACCGGCAGTATCGCGAACGGGAAGGCTTTGGTCGCTACAAGGTGTTCCGCGCGATCCTGCGCCGGGTCAACGAGATCAAAAGCGAGGACAGCGACATTGCGCTGCGCCACGTCTTCAACCAGTGCTACCCGCAGCAGGTCGGCGACGAGAAGGCGTTCCGCCGCATCAGCGATCGCGCGCAGGGCCTGTTACGCCGGCACATTCCCGCCGAGATGACGGTGAAGATGCTGCTCAAGCCGCTGGACCTGCCGGCGCGCCTGCAGAGCTCGCTGGAAAAGCCGCTGGCGCGGATCACCGAGAAACTGTTCCTGCACTAAGCCGCGCGATCAGTGGTCGGGCGCGGCCGGCGGGCGCGGTTGCTCGTCGATCTTACGCTGTGCCTGGCGCGCAGCCTTCAATTGCGAAAGGTCGACGGGGCGAATCTGCATGATGATGCAGGGCAGGCTGCCACCCGGACCGCCGCCGGCGACCAGTATGCGATCGAAGCGCACGGACACCTCATGCGCATTCGAGGTCACCCCGACCGCGTTGGCGAACGGCAAGTTGGGGCACATGTCCACGTCGAGCAGCCAGGCCTGATTCGGTTGCGTATAGACCACCAGTTGCTGGTTGCTCAACGATTCCCACGAATACAGCGGGCTGAAGAAATGGAAGCTGCGCACCGACGCGCCGGCGGCGGCGGCATAGGCGGCCTGGCGCTGGCTGGCACGTTCGGCATAGGAACCGCTGCAGCCGGCCAGCACGACGCCGAGCGCCACGACGCTACACAGGAACGGCAATGATCTGGACATGATGACGCTCCACGGAAGGATGCCTAAGCAGACGCGCGAGACCGGCGATCGTTGACGCAGTACGGCATGCGCCCACGCCGGTACGCGCGCGGTGGCGATGCGCGTCTTACTTCTTCTTGCCCAGGTTCACCGTGGCCCATTTCGACGAATCGAAGCCGCCGACCTCGTAGATCAGCTCCTGCTTCTTGTTGCCGTCCTTCAGCGTGACCGGCAACACGATCTTCTTCACCTTCGGCAGTGCCGCGATAAAGGCGGGATCGTCCTTGATGAAGATCGCCGGTTCGCCGGTGGGCGGCAGGAACGCCTTCAACGGATGCGGCTTGCCGTCGTAGGTGGCCGCGATCGTGCACACGCTCTTGCACACGAAGCCCTTGCCGCTGCCGAACAGGAACACGCTCTGGCCCCAGCTGCTGTGCCGGCGCAGCACCAGCCGCACGCCGTCGTTGCCGGACGGCTGGCTGCTGTAGATCGTGGCGGTGGACTGGATGCCGCCTTCCATCGGCGAAGTTTGGTAGAGCCACAGACCGGCCAGGCGATTCTTCTCGCCGTTCGCGTGGTAGCGCTGTTCGATCGCCGGCAGGGTCTGCTGCACTTCCTTGGCCGCGTCGCTGCCCGGGTAGCGGCTGAGGATGTCATGCCCCATTGTCACCGCGAGCTGGTCGTTGTTGAGTTTCACCATCTGACGATAACTGGAGAGATCGTCGGTCATGCGCGCGGAGGCGCTGCTGGCCGCGGCCGGTGCAGTAGAGGCGGCCGACGCGGTCGCATCCGGCGTGGCCGGCTGGTTCTGCTGCGAGCAGGCGACGAGGCCGAGCCCTGCGGCCAGCAGCGCAGCGATGGCAGGAAATCGCGCCGATCCCCTCGGGCCGAGGTTCGCTGGAACACCACTCATCGAAATCTTGTTCATCGGACGGACACCGCTGGAGACCGGGAGCCAAGAGTGGAACGATCCGACCGCCGCGCGCAAGCCGTCGCTCAACCGGCTTCGACCGTCGCCCCACCGAAGCGTTCGCGCAAGGCGGCCCGATAGCGCCGGCTGCACGGCACGATCGCGCCGTCGCGTAGGCGCAGGGATGCCTCGCCCGCTTCCAGCGGTTCGATTTCAGCTAGATAATCGAGATTGATGAAGTAGCTGCGATGCACCCGCACGAAGCGCCGCGGGTCGAGCCGCTCCTCGATCGCCGCCATCGTGGTGCGCAGCGGATAGTCGCGGCCGCGCACATGCAGGTTCACGTAGTTGCCTGAAGCTTGCAGCCATTCGATCTCGTGCGCATTGATCAGGAACTCCTTGCCCAGCTTGCGCACCAGGAAACGCTCCGGCCGCTCCACCGGCTCCACCGGCAGACCTTCATCAGGCGCCGCCAGCAGCCGCACTTCGCCCTGCCAGCGCATCAGCCACAGCCGTGACAGGCTGGTCAGCGCAATGATGATGAAATAGGTGCGGATGTCCTTGAGATATTCGTAGCCGAAATTGAACCACCACGCACCGAAATCGTAATACCGGTCGGCCAGGACGTAGGCCAGCTTGCGCAGCGCGATCATGCCAAGCACATGGATCAGGCTGAACGGCACGGTGGCCAGCAAATGCCACGGCAGGCTGCGCCGCCAGGTATCGAAGCGGAACGGCCAGCGCCACTCCACTGCCAGCACCGCCGGGATCAAGGCCAGGATCACCAGCGAACTGCTGCACTCCCACACCCACGGCTCCCAGGCCGCCACGCGTGCATGATCGATCCGCGACACCAGACTGTTGAACAGCGTGTTCAAGATCATCAGCAGCACCCAGAAGCCCACCTCGAAGGGCCGCCGCCAGCGCTGAAAATCCTGATACTCGAAACCTGCCTGCTTGCTCATGCCGCGATTCTACCGGCCGGCACGTTTTCGCCGCGCGCTTCATCACACCGGTCCGCCATTCGTCCCCGGGCGACCACAATCAGTCACTTAGCGGGGGACAGCCGACAAAGGTCGGGCGAGCATGCCGGCACTTTCCGACGGAGCCCGCCCCATGAACCGCCGCCACGACATCGACGCCATGCGCGTCCTGGCCTTCGGCCTGCTGATCCTTTACCACCTGAGCATGCTGTATGTGGCCGACTGGGATTTCCACCTGAAGAGCAGCCACACCGCTGTCTGGCTGCAATACCCGATGCTGTTCCTTAACCGCTGGCGGATGGAACTGCTGTTCGTAATCTCCGGCATGGCGGTGCATTTCCTACGCGGCAAGACCGGCCTGCCGCGACTTGCCTGGAAGCGCAGCGTACGCCTGCTGTTGCCGCTGGCATTCGGCATGCTGGTAGTGATTCCGATCCAGCCCTACGTGCAGGGCCTGTCGACCCATGGCGTGGAACCGGGCTTCGGCCGCTTCCTGCTGCGCTACTGGGGCGGCGGCCCGTGGCCGGCCGGCGCTTTCACCGGCTGGCAATTCGGCTTCACGTGGAATCACCTGTGGTACCTGCCCTATGTGTGGCTGTACACCATGGTGCTGCTGCTTCTGTTGCCGGCACTGGAATCGCCACTCGGACGGCGCCTTTGTTCGGCTTGCCGGGGCCTGCGCGGCCCTGCCCTGCTGATCGTGCCGGCCTTGCCGCTGTTCGCGTGGGCCATCTGGCTGGCGCCGTCCTACCCGTTCTCGGGTACGTTGGTGGGCGACTGGTACGCGCATGCGCTATACGGCAGCTGCTTTTTCTACGGCTACCTGCTCGGCACTCATGCCGACGTGTGGGCCGAATTGGCGAAGCGGCGACGCATATCGCTGACACTGGCCCTAGGCAGCTTTGCGTTGTTTACATTCTTGGAGCGGTTCGCCGGCGACTTCCTCGGCCCATCGCTGTCGCCGATGCTGCTGTCGAGCACAAAGCTGATGATCGTCTGGCTGCATTGCCTGTACTGCTGGACGGCAATCGCCACCGTGCTGGGCTGGGGTCACGCGTATCTCAACCGTCCGTTCCGCTGGTTACCGTATGCGCGCGAGGCGGTGTATCCCTGGTACATCCTGCATCAGAGCCTATTGTTGCTGTTCGCATGGCAACTGATGCCGCTACGGCTGGGCCCGATCGGCGAACCCTTGCTGATCCTGCTGGGAACGGTGGGCGGCTGCGCGCTGTTGCACGAGTACGTGATCCGTCGCTCGGACTGGCTGCGTCCACTGTTTGGCCTGGATGCGCGGCGTACTGCACCGCCGCCGCGCCTGGTCATACACAGCACCGCCGAGGATGTCGCCTGATTTGTCTCGGTAGTTCGCGGGCTCGAGGTGAAGTCGATAGCACTCGAAGTGGATGGGCGATGTACGCGGCGAGTCGCTTGTGTCTATAATTGAGATATTCTTACGATATATCTAAATCAAGATGCATCCGGACCGCAAGTTACCTCATCCGTTGATTCCCCATGCCCGCTAGCACCGATTCGTTGCTACAACACCGCGCCTTCGTCGCTTTCTGGTTCGCCCGCATCGCTTCGAGCTTCGGCTTCCAGATGCTGTCCGTGGCGGTCGGCTGGCAGATCTACGCCATCACCGGCCGCGCATTCGACCTCGGCCTGATCGGCCTGGTGCAGTTCGTGCCTTCGGTGGTGCTGGCGCTGCCGGCCGGCCATATGGCGGATCAGTTCGAACGGCGCCGCATCGTGCTGCTTGGGCAGATCGTGGAATGGTTCGCGATCGCCGCGCTGACCGTGCTCACCTTCCTGCACGGCATTCACGAGCTGGGCATTCTCGCGCTGATCTTCGTTCTCGGCGTGGCCAAGGCGTTCGAATTCCCGGCGCTGCAGTCGATGCTGCCGACGCTGGTGCCGCCGGCGATCCTTTCGCGCGCGATGGCGGTGAACGCCTCGGCCGGCCAGGCCGCGATGATCATGGGCCCCGCGCTGGGTGGCCTGCTGTATGTCGCCGGGCCCGGCGTGGTGTACACGGTCGCCACGCTGCTCTATCTCGCCTCGATCATCCTGATGAGCCGCTTGCGCTACGTGCAGGCGCCGCCGCGGCGTGAACCGGCGACACTGAAAACCCTATTCGCCGGCGTGCATTTCATCCGCCACCGGCCGGACGTGCTTGGCGTAATTTCGCTGGACCTGTTCGCCGTGCTGCTCGGCGGCGCCACCGCGCTGCTGCCGATCTTCGCCAAGGACATCCTGCGCACCGGACCATGGGGCCTCGGCCTGCTGCGCGCGGCGCCGGCGGTCGGTGCGCTGCTGATGTCGCTATGGCTGGCCAAGCACACCATGCAGCGACGGGTCGGCTCGATCATGTTCGCCGCAGTCGCCGGCTTCGGCGTGGCGACGCTGGTGTTCGCGGCCTCGACCACGCTGTGGCTGTCGCTGCTGGCGCTGTTCGCGCTGGGCGCGTTCGACATGGTGAGCATGGTGATCCGCGGCGCGCTGGTGCAGTTGGACACGCCGGACGACATGCGTGGCCGCGTCAGCGCTGTGAACGCCATTTTCATCAACACCTCGAACCAGCTCGGCGAATTCGAGTCGGGCATGCTGGCCGCGTGGCTGGGTGCGGTGAACGCGACCGTGCTCGGCGGCATCGGCACCTTGGTCGTGGTGGGCCTGTGGGTGGCAATGTTCCCGACCTTGCGGCGGCGTCAGCGCTTGCAGGTCGAGCCGGCCGAACTGGCGACCGAGACGCTTTAGCCTCGCGCACCAAGTCAGGATGGTCACGTCACAAGCCGTTCGACAGATGTCCTCGCCTGCCATCAGAAGCAGAGCATCAGGCACACGAGCCGTACGGCGTGACGGCGATCATTCAATGGCAGAAACCCGGCGAATCCTCCGCGGGCTACGCACCAAACGGAAAGCACCTGCGATCCCGTTTTCGTGATCGGCGCACAAAGTCCGGCGGCAGCGTCGTCTATGCTGCCGACCCGCACTCGGTGGCGTTCCCCGCGCCCGTCCATGTGCTCAACCGCGTGCGCGTAGCCTCCGCTCTTCCACGTTTGCCCGAGGAGAAACCATCGTGTCTTTACTCATTTCCGCTGCATCGAACCGAGCCGTGTGCTGCATCGCCGGGATGCTTGCCTTGACGGTGGCAACCGCCACCTCGCTGCATGCCACCGAAGTGGCGCTGCCGGCTTATGTTTTTCCCAATGACCCGTACCTGCAGGACCTGATCGATCCGGTAAAAACCCCGGCACCGCCCTCCATCGTGATCGTAAATATCGGCAATGGTGATACGGACGAATCAATTCTCGACGGCGTCGCCGATCAATTACGTGCGCGCACCACCACCAGCGGCAAGCATGTGCAGGTGATCGGCTACGTCCATACCGATAACGGAACACGCCCCGATGCGGATATCCAGGCCAGCGTCGACCGCTATCTCACCGTGCGCAACAGCGCCATCCACTACGACGGCATCTTTTTCGACATCGTCAGCAATGTCTGCGGCACCAGCGATAACCCCACTGCGATACGCGACAAGTACCGGCTGGCACGCGAGTACGTGTGGTCGCGCCTGGGCGGCGCCACCGGGCTGGTGGTCAACAACGTCGGCACCGCCGTACCCGATTGCTATCTGCAGCTGGGCCACGAAACTGCCGACGTCTTCGTGACTTTTGAGGACACCGCCGCGCACTACGCCGTGAACGCCTCATCGGTCGGCTGGCAGTATGGCTGGGTCGGCGGCAACGTGATCGTCAACGGCCAGTACAGCCTGGGCAACGAATTCAGCAACGTGCAGTTCTGGCATCTGGTCTATAACGCGGACGCAGCGGACTGGTCATCGACCTTGCAGCTGACCGAGCAACGCAATGCCGGTTATGTGGATGCCACTGACGGCTATCAGGTCGGTTCCGTCCTCAATCCATGGACGGTAAAACCCAGCTATCTGAACGCGGAAATCAACGCAGCGGCTAACCCGCAGCCTTGACCCGGTTCGCTCACCAAGCGTGCAGACCGAGCCTCATGCGGTAGCGTTGCACGTCATCCGAGGCGCAGACGATATCCGTCGCGGGCAGACTCAGGCCAGGGCGCGTCGCGAGGCAACTCGCGCGCGCCCGTGATTGCCGCACAGCGTGGCATACGATGAGGCCCTTAAGTCGAACAAGCCTTGCGCGTCATTGGATATGTCGCTGATTGTCAGTCGTTGAGCGATCGGCGATGCTGCACCATCATCGCCGGAGACTGCCGATGTCCGTACCGCCGCCCATTCCCGTCGCGCGCTCTACCTTCGTCAGCGTGGTGGCGTGGATTTTCATCGGCCTGTCCAGCTTGATGATCCTCATCACGCTGCTGGACAGCTTCCTGCTGCCGCGGGTATTCATGCCGATGCTGCAGCAAATGCGCTCGGCGACGACGCCCGCTCTGTCGCCCTTTCTGAACTGGTACCTCGGCCACATCGTATGGCTCTGCTACCTGATGTTGCTGCTCTCGATTGCACACCTGTTGGCTTCGATCGGCTTATTGAAACGCAGAAACTGGGGACGTCGCCTGTTCATCGGTTTGATCGGTGTGGATATGGTTTTTCAACTCATGGGTGCAGCAGTGCAATGGTCGCTGGCAGGGCCGATACAACATGCCACGCTGCAGACTCAATTCGCGTCCATGCCGCAGTCGTTACCGGCGGAGCAACAGGCCCAGATGCTGCAGATGATGGACAGCATGATGGTGGTGACACGCATCTTCAGCCTGATTTTCGCGGCAGCATTGATCGTGCTGTTCGCATGGATCATCAAGCGCCTGTGCAGCGCGATGATACGGCGCGAGTTCGTGCCGCCATCGATCGCCGCCTGATCATCTCGGTATAACGATCCGTCATCCGCCCGGCGACACCAGCGGCGGATTACGCTCGGTGAACTGGCCGTTCCAGTACGGGTAATACGGATACGGCGGCGTGACGTAGCTGGCGCGGTCAAGCGTGGCGATCTGCTCCACGGTCAGGTTCCAGCCCACCGCGCCGAGGTTCTGTTGCAGCTGCTCCTCGTTGCGCGCGCCGATCAGCACGGTCGATACGGTCGGCCGCTGCAGCAGCCAGTTCAGGGCGATCTGCGGAATCGTCTTGCCGGTTTCCGCGGCGATTTCGTCCAATGCATCGACCACGCGATACAGGCGTTCCTCATCGACCGGCGGCGCGAAACTCTCAGTGCCATGCAGCCGGCTCGCCGCGGGCAGCGGTTGGCCGCGCCGGAACTTGCCGGTGAGCCGGCCCCAGCCGAGCGGACTCCACACCACCGCGCCCACGCCCTGATCCTGCCCCAGCGGCATCAGCTCCCATTCGTAGTCGCGGCCGATCAGCGAGTAGTAGGTCTGGTTGGCGACATAGCGCGTGTAACCGTAGCGGTCGGCGGCGGCCTGCGATTTCATCAGCTGCCAACCGGAAAAATTCGAGACGCCGAGGTAGCGCACCTTGCCCACGCGCACTAAGTCGTCCAGCGTGGACATCACGCTCTCCACCGGCGTCATCGCATCGAAGTGATGCAGTTGCAGCAGGTCGATGTAATCCGTGCCCAGCCGCTTCAGCGCTTTGTCGGTGGCCTCGATCAGGTGATGGCGCGAGGCGCCGACGTCGTTCGGCCCAGTTCCCGCGCGCAAGGTGAGTTTGGTCGACAGGATCACCTGCTCGCGCCGGCCCTTGATCGCCGCGCCGAGAATGGATTCCGACGCGCCGTCGGAATACACGTCCGCGGTGTCGAACAGATTGACGCCGCTGTCCAGGCAGAGATCGACCAGTCGCCGCGCCTCGCTGGTGTCGGTATTGCCCCAGGCGCTGAACAGCGGGCCCTTGCCGCCAAAGGTACCGGCGCCGAAACCGAGCACTGGCACCTTGAAGCCCGATGCGCCGAGAAAACGATATTCCATGGATTGTGGCCTCAGAGTTGTTCGATGAAGGAGATGGAACCAGGCGGAACATCCATGTCTGCTTCTGCAAATGGACGGCCAAACCGGATCGTGCGTAATACCCTGTTGATCGACCGGACGACGATCAGAGCGGGCCGACGGTGCAGGCCTGCGCGGCCGCCGCGTCGAAACGACGCCGACCATCCAGGCGCACACTCCACAGCGCCACCAGCAAACCCGACGCCGTGACCAGCGCCGCCGCCAGAGTTACCGCACCCAGACCAGGGCCGCGCTCGATCACCACGCCACCGAGCCAGGCGCCCAGTGCATTGCCCAGGTTGAAGGCGGCGATATTGAAGCTCGAGGCCAGGCTCTGCCCGGCGCCTTCGGCCTTCTGCAGCACGCGCAGTTGCATCGGCGACACCGTAGCGAACGCGGCCACGCCGAGCAGGCCGACGAACACGATCGCGGCCGGCTTGCTGTGCAGCGCGAAGGTCATCAAACCAAGCACCAGCGCAAGCGCAACCAGCGTACCCAGCAAGGTCGAGACCAGCCGGCGATCGGCCAGGCGGCCACCGATCACGTTGCCGACGATCATGCCGACGCCGAAGATCAGCAGGATCGGCGAGACCGAGCCCTCGGCGAAGCCGGTCAACCGGGTGAGGATCGGCTGGATATAGGTGAATACGGTGAACACGCCGGCGAAGCCGAGCACGGTGATCAGTAGACCGAGCAGCACCTGCGTCCGCGCGACCGCTTTCAGTTCGTCGATGAAGGCGATCGGCTCGCGCCGGCCGGCATCGTGCGGCACCAGCGCGGCGATGATCGCGGTGGCAACCACGCCGATCGCGGCGACCGCCCAGAACGTCGCGCGCCAACCGAAGTGCAGGCCGAGCCATGCACCCGCCGGCACGCCGAGCAGCGTCGCCACGGTCAGCCCAGTGAACATGGTCGAGAGCGCCGAGGCCTTGCGTTCGGCCGGCACCATCCCGGTGGCAACCACCGCACCGACGCCGAAGAAGGTGCCATGCGCCAGCGAGGTCAGCACGCGCGCCGCCATCAGCCAGCCGTAGCTCGGTGCCAGCGCGCAGGCGATATTGCCGATGGTGAAGATCACCATCAACGCGACCAGCGCCGCCTTGCGCGGCATCTTCCCGGTCGCCGCGGTGAGCAGCGGCGCGCCGACGAACACGCCCAGCGCATAGCCGGAAATCAGCAGGCCGGCCGCAGCGATCGTCACGTGCAGATCGGCGGCGACCTGCAGCAGCAGGCCCATGATCACGAACTCGGTGGTGCCGATGCCGAACGCGCCGGCGGTGAGCGAGTACAGCGCCAGCGGCGTGCGTGGCTGGGCTGGCGAATGAGTAGCCATGAACAAGATTCCGCGATGGGAAAGGCGCCAGCCTAGGCTCACCGATATTCTTCAACAACCAGCAACCGGGATAATCAGTTTCAATATAAGATTGAAAATCATGCATCGCCTCGACGACATTCACCTGTTCCTGCGCGTGCTCGACCTTGGCTCGATCAGCGCCGCGGCGCGCAGCCTGGACCTGTCGGTGGCGGTGGCCAGCCAGCGGCTGAAACGGCTGGAACGCGAGCTCGGCGTGCGCCTGCTGCACCGAACGACTCGACAATTACATGCCACGCCGGAGGGCGCCGCGCTGGCCGAGCAGGGTCGCGCGCTGATCGAGGATCTCGACGCGCTGACCAGCGGCCTGCGCCTGGCCGGCACTTGCGTCAGCGGCACCTTGCGCGTGACCACTTCGGCGACCTTTGGCACCCAGTACATCTCGCCACTGCTGCCGCAGTTCCTGGCGCGCCATCCCGCGGTGCGGATCAGCGTCAACCTCAACGACCAGGTGCTGGACCTGGTCAGCGCTGGCTTCGATCTGGCGATCCGCATCGGCGCGCTGAGCGATTCCAGCCTGGTGGCACGGCGGCTGGCACCCAATCGCCGCGTGTTGTGCGCCTCGCCGGACTATCTGCGCCGGCACGGCACGCCGCGCACACCGGCCGACCTGGCCAAGCACGAATGCCTGCTGCTGGTCGGCAGCCAGGGCCGGCAGGATGCGTGGCAACTCACCGATCGCAGCGGCCGCGAAGTGTCAGTGCGGGTGAATGGCCGCTTCGAAAGCAATCACGGCGAACTGCTGCGCGATGCCGCAGTGAGCGGGCTCGGCATCGCCCAGCATTCCACCTGGCACATCGGCGACGATCTGCGTGCCGGCCGCGTCAAAATCGTGCTGCCGGATTATCCGCTGGCGGATACCGGCATCTATGCGGTGACCCCGCAACGCCGGCTGGTGCCGCAACGGGTGCGCGCCTTCATCGATTTCCTTGCCGAACATTTTGGCGACGACCCGCCCTGGGATCGCGACCTGCCGACCGGCAACAAGCGCCGACGGCGCTGAGTGCCGCGACGTGACGCCGGGTGACCCGCATGCGCTATCGTTCCAGGCTCCCGCGGAGCGAACCCGATGCTCCCGCCTGCAACGGACTTCGCCATGATCGTCGTGCATCATCTCAACAACTCGCGTTCGCAGCGCATCCTGTGGCTGCTGGAAGAGCTCGGCGTGCCCTACGAGATCAAGCGCTACCAGCGCGATCCGAAGACCATGCTGGCGCCGCCGGAACTGCGGCGCGTCCACGCGCTGGGCAAGTCGCCGGTGATTACCGACGACGGCATCGACGGCGGCGGCGAACTGACCCTGGCCGAATCCGGCGCGATCATCGAGTACCTGGCCGACCGCTACGACAACGGCCAGCTGCTGCCGCGGCCCGGCACCGCGGCACGGCTGCGCTGCAACTACTGGCTGCATTACGCGGAAGGGTCGGCGATGCCGCCGCTGCTGCTCAAGCTGGTGTTCCAACGGGTCGAGACCACGCCGGTGCCGTTCTTCGTGCGGCCGGTGGTCAAGGGCATCGCCGGCAAGGTGCAGAACAGTTTCGTCGATCCGCAACTGAAGCTGCATCTGGATTATCTGGAGGGCGAGTTGCACAAGAGCGAGTGGTTCGCCGGCGACGCATTCAGCGCGGCCGACATCCAGCTGAGTTTTCCGCTGGAGGCCTTTGCCGTACGCGGCGGCCTCGATGCCGGCCAGCCGAAGCTGTGGGCGTGGCTGCAACGCATCCACGCACGCCCGGCTTATCAACGCGCGCTGGAAAAAGGCGGCCCCTTCAAGCTTGGTTGAGTCGCTAGGCTGAACGCCGGCCATGGCCCGAGGCTTCTATTTACGCCTCACTCACAACTGCGCTGGCAACGTGTTTCGCCAAGCACGGCGAATCGTGTCGATCGATATCTATCGATCGACTGATTCGGTGACCGCTTTCTCATTCAACACGTTTGTAACTGGAGATGGCCATGAGCAGGAACCGCGACATCGAGCACGCCCTCAACGACGCTGGCGAACAAGTAGGCCGCCGCGTGCGCTACTACGCCGACAACGCCGCCGACAAGGCGCAGAGCTGGATCGAGCGCGGTCGCCGCAGCACGCAGAAATTCGGCAGCCGCGGTCGCAACTACGGGCAGCAGCTATCGCGCAAGGCCGAGGATCTCGCCGACGAAGCGAACTATCAGTACCGCCGCCTGCGCCGACAGGTGAACCGTCATCCGGTGGCTACCGTGGCGATCGTGGCCGGTACCATCGGTGCCTTCCTGCTGCTCCGCCGCGCATTCCGCAGCGATGAGGAGGATTGAGCGAAGCGGGTTCTTGGTTACACGACCATAAAAAAAGCCGGGTCTATGCCCGGCTTTTTTTGTGCGCCACCGCTGGCGACGCGGTATCACGCGATCATCAGTTGACCGTAGTGATGTTCACTTCGACGCGGCGGTTCGGCGCCAGGCAGTCCCTCAGCTTCTTGCCCTTCAATTTCGGGCATTCGGCCACCGGATCAGCCTCGCCACGGCCTTCGGCCTGGATCACGTTAGTGTTGATGCCGTGCTGGACTAGGTAATCACGCACCGCTTCGGCGCGCTGCTGCGAGAGCTTCTGGTTGTACTCCGGAGCGCCGATGCGATCGGTATAGCCGATCAGCTGCACCGCATTGATCTGACGCGCGGAACGCAGCTTCGCGACCAGCGCGTCGAGGTCGCCGAGACCCTTTTCGTTGAGGCTTTGCAGGTCGGCCTTGCCGAACGCGAACAGCGCGTCGGCCGACAGGCTCTCGTGGCTGCTCTGGACTACGGGCGCCGGCTGCACGACCTTGGGCACCGGCTTGGGCTTGGGCGGGGTTTCACAGCCTGCCAGGAACAACGCCGCGGCACCGGCGACTGCAATGGCGAATACGCGAATAGACTTTTGCATGGTCTTTCCTTGAGCTAAACAGGTGGGGACGCACAACCGGGGAAAAGGCCGATCCGGACAACCACGCGGCGGCTCCGATCTACCGAAACATGCAACCGCAAGATTTAGCCCTGCCCCTTGTGTGTTGCAGCATAACCGCAAGCTAACGAATTGGCGATGCATCCGGTGACGAAATCACCTTTCCCGCGCGCAAAAGCACGACCATCAATCGGCAGATAGGAACTACGTCACAGTTGTCGTGACGGGAATGCTATCAATGCGATGCCGACGCGGGCGATCCACTGACCTGGACCGCCCGGCGTGTCTCCTTACACGCTCTGCGGGTTCGGCCGCTCCGGATCGAGCTTGTATTCCTTGATCGCGCGGCTGACGTCCTTGGCGTTAACCTTGCCGTCCTTCGCCAGCGCGGCCAGCGCGGCATGGGCGATCCAGTAGCGGTCGACCTCGAAGAAATCGCGTAGATGCGCACGCGTGTCCGAACGGCCGAAGCCGTCGGTGCCGAGCACCGTGTAGCGCATGCCGTCCGGAATGAAGGCGCGGATCTGGTCGGCGTATTCGCGCACGTAATCGGTCGCTGCGATCACCGGACCCTGGCGCGTACCGAGCTGTTCGGCGACGTAAGGCACGCGTGGCTTGGCTTCCGGATGCAGACGGTTCCAGCGCTCGGCATCGAAGCCGTCGCGGCGCAGCTCGACGAAGCTGGGGCAGGACCAGATGTCGGCGCTGACGCCGAAATCCTTTTCCAGCAGCTCGGCCGCCGCGATCACTTCGCGCAAGATCGTGCCCGAGCCCAGCAACTGCACGCGTGGCTCGCTCTTCTTCGGCTTGCCGGCATCCTTGAACAGATACATGCCCTTGATGATGCCTTCCTCGCTGCCGACGGGCAGGTCCGGATGGCTGTAGTTCTCGTTCATCACGGTCAGGTAGTAGTAGACGTCCTCCTGCTCCTCCAGCATGCGGCGGGTGCCGTCCTGCAGGATCACCGCGACCTCGTAGGAGAAGGTCGGGTCGTACGATTTCACGTTGGGAATCGCGCCGGACATCAGGTGCGAATGGCCGTCCTCGTGCTGCAAACCCTCGCCGTTGAGCGTGGTGCGGCCGGCGGTGCCGCCGATCAGGAAGCCGCGCGAGCGCATGTCGCCGGCGGCCCAGGCGAGGTCGCCGATGCGCTGGAAGCCGAACATCGAGTAATAGATGAAGAACGGCAGCATCGGCTGATTGCTGACGCTGTAGCTGCTCGCCGCGGCCATCCAGGCAGCCATGCCGCCGGCCTCGGAGATGCCTTCTTGCAGCACCTGACCCTTCTGATCTTCGCGGTAGTACAGCAGCTGGTCGGCATCCTGCGGACGGTACTTCTGGCCGAACGGCGCGTAGATGCCGATCTGGCGGAACATGCCTTCCATGCCGAAGGTGCGTGCCTCGTCGGCGACGATCGGCACCACACGCGGCCCGATCGCCTTGTCACGCAGCAGCAGATTCATGCCACGCACCAGCGCCATCGTGGTGGAGATCTCGCGCTCGCCGCTGCCCTTGGTGATCTGCTCGAACGCGGCCAGCTCCGGCGCCTTCAGCTTCACGTCGGTGTGCCGGCGACGCTGCGGCAGCGCGCCGCCGAGTGCCTTGCGACGCTCCAGCATGTACTGCACTTCCGGTGAATCCTTACCCGGGTGGTAGTACGGCACATCGGCCAACTTGTCGTCCGCTACCGGGATGTTGAAGCGGTCGCGGAAATGCTTCACCGCCTCGGCATCCAGCTTCTTCTGCTGGTGGGTCGGGTTTTGCGATTCGCCGGCCGCGCCCATGCCATAGCCTTTCACGGTCTTGGCCAGGATCACCGTGGGCCGGCCGGTGGTGTTCACCGCGGTGTGGTAGGCCGCATACACCTTGTGCGGATCGTGGCCACCACGGTTGAGGCGCCAGATGTCGTCGTCGGACAGGTTGGCGACCAGCTGCGCGGTCTCGGGATACTTGTTGAAGAAATGCTCACGCGTGTACTTGCCGCCGAATGCCTTGCACGCCTGGTACTCGCCGTCGACGGTCTCCATCATCAGCTTGCGCAGCTGGCCGCTGGTGTCGCGCGCGAGGAGCGGATCCCAGTAGCTGCCCCAGACCACCTTGATCGCGTTCCAGCCGGCGCCGCGGAACACGCCTTCGAGTTCCTGGATGATCTTGCCGTTGCCGCGCACCGGGCCATCCAACCGCTGCAGGTTGCAGTTGACCACGAAGATCAGGTTGTCCAGCCCTTCGCGGCCGGCCAGCGAGATCGCGCCGAGCGATTCCGGTTCGTCGGTTTCGCCGTCGCCGAGGAAGCACCAGACCTTGCGGTCACTCTTCGGCACCAGGCCGCGGTGCTCCAGGTACTTCCAGAACTGCGCCTGGTAGATCGCCTGGATCGGGCCCAGGCCCATCGACACGGTTGGCACCTGCCAGTAGTCCGGCATCAGCCACGGGTGCGGATAGGACGATAGGCCGCGACCGCGACCGGCCACTTCCATGCGGAACAGGTCCATCTGGTCCTCGCCGATGCGCCCTTCGAGGAAGGAGCGCGCATACACGCCGGGGCTGGAATGGCCCTGGTGGAAGACCAGATCACCAGGATGGTCGGCGCTGGGTGCGCGCCAGAAATGGTTGAAGCCGACGTCGTACAGCGTCGCCGACGAAGCGAAGCTGGCGATATGGCCGCCGAGCTCGCCCGGCTTGCGGTTCGCGCGCACCACCATCGCCATCGCGTTCCAGCGGATCAGCGTGCGGATGCGCCATTCCAGCGTGGCATCGCCGGGCATCTTCGCCTCGTTGGCGGGGGAAATGGTGTTGACGTATTCGGTGGTCGGATCGAACGGCAGATAGCCGCCGGCGCGACGGGTCGAATCGACCATGCGCTCGAGCAGGAAGTGCGCGCGCTCGGTGCCGTCATGGTTGATGACCGCAGTAAGCGACTCGACCCATTCCTGGGTTTCGGTGGGATCGAGATCCTGGTGCAGGAGGTCTTCGAGCTGGTCCATTAATGACTCCGCAGCGCCCGGCAGGCACAGGCTTGAGGTGGTGGATAGATGTCGGCAGGGGAGCGACGGGGAGGCCGCCTCGCCGCGCAGGCCGAAGCCCGATGACGAACGGAACCGGTTGATTCTAGCGCCGTGGAGCAGGCCCGCCAATTCGCGAAAACCATGCGCAAGCGCATGTTCGATGCGGCCCTATGTACGAGCACGTGAGAACGCGCGCTCGACGGAGCGACACTCACATCAGAACGCACGACCGATGGCAAACGATCAGCCCTTACGTCCGCTCTCCATCGACGCGCGAATCTGCGCATCCACGGCGGCGATCGCGGTCATGTTGACCACGCGGCGTGCGGTGGCGGCCGGGGTGAGAATGTGCGCCGGCTTGTCCAACCCCATCAGGATCGGTCCGATCGCCACGCCGTCGGTCATCACCCGCACCATGTTGTAGGTGACGTTGGCGGCATCCAGGTTGGGCAATACGAACAAATTGGCGCGGCCGCTGAGCGTGGTGTTCGGGAACATGCGCTGGCGTAGCGCGCCGTCCCACGCGGTATCGGCCTGCATCTCGCCGTCCATCTCCAGCTTGGGCATGCGCTCCTTCAGCAGCTTCCACACCTTGCGCATTTTCGCCGCGCTGGGGTTGTCGTGGCTGCCGTAATTCGAATGCGACAGCAGCGCCACTTTCGGTTCCACGCCGAACAGCTTGAGCCGGTACGAGGCCTGCAGCGTGGCCTCGGTGATCTGCTCGGCGGTCGGATCGACCTGCACGTGCGTATCGAGGAAGAACCAGGCGCCCTGGTCGTTGATCACGCCGGTCATGGCCGAGGTGCACTGGATGCCCGGATCGAGGTCGAACACGCTGCGCAGGTAGCCGAGCTTCTTGTGATAGCGGCCGACCACGCCGCTGATCAGCGCGTCCGCCTCACCGCGCTCGACCATCAGCGCCGCGATCAGGGTGGGCCGCGAGCGCAGCAGATTCTTCGCCGCCGCCGGCGACACGCCGCGCCGCTCGGTCAGCGCGTGGTACTGCTGCCAGTAGTCGTTGAAGCGCGGATCGCTGTCGATGTTGGTCAGCTCGAAATCGATGCCTTCACGCATGCGCAGGCCAAGCCGTTCGATGCGCGTCTGGATCACGTCGGGCCGGCCGATCAGGATCGGAAAGGCGAGCTTCTCGTCGATCACCGTCTGCACGCCGCGCAGAACCACTTCTTCTTCGCCCTCGGCATAGGCGACGCGCTTGCGGTCGGCGCGCGCGCGCTCATATACCGGTTTCATCAGCAGGCTGGTGCGGTAGATGAACTGGCCGAGCTTTTCCTGGTAGGCCTCGATATCGGCCAGCGGCCGCGTGGCCACGCCCGAATCCATCGCCGCCTGCGCCACCGCCGGCGCCAGCATCACCAGCAGGCGCGGGTCGAACGGACGCGGGATCAGGTAATCAGGACCAAAGGTCGGCACCTCGCCGCCGTAGGCGGTGGCCAGGTCGCCGGCTTCCATCCGCGCCAGCTCGGCGATCGCGCGCACGCAGGCCAGCTTCATCGCCTCGTTGATCGCGGTAGCGCCGACATCGAGCGCGCCGCGGAACAGGTAGGGGAAGCACAGCGCGTTGTTGACCTGGTTCGGATAGTCCGAGCGGCCGGTGGCCATGATGCAGTCCGGGCGCACCGCCTTGGCGTCTTCCGGGGTGATCTCCGGGCTGGGATTGGCCAGCGCCAGGATGATCGGCCGCGACGCCATCGTCGCCACCATCGCTGGCTTGAGGATGCCGCCGGCGGAAAGGCCGAGGAAGATGTCGGCGCCTTCAACGATCTCGGCCAGCGTGCGCTTGTCGGTGGCGCGCGCGTAGCGCTGCTTGTCAGGATCGAGATCGGTGCGGCCAGTGTGCAGCACGCCATCGCGGTCGAACGCGAGGATGTTCTCGGGGTCCAGGCCCAGTGCCACCAGCATGTTCACGCAGGAGATGCCGGCTGCGCCCATGCCGGTGGTGGCGAGCTTCACCTCGCCGATCTTCTTGCCGGTGACTTCCAGCGCGTTCAACACGGCGGCGCCGACGATGATCGCAGTGCCGTGCTGGTCGTCGTGGAACACCGGGATCTTCATCCGCTCGCGCAGCTTGCGCTCGACGGTGAAGCACTCCGGCGCCTTGATGTCTTCCAGGTTGATGCCGCCGAAGGTCGGCTCCAGCGAGGCGATGATGTCGACCAACTTGTCCGGGTCGCGCTCGTCGATCTCGATGTCGAACACGTCGATGCCGGCGAACTTCTGGAACAGCATGCCCTTGCCTTCCATCACCGGCTTGCCAGCCAGCGGACCGATGTCGCCGAGGCCGAGCACCGCCGTGCCGTTGGTGATCACCGCGACCAGGTTGCCGCGCGCGGTCAGCTCGCTGGCGGCATTCGGGTCGGCGACGATCGCCTCGCAGGCGTAGGCCACGCCGGGCGAATACGCCAGCGCCAGGTCGCGCTGGGTGACCATCGGCTTGGTCGGGCTGATCTTGATCTTGCCGGGCCGCGGATAGCGGTGATAGTCGAGTGCTGCCTGCTTGAGTTCGTCAGAGATGTTCGTCATGGGCGGCGGCGTAATCGGCAGACTGGAGTGCGGGAATGTTAGCACCGCGATCCAGACCGCCGGCTGATCGGGGCCGCGTTCCAAGAGCCTGCTCCAGGTCTTTGCTAGCCGGGGCGGGGGGTGAACTCTCGGGGAAGGGTTTCGGACGCTTACCGGCGTCCGAGTCAGTCTTTCAAGTGAGAGTGCTTGGCGACCTGGCTCGCCAAGCAGCACGCCTCTTGCTAAAAGACTATCGAACAGTTCTAAAGCCCCAGCGACAATTCGTCCGCCTGCACGTTGCCCATGCGGATGCGATTGGCGAACAGCGAGAACGCCAGCTTGCCGGCGAGCCCGTGCGCATGCTGCATCCACGGCGGCAGCCAGCGCGGCGGCAGCAGCACGCCGGAAGCGAAATGCGGCTCCAGGCTCAGCACGTCGTGCAGGGTCAGCTTGCCGGCGAACAGGTAGCGCAGCAGGTCCATCCGCCGCTGCTTCAGTGCCCAGCGGAAGAACGTGTGCACGGCCAGCAGCCCGGACAGGTAGACGTTGTCCTTGGCGAACGCCGAGCCGCCGGTCAGCGGCACGCCGCGAAACACGCGCTGGGTGGAATGGAAGCTGTCGGCGACGTTCTGCCCGCAGCCGCTGAAGAACTTGTATACCTCGACGAAGTCGGCGCCGTTCAGCGCCATGTCGATGGCCAGAATGCGCAGACTCACCCGCTTCAGCCGCGCGATGTCGATCGCGCCGGACATCAACTCGGCGAATACCGCCAGGCCCTCCTGCGTCGCCGTGACCCGCGGCGAGGTGCGTGCCAGCGACCCCAGTAGCGGCTGCTCGCGCCCGTTCAACGCGGTCAGTGAATGTACGAAGGCCTCGTGCGCCAGCAACTGATGGCGGTCGTATTCGTTGAATTCCGTGCCACCGCGCAAGCGGATGCGGGTCGCGCCGGCGGCGGCCTTGGCGGTGAGTTCGGGATCGACCTCCACCACGATGCGGCCGGCGCCGAAGAAATCGTCCAGCGTGTGCGCGAGATCGGCGCGCAGCGTCTCGGCCGGAATGTCGGCAACGATGTCGCTGTCGCCGAGATCGGCGCCCAACTCGTCGGACAACTCGACGAAGTAGTGCGCCGCGTCGAGGTTGCTGCGGTCGCTGCCGGGAATCGGGTCGCCGGGCCGGCCGTACAGCGCGATCGACGGCGCGGAGAAGCCGGCGGTGCCGACCGCTTCGAGCATTTCCGCGGCGATGCGCCACGACTCGGCGGTGCGCATCAGATAGATGCCGATCGGATCGGCGCCCGCTTCGTTACCGCCCGACGCGGCCTCGATCGCCGCCAGCTCGGCCCGCGTCGCGGCCAGGTCCGGTCGCTGGTAGTGCGCCTCGGGCAGGCTGAAGCGGCCCTGGCCGTAAGCCTCGATCAGCCGGTTTTCCAGCGAGGCCGGCCACGCCACCGTGGGCAGGATGTGGATCGGCCGCACGGCGGCGAGCAGGCGCCGGTCCAGTTCGGCGTAGTGCTGCAGCTCAGCGGGAATGACAGGCGAGGCTTCGTTCATCGGCGTCCTTGTCGCGCGGCGTCCACGCGCTGGATCAGTTCATCGGCGATCGGGTCGCTGCGAAAGGCGCCGAACAGCCCACGCGGGCTATTCGGCATGAACGCGATATCGCGCCCGAAGCGGGAATCCGCGCGCAGCCGCAAGCTGATCCGGCGCGGGTTGGTTAAGGTGGTGCTGTTCACGTTGAGCACGTCGTAGAGCGCGATGCGGATCTCCTGCTGGCGGTTCTTCACCAGCAGCGACTCGCCATCCAGCCACACTTCGTCGACCAGGTCGAACACCAGTTTCCTCATCAGCGCGAAGCCGAGCACCAACATCAATGCCGGCACAAACAAGAAAGGAAACGCCGGGCCGCCCTGCCGGGGCGGGTTGGCCAGCATTACCAGCAGGAAGACCGCGACACCGCCGAGCCACAACACCGGGAACACCCGTTTATAGAAAAAGGTGAACGACGAGGAAAGCCGGCGCATGAATTAAGCCCCACGGTGCGATATCTGGATAGTAGCCTCATCGTTGGCATCGCGATAAGCGCAGCCATCGTGTCGGCGCCCATACGGGAGCTCAACGGTATTTAGCGATACGTCGCAGCGCATCGATACGCAATTTAAGGTCATCAAGACTATTCGAATCGGACGGCAAGTACTTTACTTTCGAACCAAGACCCGGCCATTCGCGGTCCAGTGAAAGTTCGATGTGCCGAGTGCCTCTACCCCCATAGACGGATTCGGCATCGCCGATATCGGTCAATGGAATACGCCATTGCCCGCCGCGGTTCTTCACCAGCAACTGTTCGCCATCGAGCCATACTTCATCGACGAAGTTGAACATGCGAAATATCACAAAACCACCGATCGCCATCGCTAATAAAACGATGAGGTCTTGCCGTGCCTGTTGCGGCCACATAAACAGCTGGAATACCAGAAAGCCATACCAAAGCACGGGGAATACCCGTTTGATAAGAACGGTCATCCAGGACGATGAAAGCTGTTGCATGCCGGCACTCCCTAGCCATGGTTCCGACTATTAGCGCTCTCTTCCATCGCGACATCAAGCCGATGCAACCGCTCATTTCCGCCCGCGTCGATCGCGCTGCCTGCACCGCAGGAGTTGCTGTCCCGCTTACGCAGAACCCTGGCGTGCCTGGTCGATGTGCTGTTTCAGCATCGCAAGGATCGAATTCTGGCTGAGCGGGCCGAATGGACCACGCGCGCCGCCCGCAGAGGAACTGATGCTGTCACCCAGGCCCACTGCACCGTTGCGCAAGGTCAATCGGATCTGCAGCCCGCTGCTGAAGAGGTAACTGCTGACGTCGACCACATCGCGGCGCGCGACGCGCGACTCCTCACCGCCGTGCTTGACGACCAGGCTGTCGCCAGCCAGCCATATCTCGTCGCATGCATCGGCCGTCTGGCTGCCGGCCAGCATGAAGGCGGCGCTACCGATGCCCAGCACGAGTAGGGGTATCCCGATGACTTCCCACAGCGAGCCATGGGAATTGATCATCCACATGATGTCGAAGAAGGCGATGAAGCCGAACCAGACCAGAGTGGTCGAACCCTGTTTGGTCGAAAGAAACACTGGCGAAGGCGAAGAGAGTTGCAGCATGCACCTGTGCTTGATCGTACCGCCCCAATCATCGCGTGCGGCACGAAGCCGACACCACAACCGCCACCGCGATGACTAATCTTTCTCCCGCGAACCCCGATGCCCATGCGGCTTGTCGATCGGCCGCCCGCCGCGTTGCCGGCGCAACCGGGCTTCCAGCGTCGCCGCCTGCTCCTCGCGTTCGTCGCGCAGCTTCAGGTAATTGCGCCAGCGTCCGGCGGACAGCTCGCCGCGATCCAGTGCCGCCTGCACCGCGCAGCCCGGCTCGCTGCCGTGACCACAGTCGGCGAAGCGGCATTGCTCGGCGATCTCGTCGATGTCGGCGAACAGGTCGAGGTTTTCCTCGCCGGTGAGCTTGAGCTCGCGCATGCCCGGCGTATCGATCAGGCAGCCGCCGCTGGGCAGCTCGAGCAACGCGCGATGCGTGGTGGTGTGGCGGCCGCGGCTGTCGCTGTTGCGCACGCTGGCGGTGGCCATGCGGTCAATGCCGAGCAGGGTATTGGTGAGGGTCGACTTGCCGGCACCGGACGAGCCAACCAGCACCGCGCTGTCGCCCAGTTGCAGGTACGACGTCAGCAGCGCTGCACTGGCCGGATCCTTGCCGTTGATGGCGTGAATCGGTGTGCCATCGGGCAGCCGCGCGCGCAGGTCGTCGAGCACCGCGGCAGCATCTTCGCGTGTATCGAGCTTGCTCAGCAGCACCACCGGCTGTGCACGCGAGTCTTCAATGAGCGAGAGATAGCGTTCGATCCGTGCCGGATTGAAATCGCCGTCGAGGCCGGTAAGCACCAGCACGTAATCGATGTTCGCCGCGATCAGCTGGCGCTCGTAGCGTTCGCCCGCCGCCGCGCGCGACAACAGGCTGCGCCGCGGCAGCACGGTGACGATGTGCGGCGGGGCGCCGTCGGTCACCTCGACGAAATCGCCGACCGCCGGCCGCTCGATCGGGTCCAACCCGCGCTTCAGGAAACGGCCGTCCGGCTGCGCGCCGAATACCCGTTCGCCGTCATGCAGCTCGTAGCCGGCGCGATGCTGCGCCACTACACGGGCCAGCCGGCGGCCAGCGGCCGGCAGCACGTCACCACGCCAGCCGATGTGGCGCAACCGTTCGATGGTCTGGGCATCGCTCATAGGGCGGATTATGCCCTGCCTCGCAAAACGCCGCGCGGATCACCGAAATGGCCTCGCACCGGCCTCAGGACGCTGCTAGCATCGAGCGGCTGATAAATGCCGGACCTGTAGCGCCGGCCCCACGAATCAGGCGAGAAGGATGCAGGCGTTGGCTTCGATCAAACCCAGTGCGCACCTGGCGGACGTGCGCTACGAGATCCGCGGTGCGCTGACCCGGCGCGCGCGCGAGCTGGAGACCGCGGGCCGGCCGATCATCAAGCTCAATATCGGCAATCCCGGCCGCTATGGCTTCGTCACCCCGCCGCACCTGCGTGAGGCGATCGCCGCCCACCTGCACGAAAGCGAAGCCTACGGCCACGAACAAGGCCTGGAAGAGGCGCGCGAAGTGATCGCCGCCCAGCAGCGCGCGCGCGGCGCCCGCGGGGTGGACGTGGAACGCATCTTCATCGGCAACGGCGTCAGCGAGCTGATCGACCTGTCCCTGCGCGCCCTGCTGCAGCCCGGCGACGAAGTGCTGCTGCCGAGCCCGGACTACCCGCTGTGGAGCGCGGCGACGATCCTCAACGACGGCAGCCCGCGCTACTACCGTTGCCTCGCCGAGAACAGCCACCTGCCCGATCCGGACGAGATCGAGGCACTGGTGACGCCGCGTACGCGGGCGCTGGTGCTGATCAACCCGAACAATCCCACCGGCGCGGTGTATCCGCGTGAGCTGCTGGAGCGGATCGTCGCGGTCGCCGCGCGTCACCGGCTGCTGCTGCTCAGCGACGAGATCTACGACGAGATCCTGTACGACGGCACGGTGTTCCAGCCGCTGGCCAGCGTCGCTGGCGACCTGCCCTGCGTCAGCTTCGGCGGCCTGAGCAAGGTGCATCGGGCCTGTGGTTATCGGGTCGGCTGGATGAGTCTGTCCGGCGATCCGTTGCGCAGCGGCGAATACCGCGACGCGCTGCAGCTGCTCGCGGCGCTGCGCCTGTGCGCCAACGTCACCGCGCAATGGGCGGTGCAGCCGGCGCTCGAAAGCGCGGCGACCATCACCGAACTGACCGCGCCCGGCGGCCGCCTGCACGAGGCGCGCCGCACGGTGATCGAAGGCGTGGCGGCCAGCGAGTTCCTCGACCTGGTGACGCCGCAGGGCGCGTTGTATGCGTTCCCGCGCGTGCGCAGCGATCGCATCGCCAACTTCGACGACGACGACTTCGCCCTGCGCCTGCTGGAAGAAGAATCCGTACTGGTGGTACCCGGCAGCAGCTTCAACGTGCCGCGCAGCCGCCACCTGCGGCTGACCCTGTTGCCGCTGCCGGAACAGCTGGACGAGGTGTTCGTCCGCATCGAACGCGTGCTGACGCGGATGGCGGTCGAGCAGCGGCCCGCCATCGCCGTGGTGGCGTGAGTCCGGATCGTGCCTTCGCGCCGCGGGCTCTGTCGGTGCTGGATCGTCCTCGCCACCGGACTGCTCGGCATCGCAGCGAGCGCCTTCGCGGCCGCGCAGACCCCGACGCGCATGCCCCACGCTGACGTTTCCCGGCGCTACCTCGCGCTCGGCGATTCCTACACCATCGGCGAAGCGGTGCCTGCGACGGCGCGCTGGCCGGTGGTGCTGGCGGAACGCCTGCGCAAGGACGGCGTGACGATCGACGACCCGCAGATCATCGCCGTCACCGGCTGGACCACCGACGAGCTGATGGCCGCCATCGACCGCGCCGCGCCGACACCGGACAACGCCCTGGTGACCCTGCTGATCGGCGTCAACAATCAGTATCGCGGACGCCCGGTCGGCGAATACCGACAGCAATTCGCGACCCTGCTGGCGCGTGCCGTCGCGCTGGCGGGCCGCCGTGCCGGGCGTGTCGTGGTGGTGTCGATTCCCGACTGGGGCATCACCGCGTTCGGCCAGCAAGACGTCCGCGGCGCGACCCGGATCGGCGCGGAGCTGAACGACTTCAACGCCATCGCGCGCGACGAAACGCTGCGTGCCGGTGCCCGTTGGGTGGATATCACCGGCATCTCGCGCCAGCATGCGGCGCTGGTGGCCGACGACGGCCTGCACCCATCCGCCGCGCAATACGCACTATGGGTCGAGGCGATCCTGCCGGTCGCGCGCCAGGCCTTGCGCCAACCCTGAGCACCGCAACCGCACTGCAACCATTTCGCCATCATGCGGTGACGTGGAAGCATGACACTGGCATCCCGGTAGACCACCGGAGCGAAGTGTCATGGCGAACTTCCATTGCCGCAGCGCGTTCATCTCCGACGTGCATCTCGGCACGCCCGATTGCAAGGCCGCTTACCTGCTGGACTTCCTGCGCAAACTGCGCTGCGAGAAGCTTTACCTGGTCGGCGACATCATCGACCTGGAGGCGCTGGAGAAGCGCCACTGGTGGCACGCTGACCACGGCGCGGTGCTGGCGGAAGTGCTGTGCATGGCGCAGCGCGGGGTCGAGGTCACCTACATCCCTGGCAACCACGACGCACCGATGCGCGGCCTCGCTGGGCAGACCTTCGGCGGCGTGAAGATCGAGCTGGACGCGGTGCACGAAGGCGCCGACGGCCGCCGCTACCGGGTCAGCCATGGAGACGAGTTCGACCCCGAGCAGATCGGCCGCAGTTGGATGCTGCTGCTGGGCGACACCATGCATCGCTTCATCTGCTGGAGCAACCGGCGCCTGCACGGCATGCGGCGCCGGCTCGAGCTGCCCTATGTGCCGCTGTCGATCATCATCAAGTCGCATATCGGCAAGGCGCTGACCTACATCCGCGCCTACGAGGAACGCGTCGCCGACGATGCGCGCGAACGCGGCTTCGACGGCCACATCTGCGGCCATATCCACTACGGCCAGCTGCGCGAAATCGGCGGCGTGCTGTACCTCAACGACGGCGACTGGGTGGAACACTGCACCGCGCTGGTGGAAGACCACACCGGCGCGATGGAGCTGCTGCACTGGAGCGAACAGCCGGCCGCGCTGGGCCGGGCCAGCCGCGAACTAGTGCTGCCCTCGCCAGCTGCCGCATTCGCGCTGGCGCCGCTGGCCCGCCGCCAGCGCACCCTGGCGGAGCTGCGGCCGGCGGCCTGATCTGGTCTAAGCGCCAGCCCTTTCAAGGCCTTCATTGATGCTTTGATGGAGGAGAGCTTTCGTCCTCTCGGAGAGGGGTTTCGGACGCCTACGGCGCCCGAGTCACTTTTCTTTGCTGGCCCAAAGAGAAGTAACCCAAAGAAATGGCCTGGTTGAGCACGTCGGGGCTAAGGGCGGGTGCGATTAGGCCTTGCCGACGGAGTTCGCTACTCACAGAGTCGTTGCCGCTGCTATGCCGCGACCGCTCGGGAGCTAAGGCAAGGGAGATGTAATAGCAACTTGAAGTTGCAATGACACGCGCACCTCTCAGAGCCGAGCCTGGCGACGCGCAGCGAGCCAAGCCTTACCCTTACTTGCCTCGGCCAACGCGCGCTCGCGGCATAGCGGCGGCAGCTCCTCTTGAGTGGCGTCCTAACAGGCAAAGCAAAGTCTTGCCTGCTTGTAACTCCATCGAGTTGCACCAGGCCATTTCTCTTGGTTACTTCTCTTTGGGCCAGCAAAGAGAAGTGACTCGGGCGTCGGCAGGCGGCCGAAAGCCCGCCGCAGGCGAGCCAGGTCGCGAAAAGACTCAACCCATGTCGCCTGCCAAAGGCCCTGAAAGGGATGTGTCTAACGGCATCCTCTCCGGCCCCAGGTCCGCGCCACCTTGAAGCGCATCGATTGCGCCGGCATATGGGGCGTATCATTGCCTGCTGCATTTGCCGGAGTCCCCCATGTCCCTCGCCGACGCCACCCGCGACCGTATCGAATCCCTGCTCAACGCCCATCGCGTCGTGCTGTTCATGAAGGGCGACCGCCGTCAGCCGATGTGCGGTTTTTCCGCCGCGGCGACGAACATGCTCAACGAACTGTTGCCGGACTACCACACGGTCAACGTGCTGGAAGACCCGGAGATCCGCGAAGGCATCAAGGCTTACGGCGACTGGCCGACGATCCCGCAGCTGTACGTGCAGGGCGAGCTGGTCGGCGGCGCCGACATCATCCGCCAGATGTACACCAGCGGCGAACTGCACCAGCTGTTCGGCGCCACCGCGCCGGACCGCACGCCGCCCGAGATCACCATCACCGACAAGGCCGCCGCCGCCATCCGCCAGGGCACGGCCAATGCACAGGGCGTGGTGCTGCATTTGGAGATTGGCCCGGACCATAGCGCCGGCTTTCAGCTCGCACCGGCCGGCGACCACGACATCGTGGTCAACGCCAGCGGCATCGAGGTGCATTTCGACCCAGGCAGTGCGCAGCGCGCCAAGGGCATCGTGATCGACTGGGTGTCCACCGTGCAAGGCGAAGGACTCAGCCTGAAGTTTCCCGGCGCCAGCGAGATCGGCGCGCTGAGCGTGCACGAACTCAAGGCACGCCTAGCCGCCGGCGACATCGTGCTGATCGACGTGCGCCCCGCCCAAGGCCGCGCCGCCGCCGCGCCGTTGGCGCAGGCGCGCGTGCTGGACGAGGAAGGCTACGAGGCGCTGGCCGCACTGCCGAAAGACACCGCGCTCGCCTTCATCTGCCACCACGGCATTTCAAGCCAGGGCGTCGCCGAGCGCTTCGCCGCGCACGGCTTCGGCAAGGTCTACAACGTGACCGGCGGCATGGATGCGTGGGCCGCCGAGATCGACCCGAGCGTGCCGCGCTACTGATCCACTCAGCGGCGCGGCAAGCGCGCCGCTACTCGCCCGCAGTATCGTCCTCGAAGCGCAGGTGGCGCACGCTGCGCCCGTTGCGCCGGACCAGCTTCAGCGCCTCGATGCCGATCTTGATGTGCGACTCGACGAAGTTGGCCGTGATGGTGCGGTCGCTGAGCTCGGTCTTCACGCCCTCCGGGATCATCGGCTGGTCGGACACCAGCAGCAGCGCGCCGCAGGGAATCTTGTTGGCGAAGCCGGCGGCGAAGATGGTAGCGGTCTCCATGTCCACCGCCATGCAGCGGGTGCGCCGCAGGTAATCCTTGAACGCCTCGTCGTGCTCCCATACGCGGCGATTGGTGGTGTACACCGTGCCGGTCCAGTAGTCGTGGCCGAGGTCGCGAATCATGGTGGACACGCCGCGCTGCAGCTGGAACGCCGGCAGCGCCGGCACTTCGGGCAGCAGGTAGTCATTGGACGTGCCCTCGCCGCGGATCGCCGCGATCGGCAGCACCAGGTCGCCGAGCTGGTTCTTCTTTTTCAGACCACCGCACTTGCCGAGGAACAGCGCAGCCTGCGGGCGAATCGCGCTGAGCAGGTCCATCACGGTGGCGGCGTTGGGGCTGCCCATGCCGAAGTTGATCAAGGTGATGCCGTCGGCGGTGGCGTTCGGCATGGGCCGGTCGCGGCCATGCACCTCGACCCCGTGCCACTGCGCGAACAGCTCGACATAGTGGCCGAAATTGGTCAGCAGAATGTGCTGGCCGAAGGCCTCAAGCGGCGTGCCGGTGTAGCGCGGCAGCCAGTTAGAAACGATTTCCTGTTTGTCTTTCATTGGTTATCTCTTGAAGAGCGGGGGATCACCCTGCGCGCTACCGGCGACGCCACGCCGGCGAAGAACTCATTGTGTCTCCGCAAGTTTAGGCGGCCTCAGCAACTCCGACCAGCAAGCGTGAGACCGACCGCACATTTCGTGCATCGTCGGTATACCGGCGCGTGATATGTTGTGGCGCGTCCACTAGGGGATACGACGATGCGTATGGGGATCGCAATCGACGCGGCCTGCGATCTTCCGCAGGATTTTCTGCTTGCGCACGAGATCGTGGTCATGCCGATCACCATCAAGGTCGACGGCAAAAGCTTTATGGACGACCGCGACCCGGCCGAGGTGGCGCGTTTCCTCGAACACGGACTCGGCAGCCGCGGCCATTCGGCGGAAACCGAGCCCTGCTCGGTCGAGCAGGTGCAACAGCTGTTCCTGGAACGACTGGTGCTGGAACGGGACTGCGTGTTCTGCCTCACCATCACGGCTACGCGCAGCCCGATCCATAGCCATGTGGTGCGCGCCAGCTTCGCCGTGCTCAAGCACTATCGCGAAGTGCGTGAACCGGCCGGGCTGACCAGCCCCTTCCTGATGCGCGTGATCGACACCCGCAACATCTTCGCCGGCGCCGCACCGGTGGTATTCGAGGCGGTCCGGCTGATCGAAGCAGGCGAGACCGCGCCGGCGATCCGCGAACGGCTCAGCTATCTGGCCGATCATGTGTACGGCTATATGCTGCCGCGCGACCTGCACTTCCTGCGCGCGCGCGCGAAGAAAAAGGGCGACCGCAGCGTCAGCCTGTTCAGCGCCGTGCTCGGTTCAGCGCTGGACATCAAGCCGCTACTGCGCGCGTACCGCGGCGAAACTGGCCCGGTCGGCAAGGTGCGCGGTTTCGAGCACGGCGCCGAAGTCCTGTTCGGCTATGCGGTGCAGCGCGTGCGCGCCGGCTTGCTGGTGCCGGTCATGTGCGTCAGCTACGGCGGCGATCTGGCCGAGCTACCTAAGCTGCCCGGCTATACCGCGCTGCGCACGGCCTGCGAGGAATCCAACGTGACCCTGCTGGAAGCGCCGATGTGCCTGACCGGCATGGTCAACGTGGGCGAAGGTGCGATCACGCTCGGCTTCGCCGCCGAAGAACACGTCGCGGAATTCTGAGCGGCGAGGGCGCGCGGCAATCGGCATGGCTGGCATCACGACCTTGGTTTTCCGCGCCAATCGGCTTACCGGCATGCGGTGCGCCATCCTATTAATGATCTTCCTGCTGGGGCTGGGCGCGCAGGCGGCCGCGGCGACCAGCGTCTACAAATGCACCGACGCGCGCGGCCAGACGAGTTATCAGGACGCGCCGTGCTCGCACACGCAACGCCAGCAACGGATCTCGCTGCAAGACCAGGCGCCCGCGACTGCAGCCAATGATGAAGTGCCAGCGCCGGCGGCATCCACAACACCGCCCGCACCCTCTGCGCCACTACCGCGCATGCCTCAAGCACCGCCGCCGACGATGTACGGCTGCGTGCGTGCCACCGATGGCAAGCCGTATCTCAGCTCGAACGGCAATCCGCCGCCGTACCTGGCACCGCTCGCCATGCTCGACATGCTGCCGTCGTCGCTTTCGCAGACCTACGGTGCGGCCAATCTCGCCAGCAAGCCGCGGCCCACCGCCGGCATGGTCGGCGGCAACTTCACTCAGGTGCAGGACCAGTGCCACGAACTGACCCGGCAGGAAACCTGCAACGCGCTGCGCGATGCCTACGACGAGAATGCGCATAAACTCCAGCACGCCTTCAAGAGCGACCAGCCTCCGCTGGAACAGCGCGATGCGGAACTGCGCGCTCAGCTAGCCGGCTGCTAAGGCGTTGGTTCAGAATCTTTTGGGCTGGCGGCGCGGTGCGTCCTGGCCTGGCTCACCTGGGGTTGCTGCGCGGCGGTTTGCTTGAGGTCTTCGCACCTGGCTCGCCTGTAGCCGTCTGGCGACTTGGCTCGCCTGCGGCGGGCTTTCGGGCTGCTGCCGCAGCCCGAGTCACTTTTCTTTGCTGGCCCAAAGAAAAGTAACCCAAAGAAATGGCCTGATGAGCCCGTCGGGGCCAAGAGCGTGTGCGATTACGCCTTGCCGACTTAGTTTGCTACTCACAGAGTCGTTGCCGCCGCTATCCCGCGACCGCTCGGGAGCCACGGCAAGGGAGATAAAAGGACAACTTGAAGTTGCAATTAATACGCGCCTCTCGGAGCCGCCGCCTGGCGATGCGCAGCGAACCAGGCTTTCTTCACCTCGGCCAACGAGCGCTCGCGGCATAGCGGCGGCAGTTCCTCTTTGAGTAGAGGCTTGGTAAACAAAGCGTGGGCTTGCTTGCTTGTAACCCCATCGAGTTGCGTCAGGCCATTTCTCTTGGTTACTTCTCTTTGGGCCAGCAAAGAGAAGTGACTCGGGCGCCGGCAGGCGGCCGAAAGCCCGCCGCAGGCGAGCCAGATCGCCGAGAACAAGATGCCGCCCACCAAAAGATAATGGGCAGGTCCTCAGAAACCGTAGTTGAGGAAGCCGCCGTCCACCGCCAGCACCTGGCCGGTGATGTAGCCGGCCGCCGGCAGACACAGGAAGGCGATCGCCGCGGCGACTTCTTCCGGCTCGCCGATGCGCCTGAGCGGGGTATGGTCGAGCACTTCCTCGAGATAATCCTCGTCCGCCAGCGCCGGCTCGGAGCGCTGCGTGCGGATGTACCAAGGCGCCACCGCATTCACGCGGATGCCGTCCACCGCCCACTCCGCGGCGAGGTTGCGGGTGAGCTGGTGCAGCGCGGCCTTGCTCATGCCGTAGGGCGAGCCGGTGCGCACGTGGGTGATGCCGGACACCGAACCCACGTTGACGATCGCCGCATTGCCATGTTGCGCGAGCTGCGGGTGCGCCAGCCGGCACATTTCGTAGGCCGAAAAAAGATTCTGCTCGAAGACCGCGCGATATTCACTCTCGGCATAGGCCAGGGTCGGCTTCGGCGTGTTGCCGCCAGCGTTATTGACCAGCAGCGACAGCGGCAGGCGCAAGTCGGCGATCCAGTCGAACACCGCCAGGCGCTCTTCGCCTTCGGCAAGGTCGGCGGCGAACGCCAGCACCTCGATGCCGGCGAAATCGTCGATCAGTTCCACCCGCACCTGTTCGAGGTGATCCTCGTCGCGCGCCACCAGCAGCAGGTTGGCGCCGAGCCCGGCCAGCTCGCGCGCCGTGGCGTAGCCGATGCCCTTGCTGGCACCGGTGATCAAGGCGGTCTGGCCATGCAATTGCCAGGCGTCGATGCGCGCGTTCATGCCGAAAGTTTAGAGCCTTTCCGCATAGTCCGCGTAGCCCGCGCTTGTATTCGGCATCGCTGCGGCGGGACACTGGGGACTCTCGCCTGTAAGGCCGCGCCATGAAAACCACATTGCCACGCCTGATCGGAATCAGCCTGCTGTGTGCCGGCGTGCTGGCGCTCGGCGCATGCTCGAAAAAAGCGCCGGAACCGACCGCGCAGCCCACTGCCGCGGCTTCGGTCGCCACACCATGGGACAGCCTGAAGAAGGACGAGCAGCGCGCACGCGATGTGCAGCAGGTGGTCGACAAGCAGGCCGCCGATCAGAGCAAGCAGATTGACGATGCCTCGCGCTGAGCATCTCGCGCCGCCGTTTGCCTTGCCTGTCCCGTCCACTTCCTGAGTCCGTTCGAATGAGTCTGTCCGAGCCCCTCGTCGCCGTTGGCGACGCCGACGAAATACTGCGCCTCGACGACACCAGCGTGTTGCGCGGAGAGCGACCGATCCTCGACCGCGTCAGCCTGCGCGTGGCGGCCGGCCAGCACACCGCGATCCTCGGCCCGAACGGCTCCGGCAAATCGACCCTGGTCAAGCTGATCGCGCGGCAGCTGTATCCGCTGGCGCGGGCGGACGGCAGCAACAGCGTGCGCGTGTTCGGCCGCGACCGCTGGAGCGTCACCGAGCTGCGCCGGCTGGTCGGCATCGTGTCGCCGGCGCTGCAGCTCGACTACACCAGCGACACGCCGCTGGAAGTGTTCGATGCCGTGGTGTCGGGGTTTTTCGCCGCGCGCGGCGTATGGCTGAATCACCAAGTCAGTGCGGCGATGCGCGAGCGAGCGCACGAAGCACTGGCGCACATGGGCGCGACGCATCTGCTCGGGCGCGAGATGGCCAGCCTCTCCACGGGCGAGGCGCGTCGCGTGCTGATTGCGCGCGCGCTGGTGCATCGACCGCGCGCGCTGCTGCTGGACGAACCTTGCACCGGGCTGGACCTCGGCAGCCGCCGACATTTTCTAGAAAGCCTGCGGCAACTGGCGCACGGCGGCACCACCCTGCTGCTGGTCACCCACCATGTCGAGGAAATCCTGCCGGAGATGCAGCAGATCGTGCTGTTGCGCGAAGGCCGCGTGCTGCGGCAGGGCGCCAAAGCTGAGGTGCTTACCGGCGCCAACCTGAGTGCCGCGTTCGACCTGCCGGTGCAGGTGCAGCGCAGCGGCGAGTATTACGCCGCCACGCTGGCGTGAGGCCTCTGCCCAGAGCCTGTTCACGATCTCCGCATGGCCCGCGCCGGGAGCTGTTTGCGCGCAGGCCAAGGAAGAGCGAAGGAGTGTACGTCCGTACACGACCGAGCGATGACGCCGGCCTGCGCGCAAACAGACCCGGCCCTTCGGGTTGAGCCGTCGCGCCCGCTCAGCGGCAGCGCGCGGCTTGACCTGACCACCAGTCAGGTGCCGCGCCACGCACTATCACCGGGCGGGCGCGGCGACTCAACGCGGGCCATGCGGAGATCGCGAAGAGGCTCTCAGTGCGGTGTGCAGAAGCAGTAGGCGTACACGTTCGGCTTGCCGGCCACCGCACTGCGCAGCAGCTTCAACTCCGGCAGTGCCGACGGCAACTGCGCCACCCATGAGGGCAGCTGCAGGCCGTAGCTCTGCAGGATGCGGATCGAGGCGTTCTGATTGAGCCCGGCGATGAAGCTGCCGAACGCACCGAGCGGCTGCTCCACATAGCGCACGTTGTAATCCTTGCCGAGGCTGGCGCGGCTGGCCGCATCGGCCACGGCGGCGTCGAGCCCGCCGAGCTGGTCGACCAGACCGCGCTCCAGCGCTTGCTGGCCGGTCCACACGCGGCCCTGCGCGATCGCGTCGATCGCCTCGTAGGACTTGCCGCGCGCCTTCGCCACGTTGCCGACGAAGTCGTGATAGCCCTTGTTGATGATCGCCTGGATCACGCTGCCCACTTTCGGATCGAGCGGGCGGGTGATGTCGAAAGCGCCGGCCATCGGCCCGGTGCTGATGCCGTCGCTCTTCACGCCGATCTTGTCCAGCGTGTTTGGCACCGAGTAGAACATGCCGAAGATGCCGATCGAACCGGTGATGGTGTCCGGCTCGGCATAGATGCGATCGGCGTTCATCGAGATCCAGTAGCCGCCGCTGGCCGCCACGTCACCCATCGACACGACGACCGGAATGCCGGCGGCACGGGTCAGCTCGACTTCACGGCGAATCTGCTCGGCCGCATACACTTCGCCGCCGGGCGAATTGACTCGCAGCACCAGCGCCTTGGTACGCTTGTCTTCGCGCGCGGAGCGGATCAGTGCGGCGGTGGATTCGCCGCCGATGGTTCCCTGCGGCTGCTTGCCGGCGTTGATTTCACCTTCGGCCACCACGATCGCCACACCGGAACCCAGCGAAGGTTTCGACAGGTCCGCCACGTAACGCTGCAGGTTGACCTGGCGGAAGCCTTCGCTCGCCTTGTCGCCCGCCGGCACACCCTCTTTGCGCAGCATCGCCTCCAGCTCGGCCTGGGTCGCCATGCCGTCGACGAGATGTTCGTTCAAGGCCAGCTTGCCGAGGTCGCCCTCGGTGGTGGCGATCTTGTCCGGCAGGCCGTCGACGTCGCTGCGTAGCTGAGTCACATCGAGCTTGCGCAGCTGCGCCACTTCGGCGAGGTATTCGTCCCACAGGCCGCCCATCCAGAAACTGTCGGCCTGCTTCGATTCGGGCGAGGCGTGATCGAGGATGTAGGGTTCGGCGGCGCTCTTGAACTGGCCGACGCGGAACAGGTGTACGTCGACACCGAGCTTGTCGAGCAGGTCCTTGTAGAACAGCCGGTAGTTCGCCAGACCGGTGAGCATCACGCCGCCCTGCGGATCAATCAGGATGCGGTCGGCATGCGCGGCGAGATAGTACGGCCCCTGTTCCAGGTTGGCCGCCCATACGATCACCGGCTTGCCGGCGGCGCGGAAGCGATCCAGCGCCGCGCCCACTTCGCGCAGCGCGGCCAGGCCGCCGCCCTGCAGATGTTCCGGTTCGAGCAGGATGCGGCTGATCCGACTGTCCTTGGCGGCGGCGTCGATCGCGCCGACCAGATCGCGCACCTGCACCTGTTTCGGCTCGTCACCGGACAGGCCGGCCAGCGCGCGCTGCACGGGATCGATGCTGAACTGTTCGACCAGCTGTCCCTGCGGCTTGAGCACCAGCACGCTTCCGCTCTGGATCGTGCGCATGCCGCGGCTGCCGGCGATGCCGCCGATGAGCAGCAGCCCGAACACGAACAGGAACAGGAAGAAGATCAGATTGATGATCACCAGCCTGACCACATTGATGCCGCGCCCGAATACGCGGAGAAAGGCCCAGAATCCATTGGGGCGGCGCAGCGGCGGCGGAGACGTCATGCTGGGTAATCCTCGAAAGGGGGTTCGCAATGATGCGCTACAGCGTAGCGGCTCGGCCGTGCACGGTCACCTGCCGTCAGTCACCGATGACCGATGGCTGTTCGGGCGCGAGCGTTCGCGGCAACACATCCATCGGCCGTAGCGAACGGCGCCAGAAGCGCGCCAGCAGCAGCAATGCCGCCACCGTCAGGCCCGCGATCAGCCCCATCCACATGCCGCGCGCGCCGAGACCCTGGCGGAATGCCAGCCACCAGCCGACCGGCATGCCAATCACCCAGTAGGCGAACAAGGTGATCGCCATCGGCACGCGGGTGTCCTTCAGACCGCGCAGCGCGCCGTTGGAGGCCACCTGGATGCCGTCGGAAAACTGGAACAGTCCGGCCAGCACCAGCAGCTGCGCGGCCAGCGCGATCACGCCGGCGTCGTGCGTGTACAAGCTGGCGAGAAAGTGCGGCAGACCGAGCATCACCGCCGCGGAAATCAGCTGGGTGATCAGGGTCAGGCCGATCCCGCAGAAACCGGCATAGCGCACGCCGCGCGCGTCGCCGCGGCCGACCGCATTGCCGACCCGCACGGTGATCGCCATCGCCAGGCCCAGCGGCACCATGAAGAAGAAGGTGGCCACATTGATCGCCACCTGGTGACCGGACACCACCGCCTCGCCGAGGGTGCCGATCAGCAGGCCCACGGCGACGAACAGGCCGCCCTCGGCCAGCAGGGTCACCGCCATCGGTAGCCCGATCTTCAGCAGGGCGCCGATGCGCTGCAGCTGCGGCCACTCGAAGCGATCGAGCAGGCCGAGGCCGCGATAGTGCCGGCGCAGCAGGATGTAGGTGCCGAATCCCAGCAGCTCCAGCCACAGCACGGTCGCGGTGGCGATGCCGCAGCCGCGCGCACCCTGCGGCGGCAGGCCAAGCTTGCCGAACATGAAGACGTAGCCCAGCGGCACCAGCAGCGCCAGCCCGCCGAGGCTGAAGTACATCGACGGCCGGGTCAGCGACAGCCCCTCGGACAAACCGCGCAAGGCGAAATAACAGGTCAGTGCCGGCGCGCCCCAGCTGATCGCTTGCAGGAAATCCTGCACACCGTCGCGCAAGCTGGGCGTTACCCCGATCAGGTCGATCAGCCATGCGGCATGACGCACGCCGAACCACAACAACACACCCATACCCAGCGCCAGCCAGAGTGCCTGGCGAAACACCGCGCCCACTTCCGCACGCTGGCCGGCACCGTCCAGCTGCGCCACCGACGGCGGCAGCGCCATCATCATGCCGATGCCGCTGACGATCGCCAGCGACCAGATATTGGTGCCCACCGCCACCGCGCCCAGCACATGGGCGCCGACATGGCCGGCGAGCAGCGTGTCGATCACATTGCTACCGATCGCGGCCAGCTGGGTCAGCATCAGCGGCAATGCCAATCGCACGGTGGCGCCGATTTCGTGCGCGACGCGGGCCCGATCCACGTGGCCGGCTTCGGGACGGAGGGTTTGCATGGACTTGGTCGTACTCAGGGGCCGCCTATTCTAGCGCAGCCGGGCTGCCTTGCCGCCGGTCGTATGCCAAGATCACGCGCTCAGCATCACTCTAGCAAGGGGAATCGGCATGGCCGAGGAGGCGAACGAGGTCGGCGAAAGCAAGGAAAGCCATTGCGCCAACTGCGGTGCGATTTTGCAGGGTGAGTTCTGCCACGAGTGCGGGCAGTCCGTGCACAGCGTGCTCAAGCCGGTGCACGGCATGCTGGAGGACACGCTGGACATCGTGTTCCACGTCGACGGCCGCGTCGTGCACACCCTGCCGCCGCTGCTGCTGCGCCCGGGTTTTCTCACGCTCGAATATTTCGCCGGTCGCCGCGTACGTTATGTCGCACCGTTCCGGCTGATGTTCGTGCTGTGCCTGCTGGCGTTCTTCTTCTCCCATTTGGCCATCGACAACAGCAAGAGTGACAGTGGCGGCAGTGTCGTGACGTTCAATCTTCACGACAACGCGGATAGCGACTTCCAAGACGCGCGCACCGCTGCGGCCGTGGACAAGGTTTTGCGTCAGCAACTGGCCGACCTCAAACTCGCACGCCAGCTCGTCTTCACTGCGGATGCCACGAAGCGCTTCCAGCAGGCCGAGAATGATTTGCGCCAGGCTGCCGCCCGGCGCCTGGTCGCGCTTGGCGTGGCGCCGGCCGGCAGCGCGTCGGTGCCCGCACCGGCGAGCAGCATCGACCTGCGCGATCCCACCGGGCAGCGTGATGTCGTCCTCGATGAAGCGTTGCAGCACATGGGTGGCGTCGACGTGCCATGGCTGCCGGGCTTCGTGAATGCGCGACTGTCGCGCGCGGCAGCGCATCTGCGCGCGAACTGGCAAGCCATACAGCAAGGCGGCCAGGAAGGGGCGGAAGCGCAGGAGCGCATCACGGCCGGCATCTTCGGCGCGCTTCCGCTGAGCATGTTCGTGATGCTGCCGTTCTTCGCGCTGTTGCTGAAACTGTTCTACCTGTTCCGCCGCCGGCTCTACATGGAGCACCTGATCGTGGCGCTGCACAGCCATGCCTTTCTCTTCCTGGACGTGTTGCTACTGGTCCTGCTGGCGATGCTTTCGGGTTGGCTGGTGCCACATGCCGGTTGGATAGCCTATCCACTGACCATCCTAGAATGGGTGCTGGCGCTATGGGCGCCGATCTATCTGCTGCTGATGCAGAAACGCATCTATCGCCAGGGCTGGGCGATGACCTTGCTGAAATTCTGGTTCATCGGATGGTTTTACGCCTGCTTGCTGCTGATCGCGGTGAGCGTGGCTTTTGTGCTGGGGATCACACATTAGCGCCGGCTCGAATCCGGCCTGGCTGGCGTCGCAAGAGGGCCCAATGTTACGGCGCAACACGTTTTGCACAGCGTCAAGAGACTGTCAAGCTACTTTACCGGCAGTTTGCAAACAGATGAAGATTTGCCCCGCCCCCTTAGCAAGTCATTGGAAAATATCTCTATTTTCGAGTGATCAAAATTTCGTCAGAATGACGAAAAGGGCCTGACAGCGCCCGTGCGGGGCCGCCCTCCCCGCTGCATCCACAGAGTTATCCACAGCTCTTGTGGATAAATCGAAAACCCAGCCGTACATAGAGACTTATGTCGAATATCTCGATGTGAGGGGAGCTAGCGCACGCAAGTCCGTGCGATGCGAGTCTTACCCGCCGGGGCCAGCGTTCGGCATGGGCGACCGAGCCGAAGTTACACTGCATCACCGCTCGAGATTGCCATGCCCGTCCTTCGCGTCGCCCTGCCTGTTCCCCTGCCGACTTTGTTCGATTACCTGCCGCCGGCCAAGGGCGAGGCGGTGGTCGGCGGCCGCGTGTGGGTGCCGTTCGGGCGCGGCAAGCAAGTCGGCGTGGTGGTCGAGATCGCGGCCGCGCCGGCCGTCGCTGGCATCCGCCTGAAGCCGGCCATCGCCGTGCTGGACGAGCAGCCGCTGTTCGATGCCGAACTGATGGGCACACTGGCCTGGGCCGCCGACTACTGGCTGGCCGCTCCGGGCGAGGTGTATGCGAATGCCATGCCGCTCGCATTGCGCGAACCGCGTGCGCTGCCAGACGTGCGCATCGAATGCTGGGCGCTGACCGTGGCGGGGCGCAGCGCGCTCGATGCCGGCAGCCGGCGCGGCAATAGCCGCGTGCTGCTACAGACATTGGCCGGCGCGCCGATGAGCGCGCTCGAGTTGAACGAGCGCCAGCCCGGCTGGCGCGAAGCGGCCCGGCGGCTCGCCGCGGCAGGGCTGATCGAACGCAGCGAAGGCATCGACGCGATGCCCGCGATCGCCACGCTGGCACCCGCGTTGAACGACGAGCAGCACGCCGCCGTGGCCGCCATCGGTACCTCGTTGCAGAACTTCCAACCCTATCTGCTCGACGGCGTCACCGGCAGCGGCAAGACCGAGGTCTATCTGGCGCTGATCGAACAGGTACTGGCGCAAGGGCGACAGGTGCTGATGCTGGTGCCGGAAATCGGCCTGGCACCGCAGGCGTTGCGACGTTTGCGCGAACGGCTCGGTATTGCGGTGGAAGTGCTGCATTCCAATCTGTCCGAAGGCGATCGCGCGCGCGCCTGGCTGCGCGCGCGCTCGGGCGCAGCGCGGGTGATTCTCGGCACGCGCTCGGCGGTGTTCACGCCGCTGCCGCAGGCCGGCCTCATCGTGGTCGACGAGGAACACGACAGCGCCTACAAGCAACAGGATGGGTTCCGCTATCACGCGCGCGACCTGGCGCTGGTGCGCGCCCGCGCGCTGGGCATCCCGGTGGTGCTCGGTTCGGCGACGCCCTCGCTGGAATCGCTGGCGAACGTTGAAGCCGGCCGCTATCGCACGCTGCATCTGCGCGCACGACCGGGCGCCAGCCACGCGCCGCAGGTGCAGATCGTCGACATGCGCGCACAGCGGCTCGACCACGGGCTGTCGCCCACCCTGCTTACTGCCGTCACCGCCACGGTGGCGCGCGACGAACAGGTGCTGGTATTCCGCAACCGCCGTGGCTATGCGCCGGTGCTGTTGTGCCACGCCTGCGGCTGGCATGCCGAATGCCCGCGCTGCGAACACCCGCTGACCCTGCACGCCGCGCGGCGCCAGCTGATCTGCCATCACTGCGACTACCGCACGCGCCAGCCCGAACACTGCCCGGTCTGCGGCGCGACCGAACTGAAGCCGCAAGGCCAGGGCACCGAGCGGCTGGAAGAAGCGCTCGCCGCGCAGTTCCCACAGGTGCCGGTGCTGCGCATCGATCGCGAAACGACCCGTCGCCGCGATGCGTTCGAAAATCTGCTGGATTCGCTACACGACGAGGACAAGCCGGCCATCCTGGTCGGCACGCAGATGCTGGCCAAGGGCCACGACCTGCCGAATCTGACCCTGGTCGCCATCGTCGGCGTGGACGAGGGCCTGCACAGCGTGGACTTCCGTGCCGGCGAACGACTGGCACAACTGGTGGTGCAGGTGGCCGGGCGCGCCGGGCGGGCGCGCAAGCCGGGCCGGGTGCTGTTGCAAACGCATCACCCCGAACATCCGCTGCTGCGGCAACTGCTCGCGCAAGGCTACGCCGCCGCCGCGCAAAGCCTGTTGGCCGAACGCCGGCTGGCACAGCTGCCGCCGTACAGTCACCAGATGCTGCTGCGGGCCGAGGCAACCCAACGCAGCCCCGTCGACGAATTCCTCGAACATGCCCGCGCCGCTGTGCCATCTGATCCCGCGTTGCAGGTCGCCGGCCCGATGCCGGCACCGATGCCGTTGCGCGCAGGGCGCCATCGCGGCCAGCTGCTGCTCGAAGCCGGATCGCGCAGCGTCCTGCACGGCGCGTTGCGGCCCTGGCTGTTGGCGCTGTCGGGCCTGCCGAGTGCGCGCCGGGTGCGCTGGTCGCTGGATGTCGATCCGATCGATCTGTACTGACGCAGCACTTCGCAGATCCAGGCCGAAGCGTTCACATCGAGCCAACCTGTCGCATGGCGATCCTGTGGTTCAATCGTCGGCATGTCTGCACTCGATTCCTCTATGAACTCTGCAACGTCATCAGCCAACGTGCCGCATGTCGTGATCCTCGGCGGCGGCTTTGGCGGCATCGCCGCCGCACGCGCGCTGGCCAAGGCGCCGGTGCGAATTACCTTGGTCGATCGACGCAACCACCATCTGTTCCAGCCGCTGCTTTATCAGGTTGCCACCGCCAGCCTGTCGGCGCCGTCGATCGCCGCGCCGCTGCGTCACATGCTGCGCAACCAGCGCAACGTGACGGTCCTGATGGACGAAGCGACATCGATCGATCCGGCGCAACGATGCATCGAACTCAAGCACGGACAGGGTCCGCTGCATTACGACCGGCTGATCGTCGCCACCGGCGCCACACACGCGTATTTCGGCAACGACGCCTGGGCTAAGGATGCGCCAGGTCTGAAGACGCTGGACGATGCCTTCACCATTCGCCGCCGCGTGCTGACCGCGTTCGAACGCGCCGAAGAGGAAGATGATCCCGAGCGCCGCCAGGCGTGGCTGAATTTCGTGATCGTCGGTGCCGGCCCGACCGGCGTGGAACTCGCCGGCGCGCTGGCGGAGATCGCCCGGCATACGCTGCCGCGGGAGTTTCGCCGCGCCGATCCGCGTAGCGCGAATATCCTGCTGGTGGAAGCCGGCCCGAAGGTGCTGCCGTCCTTCGCACCGACGCTTTCGGACAAGGCGCGGCCGCAGCTGGAAAAGCTCGGCGTGCAGGTTCTCACCGGCCGGCGCGTGACGGCGATCGACCGCGATGGCGTCGAGATGGTGGAAGGCGATGCCGGCGCAGGCAGTACACACATCGCTTCGCATACGGTGCTGTGGGCGGCTGGCGTAGCGGCATCGCCGCTAGGCGCGCAGCTTGGCGCTACGGTGGATCGCGCGGGGCGCGTGCAAGTGCAGCCGGATCTCAGTGTGCCTGGCCATGCGAACGTGTTCGTAGTGGGCGACCTCGCCAACGTGCAGGACAACGGCAAGCCGGTGCCCGGCGTGGCGCCGGCCGCCAAGCAGATGGGCCGCTATGTCGGCATGCGCATCGCCGCCAGTGTCGTCGGCAGGGCTTCCGCCGAACGCTTCAGCTACAAGGACGCCGGCTCACTCGCCACGATCGGCCGTATGGCCGGCGTCGCCGATATCGGCGGCATTCGTTTTTCCGGCGTGCTGGCCTGGTGGGTATGGCTGGTTGCGCACATCTTTTTTCTGATCGGCTTTCGCAACCGATTGGTGGTGCTGCTCGACTGGGCGGTGGCGTACTGCACCTACCAGCGGCACGCGCGCATCGTCACCGGCAGCGACACACCCACGGCGAACGACGACTGAGCGCTAGCGCGGCTCGCCAACTACGACCATTGGCAGAGATGCAGCAGGACGCCAGTCGGATCGTGCACAAAGGTCACGATCGCTCCGTACGGCTGCAGCTTGGGCGGATGCACGCGCGCGCCGGGAAAGCGGTTGCCGCTCAGTACGGCAGACACATGCTCATACCACGCCTGCGCATCCGCGACGGTGACATGCAGCATGCAGTTCTCCGCCACGTCTTTCTGGTAGTAGTCCTGGATGTAGAAATGCTGCTGATCCGCCAACTGCACGAGGGCGAGCTTGGTGTCGACGTCCTTGGTGTCCCAACCGAGGCCCGCATAGAATTTTTTGGATAGCTCGAAATCCCTGGCCGGAATGAAGGGGCGCAGGTCGGCGACTTTCAGGTCAGGCATAAGCGTCTCCATGCTGCGCTAGCGAAGTGGCTTAAGCATACCTTCGACGCACTGCCCGCCTATACTCCTGTTCCCCACCAAGGATTTTCCATGGCCTCGCAACTCGAACAGCTTCGCAGCTACACCACTGTGGTCGCCGACACCGGCGACATCGCCGCGATCGCCCGCTACAAGCCGGTCGACGCCACCACCAATCCCTCGCTGTTGCTGAAGGCGGCCGAGATTCCCGCCTACGCGCCGCTGATCGACGAGGCCGTCGCACGCGCGAAAAGCCTGAGCAACCAACGTGAGCGGCAGCTGATTGATGCCGGCGACGAACTCGCCGTGGCGGTAGGCCGCAAGATTCTCGAAATCGTGCCGGGTCGGGTGTCCACCGAAGTCGATGCGCGGCTGTCGTTCGACACCAACGCCAGCATCGCCAAGGCGGAAAAATTGATCGGTCTCTACGAGGCGGCCGGGGTGAAGCGCAATCGCATCCTGATCAAGCTCGCCTCGACCTGGGAAGGCATCCGCGCCGCGGAGCAGCTGCAGAAGCGCGGCATCGACTGCAACCTCACCCTGTTGTTCTCGTTCGAGCAGGCGGTGGCCTGCGCCGAGGCCGGCGTGTTCCTGATCTCGCCCTTTGTCGGCCGCATCATGGACTGGTATGTGGCCAATACGGCGACCAAGAGTTTCGCGCCGGACGACGATCCGGGCGTGCAGTCGGTGCGGCGCATCTACGCCTGGTACAAGCAGCACGGCTTCGACACCGTGGTGATGGGTGCGAGCTTCCGCAATATCGGCCAGATCCAGGCGTTGGCCGGCTGCGACCGGCTGACCATCAGCCCCGAGCTGCTGGCAGAACTGGACGCCTCGTCCGACGCATTGCCGCGCAAGATGGCGGACGACGGCAGTCGCGAAGCGAAGCCGGCACCGATCAACGAGGCCGCCTTCCGCTGGGGCCACAACGAAGATGCGATGGCGACCGACAAACTGGCCGAAGGCATCCGCAAGTTCGCCGCGGATCAGCGCAAGCTGGAAAAGCTGCTCGAGGCCAAGCTAGGCTGAGCGACCGCCGCGCCGCGCCTTTTGGCGCGGCGCAGATCAATGCGGCGTGGGCTGCTGCTGATCGCGCTGCGCCAGGTTCTTCGGCGACAGCTCGTCCTGCGACCAGCCGCCGCCCAGGGCGCGGACCAGTTGCACGCTGGCGCGCAACTGGTTGGCCTGCAGCGAGAGCAGCCCCAGATGCGCATTCAAGGCATCCACCTGCGCGGTGACCACGTCGAGATAGCTGTCGGCACCCTGCTTGTACAGCTCCAGCGAAACCTTCAACGAACGGTCCGCCGCGGTGGTGGCGTCCTGCTGATCCAACAGTGCGCTGCCGTAATGGTTGAGCAGCGACTGGTTATCCTCGACCTGCTGGAACGCGGTGAGTACGGTGCCGCGGTATTGTGCGCTCGCCTCATCGAAGGCGGCATGCGCCGACGCCACCTGCGCGCGGCGACGGCCGCCGTCGAACACATTCATCAGCAGATTCGGGCCGAGCGCCCACAGCTGGCTTGGCGCATTCAGCAGATTGCCCCACGCGCCGCTGGCATAGCCGCCTTGGGCACTGAGCGAGAGCGAGGGAAAGAACGCCGAACGGGCCACGCCGATCTGCGCGTTCGCCTCTGCCGTGCGCCGTTCCGCCGCGGCGATATCCGGGCGACGCTCCAGCAAGGTGGACGGCAAGCCCAAAGGAATCGCCGGTAGATTCGGCAAGTCGGTCTTCGTATCCAGCGCGAAGTTAGACGCCGGCTGACCGACCAGCACGGCGATCGCATGCTGCAGCACTTCGCGCTGTGACCTGGTCTGCGACAATTGCGAGCGGGTGGCGGACAACTGCGATTGCGCGCGATCCACATCGAGACCGGACACGGCGCCACCTTCGTGCAGGGTCGTGGTCAGCTTCAGCGCACGTTGGTAGGTGTCGACCGTTTTCTGCAGCAGATCGATCTGCCGATCCACGCCGATAAGTTGCACATAGCTGTCCGCCAGCGAGGTCTCCAGGCTCAGCCGTACCGAGGCGAGATCGGCCGCGGACGCCTGCATCGACGCGCGGCCCGCGGCCACGTTGTCGCGGACGCGACCCCACAGGTCCACCTCGTACGACGCCTGCAGCGTTGGCGAGTACAAGTTGTAGTACTCGGGTGCGGTGGCGCCGTGCAGTGGCGAGTTCAGCGATGCGCGATTGCGCTGCGCGCTCAGACCGGCCGATACCTGAGGGAACAGATCGGCACGCACTTGGGCGAGGAAATCACGCGACTGTTGATAGCTGGCGAAGGCCGCAGCGAGATCCGCGTTGTGCTCGATCAGCTGCTGTTCGAGGCCGTTCAGGCGCTCGTCGCCGTAGAGCTTCCACCAGCCCTCACGTGGCAGCTGATCGGACGGCTGCGCCGTGGCCCATGGACCGGACGATGGCTGATACTGCGCGGCGACCGGCGCATCCGGCGGCTTGTAGGCCGGTGCCATCGAGCACGCGCCCAGCATCAGCGTGACGGCGATGGTCGCGGCGAGCTGCTTAGGATTTTTCATGGGGCTTGCCCGACTCCGGATTCTTGGCGATGCGCACCTCGTCACCGTCGACCAAGCCATCGGATGGATTGATGATCACGCGATCGTTGGTCGCCAGGCCCGAACCCACTTCGATCGACTTGCCGTAGTCGCGGCGAATCGTGACGGTCTTGAAATGCACATGGTCGCTGGCATCGAGCGTCGCCACGTGCAGGCCTTTGTCGTCGAAGATCAGCGCTTCGGCCGGTACGCGCAGGCCGAGTGTGCCCGACGCGATGTTGAAGCTGACGCTGGCATAGCTGCTCGGCAGCAGGCGGCCGTCTGGATTGTCGACGAGCAACTGCACCAGCGTGGTGCCCGAGGTCGGCGTGATCGCGCGCGCATCGGCCTCGACCTTGGCGGTGAACGACTTGCCCGGATACTCCGGCACGATCAGCGTCGCCTCGTCACCGCGATGGATGCTCGGCGCGTATACCTGCGGCACCTGCACATACACACGCAGCTTGCTGGTGTCGGACACGGTAAACAGCGGCGTGCCACTGCCATTGTTGTCCGCGGTGATCAGTGCGCCGACATCGGTGTTTCGTGCGGTCACGCGGCCGTTGAACGGAGCGACCAGTCGCGCATACGACTTCAGCGCCTTCAGGCGTTCGACGTTGGCCTGCGCCGAGTTGGTCTGCGCCTGCTTGGCGGCATAGTCACCGTTGTACTGGTCCACCGACTGTTGCGAGACCGAATCGGGATCGGTCTGGCGCAACACCTGCCAACGCTTTGCGGTGGTCCCAGCCAGCGCCGCATTCGCCTTTGCACTGGCGAGGTCGGCCTGACCCTGCAGCAACTGCTGGTCGAGGTCGGGTGTCTCGATCTCGCCGAGCAGCTCGCCGGCTTTCACCGGCGCACCGATGTCCTTATTCCATGACTTCAGGTAGCCGCTGGTGCGCGCGTAGATCGGCGCATTGGTGAAGGCGTCCATCTGCGCGGGCAGTTCGAGCGGTGCCTTGCCGTTGGCCGACTCGGGCTCGGCAATCACCACGGTGGGAATGGCCTGCTCGTCGGTCCACTGGCTAAGGCTGTGCGCCTGGGAAAGACGCGTCGCCACACCGATGACGACGATCGAGCCGAACAGTACCAGGCCGATGAGGGCCGCCAGGCGCAGGCGACGCGGCGACGGCGTTGCCTCGGGAAGGGCGTTGAGATGGTCAGACATGGGCAGGTTCTCCGGCATGGTCAGCCGAATCGGGCGCGCGCTTGTAACGCGCATGCATGATGGAAAAGACGACAGGAACGAAGATCAGCGTGGCCGTGGTGGCGAACAGCAGGCCGCCGATCACGGCGCGCCCCAGCGGAGCGTTCTGTTCACCGCCGTCGCCGAGGCCGAGGGCCATCGGTACCATGCCGATGATCATCGCCAGCGCGGTCATCAACACTGGACGGAAGCGCACGAAGCCCGCTTCGCGCGCGGCCAGCACGGCGTCGCCGTGGGCATCCAGGCGCTCGCGGCAGAAGCTCACCACCAATACCGAGTTGGCGGTGGCCACGCCCATGCACATGATCGCGCCGGTGAGCGCCGGTACCGATAGCGAGGTGTGCGTGACAAACAGCATCCACACGATGCCGGCCAGCGCGGCGGGCAGCGCGGTGATGATCACGAACGGATCGGTCCACGACTGGAAGTTCACTACGATCAGCAGGTACACCAGCACCGCCGAACCGAGCAGGCCGAACAGCAGGCCCGAGTAGGCGTTGTGCATGGTCTGCACCTGGCCCAGCAGCGCGATGGTGGCGCCCTTGGGCTTGTCCTTCGCGGTGTCTTGCAGCATCTTTTCGATGTCGCCCGCCACGGCGCCGAGGTCGCGCCCCTGCGTGGCAGCGTAGATTTCCACCATCGATTGGATGTTGTACTGGCTGACGATGCTGTTGCGATGCGTGCGGTTGATACTGGCCAGCGCGCCCAGCACCTGCGCGCTGCCACCAGTCTTGGCGGTGATCGGCAGGTTGTTCAACTGGGCCATCGTGTCGAGCTGGTATTGCGGCACCTGCGCCGAGATCGGGTAGGTCACGTTGTTGTCGGGATTGAGCCAGTATGTCGGTGCCACCTGTGCCGTGCCAGAAAGGTCGGCGATCAGGCTGCTGGTCACGTCGCCTTCGGTCAGACCCAGCAGCTGCGCACGCGTGCGATCCACGTCGATGCGGAACGCCGGCTGTGCCTGCGACTGCTGCAGGCGTGCATCGGCCACGCCGGGAATCTGCCGAATCTTGTTGAGCAGCTCGTTCGCGTAGACGAAGTTCTTGTCGAGGTGGAAACCACGGATCTGCAGGTCGATCGGCGCCGGCGAACCGAAATTCAGAATCTGGCTGACGATGTCGGCCGGCGGGAACGAGAACGTTGAACCCGGGAACAGGCGAGGCATTTTTTCGCGCAGGATCTTCACGTACTCGGCGCTGGGACGATGGCCATCCTTGAGCGAGATCTGGATGTCGCCATCCTGCTCGCCGACTTCACCGGTGTTGTTGTAGATCGTATTGATCGAGCTGGTGTACTGGCCGATGTTGTCCACCACGGTCTCGAGTTCGGCCGGCGGAATCACTTGATGGATGGCCTTCTCGATCTCCGCGAACTCCGCCGAGGTGGTCTCCACGCGCGTGCCGATCGGCGCGCGGACGTGCATCAGGATCTGGCCGCCGTCGACGTCGGGGAAGAAATTGCTGCCGAGTCCCGGCAACAGCGCAAACGACAGCACCACGAAGCCGAGGAAGCCGACCACGAATACTTTGCGGTGCTGTAGCGCGAGGTTGAGCAGGCCGCTGTAGCCGGCGCGGAACTTCTCGAAGCGATCCACGAAGCCACGTTGAAAGCGGCCCAGAGCCGATTTCGGCGGCGGCAGCGGCAGGTGCTGCCCGTGTTCGTCCACCGTCGGCGGATGCGCCTGCAGCAGGTACTTCGCCATCGTCAGCACGAGCGTACGCGACAGGATGAAGGAGAAAATCATCGCAAAGATCACCGCCTCTGCCATCGGTACGAACAGGTAGCGCGCCACGCCCGGCAGGAAGAACATCGGCACGAACACGATGCAGATGCAGCACAGCGAGACGAAGGCCGGCACGATGATCTGCGCCGAGCCGTCGACGATCGCAGTGATCACATCCTTGCCCTGCTCCAGATGCCAGTTGATGTTCTCGATGGTGACCGTGGCCTCGTCCACCAGGATGCCCACCGCCAGTGCGAGGCCGCCCAGCGTCATGATGTTGAGCGTCTCGCCGATCATCGACAATGTGAACACCGAGCCGAGCACGGCCAACGGAATCGACGTGGTGATGATGAGGGTGGAACGCCAGCTGCCGAGGAACAGCAGGATCATCAGGCTGGTAAGCGCGGCGGCGATGATGCCTTCGCGCACCACGCCATCGATCGAGGCGCGCACGAACAGCGACTGGTCGCCGACCGGCTTTACCGTGAGGTTGTCCGGCAGCGAATCCTTCATTTCCGCAAGCTTGGCGCGCACGCCGGCGACAATGGCGAGCGTCGAGGTGGAACCGTTCTTCAGCACCGACAGCAGCGTGGAACGCACGCCGTCCTCGTGCACAATATTGATCTGCGGCGGATTGCCGTCGCGCACGTGAGCGACGTCGCGCATGTAGATGGTGGTGCCGTTGATCGTCTTGAGTGGCAGGTCTTCCAGCTCCTGCACGCGAACGGCGGCGTTGTTCAACTCCATCGCGTATTCGTACTTGCCGATCTTCTGCGTGCCGATCGGGCTGATCTGCTGCTGGTTGGCCAGCGCGTTCGCCACGTCCTGCGTGGACAGGCCACGCGCCTGCAGTGCCGCTGGATCCACATCCAGTTGCACTTGGCGCGTCTTGCCGCCGAACGGATACGGAATCGCCGCGCCCTGCACGGTCACCAGCTGCGGGCGCAGCAGGTTGAGGCCCATGTCGCCCAGCTGTTGCTCGTTCAGCCCCTTGCCCGACAGGGCCAGCTGCAGGATCGGCACGGTCGAGGCGTTGTAGTTGACGATCAGCGGCGGCGTGGCGCCGGCGGGCATCTGCTTCAGCAGCGTCTGCGCGATCGCGGTCACCTGCGCATTCGCCACGGCGATGTTCACGCCGGGCTGGAAGTAGATCTTGGTGATGCCCATGCCATTGAGCGATTCCGACTCGATATGCTCAATGTCGTTGACGGTCGTGGTCAGCACGCGCTCGAACGGCGTGTTCATGCGCCCGGACATCTGGTCGGGCGTCATGCCGGTGAACTGCCACGACACCGCGATCACCGGGATGTTGATCTCGGGGAAGATGTCGGTGGGCGTGCGCGCTGCCGACATCACACCAAAGATGAGGATCGTCAGCGCGAGAACAACAAAGGTATAGGGTCGCGTAAGCGCGATCCGGACGATGCCAAGCATGCGGGGGATTTCCGTGCGCGAAATGATGCGTCGCCGCAAATTTTCGCATGACGCACATCGCACCAACAGGGTTGGGCGAATGAAGATAATTTCATCTTGTGTGCAGCAACTGGATTGCACGGCCGCATGAAAATTTCTTCATGCCGGCGATGCCAGCTCAGGCGGTCATCGGCATAACTTCCGACACGCTGCGGGTCAGGCAGGTACCGATCTTTTCGTCCGGCCCCAGCGGATAGCAGTACAAGGTGAGCCGGGCACCCTGGCTGGCCGCATCGCCGATGACCAGCGCATACCCATGCAGCCGCACGATCGCGCTGACAATGCTGAGCCCCAGACCCGAGCCACTCAGCGTGCGGCTGTTGTCGCCACGATAGAAGCGGCGCATCACCGCCTCGCGCTCGTCGGCGGGAATGCCCGGGCCGCTGTCGATCACGTCGACCCGCGGGCCACGCTTGTCCATGCTCGCGCGCAGGGTCACTTTGCCGCCGGTCGGCGTGAACTTGATTGCATTGCCGACCAGATTGGCCAGCGCCTCGAACAGCAGGTGCGCATCGGCACGCGTCGTCGCCAGCGCTGGGATCTCCAGATCGAAGGTCTGCCCGCGATCCTCCGCCACCGGCGTGAAGAACTCATGCACCTGGCGCAGCACCTGGCCGACGTCCACTTCGTCGAAGCAGGCCGCGCGGTTGCGGTCCTCTAGTTCCGACACGCGCAGCAGCGCGCGGAAGCGCGTTAGCACTTCGTCGATATCAACGATGCACGCCTCCACCAGCGCGGCCTCCGGCTTGCCGTCGATTTGCTGCTGCGTGCGATGCAGGCGCGCGCGCAGCCGGGTCAGCGGCGTGCGCAGGTCGTGCGCAATGTTGTCGCAGACGCCTTTCACTTCGCTCATCAGCCGCTCGATCTCGCTCAGCATCGTGTTGACGATGCCCGCCAGCTGATCGAGCTCGTCGCCGCGCCGGCTGATCGGCAGGCGCTTGGACAGATCACCCTGCCGGATCGGGTCGGTCGCTTCCTGCAGGGCGCGAATGCGCTTCTCCGGACCGCGGCGCAGCAGAAAGCCACCGAGCAAGCCCGGAATAATGGTCAGCGAAATGCCCCACAACAACGCCCGGCGGATGATCGCGCCGATGCCGTCGATGGTGCTGATGTCCTTGGCGATGACGAGGATGCTGCCATCGGGCAGCGTGGTCGCGAGACCACGCGCACGCACGCGTTCCGCATCGCGATCGGGGCGCGGCAGGCCGTGCTTCAGCAAATGCACCTGGCCATCGCGCAGCAGCGAGGACGGCAGGTGATCGATGTTACCGGCCACCGGCTGGTGATCCTTGTCGAATAACCCCACCGACATGATGCCGTGCGGATCGATCGCCGCCGCCGCATCCACCGTCGTTGCCAGCCGCGCCGGGTCGGTCGATGCGATGTAGTGCAAGCGCTGCTGCAGCATCTGGTCGATGACGGTGTTGAGGTAGCGCGTGGTCTCCCACTGGATCATGCCGACCAGCACCGCGCCCCACACGACGAACAGGGCCCCGTAGATGAAGATCAAGCGCGAGCTGGTCGAGTGCCAACTGTTCGAGCGTGCGTTCATGACACCACCGGGGCTGTTTTGTTGGCGGCTGCGATCCGGTAGCCGGTGCCGCGCACGGTATGAATCAAGGCCGTCTGGCCGGCGCCGTCGATCTTGCGCCGCAGTCGTCCGATATGCACGTCGATCACGTTGGTGCCGGGATCGAAATGAAATCCCCACACCGTCTCGAAGATCATCGTGCGTGTGAGCACCTGCCCGGCATTGCGCATCAGGAATTCGAGCAGGCGATATTCGGTGGGCAACAGCGTCAACGGCTGACCGCCGCGATAGGCTACGTGGCTCACCAGATCCAGTTCGAGATCGGCCACGCGCAGGCGCTGTACGGATTGCGGCTGGCGCCGGCGCAGCAGTACTTCGGCGCGCGCCGACATTTCGTCGGGCGCGAACGGCTTGGTGAGATAGTCGTCGCCGCCGGCACGCAGGCCGCGCACGCGCTCGTCGACGTCGCTCAACGCGCTGATCATCAACACCGGCGTGTCGCTGCCGGCGCGCCGCAGTCCGGCCACCACGTCGATACCGTCCATTCCAGGCAGCATGCGGTCCAGCGTGATCAGGTCATAGTCGCGCCGCATGGCATGCGCCAGACCGTCCTGGCCATTGGCGACCCACTCGGCCAACATGCCGTGCGCGCTGAACTCGGCGACGATCTCGCGTGCCGTGGTTTCGTCGTCTTCGATGACCAGGATGCGTGGCATCGCTTGTTTATGTCTTCATGCCGGTTACGGCGCCGAGGGTAGCCAATATAACGAAACGGCCTCCGCAGGGAGGCCGTTCGATGCTACACCCACCGATTTCTTCAGGCAGCGAACAGCCCGCGCATCTTCTTCATCGCGTTGGCCTCGACCTGGCGGATGCGTTCGGCCGACACGCCGTACTCGTCGGCCAGATCCTGCAGCGTGGCCTTGTCGTCGTTGAGCCAACGGCGCTGGATGATGTCCCGCGAACGCTGGTCAAGGTTGTTCAGCGCGGACGACAGCGTGGACATCTGGTCTTGGGCATGGTCGGCGTCGGACACGTTCTCATACGGGTCGGCGCCTTCGTCGATCAGGAAGGCGGCCGGTGCCGGCTTCGCATCGTCGTCGGCGTCAGCCGGCGCTTCGAAACCGATATCACGGCCGGACAGACGCGACTCCATCTCGCGTACAGTCGCCTCGGGCACGCCCAGATCCTTCGCCACCACGCGCACTTCCTCGGCATTCATCCAGCCCAGGCGCTTCTTGCTCTTGCGCAGGTTGAAGAACAGCTTGCGCTGCGCCTTGGTGGTGGCCACCTTGACGATGCGCCAGTTGCGCAGGATGAATTCATGCATCTCGGCACGGATCCAGTGCACCGCGAAGCTGACCAGGCGTACGCCCTGCTCGGGATCGAACCGCTTCACCGCCTTCATCAGGCCGATGTTGCCTTCCTGGATCAGGTCAGCCAGCTGCAGGCCATACCCGCTATAGCCACGGGCAACGTGCACCACGAAGCGCAAATGCGACATCACCAGCTTCTTGGCGGAAGCCAGGTCTTCACCTTCGTTGTAGCGACGCGACAGCGATTGTTCCTCATCCTGGCTGAGCACCGGAATGCGGTGTACGGCCGAGATATAGGCATCCAGACTGCCAACGACGCTGGGAACCGGGAAACTCGCGGTATCCAAGGCTTGAGACATGTGTGGAACCTCCTCGTTAGAGAATTAGCTTAGCACTCGGTTGTATAGAGTGCTAAAGGCCTCGGCAAGTTCCGAGATCCTTTTAATGAACCGAATGGTACACGAATAGATCGTGTTTGTCCAAGGAAACCGCGAGCCGGATGGCGCGGCTTCAGGTCCCGCTTAGCTCGGCCCGCGGCGGCAGCGACCAGTCGATCGGCGCCTGCCCTTGCTCTTCCAGGTAACGGCTGGCCGCTGAAAAGTGCCCGCAGCCGATGAAGCCGCGATGGGCTGATAGCGGCGAAGGGTGTACGGACTTCAGTACGCAATGACGGCTTGTGTCGATCAGCTGGCCTTTGCGCTGGGCATAGCTGCCCCACAGCATGAAGGCCAGCCCTTCGCGCTCGCGGTTGAGCGCATCGATCGCGGCATCGGTGAAACCCTCCCAGCCCTTGCCCTGATGCGAGCCGGCCTGGCCCTGTTCCACGGTCAGCACGCTGTTGAGCAGGAGCACGCCGCGATCGGCCCAGGGCGTGAGGCAGCCATGGTCGGGGCGGCGGAGCTCGAGATCGCGTTCGATCTCCTTGAAGATGTTCTCCAGCGAAGGCGGCACCCGCACGCCCGGGCGCACCGAGAAACACAGGCCATGCGCCTGCCCCGGACCATGGTAGGGGTCCTGTCCGAGGATCACCACGCGCACGGCGTCGAACGGCGTATGCGTGAAGGCATTGAAGATTTCCGGGCCAGGCGGGTAGATCACCTTGCCGGCACGTTTCTCCGCGCGCAGGAAATCGGCCAGCGCGCGCATCTCCGGTCGCTGCAGGTAGTCGCCGATACGCACCTGCCATGAAGGCTCGAGTCCACCGCGTGCCGCGCTCATGCAGTCTGTGCCTTGTTGCGCAGATGCTGCGCCACGCGCAGCTGGAACAACAGCTTGGTGATCAACAGCTTCTCCTCGATCGGCTTCTCCACCAGATCGTTGGCACCCGCCTTGAGCAGGGCGGCCTGGTTGGCCGGATTCTCGTCGCCGGTCATCACCAGCACCGGCAGCCGGCCCTTGCTGTAGCCGAAATCGCGACGAATCCGCTCGAGCAGGTCGCCGCCGGTGAGTTCGCCCTTGAGGCTGACGTCGGTCAGCACCAGGTCGGCGCCGATCTGGCCCTGCACGCGCTCGGTTTCCAGCAGCGCCAGCGCATCCTCGGCGCTGATCACGTGGCGCACGACGAGGCCGGCTTTCTCCATCACCCGGCGGGTCGCCAGGGCCACCACGCGACTGTCCTCGACGTAAAGCACCTCACCTTCGCCCTTGCTCTGCGGCCGCACATAGCCGCTGATGAAAGCCGCCAGCGCGTCGAAGCCCAGCGATTTGTCGAAATAGTCGGTGACATGGTCGCCCAGCGTGCGCCGATGCAGACGCTCGTCCACGTCGCCGGACACCACCACGATCGGCACGTAGATCTGTGGCGCCGATTCGCGCACGTAGCGCGCCAGCTCCAACCCGTCCATGTCGGGCAGGCGCAAGGCGATGGTGATGAAGTCGAACGCGCCTTCGTCGAGCAGCCGGTGCGCCTCGGCACCGCTGGCGCAGCCCACTACTTCGGAGTCCGGCAGTTCGGCCTTGAGCACGCGCGCGATCAGTTGTCGCGCAACGCGCGAACCGTCCACCACCAGTACGCGTGGCGCACTGCCGATCATGCGGCTGCTAAAGGTCGCGCTCATCGGATCGTCCCCATCAAAACCGGCCTCATCAGGATAGGCTCAGCGAAATCTGCCTTCCCTGCCGGTGTTGCGGGAAGCATGTCCGATGCCTCCGTTTCGATGCCGTGAAGACGCATTCGGCCGATGAGCTTGCGCTCATCAGACCGTGCGTCGCAGTTGCCGCGCACTGACCAGTCGCGCGCCCAGCCAGCCGAGCGCCGCTGCCGCGACCGGCACGCTCAGCAACAACCACAGCGGCAGGCCATTGACCTGCAAGGCACCGTTGTAGGCGCGGCTGAGTTCGGCCACGGGCTGCGCCAGCACCAGTTCGATCAATACCGCCAGCAAGGCCGCCAGGACGCCGGCGAACAGGCCATACCAGATGCCGGCATAGAGATAGGGGCGCCGCACGAAGGCCCGGCTCGCGCCGAGCAGCATCAGCACGCCGATCTCCTCGGCGCGGCTGGAGATGTCTACCCGCACGGTGTTGCCAACTACCAGCAGCACGGCCAGCGCCAGCATCGCCGCGAGAATCAGCACCACGCGGGTACCGACGCCGAGCAAGGCGTCCAGCCGCTGCCGCCAGGTGCCACTGTCCTGCACCATGTCAACGCCCTGGATGCCACGCAGATCGGTGACCAGGCTGTCGACCTGGCCGGCGAGCAAGCCATCCTTCGGCCGCACTTCCAACACATAAGGCAGCGGATTGTCGTCCAGCGCATGTAGTGCGCCGGAGAAACCCTGCATCTTGGCCAGCTCGTCCATGCCCTGCTGCGGCGTCTTCAGCTTCACCTCGGCCACGTCAGGCCGCTCGCGCAGTTTGGTCGCCATCAGCTGCGCTACCGAATTGGCCTGCCCCGGCTGCAGGAATGCACTGATCGCCTGCTGCTGGCCCAGCGCATCGCCGAGTTTCTGCACATTGCCGAGCAGCAGCCAGAACGCCAGCGGCAAGGCCAGCGCCAGCCCCATCACGGCGACGGTGAGCAGGGTGCCAACCGGGCGCGAAGCCAGCCGGCGCAGGCTCGCCGCCGCACTCCAACCATGATGTTCGCGCCAGCCGGCGATCTTGCGCGGCTTGTCGCGCTCGCTGCGTGGCGGAGGAGTCTCGGCCCGCACGCGGATCTCGTCGTTACCCGTGCTCACAACACCTCCTGCGCGGCGAGGTCGGCCACCAGGCGGCCGTGATCGAGCACGATCACCCGCTTCTTCATGCGCTTGATCAAGGGCAGGTCGTGACTGGCGATCAGCACCGTGGTGCCGACATTCTGGAATTCGTCGAACAACCCCATGATCTCCATCGCCAGCTGCGGATCGAGGTTGCCGGTGGGTTCGTCGGCGATCAGCAGGCTGGGCCTGGCGACGATGGCGCGGGCGATGCCGACGCGCTGCTGTTCGCCGGTGGATAGCGTGGCCGGCAACTGCCGCTCGTAGGACAGCAGGCCCACCTTTTCCAGCGCGGCGCGCACGCGTCGCACGCGTTCGGCCGGCGCGACGCCGCCGATCACCAGGGGCAGCTCCACATTGGCGAACACCGTGCGCTCCATCAGCAGACGGTGATCCTGGAACACCATGCCGATGCGCCGACGCAGCTTCGGAATGCCATTGCGGCCGATCTTGGCCAGGCTATGCCCATCCAGCGTGATCAGCCCGTGCGAAGGCCGCTCGATCAGCGCCAACAATTTGAGCAGGGTGCTCTTGCCGGCGCCGGAATGGCCGGTGACGAAGGCCATTTCGCCGGCAGGCACTTCGAACGACAGCTGCGTGAGCGCCTCGTGGCCGCCTTCGTAGCGTTTGCTGACTTGATCGAAGCGGATCACCGCGTGCCCTCGTCTCTACGTAACCGACCAGTGGCAAGAATACGGGAAGCCCGCGCTAAACATCAGACCTTCTGTGCACAAGGGCGTGCCCCAGATCGCCGCCGGCATGCCGCGCGGCGATCTATGCGCCGAATGTATTCAGCGGCCGGTGAACAGCCGGGTCAGCCGGCGGAACAGGCCCGGCTTCTTGCCCTCGTGCACCGGCTTGCCGGCCGCGGTGGCCGCGACCTGGCGTGACGGCCGCGCGCTGCTGGCGACTTCCGTCGCCACACCGTTCCGCGGCGGACGGCGCTCGCCACGCGGCGGGCGCGTCTCGCTACCGGTTGCCACGGCGGTCGAGCCGCTCGCGACTGCCTCGGCGCCCTCACGGCGACGACCACGGCCACCACGACGACGGCGCTTGCGCTCGGCCGCAGCCGGTGTCGCGCCGTCGGCTACCGTTGGTGCCGGTGCCGGTGCGGCGACGACAACGACCGGCTCGACCTTCGCCGGCCTTGGTTCGCGCGGCGGACGGCTACTGCTGGCCTGGCCTTCGCGCGGCGGACGACCACTACGGCCGCCACTACGCGGACTCGGCTTGTCGCCCGGCTTCGGCGCCACCTTGTCGCCGAACGCGGCGCTGTCGGCGGCCGCATCAGCTACGAATTGCGCATCCACTTCGCGCGGTTTCGGCATCACCAGCAGCGCCGGATCGATTGCTTCGGCCGGAATGCGCTGGCCGATGTACGCCTCGATGTCCGGCAGCGACATCGCATACAGGTCGCAGGCGAAGCTGATCGCGTCGCCTTCCGCACCGAGCCGCGCGGTACGGCCGATGCGGTGCACATAGTCTTCGGCGTCCTGCGGCAGGTCGTAGTTGAACACGTGACTGACCGCGGGAATGTGCAGGCCACGGGCCGCCACGTCGGTGGCGACCAGCATGTCGAGCTGGCCGTCCTGGAAGCGCTGCAGCAGTTTCTGCCGCTTCAGCTGCGGCACGTCGCCGGAGATCGCGCCGACGCGATAACCCTGGCGCTTCACGCGGTCGGTGATGCGCTCAGCGGCGGCCTTGGTATTGACGAAGATGATGCTGCGCTCGGCGGCGGTGCGCTCGAGCAGGTTCAGCAGCAGCGGCATCTTTTCCTCTTTCGAGGGGAAGTAGACCACCTGGCGCACCTTGTCGGCGGTGACATTATCGCTCTCCACCACCAGCTTCTCGGCCTCGTGCATGTGCTCGTAGGCCAATTCCAGCACGCGATGGCTGAGTGTGGCGGAGAACAGCAACACCTGGCGCTGCTCGCGCGCCGGCAGGCGGCGGAAGATGAAGCGCACGTCCTTGATGAAGCCGAGGTCGAACATGCGGTCGGCCTCATCAATCACCATCACCTCGACGCTGTCCAGGCCGAACACGTGCTGCTTGTAGTAGTCGAGCAAACGGCCGGGGGTGGCGATGATGATGTCGCAGCCGTCTTTGAGTTGCTGGCGCTGCTTGTCGTAGTCGACACCGCCGTAGATCAACGCGCTGCGCAGGCCGGTATGCCGGCCGATCGCCTTGGCGTCTTTCTCGATCTGGATCGCCAGTTCGCGGGTGGGTGCAATCACCAGCGCACGCGGATCGCTGTCCTTGCGGCTGGCGGCGGCCGGCTGGGTCAACAGGCGGTTCATCAGCGCAACCAGGAAGGCGCAGGTCTTGCCGGTACCGGTCTGTGCCTGGCCGGCGACATCGCGGCCGGCCAGTGCCATCGGCAAGGTCAGTGCCTGGATCGGCGTGCAGCGGGTAAAGCCGCTGGAATCCAGGCCCTGCTGGAGCAAGGGGTGCAGCTCGAAATTGGTGAAGAAGGTATCGGTGAGTACCGTCTGCGACTTGGCCGGCCGCACTTCGGGTAGCTGTTCCTGGGGCGGCTGTGCTTGAGGCCGCTGTTCTTCGGGCAGCTGTTCTTGGGAATTTTGTACTTCGGAATTTTCGGACATGGGGTTCTGGTTGACCGGACAGGCGACCGCGCTTGCGGCTCGCCCGGTCCGCGGCGGCGCCACGGACGGGTGGAGGGATGCGGCAGGCAGCGGCATCGTGGCGGCGGAATTTGAATGACATTCCGCCAACTGGCGTCACGAGCCTGGCTGGCGCCGGGCGGCGGGCATACTTGTCGGCCGACAATCCCGCTGGCATAGGTGAATGGACTTCGGCAACGATCCCTTGCCCGATATGAAGTCGGCTCACCTATGTCAACGGAATCGTCCGTCGAGCCCTTGAATCGCTTGAATCGCGCCCCGAGTTAGGCTGGAATGGAGGCCTGCCGCAATGGCTCCCTCCTTGTCCGACCTGCGCTAGTGGGCACCCCAGTGTAACCGATGCCGGCCGCGCGGTCGCCAATCCCCCCGATTCACTCACTCAAGCCACATTGTCATGTATCCCATTCATCCACGCCATCCACGGAGATTCCGGTGAGCGACCTGATTACCCACGTTAGCGATGAAGCCTTCGAGCAGCATGTGCTCAAGTCCGACACCCCCGTCCTGCTGGATTTCTGGGCCGAATGGTGCGGCCCGTGCAAGGCCATCGCCCCGGTGCTGGACGAACTGGCCAAGCAGTACGAAGGCAAGCTGAAAGTCGTCAAGATCAATATCGACCAGAACCAGAAAACGCCACGCGACTACGGCGTGCGCGGCATTCCCACCTTGATGGTTTTCAAGGACGGCAAGGTCGAGGCGACCCAGATCGGCGCCGTCGGCAAGGGCCAGCTAACCCAGATGATCGAAAAGGCCATCTGAACCGAAGTTTGTAAAAATCCCGCCGCCACGCTTTACGGCGCAGCGCGGCGGGTGCTAGATTGCTCCAGTCCGCCGGGACCTTTGCCGTCCCCCGCGCGTTTTTCAGCGCACGCAGACCCCTCCCTCCTGTAATTCAACGGCGCCCTGCGAGGATTGCCCGTGTCCGATAGCGAAATCAAAGATTCGACCGACGTCAAGAATGTCGCCCCCAAGCCTGCGGCCGAACCGCGCGCACGTGCTCCGCGTAAATCCGCGGCGACCGTGGCAGCCGATGGCGCCGCCAAGGCCGAGAGAGCGGCCGCAAGAGCTGCCGACCGGCCCGCAGTAGAGAAAGCTGCGTTGGAGCGGCCCGCGCCTGAACGGCCGGTGCAGGAAAGGCTGGCGGTGGAAATGCCCACCCAGCCACCACCGCAGCACAACGCCCCGACCGAGCATGCGCCGGCTCCGCAGAACCATGCGGGATCGCCGTCGAACTCGCCGGCTGCCGACGGCAACACGCAGCAGTCCGCGCCGGAAGCCCGCGAGGGACAGTCGGCCGGCACACCTCCCGGCAACAACCCCGCACAGCCACCCGGTGCGGCGAACTCGCAGGGCCAGTTGAACAACCGCAACGAGCGCGACGGCCGCGGCCGCCGGCGCCGGCACGAGCGCAACCAGCCGCGCCCGCCGGGAGCCAATCCAGGTAATCCCGGTAATCAAGGCAATCCCGGCAACCAAGGCGGTTACCAAGGTTCGCGCAACAATAACAATGGCTATCCGGTCGATGAAGACGAGAATGCCGATGCCGGCAGCAACGATCGCCTGATCAACCTGACCGAGCTGAAGCGCAAGAATTCGATCCAGCTGCTGGAATTCGCCGAGTCGCTCGGCGTACGCGAAGGCGTGGCGCGCCAGCGCAAGCAGGATGTGGTGTTCAACATCCTCAAGGCGCACGCCCGTTCCGGCGGCGGCATCTGGGCCGAAGGCGTGCTGGAAATCCTGCAGGACGGCTTCGGCTTCCTGCGCTCGGCCGACGAGTCCTACCTGGCCGGCCCGGACGACATCTACGTGTCGCCCAGCCAGATCCGCCGCTTCAACCTGCGCACCGGCGACTACATCACCGGACGCGTACGCCATCCCAAGGAAGGCGAGCGCTACTTCGCGATGCTCAAGCTGGACGACATCAACGGCGATCCGCCGGAGGCGTCGAAGAACAAGCTGCTGTTCGAAAACCTGACACCGTTGTTCCCGCGCAAGGCGTTCAAGCTGGAGCGTGGCAACGGCTCGTCCGAGGACATCACCGGGCGCATCCTCGACCTGGTCGCACCGATCGGCAAGGGCCAGCGCGGCCTGATCGTCTCCCAGCCGAAATCCGGCAAGACGATGATGCTGCAGAACATCGCGCAGGCGATCCAGTACAACCATCCCGAAGCGCACCTGATCATGCTGCTGATCGACGAGCGTCCGGAGGAGGTCACCGAGATCGCCCGCACCGTGCGCGCCGAGGTCATTTCCTCGACCTTCGACGAGCCCGCCGTGCGCCACGTGCAGGTCGCCGAGATGGTGATCGAGCGCGCCAAGCGCCTGGTCGAGCACAAGAAGGACGTGGTGATCCTGCTCGACTCAATCACCCGCCTGGCTCGCGCTTACAACACCGTCATCCCGAGCTCCGGCAAGGTGCTCACCGGCGGTGTCGACGCCAACGCGCTGCAGCGTCCGAAGCGCTTCTTCGGCGCCGCGCGCAATGTCGAGGAAGGTGGCTCGCTGACCATCATCGCCACCGCGCTGACCGAAACCGGCAGCAAGATGGACGAGGTCATCTACGAGGAGTTCAAGGGCACCGGCAACATGGAAGTGCACCTGAGCCGACGCATTTCCGAGAAGCGCGTCTACCCGGCAATCGACATCAACCGTTCCGGCACCCGCCGCGAGGATTTGCTGATCGAGCCAGACATGCTGGCCAAGATCTGGATCCTGCGCAAACTGCTGCACCCGATGGACGAGCTGACGGCGATGGAATTTATGCTGGACAAGATGAAGACGACCAAGTCCAACGACGAGTTCTTCAATTCGATGAAGCGCTAAGCCGTTTCGTTTGGACATGAGAAGGCCGGCACATGGCGGCCTTTTTCTTTGCGCAGTTGCATGCGACAAAACCTGCCACTAAGCTGCCGCTCCCTTCACTTCAACGGCGAGGTCACGATCACCATGATTGCTCATTCCCTCCTCCTCGCCGGGTCAACGCTGTCCAAGCATTGATCGTCCGGCTGGCCCCTCCGGCCAGCGCGCATCTGTTGAACCCGGTACATCGTCCGACTTCCCCTCGCGGGAAGCCGTCTGCATGTTCCATCCAGGGTCCAACTAAATGTCTTCTCAGACTTATTCGCTCCACCAGCTCGGCTGGCAGCCGAGCTTCGCCGAACAACTCACGCTCGATGACTTCGAGGCCGGCTACCCGGCCCGCGTCGTGGCGATCCATCGCAACGGCTTGGCCGTGCTGTCCTCGCGCGGCGCAGCCGTCATCACACCACCGCGGCATCTGGCCGGCACCGATAGGCGCGGGCTCGCCGTTGGCGACTGGGTACTGATCGAACAGGACGCCGATCGCGTGCTGCGCCTGCTCGAACGCCGTTCGCTGCTGGCCCGCATGGCCGCCGGCGACGACGGCCGCATGCAGTCCATCGCCGCCAACCTCGACAGCTTGTTCGTCGTCACCTCGTGCAACGACGACTTCAATCCGTCGCGACTCGAACGTTACCTGGCGCTGGCCTGGGAGGCCGGCGTCGAGCCGGTCGTCCTGTTGACCAAGGCCGACCTTGCCGCCGATCCAGCACCCTATCTGGATACGGTGCACGGCATTGCACCCGGCATGCCGGTGCTGGCCATCGACGCGACATCCTCGGCGTGCATCGCCCTGCTCTCGCCGTGGCTCGATGACGGCCAGACGGTCGCCTTCGTTGGCTCGTCCGGCGTCGGCAAGTCGACCCTGACCAACACCTTATTGGGTGCATCCGCACGCCTGACGGCAGGCATTCGCGAAGATGACGCCCGCGGCCGGCACACCACGACGGCGCGCCAGATGTTCCCGTTGCCGACCGGTGCGTGGCTGATCGACACGCCTGGCATGCGCGAGTTGCGGATCGGCGCGGCCGCTGCAGGCGTGCAGGCCACGTTCGAAGACATCGAGGCGCTGGCCGCCGCATGCCGGTTCCGCGATTGCGGGCATGCGCATGAGGCCGGCTGCGCGGTTGCGGCTGCGATCGCCGATGGCCGGCTCGACGCGCGCCGCTTGGCCAATTACCGGAAGCTGCAACGCGAGGCCGAACAGGCGGCACGCAGTCTGCGCGAACAGCGCGAACGAAGCCGGCAATTCGGCGCCATGGCACGTTCGGCCATGCGCGCAAAACGCGAGCGGCAAGGGCGATGACCTTCATTGCAAGAGGGGTGGTCGCGGTTCGGTTCGACCGCGGCCATCGACTTGGGTCTATTCTGTGCCGCAAGGCACCCTTTTGAACCGCTCTGAGCGCCCCATAACTGGGACACCCGCCACGTGCCCAAGGAAAGTTCGAGTGTCCATACCCAGCGCCGTCAAGAGCACGCCGATCCACGGTCGCCGTGAGCTGGCCGAGTACCTCGCCGCGGGCGAAAAGCCCCGCGAAGCGTGGCGGATCGGCACCGAGCACGAGAAATTCGGATTTCGCACCGACGATCTGCGTGCCCCCACCTTCGAGGGCGAGCGCGGCATCAAGGCGCTGCTGGAAAGCGTGGCCGAACGCTATGGCTGGACGGTCGCGCGCGAGGGCGAGAATCCGGTGGCGCTGTCGCGCGACAAGGCCTCGATCACGCTGGAGCCGGCCGGCCAGCTGGAGCTTTCTGGCGCACCGCTGGAAACCGTCCACCAGACCTGTCGCGAGGTGAACGAGCATCTGGAAGAAGTGCGCTCGATCGCCGACGGCATGGGGCTCGGCTTCCTCGGCATGGGCTTCCAGCCGAAGTGGTCGCGCGCCGAGATGCCGTGGATGCCGAAGGGCCGCTACAAGATCATGCGCGAGTACATGCCCAAGGTCGGCTCGCTCGGCCTGGACATGATGACGCGCACCTGCACCGTGCAGGTCAACCTGGATTATTCCAGCGAAGCGGACATGGTGAAGAAGTTCCGCACCAGCCTCGCGCTGCAGCCGATCGCGACCGCGCTGTTCGCCGATTCGCCGTTTACGGAAGGACGTCCAAACGGCTATCTGTCCTACCGCTCGCACATCTGGACCGATACCGACGCCGACCGTACCGGGATGCTCGACTTCGTGTTCGAGGACGGTTTCGGCTACGAGCGCTACATCGACTATATCCTCGACGTGCCGATGTACTTCAGCTACCAGGACGGTCGCTACATCGACCTGTCGGGACAAGATTTCAAGAAGTTCATGGCCGGCGAACTGTCAGCACTGCCAGGCGTACGGGCGAACATGAAGGATTTCGCCGATCACCTCACCACCGCCTTTCCGGAGGTGCGGCTCAAGCAATACCTGGAAATGCGCGGCGCCGACGGTGGCCCGTGGAACCGTCTGTGCGCGTTGCCGGCGTTCTGGGTCGGCTTGCTCTACGACGACGAGGCACTGGACGCCGCGTGGGATCTGGTCAAGGATTTCAACCGCGCCGAACGCCACGCGCTGCGCGACGGCGTGCCGAAGCATGCCTTGAAGCTGCCGTTCCGCGGGCACAGCGTGCGCGAACTGTCCGCAGAGGCCGTGAAGATCGCCGCCCATGGCCTGAAGCGGCGCGCCCGACTCAACAAGAACGGTGCCGACGAAAGCGTCTTTCTCGAGCCCTTGCTGGAAATCGTCGAATCGGGCCTGACGCCGGCCGAACGCAAGCTCGAACTTTTCCATGGCGCCTGGAACGGCAACATCGACCCGGTATTTCGCGAGTTCGCTTACTAGCGCGGGTAAAATTGATCACCCGCTGGCCGCAGACGGCCTGCATGTCCATGCGCCACTATTCCCGCGATGCTCGAAAGCGAAAGAGGTGAATCACCACCTCAACGGAATGGACGGCTACTGTTTCGCGCAGACCTTGATCTGATCCACGTACCAGGCATCTTGGGTGAATGTTTCCGAGTAATACCTGAGGGTCGTGTGGTCGCTGGTGGCCGTAACATCCACCAGCGCGGCGACAGGGCCGCCGGCAGTTTCGCGTAGCTGGATGCTGTCTCCGCCGGTATAGGGCACAACATCGAATGGAAGTGACTTTTGCGACCAAGCCGTATTGATGCAATTGACTACGTCGCTTCTGCTCTCGCTGCTGACGAAGACCGCGGTAGGCGGTAAATCGCGCAGTTTCCCCGCACTGGAACAGCCGGCGACCAGCGTCGCGGCTATGAGACAGGTCACCTGTCGTTTCATGTTGGTTGCTTCCCACGAGTTATGAAGAGGCCGGCCTCATGCCAGCCTTTTTGCTACACCTTTACGCCACGTAGGTTACCTCTTCGCCGGCGCATTCTCCAAACCACAATGGATCAGCCTCGGCTTGAGGCTGGGTCTTTGCCGCGGCAGTCCTTGTACATCTTGGCTAGATCGTCGGCATTGCCGCAGGAGAGGATCATGGCGCGGAAATGGTCACCGTTCTCGCGCTTGCGGACTTGCTCGGAGTATGGCTCCCAACCCCACGCAGCGACCTTGAGGCCACCCTTTGCTGATCGATCACCGCCTGGATGTCCTTGGCCTCGCGCTGCGCCAGCCGAACACAAGCTGGAACTTTTCATGGCGCCTGGAAAGGCAATATCGACCCGGTGTTTCGCGAATCTGTGTACTGAGTCACTAATTCGATAGGGCCCTCCAAGTAGTCCCCCACTCGTCATGAGCGTTTGATGAGAGACGTGCTACTTTTTCGGCGCTGACCGGACTTCACTGGGGAAAATATGGCTTTTCTGCGTTCGCTGCCCGCGCGACGTTTCGCGCTGGGCCTGATTATCGTTGCCGTCCTCGGCGCCCTCCTGATCCAATCCATACGAAGCCACAAGCAAACAAGTCCTGCACAGCCAGAGCAGATAGCATCCAGCGCCCCCAGCCCGATCGAGCCGCAGCCGCCCAGCGCTAGCACCAGCGCCAACATTACGGCCAGCGCTACGACCACTGCTCTGCCCAACGACCAGGGAACGCTGCTACTGCGCTTCCCTGATGTCTGCGGCGACCGCATCGTGTTCACCTATGCCGGTGACCTCTGGACGACCTCGACCCATGGCGGCACCGCAACCCGACTGACCGCCGGTCCCGGCCTGGAGCAGTCGGCGCGTTTTTCGCCCGATTGCAAGCAGGTTGCCTTTACGGGTCAATACGACGGCGACGATCAGGTTTATGTGATCGACGCCGGCGGTGGCCAGCCGCACCAGCTGACGTACTACCCCAACCTGGCTATTTCGATCCCCGACTTCCTCGGCTTCGAACATCAGGTATACGGCTGGACGCCCGATGGCAGCCACGTTCTGTTCCGCTCGTACCGCGACAGCTGGAGCGTACGCCAACCCAGGCTTTACACGATTGCCGCCACCGGCGGCCTGCCCGAAGTTCTGCCGATGCCCAGCGCCGGCGGCGGACGCTATTCGCCCGACGGCAAGCAGCTGGTGTACTCGCCCTGGTTCCGCGACTTCAGTGCCTGGAATCGTTACAAGGGCGGCTGGGCGCAGTCGCTGTACATCTACGACATCGACGGCAAGACCGCCCGCAAGATCACCGACGACCCCTACAGCGATCGCGATCCGATGTGGATCGACGGCGCGATCTATTACGTCTCCGATCGCGACGATCACGGCAACATCTATCGTTACGATGTGGCCAGCAAGCAGACCACCCAGCTGACCCACCATCGCGACTCCGATGCGCGCTGGGCCAGCAGTGACAGGCAGGGCCAGATCGTTTACGAATACGCTGGCGGACTGCATCTTTACGATGTGCGCGATGGCAGCGACAACGCCTTGCAGATCCATGTGCCCAGCGATCTGCCGGCCATGCGCGCCGGCGTGCGCAGCGTGGCCGGCCTGATCGAGGGAGCGACTGTTTCGCCCAACGGCAAGCGTGCGCTGATCGTCGCCCGCGGCGAGATCTTCGACCTGGCCCTGCAGCATGGCACCGCGCTGGATCTGACGAATACACCCGGCGCACACGAACGCGAAGCCGTCTGGTCGGCCGACGGTCAGCAGATCGCCTATGTCTCCGATCAGACTGGCGAAGAAGCGATCTGGGTGCGCAGCCTGGACGGCAAGCAGCCGCCGCGCCAGTTGACCCACACGGTGTATGGACGGCTGACCACGCCGCGCTGGTCGCCGGACGGCAAGCACATCGCCTTCTTCGACAATAGCCAGTACCTGCACCTCGTCGAGGTGGCCAACGGCCATACTGTCGAGGTATCGCGCAACCCACATGTCATCGAACGGGATCTGGGCAACGATTATTCCTGGTCGCCCAGCGGGCGCTATCTCGCCTACACGCTGGATGCGAGCAACCAGCTGCCGGCGGTATATGTCTACGACACCAGTAACGCGCAAAGCCAGCGCGTCAGTCCCGAACCGTTCGCCGCCGGCAACCCGGCGTTCTCGCCCGACGGCAATTACCTGTATTTCCTGTCTGCCCGCGAATGGACCCCGCAGATCTCGAGCGTGGAGTGGGAGATCGCTTCCAACCGCACCCAGATGATCTACGCACTGGCCTTGCGCAAGGACGTCGCCTCGCCCTTCCCCTTGCGCAACGATCCCGCCGCCAACGATGCCAAGCCGGCCAAGGACTCCAAAGGAAACCCCGGCAATCACGATGCGGCTAATGACCCGATCGACTTCGACGGCGTCGCCGACCGCGTAGTCCGCGTGCCGCTGGATGGCGATAACTACGCCGACCTGAGCGTCACCGCCAACGCGCTGATCTACACGGTTTCGGACGCCAAGTATTACGGTCGCGAAGGCGGTATCAAGACCAAGCTGCAGCGTTACGACCTCGCCGAACGCAAGGAACAGACGCTGACCGAGGAGCCGTCCACGCTGGCCGGGTGCAAGGGCCTGGATGCGGGCTATTCGCTTTCCGCCGACAACAGCACCGTGCTTTATTGCGGCAGCGATCAGCAATACAAAAGCCTCGCTCTCGATCAGGCCGATGCCAAGCCGGCCGAGGTCAAGACCGATGGCCTATACGCCTACGTCGATCCCAAGGTCGAGTTCGCCGAAATTCTGCGCGAAACATGGCGGCGCTATCGCGATTATTTCTACGCGAAAAACATGAATGGGTACGACTGGCCCGGCCTGCTGGCCAAGTACCAGAAGCAGCTGCCGTATGTCGGCGATCGCAGCGACCTCAACTATGTGATGAGCCAGATGGCGGCCGAGCTGAGCAACTCGCACGTGTACATCTCGGGCGGCGATCTTGGCCTGCCCGCCCATCCGACGGTCGGCATGCTGGGTGCGCGCTTCACACTCGACACGGCCAGCAATCGCTACCGCATCGCGCACATCCTGCAGGGCGATAATGCCGAGGAACGCTATCGCTCGCCGTTGACCGAATTCGGCGTGAACGTGCACGAGGGCGACTACCTGCTTGCGATCAACGGGCAGCAGCTGATGGGCAACGACAATCCCTACCGCCTGATGCGCGCGGCTCCTGGTCAACTGATGCAGCTCGTCGTGAACAGCCGGCCCAGTCTGGACGGTGCACGCACCGTGCTGATCCGGCCGCTGAGCAACGAACATCCGCTCGTCTATCACGACTGGGTCGAGCACAACCGCGCGTATGTGGCACGTCGGTCCGGCGGGCGTCTGGGCTATATCCACATGCCCAACACGTTCTCCGACGGCATCCGCGAATTCATGAAATGGTTCTACCCGCAGATCCACACGCAGGGCCTGATCATCGATATCCGTGGCAATGGCGGCGGCAATACTTCGGAAATGATCATCGAGCGGCTATCGCGCAAATTGCTCGGCCTGGGCTACTGGCGCGGCTTCGACGATGCCGATACCTATCCGCAGCAGGCGTTCATGGGCTATCTCGCGATGCTGGCCGACGGCACCACTGCCTCGGACGGCGACACCTTTGCCTACATGTTCCAGCAGGCCAAACTCGGGCCGGTGATCGGCACCCGCACCTGGGGTGGCGTGATCGGATTCGACGACTGGGGTCCGGTGGTCGACGGTGGCGCCATCGATGTTCCGCAATATTTCGCCACCGCGAGCACCAAAGGCGAGCTCAAGGTCGAAGGCGAAGGCGTGAAACCGGACATCGACGTGCCGGTGGATGTCGCGCGTGCCGTGCAGGGCAACGACGTGCAACTGGACAGCGCCATCGACTATCTGGATCAGAAAGTCCAGAGCAAGCCATGGGTTCTGCCGAAACGGCCGGCCGATGTGAACAAGGCACCGGCCGATATGCGCCCGGCTGCGGCGACTTCGGTGCATTAAGCAAGAAACCGAGACTCCGCATGGATGCGGATGTGGCCCGATGCCTCTGGCGATCGCCGGAGGCATCGGGCGCAGAGTGAAGCCTTACTTCGTCGGCGCGTCCTTCAGGCCGCGATTCAACAGCATCGGCTCGATGCTCGGCTTCTGGCCGCGCCAGTCGAGATAGAGCTTCTCGAGATCCTGCGTATTGCCGCGCGAGAGCACCATCGCGCGGAAGCGGTCGCCATTCGCGCGGGTCAGGCCACCATGCTCCTTGAACCACTGGAAGCCGTCGTCGGCCAGCATGTCGGTCCATAGATAGGCGTAGTAACCGGCGGCGTAGCCATTGCTCCAGATGTGCTGGAAGTAGCTGGAGCGATAGCGCGGCGGCACATAGTCGAGATCGACCTTGTCATTCTTCAGCGTTTCCGCCTCGAACTTGTCCGCGTCCTGCTTCGGCGCATCGGCGCTCACGGTGTGCCAGCCCATATCGAGCAGAGCCGCCGAGACCAGCTCGGTCATGTCATAGCCCTTGTTGAAGTTGGCGGCCTTCTTGATCTTGTCGACCAGCGCCTGCGGCATCGGCTCGCCGGTCTTGTAGTGCTTCGCGTAGTTGGCGAACACCTTCGGCTCGAATGCCCAGTGCTCGTTGAACTGCGAGGGGAACTCGACGAAATCGCGCGCCGTGCTGGTGCCGGACAACGACGGGTACTGCGTATCAGCGAACATGCCGTGCAGGCCGTGGCCGAATTCGTGGAACAGGGTGATCACGTTGTCGAACGTGAGCAGCACCGGCTGGCCCGGCGCTGGCTTGACGATATTCGTGACGTTGTAAATCACCGGCTTGGTGCCGAGCAGCTTGGACTGGGTGACGAAGTTGCTCATCCAGTTGCCGCCGTTCTTGTTGTCGCGCTTGAAGTAGTCGCAATAGAACAGCGCCAGCGAGCTGCCGTCCTTGTCGAACACTTCGAACACGCGCACATCCGGCTGATACACCGGAATGTCCTTGCGTTCTTTGAAGGTCAGCCCATACAGCTGGTTGGCCGCGTAGAACACGCCGTTCTGCAGCACATTGTTCAACTCGAAATACGGCTTGGTCTGCGTCTCGTCCAGGTCGTACTTGGCCTTGCGCACCTGCTCCGAGTAATGCTCCCAGTCCCACGCGGCGACCTTGAAGCCGCCCTTCTGCTGGTCGATCACCGCCTGGATGTCCTTCGACTCGCGCTCGGCGCGCGCAGTCGCCGCCGGCACCAGCGCCTGCATGAACTTGATCGCGGCGTCCGGCGTCTTCGCCATCTGGTCGTCCAGCTTCCACGCCGCATAGTTGGGATAGCCGATCAGCTTGGCCTGCTGCGCACGGATCTGCGCCAGCCGCTCGATGGTCTCGCGGGTGTCATTGGCGTCACCGTGCTCGGCGCGGTCCCACGATGCCTTGTACAGCGCCTCTCGGGTGGCCCGATCGTTGATGTCCTGCAGGGCCGGCTGCTGCGTGGTGTTCTGCAGCGCGATCATCCATTTGCCGTCCTTGCCGCGCCCCTTGGCCACGTTGGCGGCCGCGTCAATGTCGGCATCGGACATACCGGCCAGCTTGGCCTTGTCGTCCAGCTCCAGCGCGCCGGCCTTGCTCGCGGCGAGCAGCTTGTTGGTGAACTGGGCGCTGAGCGTGGATTCCTCTTTGTTGAGGTCCTGCAGCTTGGCCTTGTCGGCATCGGACAGCTTGGCGCCGCCACGCACGTAGCTCTTGTAGGTCACTTCCACCAGCCGCAGCGATTCCGGATCGAGCTTGAGCGTGGCGCGTTGGTTGTAGACCGTCTCCATGCGCGCGAACAGCTTGCTGTTCATCACGATCGCGTCCTGGTGGGCCGCCAGCTTGGGCGCATCGTCCTCCTGCACCTTCTGCAGCACGTCGCTGGTGTTGGCACCGCTGACGCCGTCGAAAGCCATCATGGTGCGGGTGAGCAGCGCACCGGATTTTTCCAGCGCCACATAAGTGTTCTCGAAGGTCGGCGGTGTCGGGTCGTCGGCGATCTTCTGCACTTCGGCCAGTTGCTGCTTCATGCCCTCCTCGATCGCCGGTTGGTAGTCGCCGTCGTGGATCTTGTCGAACGGCGGCGCCTGGAACGGCAGCGTGCTGGCCGCGTAGAACGGGTTGCTGGCGCTGAACTCGCCGGTAGCGGCCGACGTGCCGGCTGCGGCGGGTGCGCTGCTCGCGGGTGCCGCCGTGACGGCGGGTGCAGGCGTCTTGTCGGCGGTGGCGGTGTTGGACGATTGCGAACAGGCGCCGAGCGCCATTGAGGTGGCAATGACTAGTGTGCGGAGACGGAGCATGGGAATTCCCCTGGCGGTGCGGAAATAGGCGCCCGCTGCGGCGGGTACGGTGGACAGACAACCACCGACTTTAACCACACCCAGCCGATTCTTCCAAGGGCCGGAAGTCAGACCGGCGTGGAAGCCGGGGCGACTAAGCCGGGCGGATATCGCGCAGCTGCCAGGTGCTGCCGATCAGCCAGTTCAGGCGCTGCCGCACGATCTGCATCGGCAGGCTGGTGGTCAATTCCACTTCCGTATGCAGGTCGATCGCACTGGCCTTGACTTGTGCCTGTGCGTCGGTGACGCCGAGACTCGCGTCCACTTCGTCCGGATCGGGCTGCGCGGCACGCCAGCGCTCGAACAGCGCCGAACTGCGCAGTGCATCCTGCAAGGCTTTGCCGAAGTCGCCCGGGCTGGCACCCGCGTAGCTCAACGCAGGATCGGCGCCGCGCGCGTGAGCCAGGTCGGCGATCGAGAGAAAGTAGCGGTTGGGGCTGCTCATGCTGGCTCCTGCGGCGTTCGGTGTCGGAGGCATCGAAACACGGTCCGCGTGAAGTTCAACGCAAGGGCTCCAGGCCCAAGAGGGAAGGGTTGAGCCATATCCAGGCATCCGTCGCATCCTCGCCGTACGGCAGCACGCCCAGGCAGGGCGCCGGCAGCAGGGCGCGCAAGCTGGCCAGGTTGTCGTCCGCTGCGGCCATCTCCGGATCGATGCGGTTGCCGATCCAGCCGGCAAACTTGCAGCCATCGGCGAGGATCGCCCGCGCACTGAGCAGCGCATGGTTGAGGCAACCCAGACGCAGACCGACCACCAGCACCACCGGCAGCCGCCACTGGATCGCGATCTGCGCCGCTGGCAGCTCCAGGCCGAGTGGCGCCAGCCAGCCGCCGACGCCTTCGACCACCACATAGTCGTGCATGGCGCGCAAACGCTCGAACGCGACCCGCAGCGGCGGCAGTGCGATCGTGATGCCTTCCTGCGCAGCCGCCAAATGCGGCGACAGCGGCGCACGCAAGGCCATCGGATTGATCCAGTCGTACGGCAGCGGCGAGGAGCCGGCCGCCTGCAGCGCCAGCGCATCCTCGTTGCGCCGACCATCCGGGGTATCGGCGCAGCCGCTGGCGACCGGCTTCATGCCGCAAACGCGATGGCCCTGCGCGCGCAATGCATGCAGCAGCGCGCAGGCAGCGTGGGTCTTGCCGATGCCGGTGTCGGTGCCGGCGATGAAAACCGCCGCGGCCGGTGCGCCTTCGCCTTTGTGAGGTTCCGTTGCAGTCATGCCCAGCGTCCCCATGTATCGATCGCGCATCATAGAACCGGCGACAGCACATTACGGCACATCCAAGGGTAAGCCATGTTCGAACTCAAGCAGACCAATTCAGCCAGCAAGCACGAGCATTACGCCGAACTGGCGGAGCAGGCTCGCGGCATACTGGCCGGCGAACCCGACCTGGTCGCCAACGCGGCGAATTTTGCCGCGCTGGTCTACCACAGTCTGCCGGAACTCAACTGGGCCGGCTTTTATCTATACGACGGCACCGAACTGGTAGTCGGGCCGTTCCAGGGCAAGCCGGCGTGCATCCGCATCGCGCTCGGCCGCGGCGTATGCGGCACGGCGGCGCAGACCCGGCAGACGCAGCTGGTACGCGACGTCCACGCCTTCGACGGCCACATTGCCTGCGACGCGGCCTCGCAATCGGAGATCGTGGTGCCGCTGGTGAAGGCCGACGGCACCCTGCTCGGCGTGTGGGATGTGGACAGTCCGCTGGTCGCCCGCTTCGACGAGGACGACCGCGCCGGCATGGAAGCGCTGTGCGCGGTGTTCATGGAATCCGTGCGCGGCTGAGCCGCCTGGGGCTTATTCGCGCGGAGTGTGCAGCAAGGTCATCACCGCCGCCCGCGCCTCCTCCACGCCGGTGCCAGCCGAGGAGGAAAAGATCTGCACCGTGGCGTAGCGGTAATGCTCCACGAAACTCTTGCGCGTGGCCGCCAGCGCCTGCATCGCCTGCCCGCGCGAGATCTTGTCGGCCTTGGTCAGCAGCAAGTGGCACGGCAGCTGGGTGGCGAAGCAGAAGTCCAGCATCATCGTGTCGAACTCCTTCAGCGGATGGCGGATGTCCGCGATCAGCACCACACCGCGCAGGCTGCGCCGCTGCTTCAGGTAGGCGTCGATCTCCAGCTTCCAGTGGTCGCGCAGTTCCGGCGGCACCTTGGCGTAGCCGTAACCGGGCAGGTCGATCAGGCGCTGATCGGCCGGCGGTTCCGGCGCATCCGGTGCCCGTGGCCCCGACCTACCCGAGTGCAGCGGCCGCTCCTGCGCATCCTGCGCCCGCGACACTCGTGCATCCCTGCTCGTCGGCAGACTGAACGCGACCATCTGCTGGGTGCGGCCGGGCGTCTTCGAAGTGCGCGCCAGCCCCTTGTGCCCGGTCAGCGTATTCAGCGCGCTCGACTTGCCGGCGTTGGAGCGCCCGGCGAACGCCACTTCGGCGCCAAGGTCGGCGGGCAACTGACTGATGCGATGGGCGGCCAGCATGAACTGGGCCCCCTGCAGCGGATTGGAGGACATTTAGGTTTGACCGGTCAAGGGAGCGCGGGGATAATTCCGAGGTTTCTGCCAGCCATCGCCGCGAGCCTTTCGCGCGCGGTGCAGCCAAAGCAGTTTTCCTGGAGACAAGTGTATGAGTTTTCGGCCCGCCGGTTTTCGGCCCGCTGTCGTCAAGCATGCAGCCGTGCTCGTGTTTGCGCTGTCCGCCGGCATGGTGATGGCGCAGAACGCCAAGCCGGCGGCGCCCGCCGCAAGTGCCACGGCCGCCAAACCCGGCGCCGCGGCGCCGGCTCCTGCCAGCACCACCGCCGCACCGACCGCCGAGGCGAATGCACCGGTGAAGCCGGGCGATGCCACCGCCGGCGCCGGCAAGGCCGCGGTATGCGGTGCCTGCCACGGCATGGACGGCAACTCCAGCGACGCGCAATACCCGAAACTGGCCGGCCAGCAAGAGTCGTACATCGTGCTGCAGCTGGAAAGCTTTAAGAACGGCAAGCGGCAGAACCCGATCATGCAGGGCATGGCCACACCGCTGTCCGAGCAGGACATGCACGACATCGGCGCCTACTTCGCCAGCAAGTCGTCGCTGCCCGGCGTCGCCGACGACGCGCTGGTCGCGCAGGGTCAGAAGCTGTTCCGCGAAGGTGACGACAGCCGCGGCATCCCCGCCTGCATGGCTTGTCATAGCATCGACGGCCGCGGCAATCCGGGCGCGACCTATCCGCAGCTGACCAGCCAGCACGCGCAATACATCGAGGCCACCCTGAAGGCGTGGCAGTCCGGCACCAGCTGGGGCGACGATCCGCACGCGAAAATCATGGAAGGCATCGCGCAGAAGCTGAACTCGCAGGACATTAACGCTGTCGCAAGCTATGTCGAGGGGCTGCACGCCACCGAAGGCACTCCGTCGGCGACGGCGACGCCCTGATCGACAGCACGCGGACTGCCGCGGCCCAAGCGGCCGCGGCAGCCGTCCTTCCCGTTTCATCGCCGTGAGGTTCGCTGCCATGCTCAAGCGTCTGCCCTTCCTGTGTGTCACCCTGCTCACGCTCGCCGCCTGTAGCAACAGTAGCGACACCAGCAGCACTATGCCGGCAGCGTCAAGCACGGCGGCACCGACTCCGGCATCGACTGCGCCCGCGGCAGCCAGTAGCGCGGCGCCCGCCGCGGCGAAGACGGCACCTGCTCCCGCCAGTAGTGCTCCGGCCAGCAGCGCCAGTACGCCGCCGGCATCGGCCGCGACCACCACAGCAGCCGCGCCGGCGGCAGCGCCGGCCGACAACGGCAAGTGGGTCGAGGGCACGAACTACTTCCTGATCGAGCCGGCGCAGTCGAAGGTCACTAACACCGACAAGGTCGAGGTGGTCGAGGCGTTTTCGTATGGCTGCCCGGCCTGCAACCTGTTCCACCCGATCGCGGACAACCTGGCGAAGGGCCTGCCGAGCAACGCGGTGATGGTCTACCTGCCGGTTTCCTTCAATCCGGCGGAAAACTTCCCGATGTTCCAGCGCGCCTACTACACCGCCGAGACGATGGGCGTGGCCGAGAAGAGCCACGATGCGATCTTCGACGCGGTCTGGAAGAGCGGCGAGCTGAGCTCGGAGAAGCCGGACGGCGGCCTGAAGCCTTCTTCGGCGCTGCCGACCATCGACGATGCGGCCAAGGTCTATGCCAAGTTCGGCGCCGATCCGAAGGAGTTCGCCGCGATCGCCAATTCGTTCGCGATCAACACCAAGATGAAGCGCGCCGACGAGCTGATCAAGAATTACCAGGTCGATCAGACCCCGACCCTGATCGTCGACGGCAAGTATCGCTTCACCACCGGCAGTGCCGGCGGCTATCAGCAGGCAATCGATCTGACCAAATGGCTGGTGGCGAAGGAAGCCGCCGGCAAGTAATGCGCGGCGATGAATTGCTGTAACGTTTCTGCCCGACCATCGATGCCCGGCGGCCACGCTTCACTTACGGAGTTCTGCTCATGTTCCAGCGCCTTGCCCGTCTGCGCCTGATCGCCTTGTTCGGCGGCTTGCTGCTCGCCGCCGCTTGCACCGCGCAGAGTTCCAGCTCCGGCGCCGGTTCCAGCCCGGACCCGTACACCGAGGGCAGCGAATACGTAAAGCTGCCTGCGCCGGCGCAGCGCTACAGCAACACCGGCAAGGTCGAGGTGGTCGAGGTGTTTTCCTATGGCTGCGTCCACTGTGCGCACTTCGCGCCGATCGTCGAAGCGATGAAGAAGCAGCTGCCGGCCGGCGTCGAGTTCAAGCTGATGCCGGCCGTGTTCAACGACGAATGGATGCCGTTCGCCCGCGCCTACTACGCGGCGAAGAAACTCGGCGTGCTGGAGCAGACGCACCAGGCGCTGTTCAAGGCCAAGTTCGAGGACAACTATCCGATCAACACGCTCGATGAGCTGGCCGATTTCTATGCCCGGCAGGGCGTGAACCGCGCCGAATTCCTGCGCATCGCCAGTTCCGAGGACGTGAGCGCGCAGCTCAAGAGCGACTTCGACCTGGCGCAGAAGTGGGGCGTGCCGGGCACGCCGACCATCGTGGTGGACGGCAAGTACCGCACTGCCGAGGTGCACACTCAGGAGGAGCTGTCGGCCCTGACCATCTGGCTGGCCAAGCGCGAACTGGCGGCACAGAAGGGCCATTGATCCGGCCACTGCAGCCTGGGTATGGTCTGCCGATCATTGTGGAAGGCGTAACTAGCTTTTTGTTCACGCCCGCCTCGGCATGCTGACAGTCCCTCCGTGCTGCCCGGCCCCGATCGCACGCACCATGACTGCTCCTCGCAGAACGCCCCGATGACCCAGGCCGCACCCAGACCCGTGGCTCCTGCCGCGCGGCGGCTGCGCCTGCTCAGCTGCAACATCCTGGCCGGCGCCAGCGTGCAGCGCTACAGCGAATACGTCACGCGCAGCATCAATGCGGTGCTGCCGGGACGTAGCAAGCTGGAGAACCTGGACCGGCTGGCCGAGGTGATCAGCCAATTCGATCTGGTCGGACTGCAGGAGGCCGATGCCGGCAGCCTGCGTTCCGGCTTCCTCAACCAGACCCGCTACCTGGCCGAAACTGCCGGGATGCCGTTCTGGAGCCATCAGCCGAATCGCGCGATGGCCCGCGTGGCGCATTCGGCGAACGGGCTGATCAGCCGGCTGGAACCGACCAGCGTGCTGGACTATCCGCTGCCCAGCCGCATCCCGGGCCGCGGTGCGCTGTTGGCGCGCTTCGGCGAAGGTGCCGATGCCCTGGCCGTGATGATCGCGCACCTGTCGCTGAGCGCACCCGCGCGTGCGCGCCAGCTCGCCTTCATCGGCGAAGTGCTGCAGGATTTCCCGCATGCCGTGCTGATGGGCGACCTAAATACCGATGCGCTGAGCGTGGAGATGCGTCACCTGTTCACTAAATGCCACCTCGAACCGCCGGCGCAGCCGACCCCGACTTTCCCCAGCTGGAAGCCGCGGCGCGCGCTCGACCACATCCTCGCCTCATCGGCGATCCGCATCGAGAAGATGTGGGCACTGCCGCAGGCATTCTCTGATCACCTGCCGCTGGCCGCGGAGATCATCTTGCCCGCCGCGGCGCATCGCAACCCGTCGGAACGCCGATGAATCGCGCACATCTGCAGCGCACCGGCGCATGGCTGTCGCTGATCCTGCTTGGTGTCGGCGTCGCATTGTTGCGTTTCCAGGTCATCGAGTCGCCCACCGTCACGCATCTGTGCAGCACCGGGCCCGCACCGTTCTGGTGTGGCGGCGTGCAATTCGTGATCGCGGGATTCGTCAGCGGCGGCTTCGGCTACGCGGCGTTGGCCGCGGCGGCGCTGGCACTGCTGTGGCGGCGTGCGCTGTCCGCCTGGCTGGCCGCAGCACTGGGCCTGGTCGCGCTCAACCTGTATTGCTACGAAGCTGGCGCGCTCGCCGTGCTGATCGGCTGCCTATGCCTGCTTCGCGTGCAGGTGATGCGCCGAAAAATGACGCAGGCGTATCCAGCCTAGCCACACCGGCAAGGCGATGGCCAGATTCAGGCCGAACCAGACCCATGCGACCGGATTGAGGCCCGCCTCCTGCAGCACCACGCCGGCACCGAGCAGGGCCACCGCGCCAGCCAGGAAGCGTTCCTCCAGCGAAGGCACGGTGGTCGTGCGCCAGCCGGCGGCGCAACCCGCCAGCGCATAGCCCATACAAGGCAACGCAAACACGCCGAGCGGGAAGTCGCGATAGCGGCCGTCCCACACCATCAGGATGCCGTAGAACGCCAGCACGAACAGCCAGCCGCCGCGCAGCCAGCGCCAGCGCGACGACGGCATCCTCATCGCGCCGCCGGCCAGCCAGGCCGCGAGCGAACGCGCCAACCACAGGCCAGTGAGCAGCGCGCATATGCACGTGCCGATCGCGAGCGTCCATTCCCACGGAGTGCGGCAGGCAAAGATCAGCTGCCGCGCCTGCCAGGCCAGCGCGGTGCCGCCGGCCAAACCGGCCACGCCCAGCGCGAGCACCTGGCGCGCGCGCGAACGGTCAGCCAGCGGCGCGCGCGAACGCCACATACCGGCCAGCACGAACAGCAGCGCGCCCGCGCCGCCGGCCAGCCAGCCCAACCACCAGTGCGGCTCCTCGACCACCGGCCCTTGCATCGCGAATTTCGGCTGCGCCTGTGAATCGAAGATGCCCCAGTAGCCACCGGCGGTGCCTTCCTGTTCGCGCTTCCACGGCTGGTCGAATGCCTCGATCACGTTGTACGGCATGTCCACCGTCGCGGCGTAGCTGAGGAATTCGCGCATGTAGCGCGTCTCGTTCACCAGGGTCGCATCGGCCTGACGGCGCATGCGGCCGCGGCTGGGCCAACCGGTCTCACCGATCATCACGCGCTTGCCAGCAAACGCCTGCTGCACGCGCGCATAGACTTCCGCAACGTGCTGCACGGCATGCTTCGGCGGCACCGGATCGTCCTCCCAGTACGGCAGGATGTGGATCGTCAGGTAATCCACCGAGCCGGCCAGTTGCGGATGGCGCAACCAGAATTCCCACACGTCCGCGTAGGTCACCGGCACGTGCACCGCGCTGCGCACCGTGCGTATGTAGCCACCCAGCGCCTCCTCCGATAACTCACCGCGCAGCAACACTTCGTTGCCGACGATCACCCCGCGCAGCACCTGCGGATTCGCGCGAGCAGTCGCGATGCCGAGCCGCATTTCTTCCGCGTTCGCCACCGGATCGCTGCTCAGCCAGATGCCCATCAACACCTTCATGCCGTAGCGTCCGGCGATCGCCGGCAACGCATTCAAGCCATGCCCTTGCGAGTAAGTGCGCACGCAGTCGAAACGCTGCGATAGCGCGTGCATGTCGGCATCGATGCGCTCGGGGCTGACCACGGCCTTGAGATCGAACGGCGTTTCTCCCGGCAGCCGGAACGGCGCGTAGGACACACAGGCGATCCGCGTCGAGGAGGCATCGGCCAGCGGCACCGGCCGGCCGATCTGCCACCACCAGTATAAGCCGGCGAGCGCGACCAGGATCAGGCATAGCCAGACCGGCCAGCGCGCAGGGCGGTGGTCGTGCGGCGACGAAGCATTGAGCGATGACGGCATGCCGTTCCCGGAATGGCGGCCTAAACAGCACGCAAGCTTAGCAGGGCGCCGCGGCCGCACCGGCGAAAATACCGGCATGAACTACACTGGACGGGCTATTGCCTGAAAGGATGGTTCATGGACGCACGCACACGGCCGCAGCCTTTTCTGCATGGCGCAAGGCTGATCTTCGGCGGCCTGCTGCTGTCGGCTTCGCTGCTGCAAGCAGCGGGACAATCCGCGGCGCGACAACCGGCAGCGGACGCGCAAGAACCCACGGCGCGGGTGCAACCCACCCAGGCGCAGCGGGACGCGTTCAAGCTGGCCTATGCCGCGGCCCAACAGGGTGGCGACGGCTGGCGCGCATCCGCCGGCGCGCTGACCGACTATCCGCTGTATCCGTACCTGGAAGCGACCGCGCTGACGCATGACCTGAAGCAGCTCGACCTCGCGCGCGTCAAGGACTACCTGCGCCGCTACCCGCAACTGATTCCGGCCAGCGACCTGCGCCGCGACTTCCTGCTCGAACTGGCGCGTCGGCAGGACTGGGGCGGTTTCCTCGCGCTGTACCGCCCCGGCCTTGGCGATACGCTGACGTGCGACGCGCTGCAGGCGCACCTCGCCAAGAACGACCTGCGTGGCGGCCGGCTCAACTTCGACACCGATCTTGCCGCGCTGTGGGAAAAACCCAGCCTGCCCGACGCCTGCGACGCCGCGCTGAATGCCGCGCATGAGCAAGGGCTGCTGACGCCGACGCGATTGTGGGCGCGGATCGATCGCGCCACCGATGCCGGCAAGGGCGATACGGTCGCCCTGCTCGCCAACTGGCTGCCTGTCGACCAGGCGAGCGAGGCGCAACGACTGGCCCAGGCGATTCGCGATCCCGCTGGCGCGGTGGGCGCCTCCGCGCATTGGCCCGACACGGCACGCAACCGGCAGGCCGCGGCGATCGCGCTGCGCCGGCTGGCGCGCCGGCAATCGGCGATCGCCGACAACGCCTGGCAATCGCTGAACTCGCGTTTCGCCTTCGACCCGGCGCAGCGCAACGCCGTGCTGCAGGCGCTGGCGCTGTACCACGCCACGGACTTCGACGAAAACGCGCTGGAACGACTGATCGCGCTGCCTGCGGCAGCGCAGAGCGACGGCACGCGCGAATGGCGCGTGCGCATCGCGCTGTCGGAACAGAACTGGCAGGCCGCGCTGGCGGCGATCGCGGCGATGCCGGAAAGCCAGCGCCAGGACGGCGAGTGGCGTTACTTCCGCGCCCGCGCGCTGACCGAGCTCGGTCGCGCCGGCGAGGCGAAGAAACTCTATGCCAGCCTCGCCGCCGAACCGACCTATTTCGGCTTCCTCGCCGCCGACAAGCTCGAGACCGACTACGCGATCTGTCCGGTGGAGTTGGCCGAGAATGCCCCGCGCGAACAAGCTTTGCTAGACCAGCCAGGCCTGCAGCGCGCCTTCGAACTGTACGCAGTCGGCCTGCCGCGGCTGGCCCGGCGCGAGTGGGCGCAGGCCCTGGACGGCGCCGATGCCGCCACGCTGAAACTGGCCGCTGACCTGGCCTACCGCCAGGGCTGGTACGACCGCGCCGCGCTCAGTTTCACCAGCGGCGAATCGCTGCGCTATTACGAGCAGCGCTTCCCGTTGGCAAACGAAGACGGCGTGGCAACGCAGGCCGAACAGGCCGGCATCGAGCCGGCCTGGGCCTACGGCATCCTGCGCGCCGAGAGCGCGTGGGTGACCGATGCACGTTCCGGTGCCGATGCGCGCGGCCTGATGCAGCTGGTGCCCGGCACCGCCGAACTGGTCGCTCGCAGCAGCGGCCTGCCGTGGAGCGGCGGCAACAGCCTGTACGACCCGGCGGTAAACGTGGCGCTAGGCACGCGCTATCTGGCCCAGCTGGCTACCCGTTTCAACGAAGCACCGTGGCTGGCCAGCGTGGCCTACAACGCCGGGCCGGCCAAGCTGGACCAGTGGCTGGATGCACGCGGCACGCTGGCGCCCGATCTGTTCGTGGCGACCTTGCCGTACAAGGAGACCCGCGAATACGTGGCGCGGGTGATGGCCTTCAGCGTGATCTACGACTGGCGCATGCACGGCGGCGCCTTGCCGCTGGCGACGCGGATGCCGCCGATTGGCGTGGCCTATAGACTTCCAGACGGCCAAACGCTGCGCCGCGCGGTGACCTGCCCGGCGCATGCCATCCCCGCCGCAGCGGCCACGACCGATCCGGCCCCCAGCGTCTCGACCGCGACTCCGGCCAGCGAGACTGTGCATTGAGCCTGCACACCGCACCCAGACTCTTGCCGCAGACCATCGTGGTGCTCGGCGCGACCGGCTTCGTCGGCGGCGCACTGGTGCCGCGGCTGACCGCGGACGGCCATCGCCTGTCGCTGCTGTCGCGCAATCGCGAGCGGCACCGCACGCTGGCCGTGCTGCCGGGCGTGCGCATCTGCAGTACGGATGTCTACGACGACGATGCGCTGCGCCGCGCGCTCACCGGCGCCGACGTGGTGATCAACCTGATTGGCATCCTCAATCCGCAGGGTCGCCATACCTTCCAGCGCGCCCATGTGGAAATGGCCCGTCGGGTGATCGCCGCCTGCCGCGATGCCGGCGTGACTCGCCTGCACCAGATGAGCGCGTTGAAAGCCGGCCAAGGCCTGTCGCAATACCTGAAGTCGCGCGGCGAAGCCGAGGCGTTGGTGAAATCGGCGCCGCTCGACTGGACGATCTACCAGCCCAGCGTGATGTTCGGCGCCGACGACGGATTGGTCAGCCGCTTCGCTTCGTTGCTGCGTCGCCTGCCGGTGCTGCCGCTGGCACGGCCACACGCACGGCTGGCGCCGACCTATGTCGGCGATGTCGCCGAGGCGATCGCGCGCTGTATCAATGATCCGGCGTTGAGCCGCCGGCGGACGTTCGAACTGTACGGCCCCGAGGTGCTCACGCTGAGCGAGATCGTGCGAAGGATTCGCGATGCCGCCGGCTTGCGCCGGACCGTGCTTGCACTGCCCGACAGCGTGGGCCGGCTGCAGGCACAGTTCGCCGGCATGCTGCCCGGCCAGCCGTTCTCGCTGGACAACTTCCGTACCCTGCGCACGGATTCGGTTGGCAAGGTCGACGGCTACGCCGCGCTCGGCATCGTGCCGCAGCCATTCACGCCGTGGCTGCCGGTGCTGCTGCACGCGCCGGCGCGGCAGCGCCGGCTGGACGGCGCGCGCAGTGGGCGCGCGCCGCGCTGATTACCAGAACATGATTACCAGATCGAGCAGCGGTCGCTGCGAATCATCGGGCTCGGCGGAGTGATCTTGAACGCCTGCTGGAATTCCGGCATGTCGGCCAGCACGCCGTTGGTGCGATAGATTTCCGGCGGATGCGGATCGGTGGTGACCTGCAGCCGTGCCTGTTCCGGGCGGGTGGAACCGGCCCAGGAATGACCATAGGCAATGAAGAACTGCTGGTCCGGCGTGAAGCCGTCGATGGTCGGCGCCGTTGCGAACGACGGATCGGCATGGAACGCGCGCAGCGCGAGAATCAGGCCGCCGAGATCGGCGATCGCCTCGCCGGTGACCAGCTTGCCCTGCACGTGCACGCCACCATCCACGGTGTAGCCCGAATACTGCTGTACCACGCATTCGGTGGCCTGCTGGAATTTCTTCAGGTCGGCCGGCGCCCACCAGTTCTGCAGGTTGCCATGGCCATCAAACTGCGCGCCCTGGTCGTCGAAGCCGTGCGTCATCTCGTGCCCGACGGTCGCACCGGTATTGCCGAAGTTCACCGCGGCCGGCCACGACGGATCGTACAGCGGCGGCTGCAGCACGCCGGCCGGGATGTTGAGGTTGTTCATCGAGGGATCGTAGTAGGCGTTCACCGTCTGCGGCGTCATGCCCCATTCCTCGCGATCCACCGGTTTGCCGATCTTGTCGAGCTCGCGCTTCTGCTCGAATTCGTTGCCGCGCAGCACGTTGAGCACATAGGGGCCGCGGTCGACCTGCAGCGCGGAATAATCGCGCCACTGGTCCGGATAGCCCACACGCAGCTGCATCAGGTCGAGCTTTTTCAGCGCCGCCTCGCGCGTGGCCGGAGTCATCCAGGCCAGGTTCTTCAGGTCCGCGCGTAGCGCCGCACGGATGTCCTCGACCAGCTTGACCGCGGCCTGCTTGGTCGCTGGCGGAAACTTCTGTTCCACGTAGATCTTGCCGATCGCGAAGCCGAGCACCTGGTCTTCCGTGGCCAGCACGCGCTGCCAGCGCGGACGCAGCTGCTTGGCGCCGTTCAGCACGGAACTCATGCGGAAATCTTCATCGACGAACGCTTGCGAGAGATACGGCGAGTAGGTGTTGACCAGCTGCCAGCGCAGGTAGGTCTTCCAGTCTGCCAGCGACGTGCGCGTCAGCTCGGCATTCAACGCCTTGAAGAAATCCGGCGTGGCGACATTGAGATGATCGATCTCCGGATGCCCGACCGCCGCCATCACGCCCTGCCAGTGTAGCTTCGGGGTCAGCGCGTTGAAGGCCGCGATATCCATCGGGTGATAGATCGCATGCGGATCGCGCATCGCGACATCCGACATGGAGGCCTTGGCCAGCCGCGTCTCCAGCGCCATCACGGTTTTCGCTTCGGCGGCGGCATTGGCCGCGCTGTCCCCGAGCAGCTGAAATATGCTCGCGAGGTGCTTCACGTAGGTGGCGCGAATCGTCTTGTTGTTCGCCTCGTCCTTGAGATAGTAATCGCGATTCGGCAGGCCCAGGCCGGCCTGGAACACCACCGCGCTGACCTGGCTGCTGTCCTTGAAATCCTGCATCTGGCCGAGCTGCAGTGGCGCCGGCACGCCGATCACCTGCAAGTGCGCGAACATATCCTGCAGCTGCGCGACCGAGTCGATTGCGGCAATGCGGTCGAGTTCGGGCTGCAGCGGCTTGATCCCCGCCGCATTGATCGCCGCCTCGTCCATGCCGCTGGCGTAGAAGTCGCCGACCTTGCGCTGCACGCTGCCGGCAGGGCCACTCGTGTCCTTGCTGGCTTTTTCCACCAGGCTGTGGATGAAACGCTGGTTCTGCTGATCCAACGCGGTATACGCGCCTAGTGAAGAGCGGTCCGCGGGGATCGGATTGTTCTTGATCCAGCCGCCGTTGGCGAAATGGAAGAAATCGACGCCGGGCTGCACGCCGCGGTCCAGCCAGTCCAGATATTGCCCATCACGACTGTCGAAGTTCGCCGGCGCGTCGGCCGCCAGCGCAGTCAGCGAACTCAGGCCCAGCGCAACGGCAAGCGCGGTGCGGATCGGTAATTTCATGGCATCCCCTGCAACGATGAGGCTTCAAGCCTGGAACCGCGATAGTAGCTAGAAACGCGGTGACCGCACCCTGCCGTTCGGCATGGCCGGAAAGGACGAGGAGAGGTGCTACGCCACCGGTGCAGCGATATGATCGCGACGGTTGGGATAGCGCGTATTCCCGACGTCGGATGGGTCACGACCCGTCCAGGGTTTCCGGCCGCCGCTGTCCCATGTCCAGGAGGTTCCATGTCCATCGTCCATCGCGCACCCCTGCTCGTCATCGCCAGCTTCGCCGCCGGTGCGGCATGCACAGTCGCCGGGCTCACGCTGGCCGATGCGAATCGGCCCAGCCTGACCGCCTCCGATCATGCCTATAGCGTTTCGTTGGACGAAGTAAAACGGAACCTGGTCTTTGCCGATACCTTTGCAGGTAGTTATTCGCATGCCGTGACGATGTCCGACGGCACGGTGCATCAGATCACGCTGCGCTCGGTGAAAGACGGCGGCGGCGAGCTGGTGGAGTTGACCGATCAGTCCGCCAACGGCACCGCGCATTCGTTCATGGGACCGAACGGCACGACGACCGATGGCCAGCTGATGATCAGCGTGAAGGACTACGCCGCAATCCAGGCAGCCATGCACGCGCATGCCGCGCAAAGAAATTAGCTGAAACCTCGATAGCAGACGCCGCGGCAGAGCTCGCGGCGACTGCCGCCACGAGCGCATGGCAGAATCGACGCCATGCAAATCTATAAAGTCGGCGGCGCGGTCCGCGACAAGCTACTCTCGCGCAAGGTAGTCGATCACGACCATGTCGTCGTGGGCGCGACTCCGGAACAACTGCTGGCCCTGGGCTATCGGCCGGTGGGTAAGGATTTCCCGGTGTTCCTGCATCCGCAGACCCAAGAGGAATACGCGTTGGCGCGCACCGAGCGCAAGACCGGTCGCGGCTATCATGGCTTCGCCTTCCACACCGATCCCGACGTCACGCTGGAGCAGGACCTGGCGCGGCGCGACCTCACCATCAATGCGATCGCCGAAGACGAGCACGGCGGATTGGTCGATCCCTACGGCGGCGTGCGCGATATCGAGCAGCGCGTGCTGCGGCACGTGTCGCCGGCCTTCGCCGAAGATCCGGTGCGGCTGTTGCGCGTGGCACGCTTCGCCGCGCGCTTCGCCCCGCTCGGCTTCACGGTCGCCGACGAGACGATGGAACTGCTGCGGCAGATGGTGCGCGATGGCGAGGCCGACCACCTGGTGCCCGAGCGGGTGTGGGCGGAGACGCGTAAGGCGCTGGGCGAGGCGCAGCCCTCCGCGTTTCTGCGCGTGCTGCGCGAGAGCGGCGCGCTGGCCGTGCTGTTTCCCGAGATCGATGCGCTGTACGGCGTGCCGCAGCGCGCGGAGTTCCACCCCGAGGTCGACACCGGCGTGCATCTGGAGATGGTGCTGGACATGGCCGCGCGGCTGGCCCCCGGCGACGATCTGGTCGGTTTCTGCGCGCTGTGCCACGACCTCGGCAAGGCGCTGACGCCGGTGGCCGAGCTGCCGCGGCACGTCGGCCACGAGCACGCCGGCGTGAAGCCGCTGCGCGCGCTGGCCGCGCGGCTGAAGGTGCCGACCGAATATGCAGCGCTGGCCGAGTCGGTCTGCCGCGACCACCTCAATGCGCACCGCGCGTTCGAACTGAAGCCGGCGACGGTGTTGAAACTGCTGATCTCGCTGGATGCATTGCGCCGACCGGCGCGGCTGGAGACGTTCCTGCTCGCCTGCGAGGCGGACAAGCGCGGCCGGCTCGATCATGCCGAGGATGCCTACCCGCAGGCGGATTACCTACGCGCGGCACGCGAGGCGGCCGCGGCGATCCGCGCCGACACCTTCGTCGCCGAAGGTGCGCAGGGCCCGGCGGTCGGTGTGGCGATGGAGCGCGCGCGCATCGCGGCGATCGCTCAAGTGAAACAATGTAACATTTGATGGATTCGGTATATAACGTCTGCCGTATAACGCCCGTTGTTCGTCATCCGTGCCCGCGCGATCGCCTTGCGTGCGTGCTGCGCGGCTTCTGATTCGGAGTTGCCCGTGTTCGCCTCGCTCACTTCCAAACCGTCGCTGCGCCAGCGTTTTCGTCCGCTGTGGTGGCTGGCGATCGCCTATCTGCTGATCGGTGCCATCACCCGGGTGATCTTGTGGAATATGTCCGGCGGCAACGCGCCAGTGCAGCCGTTGAACATCCTGTATGCGTTCGGCATCGGGCTGGTCTACGACCTGGTCACCCTGCTGTATGTCGCGTGGCCGATGCTGATCTATCTGTGGCTGGCGACGCCGCGCTTCTACGCCTCGCGCGCCGGGCAATGGCTGATGTACCTACTCGCGCTGCTGCTGCTGTACGGGTTGCTGTTCGTCGGCGTATCCGAGCTGGTGTTCTGGAACGAGTTCGACGTGCGCTTCAACTTCATCGCGGTGGACTATCTGGTCTACACCACCGAAGTGATCGGCAATATCCGCGAGTCGTATCCGATCGCGCGCTGGCTGGGTCTGCTGGCGCTGGCGACGATCGTGATCATCGCGATCACGCGCGGCAGCCTGCGCACGCGCGATGCCGGTACGCGATTCGGTCAGCGCAGCAAGGTCTTGCTGGTCTGGCTGGTGTTGACCGTACTGTCGGTGATCGCGGTGAAGGGCACGCTGAAGGACCGCATGGACAATGCCTACGTGAATGAGCTGTCCGGCAACGGCATCTATGAATTCTTCGCCGCGTTCCGCAGCAGCCATCTCGACTACGCGCGTTTCTACCGCACCCTACCGGACGAGCAGGCGTTTAAGCTGGTCCGCGACGGGCTGAAGACACCCGATGCCACGTATATCAACAACGATCCGCAGGACCTCACCCGCGAGATCCGCCACAGCGGTGCAGAGCAGCACCTCAACGTGGTGCTGATCAGCGTGGAAAGCCTGTCGGCCGATTTCCTCAAGACCTTCGGCAGCAGCCACGGCGATATCACGCCGAAGCTCGATGCACTGGCCGACCAGAGCCTGTTCTTCGACCACGTCTACGCCAACGGCACACGCACCGTGCGTGGGCTGGAAGCGCTCTCGCTGTCGGTGCCGCCGACGCCGGGCGATTCGCTGATCAAGGCGCACAACAACGAAAACCTGCTGACCCTGGCCGACATCTTCAACGACCACGGCTATCAGTCGGACTTTGTCTACGGTGGCTACGGCTACTTCGACAACATGAACTACTACTTCAACCACAACGGTTATCGTGCGGTAGATCGCAACGATATCCCGAAGGGCGCGACGATCCACAGCGAGAATGTGTGGGGCGTGGCCGACGAGGATCTGTACACGCTGGCGCTGGCGCAGATGGACGCGATCCACCAGCAGGGCAAGCCGTTCTTCCTGCACATCATGACCACCAGCAACCATCGGCCGTTCACCTTCCCGGCCGGCCGGGTCGCCCAGAAGAACGGCACGCGCGAGGGCGCCGTGGCGTACACCGACTGGTCGATCGCCGACTTCATCGAGCGCGCGCGCAGCAAGCCCTACTTCGACGACACCGTGTTTGTGATCACCGCCGACCACGACGCCTCCAGCGCGGGTCGCAGCAGCGTACCGATCAACCGCTACCACATCCCGCTGTGGATCTACGCGCCGAAGCATTTCCCGCCGCAACGCGTGAGCCGGCTGATGGGCCAGGTCGACATCGCGCCGACCCTGCTCGGCCTGCTCAACTTCAACTATCGCAGCCGCTTCTTCGGCTACGACATCTTCCAACTAGAACAGGGCCGCGAGCGCGCCTTCCCGGCCACCTACGAGAAGCTCGGCTATCTCTACGGCAGCCTGCTCACCGTGCTCGAACCGCAGCGCAAGATCGAACAGGTGCATCCGGATTTCGACAGTGGCGACGCCACCCCGAATGTACCGATCGACCAGCAGCAGGTCGATCAGGCCACGGCCTACTATCAAGTGGCCGCCTACCTCTTCAAGCACGGCATGCTGGCGCGCAAGCCGGAGGACAGCACGTCGGTGCAGCCTGTCGTGCCGGCGGCTTCGACATCCGCGCCTGCACCTGCAGCGTCGGCCGCGCCCGCTGCAGCCGGCAAGACGGAGCTCTGACTGCAGCGATGAAGGATCGTTGTGGTTCTGCCATCCTTGTTGTCCCAATGCATGCTTCAATCGTTTGAGCGGCATCAGGCTGAGCGGACAAGGAAACAATCGGATGGGCGGCAAGAACCAGACGCAAGCACCACTCATCGCGGTGCTGATCCCCTGCTACAACGAGGCCATTTCCATCTCGACGGTAGTACGGGATTTCGCCGCTTCACTGCCTGACGCGCACATCTTCGTTTACGACAATAATTCGACGGACAACACGGCTATCGAAGCCGCCGCCGCCGGAGCGGTGGTCCGCACCCAGCCCTTGCAAGGCAAAGGAAATGTGGTGCGGCGCATGTTCGCCGACGTTGAAGCCGATATTTATGTACTCGTCGATGGCGATGCCACCTACGACGCGAAGGCTGCGCCAACGATGACCGGCATGCTCGTCGACGATATGCTGGATATGGTCGTGGGCGTACGGGTGACTGAGCAACAAACCGCCTATCGGGCCGGGCATCGCTTCGGCAATTGGCTGCTCACCCGCTTGACCGGATGGATTTTCGGCCGCAGCTTCTCCGACATGCTTTCGGGCTACCGCATCCTGTCACGCCGTTTCGTCAAGTCCTATCCGGCGCAGGCCAGCGGCTTCGAAGTGGAAACGGAACTGGCGGTGCATGCGCTGGAAATGCGCATGCCGGTGGCGGAATATCGCACCGAGTACCGCAGCCGCATGGAGGGTTCGCACAGCAAGCTCAATACGTGGCGCGATGGCTGGCTGATTCTCGGGACGATCATCGGACTGACCAAGAATGGTCGGCCCTTGCTGTTCTTCTCCATCACTGCCGCTTTATGCACGGTCCTATCGCTATTGCTTGCACTGCCATTGGTCCAGACCTATCTGGAAACCGGTCTGGTGCCGCGTTTTCCGACCGCCGTGCTCTGCGCCGCCCTGGTCATCCTCAGCGGCATATTCCTGGTGTGTGGACTGGTCTTGGATACGGTTGCGATCGGGCGACGCGAAGCCAAATTTCTCGCCTATCTCGCTTGCGCCCGGCCACAACGTAGTCGCGATCCATGAGCTTCGTGCAGCGTGTTCTGCAATCGCGTGCGTTGCTGCCGCTATGCCTGGTGATCGGCGCCGCACTCAGCGTACTGCACGGCCAGGACGCGAGCTGGGATCTGCAGAACTATCACCTCTACAACGCCTGGGCACTGCTGCACGACCGCACCGGGCGCGACCTCACCGCCGCCGGTATGCAGTCGTTCTTCAATCCCTTGCTCGACCTGCCGTACTACCTGCTCGGCAGCGGCCTGCTCGAACACTGGCCGCGCACCTTGGCCGCCATGCAGGGGCTGTGGTACGGGCTGCTGCTGTTCCTGCTGGCTACCATCGCCGTTCGGCTCGCCCGGCTGCAGGGACGAACGCCCGGCTGGCCCGAGCTGATCGCCGTGGTCATCGGTGCCAGCGGAACCATGGCGGTGTCGCAGGCCGGACTTTCCTCCAACGAGGTGTTGCTGGCTTGCCTCGTACTGGCCGGCCTGCTGCAGTTGACGGCCTTGTACGACCCGACAACGCGGCAGGCCTGGCGCGCAGCTCTGCTGGGCGGACTTTGTTGCGGACTGGCTGTGGGCCTGAAACCGACTGCCGTGGTCTATCCGCCGGCGATGGCGCTCGCCCTGATCCTCAGCCTGCGTCCGCGCGCGGACGCCTTGCGACTGGTCGCGCTGTATGTGGCCGGTTGCGCGCTGGCCTTCGCCATCAGCTATGGCTGGTGGGGTTGGCATCTGTATCGGCTCACCGGCAATCCGATCTTTCCGCTATTCAATCAGGTCTTCCAATCGGATTGGACGGGCGCAGCTAGCGGCACCGACCTGCGATTCCGGCCGCGCAACTCGGTCCAGTGGTTGTTTTACCCGTTCTACTGGCTCGGGAAAAACCAGTCACTGGTCACCGAGTTGAGTTTCGCTGATCCCCGTTACGCCTTGGCGGTGCTCGCCCTGCTGGTCCTTGCCTGGCACGGCCTGTTCCGCGGCTCCATCGGCAAACCGAGCACGGCTTCGCACGGCTCGCTACTGGCCCTGTTGGCCTGGTTCGCAACCATCGCCTATGTGCTGTGGCTGATCCTGTTCGCGATCCTGCGCTACGCGGTGCCGCTGGAAGCTCTCTCCGGTGTTTTCGTGCTGAGCGCGGTGTACGTACTTGCCGAGTTGTGCGCCGATCCAGTCCTGCGCGGTCGGACTGTCGTCTCGACGATGGCAGTGCTGTTGCTGCCGTTGGCCGCCTGCACACGCTATCCGGATTGGGGACACGCACGCTACGCGACCAGCGCGTTCGAGATCCATCCCGCCACGGTGGAGCCCGGCAGCATGGTGGTCTTCGTCGGCATGCCGACGGCTTATCTCGCGGCCTTTTTCCCGCACGCAGAAAATCTGGAGTTCGTCGGCCTGAGCTGGTTCACCGGCAGTGCCCGCGGCCATCGGCTATGGGACATGACGCGAACCCGCATCACGATGCATCAGGGTCCGCTGTATATGGTGCGTCGGAACGATGCCGGTAACGAGGAAAAGCTGCTGGAGGAATTCCTGCCCGGCCATCGCGAAACTGATTGCCGAACGATCGCTTCGGCCATCGAACGAGATACCCGAGGTCACGACACCTCATCCGGTCTGCGGCAATGCCGGATCGAACTTCGCTGACGCTGCGCGCTATGGCGCTGGCTACAGCCGCCCGCGCTGATCCGCAGCCAGCAATTCCGTCGGCAGGATTGACGTATCCAATTCGCGTGTGAATAGCATCGCCTGAAAACGTTCGCCCATCTGGTCGGGCAACGTGAGCCGCTTCACCTGCTGGGCGAGACGATAACGCAAGACTTCATCGGCCGCGCCAAGATAAGCCTCTTCGAACGCTCCCTGCAGGCCGCTGCCGAGCAGGAACTGCGCCTGCGGTAGATAAGCCGCAACGGTGAAGCCGGCATCGCTGCCGGCAGCGGCCAGCGCGGTGAAATCCACCGAGGCGGTGAGGTCGTTCAAGCCGGGCAAGTGCAGCGGATCGTTGTGCGCGCGGTGACGGTAATGCGCCATCAAGGTGCCGTCGTGGCGCTCGGGCAGGTAGAACTCGCGGCGCACATAGCCGTAATCGACGAAGAGCATGAGGCCTGCTTCGAGCGAGCAGACAATGGCCTGAATCCAGTACGGCAGCTGCGGCAGGATTTCCGAGCGATAGCCGTCGGCCAAGGCATGACCGAGATCGCGCTCGATCTGCCGCACAGCGCCGCCGACCAGCGCGTCGGCGGGCCGGTCGACACGCATCAGCCGGCCGTCTTCATCCAGCGCGATGCATTCCTCGTATACCTCGCCACCGCTGATCGTGAAACGCGTAGCCGGCAAGGCATCGATCACCTCGTTGGCGAACAGCACGCCGCGCCATGTTGTCTCGGGCGGCGCGTCCAGCCATTGCACGCATGCGTTGAGTTCGGCCGGCAAAGCAGCAGCGAGGCGTTCGCGTTGGCGTTCGCGCAGGTCGGCGCTGGGTTCCAGAATCAGGTAACGCCGTGGCAAAGTGTCCAGCGCGGCCAGCGCACGCAGCACAGATTCGGCGAAGGCGCCGCTGCCGCCGCCGAGTTCTAGAAAATCCGCTTGGTCGCCCAGCAACGCCAGGGTGGGCCGTACCGCATTCGCCACGCAACGCGCGAACAGTTCGCCGAGCTCGGGCGCGGTGATGAAATCGCCGGCCTCGCCGAATTTCGTCTTGCCGGCACTGTAGTAGCCGAGGCCCGGCGTGTAGAGGCAGCGCTGCATGTACTGCGAGAACGGTATCGACCCCTGCGCGGCGATCGCTTCGCGCAGTTGCTGCGACAGCTGTTCAGAGAGCGCGCGTTCGTCCGGGCCAGGGTCGGGAAGTCGGGACTGCATGCGAGAGGATCGTCATCGAAGTGAGCGGCAAGGATAGCCGACCGCGACGGGCACCAAGCTCATCGCCGTCATTCCGGTCGCTGCCGGAATGACGGACTTTGCTGGATTGGTAGCGACGCGCCCGCTCAGAAATCCTTCTGCACGCTGAGGAACAGGCCGCGCCGCGGCCCGTACTGCGGTGCGCCGACGCCGATGCCGGTACCGTCGCGCAGCTCGTAGGTGCGGTCCAGCGCATTGATCAGCGCGAGCTGGGTGTGCAGCTTGCCGGTACTGTCGAAGTTGAAGTCGTGCGATACGTTGAGGTTGAGCTGGAAGTAGTACGGCAGCGACTCGCCGTTCGGCACCAGGCCATCCTTGCGCAGGCCGCTGCCGAAAAGATAATCGGCGCCGACCTTGGTGGTGTCGGTGAAGGCGTAGCTGATGCCACCGGACGAGGTGATCTTCTGATCGTGATCGAGGTGGATGTAGTTGTCGGCGATGTAGGCCAAGTCGTCCGGCGAGAAGTTGTACTGACCGGTGATCACCTTCTTGCCCATGGCGCGGTTGTAGGCCAGGTTGAAATACGCCGACACCGGGCCGTTGTCGTAGTTGACGGTGAACTCGGTGCCGCGGATGCGGCCCTGGTTGTAGTTGAAGGTGGAATAGATCAGCGCGGCACCGAACTGGCCTTCGTCCTGCAAGCGATTGACCTTGCGGTAGTAAGCGTCCAGGCCCACCGTCCAGGTCGAGCCGAAGTTCTGCGAGATGCCGGCGTCGAAGTAATCCGAACGCTCGGCCAGCGGCGTGTTGTTGCCGTTGTCCGGCAGCGCATTGGTGGTGCCGACGAACTTCTCGATATTGGTAGTGGTGATCGCCTCGGTGGCCGGCGGCGTGAAGTAGCGCGAGTAGCCGGCATGCAGCGTGGTCGTGCTGGTCGCCTGATAGACCACGCCGAGGCGCGGGCTCAATTGGCTCTCGGTGCGGAAGGCTTGGTATTGGTCGGCGCGTGCGCCGTAGTTCACGGTGAGCTTGTCGCCGATGCTCCACTCGTCCTGCACATAGGCCGCCCAGGTCCTGGCGATGATGTGGTTGCCATCGAAGATGTTGATCGGCGTGGTGCTGGCCTGGCTACCGTCCGGATTGGTCGGGAACACCAGCGAATTGGTGGCGCTGTTGGCCTGTTCGAAGTTGCCATAGATGCCGTAGCGCAGCGTGTTGTTGTCGCCCAGCGGGGTGGCGAAATCCGCCTGCAGGGTGCTGGCGCGGTTGTTGCGGTTGATGGTCGCGGCGACGCCGTTGAACATCAGGTCGCCGATGTCGTCCGGGCTGAAACCCACGCTGCTGTAACGCTGGCCGATCGACACCTGATAATCGGTGCTGCCGAGCTTGCCCTGCAGCGCGAGCACGCCGAAGCGGGTGTTCTCGCGCTGCTGCTCGTTGAGCTTGGCCGAATCGAAATCGACCGTGTCGAGATAGCCGAACTGCGGCGTCTGGCCCGGATTGTTGGGGATCTGGAAACGGCTGTTGGAAATGCCGAACAGGAAACTCAGACGGGTGTCGTCGTTGATCAGGTAGGAAATGTCGCCAAAGCCCTTCACCTGGTTGGTGTGATCGTGCACCGGCTTCTTGCTCGCCGTGGGATTCTCGATGCCGATGTCGCTCTCGAGGTAATTGGCGGTGAGGAAGTAGCTCCAGCGATCGTTGCTGCCCCAGATCGAGGCATTCGGATTCAAGGTGCCGAGCGTGCCGCCGGTGATGCCCACGCTGCCGCCGTTGCCGAGGTCGTGGCCGGTCTTGGTGGTGATGTCGACCACCGCCGCGGTGCGTTCGCCGTACTGCGCCGGCAGCGCGCCATCGAGCAGTTTCACGTTCTGGATCGTGCGTGCGTCCAGCGTCTGACCGAAGCCGGAAATCGACTCGGGAATCATCACGCCGTTGATGCGGTACTGCAGGTTGGCGTGGTCGCCGCGCACGTGCAGGCCGCCGTAGGAATCCTGCACCACGCCCGGCGCCTGCAGCAGTACCTGGTTGATCGGGGTGGAATCGCCCAGCGGCAGCTGCGCGATGGCCTTCTGGTCGATCACGTACTGGCTGCTGCCGGTATCCGGCGACAGCGCATTGCGGGCCTGGTCGAGCTTGGCGCTGACATCGACCGCGCTCAACTGCTGCACATCCGCCGGCGGCTTGTTGCGCGTGCCGGTCGGCGGGCGATCGGACGCATCGGCGTTGGCAGCGCCCGCGTCGGCGGCCGTACCGGTGGCAGGGGCATCCATGGCCGCGACGGCGGGTGCGACGTTCAACGCGAGGGCGAGACTCAAGGCAAGCAACGAGCGATTCATGCGGTTTCCAGGCAACAGGAGAGGGATGGCGTAAATGATACGTTATAACATTGCCATTCAACCCTTGTCACCGCCCGGGCCGGAAGTCATGCATGGCCCGAATTTCTCAATCGATCCGAAGTCGCGAGGCTGCGGCAACCCGCCGCGTATGCCGTAAATTCACATCGCCGCACTAGACTGGCTCGACGCAACGACCCGGCGACCCAGGAGAAACGGATGACCGCACGCAGCAAGCCCGGATCTGACGACAAGCAGTTGCCGGCGGTGATCGAACCGGCCGCGACCAACCGGGTGACCCAGGCGATCCTGGATTTCGTCAGCCAGATCCCCAACAGCAAGATCGGCAGCAGCAAGGATCCGCAGGCCGAGGCGCGCCAGATCGCCAGCCGCGCCGCGCAGCGCGCCGGCCTCACCGCCGGTTCGCTGGCACTGCCGCCGGGGCCGCTGGGCTGGCTCACCATCCTGCCCGAGCTGATCGCAATCTGGCGCATCCAGGCACAAATGGTCAGCGATATCGCGGCGGCCTACGGCAAGCACGCCTCACTCGGCCGCGAACAGATGATGTGGTGCCTGTTCCGGCATACCGCGGCGCAGGCCTTCCGCGACCTGGTGGTGCGCATGGGCGACCGCCTGCTGTTCCGGCGCATGTCGTTCACGGTGGCCGAGCGGGTCGCCAAGCAGGTCGGCATCAAGGTCGGCCAGCGCGCGCTCGGCAAGGGCGTCTCGCGCTGGTTGCCGGTGGTCGGCGCGCTCGGCGTCGGCGCGTATGCGTATTACGACACCGGGCAAGTCGCCAGTACGGCGATCGAGATGTTCAGCGGCGACATCGACGTCGAGGAAGAGGCCGCCGCCGGGAGCGAAAAGCCAGCCGCACCAAAGAAAATCGCGGTGCACAGCACGGCGCCGACCGGCTCGAAAGTCGGCAAGGCCGTCAAGAAAGCCATGAAGAAAGCGGTCAGGAAGACGGTCGACAGTGCCGCACGCAAGGTGGCCAGCGCCGCCAGCAAACGCGCCGACAAGAGCAAACCCAAGGCCAAGTAGGCCTGGTACGAAGATCGGCGCGGGATGACGTCGCGCCTGCTTTTGCGGCAAGCTCCCCCGTATTCTGCGCTTCCGGAGCCGCCGCATGAACCCACGCCACGCGCAACCGGTCGCACTAATCACCGGCGCCGGACGTCGCGTCGGCGCGGTGATTGCGCGCAGCCTGCATGCGGCCGGCTACTCGTTGGCCCTGCACTACCGGCATGCCGCAGTCGAAGCCGCTGCGCTCGCCGCGTCGCTGGAAGCGCAACGCAGCGGCAGCACCTTGCTGCTGCAGGCGGAGTTGGCCGATGCCGAAGCGCCAGCCCAACTGATCGAAACCCTGCTGGCGCATTTCGGCCGACTGGACGCGCTGGTCAACAACGCCTCCACGTTCCGGCCGACGCCGCTCGGTAGTGCCACCGTGGCACAGTGGAACGAGCTGTTCGCCTCCAACGCGCAGGCGCCCTTCTTCCTCGCCCAAGCCGCCGCGCCGGCCTTGCGCGCGGCGCGCGGCGGCATCGTGAACATGCTCGACATCTATGCCGAACGGCCGCTGGCGAATCATCCGATCTACGGCATGGCCAAGGCGGCCTTGGCGGCGATGACCCGCTCGCTAGCCCTCGATCTCGCGCCGGACGTACGCGTCAACGGTGTCGCACCTGGTGCGGTGCTGTGGCCGAGCGATGGCAAGAGCGACGAGGACCGCCAGGCATTGATCGCGCGCACGCCGCTACAGCGCGCGGGAACACCCGAAGACGTCGCCAGCGCGGTGCTCTGGCTGCTGCGCGACGCGCCCTTCGTCACCGGCGAGATCATTCGTGTCGATGGTGGGCGCACGCTCTCCGTTTAGCCGTCCGAATGCGTGTGCTGGCCCGATCCTGCCGCAGCCCCTACAATGGTTGCGAACCCTCAGTGAGCACCCCCCATGACCTACTGCGTCGGAATCCAGGTCGAAGAAGGCTTGGTTTTCGCCTCAGACACGCGAACCAGCGCTTCGTTCGACGACGTGCGCGTCTACGCGAAGATGCATGTGTTCGACTTTCCCGGCGAGCGCGGCTTCGTGCTGATGTCCGCCGGCAACCTCGGCACCACGCAGGCGGTGATCGCGCGGTTGCAGCGCGACATCAGCGACAACGCCGGCACCACGCTGCGCACGCCGCGGCATCTGTTCGAGGTGGCCGAGTACGTCGGTCAGGCACTGATCGCCGCGCAGGCGCAGACCGCCGGCAATTACCACATGAACAATGGGATCAGCGTGGAATCCACGCTGATCCTCGGCGGCCAGATCGCCGGCGAACCGCCCGGCCTGTTCCTGATCTATCCGTTGGGCAACTGCATCGCCGCGTCGCCGGAAACGCCCTACCTGCAGATCGGCGAATCGAAGTACGGCAAGCCGATTCTCGATCGCATCATCCGCCACGACACCACGCTGGAAGACGCCGCGCGCTGCGCGATGGTGTCGCTGGATTCGACCATCCGCTCCAATGTCTCGGTCGGCCCACCGGTCGACCTTGCGCTGATGCGCGACGGCGAGCTGCGCATCAGCGAGCGCATCCGGTTGGACGTCGATACGCCGCTGTACCAGGACATCCGCGAGAACTGGTCGCGCAAACTGGAAGCCGCCGTGCGCACGCTGCCGCGCTTCCCGTGGGAGCGCGAAGACCAGGGCAACGTGAAACCGCCGGCGCAGGCCCAGCGCAAGGTGACTCAGGACGACGTGGCCGCGACGCAGGCGGCGCAGCAACAGCAGTAACACTGGCAAAGGCAATGACACAACGCGGCGCGATACTCGACACCACACTGCTGCCGTTCGAGTAGGGGGCGGCCCGATCATTTCAGAGGAAAAGATTCTCGCCGTAATAGAGCTTCGGGTAAGCGCAACATGAATATCCCGAAACAAAGCATCCACATAGACTGCGCCGCGAAAAGAAACTGCATACCGTGCAATTGCAGGGTGAGCCATCCGCTGAGCAGAGCGACGAGACTTCCTATCCCGAGCAGCAGCCCCAAGGCCCCGAGAAAGCGACCCTCCCTGTTAAGCCCAAATAGGTCGATGGATAGCAATGCGAACGCAGCTGATAAAGCCAGCTCGCCGGCCAAAATAAGAACTTGATTGAGCGTCATGGCAAAGCGAAGAAGTTGCCCCATCACAAACAGACTGGGATCGCCATCGTGCGGATATGAAGAGACCGGACTGACCACAAAGCCGTCAACTAGGGCAGCTCCGATTACACCTATAACGCCTAGCATGAGCATGATGCCAGTCGCGCGTGGTATTGCACGCTGAAGATTGCGCGTTATCAGCCATGAACTGAATGCATAGAGAAGCGCACATTGCATAGCGATGAGGGTGCCATGCACCACTTTTGCAGCTAAAGCGGCGCTACTCAGCTCATGACCGACTCCATGCAGATTCGACGCCGTAACCGTTGGATGGTGCGCAAGGACAATGAGCGAAAACAACGGAATTGCCACAAGGAGACAGCCGCATACACGAACATCCTTGACCATTGATATTTGACAGGGTGAAGTAGACATAGGGAGCAACCTCCAAACGGAAAAGCAATTACCTTAATTGCCTGGAGTGAGGTTTTGCCGGACGAAATGTTTGAAATGTCCGTTTGTAGGAAGCGCTCTCGTGGCAGGATGGCGGGCATTCGCTCGAAATGATGGGTAGCCATGATAAATGCTGCGGACAAGCGCGTTGAGCGTAGCCAGGTCGCGCTAAGGCAAGCTTTCTTTCAGCTCTTGTTGACCAAGCCTTACGAGACATCACCACCGAAGATATTGCGCGACGCGCAGGCGTGGCCCGCTCAACTTTCTACACCCACTTTAAAAGCAAGGCCGTGTTGCTGGGTGAGAGCGGCCCGACCGATGGTGCTGATCGCGCAGCTTGTGTCGGAAGAAGCGAATGAACTACTGGTGGCAAACGCACTCGATCACTTTGTGGCGGTTGGTTCAGTCGCCTCGGCGCTTCTAAAGTCTGGCACATATACAGTGCTGGTTGCCGTCTTGTCGTCTCACATCGATGGCCATTTGCGGACTCGTGGTTTGCATCGACCCGGACGATTATTCATGCCTCCGATCATTCTCAGCTCGATGCTTGCCGAGGCATTACTCGCCGGGATTCGTACATGGCTATTTTTGGGAAAGCGTTCGAATTCGAGCGAATTCTCGTTGGCACTTGCTCGCGTGGTGAGAGCCATGATCGAAACGTCATGTGCTAGTGGACTTTCAATGCATCCTGCACATCGCTCGATCACAACGTGACCTCGTGATGCGCATCTTATTTAGCGTCAAAATCTGGACTGCCCTACTTATAGTCCACAGACTCCTTGCTTGCGCCAGGCGAGGCACGATCTCGTGTGGGCAAAGCCTTCGATCGAACCGGCATACGGCTTCGACCCGATAGCATTACGCATATTTACCCTGGCAGATGGCGTGGTAGCTCGTTGATTTTCGAACAAGCAAAGAGCCTACACGGCGGTCTCGTATTCTTCAGTTTGAAACCAAAGTTTTCCGGAGCCGCTTGCTATTTAGAACCCATCCGGGCTCAGCTGAGAAAATACGACTGCTGGATCGCGTTGTGCAGGCCGCCGAGTTCCACCTGCACGCGATCCATGAAAGCGCAGGTGGCGCTGTCGCCGACGCTGTTGCCACTCAGCCGGCGCGGGTCGGCGTCGAACACCAGACCGAGCACCCGCTTCAGCGCCTGCTGCACCTGCCGTCGGTCCGGCATCAGCGGCAGCACACCCTGGATGCGGCTAAGGCAGAAGAACACGCTGCGCGGGAATTCGCGGTCCTTCAGCAGGAACTGCAGCGCCAGTTCCACGCTGACCCGCTGGCGCATCTGGCGACGGTACATCTGATAAGCGGCCAGCGAATGCAGCAGGCTCATCCACTGCATCGCGCGGAACGCCTCGAGATCTTCCTCGTTGCGCGGCACGATCAGCCCGGCCGCCGCGGCGTCGATGATCCGCGTGGTCATGTCGGCCTGCTCGATCCCGGTGCCCAGGCGCAGGAACTGGTAACCGACATCGCGGCTGACATTCGCGGTGAGCAGCGCCGAGACGCGCAGACAGCCGTCGATCACGCGGTCGAGTAGTTCCTGTCGATAGCGACGGACGACGGCGCGCTCGGCATTCGCCTCCAGGTACAGATGCAGATCGTTGATCGTCACCCAGCATTCCTGCGGCAGCGTCTCGCGTACGGTACGCAGAATCTCGCGCGCATGTCCGATCATCGACAGCAGCGACATCGGATGATCCGGCTCGGCCAGCAGGAATCGCACCACCACCGTTTCGGACGGCTCGGCTTCGCTGTCGTGCAGGCGATCGAATTCCTCGGCCGCACCCACCGTCTCGATCAGGGGCCGCCACACGAACCGCGCCGCGCGCGGCAGATCAAGCTGCAATTGGCTGCTGACGTTGAGCAGCCGCGCCATGTTCTCGGCTCGCCGCACGTAGCGGCTGAACCAGTAGAGATTCTCCGCCACGCGCGACAGCATCAGTGCCTGCTCCTTTCCAATGCACCCACTTCGGCGAGCTGCACCTCGTCGGTGTCGACCACCCAGGTGTCCTTGGCACCGCCGCCCTGCGAGGAATTGACCACCAGAGAATCCTTCTTCATCGCTACGCGGGTCAGCCCGCCGGTGGTGACGTAGATGTCCTGGCGCGACAGCACGAAGGGACGCAGATCGAGGTGGCGCGGCTCCGGTCCATGCTCGCCGAGAATCGGCGCGGTGGACAGCGACAGTGTGGGTTGCGCCATGTAGTTGCGCGGATCGGCCTGGATCAGCGCGCGGAATTTTTCGCGTTCCTCCTTGCTGGAACGCGGCCCGATCAGCATGCCGTAGCCGCCGGATTCGTTGGCCGGCTTCACCACCAGCTCATGCAGGTGATCGAGCACGTAGGCGCGCTCTTTCGGGTCGTGGCATAGATAGCTGGGCACGTTCGGCAGGATCGGCTCCTCGCCGAGGTAGTACTTGATCATCTTCGGCACGAACGTGAACACCACCTTGTCGTCCGCCACGCCGGCCCCCGGCGCATTCGCCAGCGCCACCTTGCCGGCGCGCCAGCTGCGGATCAGTCCGCGCACACCGAGCACCGACTCCGGATGGAATACTTCCGGGTCGATATACATGTCGTCGACCCGGCGATAGATCACGTCGACCCGGCGCGGCCCGTACACCGTGCGCATGTAGCAGATGTCGTCGTCGCCGACGAACAGGTCGCCGCCCTCGACCAGTTCCACGCCCATGCTGTGCGCCAGGTAGGCGTGCTCGAAATAGGCGCTGTTGTAGATGCCCGGCGTGAGCAGCGCGATCACCGGCGTGTCGCCCGGCCGCGGCGACAACGCGGCGAGGGTGTCATAGAGCTGCGCCGGGTAATCGTCCACCGGCAGGATCGCGCTGGTCTCGAACAGTTCGGGAAATACCCGCTTGGCGACCATGCGGTTCTCGATCATGTACGACACGCCGCTGGGAATGCGCAGGTTATCCTCCAGCGCGTACAGCGTGCCGTCACCGTCGCGTACCAGGTCCGAGCCGCACACGTGCGCCCAGATGCCCAGCGGCGGCGCGATGCCCCGGCATTGCTCGCGAAAATTCACCGAGTCCTTGAGCAGCGCCTCCGGGAACACTTTCGCCTTGACGATGCGCTGCTCGCCGTAGACGTCGCCGATGAACAGGTTCAACGCGCGGATGCGCTGGCGCAGGCCGGCAGCGGTGCGATCCCATTCGTAGCGCGGAATCACTCGCGGAATCAGGTCGAACGGCAAGGTGCGATCGACGTTGCGGCCTTCGCTGTAGACGGTGAAGGTGACGCCCATCACCCGGGCGGTGACGTCGGCGGCAAGCTGTCGTTCGGCCAGTTCGCGATGGCTGAAACCCGAGAGGTAATCGATCAGCGGGCGTGCGGCCGGGTGCGGCTGACCGTCGGCACCGATCAATTCATCCCAGCTGGTCGAGCGATAGCCGCTCCAGTCCATGCACGCATTCCTCCGCCATGACGGCAGTCCCAGGCCAGCGGACGCCGGATGCCTCCCCGTTGCATTGCAACATGCCCGGATTGGATGGGAGCGTCAAGCCGCCATCGCCGGTCGGCGAAGAAGCGTCTGCGAAGGCTCAGCTCGATGGCGGCGTCAGCGGCTCGACGCTGAGCGGCTCGCTGGCAACCGGGAACGCCGCCCACAAGTCCGCCATGCTCAGCCCGCTGACCGGATGCCGCAGCTGCGGTGCGATGTCCGCGATCGGCTTCAGCACGAAGGCATGGCGCAGCTCCTTGCGCGGAATGTCCAGGTGTCCCGGCCCGCGCAGCACGCGGTCGTCGTACAGCACGATATCCACATCGAGCGTGCGATCGGAAAAACGCGGCACGTCGCGGCGGCGGCCGTGGCGATCCTCCAGCGCGTGCAGCCACTCGTTCATCGCCGCAGGCTCGAGCTCGGTATCCAGTCCCACAGCGAGGTTGATGAAGTCGGCGCCGGTGAAACCGATCGCGGCGCTGCGATAGGCCGGCGACACGGTCAACGTGCCAAAGCGCTCGCGCAACTCGTCCAGCGCCGCATGCAGATAGCGCTGTGGCTGCAGGTTGGAACCCAGGCTGAGATAGACGCGAGCCATGCGGCTGGAAAGCCTCCGGAGAATGTTTGGGGTGCGTTCGGTTGCAGCAGGCTCAGGGCAGCTGCGTGCCGCGCTCGATGCACACGCCGACCGAGCGCGCGCCGCGCACCGCGCCCGGCTTGGACAGCTTCAGGCGCACCCAGGCGACGCCGAATTCCTCGCGGATGATCGCCGCGCAGCGTTCGGCCAGCGTCTCGACCAGACCGAAACTCGACTCGCCGACATACGCGATCAGCCGCTTGGAGACGTCCTTGTAGTTCAACGTATCGGCGATGTCGTCGGTAGCGGCGGGTCGGGTATTGTCGAACGCCATCTCGATGTCGAACGACAACGTCTGGCGGATCTGGCGCTCCCAGTCGTAGATGCCGATCACGGCATCGATGCGTAGGTCTTCGATAAATACGATATCCATCGCTACAGGGTCGGCGATGCGCCCGCCGCAATCAAGCCGCGGGCGGCAGACTCTGCAGATCCCAGCGCGGATGCACTTCGATGGTCGCGTCCTGCTGCTGGCCAGCAGCCAACCGGATCGCACCGGCCAGCGCGATCATCGCGCCGTTGTCGGTGCAGAAGGCCGGACGTGGGAAGTAGGTGCGGAACCCATCCTGTCGGCCGGCCTCGGCCAGCTGCGCACGCAAGCGCTTGTTGGCGCCAACGCCGCCGGCAATTACCAGCGCGTTGGCGCCGACGGCCTGCAGCGCGCGGCGGCATTTGATGATCAGGGTGTCGACGATCGCTTCCTCGAACGCGCGCGCGATGTCGGCACGGGTCTGCTCGGTGCGATCAGACTTCTGCCAGGCCAGCAACACCTGGGTCTTCAGGCCGGAAAAGCTGAAGTCCAGGCCGGGCCGGTCGGTCATTGGCCGCGAGAAGCGAAACACACCGGCCCGGCCTTGCTCGGCCAGCCGGGCCAGCTCGGGGCCGCCCGGATACGGCAGGCCCATCATCTTGGCGGTCTTGTCGAACGCTTCGCCGGCGGCGTCGTCCAGAGTGTCGCCGAGGATCGTGTAGCGACCGATCGCCTTTACCTCGACCAGTAGCGAATGTCCGCCGGACACCAGCAGCGCCACGAACGGCGGCGCGGGCGGATCGTCTTCCAGCAGCGGTGCCAGCAAGTGGCCCTCCATGTGATGCACGGCGATCGCCGGCACGCCGAGCGCCCATGCCATCGCGCGACCCGCCGCCGCACCGACCAGCAGCGCACCGACCAGGCCAGGTCCGGCGGTATAGGCCACGCCGCCCAGGTCCTGTACGGTCAGCCCGGCATCGGCCAACGCCTTGCGCACCAACGGCAGCAACTTGCGTACATGGTCACGGCTGGCCAGCTCCGGCACGACGCCGCCATATTCGGCATGCAGCCGGATCTGGCTGTACAGCGTGTGCGCCAGCAGGCCGCGGCCGGGCGCCGACGGCTCCCAGCGCAGCAGGGCCACACCGGTTTCGTCGCAGGAGGTCTCGATGCCCAGCACGGGCCGATGGATGGAGGAAGACATGGTCTCGGTCATGGCGGCGACGCGGCAGCGAATCAATGCAGCCGCTGGATCATTGCAGCTTAATCGCTGCAGCACCCCGGTTGCACGGAGGCCACCCAGGCGGAGAATGCCGGCGGTGCCGCATCGCTGGCCGTAAGCACGCACACCCACCTCTGGCCCAAGCCAGGCGGCAAGACCGAGACAGCGGGAGAAAAGGCGCGCAGTTGGGCATCCGGTTCAGGCAGCGCAGGATAGAGCGGCGGTGCGGGTTGCGGGCAACCCGGCCCAAGGCCAAGCCCGGCGCGGCGGCACGATCGGCTAGGCGCTTTGAAAGCGCGCCGTACTACGGTTATACTTCGCGGCCCGCTTTCTTATTGACCCGCCAGTGCGGGCAGATTATCACTCGGAGTTTCCATGCCCAACGTAAAAGTCCGCGAAAACGAGCCGTTCGAGCTTGCTCTGCGCCGTTTCAAGCGTACCTGCGAAAAGGCCGGCGTGCTGGCTGAAACGCGCAAGCGCGAGTTCTACGAAAAGCCGACCCAGGAGCGCAAGCGCAAGCGTGCCGCTGCGGTGAAGCGCCACCTGCGTCGCCTTTCGCGCGACGTGTCGCGCAAGACGCGGATGTACTGAGTTTCTTCGGTTCGCCTGCGGCCACGCGGCGAACCTCGAGGCAACCGGCGCCGGTTTCGACCGTCGCGCAGATACCGAATCCCGCAGGCCGGTGTTGTCTCCGCGACAACGCCGGCCTTGTGCATTTCCGAAGCTAAGGATCCGACGATGACGCTCAAGCAGCAGCTGACCGACGACATGAAGACCGCCATGCGTGGCGGCGACAAGCCGCGCCTGGCGGTGATTCGCCTGATGCTGGCTGCGATCAAGCAGCGCGAAGTGGACGAGCGGATCGAGCTGGACGACACCCAGGTGTTGGCCGCGCTGGAGAAGATGCTGAAGCAGCGGCGCGATTCGATCACTCAGTTCGAGGCGGCCAAGCGCGAAGACCTGGCCGAGATCGAGCGCGGCGAAATGGTGGTGATCGAAACCTACCTGCCGACCAAGCTGAGCGAGGCCGAGATCGACGCGCTGGTCGCCGAGGCGATCGCCGCCACCGGCGCCAGCAGCCCACGCGACATGGGCAAGGTGGTCGCCGCGGTGAAGGAAAAGGCCGCCGGCCGCGCCGACATGGGCGTGGTCTCCGGCCGCGTGAAGGCCCGCCTGGCCGGCTGAACGCGCGTTCTAATACCGGCGGACCGATCGTCCGCCGGTGCGGCTTGATGCATTTCCTTCACGCCTGGCTCTCTACAAAGCGCGCTTCGTCGCGGTGGATGCGGGCATCACGCCATGCTGCCGCCGATATCTAGCAGGAGTGCAGCATGCTCAAGTGGGCCATCATTTTCGCCATCATTTCGCTGATCACCGGCGTGCTCGGCTTCAGCGGCATCTCCGGCGTCGCCGGCACGATCGCCAAGATCCTGTTCACCATCTTCATCCTCATCTTCATCGTCATCGTGCTGGGCCTGATCGGCCTGGTGCATTTGTTCTAGTCCCGTCGAAGCGGATGCGGCGGCGGGCCGGAATCAATCCGCCCGCCGCCGCCGCGCCCCGCTAAACTAGGCCGCTCATGCGCGGCCGCATCCCCAACAGCTTCATCGACGAACTGCTCGCCCGTGTCGACATCGTCGACGTGATCGAACGGCGCGTGCCGTTGAAGAAGGCCGGCCGCGAATGGACCGCCTGCTGCCCGTTCCACAACGAGCGTACGCCGTCGTTCTACGTCAGCCCGGCCAAGCAGTTCTTCCATTGCTTCGGCTGCGGCGTGAGTGGCAGCGCCGTGAAGTTCCTGATGGACTACGAGCGGCTGGAATTTCCAGACGCGGTGGAAGAACTCGCGCAATCGGTCGGCCTCAAGGTGCCGCGCGAAGGTGGCCGCGACGAGGCGCCGCGCGAAGACAAGACCGACCTGTACGACCTGCTCGACGGTGCCGCGCGCTGGTACCAGAACGAGCTGCCGCGCAACAGCGAGGCACAGGCGTATTGCGCCAAGCGCGGCCTCGACGAGGAAACCATCCAGCGCTTTCGGCTGGGCTGGGCACCGGCCGGCTACGACGGCGTGATGAAGGCGCTCGGCAACAGCGAGCGACGCCTGCAACTGCTCAACGAAGCGGGCATGGTGGCGACCAGCGAACGCGGCAGCAAATACGACCGTTTCCGCGAACGGCTGATGTTCCCGATTCTCGATCGGCGCGGGCGAGTCATCGCCTTTGGCGGTCGGGTGCTCAGTTCGGAGCAGGCGCCGAAATACCTCAATTCCCCGGAGACCCCGCTGTTCCACAAGGGCCGCGAGCTGTTCGCGCTGTGGCAGGTGAAGCAGGTGAACACCAACCTGCAGCGCATCGTGGTGGTCGAGGGCTACATGGACGTGATCGCGCTGCACCAGGCCGGCCTGCCGATCGCGGTGGCGACACTGGGCACCGCGACCACACCCGAGCACACCGAGGTGCTGTTCCGTGCCGCGCCCGACGTGGTGTTCTGCTTCGACGGCGACCGCGCCGGCCGCGCGGCCGCGTGGAAGGCATTGGAATCCGCGCTGCCGCGACTGCGCGATGGCCGGCAGGCGTATTTCCTGTTTCTGCCGGACGGCGAGGACCCGGATTCGCTGGTACGCAAGGAAGGCAAGGAAGGTTTCGAACGCCGCATCAAGGAAGCCATGCCGTTGTCGGATTACTTCTTCAATGAGCTGTCGCACGACGTCGAGATGAGCAGTCTGGACGGCCGCGCGCGGCTGGCCGAACGAGCACGACCGTTAATCGCGAAGCTGCCCGACGGCGCGTTCCGCGACCTGATGGCGCAGGAGCTGGAGCGCCGCAGCGGCGCACGTGCACTGTTGCAGGTGGACCCGGCAGCGCATCGCGCCGTGGAGCGGCCGGTGGCGGTGCAGCGCAGCCTGGTGCGCAGTGCCATCGCGCTCCTGCTGGCCCAACCCGGGCTGGCCGATCAGGTGGAAAAGCCGTACCGCTTCCTGCAGATGGACAAGCCTGGCGTCGAACTGCTGGCGGAACTGCTCGATCTGGTCCGGGCGCGGCCGGGGATCAACCCGGCGATGCTGGTGGAACACTTCGCCGAGCGGCCGGAATATCCATCGCTGCAGAAGTTGATGATGGCCGCGGCGGTCGGCGAGGTCGATGCGCAGCGCACCGAGTTCTTCGATGCGCTGGCGCGGATGGAGCAGCAAGCAGTAACCCAGCGCCGCGATGCTTTGATCGCCAAGAGTCGCGAGCAGGCGCTGGACAGTGCTGAAAAAACCGAGCTGCGCGAATTGCTCGCAGCGCGGGTCGTCAAGGTCGACGAGGGCTGATCAGGCCGCAGCCTGCTCAGGGATACAGTTTCGCGGCGAACTCCGCCACCCGCTTGCCGAGCAATCGTGCGGTTTCCAGGTCGCCCGAGCGCGGCGCCTCTTCCGGTGAAGCATCGGATGGCGAGATCGCCAGCGCGCCGGCGGAGCCGGCCGTCCAGTTCACGTCGGCCGGACCATGTTCTTTCTTGTTCGACGGCTGCAGGCCGGTGCCGATCCACACCTGGCCGTGCTGCTGTGACAAGGTGAAGAAATACGCGACGGTAGAGAACTTGTCGCCGTTGGTCGAGGCCGAATTGGTGAAGCCGGCCGCGACCTTATCCTTCCACGCACTGACGAACCACGGCTTGGAGCTGGCATCGGCGAATTTCTTGAACTGCCACGCCGGGCCGCCCATGTAGGTGGGGCTGCCGTAGATGATCGCGTCGTGTTCGCCGAGCGCCTGCCAGGCTGCGTCCGGCAGGTTGCCGTCCTGGTCGATGCGGAACACGTTGACTTCGGCACCGGCCACGCCGGCGGCGCCCTGCTGCACAGCTTCGGCCTGCTTGGCGGTGTGGCCATAACCGCTGAAATAGACGATGGCGATCTTTGCCATGAGTGGTTCCTCTTAAGGTAACGGGGCTTGATAGGCTCACAGCCTACGCCGCCGCAGCGCAGCGAACAGCCCCACGCGACGGGACACACTGTCGCCGTGGCGGCAACGATGAGGCTGCGTATGGGATGATCGCTCTTTGTCGCCACGAATAGGCTGCGCACCGGCCCGCATGGAACTGCTCGAACGACTGATCGCGATCTTCGCCGACAACGGCTACCTCTCGGTGTTCATCGCACTGCTGCTGTGCGGTGCGGGCGCACCGCTGCCGGAAGACATCACCCTGGTCGCCGGCGGCGTGATCACCGGGCTCGGCTACGGCAACGTGCACGTGATGTTCGCCGTGGCCATGGTCGGCGTGCTGATCGGCGATGCCGGCATGTTCCTGCTCGGTCATTACTATGGCGCGCGCATCCTTAAATGGCGGCCGGTGGCATGGCTGCTGACGCCCGCACGCTATGCGCGCGTGCAGGAGAAATTCGAGCGCTACGGCAACCGGCTGATGTTCTTCGCGCGCTTCCTGCCCGGCATGCGCACCGCCGTGTACATCACTGCCGGCACCACCCATCGCGTGTCGTTCCTGCGTTTCCTGTTGCTCGACGGCGCGGCCGCGCTGATCAGCGTGCCGTTCTGGGTGTATCTGGGCTATTTCGGCGCGGACAAGCGCGACTGGCTGCTGCTGTGGATCCGTCGCGGTCAGAGCAGCCTGTGGGTGCTGGGCGGATTGCTGGTGCTGGCCGTGCTGCTGCTGTGGTGGCGGCACCGCAGCCGCAAGCCGCAAGAGACCTCCAGCGACGGCTGAGCGCAACGGCGGGAGATCGTCGCGATCTCCCGTCGCACGGCTTTACTGAGCCTGCACGCTGACGTCGTCGATCACGAACGAGGTCTGCAAGGCTATCTTCGCCACCGTAGAAATCATCTGCGCCGGCCCACGAGGGCGAGGCTAGTGCGATCCCGCAACATCCGCACTACTCGCGGACTCACTTTCCGGAACTATTCCCAGGAATAGTTCGACGTCTTCACGACTTCATCCTCTCAAGAGTTGGAGCCAGCAAGAAACTCGGACGGTTCCATTTAGATTCGAAACGGCACTGGCTTTGTCCCGAGCGGACTGTATCCGTCATCGAAGAAATACCAAGCGTCGTAACGGCCGGAGGCCAAGGGGGCGCTACCCGATATGGCCAACATCACCGAGCCCACCCCACGTGGTGCATAGACCCATTGAAGAAGGTTCGCCTTGGTCGGTGCGGATCCTGCCGGAAAAATACCAAGCCAGTTCTTTGGCCGATGATGCCAAGGTGGCACGGCATAATCGAAACGTAGCGTGCTGTAGCTATTGCCACGAATCGTGAACAGCGGCCTGAACATGCGATCGTCTCCGATCGCCGGGGCGGTGCTCGGGCTACGGAAAGATTGCTGGACACATCCGGCAACACGCCTGAAGTAGGCAGGCTCACCCGCCAGCCGGATACTGGCGTCATACCAGCCATAGCAGCCTTGCCATTCAATAATGCGTTCGCAGCCTGCTTCTACGCGAAGCTGCAGCGGATCATTCTCGTAGTAGGCGTTATCGTTCAACTGAAAAACGCAGGCACTCAAACTGGCGCGGTTGTCCAGCTTGATCAGGATATTGCCGTGCAAGACATGATGCGATGTGGTGACTTCAGGCGCCTGCCCGGACGACACCATCGCTTTCACGTCGCCGCGAAATTCACGCAAGAAGCCATTGGGTCCGTAGACAGCCCAATCGTATAAGCCGTCGTCGCCGACCGAGAGGGACGGCTTGGCCAGCAACGACTTGCCCGCTTCGATGGTGTAATGCTGGGGCTCCTGGGCACCCGACATCGGCTTCCAATAGGCGACCAAGGCAACGCCCTGGGCGCCCGTGTTGTTGAAGCAAAGCGAAACACTGTCGATGTCCACCAGGGCATCCGCAGAAAACGCGTAGCCCGTGCGGCATGCCGGGCGCGTCTGCGGCGCCTGCACCGGAAACACCTGGGGATTGGGCACGACGGCTTGCGCCGTACCGTTCTTGAACGTCGTGGCCGTGTCGATCGGCTTCAACGGGGTGCGCCTGAAATCAAACGCTTCGGTCAAATCACTGCAGACCGCCCTGCGCCAGTCTGAAATGCCGACGCACTGGTTGCTTCCATCGGCAACGTCTCCCACTCCGAGCCCTTTGCTGGCCGACCACTTTTCCAGGAACTGCAGCACAGACGTGTGATCACTAAGCTGCGAGTAGACTTTTCCGCCGGCCGTCCATGGAGAAATGATCAACATGGGCACCCGCGGCCCTAGCCCTACCGGGACCGACGCATTGTTCTCCGCCGAACCGGCATCGCTTAGGGTCATCTCTCCATAATGCGCACTGATGGGGGGAATCGCCGGCGGCACATGATCGAAATAGCCGTCGTTCTCGTCGTACATCAAAAAGAAGGCCGTCTTTCGAAAAACTTCCGGATGATCGTTCACCAGGACCGAGAGCAGCCGAGCGGTGAAGGATTCGCCATCGCCAGGTGAGGCACTCGGATGTTCGCAAAATTGATAAGGGGCCACGATCCATGAAACGCGCGGAAGTCCCGCTTTGGTCGTGCCTAACGCGGGATTATCCGGCTCCATGCCGGCAGCAACATCCTTGGCGAATTCGGCGATGATCGCATCGCCCGTTTTGCCCGAGGCGGCGGCAAATACGCGGCCTCGTTGATATAGCGACTGGAAATAGGGGTCGTTCGACTGGTTGATCGGCGTGCCGCTATTGTCGATCCGGAAATTCTTGAAATACTGAAGATAATTGTCGCCGTAATTATCGTATTCCTGATAAACCTTCCAGGTGATGCGATTATCCGTCAAGGTTTCCGCGTAAGTCTTCCAATCGGCAATACCGGCCGCGACAGCCGCGCTCTTGGCCTGCGGCGTTTGGCCATACATGGCCGGCGTAATGTCGGTGTTGATATCGCACTGAATATCGGAGACGTAACCGCAGCCACCGTAGTTGTCCGGAAAATTCATCGGTGGCGGCACGGTGCCCGACCATAAGCAGAAGCGGTTCGGATCGGTCGCCGCAAAAATGGAACAGTGGTAGGCATCGCATACCGTGAAAGCATTGGCAAGCTGGTAATAGAACGGCAAGTCCTGCGCATTCAAGCAGCCCATCGATTGCCGGCTCTTCAGCGGCACCCAAGCGTCCCAGTTGCGCCAGATATCCTGCGACGCCTTCCAGCTATGGTTCAAATCCGTCATGTATTGGAACTGCACGTTGCCGGGCTGATTGAGGCGGAACGGCAAAACATAGCTACTCGATTGCGCGCTTCGATCAGTGTTGTACCAGCTGGCAGGATGGGTCCAGTTGGCATAAGACACGCCGGCGCTGAAGCCTCGTGCGCCTGGATTCAAGCCCTCGGGCTGATACCACACATAATTTCCGCTCGGCACCGGCGTGGGCCGAGGATCGCCGTAGCCGCGCACGCCCGGCAGCATGCCGAAGTAATGGTCGAACGACCGGTTTTCCTGCATGAAAATAATGACGTGTTCGATATCGGCCAGGCCGGGATTACCGGTGGGATTGTGCGGCTCGATCGCCAGAGCTTTTTCGATAAGGCCTGGTTGAACCGATAAGGCCGCCAGACCGCCTGCCGATGCGGCTGTCATCTTCAGGAAGCGGCGACGCTTGATATCGTCAATCTCGCTCATGCAATTTCCACGCTGTTGGCCGACGGAGCTTGTCAGCCCGATAGTTGACTATGGATGTGTTGCAGGCGAGCGTCAGCTGCATGTATGCAGCGGCAGAACAGGGCCGGCCCACTGACCCTGTTCAAGTTGATTGCCGTAGTGCTCAGAGCCAGCGGCCGTAACGCCGGATGTAGACCAGTTTCATCACTTGGGTCAGTACGCAATACGCCAGCACCGTTGCCGCCAGCCAGCCGAAGTAGACCAGCGGCAGTTCGATCATGCCGATCTTCGTGCCGATGTGCAGATACGGAATCAGCATGCCGATCACGATGATCGCCGTGGTCAATCCCAGCACCGGCGCCGCCGCGCTGCTTTGCAGGAACGGGATCTTGCGCGTGCGGATCATGTGTACCACTAGGGTCTGCGTAAGCAGGCTCTCGATGAACCAGCCGGACTGGAAGAACGCCTGGTGCTGCGGGCTGTTGGCGCCGAACACGAACCACAGCAGCGCGAAGGTGGTCATGTCGAACACCGAGCTGCTCGGGCCGATCCACACCATGAAGCGGCCGATGTCGCTGGCATCCCACTTGCGCGGCTTGCGCAGGTATTCCTCGTCCATGCGGTCGAACGGAATTGATAACTGCGAGATGTCGTACAGCAGGTTGAGCACCAGCACCTGCAGCGGCAGCATCGGCAGGAACGGCAGGAACAGGCTGGCGATCATCATGCTCAGCACGTTGCCGAAGTTCGAGCTGGCGGTCATCTTGATGTACTTGATGATGTTGCCGAAGGTGATGCGTCCTTCGATGACGCCCTCCTCCAGCACCATCAGGTTCTTTTCGAGCAGGATGATGTCGGCCGACTCTTTCGCGATGTCGGTCGCGGTATCCACCGAGATGCCGACGTCCGCCTCGCGCAGGGCCGGCGCATCGTTGATGCCGTCGCCGAGGAAGCCGACGGTGTGGCCCTGGCGCTGCAGCGACTTCACCACGCGCGCCTTCTGCAGCGGCGACATCTTGGCAAAGATGGTGGTGCGCTTGACCATGGCGTCGAGTGCCGCGTCGTCCAGCGGCTCGATGTCGCGGCCCTGCGCCGAATGGGTGACGTCCAGTCCCACTTCACGGCAGATCTTGCGCGTCACCGCCTCGTTGTCGCCGGTGATCACCTTCACTTCCACGCCATGATGGTGGAGTGCTGCGATCGCGGTGGCGGCGCTGTCCTTGGGCGGATCGAGGAAGGCCAGGCAGCCGACCGCGACCAGGTCGCTTTCGTCCTTCACGCCGTAGGTGTGCGAGGTCGGCGGCTGATGCTTGATCGCCACCACCAGCACGCGCAGGCCGTCCTCGTTGAGGCGGCGCGTCATCGCCTTAATCTCGCGGCGGCGCTCCTCGGTCATCGGCCGCAGGTCGTCGCCGTCACGCTCGGAACCACAGATCGCCAGCATCTCTTCGACCGCGCCCTTGCAAATCAGCAGGTGCCGGCCGTCGCCGTTGGCGAGCACCACCGACATGCGCCGCCGCTGGAAATCGAACGGGATCTCGTCGACCACCCGATAGCGCGCGATGCTGCCTTCGAGGTCGCGGTGCTCCAGCACCGCCTTGTCCATCAAGTTCTTTAGGCCGGTCTGGAAATGGCTGTTGAGGTAGCCGTACTCGAGCGCATCCTCGGACTCCTCGCCGTCCAGGTCCAGATGACGCTCCAGCACGATCTTGTCCAGCGTCAGCGTGCCGGTCTTGTCGGTGCACAGCACGTCCATCGCGCCGAAGTTTTGGATCGCGTTGAGGCGCTTCACCACCACCTTGCGCTTGGACATCGCCAGCGCGCCCTTGGCGAGGTTGGCGGTGACGATCATCGGCAGCATTTCGGGGGTGAGACCCACTGCCACCGACACCGCGAACAGGAATGCCTCCAGCAGGCCCTGCTTGTACCACTGGATGCCGAGCACGATCGGCACCATCACCAGCATGAAGCGGATCAGCAGCCAGCTGACGCTCTTCACGCCACGGTCGAAGCTCGTCTGTACACGCTGGCCGGTGATGGTGCGCGCGATTGAGCCGAGATAGGTGCGCGCGCCGGTCGCCACCACCACCGCGCTGGCGGTGCCGCTGACCACATTGGTGCCCATGTAGCAGACCGTGGCCAGGTCCAGCGGATTTTCCTGGATCGTGCGATTGATGTGCTCGTCGATCTGTGCGTGCGTGGGCGCGATCTTTTCCACCGGCAGCGACTCGCCGGTGAGGATCGCCTGGCTGATGAACAAGTCCTTCGCGGCGAGCAGGCGCAGGTCGGCTGGCACCATGTCGCCAGCCGCCAGATGCACGATGTCGCCAGCCACCAGCTCATTCACCGGCACCTCGATCCGCTCGCTGTGGCCGTCGGATGCCTTGCGCGTTACCGTCGCAGTGTTGCTCACCATCGCCTTGAGGTTTTCGGCGGCGCGCGAGGAACGGTATTCCTGGCTGAAACTCAGCAGCACGCTGATGCAGACCATCACGGCGATGATCAGCGGACCGGTCAGATCCTCCCGATCGGTCACCAGCTGCACGCCCACCAGCACCAGCAACACGATGATGAAAGGATTCTTGAAGGCGTGCCACAGCTGCCGCGTCCAATGCGGCGGCTTTTCGTGCGAGACCGCGTTGATGCCGTCGCGATCCAGCCGCTCGGCGATCTGCTCTTCGTCCAGACCGGCGGCGCTGGTCTCCAGTGCGGCCAGCAGCGCGTCGCGCTCGCGAAAGGCTTCCTGCGCCACCGCGACGCGCGCGGGCACCAACCCGCTCTTGCCCGCAGCCGCTTGGGTCGCTTGCTTGATCATGAGGTCATCCGGGGAAGTTCAGTGGAACCCGCAACCGCGAATGCGGAGAGGGCTGGCCGTGCGCGCTGCACACGGCGACGCAGCGATCGTCAGGACGACCGCTTTCGCTCCGCCCATGGCGGAGGCCACGCCTTGCGAAGGGCACGCAGCTTCATGCCTGCCTGGATAACAGAACTTTGTTGCGTTGTGTTTGCAGCGAACCGCGAACGGCACGGGCCGGACGCGCAGCGGCCGAATCGGCGGCACGCGGCGGCAGTTCGATCACGATGGCACCCGTCGGACGAGCCAACGGAGCGGGGACCGTGATGGTGCGGGGGAGCTGCGAGGCCTTGCCGCGGCCGGACGGCAGCAAGCCGCGCAGTGCACGCAGAAAACCGAGATCGCGAAGGAGTTTCATGGCCTATCTCCTCGTAACGGCGCCGGCAGCGCCGAGGGAGGTAGGCCGGACTTCCCTAGTCTAGGAAAGCGCCAGCCGACCGCAGGCGGTCGCCGCAGACAATCAGCTTGTTATGCATTGCCGACACCCGATGCTTGCGGATGACGACCTTGCGACTAGGGTATACGTCCATATGCCTTGGTTAGTTTGGACAGGATGCCCGCGGGCGCATGACGCCTACGGACCTTGGTATTGTCGTGCTGCAACGCAGAAGTGTCAACCTGCGCGACGCCGGATTTCATCGCCGAAAGGTTCCGCGTCCAACGGCATGACACTACCGCGGCTCAACCCTTCGCACCGGGTCGTTTCCTGCCTGCGCGTTTCGTCGGACCAGGCCGTGCAAGTTCTGTCTTGCGACATTCCATGCCATCCAGCAGCACCTTCAGGCCGATGCGGAAAAGCTCTTCGGGCTCGATCACGGCGAGCAACCCGGCCGCTCCGCGCAGGTTCGGATAATCGGGCGACTCATCGCCGAGCCGAGCCAGTTCGACACCGAGCGCCGCGGCGGGCCGCAACGCGCCGGGATGGGCGGACCACGACTGGCGCGCTTCTTCCGCGACCATGCCGAGCAGATAGTTGCGATAGAAAGTCGCCATCGCGATCGCTTCCGGCGGCGCGAAGCCGCCGTCCAGAAATGCGCCGACCGCGACATCGTAGAGTTTCATGCGATGTGGACCAGTCGGTGCCAGCTCCGCGAACAAACGGGGCGCATCGCGATGGGTCGCCAGCACACGCCGGTATTCCCAGGCGATGTCCTCGAGCCGTCCACGGAACGAACGGTTCTTCGACGGCAGCTGCATGCGCGCGCAAATCGCGTCGGCGACGAGGCCGAGCAGTTCGCGCTTGTCGCGGATATGCCAGTACAACGCAGGCGACTGGACCCCGAGCCGCTCGGCCAGCTGACGCGTGCTCAGCGCATCAAGACCCTTCTCCTGCAAGAGATCGACGGCCGCCTCGACCAGGCGTCCGCGGTCGAGCCCTGCACGGCTGCCGGCGGACGCCGTCTCGCCGGGCCTGCGCACAGGCTTGCGGCCAGCCACGGGAACATTCTTTCGCATGCTTGAACCTCCTATCCTTGAGTGCTAATTTATCACTGATAAATTAAAGATGCCGCTACATGCCGATCTAGGCAGGCGGCAACCACCTTACGTGAGGGAATCTCATGAGCGAGCTCTGGACACGTCGGCAAGTGCTGGCTCTTTCCGGCAGCGCACTGCTGGCCGCGGCGCTGCCACCGCTCTCCGCCAAGCCGCTGGCCGCTGCAGGCAAGGCCGGAGCTGCAGAAACCCATCGTGCGGCAACTGGCAGCACGGGTGGCGCGGCCCTTTATCGCCAGGCCTTCGTGCTCGACTGCAACACGCTGGCCTCGATCGGCGCCCTGCTGCAGGACAAGGATCTCGCAAAAGACCTCGAGCAGATCCGGAGCTCCGGCATCAGCGCCTTGAAGAGCACGCTAGGTGGCGACCACGGCACGTTCGAGGAGACCGTGGCCGATATCGCCGCCGCGCAAGCCCTGATCGAGCAACACCCCGACGTGTTCATCAAGGTGATCCGCCCCGATGACCTGCAGCGGGCCAAGCGTGAGCACAAGATCGCGGTGATCTTTTCGTTCGAAGCCTCCTCGATGCTGGAGGGCAAGATCGAGCGCATCGAACTGTTCCGCCAGCTCGATGTACTGATCATGCAGCTGTCCTACAACCATCGATCGCCGTTTGGCTGCGGCTGCCTGGATGGCGACATCGACGGCGTCACCGAACTCGGTCGCAAGGCAATCGCCACGATGAATGCGCAGGGCGTCGCGCTCGACCTCAGCCATGCGAACACGCGAACTACCGCCGATGGCATCGCTCTCTCGAGCAAGCCGGCGATCTTCACGCATGCTGGTTGCCGCAGCGTGTTTATGCATCCGCGCAACAAGGAAGATCGCGAGATGAAGGCGCTGGCCGACAAGGGCGGCGTGATGGGCATCTACATGATGCCTTTCCTGACGCCGGATACCCGGCAACCGATGCTCGACGACTTCATGCAGCACATGATCCATGCGCTCGATATCTGCGGCGCAGACCATGTCGGCATCGGAAGCGATTCCGCCTTCTTCGAAGTCACCGACAACGACCTGAAGGACATGGCGAAGGAAGAAGAGGATCGCAAGAAGGCACGTGTTGGCGCGCCGGGCGAAAACCGCCCGCCCTATATCCCCGACCTCAATACGCCGCGCAAGCTGGAGCGCGTCACCGACGCCCTGCTGAAGCGCGGCTACAGCGAGCGCACGACTGAAAAGGTGCTTGGCCTGAACTTCAACCGCGTATTCAAAGAAATCTGGACGGCCTAGCTTCGTCCGCTAGGCGAGGCGGAATACCAGGCCCGGATGCGCGATCGATTCGAACAACCAGAGCGCGTGTACGCCACGCTATGCGTCACCGACAGCATCGGCACCTGTGCGCGCGAATCCTCGCGACGAAAGATCGCCAGCGCCCAGAAACGCAGTGGCGTCCACACGAAGATAATTAGGCATAACTACAGCGCGAACGGATGCAGCGAGCTGGTCAC
>Ga0302314_10000123_pt1 | contig 128226 bp, 106 predicted proteins | sample III_Palsa_N2_3_FD_200533 | JGI IMG/M metagenome (GOLD analysis project Ga0302314, IMG submission 200533) | Peat permafrost microbial communities from Stordalen Mire near Abisko, Sweden - III_Palsa_N2_3 | ecosystem: Environmental > Terrestrial > Soil > Palsa > Peat permafrost | place: Sweden... | reverse complement strand
GTACGAATTGGCCCTTGGCATTGATCGCATAGCCCATCGGCGTCTGCATCCAACTGTTCACGCTGATGATCCAGGTTGTGGAAATCAACGTGCCGAGCGCAACCATGCAGGTCGCCAGAAAATGCAACCCTTTGCCGACCTTGCTGATGCCGAACAACATGACACCAAGAAAGCCTGCTTCGAGAAAGAAAGCGGTCATGACTTCATAGGCCATCAGCGGGCCCACGATTGGCCCTGCCTTTGTCGCAAACACCGACCAGTTGGTGCCGAACTCGTAAGACATTACCAGTCCGGACACGACGCCCATACCAAACACCACTGCAAATATCTTGAGCCAGTACCGGTAAAGGTTGGCATAGATCCCGCTGCCGGTTTTCAGCCATAAACCTTCGAGCACCATCAAGTAACTTGCGAGCCCGATGGTAAATGAGGGAAATATGAAATGAAACGAAACAGTAAAGGCGAACTGTGCGCGCGCCAGTATGGTCGGATCGAAATCACCCATGATCAAGCCTTTCCTTACCGACATCAGTTAGTCGATGTTGACCTTCCTGGTCAAAAGCGAAACGACAGCCCGCCACTTGCGACAAGCGGATTAAGCTTGATATCCGCAGCAATCGCAGCGACGCCCAGCCACGCCGTAGCATCGGTTTTCAGCGCGGCCTTTTTGGCATCAACGAACAACGACCAATGGCGGGACAGCGTGAACTCTGTTCCCAACTGGGCGCAGATGCCCAGATGATCCCGCACGTCGAGACGAGACACGGCACCATCGGTGTCTTTGAATATCAGCAGCAAGACAGGTCCCCCGCCGATATATGGCTGGAAACGTCCCCATCCGCCAATGTGGTAGTGGGCCGTCAGGACGACCGGGCCATAACGAATATGTCCAAGCGTACCAAGTGGCGCCAGCGACCCTGCCCCGTCCACCGTAGCGCGCGGCGGTAGTCCGCCCGTCAACGATACAGCGACATGACGCCACCGGTAACCGAGCTCGGTTATTGCTGTCAGGTTAGGGGCAATGCTCACTGTCCCGCCCGGAAGAACTGCCCCGGTTTCCCTTACGATCGCACTTGCGGAAAAGACGAGCGCGCCCGGCCCTGTGTGAAGATAAAACCCCTGGCCCACCTGGCTGTCGGCAAGCGCACGCGTTTGCCCGTTTTCCGGCAAAGTCTGTGCTGCCGCGTGACCAACGCCGTACAGCGCTGCTACGACGCAAAACGGCCAAGCCAGGGGTGTCATGTTTCAAGATAGGCAATGCCGGTAAGCGGCCCATGCCCGGAGAATATGATCGTTTCTGGTCCCGGGTTGTCGAGACTGACCATGCGAACAAAACCGCCCAGATCTCCAACGAACGCTCGCTTGTGCTTTCGATCGATTGCCAAACCGATCGCCTCTAGCATCCCGGAGAGAATGATTTCGCTAATGATCGGCTGCCCGGGGCTGATCAGCGCCCGATTGAGGGTATTGCCGGCTGGCGGATCGCCCCGGTCGGTCCAGTAAAGATGGCCGGTTTCCTCGATCCAGTCCAGATCTATGGGCTCTGGAAGGTCTTCGAACAGGACTTCAATATCCGTCCGATTGGCGGGATCTGCGCCGTGGGGTAGCGCAAGGGCAGCGCGCAATATGCGGCCCTCGTTTCCGTTGGGTTTCCCCTTTTGGGTCCAATACAGGAAACCATTGAGGGGATCGACCGCCACCCCGACGCAGTGCCGTTTGCGGTCCTGGCGGTGTTCGTCAGTTGTACCCGTTTGAACAAGGACCGTCGGGTTGGAACCATCGACTTCGGCACGCATCACGCGCATGCCTTCGCGGTCGCACCAGTAAATCAGGCCGTTTGCGGCGTCACACTGCATTTGCTTGGGCGTGAATGTGCCGCCCTCGGGAATAATGGTCTCTCGATGTTCGCCATCATAATCGACCCGTTCGATCATCCCGTCGTTGACGAAGAAATCTTCGGCATCATGGCTGGTACCCATGTACGTCCAGAATATGTGCCGCTCGATCGGATCGATGGCAATTCCGTCCGGGGCAACACCCAGGTCCGGGATCAGGACCTGCAGGTCCGAGCCATCCGGTGCAATAGAAAGCAGGCGCGAGGGAGCGCCAATGTTTAAAAGCAGAAGCCTGCCAGAGCCCATATTCATGACGATTTCTCCACGGATTGATAAGCCGACGCGCTCAAAGCCATTCCGGTTGGGCGGCGCCACGAGGTTCCATCACGAACTTGTAGCGCCCGGGCGTCTCGGTCATCTCGACTTGCTCGGTAACACCTTTGTAAATGCCCATCGGCGTGGCCGCGCTGAAAACATCGGGATCGATATAGGTGTGAGCGTCACTCGAGCCTGCGGTCGCCTGGGCATATCCCTTGTCGAAGATGCCCATCGACATCAGCCACAAGGTGACCCGTGAAAGTGATACGACAACCTTGTAACTGCCGCCTTCGACTGCACGCCGGCGCAGCGCCTGAAGAATGCCGATCGTGGTGAGCCATCCGGCGACATAGTCATTGACCACACTGATAGGCGGCGGCGTCGGCCGGGCGTCGCTGCCCTCGAGTGAGAACAACCCCATTGTCAGTCCGGTCGAGACGTCAAAACCGACCCGATCAGACCATGGCCCGCTTTCGTTGCAATAAATTGCGGTTGCGTGGATTAGCCCCGGATGCGAGTTGCAAAGCTCTTCTGCGCTGAGGCCATGGCGGGCGAGCGTGCCGGGGCGACGGTTTGCATAGAAAATGTCGGCATCCGCCATCAGGTCCATGAATTTGGCGCGCGCATCGGCATCCTTGATGCGCAGCATCGTGGAACGCGAGCCGATGTGCGAGGTATAGAGAAACACATTGTGTTCCCAGTCCTCCGGCGACCAGACATTGAGGACATCCGCCCCGTGCAGCGCAAGGGCGCGGCCGATCGAAGGGCCCGCGATGACATGCGCAAGGCCGAGCGCGCGAATACCGGAAAGAGGATCGCTCGGGTCGGGCGTGAATGGCACGGGATCGCTGTCGGCAATCTTCACGACCGAAATCAACGGCTGATCGCGCAGTCCGCTCTGGAACACGTCCATGCCCAGGATCTGCTGCAAAGTACGCCCGAGCGGCATGACGACGCCCGCCTCGACGGCTGCGTGTTCCAGTGCCTCGCCATCCCAATTGCCGATCGCGCGGGTCACCGCTTCGACAGTGCTCGGTACGTTCAGCAGCGTGGCAGCGGCAAGATGAAGCCTGGGGTAGAAATTTGTGGGTAGCACCCACATACCGTCCCTCGTTTCATACATCGTACTGAAAAAGGGCGTATCCGGTTCTGTATAGATACCGCCGTCATAGCCGTTCACCGTTTCCCAGCGGCGATCGATAAAGGGACTGAAACGCCGGAGCGCCTTGCGAACATCGACATGAATGTCTTGCGCATGTCCCGTGCGCTCGCGCCAGATTGTCGCAATCAATTGCGCCTTGGCAGCAAGTGCGACAGCGCTCATCGCCCCGAACCGGACAACGCTGGGCACAATCGGGTCCTGTCCGTAGAAAGTCAGCTTCCCGCTGCTTTCGGCGGTGCTCGCGCCCACGCTGTTTAACAGCGCCTCGGTTTCGGCCGCGAGGTCGAAATCGCTGTCGGTCGCGCGGTTGTCAAGATTGTATTGGAGCTGCTGCGCAAACAATGCGCCGGTCGTTACAGACATGATAGCCTCGTTTCAAAGACGGAAAGGCAGTTTGGCTGACCGCTCAACCAGCGGCTGGGACCTTTGCCAGCCCGTTGATAACGGCAACTTCCTTGGCGTCCCTGGCTTCGGAAAGGTCATCGAAGGACGATTTGGCGTATGACGTCTCGAGCTGCGCGAGCAGTTTTTCCTTCGTCGCATCGTCGAAGTGCGCTGTCCCCAGATGGCGCCATGCTGTTTCCATCGGCGGGCCGAGATGTTCGATGAAATGACGAAGACCGCCCGTTCCGCCGCCAAGATGGAAAGAAAGGAATGGGCCGGACGTCGCCCAGCGGATACCCAACGAACTCGTGACGATGTCATCGAGTTGATCGAGCGTGACCACACCTTCGCTCACCAAATACACCGATTCTTGAAAGATCGCCGCCTGGAGTCGATTGGCTACGAAACCACCGATTTCCTTCTTGATTTCAAGCGCCACTTTGCCGACGCCGGTATAGAAAGCGAGTGCACGCGCCGTAATCGCGGGATCTGTGGCAGGTGTCGGCACGACCTCGACCAAGGGCATCAGGTGGGGAGGGTTGAATGGATGGCCAATAACGAGGCGCCCGCGGTCAACCATCCGGGCATCCTGCAGCGACGCCGGCAGCGTAGAACTGGAAGAGCATAGCAATGCTTCGGCTGGCGCCGCAGCTTCGATCGATTGCCACAAACACTGTTTGAATTCGACCTTTTCAGGCCCACATTCCTGGACAATATCCGCGCTGGCAACAGCGACTGAATTGTCTTTTTCAAACGACAGATTGGAATGGTGGTCGGTTGCGGGATAGCCGAGGTCGTGAAGGGCAGGCATTGCTGCGTCGATCATCACCTTTACCTTGGACGCAATTTCGGGATCGGGATCGCTGACAATCACTTTCATGCCGTTGGCGAGAAAAAGCGCTGCCCAGGAAGCGCCAATGACACCGCCCCCGATGATGACGGCCGTTTTGCCGGCATAGGGCTGGCTGGATGGTTGAGCTTGCAATGCGGGTCTCCAGGCGGGAAAAGTGCACGCGGTTGCCAGATTGGCCGGAGGGCACGTCCATCACCGCGACAAGGACTACGCAATGTTCACAATGTGGTGCAGTAAGCTGGGGTGAACGGACGGACTAACAGCATGTGTTTGCGACTGCACTAGATGCCCGGCAAACAGCGCATGCCGCTCAGATCCAGGCAGATAACCCTGCGGGCGACAACTCGCGGGGGAAGCCTTCCGACAGACTGATCGGTACGAACAAAGTTCAGCATGACCTGCAATTGTAAATGCATTATCGTCCGGTCGTAAACCAACGAACGAATGGCTACTTCCCTTTATGAAAATCGGCAAACGTCGCTGTATCATGGCTAAAAATGCATGGGCTCCGTCCGCACAGCTTCGCGTGTCCGAGAAATGAGCGCAGGCGGTGTCACCGGACTAATCGGTATCGCCGGCGCGGTCGTCGGAGGAATGGGCTCCGCCATAACTTCATGGATCACGCAACATGTCCAGGTGCGCAGCCGCGACGTTCAGGCCAATCGAGATAGGCGCGAACTCCTCTACGCTGAATTTATCGACGAAGCCGCGCGGCTGTACGGCGATGCGCTCGGACACGAGCGCGATGACGTGGAGAACCTCGTTCGGCTTTACGCGCTGGTAGGACGCATGCGGCTCGGTTCAACGCCGGCTGTCATCGAAGCCGCGCACAACGTGATCCACGCCGTGATCGCCATATATGGTGCGCCAAGCCGGCCGCTTCATGATCTGCCGACAATCGCCGCAAGCGGCGAGTTCGAGCCCCTGATTGCTTTCAGCGAAGCGTGCCGCATTGAACTTGTTACACAACTTTCGCCTCGGCGGACTGTAGTAACGAGATAGCTAGAGATCGAGAAGCAGAGCCCGTTACGTATTGTCTTTAATTCAATCGCAGATCTTTCATTTTGGAAATGTACGCACCGAGCGGTAAGACGAAGTATCCTAGATATTAGTCGAACGATGAATATCTTCCGGCCCTGCGGAGGATTTAAAGCATCCATTACAACCCGGCTCCTATCGTCATATCCTTTCCGGCACTTGGAATTCCGGTTGCCAGCGCCGTCTGCTTTTCGCCCGCGCGTTCGGAGAGGGCGCCGACGAGACGAGCCTTGTCGTCGGTGACGACAATCGCCTCGGACTTTGCGCGCGACAGCGTGACGTAAAGCATTTTTTGATCGACGAGATTGGTGGAGCGGCTGTCGGCGTGAATCAGGACGCGTTCGGCTGTCTGGCCCTGCGCGGCGTGGGTAGTCTGGACATAAGCATGACGGATGTGCGTATCGCCGGCATCGGCAAGGTTGAGCTGTTGCTCACGCCCGGTCGCAAATTGTACCGTCGCTGCTCCGCTGGCGGCATCTATGCCAGTGATTGTGCCGGCAAGGCCATTGGTCCGTCCCATAGCAGCATCGTTGCGCGTGAACCGGATATGGTCTCCTTCCCGCAAATCCATGGGACGTGAGGCAAAAGCCTCGGCGTGGCTGGCTCCCCATTGCCGAAGATGCCATTCGATTGCGACCCCACCAATGCCAACCAAGCCAACACGGTTGCGCTCTGGATCAACTGACGCAATGCGCAACGCCTCGCCGCGCGCAATGCCTTTGGCGTCATAATCGCGGGTGAAGCGAACGACATCGCCGATGGCATAACTCGCCGCTTCGCGGGCCTCCGCGCGGGTCAATCCTTTCGTCTCAAGACTTTCGAATGAGAGCTTGTCTGGCGACAGTTGGCCCTTTGTGACGAGATGATCGCGGATCAGGCTGGTCAGCTGATCGCGACCGGCACGCGACGGCTCGATCACCAGCGTGCGGGCGCGCTCACGGGGCGAAAGCGCGACGAAGAGGCTTGCCATGGTGTCGAGCCGCTCATCCCGGTCCCTGGCTTCAATCAACCGTCCGCCGCCACGTTCGAGCGCGGCGAAAGCCTTACCTGCGTGGCCTTCAATCGAGGCCAGGACTGCTTCGCGTGTCTCGGCATTGGTCTGGCGAACAACGTCTGCCAGCTTGGCGGTCGGCATGCCCGCTTGTTGCAACTGGGCGAAAGCTGCCCCGGCCCCGACCGATCCAAGCTGCCGCACATCGCCGACCAGCACGACCCGTGCGCCGGCTTTGTCTGCTTGCGACAGGAGGCGCGCCATGTCGTGTGCGGAGAGCATGGAGGCCTCGTCGACAATCCACACCGCTGCCGCTCCTGGCATGCGCGCCTCCGGCGCCAGCAAATGGCGGGCCACAGTATCGCTGCGCATGGACAGGGCTTCGCCGAGAATCTGGGCGGCCGATGCAGTGGGTGCTAGGGCGGTGACGGCAATCCCCCGTTTTTCTGCCTCGCGGGCATAAGTCGCGAGAACCGTCGTGGTCTTGGCAGTCCCGGCATAACCCTGGACGGCAGCAACCCGATCGCGCGAGGTAAGCAGATCGATGGTCGCGCGCCGTTGCCCATCGGTCCATGCGAATCCTGCCCGACCAGATTGTCGCGCTGCCTGCTCGACCGCCCGCGCGGCGGCCATGTGCCCGGCAAGAGGCGCGGCCATACCCCTGCCTGCGGCTTCAACCCGAAGGATCGCGCGCTCGGTCTCGACCGCTGACGGCGTCTTAAAACCCGCAAAGTCGGCACCAACCTTGTCGACGAAATTACGCGGGATGAGCGCACCGGTCTCATGCGCATTTGCAACGGCTTTGGCGATATCGGTATGCGAAAGCTTGCCGAAGCCGTGATCGCCGGCCTCGCGTGCCAGCGCACCTGCCGAAAACACCGCCTCGCGCTCGGACAGCTTGGCCGCGGCAAACGCAACCGCCTGCCGCGCCAGCAAGGTCAGGTCGGACTGGCGCTCGGCGTGCGCGGCGCACTCTTTGGCTTGGGTGATCAACCGCAGCTGTGCGCGCTGGTCGAACCCTGCCCCGTCGACGGTGGCGCGCCATTCCTGTTTCAGCGCCCGATGGTCAACGCTGCCTTTCGCATCCCGCGTGTCGAGCGCCGCAATCTGTCGTTCGGCGGCGCTGGCCTCGGCCCGGGTCTTGCCGCGCTCGGCAAGACGCGCATCGATGGCGGCAGTGCGCTGGCTCAGCGCGTCAATCGCGTTTCCCGGCACACCGGCGATCTCGAACGTTCCCTCCTTGTCCCGCTCGATCGTGTATCCCAACCGGACGACCTCGTGCGCCAGCTCCTGCCGGTAAACGGCGCCGATTTCCTTTTGAAGCTGGTAAAAGGCACGCGGCTCAAGACTGCGCCATGCGCCCTCCTTGTCTTTGGTCGCATTAAGCACGACAGCATGGGTGTGAAGCTGCGGGTCTTGCGCCCGGCTGGTGGCATGGCGAAACGTCGCAACCGCCAGATTGCCGGTCGCCTCACGCGTCACGTCCGCCCCGTTTCTGACGCGCGTTGCCGCCATGGTCTTTTCGACATGGCCGAGTGCAACACGGGTTGCTGCGGCGTGCGCTGCCAGCAGACGCTTGTCGCCCGCCACTTCGGCCATGATCGAGACAGACTTGGGCGCAGACAGCGTGATATCCCAGCCCGGACGATGCTCGACCTTGCCGTCACGCATGGTCCCAAGCTGCTGGTCCCCGATCCGGCCCTCCAGCATTTCGCGGAACTGCGTTCGGTCGACCTCGCCGAAAAGGCCAAGGTCGGCAGCACCCTCACCAAACCATTCGGACGGGGCAAGGCCACCTTCGGCGTAATAGTCATCCGCCTCGTAGTAGCTGGCCGCCTGGCCGGCACTGGTAAGTGCGCCAACGGTCGCGACCATTACACCGGCCCCTGCATCTTGCCAGACCGGAGCGCATCGCGGCTGATCTCGCTCGCCTTGCTCCACAGCGTCCCGGCGGGATTGCCCGGGACAAAGCCTGGTTGCGAAGGATCCCCATGCGCAATGATATGGTCGGCAGTGAGGCGAATGCGTGCCACCGGCAGACCATCGGGCAAGAGCAGGAAGCCATGGTGCGGTTCAAGCCGTAGCTGGCTTTCCAGTACCGCCGGTCGGAACTGGCGCTGCGTTGCCAGTGTCGTGCGCGGCACATCTCCGCCATACGACAGCGTATCGGTCGAAGTGCGCAATTCCACTTCGCAATCGCCGATCGTCTCGCTCGCCCACTCCCGCGTTTCACGGTCGACCGTCTGGAGAAACAGCTTGGTGTTGCAACAGGCAAGCATGGATTCCGCAATGTTCTGGCCATAGCGATTGCGCATCTGGCCCAGTGCCTGGAACGTAAGCACGATGGCCGCACCGAACTTGCGCCCCTCGGGCAGGAGCCGGGCAAGGTTATCGACTTTCGGCAAGTCGGCCAACTCGTCGAGGACGAACCAGATCCGCCGATCTGGCGATGGGGACAGGCCCAGCACCGCACTGGCTGCGCATTCGAGCCAGCAGGCCATCAGCGGCTTGGCCGCTTCGAAATAGTCCTCCTTGCGCGGTACGAAGATCCAGGGCTTCGGGCCCTGGTGGGTATCGAGCCCGGCGATGAAGTCGCGAAAGGCAAAGCGCGGTGTGCCGCCGTCATCGACGCGCAGGAACTGGATCAGGTTGGCCGCCTTGGCCAGCATGAACAGGACCGAGCCGGTGGCGCGGTCGGCATCGTCGGCAAAGGTGCGCGCCGACGATGTGTGGAGCAGCCACTGCTTGAGCTGGTCCTTGCTCTTGACCTGCAAGGCCTCAAGCAGCGCTTCGAGCCGGCAGTTGCCCTCAGACCAGAGCGAGCGCAGCATGTTGGCGACAAGGATGCGGCTGGTCTCCAGCCAGACATCGTCGTCCTGGCTGTTGGTTTCGGAAACGAGCTGGCGCGCGATGCGGTCCGCATCGGCGGGATGCGAGATCTCGTCGAACGGCGACCAGAAAGCACAGCGGGCATCGAACGGATTGAGAATGATGTCGCCGCGTTCGGGCCGGTAGTAGTTGGCGATGAATTCGCCGCTGGTGTCATAGACTAGTGCCGCCTCGCCGCGTGCCTCGATGGCGTCAAGCATCTGGCGCAAGGCGGTCGTCTTGCCGCTGCCGGTCGTGCCGAGAAAGGCGAAGTGCCTGGTCTCGATGCGGCGGGGAACTGGAATGGGGCCGATGCAGAGTTCACTGCCGATGGCCTCCCTGGCAGTGATCGCCGCCAGTGCGCCCTCGCCGATCACGCGTGTGCCCGACAGGACACGATCGGCCAGGGTATCCTGACCTTGCGTGGTCATGGACCTGCCGATGAAACGCAGCCCGCCGATGCCCAGCGCAAAGCCGACCGCCGACCCGAGAACAAGCGAGACAACGATCCTGACCATAGCGCCCGAGAACGTGGGATCGTGGATGACCTCGCTTGCCGACAGTGTCTCCCTTGCGCCGTCGATGACGACGTTCATATCGACGTCGTGCCCGACCATGTCGCCCAGCATCGAAACGAGCAGGGCCAGCAGGTACTGCGCAGCCAGCGACACAGTGTCGGCTGACACGAACAATCGCATCGACACCAGCGCGCCGACAACTGTCGTGCCGATGGCAACCTGGCCGAAGAAGGTCCACTGCCGCTGTTGCTGCGAGAAGCGCATGCGCCAGAGCGCATGGGAGCGGCTGTTGAAATCGTTGCCGCCGATCATGACCGGTCTCCCATGGCCAGACTGCGCTGGCGCTCGAATGCCGCGCGGGCTTCGGCGGCAATGGTCTCGTCGCTCTGGCGCGTGGCCAGTGCGGCGTTGCGGGCGTAGGCGTATGCGGCGCAGGCGACGAACAGACTGCGGTCGAGCACCCGCTCCAGCTCGACCAGCCGGCCGGCGATCACGCCCACCTCTTCGGCGATCTCGCGCGTGTCCGACGGGTGATCGGCGGACCCTGCGATCGTGCCAAGTCCGGCGTCGATCGCCATCAACAGCGTCCGATAAGGGCTCAGTCCGCGCCGGTCGGCGAGCGAGCGCAACGCCTTGTCCTGCGCCGGGGTCAGGCGGATGGTTCGTTTGGTTGCGGTCAGCATGGCCGCCACCTGCGCGCGCTGCGGGCGCGCTTGCCAAATGGCGGATTTGCGTGCCTTGGCCGCTCCCGAGGAAAGGAGCGCGCCAATGGCGCACTCCAGATCCGGCACAAATCCTCAGGCCACGCGTGCGTAAGGTGTGTAGTCAATTTGCTGGCTCGATGCGCAGCATCGTAGCCGCTCCCCCGTGCATCGGGGCCGGTAACATCAGACATCATTTTGCTGCTCCGGGTGATAAATTTCACCGGCGGGCACTTGGTGCCGTCGAACTGCCCACGCGGCGATCATGGCCTTGGCTTCGCGGTCGGCCTCTTCACGGTTGATCCCCGCGTGCGCGTGGCAGCGCTCCGGGCCATGCTCGTTGATCCATGCACAGGTGGCATCGTCGATGACCCTCTGCATGTGGTTGTGCAAAGCCTGTGCTTCAAAGGGTGTCAGATGCCAGGTGATACCCGAGCTTCGCACCAGACCGCCCAGCGGTATCCAGCGGATGCCTGCCTTCTGCCATGGGCCATCAATCCGGCAGGTGGAAATGTCGCCGCCATGCACCGCGATCACGGGGCGTTCGGCGCGACGCCAGGGGATCAGCGCGAGACGTATCGTCTCGCCGTCTTCGTCATCGCTAACGAGCCTGTCGATCAGCGGCAGCACCCTTGGTGCGATGCGAGGCTTGATCCAGACGCGGTATGTGGCCCTGCCGTCACCGTAAAGCCAGTCGGCAAGGCGGTCCAAGATTGAGCGGGTAATAGGCATGGAAATTCCTTTCGTGAAATCACGATTGAGGGAGATTTGGGGGATTGAAGTTCGCTCAGCGCATCGGCGCGGGTCAGGCGTTACGCCTGGGCTCTGTCAGTCGGGCAATGGACCTGGTCGTCACCAGCGTTCTGGTGCCGATCTTGAGCGCGTCGAGTTGGCCGCTGTTAATCAGCATGTAGACCGAAGTACGCCCAATGCTCAGTGACTTGGCTGTGGCGTTGATTGAGATTGCGATGGGTTCCATAATCGTCTCCTGACTTGCCGCCACACGGCGGGAGACGTCCCGAATTCCACATGATCGCCGCTGTGGATTGCGGGTGACAAAATTGGCGCAAATCCTGGGTGGACGCGCGCTCCGAAAAACGCCGACCACCTTTCCGCAAATCAAACTGGCATGTTCGGCTCAGTTTTTTGCGAAATATTTTGCCGCGAGCGGCGCGTTATCCGCAGGCGTTTGACCACCTTTTCGGCATAGGGACGAACCATGTCGCTGCGGGGCGCGTCGCCCGATTCGTCGGCATGGGTTTGGAACCATGCAACCAGCAAAGCCTCGACCTTCCGGCGCGCGGCGATTTCGTCGCCAAGGTCGATGTCTGCCAGTTCCGGATTGTCGATCAGGTCGATCATCGCATCGGCATAGCCATATTTGGGGTCACGTCCTGGCCCGCCTCGGCGTTTGAGTTTGAGCGCGGCGATGATGTCTTCCGGGTCGGCTTCGATCCGGATTTCCCCGCTGAACCAAAAGCCGTAGGGCGGAAGCACGATGGCCCGGTCACTAGGGTTCTCCGACAGCAACAGGCCGCGCAGTCGGCCCATGAAAACATGGCGACTGATGTAGCGTTTGGTCCCGGCACGTGTTCGGAAGTAGGCGCGCGGCGCTGTCCTGCGACTGAGATACTCGAACAGCTTTTCTAGCGTCTCAATGTTCGCCTTGCTGCCACCCGAATAGAGGGCAGGACGTGTAATCCGGATCGGCCCCAGGCCATATTGGAAGTTCCGCCAATAGAAAGCTGGCCCCACCGCCAGTAAAAGTAGCGGGACGATGATGCCCGCTGGTCGCCACCCGAGATCGGTCCCTGTGAAGCCAGCAACGATCCAGAACAGCAAAGCAATCAACGCAAACGCGGAAAAGACAGCGGTCACGATCCTCAGAATGAAATACCGGGTTCGGACGGCGCGCTCGATCCCTGCGGCGATCTTGTCGATCTCGGCGAGTGCCTCGTTTTCCTGCTCGGCGAAACTCAACAACCTGGCCGCAATGCGCGCGAGGCTACGATGATCGTCTTTATCGTCGCGCGCTAGTTCGATGGGGGCTGGAGATTTCCCGGCTGGCATCGATTTCCTCCCGCGCGCAACTCGTCGAGATAGTCGCTCCACCATTGTGCCATTTCAACGCGTTCTGGCCAATATGCAGACTGGTTGTAAATCCGCGTGATGGCGCCCGCGATTATGTCGGTAAGACATAAGTATCACCAGAGCTGATCCCACGTGCATCCTTCCTCCGTACGCCAGCAAACTCGAATCTCCGCTAGCTTGCTAGACGAGTGAATGGGTGGATCGTCGCCCCGTTGCGCAAAGTGTCAAGATGGTCGGCCCACCATTGCGCCATTTCGACGCGCTCCTGCCAATGCGCACCGCGATGATATGCAGCGCGCACGGTGTCCTTGTCCTTGTGGGCCAATGCACGTTCGATCGCATCCGCGGACCATTTGCCAGACTCATTCAGCAAAGTGCTCGCCATGGCCCTGAAACCGTGCGCAGTCATCTCGTCTCCACTGTACCCCAACCGTCGAAGTGCGGCATTGACGGTGTTTTCCGACATCGGCGAACGTGGCGTGCGAATTGAGGGGAATACGTAGCGCGTATGGCCGGAAAAAAGCTGCGCCTGCTTCAAGATCGAAATAGCTTGCACGGACAAGGGCACGACATGCTCTACCCGCCCTTTCATCTTGGCGGCCGGGATCCGCCAAACCGCCGCATCCAAATCGAGCTCTCCCCATTCGGCGCGGCGCAATTCGCCCGGACGGACAAACACCAGCGGCGACAGCTTCAGTGCCAACAGAGTAGAAGGCTGGCCTTCATAGCCGTCGAGAGCGCGCAACAATTCGCCAACGCGCTTTGGATCAAGAATTGCAGCAAGATGCTTTGGTTTGCGACTCGTCAACGCGCCGCGCAGATCGCGCGTCGGGTCGCGTGGCGCCAACTGATTGGCAACCGCATAGCGGAAGACCTGTCCGACGAATTGTAGCGTCCTGTGCGCCTTCTCGTCGTTCTTAGCCGCTTCGTAAGGGCGGACTGTGTCGAGAATTTCGTAGGGTTCGATTTCGGCGATGGGCCGGTTCCCGATGCCCCGTTCAACCAAACCAAGAAACCATTCGCGTTTTTTCACGGTGGCGTCCGCTTTGCCATCACGCCGATTCTTGGCGATGTATAATTTGGCGATCGCGCAGAACGTATTCTCGGCGCTCAGCCGTGCGGCGCGCTTATCGAGTTGCTTCTTTGCCGCCGGATCGATTCCCTGGGCCAATGTGGACCTCGCCTTATCCCGCGCAGTCCGCGCATCCTTAAGGCTGACATCGGGATAGGCCCCCAACGATAGCTTCTTTTCGGCCCCCACCGCAGTGCGGAACTTCAGTTTCCACAAACGCCCGCCGGTTGGCGTGATCAGCAGGTAAAGCCCCTTTTCATCGGCGACCTTGAAAGCTTTTTCGCCGGGCTTCAGCGCGCGGATTGCAGAGTCAGTCAACGCCATCTGGGGGCCTCTCGCTTTGGGCTATACCAAAGGCCCCCTAACAAGCCCCCACAATGCGCCGAATGTCGGCAAACACTGGCGAACGCCGGCGGTCAGGCCAGCCTCATTTTTGGCAGATTTACTGGGTTTTTGCAACCTTCAGCGCACATTGGCGAAGGAAGAAATGGTGCCGCTTAGGTGACTCGAACACCTGACCCCCACATTACGAATGTGATGCTCTACCGGCTGAGCTAAAGCGGCGCGCCCATGGGCGGGTGCGGTGCCTTTAACGGGGGTTGTTGCAGGTGGCAATGGGGTTTTGGGCTTTGGGCGACGATTGTCGGTGGTTGGGGCAAAAATCCGTTGGGGATAACGCGATGGCTTTGCAGGTGGCGCGGCACAGGCCATACGGTCGCAAAGGCGACGCACGAGGAAAGTGGTGGTTTATGGGTGAGGCAGTGTATCCGGTTCCGGCGCAGTGGGCGGCTTCCGCGTTGATCGATGACGCGCGGTATCAGGATATGTACCGGCGCTCGGTCGAAGAGCCCGATGCGTTCTGGCGCGAAGAGGCGCAGCGGTTGACCTGGATCAAGCCGTTTACGACCGTGAAATCCACTTCGTTTCACGAGGCCGATTTCGGGATCAAGTGGTTTGCCGATGGCACGCTGAACCTGTCGGCCAATTGCCTCGACCGCCATCTGGCGACGCGCGGCGATACCACCGCGATCATCTGGGAACCCGATAGCCCGACCGAGCCCGAGCGGCGCATCACCTACAACGAACTGCACGCAGACGTTTGCCGCGCGGCCAATCTGTTGCTGGCGCGCGGGGTCAAGGCGGGCGACCGCGTGACCTTGTATCTGCCGATGGTGCCGGAGGCGGCGGTGGCGACGCTGGCCTGTGCGCGGATCGGCGCGGTTCATTCGATCGTGTTCGCCGGGTTTTCGCCCGATGCCCTGGCCGGGCGGATCACCGATTGCGACAGCCATATCGTGCTGACCTGCGACGAAGGCCTGCGCGGCGGACGCAAGGTTCCGTTGAAGGCCAATGTCGATGAGGCGCTGAAACAATGCCCCGATGTCACCACCGTGGTCGTGCTGAAGCGCACTGGTGGATCGGTCGACTGGGTCGAAGGGCGCGATCTCGATTGGCACACCGGGTTGGCCGCGCAATCGGCCGAGTGCGCGCCGGTCGAGATGGGCGCCGAGGACCCGCTGTTCATCCTCTACACCTCGGGATCGACGGGCAAGCCGAAGGGCGTGATGCACACCACCGGCGGCTATGCGGTGTGGGCGTCGATCACCCATGAATACGTGTTCGATTACCGGCCGGGCCAGGTTTACTGGTGCGCGGCGGACGTGGGCTGGGTCACCGGGCATTCGTATGTCGTCTACGGCCCGTTGATGAACGGCGCGACCACGGTGATGTTCGAGGGCGTGCCCAATTATCCCGATCCCAGCCGGTTCTGGCAGATCGTCGACAAATACGGGGTCGAGATTTTCTATGGTGCCCCGACAGCCTTGCGCGCGCTGATGCGCGAAGGCGATGAGTGGGTGAAGAAAACCAGCCGCTCGAGCCTGCGCCTGCTCGGATCGGTGGGCGAGCCGATCAATCCCGAAGCGTGGGAATGGTATCACAACGTCGTCGGCGACGCGCGCTGCCCGATCGTCGATACCTGGTGGCAGACCGAAACCGGCGGGATCATGATCACGCCGCTGGCAGGCGCGACCCCACTGAAACCCGGATCGGCGAGCCGCCCGTTTTTCGGCGTGAAGCCCGAGCTCGTCGATAACGACGGCGTCCTGCTCGAGGGCGCCGCCGATGGCTGCCTGGTCATCTCCGACAGTTGGCCCGGCCAGATGCGCGGCGTGTGGGGCGATGCGGAGCGTTTCTTCCAGACCTACTTCACCACGTTCAAAGGCCGCTATTTCACCGGCGACGGGTGCCGGCGCGACGCCGATGGCTATTACTGGATCACCGGGCGCATCGACGATGTGATCAATGTCTCGGGCCACCGCATGGGCACGGCGGAAATCGAAAGCGCCCTGGTCGCGCATCCCAAAGTTGCTGAGGCCGCCGTCGTGGGCATGCCGCACGACATCAAGGGCCAGGGCATCTACGCGTTCGTCACGTGCAACGCCGATGTGGACCCCGATGATGCGCTGCGCCAGGAATTGGTGAAATGGGTGCGCCACGAAATCGGGCCGATCGCCACCCCCGATGTGATCCAGTTCGCGCCCGCGTTGCCCAAGACGCGGTCGGGAAAGATCATGCGGCGGATCCTGCGCAAGATCGGCGAAAACGACCTGTCGAACCTGGGCGATACCTCGACCCTGGCCGATCCGTCGGTCGTCGACAATCTGCTCGCCAACCGGCCGCAACCGGCGACGGTCTGATCATACAAAATGCGGCTGATTTGCCGTCAGTAGGACGAACGCCAGGCCGGTGCGATTTTTTCGCATCCTCTCCCAAGGCCCGAGCCCGGCGTTCGTCACTGACGACAAGCGCGCGTTTAGACGCTTTCCTGTGGTGAGTCAGCCTTAATTTGCACGAATTCGGACAGGCGCGCGAAAGTTGCGGCTTTGTTACCACAATGGTTTCGAAAGACCCCATTTGCCCGAATAAATTACTAACGATACCAATTCTCGACCGGCTCAATCGTGTCCCGCCGACCACCGCGATTCATGCCCTTCCGGGAAGGGTGCCGGAACAACCGGAACAAGCAGCGCCCAAGGGTGTTTCCGTAACCAGTTGGCAAAGTCATTCACAGTCCAGACGCCGTTTTATTGCGCAGTATTTGCGCGACCTGTCCCTGTGCCTGACACCAATCCCTTCCCCCCCGGAGTAGACCCAATCATGACTTCAGCCCGTCGCATTGCCACCACCGCCCTCGTCGCGATCTCCGCGATCGCCGCACCGATCGCCATCCCCGCGGCCCAGGCCCGCTCCGCCGCGCAGATCGCCGCAGAAGGTGAAGCGTCACTGCGCCAGCTCGAAGCCCGCGAACCCCGCGCCCGGTACTATGCGCACCACGCCCGCGCCGTGCTCGTGTTCCCCTCGATCCTGAAGGCCGGCCTGGTCTTCGGCGGTGAAGGCGGCAACGGCGTCCTGCTGATCAATGGCCGGCCAGCCGGATTCTACAACATTGTCGGTGGCAGCGGCGGCCTGCAGATCGGCGTCGAAAAGTTCAGCTACGCGATGTTCTTCATGAACGATTCCTCGCTGCGCTACCTCCGCAAGAGCGACGGCTGGGCCCTCGGCACCGGCCCCAGCGTGGCAATCATCAACAAGGGCGCCGCCGCCTCGGCCGACACGACGACAATCGCCAAGGATGTCTACGCCCTGCCCTATCGTGAAAAAGGCCTGATGGCCGATCTGACCCTGCAAGGTACGAAGATCACGCCGAACCATCCCAAGTGATGATTTAAGGGCCTCCGGCGGGCAAGGGCCAGGGGCCCTTGCATCCCGTTAGCGTCCGCGTTGATGCGTCTGTTTGGCGGAGCATCCTGCCGCTGCGTCGGGAGACGATGCGCACAATGGACGTCGTCTCCCCACGTCATCCCGGACTCGATCCGGGATCCATCGGGCCTCACATGATGGGCTATCGTGAAACGGATAACTGCGCCGTTGCGCGGCTCCGCTCACATCCCGTCAGGAGGCACGATGGATTCCGGATCAAGTCCGGAATGACGAGGATGATTTTGGAAACGAAGCCGCTGCGCGGGGGCGCGCAAACGCATATCCAGCGCGCAGTTCAGGACGGTAACGGGTTCCTAGGGCAATGGCCCTAGGCCGCCGGAGGCCCTTAACAAACCTCTCCTTCAGCTAAGCATTTTGACATCGGGGTGGCAGGCCCTAGACGTTGGGCCACAACGTTTTTGACCGGAACCAACCCGATGATTTGCCCTGCGCCCAGGACCGGCGAAATATGAGCCGACCAAAGTCCGAATTGGGCCGAATTACAATGGACGAGTTGGCGCAGGCCGCCGGCGTTTCGAAAATGACCGTGTCGCGTGCGCTGTCTGGCCATCCTTTGGTCAAGGACAGCACACGCGAAAGAGTCCAGCAACTGGCGCAGGAACACGGGTTTCGCATCAATGTCGCCGCGCGCAATTTGCGCCAGCGCAGCACGCGCACGATCGGCGTAGTGATCGAAATGACCCCGTCGCATGATCGATCGATGGCTGAGCCGTATCCGCTGTCGCTGCTTGGCGGGATCATGCAGGAACTGACCAGTCAGTCCTATAACATGGTGCTGACCACTTTGCCGCTGTTTACCGCGGCGCCGCCGGCGGTCGACGGGATCATCCTGCTGGGCCAGGGCATGCATGAAGACGCGGTCAACACGGTGCAGAGCGCCGGATTGCCGTATGTGATCTGGGGCTCGGTCGACGGCAACGAAGACCATGTGACGGTCGGGTCGGACAATGTCGCGGGCGGAACGATCGCGGCGGAGCACCTGCTGGCGCAAGGCCGCCGCCGCTGCGTGTTTGTCGGCGATGCCACCCACCTCGAGATCGCTGATCGCATGAGCGGGTTTCGCGCGGGGCTGGCGCTTGCGGGCGCGGACATTGTCGCGATCGCCGACAGCCCGTTTACCCAGGAGGGCGGATACCAGGCCGCGCAGCACCTGTTCGCAGATGGCTGCGAATTCGACGGGGTGTTCGCGGCCAGCGATGGCATTGCCATGGGCGTGATCACTGCACTGCGCGATCAGGGCCGCGATGTGCCCGGCGATGTTGCGGTCATCGGCTTCGACGATGCCCCTGGCGCGGCGCTGTTCATGCCATCGCTCAGCTCGATCCGGCAGGACTGGGATCGCGGCGGAACTTTGCTCGCGCAGAAAATTCTGGCGCTGACCAAGGGCGGAAAAGCCGCGTCGGAATCGATGCCGGTCGAGATCAAACCACGGAAATCCTGACCTTTTTGTGAAGCGCATGACCACCATTGTGGCAAAAATACCCATGCACCCATAAATGTTATCGATAACTTGACAACGATACCATTCGGTCTTTATTTCGCAATCTCAGCAAATCGACACCTGCGGACAAGGTGCGATCAGGAGAGGACCGACAGTGCCCCAAGCTTCGCAGAACCTGCACGCCCAGCAGATTCATCAGCCCGCTTCGCAAGAGCCGCTGGCGGATTCGTTTGCGTCGCTGTTCGCGCTGGCCAACGGTCTCGTCGGCATCAAGGGCTCGGTCGAAGAACTTGCGGCCGCGCCCGACCTGATCCTGCCCGCCGCCTTTGTCACCCGCCCGATTACCTATCACGAAGCGTTTCCCGGCTACGCCACCGCGACCGAAACGCGCGTGCTGTGCCCCAGCCCGGTCGGCGTGCGCATCGCGATCGACGGCGAACCGATCGACATGGCGCAGGCCCGACTCGACAGCTTTGAACGCCATCTCGACCTGGCGACGGGCGTCCTGCACCGCACCACTCGCTGGCAACTCGCCGATGGGCGCACGTTCGAAATCACCGCGCTGCGGCTGGTCCCGCTCGATGGCGGCCCGATCGTCGCGACCCGGCTGAGCTTTACCGCGATCGATTTTGCCGGCCAGGTCAGCCTGGAGCCCGTGTTCGGGCTCGGCCAGGATGCTGCCGCTGGCGATGCCGCCGATCCGCGCATTTCGGCGCGGGTGGTCCGCCGCTGGCAGGCGCATGCGATCGACGCCAACCATACGCGCTTCATCAGCGGCGAACTCGCGCTGGTCTATCAGCAGGCGATCACGCCCGCAGTCGGCGCGAAATTGCAGGATGGCGCGATTGTCGCCCACCTCGCACCGGGCAAGACCCTGGGTTTCGACCGGGTCGTTTATGCAGTTTCTGCCAGCGGGTCGTTTGGCGCGCCTCTCCCCGCGTTCGGCGCGCTGGCAGATCAGCAAGTCGCCGCGCTCAACCAGTTCTGGGCAGGCACGGCGTGCGCCGTCGAGGGCGACCCCGCGCTGACCCGCGCGCTGGCGTTCAACCAGTTCCAGATCCTGCAATCCTCGTCGCGCGATCCGGCATTCGGCACCGCGGCCAAAGGCATGACCGGCGATGGCTATGAAGGCCACACGTTCTGGGACGCCGAAGCGTTCCTGCTGCCCGCCTTGGTGTTCAGCGCGCCCGACCGCGCGCGCACGCTGATCGAATATCGTATCGGCGCGCTCGATTCGGCCCGCACCAATGCCCGGCTGCTCGGCCATGGCGGTGCGCTGTATGCCTGGCGCACGATCGCCGGGCGCGAATGTTCGTCGCATTACCCGACGGGCGCGGCGCAGTTCCACATCAACGCCGATATTGCCCACGCGCTGAAGCTGTACTGCGACGTCACCGGCGACACCGAATTGCTCGCGCAGGCCGCAGAAATGCTGTTTGAAACCGCGCGCATCTGGCCCCAGCTCGGCCGGTTCGATCCCGCACGCGGCGGCGCATTCTGCATCTACGGCGTGACCGGGCCCGACGAATACACCGCGCTGGTCGACAACGATTTCTACACCAACGCAGCGGCCCGCCAGCACCTGGCGTTCGCCGCGCAGACCGCAGGCGCGCTCAAGGCCGCAGACCCTGCCGGCTTTGCCGAACTGGCCGCACGCATCGCGCTTGATGATGCCGAAGTTGCGCTGTGGGCGAATGCCGCCGCCGCAATGTGGCTGCCGGTCGATGCCGCACGCGGGATCACGCCGCAGGACGACAGCTTCCTGTCGCGTCCCCCCTTCCCGTTCGAACTGCGCGTGCCCGGTCGGCCGCTGCTGCTCGACCATCACCCGATGACCTTGTTCCGCCATCAGGTGTGCAAGCAGGGCGATGTGATCCAGGCGCTGGCGATGGGCCTGGTCGACATGCCGATCGCGCGCCAATCCGCCAATTACGCCTTCTACGAGCCGGTGACGTCGCACGATTCGACACTGTCCGCCCCCGCCTTTGCAGTGGTTGCGGCGCGCATCGGCGAATTCGAAGCCGCATACCGGTTCCTCGACGAAGCCGCGTTCGTCGATCTGGAAAACCGCCACCACAACACCGATCACGGCCTGCACATGGCCGCGCTCGCGGGTAGCTGGACCGCGCTGGCCGCTGGCTGGGCCGGTCTCGCGGTGCGCGATGGCGCGCTGCATTTCCGCCCGCAATCGTCGCCAAAGCTCGAACGCTACAGCCTCCGCCTGAACTGGCGCGGCAGCGCGCTCGCGCTGACCGTGGGCCCCGAAGGCGCCACATATACATGCGTATCGGGCGCGCCCGTCGTGGTCCACGACCACGGCCGCGCGCTGACGGTCGGCACCGATCCGGTGTTTGCCCCGGCGCTCTCGCTGAAGGCGCTGATTTTCGATCTCGACGGCGTGTTGACCGACACCGCCGAAGACCATTGCGAAGCCTGGGGCGAACTCGCACGGCGCCACGGCTTCACGTTCGACCGCGCGTTCAATGAAAACCTGAAAGGCGTCGACCGCGCCGGATCGCTGCGCCTGATCCTGCAGAATTCGGGCAAGACGCTGTCCGACGCCGAATTCGCTGCGTGCCTCGCCGAAAAGAACGCGGTCTATCGCGACCGCCTGGCCAATTACACGCCCGCCAACCTGTTCGCCGGCGTGACCGAGCTGTTCGCCTCGGCGCGCGCCGCCGGCATCCAGATCGCGCTCGCCTCGGCCAGCCGCAATGCGCCCGATGTGATCGCGGCGCTGGGCATTGCCGACCAGTTCGATTTCATCGCCGACGCCGGTGCGATGGCCGCGCAGAAACCCGCGCCCGATATCTTCCTGGCCTGCGCCCATGCGCTGGGCCTGGCACCGGAAAGCTGCGTGGGGATCGAGGACGCGCAGGCCGGGGTCCAGGCGATCCGCTCTGCCGGCATGATCGCCATCGGCATCGGCGATCTGAACGATACCGCCTTCAATGCCCCGCATATCAAAGACCTGACTTTGGCCAAAATCCTGGCCGCACACGCTTAAACTCTGGCAGCCCCGCACCAAGCGCGGCGCCAGTCCAAGGGAGGACTACCATGACTAAAACAACCATGCAGACCCTGCTGTCGACGATCGCCGTACTCGGCGTTCCGTTCGCCGCGCATGCCCAAACTGCGCCTGCTGCTGCCCCCGCAGCAGTAGACCCGACCACGCCCGAAATCATCGTGACCGGCCATGCCGGCGGCAACGGCATCAAGAAGCTGGAAGCCGGCTATTCGATCACCACGATCTCGTCGAACGACATCGCGATCCAGAACCCGAAGAGCACGGGCGACCTGCTGAAATCGATCCCGGGCGTCTGGGTCGAAAGCTCGGGCGGCGTGGGCACCTCGAACGTATTCGTGCGCGGCATTCCCAGCACCGGCGATGCGCCGTTCGTGACGATGCAGATCGACGGCATCCCCGTCTATGGCGTCAACAGCCCGTCGTTCATGGATCAGACCGCTCTGGTGCGTATCGATGAAACGATCGGCAATGTCGAAGGCGTCAACGGCGGCCCCGCGGCACTGTTTTCCGATGGCCAGCCGGGTCTGACCACCAACCTGATCCTGCGCGAAGGTTCGGAAACCACGCACGGCGATGTCAAGGCATCGTACACCAATTACGGCGCGACCCGTATCGATGGCTTCCTGTCGGGCAAGCTGGCGACCGACACCTATTACATGATCGGCGGCTATCTGCAGCGCGGCAACACCGCGCGTTCGGCGGAATTCGACACCGAAAAGGGCGGCCAGATCACGGCCAACATCACGCACAAGTTCGCCACCGGCAAAATCAATATCTTCGCCCGTTACACCGACGATCACGGCGAATGGTACCTGCCGTTTGCAACCGATGTTCCCGGGCTGAACCTGGGCAAATACAACCAGCTCAACCTGTACAACCGCAATCTGACGATCATCACGCCCGGCTCGGGCGGCGCATCGACCGAACAGTATGATTTCAGCAAGAACCAGCGCGGCTGGAAAGGCGTGGTCGGCGGGGGCAACCTGTCGATGAGCCTGAGCGACAATCTCGACTTCTCCGACAAGCTGGGCGTGACCAAGGGCACACTGCAGACGACCGGACTGGTGCCCCAGGGCGCTGGCGCGATCACCGTGGCAACTGCAATTGCCGATGGCGATGGCTTTGCGGGCCAGACCGCGAACATGGTCCAGGGCATCCACACCGGCCAGGCCCTGCAGAGCAGCGACTATGTGCAGCAATTTGGCGCCTGGGTTGTCGAAAAGAAGCTGTTTTCGATCAACAACGAAGCGGCGTTGACCTTGAAGACCGGTACCAACAAGCTGACTGCCGGATATTACTTCAACCACTTCACCTCTGACGATCTGTGGAGCGTGGGCAACAATTACTGGATGCAGGTCGGCGGCGCGCTGGACCTGGTCAATCTGGACAACGGTGCGCTCAGCTCGTTCGCGATTGCCGATTTCGGCAAAGCTGACGAAAACTCGTTCTACCTCGCCGACAGCTTGCAGATCACCGATACCCTGCGCCTCGATGCCGGCGTGCGCTATCAGATCCTGCACACCGATTTCCTTCAGGAAAACAGCGGCCCAACTGTTTATATCTCGAAGAACATCCACGCGGTGCCATGGTCGGTCGGGCTCGATTACAAAGCCATGCCCAACCTCAACCTGTATGTCCGCGCCAGCCAGGGCTATCACATGCCCACGTTCGATGATCTGCGCTCGCAGATCGGCAACACCGGCCCTGCGCTCGACGACAAATGGAAAGTCACTTCGTTCGAAGGCGGCGTGAAATTCCATGAGCGCGGTATCGATCTCGCGCTGACCGGGTTCTACGACAAAGTCACCGGCGAAGTGTACAACGACGTCGGCGTCGCTCCGCAGATTGCCGGATCGAAGACATACGGCGCAGAGTTCTCCGGCACCTGGACCAGCCAGTTCGGTCTGTCGTTCAATGCCGACGCGGTGCTCGAAGACCCCAAGACGGCTTCGCCCGGCGACAGCTATGACGGGCTGCAGGCGGTGCGTATTCCGAAGTATCAGTTCCGCGGCACGCCTTCGTACAAGGCGGTGTTCGGCAATACGGCGGCAACGCTGTATGCAACGGTCGAAGCGCTGGGCAAGCGTTTCAGCGATCTGAACAACCTGCAGCCGCTGCCCGCCTATCAGACGGTTAGCGGTGGTGTCCTGGTCGAACACAACGGGCTGAGCCTGCAGGCGGCAGTCGACAACCTGACCAATTCGCACGGGCTGACCGAAGGCAACCCGCGCTTCCTGGCGGGCCCGGGTGCAGCAATCCCCGACGTTCGCCCGATCTTTGGCCGTTCGTTCCGGTTCACGGTCGGATACAAGTTATAAAAATCCACGAATTGTTCCACCCTTGGGGGCGGCGGCCATCTCGTCCGCCGCCCCCATTTTTTTGAGGTTCCCTGATCATGTCCCAACGGTCGCGGCTCATTCTCGCCATGGCGCTGACGTACCTGGCGTATGGCATGCTGCTCAACACCGTGGGCACGGTCATCCTGCGCTCGATCGCGAGCCTTGGCGTCACCAAGTCCGGCGCGGGCTGGTTCGACGGGTGCAAGGATGTCAGCATCGCGGCGGTCTCGTTCCTCACCGCGAGCTACCTGACGCGGATCGGCATCCGCCGCGCGATGCTGGGCGCGCTCGCGCTGTCGATCGCGGGCAGCGTGCTGATGCCGCTGGCCGGGGCCTATTGGGCGATCTGCCTGCATTTCGTGATGATCGGCACCGCGTTCGCGTTCATCAAGGTCGGCATCTACACACTGATCGGCCAGGTCACCGACAGCCCACGCGCGCATGCCGCAATGGCCTCGATCATCGAGGGCTGCTTCATGGTCGGCGTGCTGTCGGTCTCGGTGCTGTTCAGCCTGTTCGTCGGCCGCGGACTGGTCGATACCAGCCATGACTGGCTGAACGTCTACTGGATTCTGGCGGCGCTGTGCACGGTGTGCCTCGCGGTCCTGCTGACCACGCGCGAGATACCGGCGCCGGCTTCGCGCGAAACGCAGTCCATTTTCGCAATGCTCGCGCTCGCGCGCCTGCCGCTGGTCATGGTGTTTATTCTGTGCGCGTTTTCCTATGTGTTCGTCGAACAGGGCATCGGTACCTGGCTGCCGACATTCAACAACGAAGTCCTGCGCATGCCGCAATCGATGAGCGTGCTCGCGGGCAGCCTGTTTGCCGGATCGATCGCGCTCGGCCGGCTTGGCGGCGGCGTGGTGATCGCGCGGTTCGGCTGGTACCGCGTCGTCAATGTCGCGCTGGCCACGGTCACGCTGGCGATCCTGGCGATCGTCCCGCTCAGCCGCCAACTGGTGCCCGTGTCCGACTGGGCGCACGCGCCGCTGGCTATGTACCTGTTCCTGGCGATCGGCCTGTGCATGGCGCCGATCTACCCGACGCTGGTGTCGGTGCTGCTGTCGTCGAGCCCGAAAGTGCGCCATGCCGAACTGATGGGCCTGGTCGTGATTTTCTCCGCGCTGGGCGGCACGACCGGTTCGCGCCTGACCGCAATGCTGTTTTCGGGCCTCGACGGCGCGACGGCCTTTGGCTGCATGGTCCTGCCGATCGGGGTGCTGGCGGTGGGCGTTACCTTGTTGCGTCGGCGCCAGTTGGCGGCGGGCGCGATCGACTGACACGCTTGCCGAACGCGCGCCTGCGATGCACGATGGGCACCTGGCTGAACAATGCATGGTAAGTCGCGGCGGAAGGTTCTGTTTCTAAAACCCCCACCCCCCGTTCATCCTGAGCTTGTCGAAGGACGCGCGCAAGATTTGCCCAACACCCAGCCAGCTCACCTGGATCAACTGTCGCGCGCGTCCTTCGACAAGCTCAGGATGAACGGGGTGTGGTTTGATTTTGATAGGTTTTTGGGGTCCTGCGAGATCAAGCCTTGAACGCCAACACCAACCCCACAACAATCGCCCCCAGCCCGGCCAGCCCCAGCGGCGCCATCGCATGCCCCAGCACCACCCAGTCCAGCAAAGCCGTAACCCCAGGCACCAGGTACATCGTACTCGTCACATCCACGAGATTCCCGCGCGCAATCAGCCGATAAAGCGCAAACGTAGCACCCACCGAAATCCCCAGCCCCAGCCACATCCCGCACAAAACAAACGTCGACGTCCAGGCCATATGAAACGGCTCGAACGGCGTAATCGCCAAAATCACCACCAGCCCGGTCAGGTATTGCAGCGGCAAAACTTCCGACGGCCCCTGCGTCTCGCGCTTCTGCAGGATCGACCCACCGGTAATCCCGATCAGCGCAAGCAGCGCAAACCCCAACCCAGCCGCACCGAACTGCTGCCCCGCGATCCCGTCCCACACGATCATCGCGACACCCGCCAGCGCGCAACACAATCCCGCGATCCGCGCCGGCCGAAACCGCCGCTCGGTCAGCGCCAAAGTCAGCAGCGGCTGCACCCCCAGCAAAGTCGCGAGCATCCCGGGCCGCAACCCATGCTCCATCGCGAGCAGGTAGCAACTGGTATAAACCCCCGCGATCAGAAACCCGGTCAGGATCACGCGCGGCCGGCTGGCCCGCACAGGCAGCAACCGCCGCCGCGACAACGCAATCCCGATCAGCACCGCCAGCGCAAACGCATAGCGCACCAGCAACAGCGCAAACGGCGACCCCTGCACCAGCGCGATTTCAGACACGATCGCGCCGCTGCTCCACAACAGCACGAACAGACCCGTCAGGATCACCGTCCCCGAATTCAGCTTGTTTTGCATCACACCCACCGGCCATGCGCTACGGCGAATGTACTTCCCGGCGCAACGTCCTTCTCAGTCCGCCACAGAAACCAGGCCCCGCCGCGCCCGGCGACGATAAAACACAGTCCACAGCGTCAGCCCACCGATCGTGACATAGCCGATGATCGGTCCGACGACGAGATATTGCGCCACGCTGAGCGTCTCGATCAGCACCACCGAAACCGCAAAATCGGCAAGCAACCCAAACCCCCAGCCCAGGGTCATCACCATGATCATCCGGTTCAACCGCCCCTCCCCGCGCGCCGCATCGAATTTCGCCAGCGCCTCGGCCGATTCACGCGCCACAGTTGCGCGCGCCAGCGGCCCGATCAGCGGCCGGCCAATCGCCGCCGACCCCAGAAACGCCATCGCAATCAGGAACGTAACCAGCTTCTCACGCAATTGCAGAAACTGAGCCGATCCCCCACCCGCCATCGCAATCAACGACAGCGCAATCCCGGCCAGCACCATAATCGACAGCGCATCCAGCCGCCGATTGCGCACCAGCCCGCCAATCGACCAAACCAGCGGCGGCAACGACGAAGCCAGCAACCCCGCCACATCGCCATACCGCGGCTGCACCAGATCGAAAATGATCACCGGCCCAACCAGATTGACAACAACCTCGACCGCAATCGTCGGCCCATGTGTGCGCAACCAGCTCGTCATAAAATACCCTCGCGAAAATCGGGCTTCTTAAGCCCCTCCCCTTCAGGGGAGGGGTTGGGGTGGGGGCTATCCTCTTGGCTCGACGTTGAGAGTGGGGCACGCCCCCACCCCCAACCCCTCCCCTGAAGGGGAGGGGCGCTAAGAGATCCAGTTGCCATGAAAGCCCGGCGGCACGCGGTGCGGCAGGTGAATAACCGCAACCGGCGCACCCTCGAAATCGCGCGCATCGATAATCACGCAATCAGTCGTGAAGCGCCCCATGTCGACAACCAGCCCGATCAGCCAACCATGCCCCTCAGGCGCGTCCGCCGTTTCCGGCACGAACACAAACTCCCCCGGATGCCGATCCGGCCCAAAATCATGCATCTGCCGCGCGCCGGTCAGCAAATCATGCGCATACAAATGCGTCGCGCCAACAAACCGATCCTCAGGCTCGGTCGGCGTCGCCATCGTCCAGGCATACCGATGCGCCTGTCCGAAATACCGTTCATCGATCCGCGGAAACTCCTGCGGCGCGGCATCGAGCGTGCTGATCACAACAGTCTTACCGACCGGATCGATCGTCCACCTTTCCAGCCCGCGCGGCTTGGCATCCGGCCCCTGCGCGCCTTCACTAAACATCGTGGCATAAGCGCAGACGTCCATCACGACCTGCCCATCGGGCGCGTCATACGCATTGCCGACATGGAACACATAGCCGGGTGCAACGTCACACCAGATCACATCGTCCTGCGTGCCATGACGCGGCATCAGCCCGACCCGCGCAGCATGCGCCGGGTTCCAGCGATAGGGAAATCCGTGCCCCGCGATCAGAGTCTTCATCGAAAACGTACACGGCAGGTCGAGAATGATCGCGTACCGATCGGTGATCGCGCAATCATGGATCATCGGCCCGTGGCGCACCGCGATCGGTTCTTCGCGCGTGACCCGGCCCGCCGCATCGATCACGACATGGCGGATCGTTTCGGGATCGAACGCGTCATAACAGATCGCATGGTTTTCACCGGTGCGCGGATCGCGGTGCGGATGCGCCGAAAAACTGCCTTTCAGCCCGCCATCGAATGGATTGTACGCCTGCTCGTCCAGCGTAACACCCAGTTCGACCGGGTAACTGCCCGCCTCGACCAGTGCAAAAGTACGCCCGGCGATATCGACGACATTGGTATTCACCGTATCGAAATTGTGGCGCGGCCCGGGCGCTGCAGTCACGCCGCGTGCTTTGGCCACCGCGTCCGACCGGATCCAGCGATTGTGATACCCCTGCGCCCCGCCATCACCGATCGCCAGCGCATGGACCATGCCATCGCCCATGAACCAGTGATACGACGCCGGATCCGCCGCAACCGGATTGGGCCCGATCCGCATGTACCGGCCGTTCAACCCCGCCGGGATCGTGCCCGTAACCGCCAGATCGGTCAGCGTCAGCTCCTCGGTCATCGGCGCATGAATACCGGTCAGGAACGGATTGCCGCCAACAGGCTTGGGCAATCGCCGCCGGTTGAATTCGGCGAGCACACCCACCCCTTTGGTAACGGTCGTACGAATCAGCGTTTCAATCGGACTTCCCATGACGGCCTCCAATGTTTACACCGTAAGCATGACCCTCAATGATAACACTGTCAACATGAAAAGCCGCCCCTATCACCACGGCGACCTGCGCGCCGCGCTGATCGACGAAGGCCTGCGCCTGCTGACCTTGCGCGATGCCGACGCGATGAGCCTGCGCGAAGTCGCACGCGGCGTCGGAGTCAGCGCAACATCAGTCTATCGCCATTTCCCCGACAAGGACGCGCTGATGACCGCGCTCGCGCTGGAGGGACTGAAAATGCTGGGCAAGGCGCAGCGCCACGCCAGCGAGGCAGCGGGTGGTGGCGAAGCGGGATTTGCGGCGACGGGCCGGGCTTATGTGCGTTTCGCACTGGCCAATCCGGCGCTGTTCCGGCTGCTATTCACGACACCCGCGCTACGCCGAGACCTCTCGCCGGACATTCTTGAATCCGAAGCGGGCGCACTGCTGCTGGCCAATGCGGCGCGCATGGCCGGCGACGGCGGCGACGAAACCCAAGTGCGCGCCGTCCAGGCCTGGTCGCTGGTCCATGGCCTCGCGATGCTGATGCTCGACGGCCAGATCCCGGTCGACATGGACCTGATCGACCACGCGATAGGCTAACCCCAACCAACCCCGTCGTCCCGGGCTTGACCCGGGACCCAGCTTACTTCTGCTTTTCCGCCGTCGCAAAGAAGCGGGACCCCGGGTCAAGCCCGGGGCGACGAGGAAAGGAGAGCATTAGCCCCCCAAAGCCTCTGCCAACTGCGCGCGATCCAGCTTCCCCTCCCACCGCGCAACCACCAAGGTCGCCACAGCATTCCCCATGAAATTGGTCAAACTACGGCATTCAGACATAAACCGGTCCACCCCCAGGATGAGCGTCATCCCGGCAATCGGCACCGAAGGCACGATCGCCAAAGTCGCAGCCAAAGTAATGAACCCCGCGCCCGTAACCCCCGCCGCGCCCTTCGACGACAACATCGCCACGCCCAGCAGCAAAAACTGCTGCCCCCAGGTCAGATCGACTTTGCAAGCCTGCGCGATAAACAGCGCGGCCAGGGTCATGTAGATATTGGTGCCATCGAGATTGAAACTGTACCCCGTCGGCACGACCACGCCGACAATCCCGCGCGGCACCCCCGCCGCCTCCATCTTCTGCATCAGCGCAGGCAGCGCGCTTTCCGACGACGAAGTGCCGAACACCAACAACAGTTCGGGCGTCAGATAGCGGATCAGGCGCAGGATCGAAAACCCGGCCAGCCGCGCCACAACCCCCAGAATGACCACGACAAAAATGATCGAAGTCGCATAAAACGTCAGCACCAGCAGCGCGAGATGCGCCAGCGCCGCCAGCCCGAATTTGCCCACGGTAAACGCCATCGCGCCAAACGCACCAATCGGCGCCACGCGCATAACAATCGCGACCAGCCGAAACAGCACCGCGCCCAGGTCCTCGAACAGCACCAGCAACCGCTCGCCGACTCCCGCACTCGGCACCGTCGCCAGCGCAACCCCGAACAGGATCGCAACCACCAGCACTTGCAGGATATTGCCCTCGACTTGCGACGACACCAGCGTGTCGGGCACCAGCCCCATGAAGAAACCGTTCAGCGAGCTATCATGCGCCTTGGCAACATAATCGGCGATCTTGCCCGTATCGAGCGCGCCCGGCGCGACGATCAACCCGGCCCCGGGGCGCACGACATTGGCCACCACCAACCCCAGCACCAGCGCAAACAGCGACATAACCAGAAAATACCCGAGCGTCCGCGCCGTCACCCGGCCCAGCGCCCCCAGGTCGCGCATTCCGGCAATCCCCGTGACGATCGACACGAAAATCACCGGCGCAATCACCATCCGCACTAGCTTGACGAACAGATCGCCCAGCGGTTTCAGCGTTTCGGCAACATGCGGCGCGAAAATGCCGATCGAGACGCCCGCGATGATCGCGATCAGGACCTGCACCGGCAACTGGGCAAGCCAGTGGATCAATCGTGTGGGCACGCGGCTTCCTCTTGTGACGTTTGCAGTGGCCTTACCCCGCGCGGTGCCATGCGAAAAGGGGCCGGCGCACACGCGCCGACCCCTTTTCATTAAACCCACACCCGTTCATGCTGAGCTTGTCGAAGCACGCGCGCAAGGCCAGCCCCGAGGGATTGCTGGGCGTGCGTTGGTGCGCATCCTTCGACGGGGCTCAGGATGAGCGAACCGGGTTATAAACCCGATGCGTTGATCAAACCACAGTCAGCCCGACATCGATATTCCCGCGCGTGGCATTGCTATAAGGGCAAACCTGGTGCGCAGCAGCAACCAGCGCTTCAGCCGCATCATGATCAACACCCGGCAAGCTGATCGACAACGCGATCGTCAGGCCAAAGCCACCTTCAGCGCGCGGGCCAATACCGACGGTCGAGGTGACCGAAGTATCGCTGGGAACATGCGGCAGAGCCTTGTCCTGCGACGCAGCGAATTTCATCGCGCCCAGAAAACACGCAGCATAGCCGGTGGCAAAAAGCTGTTCGGGATTGTTGCCTGCGCCATTGCCGCCCATTTCCTTGGGCACTGCCAATGTCACATCGAGCGAACCGTCGAGCGTGTGCGCGTGACCGTCGCGGCCACCGTGGGCAACTGCGGACGTGGTATAAACCGGGGTAATAGCCATGATCTTGCTCCTTGGTAAGGGGGGGTAAGGAATATATCGCGACCGATTTGATCGTGTACGATCTATTTAGCGCGAGTCGGCAGGAAGGTCAATCCCTTGCGATTGTATCGCACACGATTTATATCACACATATGACATCCTTCACCGAACCCAGCCGCGAACAGCCTTTTGCACCTTTGCTGTGCTTCTCGCTGTATTCCGCCAGTCTGGCATTCAACCGCCTGTACAAACAAGTCCTCGATCGCTGGGGCCTGACATATCCGCAATACCTGGTGATCATCGCGCTGCGCGAAGGCGATGATCGCACCGTCGGCGAACTGGGCGATCTGCTGTTCCTGGAATCGAACACGCTGACCCCGATGCTGAAACGGCTGGAGGCGGCGGGCCTTGTCACACGCCGCCGCGACACCGCCGACGAGCGGGTCGTGCGGATCCACCTGTCGCCAAAAGGCCGCGACATCGCGCAGGAACTGACGTGCGTACCAGGCGAAATGCTCACCGCATTCGGCGACAATGCGCCCGACATCGGCGCGCTGCCCGACCTGATCACCCGGATCGATGCCGTGGCCGACAAATTGCGCAGCGCCGCCGCGCGCTAATCGGAGTTTGCGCGAGACACACGCGCGTATAGCATGCCCACCATGCTGACCCGCCTTGCGCTCGCCCTCGCCCTGATTTCACCCCTGCCCGCGCTCGCCGCGCCCACACTGCTGCGCCCGGCGCAAGTGTTCGACGGCGTCGATCCCGCGCCGCATCCCGGCTGGCAAGTGCTGGTCGATGGCGAGAAAATCGTCGCGGTCGGCCCGGCGCTAACCGTGCCCGATGGCGCCAAAGTGATCGACCTGCCCGGCACCACCTTGATGCCCGGCATGATCGAGGGCCACGGCCACCTGTTCCTGCATCCGTACAACGAAGTGCCGTGGGACGATCAGGTGCTGCACGAAGCCCTGGCGCTGCGCACCGTGCGCGCCGCGGCCCAGGCGCGCGCAACGCTGCTCGCCGGGTTTACCACCGAGCGCGACCTGGGCACCGAAGGCGCAGGCTATGCTGACGTCGGCCTGCGCGACGCGATCGCGCAAGGGATCGTGCCCGGCCCACGCATGATCGTCGCCACCCGCGCAATAGTGGCGCGCGGCGCCTATGGGCCAAAGGGTTTCGAGCCCGGCGTCGTCGTGCCACTCGGCGCCGAGGAAGTGTCGGGCATCGACGAGATCGTCCGCGCCGCGCGCAGCCAGATCGCCGCCGGCGCCGATGTCGTCAAACTCTACGCCGATTACCATTACCAGCGCGGCGAACCGAGCCGACCGACCTTGACCGAGGCCGAAATGGCCGCAGCGGTCGCAGTCGCGCACGACGCCGGGCGCATCGTCGCGGTCCACGCAGTAACCGCCGAAGGCATGCGCCGCGCAATCGCCGCCGGGGTCGATACGATCGAACATGGCAACGAAGGCACCGCCGAGATATTCCGCGCGATGCACGACAAGAATATCGCGTTTTGCCCCACGCTCTCCGCCGTCGACGCCATCGCGCATTATCGCGGCTGGGACGGCAAGGCACCCATTCCGGCGGGCGTTGCGCAATCGATCGAGGCGTTTCGCCTGGCAATGGCGGCCGGCACGCCGATCTGCGTGGGCGGCGATGTCGGGGTATTTGCGCATGGCACCAATGCGCGCGAAATGGAGCAGATGGCCGCCGCCGGCATGACCCCCGCCGCAGTGCTGATCGCGGCAACATCAGGCAATGCGCGGTATTTTCATCTGGGCGATCGGCTGGGCCGCGTGCACGCCGGGATGCTGGCTGATCTGGTTGCGGTAACCGGCGACCCGACGCGCGATATTTCCGCCGTGCGCCATGTGACGCTCGTAATGAAGGGTGGCGCAATCGTCACGCCGTAAGCTTCAACACCCAACAGTTACACAGCCACCCCCGCTCATCCTGAGCTTGTCGAAGGACGCGCGCAACGGTCGCCCAACACCTCCTCGGGCTAGCCTTGGCACGCGTGCTTCGACAAGCTCAGCATGAACGGAGCTGCGGGATCAAGCCAGATGCAGCCCAAAGATCAGTGCCAGGCTAATGCTGCCCAACATCGCCAACGACAACACCACCGCAGTCGTAACCCGAGGCCCAGCCTGCCGCAAAGCGCGCATATCAACGCCCAGCCCCAGTGCCGCCATCGAAACCACAGTCAACCAGGTCGAAACATGCCCAATCGGCGCCAGCATCACATGCGGCACGACATCGAATGAACGCAATCCAACCAGCCCGATAAAACCCAGGATGAACCAGGGCACCAATGTCGCCAGCCCAATCCGCTTGCGCGGTCCAACCGGCGCACCGGCATGATGCGCAACCTCACCCAGATGCGGCGCACACATCGCCATCACGACACACACCGGCCCGAGCATCAACACCCGCACCAGTTTAACCAGCGCGCCCATCTGCACCGCAACCGGCCCCATCGGCGCCGCAGCAGCAAGCACTTGCGGTACGGCATAAACGGTAAGCCCCGCCAGCGTGCCATATTGCAGCACACCCAAATGCAGCGCAAAACCCAGCAGCGGCAAGCCCAGCACCACGGCAACACCCAGCAGCGCAGTAAAGCTGATCGCAGCGGCGACATCGTCGCTATCGGCATCGATCACCGGTGCCACCGCCGCAATCGCCGAATTGCCACAGATCGAATTGCCGCAAGCAACAAGCAAAGCCATCCGCGGGCTCAGACGCAACACGCGCCCAATCGTATAACTGCTGGCGATCGCGGCAACCACGGTCAGCGCAATGCCGACCACCATCACCGGCCCCGCCGCCGCAATGATCGCCGCACTGACCGAAGCGCCAAGCAACACGACCGCGATTTCCAGAACGGTGCGCGCGCAAAACGCGATACCCGGCAACCAGCGCTGCCCGGGCGTCCAAGCCATCCGCACCACCGCACCAGCCAGGATCGCCAGCACCAGGCTTTCCAGCCAGGCGCGCCCGAAGGCGGCGCGCTCGACGCTTTCCAGCGCCGATGCGATGCCGGTCACCGCGACACACAGGACGACGCCCGGGGCAAGTTTGCGCAAATCGAACGAGGGTGCGGGTGCATGTTCCATGACGCTGGTCTGCGCCCGGCCCATTCATTAATCCAACAGATTGTTTATGTCGTTTCAATCTGTATTACAGATTAAAATATGCCCTGCAGCAACGCATTTGCGTCAATCACACCGCCTCGACGCGTACAAGTGGCCAGATTTGCGACATTTCGATGATCGAACCCATCGGCAGAAGCGATCAAATCACCCAGTCGACGCTCTCTTCATAGCCTGCGATAACATCGAGCAGCGCCTCGGCGGCCTTGCCGCGATGGCGCTCCTTGTGCCGCATCGCAAAGAACGGCCGCGCGGGCAGATCGCAAGCCAGCGCGCTGATCGCGCCGCTCTGCATCGCCGGCGCCACGACCAGCCGCGACAACACCGCATGCCCCGCGCCCGCGCGCACCGCCGACAGCACCGCTTCGTTCGACGGCAAAGTCAGCGCGACCGAAAACGCATCGGGATCGAGCCCGCGATCGCGCATCGCCGCTTCGAAACTCGACCGCGTGCCCGACCCCGGCTCGCGCATGATCCACTTGGCCTGCGCCAGCCAGGTGTTGGCGACGGGGTCGCTGCGTGTATTGCCCGGCGGCCCGACCAGCACCATGCGATCGGTCCCGACCGCCCATTGCGCCAGCGCCGGATCGTCAAGCGCGCCTTCGACAAAGCCCAGTTCCGCCTCGCCCGCCAGCACCGCACGCGCGGTGCCGCCGGTGTTGGCAATCGCCAGATCGAGATCGATATCGGGATAGCGCTGGTGAAACCGCGCCAGCCGCTCGGGCAGCCAATAGGCCGCAATCGTCTGGCTGGCCGCGATGACCAGTCGCCCGCGCCGCAACCCCGCCCAATCGGACAGCGCCTGTTGCGCGCTATCGACGCGCGCCAGAATGCCGCGGGCCTCGCCCAGGAACATCCGCCCGGCGTCGGTCAATTCGATCCGCCGCCCGACGCGATGAAACAACTGGACATCATGCGCTGCCTCGAGCGCGGCAACCGCCCCGCTGACCGCGGATTGCGTGATATGCACCGCCTCGGCGGCGCGAGTCATGTTCTCGCGCTCGGCGACGGCGATAAAGATGCGCAGTTGTTCGAGAGTCATCGCCGATGGGCATACTCGCAGTCACGCTTTACGCAAACTGCGTCCGATCAAGTGGTCCAGCGACAGCTTGCCACCGCCAAGCGCGATCAACGGCAACAATAGGCCAGCCCACGACAGATGCGTCGGCCAGGCATCGGGATAGACGAACACTTCGATCACCGTGGTCATCCCCAGCAGCGCCAGCGCAGAAAACCGCGTGCCCAGCCCCAGTACCAGCAGGATCGGAAACAGATGTTCCGAATAGGTCGCCAGGTGCGCGGCGATATGCGGCGGCACGAACGGCAATTTGTAATCGGTTTCGAAAAGATAATACGCGCTGTCGGTAATGTTCAGCACCCCGGTCACTTTGGTGCGCCCGGACAGGAAAAAGATCGCCGCAATCCCGAAGCGGGCGACCAGCAGCAGCAGTGTATCGGGCAGCAGTCGGCGCACGGCTTTCGCCGCGTTGTCATAGATGTCGATCATGTCGGATGTCCTTCTAACCCCCCTTCAGGGAGGCGGATGGGCCACAAGCGCGACCACAAGATTATCGTCGCCCCGGACTTGATCCGGGGTCCCGCTGCCTTTCTGTTCGGAGGCCGCGCTCAAGGCGCCCACGCAAAGAAAAGTGGGGTCCCGGATCAAGTCCGGGACGACGAAAAACTTATGTCAGCGCCGATGCTCCCCAGCAAATCAATGCGAGGTCAGCGAACCATTGCCCTTGGGTGTCTTGATCGCGCTGCAGGTGCCAGCCTTAACCAGCTTCCACGAATTGCCCTGATAATCCGATTTCTGCGTCCCGGCGCAGCTCGTCCCGGCACCGGCGGCGCAATCGTTCTGGCCGGCCTTGGCGATACCATAGCATTTTTCCATCGCAGGCTTGGCATCGGCGGCATGGGCGGCGCCTGCGACAAGGCCAAGAGCGATACTGGCGGCGAATGCGGTTGCGGTAATTTTCATGAGGGTTCTCCTGTTGGTCTGGTATGGGTGAACATAGTCGCTCACCTCGGCCAGTCAATTCGACGCGGTCACCAGATCGGTTACGCCGCCAGAATAAAATAATGCGCAAAACAAAAATGTGCAGCGCGTGTAACCGTAAGTCCAACCGGCACGAAATGGGTCATGCCACACCGGCACAATAGGGAGTTTGCCACATGACCAATTCAGTAACACGTTTCGCCCCTTCTGTAATCGCTATCGCCAGCCAGGCCGCTTTGCTCGCTGTCGCACTTGCCGCGCTGCCCGTCACCGCAGAAGCCAAGTCGGCCAAACTCGTGCATTGCTACGGCGTCAACACGTGCAAGGGCACGTCGGATTGCTCGACGGCAAAGAACAGCTGCAAGGGCCAGAACACGTGCAAGGGCATGGGCTTCAAGGCAGAATCCAAGGGCCAGTGCGCCACCGACGGCGGCAGCCTGACCGAACCCAAGTAAGCAGATGCCAGTTCCGACGGCCGCGTACTTGTTGCGCGGCCGTCGACCTTTTTTGGGAAATCGACCGATGACCAATGCGCTTTCCGGATTTGGGCTTGGCATGCGCAGGCCGCATTACGCCAGCTTTGTCACAGGCGAAGCGCCGGTCGATTTTGTCGAAGTCATTTCGGAAAATTTCATGGTCGCCGGCGGCCGCCCGATCGACACTTTGACGCGCGCGCGAGAGCATTATCCCGTCGCGCTGCACGGTGTCTCGCTATCGGTCGGATCGGTCGATGGCCCCCATCCTGATTATCTCGATCGGTTAAAAATTCTGGTCGATCGGATCGAACCGGCCGTGGTGTCCGACCACTTGTGCTGGACCGGAGTCGGCGCGTTCAATTCGCACGATCTGCTGCCCGTTCCCTTGACCGAAGAGGCGCTCGATACCGTGTGCCAGGCGATCGACCGGGCGCAGACGCATCTCAAACGCCAGATGCTGTTCGAGAACCCGTCCACGTATATCGAATTTCCCGGCACGATGCCCGAATGGGAATTCCTGAGCGAAATGGTGCGCCGTACCGGCTGTGGCCTGCTGCTTGATGTGAACAACATTTTCGTTACCGCATCGAACCATGGACTCGATCCGCTGGACTGGTTGAACGGACTGCCCCTGCATGCGGTCGAGCAAATCCATCTCGCCGGGCATAGCCAGAGCACGCACGGTTTGATCGACACGCATGATGCCATGGTCGATCCGGCGGTCTGGGCGCTTTATACGGAAACGATCCGCCGCACCGGCGCGCGGCCGACGATGATCGAGCGTGATGGTGATATTCCCTCGCTCGATGACCTGGTTGGCGAGCTGGCGCTGGCGCGAAGAGCTGCGACTGTGCCCGCATGACCACGGAACCACTGATCGATCTGCAGACGCGGTTTTGCGCATGGTTGCGCGAGGGCGATGAGGATGTCGCGGCGCGGCTTGCGCCAGCGCTCGGCGTTGGGCCGGGGCTGACGGTTTATCAGAACAACTATCGCGTCGCGCTGGTTGAGGCTTTGCGCGAAACGTATCCCCGCGCCGTGCTGTGGCTGGGTGATGCGGCATTCGAAGCGGTGGCCGCGCAATATATCGACGCGCACCCGCCTTCGCACTGGACGCTGGACGCCTATGGCGCGGGGTTTTCCGACATGTTGCATGCCAACGCCGACGCAATTGCCGGCGATCTGGCGGCGATCGACCGCGCGGTTGGTGATGTGTTTGTCGGGCGCGATGCGGTGCCTGTGCAGGCCGACGCGCTGGCCGATATTGATTGGGACGTGGCGGTTATCCGGTTGGTGCCGTCGCTGGTGTTGTTGCCGGTTACGACCAACGCCGATGCGTTGTGGCTGGCGCTGGCCAACGAAGACGATGTGCCCGATCCGGTTTATGATGACGAGCCTGCCACGCTGATGCTGTGGCGCCAGGGTTTCGAGCCGGTGATGCGCCGCGTCGATCCTGTCGAAACCGTGATGCTGCACCGGTCCATCGCAGGGGCGAGCTTCGCCGCGATCTGCGGCGAACTCGCCGAAACAGGCGATGAAGCAGAGGCCGTAACCGCCGCCGGAACCGTGCTGGGCCGCTGGCTAGGCGAAAACCTGATCGCCGCATTCGATTAAGCCGCAACAAACACCCCTTCCACCCACGCCCTCACTCGTCGTCCCGGGCTTGACCCGGGACCCAGCTTACTTCTGCCCTTGAGGCGTCGAAAAGAAGCTGGATCCCGGGTCAAGCCCGGGACGCCGGAGTTAGTGGGGGCGAGGGTCGCGCGTTGTTACCAACCCGGCAGACGTGGCATCAAGATCGCACCCAGCTGGCCGAGACAGGCGACGAAGCAGAGGCCGTGACCACCGCCGGAACCGTGCTCGGCCGCTGGCTAGGCGAAAGTTTGATCGCCGCATTCGATTAAGCCGCAACAAACGCCCCTCCCACACACCTCTCACTCGTCGTCCCGGGCTTGACCCGGGACCCAGCTTGCTTCTGCCTTCGCGCCGGGGAGAAGGCAGCGGGATCCCGGGTCAAGCCCGGGATGACGGAGGTAGTGGAGGTTGGGTCTGCCTGCTTTACCAGCGCAGCAGAGGTGGCTCCAAGATCGTGCCCAACTGGCCAAGACAGCCGGTGAGACAGGGGCCTGACCGCCGCCGGAACCGTACTCCGCCGCTGGCTAGGCGAAAGCCTTACCGCCGCATTCAATTAAACCGCAACAAAAACGCCCTCCCACCCAACCTCTCACTCGTCGTCCCGGGCTTGACCCGGGACCCCACTTCTTCTGCCTTCGCACCGTGGTGACGGCAGTGGGGTCCCGGGTCAAGCCCGGGACGACGGAGTTAGTTGGGCGGGGTCTGCCTGCCTTACCAGCGCAGCAGACGTGGCCCCAGCACCGCGCCAAGAACCGCTGCAGCGGCCATGCCCAGCGTGTACCAGGTCAGCACGAACAGCGCCGACGTCTCCGGGCAATGCAGGCAATACAACGTCGCCCCCCAAGCCCCCGCGGCCATCCCCGCAGTCATTCCCGCCAAAGCCAACCGCGTCGGCGCCAAACGGCGGAACGACCACAGCAATCCGGCAAAGATCGGCACCGCCAGCAAAAACACATTGCGCGAACACACCTTCCAACTGTGCCCCAGCCACATCGCCAGCCAGTCGCCCTTCGGCGTCATCGCCAGTTCGCCCACCGCGATCGCGGCCAGGCCCAGCACCGGCACGATCATCAGCGGCAGCCAGCCGCCGACCCGGCCATCGGGCCGTGCCAGGCGCAGCGTCGCCCCGGTGGCGCAGATCGCCAGGCTGATCGTGTAGATCGACTTGATCCAGAACACGGCGCCATGCATCGCAAACATCAGGTCGGGGCGATAGCCCAGCCAGCCGCCGACGACGATCAGCGTGGCCAAAACGCCCGCGCCCAGCCCCAGCCCCACCCGCTGGCCCAGCGCATGGCGCGGTACCGGGCGGACATCGCGCGACAGCGCGGCGATCAGGTCTTCGCTGTTCATCGCAGGCTATCCCGGACGCGGTCGGCCAGGGCCTTCAGCCCGCGATGCGCCGACACTTTCACATCGGATTCGCCGATGCCCAGCCGCTCGGCCGCTTCGGACGTGCTCAATCCCTCGATCCGCGTGGCGCGCAAAACGGCCGCCTGTTTTTCGGGGATGTCCTCGAACAGGCGATCGAGATCGGCGCGCGCGTCGCTGGCTTCGGCAAAGGCGAATTCGTCGGGCAATTCGTCCATGTCGTCGAGCGCGGTGTGGCGCGCAGACGTGCGCCCGGTGCGCCGGTACGTATCGACCAGCTTGTACCGGGCGATCGCAAACAGCCACGCGCCGAATGGGCGGGATGGGTCATACGTGGCGCGACGCTGGTGCACGGCAATCAGGGTTTCCTGTAAAAGATCTTCGACATCGTCTTCGCGCCCGCCAAGCCGGCGCCGAAAGAACGAGCGCAAGGGCGGCAAAAGCGCGCGCAACAACGCAGCGTGCGCGACACTGTCGCCCGCCAGCCCTGCAAGCATCAAAGCTCGCAGGCGATCATCATCATGACGCATGCGCATTGCCCCAGCGTATTCGCGCGCGATCCCGGTTTGGTTACAAACCGAATTCGATTGCGCGCAAGACTGGCTACACCAGCGCGCGAAGGACGTCAGCGAAAAATATCAGCCACGCTGGCGCACCGGGATCATCACCGGAATTTCCCACGGCGCCGCAACCGGCCGGGCCAGGAAATACCCCTGCCCGAATTCGCATCCGGCATCGCGCAGGCGCGCGGCCTGGCGGGCAGTTTCGATCCCTTCGGCAACGACCGACGTGTTCAGCAACCGCGACAGATGGATCACCCCTTCGAGCAACCTGTCGCCGCGCGGATCGGTGCCGAGCCCGGCGACGAACGAGCGATCGAGCTTCAGCATGTCGAACCGGTAGTGCTGCAGATAAGCGAGCGAGGAATAGCCCGCGCCAAAATCATCGAGCGCCAGCCGTATGCCCAGCGCACGCAATTGCGCCATATGATGCTGCGCGCTTTCAACGCTGCCGATCGCAGTGCTTTCGGTAATTTCCAGCACCAGCCGATCGGGCGCCAGCCCGCTGCGTTCCAGCGCGGTGCGCACCAGCGGCACGACATTGCCATTGGCGATCCATTGCGCCGACAGATTGACCGCGTAATTCAGATTGGCCGGCCCGCGCGACGCCTCATCACAAGCGCGGAACAGCACCCAGGCATCGAGCCGCCCCGACAGACCAGACGATTCGGCCAAAGGCACGAAATTGTTGGGCGAAATCACGCCCAGGCGCGGATGCCGCCAGCGCACCAGCGCCTCGTACCCGACCAGTTTCCCCGTCGCGAGATTGTGCGACGACTGCCATTCCAGAAACAACTGGTCACGCTCGATCGCCGTCGCCAGTTCCGCCGTTGGCGCGCTATCGATGCCGACAACGCCGTCGAGATGATCCGCTGCCGCCCAGTCGCCGGCAAACACAACCTGGCCACGCCCGGCGCGTTTCGCGTCAAACATCGCGCGATCGGCCGCGCGCAACAGATCGCGCGGCAGCACCGCATCGCGCGGCGCCTGCGCCGCGCCGATCGACACGCCCAGCGCAACCTCCTGGTCATGCATCATCACCGGATCGGCACACGCACGCAGCACGCGAGCCGACACCAGTTCCAGCGCCGCCTGATCCACCGGATGCACCAGCAAAACGACGAATTCATCGCCACCAACCCGCGCCACGAGATCGCCATGCCGCACCGCCGTCTGCAACCGCCGCGCAGTTTCACGCAACAGCGCGTCGCCGAACTCATGGCCATACGTGTCGTTGACGTGCTTGAACTTGTCGAGATCGAGATACAGCAGGCCGCAGTTTTCCCCGGCCAGCGCCCCGCTCATCGCGCGCTCGATCTCATGATCGAGCCCGCGGCGGTTAAGCAATGCAGTCAACGGGTCGCGATCCGCCGCTTCGCGCAACACGGTGTTACGCCGATGCAATTCCATCAGCGAACGAGCATTATCAGCCAGCCGCGCCAGCATTTCGCGGTCTTCCGAGCCGAATTTGCGCGGCACCCGGTCGATCACGCACACCGTGCCCAGCGCCGAACCATCATCCGCCACAATCGGCGCGCCCGCATAAAACCGGATATTGGGATCGCCGGTGACCAGCGCATTCGCCTTGAACCGCGGATCGAGCGCCGCGTCCTCGATCACCGTCACCACATCGGGCGTGGTGATCGCATACGTACAAAACGCCAGTTTGCGCGGAGTCTGTTTCGCACCCAGCCCGACTTTGGCCTTGAACCACTGACGGTCAGCATCGACCAGCGACACCAGCGCAATCGGCGTACCAAAATGCGCAGCCGCGATTTCAACCAGGTTGTCGAACCGCCGATCGGGCTCGGTATCGAGAATGCGAAAGTCGTCGAGCGTCGCCAAACGCTCGATTTCATTCCCCGGCATGGGATACGACAACGCAATCCTCCTCGCGTGCAAGGCCGTCCGCAGGCGACGAGCGCGCCCGATGCGAAGTGCCATGCCGACATTTTCAACTGCCGTGATTATACGGCTGGATCGCGAAGGAATGGTTAAACCGCGGGCTTAAGAGCCTCCGGCGGGCAAGGGCCAGGGGCCCTTGCATCCCGTTACCGTCCGCGTTGGTGTGTCTGTTCAGCGGAGCATCCTGCCGCCGCGTCGGGAGACGATGATGCCGCTTCGCGGGGGCGCGCAAATGCGTAAGGCAACGCGCAGTTCAAGACGGTAACGGGTTCAAAGGGCCCCCGGCCCTTTGCCGCCGGAGGCTCTCAAGGTTCGCATCACTGTAATCAGGTAGAACTTAGCCCGGCAATCGGCAGCGGTTTCAGCCCGGTCGATTCAAAGCTGGCGACCGGATAAGCGCAGTAATCCGCGGCGTAATAGGCGCTGGGCCGATGATTGCCGGATTCGCCCAGCCCGCCGAACGGGGCTGCCGATGCGGCGCCTGTCGTTGGCCGGTTCCAGTTTACGACGCCTGCGCGGATTTCGGTGACGAAGCGGTCCCATAGTGCGGGATCGGTCGCCAGCAAGCCTGCGCTCAGGCCGAATGCGGTGGCATTGGCGGCGACGATTGCTGCCGAGAAATCCGGGACGCGCACGATCTGCAGGACCGGCGCGAAGATTTCTGCGTCGGGCACGGTTACGCCTGTGGAGTCGAGCACGACGGGGCCGAAGAACGCTTCTGGCCGGTTGTCGTTGTCGCTGCGGTCGATCAGCACGCGGCTGCCTGCTGCGATCAGGGCCTGCAGGGCTGCGCGGCTGGTTCGCGCGGCATGATCGCTGACCAGGGGGCCCATGAAGGCGTCGTCATCGCCTGCGCCGATCGGCAGGCGCGCGGCCAGATCGACCAGCGCGGCGACCAGCGCATCGCCGGCGTTGCTCTCGGGCACGATCAAGCGGCGCGCGCATGAACAGCGCTGGCCGGTGGTGACGAACGCGGAATGGACGACCAGGTTGGCCAGCACTGCCGGATCGGTCGCGTCGTCCCACACGACTAGCGGGTTGTTGCCGCCCAGTTCGAGCGCGAGGATCACGCCGGGTCGATCGATGAAGGCGCGGCGGAAATGGCGGCCTGCGGTCGCCGAGCCGGTGAACAACAGGCCGTCGATATCCTGTTCGAGCAGCGCAGCGCCGGTGTCGCGCCCGCCTTGCAGGACTTGCAGCACATCGGCGGGTACGCCCGCCGCATGCCAGGCATCGATCATCGCCGCGCCGACGCCGGGGGTGAGTTCGGAGGGTTTGAAAATCACCGCATTGCCCGCCAGCAGCGCGGGGACAATGTGGCCATTGGGCAGATGGCCGGGGAAATTGTACGGCCCCAGCACCGCCATCACGCCATGCGGATGGTGGCGCAAGACCGCGCGGCCGAATGGTTGCGCGGTGTCGCTGGTGCCGGCGCGTTCGGCCTGCGCGCGGATCGAGATATCGACTTTGCCGATCATCGCGGTGACTTCGGTGCGCGCTTCCCACACCAATTTGCCCGTTTCAGCCGCGATCAGCCGCGCCAGCTCTTCGCGCCGGGCATCGAGCACTCCGGCATATGCGCGCGCGATCGCGACTCTTTCGTCCAGCGGGCGGCGCGCCCAGGCTGGGCCGGCGGCGTGCGCGCGGGCTACGGCCGTGGCGCATTCGGCGGCATCGGCCTCGGGGCCCTGCCACACACATTCGCCCGTTGCAGGATTGAAAGATTTCAGCAGATTTGGCATCGGCACACCTTACGCTTGTCATGCAATATATGATGCCCCTTGCACTGTATTTTAAGGGCATGCCATGGCTGTATGCCGGTGAGCGAAGGATACCAAACTCAATGCCCGCATTCGTCGACCCAGACCTGATCCGCGCGCGCTTTGCCGCTGCCCTGTCGGATATGTATCGCGCCGAAGTGCCGCTTTACGCCGATCTGCTGGATATCGTCGGCGAGGTGAACCTGCGCACCGATCCCGCTGCGCCCGAGCGCGTGGCGATTGAACGCCACGGCGCGATCCGGCTCGGCACGGGCGCAGAGCTGGCGATGATGGCGCGCGCGTTTTCGGTGCTCGGCATGGTGCCGGTCGGGTATTACGATCTCGCGGTCGCGGGCGTGCCGGTGCATTCGACCGCGTTTCGCCCGGTGACCGAGGAAGCGCTGGCGGCCAATCCGTTTCGCGTGTTCTGTTCGCTGTTGCGCATCGAACTGATCGAGGACGCGGCCCTTCGCGACGAAATCACCGCGATCCTGGCGCGTCGCGCGATCTTTACGCCCGAAGCGCTGGATCTGATCGCCACGGCCGAACGCGATGGCGGGCTGGATGAGGGCGCGGCGCAGGCGTTCGTTACGGCTTTGCTCGAAACGTTTCGCTGGCATAGCGAAGCGACGGTCAACGCGGAAACATATGCGCGGCTGTCGGCGCAACATCGCCTGATCGCCGATATCGTCGCGTTCAAAGGCCCGCATATCAACCACCTGACCCCGCGCACGCTCGATATCGACGCGGCGCAGGACGAAATGCGCGCGCGCGGGATCGATGCCAAGGCAGTGATCGAAGGCCCGCCGCCGCGCAAAATCCCGATCCTGCTGCGCCAGACCAGTTTCAAGGCACTGACCGAAGCGGTGCGGTTCGATGGCGAAGCGGGGCAGCACACCGCGCGGTTTGGCGAAATCGAGCAGCGCGGCGCAGCGCTGACCCCCAAAGGCCGCGCTCTGTACGACCGCCTGCTGGCCCTGGGCGATCCTGCGGTGTTCGAAGCGTTTCCCGACGACCTGCCAGGGCTGGTCCGCGATGGCCTGATCTATGTGCGCAATGGCGCGCCGATCACGTATGAGGATTTCCTGCCGGTCAGCGCGGCGGGCATTTTCCAGTCGAACCTGGCCGGCGAAGCGCCGCGCGCCTATGGTGAAGCGTCGTCACAGGCAGAATTCGAAGCGGCGCTGGGCCGCCCGACGATCGATCCGTTCGACCTGTACGCAGCGCTCGCCGCGCTACCATAAAAAAAGGCCGGGCCGGCGACCCCATGAAGGAGTGCCGGCCCGGCCCGCATTTTCAGTTAACGGTGACCACCACCGCCGTGGCCGCCGCCGCCGCCACCACCGTGGTAGCCGCCACCGCCGCCGCCGTGATACCCGGCGCCGCCACGATAGCCGCCGCCGTATCCACCGCGGTACCCGCCGTAACCACCATGATACCCGCCGTAGCCGCCATGGTAATAGCCGGCGCCGCCGCGATACCCGCCCACTACGAACGGACGTGCATAGCGCGAACCGCCATACCACCAGCCGCCGTCATGGAAGCCCCAACCAAGGTTGGTGTAATACCCGGCAGGATAGCAATACCCCTGATACCCGGGATAAGCGCTGTAACAGCCATTATAAGCCGGCCCGCCATAGTACCCGACCGGAGCCGGATATCCGTAAGGCGCAGGATAGCCATAAGGACCATGGTCCGAAGCGATCGCCACACCGGCCGCCAGGCCGACTACGCCCGCAGCAACGGCCAGGCCGCCGCCACCGCCACGATAATAGCCATGACCCCAATAGGGCCGCGCATCAGCAGGCGCGGCACCAGCCAGCAGACCCGCCGCCAGCGTAGCCGCCATTGCTGTGCCCAAAGCGGCTTTCTTGAAAGTAATCATCATACGCCTCCTTTGGTTCGCGCTGCCAACGGGTGGGACCGGATGGTCCGTTTCAATCCCCGGCAGCGAGTCGTTACCATGAGGATTGTTTTACCCCCGCCCACCTGAACGCTGGCGGACGCAAAAGTGCAGCGCTTGCTCATATGCGCCAGGGCGTTTCTGGCGTGCGGGAAGGTGTTTGGGGTGTGGATTTGTTTGGGGTTTGGTGGCGGGGAGGACGTGTTTTCGTACCTTATCCCACCCCAACTCATCCCAGCCACACGCCAATTCCCTCCCCCCGCTCATCCTGAGCCCGTCGAAGGATGCGCGACGGTCGGTCCAGGCGAACTTATACCAGGTTTCGATGATCCCGACCCGGCGGGCGTTTAAGGGCCTCCGGCGGGCAAGGGCCATCGCCCTTGCATCCCGTTACCGTCCGCGTTGGTTTGTCAGTTCGGCGGAGCATCCTGCCACTGCGTCGGGAGACGCTGACACCGCTACGCGGGGGCGCGCAAACGCGTGAGCCAGCACGCAGTTCAAGACGGTAACGGGTTCCTAGGGCCCCTGGCCCTAGGCCGCCGGAGGCCCTGAATAAACGAACAGGTTCGCATCACTCCGCTACGCATCGGGCTGGCGGGAGGAGGTCAGCCCACCCAACCCCTCAATAAGGCGCGTCACCGATAATCGTCGCGCGGTTCATCACGCGGCGTGCGTCGCCGTAGTCGTAGGTCGCGTAATGCTGCGTGCCGCGGTTGTCCCAGATGGCGACATCGCCGACGCGCCATTTCCAGCGCACGGTGAATTCGGGGCGCGCGATATGCGCATACAGCATCGACAGCAGCGGATCGGCCATCGTCGGCTCCATCCCGACGATCCCGGTGGTAAAGCCTTCGCTGACGAAGATTGCTTTCTTGCCGGTCGCGGGGTGCGTGCGGATGACCGGGTGCGCGGTTGGCGGGTTCTTGCGCTTGGCGGCTTCGAGTACGTCCGCTGCGAACCGGTCGGCGGGAAACGATTTGGCCAGGTCGTGCGTTGCCGACAGCGTGGCGAGGTAGGATTTCAGGTTGTCGGGCAGCGCGGCATAGGCTGCGGTCGCGCTGGCCCAGAGCGTGTCACCGCCCAGTGGAGGCAATTGCTTGGCCAGCAGCACCGCGCCGAGCGACGGGGTCGGCGAGAAGCTGACATCGCTGTGCCAGGTTGCGTTGTCGCGCAGGTCGTTGAGCGCGGTATCGAGCAGCATTATTTCGGGCACGGCGTCCGAATTGGGATAGATCGGATGCACATGCAGCGGGCCGAACCCTGCGGCGAAATCGCGGTGTTGCACCTGGGTGATGTCCTGATCGCGCAGGAATATCACCTGGTGCGCCAGGAATGCGGCGTTGAGCGCATCGCGGGTTGTGCTGTCGATCGGTTGGGCCAGGTCGACGCCCGATACGATCGCGCCGATCGCTGGCGTGATCTGTTCGATCGAGATGCTCATTGTCCGCCGACTCCGTAAATATCGTCTGTTGATGACAGGTTATGTCGAAAGCCCTGCCGGATAACAGGCTTATCCTCACCATAAGAAAATATGGATGGCGCCCTGACCATGGGCTTGTACGGCGTGGTGCGATACGCTTGCTTCGGCATGCCCCTTTTGCCGCTGGAACCTGCCCATGTCGTCGCCCGAAACAGCCGATCGTCAGGCCATCGACACGCGCGCGGCGCTGATCATGGTCGTGCTGTGCGCGGTATGGGGCACGCAGCAGGCAATCGTGAAGCTGGGCGCGGCCGATATGAGCCCGGTGCTGCAGATGGCATTTCGGTCGGGCGTGGCGGCGATCGGGGTGTTTGCGCTGGCGCGTGGGCGCGGGGAAACGCACTGGTTCTGCCGCGCGACGTTGATCCCCGGCATTGCGGTGGGCACGTTCTTCGGCCTGGAATTCGCATTCGTGGGTGAAGCGCTACGCTACACCAGCGCCTCGCATGTGACCGTCTACCTGTATTCCGCGCCGATCCTGATCGCGGTGGGCCTCGGCCTGATGCACCGCGACGAACGGTTGCGCGCCGAACAGTGGCTGGGCGTGCTGTTTTCGTTTGCGGGCGTAGTGGTCACGTTCCTGGGGCGCGGTGAGCCCCGGGCTTATCCTTCGATGCACTTTGGCGATGCCCTCGCGCTGTGCGGGGCTCTGTCGTGGGCGATGACCGCGATCGTGTTGCGAAGTTCGAAACTGGCCAATGCGCCGGCCACGGTCACTCTGTTCTATCAATTGTCGGGCGCTTTGGTGCTGGCGGGCTCGCTGGCGGCGGCGATGGGTGAAACCGCGGTGCATCCCACGCGCGGCCTTGGCGTGTCGCTCGTCTGGCAAGTGCTGGTCGTCGCGTTCGCCAGCTATCTCACGTGGTTTGCGCTGCTGCGCAAATACAGCTCGGCACGGCTGGGCGTGCTCAGTTTCATGACGCCGGTGTTCGGCGTGGCCGGCGGCGTGATCCTGCTGGGCGATCGGATCGACACCGGGTTTGGCCTGGGCGCGATGATGATCCTGGGCGGGATCGTGTTTGCGACGACCGGCCTGCCCCGCCGCACGCGCCAGGCGGACCTGGTATAAGGGTATCTACGGAGGGCGTGCGCAAGCCGGTGTTGACCATGTTGGCCTAGGCTCATTCATGGAACAGCCAGCGGAAAGCCCAGTTCATGAATGCCCCTTTCCTGTCTGTTCCGACCGCCTGTCGTCCGCATGAATTGCCCCATGTGCTCGACCGGTTTGCCGACCTGCGCGTGCTCAGCCTCGATTGTTTCGACACGCTGTTATGGCGCGATTGCCATGCCCCCGGCGACGTGTTTGCCGCACTGCCGGGGGTCAATGCCTACCAACGCGCGCATGGCGAACGCCGCGCGCGGCGCAACGCCCGCGCCGCGCGCGGTGTGCACGACGTTGCGATCGACGAGATCTATCGCCTGGTCATGCCCCGCGCCCGCGACGACGAACGCGCCCGCGCGATCGCCGCCGAGCTCGATGCCGAAGCGCGCCATTGCCATGGTTTTGCCCCGACGATCGCGCTGATGCACGAAGCCAAACGGCGCGGCCTGCAGATCATTATCGTGTCCGATACGTACCTGACCCCGCGCCAATTGCTCGACCTGATCGCGCGCGCCGCCGGGGCAGACGTCGCCGCGATGATCGACCGCGTATTCGCCTCATCGACGTATGGCTTGCCCAAAGCCGCCGGGCTCTATCGCGAAGTGCTGGCGCGGATCAAAGCCACGCCCGACCAGATCCTGCATATCGGCGACAACCATAGCGCCGATGTCGGCGGGGTCAGCCCGTTCGGCGTGCGCACGCTGCACCTCGAACAATTCACCGCGCGCACGGAGCAGCAATTGCGGCTGGAAAACGCCGTTGCGGCGTTGATCGGCAGTAATAGCCCCCTGAAAGCCCCCCAGCCGCATCGCCCCGCGCTGGCGATGGCCAATTTTGCCGTGACCGGCGCGGCGCAGCACTTCGGCTACGCCACACTGGGTCCGGGGCTGTTCGGCTATGACCAATGGCTGCGCACGCAGGCCGATGCGTTGCAGGCGCAACGCCCCGGGCCGGTCCACTGGCTATTCCTGATGCGCGATGGCTACCTGCCCATGCGCATGCATAGCGGGCCAGCCCCCGCCCACGCGATCGAGATCAGCCGCCTGACCGCGACCTTCGCGACATTTGCGGCCGACACCACGATCCTGCGCCATGTCGAGGAAAGCCGGGGCATCGACCCCGTAACCATCGCCCGGCAATTGCGCCTGCCCGAGGCGACAATCGCGCAAGTCTGCGGCAACTGGCGCGCGCTTCACGACTGGTGCCGCGTGCCCGCGAACCGCCGGCCGATCGTCAAGGCCGCGCAAGCGCTGGCCGCGCGGCTGGTCAGCCATGTGCGCAACACCGTGCAACCCGCGCCGGGCGATACGCTGATGCTGGTCGACCTGGGCTATAGCGGTACGGTGCAATCGCTGATCGAGCCGCTGCTGACGCGCGCGCTGAAAGTCCATGTCGCCGGGCGCTATCTGATCCTGCGCGAAATGCAGGCGGGCGGCTTGGACAAGCGCGGCTATTTCGATGACGCGCATTACGATCCCGTGGTGCTGAACGCGATGACCGCCAATGTCGCGCTGATCGAACAGGCATCGACCAATGCGCTGGGATCGGTGATCGATTATGCCGAGGATGGCCAGCCGATACGCAGCGACAATGCGATCAACGCCGGGCAAGGCGTGGTGCGAGAAGCGATACAGCAAGGCTGCCTGGCATTCGCGGGCGCCGCAACGGCGCATATCGTCCGCACCAATACGCCCGACCCAATCGCGCCCTGGCGGCAGGCCAATGCCGCGACCTTGATGCGGCTGATGTACCTGCCAATGCGCGAAGAGCTCGATGTGGTCCGCGCATTCGAACACGACGTCAATCTCGGCACTGCCGAAACGCTGCCGCTGTTCGATGCAAAAATCGCGCGCGCCGGATTGCTGCAACAGGGCCTGTTTTACCGGAAAGGCGCGCGGCGCATGTTCCTGCCTGCGGAATTGGCCGAACAGGGCTTTGCCACGCGGCTGACGCATCTGGCGACTGCCGTGTTTCACATGCCGCTCGCGGCCGCCGATTTCGCCGAGGACGCGGGGCGCGTGCCCGTGTTTCTGAGCCGGGGACACGAAACTACGCGCATCGAATTGCCTTATCGCGCGACGCACGACGGGTTTCATGCGCTGTGTATTCCGGTCGGCGCGGGGCGTTTTGGCGCCGCCGTGCCGTTCGGGGTGATCGCGGCGCACGTCGAAATCCATGCTATTGTCGCAATGCCGGCGCGCGAATACCTGAACAACCGGCACGATACCGCCGGGCGCGAAACCGTGATCGTGCCGCATTTCGACGGCATAATCCCGCTGACCGACCGGCTGTGGCATTGCCCCGATCCGGCCGCGCTGGTGCACCTGCAACCGCCGGTTCCGGGTGACGATACCAACCTTGTGATCGTGGTGGTATTTCGCCCGATCGGCACGGCGAATGGTGCCGCATACGAATAAACGGCGATTTTGGGCTGAAACCGCACGCCAATTGCGATACAAGTGCGATCCAATCGCCGGCCCCCCGTCCACAAGCGTGTGTCCCATGTCGAACCGCCAAGGATCATCAACCGTCCGCCGTTTCGCCTTCGCGCTGATCGCGATGGCGGCTGGCTGGGCCCTGCCCGCGCACGCCGGCGTGCTGTCGCTGGCGATGCCGGAAACGCTCGCCAGCCCCGGCGGGATGGACGATCCTGGCATCGCGTTCGCCGATCTGGCCGATCTCGACCTGGCGGCGCAGTCCGCGCAGGACGGCTTCGAGCAGGCGTTCAACGCTGCATTGACCAGCAATATCCTGCAATCGATCGGCATTGCCACCCGCCTCGCCGGCGACGTGCCAAAGGCGCGCGTGCCCAGCCTGCGCGATGCGTTCACCGCGAAAATGCCGCAGACGACCCGGCCCGACCCCAGCTTCGCCTCGCTCATCAATCCGAAAATCGGCTCGCGCGAAACCGTTGCGATCAGCGTCGCCGACAAGTTCGTCACCGAAGACAAGCAGACCACCGGGATCAACACCGATGTCCAGATCAGCCACAAGGCGGGCGCGGTCGACGCGGCGTTCAATCTGGCGGGCCACCAGAATTTCAACGTCGCCGACCCGATGGCGGTCAGCTACGACGGCCACGCGCTCGTCGCTGTCGGGCCCGTGGTACAATTGGGCGTGACGGCGCACGGCACCATGGGCACGACGTCGGCGCTGACCATGGCCGGCAGCCCCCAGGCCGCCGGGCCGTTGGTGCATCTCAACATGATCGACAGCAAAGTGTCGCTGTCATCGGACGTCGGCTACGACTTCGGTCTCAACACGCCGGTAAACGCCACGCCCCTTCGGCCGCAAGTCCACGTAAAGATGGCGCTGAAACTCAAGCTCTGAGCGCATTTTCGCGCAGTGCATTCACCAGCACGGAGAAAGCCGCCGAAGGCTGGCGCCGGCTGGGATAATACAGGTGATAACCGGCAAACGGCGGGCACCAGTCCTCAAGCACGCGGACCAGTTCGCCCGAGGCCAGGTATGGCTGCATGATCGGCTCCATCAGGTACGCAATGCCATACCCCGCGCAGGCCGCGCGCAGGATCAGCGGCACCGAATTGAGCGTCAGCCGGCCATCGACCCGGACATTGAGTTCGCGCCCATCCTTTTCGAATTCCCACGCATACAGCCCGCCCTGCGTCATGAAGCGCAAGTTGATGCAGTCATGATCGGCAAGGTCGGCCGGCGTAAGCGGGATCCCGCGCGCAGCAAAATAGCCCGGCGATGCGACCGCCGCCATCCGCTGTTCGGGCCCGATCGGCACCGCGATCATGTCCTTGGCGATCGATTCGCCCAGCCGGATGCCCGCATCGAAGCGATCGGCGACGATATCGGTGAATTCGCTGGCGACCTGCACTTCGACAGTGATGTCGGGATATTCGGCCAGGATCCTGTCCAGCGCGGGCCACAACAGCCGCGTCGCGCCATCTTCGGACACGGTGATGCGGATATTGCCCGAAGGTTTGTCGCGCAATTCACCCAGCGCGACGATGCCCCCGGCGATCTGGTCGAGCGCCGGCCGCAGCGCTGCGAGCAAACGCTCGCCCGCCTCGGTCGGCGCAAGGCTGCGCGTGTTGCGCGCCAGCAGCCGCACGCCAAGCCGCGCCTCCAGCCGGGTGATCGTATGGCTGAGCGAGGACTGCGATGTGCCCAGCTTCGCCGCCGCGCGGGTAAAGCTGCCCTGGTCCGCCACGGTCAGGAAAGCGTTGAGATCGGTCAACTGGTCGCGCTGCATTCATGAATTCCAGATATGACTTCATGCCGATCTTATCGGATAATCATAACAGTGGCTATGCGCTAGAAGGGTTTCAGCAAGGAGATTCTCAATGCAAAAACGCACATTGGGCACCAGCGGCCTCGAAGTTTCAGCGATCGGCCTGGGCTGCATGGGCATGAGTTGGTCGTATGGCCCCGCGCCCGATCGCACCGCGATGATCGCGCTGCTGCGCGCCGCAGTCGAGCGCGGCGTGACGTTTTTCGACACCGCCGAAGTCTATGGCCCGTTGATAAACGAAGACCTGCTCGGCGAAGCACTGGCGCCGTTCAAGGGCCAGGTCGTGATCGCGACCAAGTTCGGTTTTGCCGCCGCCCCGGGCGATACCGATCGCTGGTCCGCGCTGAACAGCCATCCCGATCATATCCGCACCGCGGTCGAAGGATCGCTCAAACGCCTCCGCGTCGATGCGATCGACCTATGGTATCAGCATCGCGTCGATCCGGCAGTGCCGATCGAGGATGTCGCAGGCGCGGTCAAAGACCTGATCGCGGCGGGCAAAGTCAAACATTTCGGCATGTCGGAGGCCAGCGCCGCGACGATCCGCAAGGCCCACGCGGTGCAGCCGGTAACCGCGCTGCAAAGCGAATATTCGCTGTGGTGGCGCGAACCCGAAGCCGAAATCCTGCCTACGCTCGAAGAACTGGGCATCGGTTTCGTGCCGTTCAGCCCACTGGGCAAAGGGTTCCTGACCGGCGCGATCACCACCGCTACGCAATTCGACAAGACCGATTTCCGCAATAGCGTGCCCCGGCTCAGCGCCGAAAACCGCGCGGCCAATGCACCGCTGATCGACCGGATCAACGAGATCGCCACCGCGCGCAATGCCACCCCTGCGCAGATCGCCTTGGCCTGGGTGCTGGCGCAGAAACCGTGGATCGTGCCCATCCCGGGCACGACAAAGCTGCACCGACTCGACGAGAATCTCCACGCTGCGGATATCGCGCTCGACAGCGAAGACATTGCCGCGATCGAAAGCGCTCTCTCCGGCATCGCCGTCCAGGGCGAACGCTATCCCGCCGCCGCAGCCGCTATGGTTAACAGATAAGGATTTTTACCAATGAAAACACTTGGGTTTGCCGCACAGGCGCAAGGCGCCGCACTCGCCCCGTGGCAGTTCGATCGCCGCGATCCGCGCCCCGACGACGTTTCGATCGAAATCCTCTATTGCGGCGTCTGCCATACGGACATGCATTTCGCGCGCAATGACTGGGGCAACGCGAAATATCCGATCGTGCCCGGCCACGAAATCGTCGGCCGCGTCACCGCGATCGGCGCCGAAGTCACCGCGCATGCCGTGGGCGACATGGTCGCGGTCGGATGCCTGGTCGACAGTTGCCGGCATTGCCGTCAATGCCATCACGACAACGAACATTTCTGCGAAAACGGTTATACCGGCACGTATGGCGGCGCCGATCGCGTGACCGGAGACCGGACGCAAGGCGGCTATGCGAAGGCGATCGTGGTGTCGGACCGGTTCGTGCTGCATGTGCCCGATGGTCTCGACATCGCCAAAGTCGGACCGCTGGTGTGCGCCGGAATCACGACCTATTCGCCACTGCGCCATTGGGGCACGGGCCCGGGCAGCCGGGTCGGCGTGATCGGCCTTGGCGGCCTCGGCCATATGGCGGTGAAATTCGCGGTCGCGCTGGGCGCGACGGTGACGGTGTTGAGCCGCACCAGCGACAAGGCCGAAGACGCGCTGAACCTGGGTGCCGACGGCCTGCTCGTCTCGGGCGATGACGCCGCGATGGCGGCCGCGGCCAACAGTTTCGACCTGATCATCGACACGGTACCGGTCAAGCACGACCTCAATCCCTACCTGCCGCTGCTCGATATCGACGGCACGCTGGTCATTGTCGGGCAAGTCGGCCCGGTACCCGAACCCAGCACCATTCCGCTGGTGTTCGGCCGGCGCAGCATTGCCGGATCGCTGATCGGGGGGATCGCCGAAACGCAGGAAATGCTTGATTTCTGCGGGCGCAAGAACATCCTGCCCGAAGTCGAAATGATCCGCATGGACGAAATCAACACCGCATTCGAACGGATGGACCGCGCCGACGTGCGCTATCGCTTCGTCATCGACATGGCGACCTTGGCCGCATAGCCCGGGAGAAATGGGTCGGAGCCAGGCTGGCTCCGGCCCAGCCTCTCGCACGCCCGACAGCGTTCAGTGGCGGAAAACCGCCCAGATCACGCCCAGCGCGATCACCGCCAGGATCAGGCTGATCGCCAGGACATAGCGCACGACATGCGGGGTCGAACCGGCGCGCGCGTCTTCGGATTCCACATGGATCGGTTTGTCGTTCGGGGCCATGGTATGCTCCATGTTGTCGGTTTTCTGCGACTATCGCATAAACGTAACACCCCTGCGCACGGGTGGTTCCCGTTTGCGGCGGCATCTTGCCCTCAAAGCCCCGCCACTAAACAACGTGCTGATATGACGGTGCCAATATGCGCAGGCGGTGCCTGTCTGTGCGCAACAAGGGTAAGAGGCTGTAGTTTAACAAGTTCCATTCATCCTGAGCTTGTCGAAGGACGCGCGCCAACGTTGGCCCAACGCGACAGCTACATCACCCTGATCAACTGTAGCGCGCGTCCTTCGACAGGCTCAGGATGAGCGAGCTTTTTTCATTTACATCGCGAGATAGGCCGAGATCGTCAGCAGCGACGCAACCGTCGAAACGAGGATCACACGCGCGGTAACGCCAGCCTCGCGCCCATAGAACTCCGCGATCATGAAGGGCCCGGTCCCGGTCGGCAATGCCGCCATCAACACCGCCGTTTGAGTCAGCAGCGGCGAAAGCCCGAAAACCCGCGTCGCAAGCAGCCAGGTCACCAGCGGCTGAAGCACCAGTTTCAACCCGACCAGCAGCCCCACCGTCGAAGCCCGCGGCGAAGCTCCCGGACGGGGCTCAGCAATAAACAGGCCCAGCGCGACCAGCGCACAAGGCGACGCCGCACTACCAAGCAAAGTCAGGAATTTTTCGAGCGGAGCCGGAATGGGCACAGCAAATGCCAGGAAAACACCCCCAAGCGCAGGCGCGATCAACAGAGGATTACCAACCAGCGATCGCGCGACCTTGATGACCAAACGCCCCGGATGCCGCTCCGTCTGCAAACTGATTTCGATCAGGGCAATCGCGGCGGCAAACACCAAGCAGACCGTAATAATCGTCGCAATCAAAGTCGGCGCCAGCGCGGCAGGCCCCAGCACAGTCGCCGCCAAGGGAAAGCCGATAAACCCGGTATTGGCATAAGCGCTGTTGAGTCCATCCACCGCCGCATCGGCCAGATGACGCGACCCGCGCAACTGCACCACGATCGTGAACAGGAAAACCACGCCCGCACCAAGCGCAAAGACCGCGATAAAACCAGGCTGCCAGATTTCGCTCCAGCGCGCCTTGGCCACGATCTGAAACAGCAGCGCCGGCAACGCGAGCCAGACCACGAACCGGTTCAATTCACCCGTCGCGAGCGGCCCCAGCACCCCGCTGACGTGCGCGGCCCAGCCGGCGGCGATCAGCGCGAAAATGGGCAGCGCAATAAGCAGGACGGAAAGCATGAAGGTGACCTGAGCAATGTGTCGAACGCCCCTCGCCTATCAAGGCCGGCGGGTATAGGCCAATGCTGATTGGCGCAGTCCCCGATACGAAAGCCTTCGCATGATACTCGATCGACTGGGCGTGACGCTGCCCATCCTGCAGGCACCGATGGCAGGGGTATCCTCGCCCGCGATGGCCGCCGCCGTGTCGAACGCGGGCGGCCTCGGCGCGCTGGGGATCGGCGCGGCCGGCGTCGCAGGTGCACGCACGATGATCGACCAGACGCGCGAGCGCACCAGCCAACCGTTCAATGTCAATCTGTTCGTCCACGCCCCGGCGCGGCGCAACCCGGCGCAAGACGCCGCCTGGATCGACCATTGGCGCCCCGAATTCGCACGGTTCGGCGCCACGCCGCCGGCCAGGCTGGACGAAATCTACACCAGTTTCCTGACCGACGATGCGATGTTCGCAATGCTGCTCGATGCGCGGCCCGCCGTCGTCAGCTTTCATTTCGGGCTGCCCGATGCCGCGCGGATCACCGCCCTGCGCGATGCCGGCGCCACGTTGCTGGCCACCGCGACCAACCTCGACGAAGCGCGCGCGGCCCAAGCCGCCGGAGTGCATGCTGTGGTCGCGCAAGGATGGGAAGCGGGCGGCCATCGCGGGATGTTCGACCCCGATGCGCCCGACGACCGCTTGGGCACGCTGGCGCTGGTGCGGCTGTGCGTGCGGCAGACAGGTCTGCCGGTGATCGCGGCGGGCGGGATCATGGACGGCGCAGGGATCGACGCCGCGCTCGCGCTCGGCGCGGCGGCGGCGCAATTGGGCTCCGCCTATATCGCCACCGACGAAAGCCTGGCCGATGCCGGCTATCGCGCCACTCTGGCAGGCCCGGCGGCGCACCACACGACCATGACGCGAACAGTTTCCGGCCGCCCGGCGCGGTGCCTGGCCAACCGGTTTACCGCCGCGCAAGGTTTCGCGCCCGATGCGATCCCCGATTACCCGGTCGCCTACGACTTGGGCAAAGCGCTGAACGCCGCCGCAAAAGCGGCCGGCGAACCCGGTTATGGCGCACAGTGGGCCGGGCAAGGCGCGCCGCTATGCCGCAACCTGCCCGCGGCCGCGCTGACCCGCACGCTTGCCGCCGAAATGCGGAGCATTCCGGCGGGTTAAAGAGCCAAACCTGCTCCCCTCCCCTTCTGGCTAATTCATTCACACAGCGGGGGTTCGAAGTTCGATGCGCTGCAAATAAACGCGCGCACATGTTGGGGGTGCATGGGGGCACGCGCTGACGGCCTGTGTCAAAATGATTTTAAATTTCTGTTGCTTAACAAGTCTCGCTCATCCTGAGCTTGTCGAAGGACGCGCGCCAACGCTTGCCCAACGCGATAGCAACATCACCCGGATCGACCGTAGCGCGCGTCCTTCGACAAGCTCAGGATGAGCGAGCTTTTGAATTAACATCACAAATTTTGGCGGTTCACGATGTCTTGGGTTCGGGCTTATGGTTGATAGCCCCACGCAAGTCCCTCCCCGGAATGGGAGGGACTTTTGAATACTCGGCGCGATTACGGGTGTTCGTGATGCTCGTGGTCGTGATCCTGCGGGCCGGGATGCGCCCCAGCAGCATGTGCGGCAGGCGGTCCAGCGACATGCTGTGGCGCAGGGGCAGGATGCGGTTCTGCATGCGCCTCTTGATGCACGACCGTATGCTGGACTTCAGTCACATGCCCGACTGGAGTCGTCGCCGTGTGCACTTCGGTCCGCACCTGGGCTGCAGGATGCGGCACAGCCTGGGGCGCGGCATAATGCGGCGCCGGCTGGGTGTTGTGCGGCGCCATCATGTGTTCGGGCCGGCCCGGTTGCGCTGCGGGTCCTTCATGGCCTTGTGGCACGCCCGGATGGGTGGGCTGCGTCGCGCCATACCCAGGATGCTCGTGGCCTGCAGCCGGGTTGCCCGGATGCGCGCCATTGTTTTGCGGTGCCATGCCAGGGTTCTGCGGCGCCGTGCCATGCGTGGGCTGCATATGACCCTGCCCATTGTGCTCGCCGGCCGCCTGACCTGCAGCCGGATTACCGGGATGCCCGGCGTTGTTTTGCGGCGCCATGCCCGGATTTTGGGGCTGGTTCTGCGGCTGGTTCGGATGATCGTGATGCGAAGTCAGCTCATGGATCGCAACCGCGGCCACTCCTGCCGCAACAACACCGCCGACGATCGCCGCGGTATGGTTGCCATTGGACTGTTGATACAACTGCGGCGGCTGGCCCTGATAGCCCTGCTGCTGCCACTGGCCGAACTGCTGCGCAGCGGCCTGGTGCTGCTCGCGATCGTCGTTCCACACGCGTTGTTCGTCGTCGTGATGCTCGTTGTTCCACGCCGACCAGTCGGGATTGTTGCCGATCTGCTGGTGCCAGGCGGCCCGCTGCGCAGCGATATCATCGCGGCGGTCGCTCCACACATGGGCGTTGACCGGAACGTGCTGGTCCGACGACGCGCGGCGATACAGGCCCTGCCCGCGACCGAGATAGCGCCCGGCATAGCCGACCTGTTCCGGCGAGGAATTGGGATCGATCTCCTGGCCCGACGCGGAAAACACATCGACCAGCGCGCCATTGTCATAGGCGTAGGAATAATGCGGGTCGCGCACCAGGTACGGCGAATCCGCGCCCGCCTGGTAATAATAATAGCGATATCCGCCGGCCACCGGCTCGCTGATCACGCGCGAACCGTCGCGCGTCGACCATGTCCACGGCCGCACGCCATCGTCGTCGAACGTGTAATCCGGCGGCGCATTTTCAACAGCGTCTTCCTGGTAATAAGCGCGATCGAGATAAGCATAGCCCTGGCGGCGATTGGACAGATGCCGCACGGGCACCGCAGCGGCGACGGGCAGAGCCGTAACCGGCGGCGCCGAACTGACGGTGGCGGGCGTGGTCGTGCTGAGCGGCAGCGCGGCCGCCGCCGCATCCGACGCATCGCCGGTGCCGACATCGGACGGGGTTGCCGTGGGCGCCGTGCCGCTGTTGCAGGCGCCGAGCACCGCAGTCAGCAACAGCCCCGCCGTCCCCAGCGCCAATCCGCGCTTGCTGGAATTCGATCTGGTCATATCCGCTCTCCTGCCCGTGCCGAATGGAACCCTTCGGACTTCCCTGCCAATGCCAAACAAGGAATGAGCGGCGCATGAACTGGTTCCGAGGGAACCGTTCAGGTTAGCGAGTGAGCGGGCCCGTTCAGCGCAGCACCTTGCGCGACCATATGGACTTTGCCGCCGATCCACACGCCGAGATCATCGATCGTAACCGCAATCCGGCCATCGGCGCCGATGCATTGCCCCTGCCCCGCGACATAGCCCGGCGCAGCGACGTGCCCAGCCGCCAGCAGGTATTGCGCAACCGATGCGTTGAGGCTGCCGGTTACCGGATCCTCGACAAGGCGCCCGTTGGCATCGGCGAAGAACGCGCGCAGTTCCCATTCGCGATCGCGCACACCATTCTGCCATGGCCCGACCAACCCGACGTCGGTAGGAACCGAAGCCGTGGAAACCGGACGCGCCGCCAACACCGCATCTGCCGAAACCATATGCAACAACCGCCAGCCGGGCCCGTTGTCGGCGTGCACGGCGGCAACCACATCGGCATCATCGACACCCGCCACCCGGACCGCCTCGGCGCGATCGGCCGGATCGAGCGGACCCGACCGGCGCAGCGGCGGCGCGCGAAACGCCAGCATATCGCCGGTCACGCGTACGTCGATCAATCCGGCCGGGCATTGCTGCACCACCACCAGTTCGCCGTTTTCGCGGGTCTTGGCCTGGCCCCCTGCGGCCAGCCACGCCGCCGCGCTGCCCAATGTCGGATGCCCGGCAAAGGGCAATTCGCCCGCCGGATAGAAAATCCGCACGCGATAATCCGCGCCCGGATCGGTCGGCGGCAACAGGAACGTCGTTTCCGAAAACCCAAGCCAGCGCGTCAGCGCAAGCATCGCCGCATCGTCGCCGGCAAATTCATCCGCGCCATGGACCACCGCCAGCGGATTGCCGGAGAGCGCGCCATCGGCAAATACATCAACCAGATCAAGTTTCATAAAGCCACCCATAGCGTGCAAAAGTCGCCTGCGACAGACTGGAAAGACACTTTCGCGCCACCTATATCGCGGTTTCAAAGGCTCTTTACCTCGCGCGGGTCAAGCGCGAATCAGGGCCAGACCGCAACGACGCCACACGAGTTTTGCCCCACGATGTCGATGATCCTGCTTGATGCCGCGCTGAAACGACTGATCCGCCAGGGCACCCTGACCCTGACCGAAGCCTCCGGCCGCCAGCGCCATTATGGCACCGCGACCCCGGGCTGGCCCGACCTCGGGCTGCGACTGGCCGACAAAGGCGTCGCCGGCAAGATCGCGCGCAACCCCAGCCTGGGCTTTGCCGAAGCGTATATGGACCAGCGCGTCGAAATCGAAGGTGGCGACATCATGGATTTCATCGGCCTGGTCCGCCGCAACATTCCGTGGGACAGTGGCCGCGATCTCGACAACCTGGGCCTGTTTGCCAAGGCCCGGCTGGCGCTGATCGGCCGGGTCAACCGGATCAATGCACGCGCGGCATCGCGCAAGAATGTCGCGCATCACTACGATATCGACGACCGGCTGTATGACCTGTTCCTCGATTCCAACCGGCAATATTCGTGCGCCTATTGGGCCGAAGGCGTGACCTCGCTCGAAGAGGCGCAAGTCCTTAAAATGAACCACATCGGCGCCAAACTGGCGCTGACGCCCGAGACCCGCGTGCTCGATATCGGCTGCGGCTGGGGCGGCCTGGCGATCCACCTGCACAAGATCAGCGGCGCAAAGGTCCACGGCATTTCGCTCAGCAAGGAACAGGTCGGCTATGCCAAGGCCTGGGCCCTGCGCGAAGGCGTATCCGATGCCGTAACATTCGAACTGATCGATTACCGCGATGTCGTCGGCAAATTCGACCGGATCGTTTCGATCGGCATGTTCGAACACGTCGGCACGCGCAATTTCCCCGAATATTTCCGCCAGTGCCACAATCTGCTCGACCCCGATGGCGTGATGCTGGTCCACACGATCGGCCGCGCCGCGCCGCCCGCGGTCACCGACGATTTCACGCGCAAATACATCTTCCCGGGCGGCTATATCCCCTCCCTGAGCGAAATGGTCGCCGCGGTCGAACCCAACAAGCTGATGCTCGCCGATTGCGAAGTGCTGCGCCGGCATTATGCGCCGACCTTGCGCGCCTGGTTCGACCGCTGCGTCGCGCAGCACGAGCGGATCGTCGAACTGTTCGACGAAAAATTCTACCGCATGTGGCTGTTCTACCTGGCGGGCGCGGCGACCGGGTTCGAACACGCCAGCCTCGTCAATTTCCAACTGCAACTGGTCCGCAACCGCGATGCCGTGCCGATCACGCGCGATTACATCGAGGCGGCAGAAACGCGGTACAACGCACAAGGTATCGGTTTGCCCGGCGAAAATGTCGCGAAGATCCGAGACACAGCCCACGCGTGAGGCCGGCACACGATTGCCAGCTAGTCGCCTGTGCTGCGGCGCAAACGTGTATGATCCGTTTTGACCGAATGCCGGGCCGGGCGATTTAACATCCGCTTATCATAGATTTACCGCATCATTACGGCATATCCCCTAGGATCAATCCCCCGACTGTCGATCCAATCTGCAGTGATCTGGAGATGCCCTTAGGCACAATCCCTGTTTCATTGGACCCGCCACCAGGAATGTGTGTGGCGGCAAGGAGATGCGACAGGCGGATTGGCCATAGCTCCGGAGGGTTGCACAGGGCTTGGGTTGTCCTGTCAGCTGCTATCCGTCGGGAAACGCTTTTGCGTTCCCGACCCGCCGACCTTGGGACAGCGGACCTCGCGGCGTACAACGAGGGGTTTGTTGCAGTCGTATCGATGGGCCAGCGCACACGTTCGCGGGTAACGAAGGGCGATGAAGCGATAGGGCCTAACGACCGGTACACGACGCGATTAAAACACGATCGGGCACACAAGCGCGACATGACCATGATCCATCCACGATCCAGAGCATGATGGCGATCGTACAAACCGCCATTATGCTCTGGATACCCAATGGGTTGATTTCGCAAGCGCGAACCTGGCATATTTACGCCGCACCGGACTTGCTCCCATGCGCGCCAACTTAGCCTATTTACGTCGTCCCGGACTTGATCCGGGACCCCACTGCCTTCTGCGCAAACGGCCCCACTCAAGCCACGTAGGCAAAGAAAAGTGGGGTCCCGGATCAAGTCCGGGACGACGAATACGCTATGTCAGTGATTATGGTGTTGGACCTAAACCAGCAGCGCCGTCAGCCGACCATGTCGGCGACGATGCGCTGCAGTTCGGCTCGGCTCAGCGTGCCGGCTTGCGGCATCGCGGGGTTCGGCGAATGGCCGCCGTTGAACGGCGACCGGCTCTCGAGCGGGTTCCTGCCATAGGCAATGTTGGATGAATGGGGAAACGAACGAAACATTTTTGAAGAAAAAGTCATATAAGGTATTTTGAAAACTCAGGAATAATCGAGCGCATTTATCGCGCGATAGGGTTGTTGGAGTGTTCGGAACGGGGTTCTGGAAGCGCAAACACCCTGTTCTCGTCGTGCCGGATCTGATCCGGCGGCCCGCTTTGGTTGGGTTGCCCCGCGTTGGCGTGGGTGAACTCAAAAACGGCGGGGCACCGGCTTAAGGCCAGCGCGACGATAGGGTTGAGATTTGCGTTTTTGGACACAGTCCCTGTGCGCCAGCGGTGTGTGCTAAAAAGCATGACAAGTGCTGGAGCGGGTGATGCCATCTGCATGAAGCGACCGGTAAACCGTGTCAGCCATCATGCCGTTCCGGGCATCTCGGAATTCTTTGAAATATCCCGTATCCGACCTGCGATCACGCGGCGGGCGGCTCAACAGGCCGAACACGAGACGAAACACCGATGATAAATCACTGGTATTCCGGGTTATTTGTCGCAGCGCCCGCGAAGGCGCTGCGACAAATAATCAATCAGGCTTCAACCAGGTTGGTAGCCGACTGCTTGCCACGACGATCGGTTTCGATGTCGTAGCTCAGACGCTGGTCCTTGTTCAGCGTGGCGAGGCCCGCCTTCTGAACGCTGCTGATGTGAACGAAGCTGTCGTTGCCGCCATCTTCAGGTGCAATGAAACCATAGCCCTTGTCGGCGTTGAAAAATTTGACGGTACCAATAGGCATATGCACTTCCTTAACACGAAAACAAATATCCCACCCGCAACAGCGCGGATGGAGCCGGTAGCGTGGGAGAGGAAGGAGAGCCGAGGCGTCAAATTCCGTCGCAGGCGACGTGAGCAAGCCTCTATATGCGGCGAACATTCAGAAAAGTCAAGGCACTGGATCAGCCATGGCGTTTGAGAGCAACGCTTCAGCCCATTCAAAACCCGTCCGGACCGTCAGGCGCCCCCGAAAAATCCCAGCAAACGATCCGCAATCGCCACATAGAATTCGGCAATCACGCCCAATGCCACATCGCTGATTTCAGGCGTTTGCGTCGGATGCACCACGATCGCAACCGCACCAGCCGTCGCCACCGCCATATCGCGCTCAAGCCACGCCCCCGGGCGTTGCAGCCCGTGCCCGCCAGCCAGGTCACGAATGCGCCCAATCGCACGCAACCGGCCCGTCGCGGGCGATACCGCGCCGCAATGTGCCTCGATCCGCCGCAACCGCCGCGCATTATCGATCCGCCGCGGGATATCCTCGGCCTCATCGCTGGGCACGCCCGCCTCGACAATCCCGGCCACGCGCGCGCATTCGGTGATCAAAACCGACAGAAACCGATCAAGCTCATTGAGACAATTGCCCGACCGCCGCAGCCGGACATTGGGCATGATATGCCCCACATCAGAAGATTGTGCCCCCCGCGCGACCAGATAGGCAGCACCCGCGACCAGCGCGTCATGCGCGCGCTGCACCGCGGCGCGATCGCCGCGCTGCGTAAGTCCCTGAGAGGTTTGGCCCAAGGCCGACTCAGGCATTCGCAACCTTGCGAGATGGTCCGACATTCATTCGCCATACCCCAGGCTTGCGTGTCCTGGACCGTACAGCGCCGAGCCACACGCGTCCAATGCTTTGCAACGGCGCAATGCAGGGCCTCCGGCGGCCTAGGGCCATTGCCCTAGGGACCCGTGACCGTCTTGAACTGCGTGCTGACTATGCCTCTGCACCCGCCGCGCAGCGAATATATTGTCTTCCGACGCAGCGGCGGGAGGCTCCGCCGAACTGACACACCAACGCGGACGGTAACGGGATGCAAGGGCCCCTGGCCCTTGCCCGCCGGAGGCACCTTACCCACCCGCCGAAGGCCCTTAAACCGCAGGCGCCCAAACAAAAAGGCAGCGGGGCCCCGGATCAAGTCCGGGGCGACGATGCTCTTATGTTAGCGCTTACCGGGATATGTCAGCGCCTATCGGGCATCAATCCTTGCGGCGCGCGGGTGGTCCCTTGCGGTGCAAAGTCGGACGGCCAGGTCCGCGACCTTCGTTGCCACCGCCACGGTTTTCACCGGGAGGGCCACGGCGGCGACCCATGGCGTTGTCACGACCTGGGCCCGGGCGCGGGCCATCATTGCCACCCGATTCGCGTGGTGCTTCCAGCGAGGGCTCGATCGTGATGCCGTTTTCGTCTTCGCTGCCTGGCGTGCCGGTGCGCTTCAGCGCGGCGCGGAATTTCGCTTCGACTGCGGTCGGGACCTGGAAGAACGTTTCGTTCGCCGTGATGCGAATCGCGCCGATTTCGTTGCGCGTGATGTGGCCGCGGCGGCACAGCAGCGGCAGGATCCAGCGCGGATCGGCGTTCTGGCGGCGGCCGATGTCCATGCGGAACCACGACACATCGTCGAAGCCTTCGCGGCGTTCCTGGCGTGGCGGGCCATCGCCGGCCGACTGTTCGTTCAGGTCTTCGGGTTCGGGCGTGCCCTGGCGGCGCGCGTAAACCAGCGCGACGGCCAGGTCGATCGGGCTCATGATCTCGACGATCTTTTCGGCCAGGGCGCGGTCGCCATCGCTGGCTTCGATCGGCTTGGCGATGTCGGCGAGCATGCGTTCGCGATCGCGTTCGCGGATCATTTCGGCCGACGGCACCGGCACCCATTCGGCCAGCACGCGCGCCATTTTCAGCATGCCATCGACGCGGCGACGACGCGGATACGGCACGACGAGCACGGCCACGCCCTTGCGCCCGGCGCGGCCGGTACGGCCCGACCGGTGCTGCAGGATTTCGGCATCGCGCGGTGTTTCAACGTGGATGACGAGGCTGAGCGAAGGAATATCGATCCCGCGCGCGGCGACGTCGGTCGCGACGCAGATGCGTGCGCGGCCATCGCGCAGCGCCTGGAGGGCGGCGTTGCGTTCTTTCTGGCTGTGTTCGCCCGACAGTGCGACCGCGGCAAATCCGCGCTCGGTCAGCGAGGAATGAAGGTGGCGGACATTGTCGCGCGTCGCGCAGAACAGGATCGCGGTTTCGGCTTCGTGGAAGCGCAGCAGGTTGATCACTGCGTTTTCGATGTCGTTGGGCGACACTGCGACGGCCTGGTAGGTAATATCGCCATGACCCGGGCTTTCGCTCACGGTCGAAATGCGCAGCGCGTCTTTCTGGTAGCGCTTGGCCAGCGCGACGATCGGCTTTGGCATCGTTGCCGAAAACAGCAGCGATTTGCGCTCGGCCGGCGTTGCCTCGAGAATTTCCTCGAGGTCTTCGCGAAAGCCCATGTCGAGCATTTCGTCGGCTTCATCGAGCACGACGTATTTGAGCTGCGACAGGTCGAGCGCGCCATGTTCGAGGTGATCGCGCAGACGGCCGGGGGTGCCGACAACGATCTGCGTGCCCTGGTACAATGCGCGCCGTTCCTTCGACGCGTCCATCCCGCCAACGCACGTCGTGATCCGCGCGCCGGCCTTGGCAAACAGCCAGGCCAGTTCGCGGCTGACCTGCAGCGCGAGTTCGCGCGTTGGCGCGATTACCAGTGCCGCAGGGGCACGCGAGGCCGGCGTCTGGCCGGGCGCGACAATGTTCGACGCGAGAATCGCATCGGCCATCGCCAGGCCGAACGCGACGGTCTTGCCCGATCCGGTCTGCGCAGAAACGAGCAGGTCGCGGCCTTGCGCCTCGGGCGCCAGAACGGCGGCCTGCACAGGCGTGGGCTCGGCATAACCCTGTTCGATCAGAGCTTCGGAAATCGGCAAAGGCAGTGTGGGGAAAGGCATAGGGCTCGCAATTTTGGGGGAGTTCAATCGCGCCCCCTAGCACCACATTGCGACATTGTATGCAGGTTTGACGTATTTGGCGGAATCCACCTGTTTCAGCTTAAGGGAATCGGCACTTTATCGGCGATGATCGCGGCCAGCCGATCGCGCACATCGGGGTCGGTCGGGTTGTACACGATCATCGCGAGGTCCTGCCGGCCGTCGACGGCGAACGTCGAATGTTCGAGCGTGATCGGGCCCAGCAACGGGTGCTTTATGTGTTTCGTACCATCGCCGGGTTCATGGCCGTAGCCGGGCGCATCGACTTCCTGCCACATCGCGTCGAATTCGGAACTCAGGCGGCGCAAGTCCTCCACCAGCGGGGCGATTGCGGCATCCGCGCCGGCGCGCACGGCGTCGAGCCGGAACGCTGCCACCACGGTGCGCGCGACGCCTTCCCAGTCGGCCTGCGCCGCGCGGGCGTGGGGACTGAGGAAAATCAGCCGTAGGATATTGCGCTGGTCGGGTGGCACGGCGGAATAATCGGTCAGGATCACGGTCGCTGCGCGGTTCCACGCGACCACATCCCAGGTCGCGGTGCGGATCAGCGCGGGCGACGGATCGAGCGCATCGAGCACGCGCTGCAGGCGCGGCGTGACCACGCGGTCGGCGCGATAGCGGGCCTCTGGCGCGCGGCCCAGCCCGAGCAGGAACACATGTTCGCGCTCCGCCTCGGTCAGCATCAGCGCATGCGCGATCCGGTCGAGCACATCGGCCGATGGCGCCCCGCCCCGCCCCTGCTCCAGCCAGGTGTACCAGGTCGGGCTGATCGCGGCGCGCGTCGCCACTTCTTCGCGGCGCAAACCGGGCGTGCGGCGGCGGGCGGCGGAAAAGCCGAGCGCCACGGGATCAATCCGCGCGCGCCAGTCTTTCAACAGGGCGCCGAGGCGGTTTTCGCGGGTTTCGAGCAGAGTGTTAGGCATTATACCCCTATACGGTCACGGCTTTACCACGATGTAACCCGACTCTACCGGTCTGCACACCCCCCAAATCAGGAGCAGACAATGCGTGTTTTCATCACCGGCGCCACGGGCTTCATCGGCACGGCCGTCACGAAGGAATTGATCGGCGCGGGCCACAGCGTTGTCGGCCTGGCGCGCGACGCCGCCAAAGCGCCGGCGCTGGCGGCGCTTGGCGCCGAAGTCGTGATGGGTTCGCTCGAATATCCCGCTGGCCTTGCCACCCAGGCCGCGCAGGCCGACGGCGTGATCCATTGCGCTTTCGGCCACGACTTCAGCAAACTCCCCGACAATTGCGCCGACGATCGCCGCGCGATCGAGGCGATGGGCACCGCGCTCAAAGGCTCGGGCAAGCCGCTGATCGTTACTGGCGGCGTTGCCGGGCTGGTCCCGTCGGGCCAATTGGCGACCGAACTCGATACCATCGCGCCGGACCACGCATTTCCGCGCCGATCCGAACAGGCCGCGCTGGCCTTCGTCGACCAGGGTGTGAACGCAATGACCATGCGCCTGCCCCAGGTCCATGACCCGGTGAAACAGGGCCTGATCACGTTTCTGGTCGCGATCGCGCGGCAGCAGGGCGTGCTCGGGTATATCGGCGAGGGCGCCAATGTCTGGGCGGCCGGGCATATCAGCGACGTCGCGGTGCTGTACCGGCTGGCGCTCGAACACGGCAAACCGGGGACCAGCTATCACGCGGTCGGCGAACAGGGCGTGTCGATGCGCGCGATCTGCGAAACGCTCAGCCCGCGCCTTGGCCTGCCCGTCAAATCGCTGAGCGCGGATGAAGTGCCGGCGTATTTTGGCTGGATGGCTGGGTTTGCGGCGATGGACATGCCTTCATCGAGCGCGCTGACGCAGGAATGGCTGGGCTGGAACCCGACCGGGCCTAGCCTGCTGAGCGATCTCGCGCAGTTCGCGGGGTAGTTGCTTAGCTTAGCCCCGTCCCGCTCGGGGCTAGCGAATCCACCGCTAAATTTTGTGATGTAAATTCAAAAAGCTCGCTCATCCTGAGCTTGTCGAAGGACGCGCGCCAACGCTTGCCCAATGCGACAACAAGTTTGCCTGGATCGACCGTTGCGCGCGTCCTTCGACAAGCTCAGGATGAGCGGAACTTGTTAAATAACAGCAGCTTACCTCCAGTTGAGCACAGACCAGCCAACCCTGCCCTCACGCTCGCAGGGGCCAGGACTTTTGCTCAAGGGCGCTTCGGGGCCTTTGCAGTAAACAGCGCCTTTGGCACCACAACGTGCACCCCCTTGTTGTGATCGACCAGTTCGGTGATCTCGACATTCCCCGCCACGCTGATCAGCATATATGCGTCGTCGCGCGTCATGCCTTTGGCCGCGACGAGGAAATCCACCATGTTGCGCAAAGCCTTGCGCGTGGCGTTGCTCAGATCGTCGTCGAACCCCATCGCGATATACGCGGTGGGGGTTTCGGCGCGCGGATAGGGCGACAATTCGTGCTTGTGCAGGATGAACTGGAACGTGCCGACCAGCGAGGTTTCAAGCGCGGTGATATCGACTTCGCCATTGCCCTGCGCCGCGTGACCATCGCCGACCTGAAACAGCGCGCCCGCCGCGTGCACCGGAAGAAACAGCGTCGTGCCGGCGACGAGCGCCTTGTCATCCATATTGCCGCCGTTGATCGTGGGCGGCGCCGAATCATAGCGGCCGAACGCGGGCGGCGGCGCCACGCCCATGCTGCCGAAAAACGGCGCGAGCGGCACTTCGACCCCGGGGCCGAAATTGCCGACCATGCGTTTCGCATCGAGCGGCACGATCTTCATCCGCGAATACGGGAAATCGTCGGTCAGGAACCCCGCGCCATAGCGGAACGCGTTATAGGCGTACGGGATCGCCAGGTCGATTTTCACGATCCGCACTTCCAGCGTGTCGCCCGGCTCGGCGCCCTCGATCGCGACCGGCCCGGTCAGGATATGCCCGCCCGGCCCCTTTGCGGATGCTGGCACGCCGTCGAACACCGCGCGCAATTCGGGCTCGATCGCGTCTGGCGCCACGCCCGCCTTGGCCAGCCCGGTGGGGCTGTTGGTCAGCAGCGTGTGGATCACCACGGTGTCGCCCGACTTGATTGTCAGTGTCGGTTTTTCGGTGGCGTCGTAATGCCCCCACACCACGGTTTGCGGGGTGACTTTCAGCTCGTACGTTTCCGCCCGGGCCGACAGCGGCAGCGCGGCGGCGACAAGGCCAAGCCCAACATACAGCGCAGATCGCATCCCCGGTTTCCTTCTATAGCCACAGATCTGGCGGCCCCGCCCCATTCTGCTATTCGCACACAAATGGCAGGCTCGTCCGCATCAGGCCATGCCCTATTTTTCACGCGTTTTTTGAACCGGAAGCACCACGCCCGATGTTTCACCTGATCTTCGCGCTGCCGTGGCTTTATGTCGTGACCCGGTTCGTGTGGCCGCTGCCCTGGGCGCTGCCGATCAAGCTTACGCTGTCGGGCGTGCTGCTGTTCGCGTCGCAGTACCATTTCTGGAGCAAGCTGTCGTCCGGATCGGTGTTTACCCCCCAGTTTCCGCGCCACGTGGTGATCGCGTTCAACTGGGCATTCGGCGCGATCTCTTTGCTTGCGGCGTTTCAGATTGCACTCGACCTGCTGCTTCTGGTTGCGACCGTATTCGGTCGGGGCGGGGACGGCGATCATCACGCAGCGCGTTATGCGATCGGCGTTGCCGCAGTCGTGCTCGCGGGCATCGGCGTACGGCAAGCTTCGCGTATCCCCCCATTGCGCGATATAACGGTGCCAATCGCCGACCTGCCCGCGCAGTTCGATGGCTATACGCTTGTGCAACTGACCGACCTGCATATCAGCCGCCTGTTTCCAGCGCGCTGGGCGCAGGCGGTGGTCGCCGCCACCAACGCGCTCGCGCCCGACCTGATCGTCGTGACTGGCGATGTGATCGACGGCAGTGTCGCAATGCGCGAACGCGATGTCGCGCCATTGGCAGGTTTGCGCGCGGCGGATGGCGTCTATTTGATCGCCGGCAATCACGAATATCTGTGCGGCTACGATTCCTGGATGGCGCATCTGTCGTCGCTGGGCATGATCGAACTGGCCAACAGCCATGCCGTGTTCGCGCGCGGCGATGACCGGCTGGTGCTGGCTGGCGTTACCGATCCATCGGCGCGCGGCGCAAACCGCCCCCTGCCCGATCTCGATCTCGCTCTGACGGGACGGCCACAAGGCGCGCCGGTGATCCTGCTCGACCATGTGCCGGGCAAGGCGCGCGCTGCCGCCGAACGCGGTGTCGCGCTGCAATTGTCGGGGCACACGCATGGCGGCATGATCGTCGGGCTCGACCGTGTGGTCGCGCGGGCCAATGGCGGCTTCGTTTCGGGCCTGTATGCGGTCGGTGGCATGGCTTTGTACGTCAACAACGGCACCGGCATCTGGCCCGGCTTTGCCCTGCGGCTGGGCAAGCCGTCGGAACTGACGCGCATCACCCTGCGCTGCGCTTAATCCCTTTTCGCGCGGCGCCGACCGCGCTAGGACCAGACGATGTTGGACATTCCCTGGGATCAGCCTGCGACGCTGATCGATCTCGACGGCAAGGCGCCGGTCATCGGCACGATCCGCGAATGCGTAATGCATTTCGCGATTTTCAAACCGTTCGCCAAAGAAGCGGCGCGCGTGCTGCTGACTCGCCCGGTGGCCCGCGAAGGCCGCAAGACCCGTACCTGGGTGCTGAACCCCGATGAAATCGAGCTGCTGGTCCAGCGCATGAACGCGGAAAAAGAGCAGCTTCACTGAACACAACGCCCCACCTGACCAGGCGGGCCGTCATCGCGCAGGCCTGGCCGATCATGGTCGGGCAGGCGTCGGTGCCGCTTGTTGGCCTCATCGATACGCTGGTGATCGGGCGCATGGGCGATGCCGTCGCATTGGCGGGCGTCGCGCTAGGCGTGGCAATCATCGACCTGGTGTTCTGGAGCTTTGGCTTCCTGCGCATGGGCATCTCCGGCCTCGTCGCGCAGGCGGCGGGCGCGCATGACACCGACGAAACCGATGCGCTCCTGATCCGCGGCGTCGTGCTGGGCCTGGCAATCGGCGCAGTGCTGCTGGCACTGACCGCCCCGATCATGGCTCTGGGGTTTATCGCACTGCCCCCCGGCGGCGCAGTCGCTGGCCCCGCGCGCGCCTTCGTCGCCGCGCGGTTTTACGGCGCGCCGGCGGCGCTGGCGGTGTTCGCAGTCAATGGCTGGCTGATCGGACGGCGCCAGACGCGGCTCGCGCTGGTGCTGCAACTCGTGATGAATGCGGTCAATATCGCGTTCGACGTGATGTTCGTGTGGCACTGGCATATGGGCGCGCGCGGGGTCGGCCTGGGCACGGCGCTGGCGGAATGGATCGCGCTGATCGTCGGGCTGGTGCTTGCGCTCGGGCCCGGTGGTGCACGGCCGCGGGCGCTGATTGCGCGCACCGGCTGGGCCGTGGTGTTGGCGCGCGACCGGCTGGCGCGGCTGTTCGTGGTCAACCGCGATGTGATGATCCGCACGGTCGCGCTGCTGATCCTGTTCACCTGGTTTGCCAATGCCGGCGCGCGGCTGGGCGCGGTGACGCTGGCGGCGAACCACGTGCTGATGCAGTTCATCGCGATCGGCGCGTTCATGCTCGATGCCGTCGCGCTGACCGCCGAGGAACGCGTGGGCCATGCGGTCGGCAGCGGTTCGGTCGCGGTCTACGATCGCGCACTGCGCCTGACCGCCGAATTCTCGCTGTTCGGCGGTGTGGTTTTGGCGGCGCTGTTCCTGTTCGCCGGGCCATGGGGCGTGATCGCGATCACCACCGACCCGCATGTGCGCCAGACCGCGCTGGCGTTCCTGCCCTATGCCGCGCTGGCGCCGCTGGTCGGCGCGCCCAGTTGGCTGCTCGACGGGGTGTTCATCGGCGCCACGCAAGGCCGCGCGCTGCGCAATGCGGCGCTGGTGTCGACCGTCGGCTATCTGATCTGTGATCATCTGCTGCGCCCGTTCGCCGATACCGGGGTGTGGCTGGCGCTGTTGATCAGCTATGGTTTTCGCGCCGCGACGCTCGCCGCGCGCCTGCCCGCCTTGCGACGACAAGTGCTCGCGGTTGCGTCAACCGCGCCCGCCTGATACCCGCCCGCCAAATCTATCGCGCCACATTCTCAGGAGTCGCTCATGTCCGATATCAAACGGGTCGTCCTGGCCTATTCCGGCGGTCTCGACACGTCCGTCATCCTGAAATGGCTGCAGGTCACCTACAATTGCGAAGTGGTGACCTTCACCGCCGACCTGGGCCAGGGCGAAGAGCTGGCGCCCGCGCGCGCCAAGGCCGAGCTGATGGGGATCAAGCCCGAGCACATCTATATCGACGATCTGCGCGAAGAATTCGTGCGCGATTTCGTGTTCCCGATGATGCGCGCCAATGCGCGCTATGAAGGCGATTACCTGCTCGGCACGTCGATCGCGCGGCCGCTGATCTCCAAGCGCCTGATCGAAATCGCACGCGAAACCGGCGCCGACGCGGTCGCGCATGGCGCCACGGGCAAAGGCAATGACCAGGTCCGCTTCGAACTGTCGGCCTATGCGCTCGATCCGGGCATCAAGGTCATCGCGCCGTGGCGCGAATGGGACCTGACCAGCCGCACCGCGCTGATCGCCTGGGCCGAAGCGCACCAGGTGCCGGTGCCGACCGACAAGCGCGGCGAAAGCCCGTTTTCGACCGACGCCAACCTGCTGCACACCTCGTCCGAAGGCAAAGTGCTCGAAGACCCCTGGGCTGAAGTCCCCGAATATGTGTTTTCGCGTACGGTCAGCCCCGAAGAAGCGCCGGACGTACCCGAATACATCACGATCGATTTTGCCAAGGGCGATGGCGTGGCGATCAATGGCGAGGCGCAGAGCCCCGCGACATTGCTGACCACGCTTAACGAATATGGCCGCAAGCATGGCATCGGCCGGCTCGACCTGGTGGAAAACCGGTTCGTCGGGATGAAAAGTCGCGGCATGTACGAAACCCCGGGCGGCACGATCTATGCGATCGCGCATCGCGGGATCGAATCGATCACGCTCGATCGCGGCGCGGCGCATCTGAAGGATGAGCTGATGCCGAAATATGCCGAGTTGATCTACAACGGGTTCTGGTTCGCGCCCGAACGCGAAATGCTGCAGGCCGCGATCGACCATACGCAGGCCAAAGTGAACGGCACCGTCCGGCTGAAACTGTACAAGGGCCAGGCCTATATCGTCGGCCGCCAGTCGCCCGACAGCCTGTATTCGGAACGCCACGTCACGTTCGAAGACGACGCCGGCGCCTACGACCAGAAAGACGCCGCCGGCTTCATCAAGCTGAACGCGCTGCGCCTGCGCCTGCTCGCCCAACGCGATAGATAACCGCCTGCATCCGTGTTACCCTCCGTGCACAAACGCTGCCGCGTTTTTGCCGGGGGGCACACGACCATGACCGCAGCGCTCGGTTTTGCGCGCCGGACACGCGTTCCGGCATGATCCTGGAGCCAGTCCAATACATGCTCGGCGGCGCGTCGGGTGCATTGGTCGGCTTCACCCTGGGCCTGGTCGGCGGCGGCGGCTCGATCCTGGCCGTTCCGCTGATGATCTATATCGTCGGCGTGTCCAATCCCCACATGGCAATCGGGACGAGCGCTTTTGCGGTCGCCGCCAACGCCGGTACGGGCCTGATCGGCCATGCACGCGCCGGCACGGTCAAATGGCGCTGCGCCGGCACGTATGCGGCGGCGGGCGTGGTCGGTGCTGCGGCCGGATCGACCGCGGGCAAAGCGTTCGATGGCGGGCGGCTGCTGTTCCTGTTCGCGCTGATCATGGTCGTCGTCGGAATTGTGATGCTGCGCGGACGACGCGCGCTCGGCGATCCCGGGGTGCAGTGTACGCGCAAGAACGTCCACAAGATCGCGGGGCTCGGGCTGGCAACCGGTGTGGTTGCGGGGTTTTTCGGGATCGGCGGCGGCTTTCTGATCGTACCGGGGCTGATCGGATCGACGCGCATGCCGATGTTGAATGCGGTCGGATCATCGCTGGTCGCGGTCGCCGCATTCGGGCTGACCACTGCGCTCAACTATGCGTTTTCCGGGCTGGTCATCTGGTCGCTTGCCGGGGTGTTTATCGCCGGCGGCGTGGTCGGCGGCGGGCTTGGCATCGTTGGCGCGCGGCATCTGGCGGGCCGCCGGGGCGCGCTGACCACCGTGTTCGCCGCGCTGATCTTCGGGGTCGCCGCCTATATGCTCTGGAAAAGTGCGGGCGCGTTTACACATGGCGCCTAAAGCGAGCGTTGGCGCGATGGCGGCGCTGTCCGCGCTGATCGTGATCGGCCGCATGGGCGGCGCGCCGGCACTTGCGGAAAGGACCGCATTCACGCCACCCGCCGAAACCGCGATCCCCGCTGGCCCCGATGGCGACGCTATCCGCCGTGGCCGGGCGATCTTTACCCAGACGCGCGCCGAGGCCCCGGCTTACGTCGGCAACGGGCTCGTCTGCAGCAATTGCCACCTCGACGCCGGCCGCACCGCGAACGCGGCGCCGATGTGGGCGGCATGGGTCAGCTATCCCGCGTACCGTGCCAAGAACGGGCGGGTGAACACGATGGAAGACCGCATCAGCGATTGCTTCCTGTATTCGATGAACGCGCCCGCATCCCGCGCCAAGACGCCCCCGCCGCCGGGCGACCCGATCTATCGCGACCTGGAAATGTACTTCGCGTGGCTGGCGACCGGCGCACCAACCGGCGCGCAATTGCCGGGGCGCGGGTTTCTCAAGCTTGCGCCCACAAGGCTCGGCCATGATCCGGCGCGGGGAAAGCAGGTCTTTGCCGCGAAATGCGCGGCCTGCCATGGCGCGCACGGCGAAGGGCAGCCATCAGGCGATGGATCCTACAGCATGCCGCCACTCGCGGGGCCGGCCACGTACAACTGGGGCGCGGGCATGACCTCGGTCGCAATTCTCGCGGGGTTCGTGAAGGCCAATATGCCGCTCGGCCAGGGCTATTCGCTCAACGATCAGGACGCCTGGGACGTGGCGGCGTACATCGACAGCCGCGCTCGCCCGCGCGACCCGCGCCAGACGGGCTCGATCGAAGAGGCGCGCAAACGCTATCACACCAGCGGCGATTATTACGGACAAGTCGTGGAATGATGGTAGCGCTGGGTCAAACATCACATCGGGGGGACATGATATGGCAAATGTATTCGAGGAACGACGCGCGCTGATCGGCGGCCTTGGCATGGTCGCAGCGGCAGGCGCGCTGGCAAAGCCCGCGCTCGCGAAGCCGGCCACCGGCGCCGCGCCATGGTCGCCGACGCCCGAAGCCGCCGACGCCTGGCTCGACAAGCCGGGTACGCGGCACCGGTTGGCGTTCGACACGACGAGCGCAGCGGCCGCTGAATCCGCGATGTTTTACGCCAACACGTATTACACCGCGAACAAGAGCGGCTATGCCCTGCCTCCCGAAGCGCTGGGTGTCGTGATCGTGCTGCGGCATCTTTCAACGCCATTCGGTTTCAACGATACGATCTGGGCCAAATACGGCGCCGCGATCGCGGACATGCTGAAGCTCGAAGGCGAAGAAGCGATCCGCGCGGCGCAGATGAACCCGCTGCTATCGGTCAAGCCCGATGCGAAAAAGAAGCCCGGCGACGACGAACCGGTAACGCTCGCCACGCTGGCGGCGAAGGGTGCGCAGTTCGCCGTGTGCGGGGTCGCGACCAAAGGCATGTCTGAAATGATGGCCAAAAAAAGCGGCACATCGGCGAGCGCGGTCGAGGCCGACCTGAAAGCCAACCTCATCCCGGGCGCGACCCTGGCCGCCGCGGGTATCGTTGCAGTCAACCGCGCGCAGGAGCATGGCTATGCGTTCGTGACCGTCACGGACTAGCGCCAGGTCGATCTTGTCCACCACAGACTTGCCCCCTGTGGATAACTTCGAAAAATTTCACTTGTACGACTCGGCAGACAGGCGCAGCCTGCGTGTATCGAGACTGTTGATGACGCCGAAAAATCAGGCGAATAGCTTGATTACAAAGCGAATTTTTTTGACTCGCTGCGGTAATTCCAAACCTGCAATGACAGACCCCACCGACCCGGGCGCTCGCGGCTGTCCGGCTACGGAGGGTGCGTCGTGGGCCGGATTGCCGGACCGGAAATCGACCGAATGCCACGACCAACGGTGCCGCTCGCACGCGTCCGGCCGGCAAGGCTCACCCCCTTGCCGAATGGAGCTGAGCAAACCCATCGCGGCAATCGAGCGATCTCCAAACCCTTCCCCACGGTGCCGGTGGGTGTCCGTCTTTCACCACGCGCCCTGCGGCGCGTCGTAAAGGAGCGGTGCCATCGGCGCGAACCAAATGGGTGAAGTTCCATCCGTCCACGCGGCACGCCCGCGCGGTGCGGATGTCAGTGGGGGCCGGCGCAAGCTGGCCCCCATTTTTTATGCGACCCAAGGTGCTTCCGGCGGGCAAGGGCCAGGGGCCCTTGCATCCCGTTACCGTCCGCGTTGATGCGTCAGTTCGGCGGAACATCCCGCCGCTGCGTCGGGAGACGATGAAACCGCTGCGCGGGGCGCGCAAACGCATAGCCAGCGCGCAGTTCAAGACCGGTAACGGGTTCCTAGGGCAATGGCCCTAGGCCGCCGGAGGCTCTGAACTCACGCAAATTCCGCCGGCACACCCGGATACGCGCTTTCGACTGAACCCAGTGCATCGCGCAGCGGCCCCAGATACGGTTCGAACTGTTTCCAGTGATCGACCCCGTCGGTAAAGATCGGCTGGCGCACCTGTTCCGAACTTGCGGTGCGTACCGCGCGCTTGTTGCGATGAAACGCCAGGCAGTCGTCCTCGAACGGCACGCCGACATGATCGAGCAGGCGGCGCACTTCGCCTTCGGTATCGCCGACCATCGCTTCATAGATCACACGGTGCACCGCGCCCGGCGCTTCGCGATCGAACGCCGCCATCTGTTCGACATAGGCGCGGTAGTAGCGCCCGATCTCGGCCAGGTCGTATGTGAACAACTGGCCGCGCGCGAAGAACTGTTTCCATCCCGAAAAGCAGCCGCCCATCGGATGGCGCCGCGCATCGATGATCGTCGCATTGGGCAGGATCAGCCGGATCAGTCCGGTATGCATCCAGTTGTTGGGCATCTTGTCGATAAAGCGCGGCTTGCCCTCCTTGCGGTGGACGCGCGTGCGATCGAGATATTCGTCGCCCAGTCGGGCCAGGTCCGACCCCGACATCTGGCGCAAGAGATCCGGGTAACTCGCAAATTCGCCATCCGCGACGCGCAGGTGCAGGCGATCGGCAATCATCATCATGTCGGGTAGTTCCGCCGTTCCCTCGATCTGCGAATGGCTCGACAGGATCTGTTCGACCAGGGTGGATCCGGCGCGCGGCAGCCCGACAATGAATATCGGATCATTGGCCTGGCACCCGGTCCCTGCATGGCTGGCCAGGAACGGTGCGGTGAACAGGGTCGCATGGTCCTGCGCATTGCCGACGATGCGCGCTTCATCATACGTCAGACCCTTGCGTCGCAGCGCATTGGCGCGTTCGTAGTGGTCGAAACTCTGCGCCACATCGCCGGCATCTTCATACGCCTTGCCCAGCGCGAAATGCAGCTGGCTGGCCTGATCATCGTCCTCGACTTTGTCCTGCGCGGCCAGCATTGCGGCGATATCGTCCGGCCCCAGATGCACGGTTTTCAGATTGGCCAGGCTCCACCAGGCTTCACCCAATGCCGGATCGAGCGCCAGCGCATTGCGATAGGCAGCGATGCCATCGATCTGGTTGCCCAGCGTTTTTTCGACATGGCCAAGGTTGAGCCAGACGCGCCGGCTGGCATGGCCGCGCGCAACCAGGTCGCGATAAATCGCTGCCGCAGCGCCCTGCTCGCCCAACCGCACTTGCAGTGACGCTTTCAGCAGGGCGTGATCAGGATTGTCCGGATCATCTTCCAAAAGTTCGGTGGCATGGATCAGCGCGCCTGGCACATCGGGGCCCATCTGCATGATCCGCAAAAGCAGTTCGCGCGCCGCCGCAAACCCGGGCGCGATGTCCAGGGTCCGGTTCAAAAGGACCATCGCGGTATCCACGTCGCCCTGGCGCCACGCCACTTCGCCGCGCAGGCGCAGCGCCGCCGCATCGCGCGGCATATATTTCATGCGCTCGTCGAGCAGGGTCTCGGCCGTGGCGAAGTCCTTGTCATTCATGGCCATCGCCGCTTTGAGCAGGATCGGATCGCGCGAGGATGCAGTCACACCCCGGACTTCGGCATTGCGCGCCTCACGCTCACGCCCCGCTGCGCGTAGCGCGACGGGCAGTGCATGCCACGCCGGCAGGAAATCGGGCTTCAGCGTGACAGACCGTTCCAGCGCGCCGGCGGCCAGGTCGTGCTCGCCCAGCCCGCCATGCGTCATCGCCAGTTCGAACGCAGTCATCGCCGATCGCGGCTGCGCCTTGGCCAGGGCGATCAGCACCGCGCGCGCCGCCGGCAAGTCGCCGATCAGTTGCAACGCCTGCCCCTCGATCAGCATCGCCTGCGGATGACCGGGCACGGATTTGAGAATTTCGCGCGCTTGGGCCAGCGCCATCTGCGGATCGCGGCCGCGCATCGCGGCGGCATGGGCCAATGCGGCATCGAGCGAAACGGTGGTCTCTCCTGCCGATCCTTCTCCTGCCATGGCCGATATGCTCCTGCTGTGATGTGGGTTATCGCCCAGCCATATCGGCAAATGCTGCGGCTGCGCAATGCCCGCGTTGCGCAAGGTCCTTGGGCAGACTTGCCGGCGCTGGCTGCAATTCGCGCCCCGGCGAACGCGAAGCTTATGTCACTCCACCCTTTTTACGCATGTGCGAGCAAGGCGATTGACACCAGAGAGATCACAGGCAAACTCAATCCCGGACGAGCGTACGAAATAGGGACTGCGCCGCCCCGTGAGGTAGACAAAAAACGATGATGTCACGCCCATCCACCGGATGGGTGATCGCGGGCGTTTGCGCCCGCGGCATGTATCGTCATGCCCTGCGGAATACCTTCTGATCGCGTCACGGCCTCAAGGTCGGGCGTCCATGGCAAAAGCCAAATTGGGGTGTAAAATGAACAAGACAACTGCCGCGAAAAACCGGCGCCATAAATCCCGGGGCCAAAAAAACCGGAGCGCCTTGATCCTCGCGTCGACGATGTTGACCAGCCTGGCAGCGATGATGCCGGCGATCGCACATGCGGACCAGGCGGCTCCCGCCACGCCGGACACGACAGCGCCCGCAGCAGACGCCAACAACGGCGGCATCGGCGAAATCGTCGTGACCGCGACACACAAGTCGGAAAGCCTGCAGAAGGTTCCGATCAGTATTCAGGCGCTCGACGCGACCAAGCTGACGCAGAACAACGTTTCCAACTTTGCCGACTATGCGCAGATGTTGCCGTCGGTGTCGTTTCAAACGCTCGGGCCCGGCCGCAGCCAGGCATTTTTCCGTGGCATTTCGGTCGAAGGCGGCCGCAATGCGACCGTCGGTACGTATCTCGACGATATCCCGCTCACCTCGCCCGGCCAGACGCCCGAAGTTCACATCTATGACATCGAGCGCGTCGAGGCACTGTCAGGTCCACAAGGAACGCTGTTCGGCGCGAGTTCGCTGGCCGGCACGATCCGTATCATCACCAACAAGCCCAAATTCGACACGCTGGAAGCCGGCATGGATGTCCAGGCCGACAAATATGGCGATGGCAATGCCGGCGGCATGGTCGAAGGGTTTATCAATATCCCGATCGCGCACGACATCGCGATCCGCCTGATGGGCTTCTATGAAAAAGAAGGCGGCTACATCAACAACACGCATGGTACCGTCGCCTATACAAGCCTCCCAATCACGCTCGACAATGGCCCCGGCACGAGCGGCAACGGCACATTCTATTCGAACCAGGTCCAGAACAACTACAACCCCGACATCGAATTCGGCGGCCGCGCAGCGATCAGCTGGCAGATCTCGCCCGACTGGAAAATCACACCAAGCGTGACGTACCAGAACGTCAATTCGAAAGGGTCTTACAACTACGATCCACGCGTCGGCGATCTGGATGTCCATGATTACAGCCCGACGTTTCTGAAGGATCATTTTTATCAGGCCGAAGTCGCCATTCAGGGCAAGATCGGTGATTTCGATATCGTTTCCGACACCGGGTTCTTTGCCCGTACGATCTCGAATGCCAATGACTACACGTATTACTCGGTCACGTACGACCATAACGTCGCCTCAGGTGCGGTGGGAGATTATTACAACCACTTCAAGGACAAAAACGGGAATTATATCAATCCCACACAGCAGTATTATGGCCACGAACACGACAAGACCTTCACCCAGGAAGTCCGACTGACCACGCCGAAGTCATGGCCGGTGCAATTGACGCTTGGTGGTTTCTACCAATACCAGCGCCAGAGCCTTGACGGGAATTACTATATCCCTGGCCTCAGCACCGCGCTGAACAGCGGCGTGCCGGGCGGCAATGCCGACGGTAGCGATATCCCGCCATTTTCGCCAGCGTTGAGCGGCCCCTACAACCAGGATGTCTATTACCTGGTCGAAGACGATTCGCATTCGAAGGATGGCGCGTTCTTTGCCGAAGGCAATTATGCGATTACCAGCAACCTGAAAATTCTCGGCGGCATCCGCTATTTCATCGCGGACAACGGCACGCGCGGGTTCGACGGCACCTGGAGCACGGCCGATGCGGCCGGATGCTGGAACGAAGATCCCACGGTGCTCTACAACAAGTTCATCCACCCTGGGCGGTTGACCTGTATCAACAACAACTCGACCTATCACCAGACCGGCCAGACTCACAAATTGGGCCTGACCTGGCAGTTCGATCCGTCGAAGATGGTCTATGCCACGTATTCGACCGGGTTCCGTCCGGGCGGCGGCAACCGCCAGGTCACGGCGCCGCCGTACAAGGCCGATACGCTGACCAACTATGAAGTGGGTTGGAAGTTCAGCTTCGGGCGCAATTTCCGCTGGAACAGCGCGATTTATCGCGAAGACTGGAAAGGCGTGCAGTACACCGTGGTCGTGCCCGACACCGAAGGCTCCACCGCCACGATCAATGCCGGGAACGCCCGCGTCTACGGCATCGAGACCGATTTCATCTGGCAGCCGGCCCCCGGCCTGTCGATTTCGGCCAACGGCGCCTACAACAAGGCCAAGCTCAGCACCAATTTCTGCGACGCGACGTCTTCCACCGATCTGACGCCCCTGGCAACGTGCAGCGCGATAGACGGAAACCTGGCGGCGCCAAATGGCACTCGCCTGCCGCGCCAGCCCATTTTCAAGGGCAGTTCGACAGTGCGCTATGAGTTCGACCTGGGTAAGGCGAAGAGCTTTTTCCAAGGGCAAGTGTTCCACCAGTCGGGCAGCACTTCGGACTTGTCGTCGTCAAACGATGCACTGCTGGGTGATACCGGCGGCTTTACCACGCTGAACTTCTCGGCGGGCACGGCCATCGGCAAATACACGTTCGAGCTGTTTATCGAAAACGCCCGCGACGACCGAGGGATCCTGTCGAAAAATACCTTCTGCTCGATCCAGGAATGCTCTGGTTCGTCGCGCAGCTACCCGGTCAAGCCGCAGTATTTTGGACTGAAGGCCGGCTACAAGTACTGATTCCGGACAAAGCTGTCTGGTCATGCTGCAGGGGTTGGGCACCACCCGCCCCTGCAGCATTTTTTGCGTTCGCACCTGCAGAACGCGTGGGAGTAGAGAGCGCCCCTGGCGCCATGGTCCCACCCTGGGTCAAGCACCCAACCCGAATTACCAAACCGTCATATTAGGGTGTTGACTCACCGCTGCGTTGCACCATTATGAAAGTTGGACGGTCGTCATGTTTGTTACAAACTGACGAAAGCCAATGGGGAATAAAGATAAATAGCTAATCGGGCGCTGGCGCGCTCAGCACCGGGCACGTCACGTGTTTTCGGTGGCGGGGAAGTTTTGCCCGCATGGTCGCCAGCGTATCGCAAGCGAGGTCCTGGTTCATATTGCACCGCAATATGAAGGTGCTGAACTGCGCCTGCAGGATCGCGGCTTGGCATGAAGTCTGGTTGATTTGAACACGGGGGAATACACAGTATGGTTAAGCATTCGGATCGCCGGACCCGCCTCATCAAATTGCTGGGCGCGACCACAATTCTGGCCGGCATGGCCATGCCCATGCTCGCCGCCGCGCAGCAGGCGCCGGCCACCACCACGCCGACAGCCGAACCTGACACAACCGGCGGCTTGACCGAAATCGTCGTGACCGCGACGCACGAAAAACAGAGCGTGCAGAAAGTCCCGATCTCGATGCAGGCGCTCAGCAGCGCCACGCTCGAAGAACGCCAGGTCCAGGGTCTGTCCGACCTGGCCACGCTGCTGCCGTCGGTTTCATTCGCCGGGATCGGGCCCGGTCGTAACACCCCCTATTTCCGCGGGATCGTTCCCGCCGGCGGCAATTACGCGTCGGTCGGGTATTATCTCGATGACATCCCGATCACGGGTACCGGCGTTCCCGATATCCATGTCTACGATCTGGAACGTATCGAGGGCCTGTCTGGTCCGCAGGGCACCTTGTATGGCGCAGGCTCGCTCGCCGGCACCATCCGCTTCGTCACCAACAAGCCCCAGATCGGCAAGCTGGAATTCGGCATGGATGTCGAGGCCAACAAATATGGCGGTCACGGTACGGGCGGAGAGATCGAATCGTTCGTAAACATTCCGCTGGGCGATACCGTCGCGCTGCGCGTCATGGGCTATTACCGCAAAGACGGTGGTTACATCGACAACACGCCCAACAATGGCAAATTCACCAATGGCACGTCGTCGACACTCAACCTGGGCGACAACAATCCTGCCACGAGCTACACATTGAACAATGCGAACATTGCCAAGAACAATTATAACCCGATCTATGAATACGGCACGCGCGTCCAACTGTTGTGGGAACCGGCGCCAGGCTGGGAATTGATGCCCGAAATCACCGCGCAGCGGCAGACTTCGTATGGGTACTTTGGCTATGATCCACGCGTCGGCGATCAAGAAGTTCACGATTATTCGACAACGCGTCAGGATGACCGCTGGTTCCAGGCGGAACTGGCCATTCATGGGCACATCGGCGACTTCGATCTTACTTCGGCAACCGGATATTTCCGCCGCCATATCAATCTCAATAACGATTACACGTACTACACCGTGACGTACGACCAGGAGAACACAACCGCCACCAACAAGGAAAACGGTAACGAAAACTACCTGCAATTCTTTGACAAGAGCGGCTGCACCGGGTCGGGCGCCTCGCTGAAGTGCACCAAGCTGATCAATCCGACGCAGTCGTATTTCGGCTATATGACGCAGGAAAAATTCACGCAGGAAGTGCGGCTGAAAACGCCGAAAACCTGGCCATTCGATGCGACGGTCGGCGCTTTTTATCAAAACCAGTTCAACGAGAACAACAACAACTATTACATCCAGGGCCTGGGCAATATCGAGGGCTATACCGCATCAGGCGGCGGCGCCAATCCTTCGGGTTTTGGCATCCCGGTGTCGCAAGGCGGCACGATGGTGCTCGGAACCCCGGCGGTGAAGGGCGATACGTTCTATCTCAATGAAAATAATCAGTATTATCACGACGAAGCCGTGTTTGCCGAAGGCCACTACAACATCACGCCAACCCTCAAGATAACGGGCGGCATCCGGTATTTCTGGACTGCATTCGATACGCTGGGTCTTGCCGGCGTGCAGGCTTCGGTCAACAGCACAGCGAGTTCGTTGTTTGTGCCTACAGGTACATATGGTTGCCCGACACCCTTGACTGCGACACGCCTGACCTGCCTGAACACCAATCCTGGCGCGCCAGACGAAGTCGGCCGCTACAAGGAACACGGCCAGACCCACAAAGTCGCGCTCGATTGGCAGATCGACCCATCGAAGATGATCTACGCCGACTATTCAACGGGTTTCCGTCCTGGTGGTTTCAACCGCCCACTGCGTATCAGAGGGTTCGGCATTGCCGATGTGGACCCGTATAAATCGGAGAAACTGAGCAACTTCGAATTGGGCCTCAAATCGACTTGGAACAACATCTTCAGGTTCAACATAGCCGCCTACTACGAAACCTGGAACGCGATCCAGTACAGCGTGGTTGTGGCTGGTACCCAGGGTGCGGGCATCACCGGGAATGCCGGTACCGCCCACGTCAAGGGGGTCGAATACGATGCGGACCTGAAGCTTGGAAAAGTCACGCTCTCGACCAACGGCGCCTTCAACGACGCAAAGCTGGCAGCAAACTTCTGCAACTTCCAGTTCATTGCGGCGACAGGCTCAATCGGCCAATTGTCGACATGCTCGGTCTTACCCCTTGGCAACGGGTCGGTTGCAGCGGTCGGCGGTACTCGCCTGCCGCGCCAGCCCAAATTCAAGGGCACGACATCGATCCACTACGAAACAGCAATGGGCGAATACAAAGCATTCCTGCAAGGTGCCGCTTTGTACCAGACCGGCGCAACGCAGAACCTGAACAACGACCTCGATACGTTGCTGGGTGACACAGCGGGCTTTGCCAGCTTCGATTTTTCGGGTGGCGTCAGCAAAGGCCCGTATCGCCTTGAACTGTTCATCACGAACGCATTCGACCGGCGCGGTGCACTGACCAAAAATACGTTCTGTTCGATCCAGGAATGTTCGGGCTCGTCGCGCACGTTCACGATCAAGCCGCAGTTTTTCGGCATCAAGCTTTCGTATCTCATGAAATAACGCTGTTACACCCAACTTGCCCCCCGTGCGTTTTGCACGGGGGGCATTTTTTTTGGGTGTCAGACCAGCTTGCCGGCCGCGAGCAATCCGCTGACTTGCGCGGTGGCAAAGCTGATGCCGTGGAGATTGCGGCGCTGTTCGACGCCGGGGATCGGGCGCGGATAGCCCGAGGCGTAGTACAACCCGTCGCGCAATTCGATGACGCCGCGTGGCAGGTCCCAGTCGAGGCCGACGCGGATAACGCCGTCGCATTGTCCGGGCCAGCAGGGCGCGTCGTCGGGGCCGGCCAGCGGCGCAACGATCTTCGCTGCCCCTGCCCGCGCCACCGCTTCGGCAAACAGCGCGGCGTGCGCGGGGTTGGGCGTGCCCAGGCTGCAATTGATCACATCGGCGCCGGCGGCGGCGGCCCAGGCGATCGCTTCGGTCAGCGCGCGGGCGCTGGCGCGCAGGCCTTCGCGGAAGACCCTGATCGGCAGGATTTCGGCGTCGGGCGCCAGTTCCTGGATCGCCGCGGTGACCGCGGTGCCGTGGCCCAGGCGGTCGATCGCGGCGTCGTCGCCGTGTTCGATCGATCCGTCGGCGGCAATCGCCACGCCGCGCAGCACGCGCGCGGCCAGAATGTGCGAATGCGCCGGAAACACCCCGCTGTCGATTACGGCAACGCGCATCGGATCAGAGTCTGGTCACGGTCTGGGCCTGCCCGCTGCCGAGCGTGATGACCATATCGGCCAGGTCCGCGAGCGCGGGCTTGTGCGTGATGATCAGGATCGTCGCCTCGGGCAGGACATGGCGCAAGCCCAACGCAACGCGCCGTTCGGTTTCGGTATCGAGCGCCGCGCTGGGTTCGTCGAGCACCAGCACCGCCGGGCGCCGCAGCAGCGCGCGCGCGAGCGCGATGCGCTGGCGCTCGCCGGCCGACAGCGCCTGCCCGCGTTCGCCCACCGGGGTGTCGAGACCTTGCGGGACGCGCGCGAGCAGATCGCCCAGGCCCGCCGCATTGGCCGCTGCGCCAATTGCTTCGCGCGTCGCGCTGGTGACGGCAAAGGCGATGTTTTCGGCAATCGTCGCGTTGAACAGGAACGGCGTCTGGTCGATCAGCACGACCGCATGGCGCAGATCGCCCAGGGCGAATTCGCGCGCGTCGATTCCGCCGATCAGCACGCGGCCGCGATCGGGATCGCGAAAACGCACGACCAGGTCGGCCAGCGTCGATTTGCCCGCGCCGCTTTCGCCCAGGATCGCCGCCATCGCACCCGCCGGGATCGCGCAATCGACGCCCGCGAGCACGGCATCGCGGTCATGGCGGAAATGCACGTCTTCGAACACGACCGATAGTGCGCCCTTCGGCACCTGACGCGGAAGCGCAGGGCCGACGACGTCGGGCGGGGTGTCGAACAGTTCGAATATGCGGCCGAGCGAGACGCGGGTCGAGGCCAGCCCCGCCGACAGGCCGAGCAGCGATTGCACGGGCGCGAACAGCCGCGACTGGTAGGCCATGAACGCCACCAGGGTGCCGATCGTGGTCATGCCGTTCAGGATGCGCCAGCCGCCATACAGCGTGACCGCCGCGCTCGACACAGCCAGCACGGCGCCAGGCAGCGCGCCCGCCAGGAACGAGGCCATCTGCATGTTCAGCATCGCGCCGACAAATGCGCGGTTGCGCGTGGCAAAGCGCTGCGCCTCGTGCGCTTCACCGCCCAGCGCGGTGATCACGCGCATGCCCATGACCGTATCGACCAGGAAACTGCCGAGATCCGCGCCGCGTTCGCGCATGGTGCGGGTGATTTCGACGAGCCGGCGCTGCAGGAAAACAAACAGCAAAGTCGCGACCGGCACCAGCACGACCGCGACGACGAACAGCCGCCAGTCGAGCCAGGCCATCATCACCAGCGACCCGATCAGGAACAGCACATTGCCGAGCACCGCCAGCAGCGTATCGCCCGCCGCACGCTGCACATCGCTGACATCGCTGTTGATCCGGCTCATCAGGTCGCCCAGCCGGAACCGCGCGTAGAACCGCGGGCTGAGGCTTTGCAGATGCGTCATCAGCGCGATGCGGATATCGAACAGCATCGCCGCCGACAGCGCAACATAGCGATACGACGACGCGATATTGAGTATCGCGCTCAGGATCGTGGTGCCCACGACAGCAACCGCGATGATGACCAGCGCGCGGAAATTGTGCACCAGCAGCGCATTGTCGATCATCAGCTTCGACAGGTAAGGCTGCACGAGCGACACCCCGGTCGCGCACAGACTGATCAGCAGCACGCCGACCAGCCGCGCGCGATAGGGCAGCAGCCAGGGGACCAGCCGGCGATACGTTCCCCACGTCGCAATCGGCGCGATCGGCGGGGGTGGCGAACTGGGTGGCGGAATGGTCAGGCGACGCGATCCCGCAGGGCGATACGGTCGCCGATCAGCATGAATTGTGCATCGCCCGCGGCGGCGAGCTGGCGCGTGCACCAGGCATGGCCGAGCGCGGTCGCTTCGGCCTGTTCACGCCACCACGCGCCCTGCCCGCCCCGCTGATAGAACGGGGCCGAAACGGCAAGGTGGCGGCGCATCGCGGCGATCAGCATCGCGCGGTAATGCCCGATCAGTGCCGCACGATCCAGTCCCGAATCCTGCGCGATTTCGGCCGCAATCGCCGCCGCCAGAATGCCGCCGCGCACCGCGGTCGCCACGCCATCGCCGCAGATCGGATCGAGCGCGAGCGCGGCGGTGCCCAGGGTCAAGGCATCGCAGCCTGCCGGATCATTGAGCATGCACGGCGCGGTCTCGAACCGCGCCGAAATTTCGCCGGTTTCTGCGACCGCTGACGCGATCAGCCGGCTTTCGCTCAAGGCCTCGGCGGGCTCGGCGCCGACCGTCAGCAGCCAGCCGTCGCGCGCGCCGACGGGGATCAGGAACAGCCAGCCGTGTTCGATGGACTCGATCAGCGCAGCATGGGGATCGGCGCCCGTTTGCAGCACCACCGGTGTCGCCGATGCTTCGCGCTGGCCAAAGCGCAACAGCCTGGAGGTGGCGGGCGCCGTGGTTGTCAGCGCAAATTGCGGCGTGCCCTGCCCGATAACCGATCCGGGTATCGCCGCGGCGAGCCAATTGCCGGCAATCACCAGTGCCGAATGCTCGACAGCGTGCGCTTCGTTACTTCCCCAGCGCACAATCCGGCGGGTAATGCGATGCGCTTTATCGAGTTCGGATCCCAAGGCCGAATGGCCGGCAAAGACATCGCGCAACAGGGCCTGTGCCTGTTCGCCCAGCATCACCAGCGGCGCGCCGGAACGCGATAATGCCGGACGATCGCCCGGCACCACCGCAATGTGCCGCTGGGTCAGGCAGTGGGCGGCCGTAGCCGCCCCCACACCTGCCCCGACAACAGCGACCGCAGACATCAGCGCAGCGCGATCATCCCGGCCATGGTCGCATCGGCGCCCAGGTCCCAGGTTTTTTCGTATTTCAAGGTCGCGGCATCATAGACTTCGATGTCATAGCTGGCGCCATAGATATAGATTTTCGCGCCATCGGCCGACATGCCGAGCGTATAGCGCGAGCGGCACTTGAACTCTTCCTTGTCGGTCAGTTTCAGGCTGGCCAGGTCGAATTTCCAGAATTCGCAGCGCTTGTTGCCGGTCTCGCCATTAAATGCCGTGGTATAGGCGTATTTACCATCGGGCGTGACTTCCAGGCCGGAAATCTTGTTGGTGATCGGCCCGATCGGCGTGAACGTGAATTTGCGCGCGGTCAGGTCGAACCGGCCGAGGCCGAAGATCTTGTTGTGCACGAACGGATCCGACGCGGTGAACAGCGAGACCAGCTCGTTGGGGTTCGCCAGTTGCAACCCCTCGACGCCGCCGCCCAGTTGCACGTCTTCGTACGACGCCGCATCGGCGCGTTCCAGGTCGATCCGGTCGACCACTTTCAGGCTGGCGACATCGATCACCAGGATCTTGTTCTTGAACATATACAGCGTCTTGCCATCGGGCGCCATCATCAGCGATGCGCGATAGCCGCCGGGCAAGGCATCGTCGGCCGGGTCGAGATCGACCGCGCGCACGATCTTTTTCTGCACCAGGTCGATCACGCCGTACTGGATTTTCGAGACGGTGTAGCGGTCGTTCAATTTGTCGAAGCGCTGCATCACGACGTAGAAATAGCGGCCCGTCGGATCGGGCACGCCGCCCTGGAAGCGGTATTTTTCGGTCGGCGTGTTCAGGCTGAACTCGTTCAGGATCTTGTGCGTCGCGGCGTCGAGGACAACCACGCCGCTGGTGCTGATCGTCGTCACATAGATTTTCTTGCGGTTGTCATCCAGGCGCAGGGAAATCGGCAGGCCGGCTTCCAGCTTGATCTTGTCCTTGACCGCGCCGTCCGTGTCATCGACCGTGAACAGCTTGTCGGGATACGTGCCGAGCATCAGGGTGCCGGCGTGCGCCACCGTGAGCGACGCCGCAAGCACGAGCGGAGCGGCGATAAGCGCAGTGTAAGAACGCAATGATTTCAACAGGCGCGATCGCGACAGCATGGCTGGCCCCTTCGAATAGGGTGAAATGGTAACACGTCCGGGCCGCCCCCCAGGGCCGGCCAGATGGCCGGTTATGGGAAGACGATATCGAGGCTGCGCCAGTCTTTGGTCGCGGCGGCGCAATTGCTCGCCCAATCCGCCGAATAGTTGACGTGATCCGCCATCTGTACCGGCCAGAAACAGGTGACATAGCAGTCGTAGATATCGCGCTCGACCGGCTGGCACAGCCCGGCGGTGCCGCCCGACGCATCGACTTCCCAGCCTGGCGAAAACACCAGCGAACAGCCCATCGGCACGTGCGGACGCGGCGCCTGCTGCAGGGCCACAACGTCCTCTTCCTGGGCTGCCATATCGGCATCGATCCGACGCGCCTTGGCGTTGAGGGGTTTCAAGTGCTTCATGACGACAAGCCCTTTCGATCGGCAAAGCGGTCCAGGAATTCAGGATTGTGGACCGCGATCGTTCCATAAATTGTGAGCACGCGATCGGTCCATGTGCGGATCCAGTCGCAGTAATGCAGGTTGGCGTGGCCGGTGTCGTTGTAGCGGACAAAGGCCTCGTGATGGCAGCCGCCCGCGCACAGCGGACGCGCCCAGCACGATGTGCACTCGTACTTCGATCCGACATGGCCGCGCGTCAGGAAATCGGTGCGTTTTTCCTGATCGATGCCGGTGTCGATATGGCCCATCACGTGTTCATCGGCATCGGTAAAGCGGTGGCATGGCGCCAGATCACCGCCGGGGCTGACCCCGAGCAGGCCAAGGCCCGCGCCGCACGGATGCGACTTGTTGGTGCCGGATACGAGCTCGCTCAGCGTTTCCGACACATTGGAAAAACCATGCATCTGCCCGCGCAGGGCGTATTGCATCCATTCTTCGGACAGATCGTGGAAACCCTGGAGCACGTCGCTCATGCCGTCGCCGTTCAGGCCGAAATCATGGCCGTCGTCGGTCGTCGTCACTGGCGCGAAGCCGATTTCGTGGAACCCGATTTCGTCTTTCAGATGGCGGTAGATGCCCACGACATCGGTATTGCCAGCGGTCAGGGTGACCCGCGCGGTGACTGCGCGCGTCTTGTGCTTGGCGATCAGCGATTTCAGGCGCGGCTCGATCACGTCGTAGCTGCCCTTGCCGCTTTTGTAGATGCGGCGTGAATCCTGGCTTTCCTTGCCGCCGTCGATCGAGACGGTGACGCCAACGGCGTTGTCGTTGAGGAAATCGATGATCGGGTCGGTCAGCAGGGTCGCATTGGTGGTCAGGCTGTATGTACAGCGCCGGCCAGTTTCCGCGGCGCGGGCGTTGGCATATTCGACCGTGTCCTTCAGCAGGCGGAAATTCATCAGCGTTTCACCGCCGAAGAAGGTCACGTGGACGGCCTTGCGGTCCCTGGCGCTATCGAGCAGGAAATCGACCGCGGTGCGCGCGGTTTCCGGCGTCATGTACTTGGGCTTGCCGGTCTGCGTCGAAATCTTGTCGGCGCCGAATTCGTAGCAGTACGTGCAGGCCAGGTTGCACTGGTTGGTGACATTGAGCACCAGCGCCTGCAGCGGATAATCGGCCGGCGGGGCGTCCACGATCGACGCCTGGGGCACGACGTTTTCGGCTTCGAGCAGGCGGACCATGCGCATTTCGCGCAGCAGCCCTTCGGCGTCGGCGGCGGTCATGCCGTCAGCCGACAGCGCCTTGACCAGGTCGCTGTGCACGACCACGCCCTGTTCGACCAGGGTCAGGATCGCGACGATCGCCTCGTCGAAGGCAAACAGCGCGCCGGCAGCGGGCAAGTACACGAATTCGGCGCCCGATGCGTCGAACCGGTGCATTTCTCCCGCGCGATAGCGGTGATCGAGCAATACGGTCACTGGGCAACCTCCGGCTGGTCGATGCGTTTGAACGATGGAATAGTTACCACGAGGTAGGCCTTTCCGATCAACGGCTTGCCGGTGCTGTCGTGTGCCGTTTTGGCTGTCGCCACGACCCACACGTTACCATAGTTGTCGCGATTGCCCGAACGCGCTGGATTGGGACCATCGAGGTTCGGCGTGAAGAACCCGGCCTTGCTGATCTTGCCGACGTAATCGATATCGTCGTCGAACCAGGTAGCACGGAATTCTTCGAGGCTGTAATCGGCATCGACCACGCCGACTTTCACGTCGTCGGCGGTATAGGGCTTGCCGTCTGGACCGGCATCATAGCCCCAGGCTTCGAACTGGCCGAACCCGGCCGGATGCGCGGCGCCGCCAAGGCGGGCGAGCGCGGTTTCCGGCATGACCTTGATGTAATCGATCCGGTGATAGACGGGCAGTGCTGCCGACAGGACAGCCGTTCCGACCGATACGTCGTGCACGCCCGAGGTGACGCCCGGGGCCGCATCGACAGTCAGCACCAGTTCGCTGGGCGAAGCCGAAGCGATTTTCGTGACCATCAGGCCTTTGCCCAGGTCGATATCGTGCGCGGTGAGCCCTGCGGGGAATGCATCGCCGAATATCGTGAGTTGCTGGCCCTTGGCACCGGCCATGATGCCGCCGCCCGAAATTCCGCCGATCGTCGGCGCGCCATCGGCCCGCGTCAAAGTGACGTCATAGCCGAATTCCTGATATTCGCCCCAGAACCAGCGACCCGTTGCGGACTTGCGATCGGCCGAAAACAGCATGACTTCGCGCACCGGATGATCGATGCCGTCTGCGGCCATCGTGCCGGTCACACCCGTCGCGGCGCGGCCGCGCCAGGCATAGCCGCCATAGACCACGCCGTTGCCGGTGGTTGTGATCGCAGATCCGCCCGACAGCGGCTGCAACGTCGTGCGCGTGCCGAATGTTTCGCCCGACGAACCGGCCGAAACTTCCATCGTGCCGAACAACTGGCCCTTGCCGGGCAGGCTGGCCGAAACCAGCCATTTGCCGGCCAGGTGCGGGTTCTGTTCGCGCGCGCTCCAGGCCGCCCATTCGGGGGTGTGCAGTGGCGCGGCCTTGCTCAGGTAGGCCAGCGCGACTTCGCCCTGGGTCAGCGGGATCGCGCCGGGCTTGTTCACGACGGGCTTGGGGTGGCCCATTACATCGCCGGGCTCGTCGCTTGCGGGACGGCGATAGTTCGCATCGGCCTGCGAATAGAGCGCGACGTGGAAATCCTGCAGCAATTTCCACTCATGCGCCGAACGCCGCCACGACATCGGCTGCCCAAAGGCATGGCACGATACGCACCCGCCACGCACCGACTCGCTCGGGATATTGGTTTCGTCGATCATCCGCTTTTCGGCGAGATAGGCGACCGGCTTGGCCTCTTCTGGCGCGAGGCCGTGGGCGGAGCCGAGATAATGGATGATGTGCCGTGCTTCATCGGGCGAGACTTGCGCGCCGTTCAGCCGGACCATGCGCTTGATCGCCTGGTCCCAGCCTTCTGGCGTGGTGCGGATCCACGAAATGCGCGACAGATTGCCCTTCGCATCGGCGGTGTGACACACGCCGCACTTTTCCTTGGTCAGCGCATCGGTGACCGGGATGCCTTCCTCGGTCTCGGTCGAGGCCGACGGGGTGCTCCCTCCGCCCGACATCGATTGCGCAGCCACCGCGCTCGCGGTAATCAACGCGGCCGACATCATCAGCAGCCGGGCACCGCGCGGCACTTTGCGCAAGGGCGCTGCGGCGCCATCGGCTTGAGAAGTTTCGGTCTCTTGGTCTGCAACAGGGCACGCCATACCAGATTTGTCCCCAAGTCATTGATGAGTAAGTCATTATCGCTTCACGCGGCACCGGCGCAGACTGGGCGAACGATCATCCGACGGCCGGGCGACCGAAAAGGCGATGCGAGCGTGAATGTCCCCAGCCGTCACAACACTGATTCGTGTAAAGGAATTCGGCAAAACTGAACAGGTGTCCAGAGTTTGGTCAATGACTTTATTGCCGGCCGGCCCCGGTTTGGCCTAGAAGGGTGGCGGCAAACTATGCACTGGCCAAGATCGGCCATTTGGCGCACATTCGCGGATTGGAACGTTTGGGGCAGGGACCGCGCCGCACGTCGCCGTGATGCCATGACCTGATTCCCGGTTTCTGTTTCAAAGGCCTCGATATGCTTAAAGGTAGCGGTTTGAAAACGCAGTCGCTGCGCCAGTTCAATGACAATGACACCGCCAATCCGGCTCGCAACCTGTCCGGCAGGGCATCCGGCCAGACCGTGGCCCCTACCCTTCCCGCCCCGACCGAACCGGCAAACCCGTCGGCGCGCCCGGGCACGTATCTGCGCGGCACCGAAACCGTCGATGCGATCCTTAAGGCTGCGCTGCGCGTGCTGATCAACGAAGGCGCCGGCGCGTTCACGATCCGGCGGATTGCGGCCGAATGCGGGATGAAAGTCGGCAATGTCAGCTATCATTTCCCGCGCAAGGAACTGCTGATCCAGGTCCTGCTCGACGACCTGCTCGAAAGCTATGACACCGTCCTCGACAGCCGGGTGCGCCAGCCCGAACTGAGCGCCGAGGATCGCCTGCGCGAGCTGATCGTCATGTGCCTCGACGATATCGCCGGAATGCGCACGACGCGGCTGTTTACCGAGCTGTGGGCGCTGGCCAATCACAACCCGTTCATCGCCGATCGGGTGCGCGCATTCTATCAGCGCGTGCATGATTTCATTGCCGAATATGTGGCGCAGCTCAATCCGGCGCTCGGGCCGCAGGATGTCCAGACCGTCGCGGTGTTCATCAGCAGCGCGATGGAAGGCACGACGCCGTTTGCCGGGTACCAGAAACCCTGGGCCGACCGCATGCCCGCGATCACGCGGATCGCCGTCACCCATCTGGTCAATCTGGCGCGCACGGTGACACCGGAAGAGATAAATGGCGCCATGAACAAAGGCGTGGGCATGGATCATCCGGCAACCTAGAAAAGGCGGCGGAAATTGCACAGATCATGCTTGACTAAATTAGGACAAGCGTCAAACCTTGTGATCACACACCTGGGCCTTCGCGGCTCGCCACCGACGCATGCTTCGTCACATGCGTCCAGAGGGGGCCTGAATAGAATGAAGTCCGTAGCACTGAAATTCCGGCTTTCTGCCGCACTCCTGCCCGCCGCGATGCTGCTCGGCGCGGGGCTGATGTCCGCGACGCCGGCGCTGGCCGGAACGGTCTCGGTCGAGCCCGAAGAATCGGGCGTCACCACTGCGCCGCCGCCAAAGCATAGCTGGTTCTTCGTTCAGCGCGGGTTCGTCAGCCCCGGCACCGCCGTCTATGACTCGGTCACGGGCAAGTACATAATCCAGGTCGAAACCTCGACTTTGGGCGACATGGCGATCGACCCTGCGGGCAAGCACTATTACGTCGCCGAAACCGACTGGTCGCGCCGCCTGCATGGCACGCGCCAGGATTTCATCTCGGTCTACGACAGCGCAACCCTGAAGCTCGAGGGCGATATCGACATCCCCGGTCGCATCCTGGTCGGCGGGCGCGAACACAACTTCATCCTCAGCGATGATGGCAAGATGGCCTATGTCTACAATTTCAGCCCGGTCTCGTCGGTCAACATCGTCGACCTGACCAAGCGCAAGTTCGTGAAAAGCTTCGAACTGCCAGGCTGCGCCGACCTGATCCCGAACCCCGGCGTCGGCCTTGCCGCGCTGTGTTCGGATGGGTCGATCGCATCGATCAACCTGACCGGCGCGACCGAGCAGATCACGCGGTCGGATCCGTTCTTCGGCGCGACCACCGATCCGATTTTCGACAACGTGCAATACGACAAGGCCAAGGGCCAGGTCGTGATGATGAGCTATACCGGGCTCGTCTACACCGCCAAGCTCGGCGCCAAGATCACCGTGGGCGCACCGTTTTCGCTGCAGGAATCGGCCGGCGTGCGCAAGGGCGAGACCAAGCCGCTCGAAGTGAACTGGATGCCGGGCGGTGGCCAGCCGATCGCGCTGCATCGCGCGTCGGGTCATCTGTTCGTACTGATGCATGCCGGTGAATACTGGTCGCACAAGGATGGCGCGACCGAAATCTGGGACCTGGACCTGGCCGCGCACAAAGTGGTCAAGCGCCTGACGGTTGCGGGTCATCCTTCGGTGCTCAACGTCACGCAGGAAGCCAAGCCCAGGCTGATCGTGGTCAGCGAAGGTGAAGGCAATGGCTCGGGCGGCGGCTTTGCCGGCACCGTGCAGGTTATCGACCCCGCCACCGGCGAAGTCGTGCACGACCTCAAGAACGCTGGATCAGGCCTGATCCAGGTGATGAACTGAGCGCCAGGGTAGCGGATAGACCACGGCCATGATCCCCGAAATGATCCAGACAGGATTGATGGAAACCGGCCTGGCTGGTGCCATCGGCACCGGGATCGTGTTCGTCGAAGCGGGGCTGGCAAAACTGCGCAATCGTGACGTTTTGCCCGGTGTCGTGGCCAATTACCGGCTGCTGCCCGAAGCGCTCGTCGCGCCGGTCGCTGCCTTGCTGCCGGTGGTCGAACTGGTTCTGGGCCCTGGCCTGATCGGCAGTTCGCTGACGGGTGGCGGGCCGCTGCACTGGCTCGCGCTTCCTGCGGCGGCGCTGTTCCTGGTGTTTGCCGCAGCGATGGGCATCAATATCCGGCGTGGGCGCAGCCAGATCGATTGCGGATGTGGCCGGTCGCAATTGCGCCAGCCGCTCGGCTGGGGCCTGGTTGCGCGCAATATCCTGCTGGCGGCGCTGGTCATGATCCACGGCGTGGTGCCGCCTGCCGGGTTTGTTGCGGGCCAGGTCGCCTTGGCACTCGCGGCCGGGCTCTGCCTGTTCCTGTTTTTCCTGCTGTTCAACGCGCTCACTTCGCTGGCGGCCTCGCCGCTCGCAAGTGGACGGAGATAAAGACCATGCTGACTGCACTGTTGATTTCATCGATTTTTGCCTGGGTCGTGATCCTGGCGCTGGTCGTCACGCTGCTGGCGCTCGCGCGCCAGGTCGGCGTGCTGCATATCCGCGTTGCGCCGGCGGGTGCGCTGACCACGGCCGGTGGCCCTGCTGTTGGTGCCAAGGCGGCCGCCCTGCCCGCGCAGACGATCGACGGCGCCACCGTCACCGTTGGCGGCTCTGCGCCCGGATCGGTGCTGCGCCTGCTGATGTTCGTTTCGGCGACATGCCCGCTGTGCAAGAACCTGATCCCGATGGCCAAGAGCTTTGCCCGCGACGAACGCGTGCAACTGATCTTTGTCGGCGATGACGATGTCGCGACCCAGCGCGCGATGATCGAGCGTCACGGGCTGAGCGGGTACCAGTTCATCAACGGGCCCGACGTCGGCCAGGCCTATGAAGTCGGCAAGCTGCCGTTCGCAGTCCTGCTCGATGCCGATGGCGTGATCCTGTCGAAGGGCCTCGTCAACAGCCGCGAACATCTCGAAAGCCTGATCGTTGCGCACGAAATGGGCGTGCGTTCGGTGCAGGATTATATCGACGGATTGAAGCCGGAACTGGCCTGATCGCCCGAACCGAAACGCAACACGACTGAAGACCGCATCGCTCCAATCGCGCGATACCAGAGCGGACCCTTCGCCTACCGACCGGATAACGGGGGATACGATGACAATTCTTAGTTCAGCCAAGCTTCTCAATGCTGATGCGCCACAGAACACCACAGGTTGGGGCGAGAAAGTCCTGCGCCGTTTCGCCGGTGGCACCTCGCGTCGTGGCATGCTCGCCCGCATCGGTGTCGCGCTCGTGGCCGCGCCGGTGTTTCCGTTGCTGCCGGTCAGCCGTGCATCGGCCGCATCAAAGCCCGATCGTTCGCCCGAAACCAAGACTGCATTTGCCCGTGACGCGCAGACCACCGACGACACCAAGTGCACGTATTGGCGCTATTGCGCGATCGACGGATCGCTGTGCACCTGTTCGGGCGGCGGAATTCACTCGTGCCCGCCGGGCGCGGAACCTTCGCCGGTGTCATGGGTTGGAACCTGTATCAATCCCGAAGACGGCAAGGCGTATCTGATCGCGTATCGCGATTGCTGCGGCAAATCGTATTCGGCCAAGTGCAACTGCGACGGTTCGGATCGCGAAACCCAGCTGTATACCCAGCAGCTCAACAACGACATCATCTGGTGTTTCGGCACGAAGAGCATGGAATACCATTGCTCGACCGCCGTGATGGTCGGACCTGCCTAATATTTGGGCCTGAGGCAAAATATGGTCAAGCGATCCGTGATGCGGACGCCAAGTATCGGCAAGTTGATGCCCGTTCTCGCCGCCGTCACCCTGACGGCGGCGGGTTTGTTCGTGCGCGGCGGAGTGCATGCCGCCCCGGTGTTCGACCCTGCGACTGTGATGACCGATCCTGCGCAGGCCAAGATCGATTACATCGAAAACTGCGGCGGCTGCCACGGCGTCACCGGTGACACCGTGCCGGCGCATCTGCCCGAACTGGCGGGCCGGGTTGGCTGGTTCATGTGCACGCCAGAGGCGCGCGCTTATCTGCTGCGCCTGCCCAATGTCGCGCACAGCCGGATCAAGGACGATGGCGAGCTTGCCGACCTGATGAACTATGTCGTTTTCGTGCTCGGCAAAGGCACCGCACCCGCGGGCACGCCGCCGTTCACCACGGCCGAAGTCACGTACAATCGCAAGCTGGCGCTGACCAACGCCAACCTGACAGCAGAGCGCCTGCGCCTGTCGACGCAATTGGTGAAGCAATGCCATGCGCCCGCCTCGATCCGTGACCTGTACGTCGCAAAGACGACCGGGAGCACGCCGGGGTTCGACCAGTGATTGCGGCGTATCCGGTTGACGCGCTGCGCCTGATCGATCTGGGCGCGGCGGCCGGGATCGGCGGCGTGCTGATCACGCTGGTGGGGATCGAGGGCACCGCGTCGCGCGCGATCGGCACGCAGATGGCCGTGCTGGCCAATGGCACCCATGTCGGCTCGTTTTCGGGCGGCTGTATCGAATCTGCGATCATTGCCGAGGCGCTCGAAGTGCTGGAGGCGGGCGAGGCGCGCACCGTGCGTTACGGCATCGGATCGCCCTATATCGATGTGCGGCTGCCGTGCGGTGGCGGGATCGATCTGCTGTTTACTCCGCGCCCCGATCGGGACGCAGTTGCCGCTGCGCTCGCGCTGCTCGATCAGCGCAAGCCTGCCAGTCTGCAACTTGGCGATCATTGCCAGCATTATGCGCCGTGTTTGCGGTTGATCGCGCTGGGCCATGGCGAGGACCTGCTCGCGCTTGTCCGCTTGGCGCGGGTTTATGGGCTCGACGTCACCGGCTATGCGCCGGTGGACGAAGGCGCCGCGATCGAGGGCGTCCTGCCGCTCGAAACGCGCACTACGCTGCCCGCGATTTCCGGCGATCCTTGGACTGCGATCGTGTTTGCATTCCATGATCACGACTGGGAAGAATTCCTGCTGCCTCAGGCACTGGCCCTGCCCGCATTCTACCACGGTGCCGTGGGCAGCCGGCGCACGCACCGCGGCCGGATCGAAGCCCTGCGCGCCGCAGGTGTGCCGTCCGCGCAGATCGACGCCTTGCGCGGATCGATCGGCCTGATCCCTGCGACGCGTCATCCTGCGACGCTGGCACTGTCGATCCTGGCCGAGTTGGTGCAGGATTACGATGCCTGCTCCGGGCTGCTCGGCTGGGAACGGCCTGTGCGCGAAGCCCGCGCAATCGCCGGGCGGTGAATTCCAACGATATCGCGCTGATCCTGCTGGCCGCCGGGCGCGGCGAACGGTTTGGCGGGGGTAAACTGGCTGCAACGCTGGCAGGAAAGCCGCTCGCGCGCCATGCCGCCGATTGCCTGCGCGCGATTCCTTTTGCCGGGTATTTCGCAATTGTCGGCCCAGACACGCCGCCCCTGCCCGGTTACGAGACGACGCTGCTCGATCCGCCCGGCGCGCCGCAATCGCGATCGCTGGCGCTTGGCATTGCGGCGGCACGGGCCTGCGGTGCGCGGGCCGTGCTGGTCGCGCTCGCCGACATGCCGCTGATCCCACGCAGCCATTTCGATGCAATGCTCGGGCAGTTCAATGGCAACCTGCTGGCGAGCCTTGGCCCGGATAGCTTGATGCCGCCTGCGCTGTTTGGCGCGCGGCATTTCATTGCGCTGGCGGCGCTCGAGGGCGATCGCGGTGCGGGTTCACTGTTGCGCGATGCGCCCACGATCATACTGCCCGTAGGGACCGCGCTCGATGTCGATCGGCCCGAAGACCTGGCGCGCGCGCAAGACTGGCTCGAATCAAAAACCCCTCCTGCCTGAGGGCAGGAGGGGTTCTTCCCCTTCAGGCTATTTCATTCAACCATCGTGGATTCGACTGGCCTCCGCCGAAATACTAATAAATTTCTGTTGTTTAACAATTTTCGCTCATCCTGAGCTTGTCGAAGGACGCGCGCCAACGTTGGCCCAATGCGACGGCAACATCACCCGGATCGACCGTGGCGCGCGTCCTTCGACAAGCTCAGGATGAGCGAGCTTTTGAATTTATTTCAAAAATTAAGCGGTTCAAGATGTGTGTATCCACCAGCCCCCTCCCCCGAAGGGGAGGGGAGCAGGTTCGCATCAGATGATCTGCGACAGGCCAACATACAGCAGGCCCGACAGCATGATCGACACCGGCAAAGTCAGCACCCAGGCAACCGCCATGTTGCGCAAAGTCGACCATTGCAGGCCCGAGCCATTGCCCGCCATCGCGCCGGCAACGCCCGACGACAGCACGTGGGTGGTCGACACCGGCAGGCCGAAATTGTCGGCCGCGCTGATCGTCACCATCGTCACCAGTTCGGCAACTGCACCCTGCGCATAGGTCAGGTGGCTTTTGCCGATCTTTTCGCCGACCGTCACCACGATCCGTTTCCAGCCGATCATCGTGCCCAGGCCGAGCGCGATGGCGACCGCGACTTTGACCCAGGTGGGGATGAACTGCGTCGCCTTGTCGAGGTTCTTCTTATAGGCGTCGAGCGACGCCGTTTCGGTGGGGTTGAGCGCCAGGCTCTTTTCCTTGCCCAGGCGTTTCAGCGCGGACGAGGTCAGGTACATGTCGTTGCGGATATTGCGCGTAACGGCGGCAGGCACTTTGGCCAGCGAGCCGTAGCTGGCAACCTGCTTGTCGATATCGCCCGACAGCGTGTTGATCGCGCCCAGCGTGATCGGCGTGAACTGATGCACGGCGATGTAATGCGTCACTTCGGTGCGCGCCGCGTCGATCGTGATCGGCGTGGGGGTCGGCCCGGAAGACTGGGGGTTGTGGGCGGCGAACACGCCTTCGGCGGCCATCGTGCTCGAATGGAATTGTGCTTCATAGCTGGCCGGGACTGCGCGGTTGAGCGCATAGGCCGTGGGCACGATGCCGATCAGGATCAGCATGATCAGGCCCATACCCTTTTGACCGTCGTTCGACCCATGGGCAAATGACACGCCGGTGCAGGTCAGCACGAGCAGGCCACGGATCAATGGCGGCGGCGGGGCCGTGCCATTGGGTTCCTTGTAGAGCGCTGGAATGCGGATCACGGCCTTGGCCATCAGGAACAGCATCAGCGCGGCAAAGAAACCGATCAGCGGCGAAAACAGCAGGGCTTCACCGATCTTGGTCGCCTGTTCCCAGTCGACGCCGGCGGTGCCGGCGCGGCCATGCATCAGCGCATTGGCAATGCCCACGCCGATGATCGAACCGATCAGGGTATGCGAAGACGACGACGGAATGCCGAAGTACCAGGTGCCCAGGTTCCAGATGATCGCCGCGATCAGCAGCGCAAACACCATGGCAAACCCGGCCTGGCCACCGACCTGGAGGATCAGTTCCACCGGCAGCAGCGACACGATGCCGAACGCGACCGCGCCGGTCGACGCCATCACGCCCAGGAAGTTGAAGAACCCGGACCACACCACCGCGACATTGGCGGGTAGCGAATTGGTATAGATGACCGTCGCGACTGCATTAGCGGTGTCGTGAAACCCGTTCACGAATTCAAAGCCGAGCGCGATCAACAGCGCCAGGAACAGCATGACGAACGGCAGGAATGTGATCGACTGCACACCGGCCGCGGTCGCATCGCTGTAAATGCTGTAGCCGACGAAGCCGAGTCCTGCGAGCATGACCGCAAGAAAGCCGTAAAGTCCGACGTCGCCCATGCCAGTATCGAGATTTGGCCGCGCACTTGGCATCGCGGCTGCGGTAGCGTTCATTGCGATTCACCCCTTAATCGTTTCTCAATATTTGCCTTGCCCGACCGCTGTGACGGTTGTGTGACTCGCCATCGTCACAATTGCGCGCCGGGTGTCCCAAAAGCGTTTGCGCAATCGCCGCCGCGTTGCCACACACACCGCTCGAATGAACAGAAAGCCCCCGCGATGAAATCGACCCGTCTTGCCCTGTCCACGACTGCAGCCCTGTCGCTGATGCTGGCCGGAACTGCGCACGCCCAGACCGCGCAGACCGATGTGGCGAAAGCCGCCGCGCAAAAGGGCAGCCGCTTGCACGCCGACGTGCCCGCGATGGTCGATCCCGCCGTGGCGACGCTGCGCGATCGCGCTTTGCACGATGACACCGCGCTGTCGGTCGTTACCGGGCTGACCACCGAAATCGGCCCGCGCCCCGACGGCAGCGAAGCCGAAGGCCGCGCGCGCGAATGGGCGGTCGCCGAACTGAAGGCGCTGGGTTTTGCCAATGTCCATGTCGAGCCGTTCATGGTCGCAACCTGGCAGCGCGGCACCGAAAACGCCGCCGTGGTTTCGCCGTACAAACAGCCGCTGCATATCGCGGGCCTGGGCAATTCGGGCGCGACACCGGCGGGTGGGTTGACGCTGCCAGTCGCGTATTTTGCCAGCTATAACGAATTGCTGATGGCGCCGATGGGCAGCCTTTCGGGCAAGATCGCGTTCGTTACCAATGCGATGCAGCCGACGATGGACGGATCGAGCTATGGCGCCGAGGGCCGTGCGCGGTTCCAGGGGCCCAGCGAAGCGGCCAAGCGCGGCGCGGCGGCGATCGTGATCCGCTCGATCGGCACCGACCACAGCCGCGCACCGCACACCGGCGTCACCGAATTTGCCGCCGGCGTCACGCCGATTCCCGCCGCCGCGCTATCGGTGTCGGATGCGGAAAACTTGGAACGGATGGTCAAGCTGGGCAAGCCGGTCATGTTGCATCTTGAACTCGATGACCATCAGGTCGGCATGCGGCCGTCGGGTAATGTCATCGCCGAAGTGCCGGGCACTGACCCTGCGGCGGGGGTGATCGTGATCGGCGGCCATCTTGATAGCTGGGACCTGGCGACCGGCGCGATTGACGATGGCGCGGGCGTGGCGATCACGACTGCCGCTGCGCGCATGATGATGGGAACTCCGCATCGCCGGACGATCCGCGTGGTGTGGTTTGGCGATGAGGAAACCGGCGGGTTTGGCGGTTTGGCTTATGCCAAGGCGCATGCCGCTGAGCCGCATGCGCTGGCTGCCGAAAGCGATGTGGGTGCGGATCGCGTCTGGCGCTTTGGCACTGCGTTTCCGGACAGTGCGGCCGCGGTTATCCCGCGTCTGACTGTCGCGCTTGCGCCGCTGGGTATCGTGCATGGCAGCAAGCTGGTTGACGGCGGGACCGATGTGGAACCGATGCTGGCTCTGGGCGCTTCGGGGATCGATCTGAATCAGTCGGCGATGCACTATTTCGATGTTCACCATACGGACGAGGATACGCTCGACCAGATTGATCCTGCGCAGTTGCGGCAGAATGTTGCGGCGTGGACGACGATGCTGGCAGTGTTGGCGGATGCGCCGGAGTCATTGCTGCCTGCGAAACCGTGATTGTTTAACGCAACGCCCGTTCATTCTGAGCTTGTCGAAGGATGCGCGCATAGGTTGCCCAACTGGTACGCAACTTAGCCGGATCAAACGTGCCGCGCGTCCTTCGACAAGCTCAGGATGAGCGGGTGTTGGTGAACTTTCAGTTGAGTTTTTCAAATGCTGGAGGCCCGCCAAGGTCTCGGCCTTTAACAAACCCCGCTCATCCTGAGCCCGTCGAAGGATGCGCGCATACGTTGCCCAACAAATGCGCAACTTAGCCGGATCAAACGTGGCGCGCGTCCTTCGACAGGCTCAGGATGAGCGGGTGTTGTTTAGTTTTCAGTTGAGTCTTCAAAGGCTGGAGATCCGGCAAGGTCTTGGCATTTAACAAGTCCCGCTCATCCTGAGCCTGTCGAAGGATGCGCGCATAGGTTGCCCAACAGGTGCGCAGCTTAGCCGGACCAAACGTGGCGCGCGTCCTTCGACAAGCTCAGGATGAGCGGGTGTTGTTAAATGGCGAACAAATGCGTGAGGGTGTCGCCCCTCACCCTTTGCGCTTCGCCTTGTGCTCGGCGAGCAGCTCATCGAGCACGGCAATGCGCATGCGCTCAGGTGTATCGCTGGGCAGGCCTTTCAGCCGGCATGTCGCCCACAGCGCCTTGCGCTCTGATTCCAGCGCTTTGAGATAGAGATCGGCCAACACTTCGTCCTTTATGCTTTGTCCGCGCATACAGTGTTGCGCGGACAATTCGCCAGGCTTATTTCGCGCGTGCCTCGACCACGATCGGCGCGGGATCGGCGGCAACGCGCGCGAACAGCGCCTGGACGTCGGCCGCGCTGACTGCCGCGAACCCGGCCTTGGTCTCCAGCACCGACTGGCGCACGCGCGGATCGCGCAGCACGAGCGGCAGCCATGCGGTCCAGAACGCATTGCCCTCCATGTCCTTCGTCCGCCCCTCGATCAACGGACGTCGCGCGCGGTCGAGCGCATCGGGCGTGATCGGGTGCGCGGCCAGGTCGGCCAGTTCGCCGTGCAGAAGTGTGTGGAATGTCGCGAAATTGGCCGGCGGCGTTTCAAGCACCGCGCCCAGATAGCCGACACCCGGCAGTTGCACCGAGGCGACCGCATCGGTCTGCGGCGTATAGGTAATGCCCAGTTTTTCGCGCACGGTGTCGATCAACCGCGATTGCAGCACCGCGACCGCGACTTTGGCGACATAGCTCGCCCTGGCGTCGGTGAAATAGTCGGGTTGCGCCCAGTATTCGCCGTAATACGCCTGGTCCGCGCGCCCGGTGTGATAGGCGATGACCGGATCATGGCCGGTCGCGGGCGTCAAAGGATGGTGGTCCGGTTCGACACGCGCCGGCAGGGCGGGACCGGCGGCAAACGTCGACTGCATTGCAGACACCGCCTGATCGACCGTAACATCGCCGATGACCACGACATCGGCGGGACCCGCCAGCGCGGGTTTCAGCAAGGCCGGGATATCGGCAGCGCGCGTGGCCGCGATGTCGGGGCCATAGGGCACATCGACATAGCGCATCGCGTCGGGCCCGGTGCCGCCGGTCAGCACGCGGTGCAGCGTCTGGCTGAACACCGCGCCGGCATTGGCGGCGATCTGGCCCGAGGCCATCGGGCCGACCGCGGTCAATTTGTCACCCAGTTCCGGGCGGAAGCCGGGGTCGCGCATCTGCGCGGTCAGGACTTGCATCTCGCTGACGAAATCGACGGGGCGCGTGGTTCCGCCCAGCACGAATGAACGCGTATCGGCCGACATCTGCACGTCGATCGTGCGCCCGCCCGCCTGCGCCCAGCGATCGATATCGCCCGCCGGCAGGCGTACCGTGCCGCCCGTCGGCAGCAGCGCAGTCGCCCACAACGCACGGACCAGCGCCGGATCGGCCCCGGAGCGGCCATTGCCCAGCTCGACTTTGACCGTGATATGGTCTTTTTCGAACGCGGTTGGCTTGACCAACAGGCGGCTGCCATTGGCGAAGCGCACTTCGGTCGTGCCGAGCGCGGCATCTTCGTGGCGCGAGACGACAACGCCCGGCGCACCGAAACTGGTATAGGGCCAGACGACGGCGGCCTCTTGCGCGCGCGCTTTCAGCACCACGGCCTGATCGGTCGCCAGCGCGGTTTCCAGCGCGGGGGCGCCGACCGGGCCAGCTTGCGCGGCGCGGAACAGCACCGGGCCCGTGCCCGAAAACAGCCGGGTCAGCGCGGCGCTGATATCGGCGGGCGTCAGCGCGGCCAGCATCGGCCGGGCAATCGCCAGGTCCTGCGCCGGGCTGGTATAGACCTGGTCATCGTTGACCGCGCTGATCACGGCATCGGCGATGTCGCTGTCCTTGCGCGTGGTCGCATTCGCGGCGGCGGATTCGAACAAGGTGTTGAGCTGGGTCAGCGCGCGTTTCAGGTCGGTGTCGCCGGCGCCGCTGGTCACCAGCCGGCGCTGTTCCTCGACCACGGCGGCCAGCGCCTCGTGCCATTTTTCGGGGCTGGCCGAAATCTGCATGAATGTCAGCCCGGCCACGCCATAGAGCGACGCGGTTTCCTGCGCCTGCGCAGAAACATACGCGCTGCCCGGACGCGCGGCGCGATCGGCAAGGCGGTTGTTGAGCACGGTCGCGGCGACCAGTTCGGCCAGTTTTTTGCGATCATAGCTCAGCGTTTCGGCGCGCGGATCGACCGGGCGCTGCCATGACAGGCTCAAAGTGTCGGGCGCGCCGGGGGCGACGAATTCGGCCGCCGGGTGGGCCGGTTTGGGTGTGCCGGGGTTCAGCCGGTCGGCGGGCACCGCAGACGTCCAGTCGGAGAACCGCGCTTTCAATTGCGCCTCGACTTTGGCCGGATCGATATTGCCGACGATCACGATCGTCGCGTTGTCGGGGCGGTAATTCGCTTCGTAAAACCGGCGCAGGCGTTCGGGAGTCGCCGCCTTGATCGTCGACACCAGCCCGATCGGCCAGCGGTCGGGGACAGGTGTTCCGGTCAGCGAATTGCCCAGGTCGGCCTTGATCGCCTGGTACGAGGGCGTGTCGCGCAGCCGTTCCTCGGACAGGATCACGCCGCGTTCGGCATCGACCGCGGGCTTGGCCAGCAGCAGTCGCTGACCGATTTCGCGGAACAGCGTCATCCCGGTATCGAGCGCGCTGGCGTCCGATTTGGGAAAGGTGAACATATAGACGGTTTCGTCCTGCGCGGTGAACGCATTGGTATCGGGGCCGAACCGCAGGCCCTGGCGTTCGAGCATGCGCACGACTTCGCCATCGGCGATATTGGTGCTTCCGCGAAACGCCATGTGTTCCAGGTAATGCGCCAGGCCCTGTTCGTCGTCGCGTTCCTTCAGCGATCCCGACCCGATACGAAGCCGCATCGCGACACCATCGCTCGGCGTGTCGTTGTGCGTGATCGCATAGCGCAGGCCATTGGGCAGCGTGCCGAACCGCACCGCCGGATCGGCTTCGCGATGCAGATAATCCTGCGCCCAGTGGCCGGGTTGCTTGGCGGGGGCGTTGTCGGCCCTGCCGGGGGCGTTGTCGGCCCAGGCCGGTGCGGCCGCGCTGGCCAGAACGAGTGCGAACAGACTGACCGAACCGCGCAGCATCATTGGGGCAACTACCTTTATATCAACCGCAAAGGGTTAGGCCGACTGAACCTGGCCGACAAGGCGGCTCGTCGGGCGGGGTCTGTCGTTCGTCGGAGCGTGGGCTCAGGCAAGCGTGATGTAGATTTCCGCCTCGATCACCCATTCCACGCCGATCTTGCGCCATTTGGCCGTGTAGTCGCCCGATGCAATCGCGGTGGCGTCCGTGACACCGATCCACGCACCGTGTTCGACCGCGATCGGTTCTACCGGCGAAACCTGAATGGTTGCTGGCGTGCGTGTGTAGGTCGTGGGCGTGGCACTGGCGAATTCGCTTTGCCACACGCGCACTTGCGCCTTGCGGCCGGCGATCACCGCGCTGTCGGACCCGGTGACCATCACCACATCGGGCGCCAGCAGCGGCCCTATGGCGCCCGCATCGCGCTGCGCCAATGCGCGGTTGAACGCGGCGCGGCGGAGGCGGATGGCAAGATCGTCGGCAGGTGAAATCGCGAATATCCCAATGAAAAACGGAGCCCGAAAGCGTGTGCTTCCGGGCTCCGTTCAGAACGCCGATTTGATCAGCGCGCTTCCGTCAAAGGTGGACTTTGACGTATGCGCGATGATGGTGATGCCAGTAATGACGATGATGATGATGCCAATAGGCCTCTGCAGGCGTGGCGATCGCAACCACAGATACCAGCGACAACACCGCGCCGAGCAGCATTTTGCGTTTGGAATTGATCATGAAGATTTTTCCCTCATACGTTGATTGGGCCGTACCTGAATGCGCCGGACCGCACAAATCATCAACCACACCGCAAGAATGCACGGCGCCGATGATTGTTCCTGTTCGGCGCACGTATTGCGCTCAATTTACGACCCGGCTTTGACGAATTTTAACGTCATGCGGTCGCTTTCGCCGATCGCGTCGTACTTGGTATGATCGAATGCGGGATTGTCCGGCTGGCCCGATGGCGCGGACTGGCGCGACGGAGGTAGCGTCCACACGCCGAACGGGTAATTCTTCGTATCGAGCGGGTTTGCATTGATTTCCGACTTTGCCGCCAGCACGAACCCGGCCTTTTTCGCCTGCTCGATCACATAGGCCTCGGTCAGATAGCCATCGCCTTTCATCGGATCGGCGCCGGGGGCCGCGCGATGGTCCTCGATCGCCATGATCCCGCCGGGTTTGAGCGCAGCGCGGATATCGGCAAACGCCTTGGCGATGAAATCACCTTCCACCCAGTTGTGCGTTTCACGCGACACCAGCACCAGGTCGACCGTGCCCGGAGGCGCGAGCGGCCCCGATTTCTTGCCGAAGCCGACCACTTTGACATCGCCATAGATCGCCGGCTGTGCGCCGTATTTCGCCTCGAAATTGGCGCGGCCCTTGCGCGCGCCGTCGCTCGTTGCCGGATTGTCGAGATCCGCGCCGGCCGCGATATAATGCCCGCCGGTGCGCATCAGGTAGGGCGCAATGATATCGGTCCACCACCCGCCGCCGGGCTGCACATCGATGACCGTCATGCCGGGCTTCAGACCCCAGAACTCGAGCGATTCCAGTGGATGCCGCGCGCCATCGCGCGCGCGCAAGGCGCCATCGCGCAACGGGCTGTCGATCGCGGTACGCAGCGCCGGATCGACCGGCATCGCGCCTTTGTCTGCGGTCGGTGCCGCCACCGCAGTGAGGGACCCCAACGCGACCGTAAGCCCAAGGGTGGCAGCAAACACAATCCGGCGATGATTACCCATGGCGCATCCTTCAGCTTAGGCGAATGAGGCTTGATAGACGTGGTATGCGCAACCGGTCGAATGAAATCATGACCGATGTTTCATTGGGCAAACTTGATTGCCCGATTTTTTTCGTCATCCCGGACTTGATCCGGGATCCCACTTCTTCTTCGGCGCGGCGCAAAGCAAGAAGTGGGGCCCCGGATCAAGTCCGGGGCGACGATACTGGTAGGGTAGCGCGCAAGTTATTGGCGTGCGTAAACCTGCTTCCCGCCCAGATACGTCATATCGACATGCCCATCGAGAAACGCCTGCGGATCGGCGGTCAGCGGGTCGAAGGACAGCACGATCATGTCGGCCAGCTTGCCCGGCTCGATGCTGCCCTTGTCGTGTTCCTCGCGCGACAGGTAGGCGCCGTTGGCGGTGTACATGCGGATTGCTTCGGCGCGGCCGACTGCCTCTTCGGCGCCGTGGACAGTGCCGCTCGGCCCTTTGCGCGTGATCGCGGCATACAGCCCGACCAGCGGGCCGACCGGCAGGTTGTCGCTGCTGAACGATACGAAAATGCCGTATTTGTGTGCTGGCGTGGCGACCGAATTGTTATGTTCCAGCCGCCAGTCGTCGAGCAGTGCGACGTAGCGATTTTCCAGATTGTACAGGAAGTTCGGCTGTTGCGCGATCCAGATGTGATCGCGCGCCATCGTCGCCATTGTCGCTTCCGGCGGCATGATCGTGAAATGGTCGGTGAACCAGCGGCGATCGTCGGGTTTGTGCGCTGGGTCGGGGATCGTCTCCAGCGACTTGGCATAAGCGTTGATCGTCTGCACGATCGCGGCATCGCCGATGCAATGCAGCCCCATCTGCCAGCCCAGCCGGTTCGACGTGTCGACCATCTCCTGCAATTCGGCGTCGGTATAGCGGCCTTTGCCGCGGAACCCGGGCTGCCCCTTGTAATCCACCAGCAACCACGCGGTCGGCCCGGTAAACCCGCCATCGACCAGGTTTTCGCCGATCGCGCCCAGCCGGACATGGTCATCGCCATAGCCGGTGTGATGCGGGAATGCCTTCAACCGCTCGGCGCCGGGGTAGGAAATATACAGCGTCACGCGCGGCAACTGGTCGCCCATTTCGGCGTACAGCGCGCGGGCGCGGGCAAAGGTCATGTCGCCGCTCGCGACTTCGGCGCCCGGCGTCTTGGGCGCGATCCCGCCCAGCCCGACAGGTTCGTCATCGATCTTGCCGCTGGCGTCGTGAAAACTGGTTATGCCCAGCGCCAGGAACCCTTTCAGCGTGCGGATCATCGGCGCCTTCATTTCGGCCCAGGTCGGCGGCGGGATAAACCGTTCGACGATATCCTGGCGCTCGCGGATGACGCCGCTCGGTTCGCCCTTGGCATCGTGTTCGATCAGGCCGCTTTTGGGATCGGGCGTGGTTCGGTCGACACCGGCCAGCTTGAACGCCAGCGAATTGGCCGCGGCGGAATGCGCGCCGGCGCGGACCAGCAGCACCGGATTGTTCGGCGCCGCGGCGTCGAGATCGGCACGCGTCAGGTTGCGTTTCTCGGCCAGCGCGGCTTCCTGCCAGCCATAGCCGGTGATCCATTTTCCCGGCCCGAGCTCAGCCGCTTTCTTGCGCACCATGTCCTGGATCTCGACAATCGAATGCGCGACCAGCGGATTGACGTCGCTCGGCCCGATCGGGATCGGATGGAGATGCGCATCGATGAACCCGGGCATCAAGGTGCTGCCGTGCAGATCGATCACTTTGTCCGCGCTATAGCGATCGAGCAGGCCTTCGCCGCCGGTCGCCACGATCCGCCCGCCGCGCACCGCAACCGCCGACTGCACCGAAAACGCCGCATCGACGGTCAGGATTTTGCCGTCGTGGAGGATCAGGTCGACCGCTTCCTTCGCCTGCGCAGTCATCGGCAGCACGCTCGCGCCCAACAACAGCCCCGCCAGCGCGAGCTTTCCGGTAATCATCACCCATCCCCCATACCTGCAACACGCGCAGCATGGCGCGCACGGCCTGCCCCGGCAAGATGCGTCGATAAATTGGGCGCGAAAAGGACGATTATCCTTGGCGCCGCGCGCGCAAAATGATTTGGTGGATCTGCCCCCGAGGAAAGCCCCAGCCGATGACGACCACCCTGGCCAAGCCACCGCAGATTTCCCCCGAAACGATCGAGGCATTCCGCGCCGATGGCGTGGTCGTGCTGCGCGGATTGTTTGCCGACTGGCTGGAGCCTTTGCGCGAAGGCGCCGCGCAGAACATGGCCGCGCCCAGCCCGCTGCACCGCAATTACACCAGCGGCGAGGCGCGGTTTTTCGGCGATTACTGCAATTGGCCGCAGATCCCGGCGTTCCGGTCATTCGTCCATGACAGCCCGGCCGGCGAAGTCGCACGCCAGTTGATGGGATCGCGCGTTGCGCGAATGTTTCACGAGCACCTGCTGATCAAGGAACCGGGCGCCGACATCCCGACGCCGTGGCACCATGATTCGCCGTATTATTGCGTCGACGGGAAGCAGACGGTCAGCCTGTGGCTGCCGCTCGATGCTGTGCCGCGCGAAATCTGCCTGGAAGCGGTCGCGGGCAGCCACGCCTGGGGCAAGATGTTTCGCCCGCGCCGGTTCGACGGCACCGCGTATGATCACAAGTCTGAAGGCATGGAAGAAATGCCCGACATTTCCGCCAACCGCGATGATTACCGCATCGTCGGCTGGGACCTGGAGCCGGGCGATTGCATCGCGTTCAATTTCATGACCGTCCACGGCGCGCCGGGCAATCGCACAGCCGGCGGCCGCCGCGCGTTTTCAACGCGCTGGTTCGGCGAAGACGCGGTCTATGCGGACCGCGGCGGCGCGACGTCGCCGCCCTACCCCCACCTGGCGGAACGGTTGAAGGCCGGCGATCCGCTGCCGCTCGATGAATTCCCGGTGATAGCGAACACCTGAATCCTCCCCGTTCCGGGGAAGGGGACCGCCCGCAGGGTGGTGGAGGGGCCTCTCGCCCGGACGCATACCGAGCGGCGGCGCCAAAGCCAGCGGACAGGCATGCCCTGCCCGACATAGCTTGCTGCGTGGGGCGACGCCCCTCCACCACGCTTCGCGGGGTCCCCCTCCCCCAAGGGGGAGGATTTAGGTGTGATCACAAGTTCAGGCGTTCCCAGTCCTGCATCAGGTCGGCACAATCGCCGATGTCGGCGCTGACCGCGGCGACCAGCGCTTCGGCATCGCCCGCAACAATCGCGGCAATCGCCTCGCGGTGCTGATCGATCAGGTTGGCGGTGCCATAGCGGCCATAGACCACGCGCATGAACGGGCCGAACTGCATCCACAGGCTCTCGATCATGCGCAGCGCCATCGGCAGCGGCGCCGCGCCGTAGATCAGCGAATGAAACCGGTGGTTCGATTCCATATAAGCGCGGACATCGCCGCCCGCGAGCGCGGCATCGATCGCGGCATCGGCGGCGCGAATCTGGCGCAGGATATCGGGCGTGATGTGCGCCAGCGCGGCGCGCGACACCATCGGCTCGAGCAGGCGGCGCAATTGCATGATTTCTTCGAAGCGTTCAGGCGTCATGCGCGGCACCATGACCGCGCGCTTCGACCGGATTTCCACCGCGCCCTCGGCCGCAATCCGGCTGAGCGCATCGCGCACCGGCATCTGGCTCACACCCATTTCCAGCGCCAGCCCGCGCGTCGAAATGCCCACGCCCGGCGCGATCCGCCCGGTGATCAGGCGATAACGCAGGTCCTCATAGACCTTTTCGCGCAGCGACGCCGGGATCTCCCCGTCTGCGCCATCATGCAGTTCCGGATCGGCACTCGTAACGGCTTTCATGCGTTCGATTTTCCTGCGTACCGGGTCTGTGGTCAGCGATACGGCGTTGACCTGGTTTCTTTTGCGACCACCATCGTCGGCGATCCCATACCTCTTGCCAAGGTCCAATGTCGCCCTTTTTGCAAACGCGCCACCCCGCGGGCGCAAATATCGCGTTACAAAGGCGCGACAAGTGCACACCCGCCGCATTGACGGGCGAAAAGCGCGCGCCTATCTGTGATCTTAGATTTGAGCCAAATGCGAAAGTTCCCGATGGCGTCCCCTAAAACTCCCGCCCCCCGCAATTACGACATTCCCGCGCTGCGCCAACTGGACGTCGCGCACCACCTGCCCGCACAATCGAGCTATGCGCTGCACCAGGAAATGGGCGGCAGCCGGATCATCACGCATGCCGCAGGGTCAACGATCCACGATGGCGAAGGCCATGCCATCCTCGACGCGATGGCCGGATTGTGGTGCGTCAATGTCGGCTATGGCCGCCCCGAACTGGTCGAAGTCGCCGCGCGCCAGATGGCCGAGCTGCCATTCTACAACACGTTTTTCCGCACCGCGACCGTACCCCCGATCGAACTCGCGGCCAAAGTCGCCAGCCTGCTCGGCGGCGAATTGCAGCACGTGTTCTTCAACAACAGCGGATCGGAATCGAACGACACGGTATTCCGACTGGTGCGCACATATTGGGCAATGAAGGGCGAGCCCGACCGCACAATCTTCATCAGCCGCCACAACGCCTACCACGGATCGACCGTCGCCTCGGCCAGCCTGGGCGGGATGGACTACATGCACGCCCAGGGCGGTCTGATCCCCGGCATCGAACATGTGATGCAGCCCTATCCGTTCGGCGAAGGCTTCGGCGAAGACCCCGAGGCATTCGCAACCCGCGCAGCCAACGCAATCGAGGAACGCATCCTGGCAGTCGGCCCCGGCAATGTCGCCGCATTCATCGGCGAACCCGTCCAGGGCGCCGGCGGCGTGATCATCCCGCCCGCCAGCTATTGGCGCAAAGTCGAGGCGATCTGCCGCAAATACGGCATCCTGCTGGTATCGGACGAAGTAATCTGCGGCTTCGGCCGGCTCGGCACCTGGTTCGGTTTCCAACATTTCGGCATCACCCCCGACATCGTGTCGATGGCCAAAGGCCTGTCATCGGGCTACCTGCCGATCTCGGCCACCGGCGTATCACGCGAAATCGTCGCCACCCTGCGCGCCTCGGGCGAGGATTTCGTCCACGGTTTCACGTACTCAGGCCACCCGGTCTGCGCCGCAGTAGCCCTGCGCAACATCCAGATCATCGAAGACGAACACCTGGTCGAACGCACCCGCGACGACACCGGGCCCTACCTCGCCAAAGCCCTGGCCGAACGGATCGCCCCGCATCCGCTGGTAGGCGAAGCGCGCTCGCTCGGGTTGATCGGCGCGGTCGAGATCGTGGCCGAGCCTGGCACCAACCGGCGGCATGGCAGCGGTGGACAGGCTGGGCCGATCATTCGGGACGCCTGTATTGCGCGCGGATTGATGGTGCGTGCGGTGCGCGATTCGATCGTGTTCAGCCCGCCTTTGGTGATCACCTATGCGGAAATTGACCAGTTGGTGGATACGATCCGTGTGGCGCTGGATGTGTCGGCGGCGGAACTGGGCGCGCTGGGGTAATCCGAGGCCTCCGGCTGGGGCTTGAGGAGCCTCCGGCGGGCAAGGGCCATGGGCCCTTGCATCCCGTTACCGTCCGCGTTCATGCGCGTGTTAGGCGGAGCATCCCGCCGCTGCGTCGGGAGACAATGCGCGCAATATCCCCACGTCATCCCGGACTTGATCCGGGATCCAGCGGGCCTCGCACGATGAGCCATCGTGGAACGGAAAACTGCGCCGTTTGCGCGCCCCTGCTCACACGGCATCAGGAGGCACGATGGATTCCGGATCAAGTCCGGAATGACGGGGGTGGGCTTCTGGATGAAAAGCCGCTGCGCGGCGGGGTGCAAAGGCTTGAGGCAGAGCGCAGTTCAAGACAGTAACGGGTTCCTAGGGCAATGGCCCTAGGCCGCCGGAGGCCCTGAAGTTCCGCAACTTCGTATTAACCCAGCACCCAGTCCGACTGTTGCGCGCATACTTCGACAAGCTCAGCATGAGCGGGTCTTGTTATGGTTCGGGCGGGCCTTGGTTTGGCTTAAACGGGTCCAGGTTGATCTGGTCCTGACTGATCCGGCCTTGTATCGCGCCGGAACTCAGGCCGCCTCCAACCCCTTCTGCAGCGGCAAAGCCCGCACGCGCTTGCCTGTCGCGGCGAACACCGCGTTCGCCAGCGCGGGGAAGATGATCGCGTTGGGTGGTTCGCCCATGCCGCCGGGTTTTTCGTGGCTTTCGATCAGGGTGGTGTGGATCACCGGCGCTTCGTTCATGCGCAGGACGCGGTAATCGTTGTAGTTCGATTGTTCGACGCGGCCGTTGGCGATCGTGATTTCGCCGTAAAGCGCGGCGGATGAGCCGAAGATCACGCCGCTGTCGATTTGCGCCAAGACGCCCGAGGGGTTGATCGCCTGGCCGCAATCGACTGCGACGGTTACGCGCTTGACGGTGATCTGGTGGTCCTTGTCTACCTCGATTTCGGCGACTGCGGCCATGTAGGTTTCCCACAAGTGGATCACCGCGACGCCGCGTCCGGTGCCGGCGGCGGGCTTGTCGGCCCAGCCCGATTTGTCGCGCACGTTTTCCAGCACGGCTTTTGCGCGAGGGTCATCGATATGCGCCAGGCGCCAGGCGATCGGGTCGGCGTTCAGCGAGTGGGCCAGTTCGTCGACTGCGGATTCCATCACGAACGCGCTGCGCAGCGGGCCCACGCCGCGCCACCAGCTTGTCGGGACCATGCTTTCCTGCTGTTGGAACGTGACTTTGCGCGCGGCGGCGGGATAGATCGGGCTGATCGCGCCCTCGACCGCGTCGTCATCGATGCCTTTGAATGCCCCGCCCATCAGGCGCGCCATGATCGACGATCCGGCGATCTTGTGCTCCCACGCGGCGATCTTGCCGTCGGCGCCGACGGCGATGTCGATGCGGTCGGCGTAGGCCGGGCGGTACCAGTCGTGCGCGGTGTCTTCTTCGCGGGTCCAGATCAGCTTGACGGGGAACGGCACCTGCTTGGCCAGGTCGACGCAGCGTTCGACCATGTCCGCTTCGAGCCGCCGGCCAAAGCCGCCGCCCATCAGGCGGTTGTGCACGGTGACTTTTTCGATCGGCAGGCCAAGGCGGGTCGCGGCCGCCTTGCGCGCGTCGGACGGGATTTGAGTCCCGGTCCAGATCGTGCATTCGCCGTCGTGGACATGTGCGACGCAATTGGCTGGTTCCATCGTCGCATGCGCGAGGAACGGTTGCGTGTAGCTCGCGCTGAACCGGTGCGCGGCGCCTTTGCGCGAGACGTCGAGATCGCCTGAAGTCAGTGCGACAAACCCGGGTTTGTCTAGCGCGGCGGTGACCGCGCTGATGATCTGCGCGTGTTGTGTCCCGCTCAATTTGGGGTCGGCGGTCCATTGTGCATTGGCTGCGGCGATCCCCTGGCGCACGGCCCAGGTGTTGTCGCCGATGATATAGACCACGTCATCGCCGCGGATCACGCCGGTCACGCCGGCGACTTTGCGCGCCGCTGCCTCGTCCACATTGGCCAGTTTTCCGCCGAACACTGGGGACACCTGAAGCCCGGCGAATTTCATGCCCGGCACAAACACATCGATGCCGTATTCGGCCACGCCGCGCGCTTTCGCGTCGCCATCGAGCCGTTTGTGCGATTTGCCGATAACCGTGTACGACGATGCCGGACGCAATGGCGCGTCCGTGGGCAAAGGCGCCGCAGCAGCGGCGGCGACCAGCGCCGCATAAGGCAGCACTTTACCGCTGGCCGTGTGAACTACCGCGCCATCGTGCGCGTCGCATTCCGCCAGCGGCACGCCCCATTGCTTGGCGCCGGCCATGACCAGCGCGACGCGCGCCTTGGCCGCGGCGGTGCGCAAGGGCAGCCACACTTCGCGCGTCGACGTCGATCCGCCGGTGCCCTGGTCGATCGGGGCAAAGCGTGCGGCATCGCCATCGGCGATTGTCACTATGACGTCGTCCGGCTTCACCGCCAGTTCCTCGGCGGCGATCATCGTGATCGTGGTGAGGATGCCCTGCCCCATTTCGGTCTTGGGCATTGCCAAAGTCACGTGGCCGTCCGCATTGACACCGAGCCAGGCATTGCCGGCAACCGATGGCACGCCCGCCGCCTTGCTGCGCCCGGCGCCCAGGGCCATCGGAATGACCAGCGATCCGGTCACGACGCCCGATCCGATCAGGACCTCACGCCGGGTTGCGCCGCCGCTCATGCCTTTTCTCCTGCGTGGATTTCAGCAGCGCGGTGGATCGCGGCGCGGATGCGCGGATACGTCCCGCAGCGGCAGATGTTGCCGCTCATGCCCGCGTCGATCGCGGCGTCATCGGGTTTCGGGTTGTCCTTGATCAACGATGCCGCCGCGATAATTTGGCCTGGCTGGCAATAGCCGCACTGGACCACGTCGACTTCGTCCCACGCCGAAATCAGCGCCTTGCCCAGCGGTTGCTGGGTCAGCCCTTCGATCGTCGTGATCGATTTGCCGACCGCTTCGGACGCCGGCGTCTGGCACCCGAACACGCGCGTGCCATCGACCAGCACGCTGCACGCGCCGCACAGGCCCGCCGCGCAGCCGAACTTCGTCCCGGTCATCCGCGCGACATCGCGCAGCAGCCACAGCAAGGGCATTTCGGGCGAGGCGTCGAAGTCGCGTTTTTCGCCATTGATGGTCAGCGTGACAGACATTTCAATTCCTGAATCCGGACAATTGTCCAGCATCTCGCAGCAAGCACGGCACTGTGTCAAGCACGCGCTAACCCACGCATTTCAGCCATATTTCGTCGATTATAGCACACGGCAATTGACCGACCCCAACGCGGTGCCTAGTCGTGCTGGCATCGATGGATGCGGGGTAGTCGGCAACAACCATGGCGGTGGCGAAAGCGAACATGACCGGCGGCAGCCGCGCGGCATTCTGGGCGGTGTTTACCGCGCCCGCGGTGTGGATCATGCTGTTTTTCGTCGTGCCGCTGTCGGTCATCTGGGGCTACAGCTTTGGCAACACGGTCGGCCTGACCCAGGTCGCGATCACCGGCACCTTGGGCAATTATGCGCGGGTGTTCGATCCGATCTATCTGTGGATCTTTGCGAAATCGGTGGTGTTTGCCGGCGCGACGACTGCGATCTGCCTGATCATCGGGTTTCCCTATGCGTTGGTGATGACGTTCGCTTCGCCGCGTGGAAAAATCGCGCTGCTGCTGGCGATCATGCTGCCGTTCTGGACCAACCTGCTGGTGCGGACTTACGCTTTGATGGCGGTAATGCGCACCGAGGGCTGGGTTAATCAGGGGCTTGGTCTGGTCGGGATCGGGCCGTTCGAAATGCTCCACACCAATTTCGCGGTGGTGACCGGGCTCGTCTATGTGCATCTGCCGTTTATCGTCCTGCCGCTGTTTTCGACGCTCGACCGGCTCGATCGCTCGCTGATCGAGGCCAGCCTCGATCTGGGTGCTGGGCATCTGCGCACGATTTTCCAGGTGGTGATCCCGATCGTGTGGCCGGGTATTCTGTCGGCGGTGTTGCTGTGTTTTATCCCGGCGCTGGGGTCGTACCTCACGCCCGATCTGCTTGGCGGGACCGACAGCCAGATGATCGCCAGCGTGATCGAGCGGCAATTTAAACGCGCCAACGACTGGCCCTTTGGCGCGGCACTGTCGTTCATGCTGATGTACTTGACGCTCGGCGCAATGGTCTGGCGCGCGCTGGCCGAACGCCGCGCGGCGTTGGCATCATGAGCCGCAAATTCCCGCCTGGCCCGCTCGATTATGCCAGCCGCTGGTCGCTGCGGCTATGGGTTGCTGGCGTCATGCTGTTCCTCTACCTGCCGCTTGCCAGCCTGATCCTGTTCAGTTTCAACGATTCCAAACGCACCATCCGCTGGGAAGGGTTTACCTTCGACTGGTACGCGCGATTGTGGAACGATGACGCGCTGATCACCGCCTTTGCCAATTCGCTGACGATCGCGGCGCTCTCGACATTGTTCAGCGTGGTGTTCGGCACGTTGGCGGCGATCGCGCTGTGGCGCTTCCGCTTTCCCGGCAAAGGCCTGTTCGACGCGGCGATCACTTTGCCGATCGTCGTGCCCGAAATCTGCATGGGCGTGGCGATGCTGGTGTTTTTCGGCACGGTCATGCCTTGGCCACGCGACCTGGTGTGGCCGCTCGATCTGGGCGCGATCGTGATCGCGCATATCACGTTCAGCTTTCCGTTCGTGACCGTCGTCGTGCGCGCGCGGCTCGCCTCGTTCAACCGCGAAATGGAAGAGGCGGCGCGCGACCTGGGCGCCAGCGAATTGCGCGCATTCCGGGACATCCTGCTGCCGCATCTACGCCCGGCGCTGATCTCGGGCGCGCTGCTGGCCTTCACGCTCAGCCTCGATGATTTCGTGATCACGTTCTTTACTGCCGGGCCCAACACCGTGACGTTCCCGGTCAAAATCTATTCGATGGTGCGGTTTTCGGTCACCCCCGAAGTCAACGCCGCCTCCACCGTGCTGATGGCGATCACCGTTGCGCTGACCCTGGTCGGCATGAGATTTCAGCGGGCCGATCCCGCCCAGACCGAAAGCGAATAATGCTGATCCGCTTTGAAAATGTGACCAAGCGCTTTGGCAGTTTTGTCGCGGTCGACGCTATCAGCCTCGACATCGCGGCGGGCGAATTCTTCTCGCTGCTCGGCCCGTCGGGCTGCGGCAAGACGACGCTGTTGCGGATGCTGGCCGGCCTCGAAACCCCGAGCGAAGGCCGCATCCTGATCGACGGCGTCGATATGGCCGGCGTCCCGCCCAACCGCCGCCCGGTCAATATGGTGTTCCAATCCTACGCGGTGTTTCCGCATATGACCGTCGCGCAAAACGTCGAATACGGCTTGAAAATCGACCGCGTCCCCCGCGACGAACGCGATGCACGGGTCGTCGATGCGCTGACGCTGGTGGGCCTCGGCGAATTCGCCCGGCGCCGCCCCGAACAGTTGTCGGGCGGCCAACGCCAGCGCGTCGCACTCGCGCGCGCGCTGGTCAAACGGCCCAAAGTGCTGCTGCTCGACGAGCCGCTGTCCGCGCTCGATGCCAAATTGCGTGATGCGATGCGCGGCGAACTGACGCAGATCCAGCGCGAAGTCGGCGTGACCTTCGTGATGGTCACCCACGACCAGAACGAAGCCCTGGCCATGGCCAGCCGCTGCGCGCTGATGAACCGCGGCACCCTGCAACAAGTCGCCACGCCCGGCGACCTGTACGAACACCCTGCCAACCGTTTCGTCGCCGATTTCATCGGGACGATCAACATGTTCGAGGGCGTGCTGGGCGCGGACGCAATCGTGACCGTGCCCGCGCTCGACACCCCGGTGCATGTCGAACATACCGGCAGCCCAGGCCAGGTCTGGATCGGCATCCGGCCCGAAAAGATCACGATGACCGCGCAAACCGGCCCGCGCCCGCCCGGCCCCAATGTCACAAGCGGCACGATCATGACGAGCGCCTATCTGGGCGCCGTCACGTTGTACGATGTCGCCACATCGACGGGCACCACGATCAAAGTCAGCGCTCCCAATGGCACCCGCTCGGCCAGCCCTGCACTGCCGACCGGCACATCGGTGTGGTTGCACTGGGCAGCGGACGCACCAGTGGTGCTTGTGACATAGCCCGCGATTGATTGACCGGTTCCGGCACCGCTGATACGCCCGGGACCAATGTTTAAGCCTCGATCAAACGAGCGGGCAGGTCCGAGCGGCGAAGATACCGGCCGCTTTCCAGGCTCATATTATGCCGCCACCAGTGGCGCCCCCATCGACGCACCGGCGCTGGATGGCGATGCTGTGGCCGATTTCTGCGTGATCGGCGGCGGGTTTACCGGGCTTGGCGCGGCGCTGGCGCTGGCGCGGATGGGGCGATCGGTGCGGTTGGTCGAGATGGGCCCGATTGGCTGGGGCGCATCGGGGCGTAACGGTGGGCAAGTGCATGTCGGGTGGCACCAGGAACAGCCGTGGCTGGAACGGACGCTCGGCGACGATATGGCGCGCGCGCTGTGGGACGCGGCGATCGCTGCGCGCGACCATCTCGATACGCTGATCGCGCTCGCGCCCGACGCCTGCGACTACCGCCCCGGACTGATCCACGCTGACCACCGACCCGGCCAGGTTGCCGCAACCCACGCACACGTCGCGATGATGCGCGATCGTTATGGCTATGACAGCCTGACGACGATGGCGCGCGACGAAATGCGCGCGACAGTTGCCAGCGAAGATTATTACGGCGGCAGTTTCGATGCGCGCGGCGGGCATCTCCACCCGCTGAAACTCGCGCAGACAATGGCGCGCGCGGCGCAGGGCGCGGGCGCGGTGCTCCATGCCAATACCCTCTGCACCGCTTTGACCCAAGACGCCGGCGGTTGGCACGTGACCACGCCGCATGGCACGATCCGCGCGGGCAAAGTGCTCGATGCGACGGGCGCCTACGCCCGCGCGCTGGTGCCGCAAAGCGATGCCCGCGTGCTGCCGGTCAACAATTACATCGCGACCACCGCGCCGCTCGATCCCGCGCGCGCGGCGGGCCTGATCCGCAATGGCGCGGCGGTGTCCGATGGGCGGTTCGTCGTGTATTATTTCCGCATGACACCCGATCATCGCCTGCTGTTTGGCGGCGGCGAGAGCTACGGCTATCGCATGCCCCGCGATATTGCGGCGTTCGTGCGGCCGCATATTGCGCGCATTTTCCCGCAATTGGCCGATGTGCCGATCAGCCATGCCTGGGGCGGTACGCTTGCGATTTCGCCCAATCGCCTGCCGTTTGCGATCGAGCCGCACCTTGGCCTCTACGCCGTGAACGGTTTCTCCGGCGTCGGCGTCGTGCTCGCTCCCTGGCTGGGCCAGGCGGTGGGACTTGCCATGGCGGGCGAGGCGAATAGCGGGTATGATCTGCTGCGGCGGCTGCCTGCCCCGCGGTTTCCCGGGGGGCCGTTGCTGCGGTGGCCGACCCAGGCCCTGGCGATGCGCTTCATGGCGCTGCGCGATCGATTTTGAAACTGCCGGCGCGACCCATTCGAGACGGAACCCACGACATGACCGAACCAACACCAACGCCAGAAACATTCGCCGAATGGATCCGCGCGCGCGGCATCAGCGAAGTCGAATGCCTCGTGCCCGACATCAACGGCGTGGTGCGCGGCAAAGTGTTCCCCGCCGACAAATTTGTGTCGTCCGCCGGCAGCATGAGCCTGCGCCTGCCATCGAGCGTGTTTTCAGTGACGATCACCGGCAACTATGCCGATACCGATTCCGACGACTTTCTCTATCGCGACCCCGACGTGTCGTTGCGCCCCGATATCCGCTCGATCTGCGTCGCACCGGGGTTTCGCACCCCGACCGCGTTCGTCGTGGCCGATGCGCTGCACCGCGATGGCGCGCCGTTCGAAATCGCGCCGCGCTATGTGCTGCAACGCGTGCTCGACAAGTTTTCCGAAATCGGCTGGACCATGGTCGTCGGGCCGGAGCTCGAATTCTATCTGACCGAGATCAACACCGATCCCGACCTGCCGATCGTCCCGCCAAAGGGCCGGTCGGGCCGCGCGGAAAGTTCGCCGCAGCCCTATGGCCTTGAATCGGTGACCGAATTCGAAGACATCATCGAGGAAATCTACGACAATTCGGAAATCGCCTCGCTGCAACTCGATACGATGATCCACGAAAGCGGCACCGCGCAGCTTGAAATCAATTTCAATCATGGCGAACCGATCGCGCTGTGCGACCAGGTCACGATTTTCAAGCGCATCGTACGCCAGGTCGCGCTGAAACACGGCGTCTATGCCACGTTCATGGCCAAGCCGATGGAAAGCCAGCCGGGCAGCGCGATGCACCTTCATATCTCGGCCGAGGATAGCGAGGGCCGCAACCTGTTCGCCAATGCCGATGGCATCACCGACGAATTCCGCCATTTCGTCGGCGGGCTGCAACGCTACCTGCCCGAAATCGCCCCCCTGTTTGCGCCCAATGTCAATTCGTTCCGCCGCATGCGCCCGGCGCACAGCGCGCCGATCAACGTGCAATGGGGCCACGACAATCGCAGCTGCGGCTTGCGCATCCCCACGTCCAGCACGCAGAACACCCGGATCGAAAACCGCCTGCCCGGCGCCGATGCCAATCCCTATATCGCGATGGCCGCCACGCTCGCCGCCGGGTTCCTCGGACTGCGCGACAAGATCGAACCACTGCCGCTGATCACCAGCAACGCCTATCTCGAGGAACGCACGCTGCCGCGCAATCTCGATGCGGCGCTCAAACAGATGATCGCGTGCGAGCCGATCCTCGAACTGCTTGGCGAAACGTTCATCCGCGCGTTCTACGAGATCAAGATGAACGAGCTGGAGGCCTACGACGAAGTCATCAGTTCGTGGGAACGCGACCACCTGTTGCTGAAAGCGTAAACATGACCCGCAGCCGCCGCAATCTGTTGAAAGACCTGGGGCTCGCCGGGATCGGCCTGAGCTTCACCGGCGCGCTCGGCGCCTGCATGCGCCACGGCAGCGCGCATACGCTGAACCTCTACACCTGGGACACGTATATCGGCAAAACCACGATCGCCGATTTCGAGAAAGCCAGCGGGTCGCATGTGAACATCAGCCTGTTTGCCAACAACGACGAACTGTTCGCCAAAATGCGCGACGGCAACCAGGGCTATGACCTGATCGTGCCCTCGAACGACTTTGTCGAACGGCTGCACCAGTCGGGCCAATTGACCGAAATCGACCACAGCAAAATCCCCAACCTGAAAAACATCGACCCGCGCTTCATCAACGCGCCGTTCGACCCCGGCCGCAAAGTCTCGGTGCCCTATACCTGGATCGTCACCGGCATCGGCTACCGCAAATCAAAAGTCGATGGCGTGCCCGATAGCTGGAAATGGGTGCTCGATTCCGACCGCTACAAAGGCCGCATCGGCCTGCTCGCCGAGGCAAGCGAACTGTTCGAGATCGGCGCCAAATACCTCGGCTTGCCCGCCAACACCGCCGATGCCGCGACGATGGCCAAAATCCAGGCAATGCTGTTGAAACAGAAAGCCAATGTGCAGGTGTTTCACGACGACAACGGCCAGGACCTTCTGCTCGCCGGCGATATCGATCTGGTCATCGAATACAACGGCGACATTGCGCAAGTCATGCGCGAGGACAAGGACCTCGATTTCGTGGTCCCGCGCGAAGGCGGCATCCTGGCCAGCGACAGCCTGTGCATCCCCAAAGGCGCGCCCAACCCCGCGCTGGCGCACGATTTCATCAATTTCGTACTCGACGCGCACAACAGCGCCGAAATCTTCGAAACGATCCGTTACCCCACCCCCAACCAGGCCGCACTCGCGCTGATGCCCGCCGATTACCGCAACAACCCGGTGATCTTCCCCCCCGCCCCGATCTTGGCGAAATGCGAATATTCGCGATACCAGGGCCAGGCGATCCAATCTGCATACGAGCAGGCCATGACCCGCGTCCGCGCGGGCTGAACTATTAAACGCCCCGCGTCCGCGCCGGGTAGTGCATCCCGTATAAACAGGGGAATTTCCCGGTTGACCCCGCCGCCCCGCCCGCTTATGTGCCCGGCCTGCCCAAGCATCGCCGGTCCGCCGCGATGCCAGGGGGCCCTTTGGGGCGGAGTAGCTCAGCCGGTTAGAGCAGCGGAATCATAATCCGCGTGTCGGGGGTTCGAGTCCCTCCTCCGCTACCATTTTCCTGTCTGCCGACGCGTGCTGACAGTTGAAAAATCCCTGTTTTCCGCTAGTTTATGAGCATTCGCTGGTCGTCAGCGATTGCCTTTGCATGCCTGCAGCCGCGGGTAATGGGGGCCTAATTCGGGGGCCTTGGAAGGCCCCCTAAAATCGAGGCCCCCAATGCCGCTGACTGACACCGCGATTCGAGCCGCCAAGCCCAAGGAAAAGCCCTACAAAGTCGCAGACTCCCATGGCCTTTACCTGCTGGTCAATCCAAGAGGCAGCAAGCTTTGGCGGGTCAAATACCGGATCAATGGGACCGAACGGAAACTGGCGCTTGGCACCTATCCAGAGATCACGCTCGCGGAGGCCCGCGCGGCACGAGATGCGGCTCGGAAACAACTCGCGCACGCAGTTGATCCTAATGCTGCCAAGCGACAGGCGCGGGTTGATGCCAGCATTCGGGCTGGCAACACCTTTGCCAGCGTTGCCGAAGAGTTGATTGCAAAGCGTGCCAAGGAAGGCGTGGCGGCGCCCACACTCGAAAAATACCACTGGATTCTGAGATTGCTTGGCCCAGAATTCGGCCGCAGACCAGTCGCAGAGATCACGCCGGCAGAGCTGTTGCATGAATTGAAACATCACGAGCGCCGGGGAAGACTGGAAACGGCCAAGAGGATGCGCTCCTTCGCCAGCCGCGTGTTTCGATATGCCGCCGCCACCACCAGGGCCGAGCGCGACCCTGCGCAGCTGCTTTTGGGCGCACTTGTCCAACCGAAAGCAAAGCACTTCGCAGCCATTACTGATCCGGCAGAATTTGGCGCGTTGCTGCGCGCCATTGAGGACTATTCTGGTGATCCGTCGGTGATGCACGCGCTCAGATTGACGCCGCACCTATTCCAGCGTCCTGGTGAACTGCGCCAGATGGAGTGGGTTGAAATCAATTTCGAAAAGGCGGTATGGACGCTTCCGCCAGATAAAATGAAAATGCGGCACGCCCATGCTGTGCCGTTATCCGGGCAGGCAATTGTCATTCTGAGAAGCATGCAGTGGCTTAGCGGCAAAGGGAAATACGTGTTTCCATCTGTCAGAACCCGTTCGCGGCCAATCTCCGAAAATACGATCAATGCCTCATTGCGCCGAATGGGTTTTACAAAGGAGCAGATGACCGCACACGGCTTCCGCACGTCTGCATCCTCGTTGCTGAACGAATCCGGCAAGTGGAACCCCGACGCGATCGAGAGGGCGTTGGCCCATATGGTTTCCGGTGAGATCCGGCGCATCTACAACCAATCTGCCTATTGGGCCGAACGGGTTGCAATGGCTCAATGGTGGAGTGATTATCTGGTCGAGCTACGTGAAGGCGAAAGAGATGGTACCCGGTGAAGGATTGAAAATCTTTGCGGACGGGAATGAATGCGACGGCATTCCGCTTTGGAAGGCGCTGGCGCTGTTTACATCTGACGATCTGGATGAAGGCCTGAAGGCGAACTCGGCTGTAATCAATCGGGCAAAAACCCCATTCGCGCGATTTTACAATCTGGCCTTCCTGGTCAGCCTGGTATCCGGATTTCTATTCGTCATATCCTTGATTGGACTTTTGATTTCAGGATCAGCAACGGCGACAGACCTTTTCTCGTTTCTCTCCGTGGCGACCCTCGCAGGCGTAGCGGCGCCATACCTGTGGCGTCAGCTTTATCAATACGGCTTCGCAGCTCCGGAAAACCCGCTGGAATTGCCCTATGTGCCTGACCGGTATTTTGAAGAATTTCTGGGCAACCTCCAGAAGGCATCCGGCCCGCGAGCCTATTATCTTGCACGCTTTGGACAGCGGCGGCGATACCTTAACAGGAGAGAGTTTTTCGGCCGACTGCGATATTTCCTTTTTTCCGAAAACAGTGCGGATCGCGCCCTTGTCATTCGTTTTCGGTCAGGAATGGGCATGCCAACTGACATTTTCCTGCATCGTGACGACGTCGAAAAAATGCTCGTGATAAGCAAGCCGAAGCGTAAAGGCGGACCGGGCCGCAACAGCAAATACCGCTATCCCGAGGCGATTATCGCCTTGATCGGCGACACCCGTTTGAATTCGCTCGACCTGTGTGACTGCGTAGGGTCAGCACGCTTAATCAAAGATTGGCTTGCTGACTGGTTCGAAGCCAACGCTGACGCATCCGGAGACGTGCCGCGCGGGGATCAGTTGTCGCCTTACGCAGAAAAAATTTACGACCATCTGAAGAGTTTGCCTGCTGCCGAGAGCGTCTGATCAGCGCGTTCTTTTCGGCAGCGGCGCTCCAATTTTTGAACTGCGCCGTGCATTTCTGATTTCCAGAATACTGGCAGATTTCCGCACTTTTTCATTACTGGACGACGCTTTGGCAGCCATATGCAACTTGGCGTGTCTCTCACTGCGAATCGGCAAAAGGAGACGCAAATGGAAATCTTGGCAATCTCTATCAACGACACCGCCAAAGCGCTCGGAATTGGGCGTTCGTCAGTTTACAACTTGCTCAAATCCGGCAGGCTCGATGCAATCAAGATTGGCACGCGTACTTTGTTGACCACCGAGTCCATCAAGCGATTGGCTCAATCCAAACACACCGTTTGAGCACGGCGACCGAGGGTCTTCTGGCTAACATCTGCGAACGGTCGAGGCCATTTATGCAGGCACCTCACGATGACCAGATCGCTCGTACTAGATAAGCTGCGCGGCGGCCGCCGTTCTAGCTTTGGCCCACGGCATCGCGCTGTGGTCCACTGTCAATTCACCCTGGCAAGGCCTGCACAGCCCAAAAGCGTCATCGGCAGATCCATCGACCCACTGCGCCCACTCATCGCGCATCAATATCACAGGCATCCGGTCATGCACTTCGGCCATCTGCTCGTTACCGTCGACCATGACCATCGAATAAGCATCACCCCATTCTGCAGTGGCGCGCCATAAACCCGCGACTGCCAATAGGTCTTCGCCCGGCAGGGAATACCATGTGCGGGTCATTCGGCTGTGGATCGGCGTGCAAAAGGAGCCCCCTTAGCGGGGTGATCGGCGTCCAATAGGTATCCATCATTTCGATAGTTTAGGCTGCTGGCTGGTTTTCCAGGTGGCG